>Ga0102589_1000038_pt1 | contig 382362 bp, 395 predicted proteins | sample AraplaMF_Col_mLB_FD_76858 | JGI IMG/M metagenome (GOLD analysis project Ga0102589, IMG submission 76858) | Arabidopsis root microbial communities from the University of North Carolina, USA - plate scrape MF_Col_mLB | ecosystem: Host-associated > Plants > Roots > Endosphere | place: USA... | reverse complement strand
CGCCAGCTTGATGACGCGCCGCCTGGGGGCCATGATGAAACTCCTCGTTTGAATAATCTCAAACTAGGAATCCACCAGGGCACGTCACGTTCCATCAAATGCCGCTTTCATGGAATCGGTGGTCTAGTTCGCTGAATGGCAAAACTGAAGAACGGCAGCTTAGTCTGGTCGGCGCGGCTCCACGGTTAGCCATGCGAAAAATCGCGGGCGGCCCGAATAAACGCACTGAATGCCGCCGGAGGGTTCTTCCGTCCCGGATAGTAGAGCGCTAGTGGGGCCAAGGGCGGGGTCCAATCCTCCAGCACGCGAACCAATCGACCGGCCGCGATGTCTTCGCGCACATCGGCTTCCATGACGTATCCAAGGCCAACACCGTTTTGAGCGGCTATCCTGACGAGGCTGGACTCGTCGAGGGTGATGGCGCCTTGAACATCTATCTGGACGGCTATCCCGTCCTTCTCAAACTTCCACCGGAACAGCGCGTGGTTTGGAAGACGTGCCCGAATGCACCGAAACCGATAAAGGTCAGCGGGAACAGTTGGCATGCCATGGGAACGCAGAAACTCGGGTGATGCCACCACGGCGCTACTGCGCTGCATTCCCAGCGGCACGGCGATCATATCGTTTGGCACAAGGTCTGAAGGCCTTAGGCCGAGGTCGAACCCAGCCGCGACGATGTCTACGAGCCGTCCCTCCGTGACAAGGTCGATATGCACCTGCGGGTAGCGCTGCAGGAACGACAGGATAAGCGGCTCCATCACTTCTCGAGCTGCGGTGGCGAATGCGTTGATGCGCAGCGTCCCGGATGGAACCTCTTGCAGCGACTGGGCCGCCAACATGGCGTCGTGGATGTCGGTCATCGCCGGGCCGACCCGCTCGACAAATGTTTTGCCGGCATCCGTCAGCGAGACGCTCCGCGTCGTGCGGTTGAACAGGCGGATGCCAAGCCGCTGCTCAAGCTTCCCGATGGAATTGCTCAAAGCCGTCGTGGAGATGCCCAGGTCCAGCGCGGCGGCCCGAAACGAACCGAGGCGAGCGATGCTGAGAACGGCATCGAGTTCAGCAAATATGGATCGGGTCATTGTCCCTCATTTCGCAACGTCTCATCCTCCTTTATCCCGCTTATGGCGTCAATGAGTGCGCTCTATCTTTGATGCAGTCGAACTCGAACGGAGCTCGGCGCTTCAGCCGATGAGGCTTGTCCAAGACTGGAGAAAACGAATGACGATCAAACTGCCGCAAGCCATCGAGGACTACTTCGATGCAGACCGGACAGGCAGTCCGGATGCCATCGCAGCCGCTTTCACCGAAACCGGCATCGTGAAGGACAAGGGCAAGACCCATCGCGGACGCAACGCGATCCGAGAGTGGATGGTGGAAGCCGGACAGCTCTACACCTACACGGCGGAGCCCTTCTTTATCGCGACGGAGAACGGCAAAACCCAGGTGACCGCTCATGTCGTCGGCACCTTCCCCGGCAGCCCGATTGATCTGCGGTTCCTCTTTGTGCTGGCGGGCGACAAGGTAGCAGAATTGGAGATAACAGTATGAAAGCGTTTCTGACCCTGGAGGGCCGCAGGGCTCTGATCACCGGCGGCACCTCGGGCGCGGGCGCGGCAACCGTGGCGCTCTTCAACGAGCTTGGAGCTCGCGTACTTACCACTGCCCGCTCGAAGCCGGTGAACTTCTCTGGCGCGGCGTTCGTCGAAGCCGACTTGACGACCAAAGCTGGTGTTCGAACGGTCGTCGATGCGGTCAATCAAGAACTCGGCGGGCTCGACATTCTCGTGAACGTTCTGGGCGGCTCTTCGGCTCCTTCAGGTGGCTTTACCGCGCTCACCGATGAGGAATGGGACAAGGAGTTCAACCTTAACTTTTTTCCGGCGGTCCGGTTGGATCGCGCCCTCATTCCCGGAATGATCGCGCAGGGACACGGCGTTGTCATCCACGTCACATCGATCCAGAATAAACTGCCTCTGCCGCAGGCGACCACGGGCTATGCGTCGGCCAAGGCGGCTCTCAACACCTACAGCAAAAGCCTCTCCAAAGAGGTTTCGCCGAAGGGTGTCCGCGTGGTGCGAGTATCTCCCGGCTGGATCGCCGATCCAGGAACCAATGGTTTGGCTTCGCGCATTGCCGAAGAAGCCGGCATTGACTACGACGCCGCGGCGCAGGTGATCATGAATTCGCTCGGCGGCATACCGCTCGGACGTCCGGCCGCGCCTGAAGAGGTCGCCGACCTGATCGCGTTCCTTGCCTCGGATCGAGCAACCTCCATAACGGGAACGGAGTATGTGATAGACGGTGGGACTATTCCGACTGCTTGACCATCCAGTGTTCTCTCATCCAACGGTAGTACACGCGCCCACGCGGGAGGCGTTGTTTCGCCTGCTGCGTGTCGGAGGCGTTAAACGCCGAACTCCACGTGTTTTTGGTGGTCGGACCGACGATCAGTCTCCGCGTCAGGAAAGAGCCTCGGAATGTTTCAGAGGTTGCAGCACAATATCTACCAACGCGGATTTCCCAATCTCGAACGCGGCCTGATAGTCCGGATCATCGATCATAGCCTTGAAAGCGGATCTACGCGGATACTGCACCAGCAAAACGGCATCCCATCCTTCTACCTCTCCCTCGGTCAGCACCGGCAGACCATCGCCGCGGAACAGGATTTTGGCACCGAAACGAGCCAAAATGGGTTCTGCGATTTTCAGATATTCGACATGTCTTTCCCGACCGCCATCGGGATCGAACCGCAGGAGGTTCAGCATTACGATGGGAGAATCATCGGTGGCAGCTAAAAAGTCGGTGAATGCGGCCTGTGAAAACGAAACCATTCAATTTTTCCTTTGATATTGCGTCAAGAGTAAGTGCGCCATCCATGGTATCTGACCTGCGCGTCAAAAACTGTCAGGATGGACCACCAGTCGCGATCCTGGTCTCGCCAGCGCTTTAAGATTGAAGAGGGTGGTACACGCAACGTCCTCCGAGGGCGTCGCCGCAGTTACGCGGTCTCTCCGCAATTGGCATGAAGCGGCTGACTATGAAGTCCGCTATCGGCCCAGGGGTGCTGTGGTCCAACACACTGAGAGGAACGTCAGCGACGATATTGTGGTATTTTGCTCGTCATTGCTGGGCGCGCAGTCTCAATGACGACCTTGTGCGCCGATTGAGCGAAGTGTCGCTCTGACCATCTTCGATGTCGAGGTAACGTCGTCACGCACTATCTGGAGCCAGTCTGTCGGTCCTGATAATCACGCCATGCTCAACGCGTCGAAACTTCGGCACGTTTCGCTTCGCGACTTTCGACCCAAGGTCACCTCTCCGTCCGCGCATCCTCTTGGCGCGCAGCCGATCAACTCCATGTTTTCCCTATGATATACTTTACAAGCGACACTCATTTCGGTGACACTCGTGTCCTTAGGCTCGACCGCCGCCCGTTCCCCAATATGGTTGCCCACGATGCCGCGTTGATCGAGAGCTGGAACAAGATAGTCGGGCCAGATGACGATGTCTGGCTTCTTGGGGACTTTATGTCGGCACGTGCCGGGGACTGCAGTGAATTGCTGTCGCGCTTGAAAGGTCGCAAGCACCTGATCATCGGCAACAACGATCCAAGAACGACGACGACTGCCACGGGTTGGGCCAGCGTCCAGCACTACGCCGAGATGCGAGCGGACGGTCACCATCTGATCCTATGCCATTATGCATTCAGGACCTGGAACCAGATGGGCAAGAAATCGATCAATCTGCACGGACACTCGCATGGACGCCTGAAACCACTGCCTAGGCAATTCGACGTCGGCGTCGATGCACAGGAACTCCGCCCGGTGACGCTACAGCAGGTTCTGGCCCGAGAACGTTCACTTAAAAGGTGATAGGGCGGCCGACCAATCCTTGCAGACTGTGGCTTCACTGCTTCGGTATGTTCCGAAGCCCATACGCTCGTACTAGGCTTGGGCGACATCGTTTTCGTGTCCGGTAAGGCTTCAATATTCTCAAGCCCGGCTTCGATTGCGGCCACACGGGTGACCTGGAAGCGCTTCCGCCCCGCATCACTTCTTGCTGCGTCCGGATCGACACGGGTGCCAATGATCCCAGCCGACGAGGGGGCGTATGGATTTCCATCAATCGCATAAATCAGCGACTGGACGCCGAGCAGCTTGCCGTTGTCGACCGCGGCAAGCGAGCACCGCATACTTGACGGGTGAGAGATGTAGGGTTCCCGCATAATGCCGACGTCCGCCTTACCGTTCGCCTTCCGGCCGCAACGAGCCCCTTGAGCATCCTGCTCATTCCCGCAGCGTGTTGATCGACAGCAGTTCGCACTCTCATTCGTGCCCCTTCGTACGGGCCTTCTGTATGGCCGGCGCTCGCCTTATCGCGGCATCTCGCATTGCAACGACACGGTTGCCTGCCCCAGAAGATCGGCGTCACCACACTTATCTTCGAGCTCGTGTGCCGCCAACGAGGTCGACCGCTTGACGATTCTAGCACGGTAAGATTGTTGCAAAATCGCAGCACCGCCGACAATCCGTCTTTTTGTCTCTCTCTCTCCGCTTTATGGAATCGATTTGGATGCTACCAATCACCCTAGGTGATTTGCGATGGGGCTGTGGGCTGTGGCATCGAATAATATGGGATTGACTTGCCGCGCGATGTTCTTGGCGGCAGCAGGGATAGCCGGCATCCTCGCCACATCTGGGGCGGCGCATGCGGATGAAAAGATTTTCGACGAATTGCGCTTTGGCGCTTCTGCATCCGTACAGGGCGGTCACAGCCATGAAGATGGCGTCTTCCCGGAGGTCACGGTCTTCTTCGACCCGTTCGGCCAGGATACAGCAATCGACTGGAAGCAAGCGCTCGCCCGCCCGCGCATCAACCTCGGCACGTCCATAGGGACCGCGGGTGAAGCGACGCAAATCTTCGGCGGTCTATCGTGGACGGTCAATTTCAACGAAAAGGTCTTTGCCGAAGCAGGCTTCGGCGGCGTCTGGCACAATGGCAACCTTGACTATGCCAAGGACGGCCCAGAACTCGGCTGTCGCTTCATGTTCCATGAGTATGTCGGTGCGGGTTATCGCTTCGACGCGCATTGGAATGTCATGGCCCAGGTCGCTCACTCCTCGCACGCCAACCTATGCGACGGTCCCAATAGCGGCATGACGCGCGCCGGGGTCCAGGTCGGCTACAAGTTTTAAGCCTTCGGCTTTGCTCAACTGAGATTGGGCAATGACCCCGCGCGATCGTCGTCCGCCTTCGCCACCGTGCCTGTGAGTGCAGACCTGCCTCGCGGTTTTAGACGACTTTCGTGCACCCACGATTTCGTCTTGCTGTCAGTCGGAGTTGAGTTAGCATGTGCCGTCGCTTGGGAGTTTCTGGATACGCTTGAGTGACCGGCGAAGGGCGTGTCTCCCCAAAGCTCGCCCTTCGCCACCTTCCTGTCCACTCAGTGCAGCGTTGGCTCGTCCAGCAAATGAGGATGCCGGGCATGGAATGTCATAATGAGGCTCATCGCGCGCACAGCAATATCTTCGGCAAGAGCGATGTCAGAAGCAGCTAGATCGTCTGCTGCCTCCCGCAACGCCAGTCCAACCGAACGCATGACCATCTCGAGCGCGTCCTCGCCTTCGGAAGCCGCCAGTTCAGCGGTATCCGCAAGCGTAACCGCCAGGCCTTCCAAGACAGCACGCCTTTCGAGCAGTGTAAGCCTGCTGAAGTCTGAAATGGCTCTCATTTTCTACCGAGTTCGGCTTCGACCTTTTTGCGCGAGTTGCCCGCCTTCTTCACCGCACCTTTCACGGCCTCTTTGGAGACCCTTCCTTCTTGGCCTCGTATTTCAATTCGTGGTCCTGACCGGCGGCGACGCGAGCGCGATCCTGCGTCCTGCCTCTTGAAGTCGTTGCCATCTCTTTCCTCCTGTTACGATCACGGTGAAACTCGCAGGGATTCAATCGGTTCCGGGGGAACCCGGTAGTTCAAATGGAGCTGCTATCAGCATTAGCAGCCACTAAAGGAGCCGTTGCGACTTTACTGCCGCGTGCTATCCTCGACTTGTGCACGACCACTAACCTTAAACCCGGCTTCTGCCGGGTTCTCTTTTGAGCCCGAATGATTCCGGCTTCGGAACTCCTGCCCACCGGAACCATTTCATGGGCATGAATACGCGAGCAGCATTCCTCAACATGTCGGAGACCGCCGTTTGGCTGGCGGAACATCGGCTTGTCCTTGCCGGAGCCGCCGCTCTCGTCGCCGCGTGCAATCGGGTTTGCTCTTGGATGGCCGATGGAATGGCATTTTGTCTCGGCAATGATCGGCACGCTTGTGACGCTCTTCCTGCTTCTTATCATGCAACACAGCCAGAACCGGGACATGGCGGCCCCAAGTCAAGGTCGATGATCATGCGGCCCAGCGAGGCAGGAAACCACATAATTGGTGTCGAGCGCCTCGAGGCTGAAGAACGCGCGCGACTGGCGGATAACAGGACGCTCTGACGATCACGGCGTCGTAATACCAAGCACGATCGATCCCGATGCAAAATGTCGCGAGATGCCAAACCAATGGCACGGCCCGGCCGTATCACGGCTAACATCGTTGCCGGGTGTACCCATGCTCAAAGAAATCGCTACAGCAGCTGCATGCGCCATACTTCTACTGGAGGCCATGATTACCCTCCAACTATACGGTTTGAATGCGATCTCAGGCGTGCTGGCCGGAGCAACGGTCGGCACGCTTGGAATTATATTCGCGCGGTTGCGAGGGAGGGCGTTCCGCAGTAAACAGCGGCGTCCAAAAGACCGGCGATAGTTGCTGGCACCACGATGGAATCATGCAGGCTTGCGCTCCCGCTCCTCCGCTTTCTCCTCCGCGACTTCTTCAACGCATTCGGCCTTTTCCGCGAGCTTCCTGCTCATCTCGCGAAGCTCCTGCTCGTCAAGCTTCTCAATGCCGACGAACTTGTTCTGGGCCTGCGAACTCAGGATCAATTCGTCGAGCTTTGCCTGTAGCGCCTTGCCATCGCGGTTCTGCGAATTCTGGAGGACAAAGACCATAAGGAAGGTGATGATCCTAGTGCTCGTATTGATCACCGGCTGCCAGTTTTCGCTGTAGTCGAAGACTGGACCTGACGCAGCCCACGCAATGACGAGCGCGACCGCAAGTACGAAGGTCGCGGGCTTTCCGGAAAGATCCGCGATGGTGGTGGCAAACTTGGAAAAACCTTTGGATAGGACGTTGTCGCTCATTTGAACGTCACTGTTGCTCGGCGAAAGAAAACGCGATCCTGAACACTGCGGTTCCTGGCATGGGACTTCAGTCTGAGGGCGCACAGGCAGATCTTCCCTGTTGTCCGCGCACACTGGTTGCGATCAAGGTTCAATTCGCGGGCTACGCCACACCTCTGGAGTTGGCCGCTATCCAAACGATGGCTGAGGGCTGCGCGAAGAAGGCTGCGCCCTACCGGATTTCAATGGATCGAGCCAGACGATGGCGCATTTACCCGTGTTCCCGCGATCCCGACGTAGTTCGAGATCAATGCGGCGGCCATCAATTCCGCAGAGCGACATCCGTTTTTATAGAGCTCGATTGCCGCGTCGCATAGGAATGAGGACGCATGGTCGTCCCACTCGACGCCATAGTGGCGGTACCAAGCGCTGACTGCTCTCGACATAAGAAGATGGTCCTCCTGAGCCTCGGACATGGACGCCTCGCTGTTAAAGTGATCGCGTGGAAACGTCCGGTGGTGTCGTGAGTTCCCGTCCGGGGTAAGTACGGAACACCAGAAACGAAGATGACCCTGTGGCGAGCTCGCTCACCGGAATCAATCTGTGAGCGCGATTCCGTAAGTCCTTGAAAAATGATTCGTTTCGAGTCGGAACGAATCACCTTCGCACGTCTTGAGTCGCAGGCTAGTGATTCGGAGTAGAGCGTATGGCATCGGGACATCGAGCCCAATGGAAGGGCTTCCTCAAATTTGGCGAAGTGAGTTGCGGCGTGGCGCTATATACGGCGGCGAGCACGTCTGAGCGCATCACCTTCAACACGATCAACAAGGCCACGGGCAACAGGGTCAACCGCGTCTTCATCGACAGCGAGACTGAGGAGCGCGTCGAACGGGAGGCGCAGACCAAGGGCTTCGAGATCGACAACGGCCAATACATCATCATCGACCCCGAGGAAGTCGCGGCTACGATCCCGGAAAGCAACAAGACGCTCGAGATCGACGCCTTTATCCCGTGCTCCGAGGTCGACGACGTCTATTTCGACAAGCCATACTATCTCACACCCGACAAGATGGGCGGAGACGCGTTCGCAGCACTTCGCGATGGCATGAAGAAATCGAACGTCGCGGCAATCGCGCGGGCTGTCCTCTTTCGCCGTGTTCGGACGGTTCTGATACGCCCTCACGGCAAGGGTCTTGTCGCGACGACCATGAACTACGACTACGAGGTTCGGTCGTCGAAGAAAGCCTTCGAGGAGATGCCCAAGCTAAAGATCGAGGGCGAAATGCTCGATCTCGCCAAGCACATCATCGCGACCAAGAAGGGCGAGTTCGACCCGGCCACCTTCGAAGATCGTTACGAAGCCGCTCTTGCCGAGCTTGTGAAGGCGAAGATGGAAGGCAAGTCGCTGCCGAAGCCGAAGAAGGTCGAGGTCTCCAAGCCAAATAACCTGCTCGCGGCTCTTCGCGAGAGCGCGGGGTTGCTCAAGTCTGGCGGTTCGGTCGAGCCCAAAACGAAACGCACTGCCGCCAATGCCAATCAGGGTACTGGTCAGCAGCGCGCCGCGCGCGGCGTGGCGTCGAAGGCCGCCTCCTCCGGAGCCGCTCCGCGTCGCAAGGCAAGTTGAGGAGATCATCCATGGCACCGCGTCACTATTGGAAAGGCTACTTGAAGCTTTCATTGGTCACCTGCCCCGTGGCGATGACCCCGGCAACGTCGGAATCCGAGAAGGTTCGGTTTCACACGCTGAACAAGGACACCGGAAACCGCGTCGTCGCCCAGTACATCGACAGTGTCACCGGAAAGCCAGTCAAGGATGAGAACGAAGCCAAGGGCTATGCCCGCGGCGAGAACGATTATGTCATCCTGACCGACGATGATTTGGATCGCGTCGCATTGGACACCGTTAAGACCATCGACATCGAGAAGTTTGTTCCGGCTAACAGCATCGAGTGGGTATACCTTGAGAAGCCGCATTATCTCACGCCTGACGCCCCGGTCGGAAACGAGGCCTTTGCGGTGATCCGGGATGCCATGAAGTCCGATGGCGTCGTTGGCGTTTCAAAGCTCGTGATGGGCCGCCGGGAACGCGCCGTCATCCTCGAACCGCGCGATGAAGGCATCGTGCTGTGGTCACTGCGTTTCGGCGACGAGGTAAGGCCGGAGCAGAGCTACTTCGAAGACATTGAGGATGAGAGCGATCCCGAACTCGTGCCGTTGGTTCAAAAGCTCATCAAGAAGAAGTCCGCGCACTGGTCGCCGGACATGGTCAGCGATCCGATCCAGACCAGCCTTCTCAAGCTGATCGAAGAGAAGAAAAAGGCGCTGAAGCCGAAGAAGGCGGCAAAGGGCGGAAAAGCAGAAGCCGCGCCGAAGAGCAACGTCGTCAACATTATGGATGCGTTGAAGAAGTCAGTCGCGGCCGAACTGAAGGGCCGAAAGGCAGGGTGAGACACGCAAAGCATGATGGGCGAGCATCAAGGCTCCGCATTGCGACCTACAGCCCTTTACGCCACTACGCCTTCACCCCCCGCCAGGCTTATCCTCCAAGGACTAAGTTGACTCGCCGACGCCCGGCGGGAATGCCATGGAACTTCTGGAGCTTAAGCTTCCAGCTCGAATTCCACCGGGTACCCAGAGATGTGAACCCGTCAAAATTCGCCGGAAAGCCCCTCCCCAGGTCAATCCGATGTGACAGTTACCACGAACCTCATCGCGGAATTCGTGCGGGCAGCGAACCAGATCCCAAAGTTGCCGCAGGAAGCGCAAACGGCTACTCAGGCGTGGCATCACCGCATCCGTTGCGCTCCGCGGTCTTCGAGTGAAAGTGGAAAGATGGCGCCATTCGATGATCCCGCCGAAGAGGTCATAGACAACATCGAGCCAGCTTGAATGTCCAGGCTCACCCGCATCACCCGTTAACGCAGGAGAAATTCTGCTCTGCCGGGTAGATCGCATGCTAACTCTGGGAAACCAGCCGGGCTCACCGAGACGCCAAGATGCACATGCTGACGTCTCATTCTCAATGAAAAATGCCTCTCGCCGCAGCGACCATAGACATCAGCTGGTGCGGCTCACGGACGCCTTGTCTGTAGAGATCGACGACGATCCTCGCGATGCGGTCCGATTCCTCCGACCCCTTCGAAATCTTCCCTTCCTCAAGGATCCGGTCGAAGACAGGCTGACAGACTTTTAGATCGTGTTGGTCGAAGCCAACGGGCTTCTGAACGTTGATGTGACGCATACTCGATACCGACGGTGGAGTGCGCGCAGCCCTCCACCGTGCTCCCTACCATGTTATCAGGCGACCTTTTTCTCGGCTGCGATCTGCAGCGGAGCCTGCGTCTCCGTGCTGTTGCCGATGGCGATCTTCCGCGGCTTCATCGCCTCAGGGATTTCGCGCCGCAATTCGACATTCAGCAAGCCATTCTTCAGAGACGCCTGTTCGACACGGACATGGTCGGCGAGTTCAAACTTTCGCTCGAAGGACCGTCCAGCAATGCCGCGATGCAGGTACTCGCCCCCGGATGCGTCGTCTTTCCTACCCTTCACCACGAGCACGTTGCGCTCCTGGGTGATGTCGAGATCGGCCTCGGCAAAGCCTGCAACCGCCATCGTGATGAGATAGTCGTTGTCGCCGGACTTGACGATGTCGTACGGCGGCCATGCATCGACCGCCTGAAGCCGCTGCGAATTGTTAAGTAGGTTCAATACTCGGTCGAAACCGATGCTGGATCGATAGAATGGGGCGAAGTCGAATTCGTTTCTCATAGCCAAATCCTCCGTAAAGCGAGATGGATTGGAGACGCCTCCTGGCACCTCCGGGTATCGCCAGTCCCTTTGTGGCGACTGGCCGGAAAAAATCTGGTTTCGGCGTTTTTGCGATTCAAGAGCCTTCGTGAAATTTTTCAGATGCAGAAAGGACGGCGCACGAGCCCAATCTCCATGGGGTGCCGGGCTCATAAAATAGCCGACGGCTGGCTCGTCTCGCTATGCTTTCTGGAAACGGGCTTTTCCCTGGATCGAAAAGCCTGCTCGGGCGTTCATGTTTTCCAGAAGCAATGGAGTACGTGATGGCTGACGACCGGGTACCTTTCGCGCTAGTGGCCGACGACGACGCGCTCATCCGCATGGACGCGGCCGATATTTTGCAAGCAGCGGGCTTTCGCACCCATGAGGCCGCCGACGTCGAAGAAGCTATCGCGATTTTGGAACACAGTGCTGAGAGCATCCAACTCCTGTTCAGCGACGTCCAAATGCCGCCAGGCGAGCTTAACGGCTTCGACCTCGCGCGCATGTGCGCTGAACGTTGGCCGCATATCGGAATTCTTGTGGCATCAGGTCAGATCCGACCGGAAGATGGCGAATTGCCGAAGGGAGCGATCTTTATCGGCAAGCCGTTCAGTGCGGACGTCGTCCATTCGCGGCTACAGGAACTGCTTCCCGACGACATGAAGCCAGAACCATTGAAGAAAGCCGTTCGGGACTAGGGCCCTCTCACGCGCATATGCTGCTCGTCCTGGCGCCGACAGGGGTGAGCGGGCCCGTCTGCCACCTTCCGACCTCAGCTGGACGGCCAGTCGTTGGACGGCTCTTCAATGGTGAGGCTCGACGCGTCCTTGGCAGGATCGGGATCGCGTTCGTATGCCGCCTTTAGCGCGTCGATTTCGCGCTTGATTGCCTCGCAGACCTCGCTTTACTTCGGCCCTTTTACGACCAAACTCTCCACGAAGTCTTCAAGCTTGAGCGGAAGGTCTACAAGCCAAGTCTCGCTCACGACAAAGCCTCCGTTTGAAGGCGCACGCCGCGACACAGCACTCCCCATGTCGGCAGTGAGCTGCCGTACGGATCATGGGATCGACTGGTTCATTGCGGATCGGGTGGTGGCGCTTCACCAGGAATGCGGTCGGGATCGCGAGGAAGCCCGTCTCCAGGCACGGGCGATTTGGGCGGGACAATTGGTTCGTTGGGAACGGAAATGGGAACTCCTCCTCGCTGGTCAAACGTTGGAGTGGCAAGTTCCCATGAGGCTGCAAGCATGTTGGTCGTTCCAAGGAGGTTGCCCTTCTCGCGCGAGGGATCGGTTCGCAGGCCGACCTGCCAGACTGCTATTTGGAAGCTACACGTCTTGTGCAAGCACCGCTTCGATCTCGCAAACGACGCCCTTGGGATCGTACGAGATGGACGACTGACCGTTGATCTCGGCGGCCAGAAGCCGTTCGATGAGGCGGCTCCCGAAACCTTTGCGGGTCGGATGCTCCACCGCAGGGCCGTCCCGCTCCGCCCACTTGAATTGCAGCCGACCACTGGCTTCCGAATATGTCCAGGAGATCGAGACCCTACCTTGTGGTACAGACAAGGCCCCATATTTTGATGCATTTGTCGCGAGTTCGTGGATTGCGAGCGAGAACGACACCACGGCTTTCTGCGGCAGAAGCACTGGGCAGCCTTCGATCTCGAACTTCTCAGGAGGATAGGGGTTCAAGACCTGCTTCACCAGGTCGGCTAGATCGGCACGCTGCCAATCATTGTGTGTCAGAAGATCATGCGCATGGGCCATCGACCTCAATCGGGCGTTGAACGAGGCTACACTGTCGCGTCCGTCACCATCGCGATCCAGGGTCTGGCGCGAGATCGCTATCACCGTCGCAAAAACGTTCTTAACGCGATGATTGAGTTCACCGATCAGCACTCGCTGCAAGCGCTCAGCCTCTCTCCGCGCCGTAATGTCTTGAGACATCTTCGATGCACCGATTGCGCGGCCACTGCTGTCGTAGATCGGCGATACGCTGAGCTGAACATCGACCGGACGCCCACCCTTGCGAAGCCGCTGGGTCTCATAGCGATGGATGGTCTCGCCTGCGCTGATCTTGCTCAGGATCTCGGACTCTTCGTTGCGCCTGTCTTCCGGAACGAGCATGAGCACTGACCGCCCGATCGCCTCCTCACGAGAGTAGCCGTACAGCTTTTCTGCGGCAGCGTTCCAGTTGATAATGTTCATGTCCATGTCGATGCTGAGGATTGCATCGTTTGACGACGCGACTATCGAAGCAAGCTGTCGTTCGGACTCCTGCGCGGTCTTGCTCGCCGATATATCGATGGCAATAAAGCCGACCTGCCGGACCGCTCCATGCTGGTCTCTGAGAGCAGAGACCGAGATGGCCGTCCAAACGAGATTACCATCCTTGCGAACGCACCGCTTCTCCATGTCGAAGCTTGCGCCCTCTGAGACCAGCTGCTCGAACCGTCGTTCAGCCTCGGGCAGATCGTCAGGGTGCGTAATGTCCTGGAACCTGATGCCGACCAACTCTTCGCCTTCATAGCCCAGCATTTCGGCAAAGCGCCTGTTGACGAAGACCATTCGACCCGAGAGATCAGTCTGTCCGATCCCCGCAGCCGATTGAGAGAAGAGAGCTCGCAGACGCTCTTCGCTATCCTTCAGGGCAAGCTGCGATCGAACGCGGTCGGTCGTCTCACTTACAATGCAGAAGACACCGCGAACCTTGCCGCCTTCATCCCTGATAGGCGAATAGGAGATGTCGAAATAGACGTTCTCTGGGTGACCGTGTCGTTCGATGTAGAACGGCCGATCTTTGGCAGAGACGGTTTCGCCTTTGTGTAGCACCCGACTGAGCAAGGGCTCCAGATCATGCCAGAGCTCGGACCAGTTCTCCTGTGCTGGCCGCCCGAAAGCTCGTGGATGGCGCATGCCGATGCTGGGTGCATAAGCGTCATTGTACAGCGCAACATACTGCTCGCCCCAGAACATCACGATCTGCGCGTGCGACGGGAGCATGATATCGACTGCGGATCTCAGGCAGGCAGGCCATTCGCTTTGCGGCCCCAGGATGGAGTCGTCCCATGCGCCGCTCTCGATCATGCGAGCGATGCCGCGGTCTACACCTTGCCAAGCTAGCCTTACGTCCGACACCCCTACTCTTCCGACGTTTGAGCAAATACACCTGCCGCAAAAAGGTAAGTCATTTCTGATAGATCGCAAGAGGTGGCCTCCAAAAGAAAGGCAGTTTCATGCTGCAGACAAAGGGTGCCTCTGCGGTGGGACCACCGTAGACCCACATTCTTTAATGATGGATTTGGGAGCGGGGCCTCGTAGTGACGACTCCAGGGCCGAAAGGCTGCTCCCGCCTCGCAATAAAACCGGGCGCAATAAGCTCGCTTGATGTCGTCCTCGCCATCGAAAGCCCTGCCCCCGCCTTCCGATGCGCGCAGATCCGCCAGCATGGTCCAAACCCCGTGACGTGCCGGATTTCACGATGCCGTGACGGATCAAGGCGGCTTTGCTTCGCGCCGATTGGCGTGTAGCGCCGAATCAGCCAAGGTCACCATCGCCGGTATCGTCGCCGAGATCACCGCAGGCAATGAGGAAGAGTTGCCGCACGCGGCTGTGCTTTCCTTGCGATCCATGGCGAAGACTTGCCAAATTGGACAGCCTGAAGCAGATTTCATTGATGACCGATATCGATGCAAGATCAGCGCTTCTGACGCTGCTGAAAGAGATGAAACTCGAACCAGGCGTGTCGATCAGCCTCTATGAGATCGGCCCGCCCCTCGTCGGCCAGGGCATCAGTCAGGATGCCATCGTCAACGCGCTGTACGGCCTCAAGGATGAGGGTGTGATCGATCTGCCAAGCGGCAACCGTCTGGTGCTGCTGAAAGACTTGTGATTGTCTGGAGCAAAGATGGTGGACCGGGAAGAGGAAATAGAACGGGAGCTCGGCCGCAAGAAGCTGATGATGCGGTTGCCAGCATTGCGGGACCAACTGCGAAGCGCTTCGGGCGCTGAGATAGAAGCTATTTTCATAGCGTACGAACGGGCCTCCGCCTATCAAGACTGGATCCGCGGGGAAAGAAGCATCCCTGGTCAATGGACGGCTTATCACGACAAGTTGGTCGCAGACCTCGAAGAAGCCGTACGACAGCACCTGACTGCCCAAAGATGGCAGGACTTTAGTTAGATCACGGAACGCGCCAGCCTCCACGCACGTTAGCCGAGAGGTTACGCGATGGTTCATCGCCGAGCAATCTTCAGCACCGCAGCCGAAGGTGGGGAGTTTCCAACCTGGTCCTCTCCACTGGAAACTTTTAGCGAAGGCGCCAGATATGCAGAAACAGAGATATACAGTCCACACTTCCGTGACAGTTGACGCCGAAACGCCCCAAGCAGCTGCACAGCAAGCATCGGAATTTTTCTCGAAATCTCCGCCGGAACGGTTCAACGTTGTGGATGAAAGTGGATCGACATTCCACGTCACCCATGACCATCCGGAAAGATCGATTGACACGATCGAGAGCGAGGTCGTTCAGTATCCGGAGTTCATGGAGAATGACGCTCCTCCCGGTGCCGGCGGCTAACTTGAGGCTGAAAGATCATTGGCCGGAGGCGGCCTTTTCTGGGGCTGCTCGAGACAGGACAGGAACGCCGAGAGAACAGAACCTGCCTCGTCGGAACTCTCGCGCTCACCCATGTTCTTCCCCGCCGAGATAGTCTCCCAAGTCTTGCTCGGCGCGTGGAGGGCCTTGAGACCCCTAACTCTCTTGGCTCTCCACATCCCCAGTCCCTCCGGAAGATATAGACTTCTGGCTCGTTTCCATCTGACCGCGCTTGCTAGTTTTGCCGGCTTTGCCCTGACGCGGTTGAACGGTGGGGAGGCTTCCTGGGTCTCCCCATTACCAACCGGAGAGACCGCGAGCATCCTGCATGACGAACTACGGCCCGACCGTTGGCCTCGTCCTGCTGTTGCATCACCTGGAAACAGATCAGTTCAAACCGCTGCCCGCCCATGTCGGGCTTAAGACGGTCAATGTTGCCGAGCAAGCGGGATTTGTTAAGCTTTCGAGACACATTACGATATCGGCAAAAGGGTTCGCCGGACCTACAGCGTGGGTTGAACCCGAGCGTGTTCCGCAGATCGTTGGCCACCAATGTCCGCACCTGGAAGCTCTTGCAACAACCGGCAATAGTGCTATTGTTGAGCCACCACCTCCATCTCCAATCAACCCGGCGCTATCGCCGGGTCTTTTTTTATCCCGCTTCCGGATCTCGGCCATCTCGTCAGGAAGGATGTGCATGCCGGCGGCGTGGGCAGCGTCGAGAAGGGCTTGTCAAGGATGCACCTTGGGCCCTGTCGCCTTACGCGCATGGGCACCTTTGCATCCTCTGGTGCTGCAGGTTGCATTTTTTGATAAGGGCAGATCCAAGGTGCCGCCTAACCCGTGTAAATCAACAGTTGCCATTATTATCGAGATGGATGGACTGATGAAACCAGCAAATGGGAAACAAGAAGGCTCCGATATCAACTATGTGTTAGGGAAGCGGATCAGGACTGTTCGGAAATCCCTTGGGTTGAGCCAGACCCATATCGCAAAATCGCTCGGAGTATCGTTTCAACAGGTGGGAAAGTACGAGAGCGGCCAGAACACAATGTCTGTTCAAACTTTCATGACGATATGTCGTGCTCTTCGCCTGAAGCCATCGTCGCTCCTCGACGAGTATCTCGGGCGGGAGAGTTGATCGAAGTGACCACGAGGCGGATCGCTCCGAGTCAAATCTGGGATTGGTAAAGGCTGCTGTCTCGTGTTGAACCTTCCTTCTGAGACTTGGCGCTTCAACGTGTCGCGGGATCGTCAGGACAGCACGAGGCATGAAGATGATGGCCGAAGATCAGATCCCGGATTTTGTCCAGGACGTCACTGAAACCGGCTGCGATATCGTCGCTGTGATGGGAGGGGCTCGCTTCCTCTTCGGAGACGCCGACCTGTCACCCGAGGGTTATAGAGCTGTCGAACCGCAGATCCTCGCCATCGGCGAAAAATACGGCCGACGTGATCACCTGATATCGGAGATAGCTGAGTACCTCGTTTCCATTGGCCGATATGCGCCGCCAAGGCAGAGCCTAGGCGAGGGTACTCAATTGAAATTGTCGCGAGGCTGGGAACTTCCATGAGCTTTGCAGGTTCGACCTTCAGCCACGTCACATGTCCCCGTGGTTAACCTCCCTCATTGTCCCCTGGCTCACGCCGGGGGATTTTTTTGTGGAACCTTGGCGAGGGTTTCGACGTTTTATGGCCACTCTAAATCTGCGCTATTGCCCCGCCATCGTGCGGGGCTTTTTTATCAGTCGATATCTTGCGGTCACCAAAAGCTTGGCTAACTTATGGCTGTCGCTTGGGAGTTTCTGGATTCACTTGAGTGACAGGCGAAGGGCGTGGTTCCCCAATACCACTCCTTCGCCGCCCTCTCTTGCAGTCTCCCAAGGATCCGCGATGCTGAAGCCTAAAGCCCTCCTATCAGCGTACCTGATCGTCTATGTAGGCCTCTATCTCAGCGCTGGTGAAATCCGGCACCGGGCTATCCATCTGATCCAGACGGTATCGGCTGGGCCGGATCGCTCGGCGTGATCGTGAACTTGATCGGCGGCGAGACGACGTGAATCGGGCCTATCGAGCTTTGCAACGGATTGCAGATGTAGTCGAGCGTGACCTCGTAGCGGGCCGGCCCGGGTGTCGCGGCCGTCGGCACGGTGATCGACCGCTTATAGGTCTCCCTCCCCGCCAACAGCCTGAGACCTGTCGTAAACTGAGGGATGGATTGCCGCTCGCCGGCGGCATCATACAGCCATCGCTTGGTGACGAGCGGGCAGATCCGTTTCCTGAAGACAGGGAACTCGATCTCGAGCGCCCCACCCTGCGGAACGGTCGGCGACAAGGCGACAGCGCTCTCGTACTCGATCGGGGTTCACGATCGACAACCCAGAGCCCGAGGTTCACAAATCCGAGGATGGCAAGCGAGAACGCGACGGCGCCGACAAATTTCCACAGGTCCGCTTCATTGAGCTGGCCCTCCACGTGTCTATCCGATCACCTTGATGATGTTCTCGTAGAGCACCACCGCTCCCAGAAAGATGCCTATGAACGTTATCCCCAGCCATTTCGTGACCGCCCGACTGTTCGAATATCATGCACCATCTTGAATGCCTGCCTGACGTCATCTGCAGGAAGCTCGACGACCGCCTGAAGCGTCTTCAGTTCGTCCGGCCGGAGATCGGCTAGCCAATCCCTGGTGCCCGGTGGAAGCTCTTCGGGCCGTTGTGGAGTGTGTTCCGCCATATCGATGTTCCCTAGCGACCCCGTATGCCCTTTCGATCGCATGCCATGCTTGACCGGTGTCATCCGATCGACTAAATCCCCGCCGCCGTGCTTCCTGTCTCATCTAAGGCGGCAACGGGAGGGTCCGGCTTTAGTGGATGGTCGGGCCCTCGCTCTACGAGTAGCCGTGAGAGGCTCCGAAGCGATTGTGGGAAATGACCTGATCAGCGAACGGTCGGTCCGTCTTCAGGATCGTCACCGTCGTTTCCAGGCTCGGCCGCAGCTTCTCGAACCCGTAGCACGCACGCTGCTTCCTCGTCTGCTGACAGGCCGTAAGAGCCGCAAAGAGCGGCAGCATCAGAAGCCGAGACTTCATCATTGATCTGGTTCCTCTCTCGGAGAACGCGCACCGAGTTTCGAGCGCGACGGTGGCCGACGCCTGCTTGGCGTCGTGGTGACCGATGAAATAGGCGGGGCGAAGATCAGGACGGCCCCAACGATCGCCCCTGCCCCCATGCTGAGCTTGTCGACGATCATTCTTCCACCGCCTGGCGGATCTCCTTGATCGCACTGATCACCCACTTGCGAGCGGCGAGAACGCCGATCGTCAAGGAGACAGCAAAACCTATGATCACGATGAGTGCCTTCCAATCGAAGCCAGCGAATGCAGTGAGGCCGAGGCCACCGCCGCCGAACGCACCCGAAAGCCACCCGAGGACGTTGAACTTCTTCTTGACGGTCCGGTCGACCGCAACGGGAACGACTTCCTTCTCGTCGACTACGGGTGCCGCGGCGAATGCCGCCATCTTCGTCGAGACACCGGAGAGCGCCAGCAGCGCCTTGTGCAGAGCTGAGCGGGTCTTCGGCCCGGGGTCACCATCAGCGTCAAGCCTTGCGCTCTGCTGGAACGGCGCAACGGTGTTCGGCGCATAGCCACGACTACAAGCGAAAGGCGAACGAACCGGCCGACGCGATCGGCGAAGCTATTCATGCCGCCGTCCCACTTCTTTGTGATCGTCTCGATGTCGCCTTAGTCGGCCCAACGATTGAGGTTGCGGCTCTGCCAGTACCAGGTCGGCACGAGACCTTCCCACGGATCGTTGTTGAGGAGATCAGGCTTAGCAACGAAGTCGGGAGGATTGAGCTTCCGGGTGACGCACCAGTCGCAAAACGCCTGGTAATTCCCCTTTCCCGTGAGTTGGCCGGAGGTGCGCCCCAAGTAGAGCTTGCCGTCGCCGTCGACCTGGGGTGTGTTGCCGAGATCCGTGCGTGTGTCGTAGCGCTTCTGGGCGTCTGTCGGCCCCAAATCTTCCGGTCGAAGTTGAAGTCGCCGCTCTCGTGCGATAGCTGGGCAAGGCACTGCAACGATCGGTGAGGACGATCCAGGCCATATCGAGCCCCGTAACGATCTAGCGCCACGGGCACAGAGTTCATGTTCCGGGGGTTCACAGCCCCTTTCGCAGCCGCGCGCAGATGCGCAGTTACGTGCACGTTCAGTGATGTCTCCTGGACTTATTGATGGTTCGGTTGCGAAAGGTTCACGCAAGCTACGGTATGCTACGGGCTTCGAAGCTTAAATGACGCGAGCATTCTTTCGCGGGTGATCATGAGGATCTTCGATGACATACGACTGGAAAGGCGTCCGTACTCGGCGCATTCGACGTTTCAAACTGGGGCTATCGACTTTGATAGCTTTCGCTGTCGTGGCGCTGCCATTTGTTTGGCCAGCTGTGATCTGACCGGTCGCATTTCTTGATACAATAGAGGCCCGCCAATACCACGGCGGGCCCTTCGCATGTGGATAGTAACGGTCTGCTAACTACGCCGTGCCCATCGCGATGGACCATGTTTTAATTCAGTGATCAGGTCTCAGGGTGTCGTACACCCCAAACGCATGCGGCGCATGAGATCCGGTGAGCGGACCCACGAGGAAAACAGCCGGATCTCAACTGTCGCCCATCCCCATACTTGTGATGCAGTGAGCGAGGCGCCGAACAACGAGGTTCGAACGGTCGCGAAAGATCGCGATCGGTCCGATAGAGATGACCGGACACAGCGGCGCGCGGATGCGCGGCAGTCATCTCGCGTCTAGCTCTTTTCGCTGCACAGCACTTCCCGCCATGTTCTCGTCTCGGTCAGTATGGGTGCGCCGCCCTTGCCGGTGTGATCGTGGTGCTCGACGAACATGCCAAGGTCCTTGCCGAGCTTGAGCTTGATCCCGCCGGTCGAGTTCTGGCTGATCTCGGCAATCGCGCCGGTCGTGTCATCGTCGATCTCGTCGCTGGCGATCAGCTGCACATTTGTTGTTGACAACGTTCTTGATGACCAGCGTGTCACCACCGTCGGGATTGTCTCCCCCGGTCACCAGCGTGCCCTGCCACTTGATCACCTTGCGGATGTCAGCAAAGCCGATCTTGGCCGGCTTAGCCAGAACGCGCTCCTTGGTGATCGCAAGCTTGTCGATGGCCTTCGCGGGTGCCTTGCCCTCGGCAACCTGCTCCCATTCTAAAAGCTCGGTCACGCGTTGTACGATGTTCTCTTTGTGCGGTAAGCGAGATGCATTCCCACGGTCAGGTTTGAAGCCAGCAGCAGCATATGCGTCATCTGCAGTCTTGCCTTTCGCCAACTCTTGCGCAGATTTCTCATGCCGTGCATTTTTTAGGACTGGCACTAAGCTTACCTCAGGAGACACAATGATCTGGGCTTCGATAATTCTAGGAGCTTTTTCGGCGGCCGCGTGGCTGGGATCCGCAGTGATATCACCCGTTCTGACCGAGACTTATTGGGACGGGGCTCCGGCATGTCTGATCAAGCGTTTAAAGCTTGGGTCGGCGCTAAATGCTGCAGGAGCGTTTTTCGCGGCACTATCGATCAGCCTGCAAACATACGCCCTCTACCCGGTGAGCTGACTACAGCGCCCGCCAAAGATCTCGGCCTGGTGGCTCGTAGTGAGCACAGCCGATAATAGAGACAGCGATAAACGCGCCAGCGACAATGGCAGCAATGATGAGGAGCGGCCGTCGACCTTTCGAATCAACGCAGAACATGGCTTGGACGGACATTCGTCTTCTCCTCTATTTGTCCGGACTGCCGAACGGGGGAACGAAAAACCCCGCCATTTCTGACGGGGTTGTATACTGAAGCGAGAGACCCATTAGCGGATGTAGAGCTGGAACACCGAACGCGGGTAGTAGTACCCGTCGCTGTGGCGACGATAGCCCTGACGGTAGTCTCGATATCCGCGATGGCCGTTCCAGTAGCCGCGACGGTCGCGCCTTTGTTCATAACGGTCTCGGTGGTCCCGGCGATCGTGACGATATTCACGGCGGCGGTCATCGCGGTGATACTGGGCAAGCTCGACGCTCGACGCGACCGGTGGATGCTGCAAAGAGACGGGAGCGGCAGAGGCGGCGCCAAAGCTTGTTACCGTCATGAAAACTGCAACTACCGCAGCGCCGATCGGAGAGATAATTCTATTCATGGTTACGCCTTTCCAGTGAGAATGTGCGCGACCATGCCCTTACCGGGATGAACGTTGTATGAACTTGCCATTCATATTTGAGCCCGCCTCGGCGAACCGGCGGGCTTAATGGCGGTCAATCCCTAGTTGCCCCCGCAGTTCTGGGTCAACCTACGTCCTTGAACGTTACGGCTTGCTTGGGGCGGAATGCCCCAACAGCTCTACACACAGCTTCGCATCGAACTCAAAACCGGTTTCCGCGTTTTATGTGCAGAAAACCTCTTTAGCCGGAGAGAGACCATGAGGCTCGTGCAATTCACCTTGATTGGACAAGCTGCAATGCCTGTCTTTATCAATCCCGATCAGGTTGTGTCATTGGTTGCGTTACCTGATCGAACGCAGATCATCACGACGGGGACTGCTGCTCACGCCGCGTCGATCGTCTATGATGTTACCGAACTAGCTGGGGAGGTCGTGCGATTATTGACGACCAATCCCGTTGTTGCAGCACCGGGACGTGCTTGAAAAGTCCGAGCGTCCAGACAGCGAGGTGTGACCCCGCTTTTGCCGCTCAAGGCCAAGATACCGCTTGCGTTCTCTCCTGCGCTGGTAGGTAATGAGCTATTATAGCAAACAGGAGGAATTAATGGCCAAGGGTCAAGCGAAGAGCAACAAAGAAGTCCGTAAACCCAAGAAGGACAAGGCCGCTCCTGCCGCTGCGCCTGCTACCCTTGGAGCCAGGGCCGTAGAGTCGAGCAAACAGAAGAAACCCTGAACAACCTCGGCCTCCTCGATATGATCTGGGAGGCCTCTGCCTCACTCTGGAGTGGGATGACTGATAGCGCTATCTCTCTGAACAAGGAAAGCCAATGAATTCCGACATGATCCGTGACCGCCTGGTGGCGGTGCTGGTCGAAACTCTCGCGATCGATGCTGGCGAAATCAGCGACGCCACGCTCTTAAGCGACATCTCCGACGACTCCCTTGAGATCACTGAGGCCGTCATGGAAATTGAAGCCGCTTTCAAGGTCGAGATACCCGATGATGTGGCAGAAAACCTCGGTACGGTCGGCGAGATAATAGCTTATCTGGCTGCTCACGAGAAAGAACCCTGAGGCAGCCCGCCACTGAAACGAAAAAGACCGCCCGGAAGCGCTCTTGGGTGTTGATCGCCCTATGCAAATCGCCAAAATAATCACTACATATCGCGCAAAGTTTACCTTGGAAACACACCGAATGCCATTTCGGTGGTGTTTTTCGCTTCTGGAAGCCCCAATGCACGGCCAAATCCTCTAAGGCGTCTTTGAGGTAGTCGGCGAGCGTATGTCGGGCGCGCTTTGAGGTACCGATCTCGGCTATGGTGCGACCCTAGCCTGCTGCCGACGGCTGAGCAGGTCGCGGCATCCTTAGAGCTGGATGCGGGCGTCGATCTGCCGGTCTGAGATAGGCTCACGCGCGCCGCCGCCGTCTACAGGCTCCCGACTGTAGTCGAACGACCCCGCTCCAGACCCGCCGAGCGCCTATTCTCGTTCCCTCGTATCGAGCCGCCGCTCATTATTGAAACTTCAGGTGCGGACCCGCGCGAGGATCATGTCCATGGCGACAATGTTGTTGATGTGTTGAGACCGGCCGATGTCGACGTAGGCTTGCACCCCACTCGGCGTGTGCGTGACCCTCACGCCGGAGCAGGTCTCGACATGCTGACCGCCCCGACTGTGAATGCCGGGAATGGGCCATACCTCGATCTTGATCTGGTCGGCCGGGATGTCGCAGCGAAGACAGCTCGGCTGCGCGAACTGCGTTTGCAGATGGAGGCCAGTGCAACCGCTGGGCCTCTTGAAAAGCGCAGGAAGACTTAAACATTAGGACATTGCTATATATCTACATCGGCCTGTAATTGCGTGTCCAGTTCGGCGGCACGTTTTGAAATTTTCCGAAGCGCGTACGCCACAGCCGTCCAACTGGATCAGAGGTCCGCTGCGCTTTGATGACGTCGCATCGGAGCGATGGTTTTCGTTGAGTGCCGCGGGATTCGCGCGCCGAGTTTTTCCAATCATCGGAAATCTTCTATCGCACGTGAACCGCTACCTCGTCCGCGGTTCTCAGAACATGAATTGCGACAGTGATGCCACCGCCGCAAGGAAGCTGCAAATCGAAGAACGGCGAGCCTTTACCCAGTAGCAGCGTGCGTTCACCCGCCGCCGCGATCGCCTTCCTGGCTTCCGTCGCGACCCCCGCCTCGACGCATCCACCGGAGAGATAGCCGCAGTATCCGCCATCCTCGCGGATCGCCATTTGCGCGCCAAGACGCCGGGCTGCCCGGCCACCTATTTCCACGAGGGTGGCCAACGCGGCGCGATGCCCCTGAGCGATGCCGTCCACCACACCGCAGGACATCGGCCGGCTGGTCCGTAGTCAGAAGTCGCACGAGCGCGTTGACGTCGTTGTCGATGACATTGAGCACTGGCCGAACTCCAGGCTAAGGGATTGCGTTCGGTTTCATACCAGCCCGGAATTCACCTGATCTTGTATAAACTTAACAGAACCTGCAGGCGCTCGACCGCTAGTGAAGCACCCTGGCTTCAGGTCGAGAAACTCCATCGCCATCTTCGTCCTCGTCGACATCAGCCGACTGGTTGTATTTGTTAGAGAGCGCGGCCACGTAGCTGATCCCCTGCTCAAGCAGTATCTCTGTCGCCTTGAGGTCGGCTGAGTGAACCCCGCATCCCCGGAGCGTACGAGCCAGGTAGTTGGCGTTTCCGGCCGATACCTTATCGCCCCGGTCCTCGGCATCTTCGGCCAAGTCATCCAGTGTCTGCGCCACCAAAGATATCATGCTCGACCGCTCGTGCCGCGTCATCTCATTGAGCGTTCTCGCTGTCATCGTATTCCCTCCATTGGCTGGCATGGCCGTAACTCGGCAAAGGGGGCGGCTCAGAAAAGTCTATTGAGGTCAGGAGCAAGACTGGTTGCCCGGTAGCACGTAGGTAACTTCCATGACCAGGCGAAACAAGGCGTTAAGCTATGCGTTTCACGTATTGCTGAAATACGACTTCACGGCTTGTAGGGGTAGCCTGCAAATCTAGGTGTTTAGTCCCGGCATTTGATGGTGCATTATTCGACCAGAAATGGAGGGATGCGCTATGGGTCAGATTTTACACGGGAGCGCCCGCACGACAGAGGCAGTCCGTCGAGCGATACAACATAGTCAAGAGAGCTTGAGGGTTCTGGCGAAGCGCTATGGGATCAACCAGAAGACTGTAGCGAAGTGGAAGCGACGCACAGCGGTGAGGGACCTACCAACCGGTCCGAAGGACGTGCGCTCGACGACGCTTTCAATCGAAGAAGAGGCGATTATCATTGCCTTCCGCAGACACACCCTATTGCCGCTCGATGACTGCCTCTATGCTCTGCAGGCAACGATCCCGCATCTGACGCGCTCGTCCCTGCATCGCTGCCTGCAACGGCATGAGATCAGCCGATTGCCAGAAGTGACGGGCGACAAGGAACCCAAAAGGAAGTTCAAGACCTACCCGATCGGTTACTTCCACATAGATATTGCTGAAGTGCGTACAGCGGAAGGCAAACTCTATCTTTATGTGGCAATCGACCGGACCAGCAAGTTCGCCTTCGTCCAATTGGTCACCAAAACAGGCAGGACATCAGCGTCCGCCTTTCTGGTCGCGCTGATCGCGGCCGTGCCCTACAAAATCCATACCGTCCTGACGGATAATGGCATCCAGTTCACCTTCCCACCGCGTTATGCCGATGGCCCCACGGCCACCTACATGATGCACATGTTCGATATGCGTTGTCGTGAGAACGGAATCGAGCACAGGCTCACCAAAATCAAACATCCCTGGACCAACGGCCAGGTCGAGCGGATGAACCGAACGATCAAGGAAGCGACTGTCAAACGTTACCATTACGACAGCCACGCCCAGCTAACCGCCCACCTCCACGACTTTATCGACGCCTACAATTACGGCCGCCGACTGAAGACACTGCGAGGGCTCACTCCGTACGAATACATCTGCAAAATCTGGGCAAGCGAGCCAGAAAGGTTTACACTTGACCCGCACCATCAAATGCCGGGACTAAACACCTAGGCGGAAGAGGTCAGTGTCTGATGCCAGCGGGATACCAATGCCCGGCGCGCCGGGGTTTCGATGCATTCGTAGCTGATCCAGGCGATCAGCAGGGCGGCGACGAGTGCCGCCGGCACGACGATGTAAAGCGGCAGCGTTGACGACAGCGCATTGCCCATCAAGAACATCACCGGAACGTGAAAGAGATAGAGCGAGAAGCTGATCTTGCCGAGAAAGCGCATCGGCGCGGCGGCGAAGACGGCTGCTGAAATCCGATGCTCCTGCGCCACCAATAGAATGGCGAGCGCGCCCGCGAAGGCGGGTGCCAGTCCCCAGGCATTGTCCGCGTTGGGAAACAAGTGGTTCGAGATCAGGATGAAGAAAGGCAACGTCAGCGCCATCACTCCCGTCGCAGTGTCCTGTAAGTGGTCGCTCAGCAACGATTGAAGTCTTCCGACCGCAGCGCCGAAGAGGAAGAAAGCGAGTTTGGAAACAAGCATGATGCCTGGACCTGGGAACCCGACGAGCGCATCGACCGCAAGATAAGCGGCGAGCATGACGCCGATTGCCTGGTATCGCCTCATGTCGCTCAAGAAGAGCCAGATCACCGGGAAGAGAAGGTAGAACTGTATCTCCGGCGGCACCGACCACAGGACTCCGGTCGAGCCGAGGAGCACGACGTGGCGGAGGATTTCCTTGCCGCCATGGATCGGGTTGATGAAATCGAAGCCCGGAATACTCGATAGAGCCGCGACGGCTAGCACCGCCACCAAATAGACCGGATAGATGCGCGAGAAGCGGCTGACCAGGAAGTCGGCCACCGCCTTGCGGCTGATCGGCCGATCACCATACAGATAAGCCATCAGGAAGCCGCTGAGGGCGAAGAAGATGGCCACCGCCCGGCCGCCGACGCCTGTTATCATGACGGGCGCGAGCGAGGGGAAGATTTGATAGAGGTGCGAGAAGACCACTGCCGCGGCGGCCATACCGCGCAAGCCGTCGAGACTGGCTATGTGCTTCTTTTCCTGCATCGATGGCACCTTGGCCTGATGGCTTATCGAATCATGGCTCCACAGCGTAAATCTACGGCCTTTGCAGACCTCTTTTCAAACGATCATTCCAAGCGCATTTCATGTCCTGAGATGCGTGTTAGGACGCTCGTGAGCAATCTGGGGGCCGAATGAGCGACCAACTTTCCGCACTTCGCCTGTTTGTCCGTGCTGCGGCGACGGGAAGCTTTTCACAGGCCGCCGGCGAACATAACCTACCCAGCCGACGGCCTCACGGACGATTGCGTTGCTCGAAGAACCTTGCCTAGGCGGTCATCCGAAACTCGCTTCTCCCGGTCAGCTCGCTGACCTTTGCGGCGATGACGTCAAGCCTGTAGGGCTTGGGGATAAAAATGGCGTCGTTTGGCAACTCGTCGGCAGTAAACCGATTCCCACCCGACGCAATGATGACTGGCACGTCCATGTGAGTGGACGAAATCATCCATGCTAGATCAAGACCGCTCAGTCCTCCGGGCATGTCGACGTCTGTGACAACCGCGTCGACCTTACGCTGTCCCAGGACGGCTACGGCCTCCAGGACGTTTCCAGCTTCGACGACGTCATAGCCCTCGTCGGCAAGGGTGTCGGCAAGTACCATTCTGATCAAAAATTCGTCTTCGACGATGAGAACCGTACGCTGATACATGGCAGTCTCCTTCGTGGTCACGAGATGAACTCGCTTCTCCAGATTTCGATCGCCCCTCGGCACCGAGTATTCGCCAACATATTTAATAAAATGCGAATGATCGGGATTATCTAGATCGACGGGCACAGACGGATGACCAGTCCGAGCCGATAAGTGCTAACCCCGGGTTGTTCGCCTCGACCAGACGATGCCGTTTAGGAGACATCTGCCGGATGACTAGCAAGCCGAGTATCTCCAATTCGCGAAAGCAACCGTCCCATTCGGAGGATAGGCGTAGCGTTCGACGATCTTTCACGTACACCAACCTTGCCCGTCAACCCGGGAGATCGTGCAAGATATGCCAAGGAACGATGATCTGGTGAACGGGAACTCCATCGCCCCGGAGCCCCAGTGAGCCTCTCGCCTCTGGATCTAGAAAGGCCTTCGAAAGACCAGTGAGATGATCTCTCGTCAGGTAGGGGCCTGTCGGCGAGACAGATGATCAGACCCGGCGCTCCAACACCAATCGCTGTGCGCACGCCTGCGACGATCGAAGTCGACATCCGGCCGGGATAGAGAGGGGTTGGACGACTTGTACGGGAAGATCATTCCTCTATGTAAATTCGCTCTTCACGATGCCCGGCGACGACGAACACTGGATTGCATCCCGATCCGACGACAAGAAGTGTCGATCAGCGAACCATTGAGACCCATCGAATTCTACAGGAATCTCACGGGCTTCTCTAATGCGGCTCGAAAACTCCCGCGACAACAACCATCGCGGCGATCAGGGGCGTTGACCGTTGGCCGCGACGTCACGCATAGGCGGCAAGTCTTGAGGCGGCGACGTCGGCCAGTATGGACAGGGCTAGCGACGTCGAATCCTTGGTCGGCCCGAACATTCCGATCGGCGCCTTTATGCGGTCTATCTGGCCGTCGACGAATCCCGCATGTCTCAGACGCTCGACGCGACTTCGATGCGTGCGTGTGCTGCCGAGCGCGCCTATGTAGAACGCACTCGATTGCAACGCCATGCCAAGGGTTCGCCCTTCGGCGTCCAGGTCGTGATGCAATAGTACCACCGCCGTATGCTGATCAACAACTGAAGGCGTGAGATCGCCGCCAGATGCTCCCAGGACCACGACGTCATGTCTGGCCGCCTCGGCAATCCGTTCCAGCGCGACCGCCTCGGAAGACTGCCCCGAAATGACGACGCGTGTCCGCGGCCGGTAAACCGTTTCGAAGCTCCCGTTTCCCCACCCGCATCGCAAAGGCGGCGCGATGCTATTGATGGCTTCCTGGGTCGGTGAATATGAAAGCCCGGCCGTCCGACGCTCTCGCACCGCGGTGACGACGGCTTCCAAATTCTCGACGTCGACGTCGCGCAGGACATGAATGGCGATCGTGATGCCGCCTCCACAAGGAAGGACGACATCGAAAAAGGGCGAGCCGTCGCCGAAGTAAACGGTTCGATCGCGGCCCGCCTCCATAGCCAGCAGCGCCTCAGAAGCGACCGCCGCCTCGACGCATCCGCCGGAGACGTAGCCGAAGAAGCTGCCATCGGCCGCGCTGGCGAGATGTGAACCTAGGGCGCGGGCCGCGCCGCCGCGGATATCGACAAGGGTTGCGAGCGTCGCCCCGCCGTTCTTGAAGGAAGCGATGGCATACTGCAGAATGTCCAAAGGGTCGTCGCTGGTGGACGACCGCTTCGGCACATTCAGCTCCATCGTGTTCAGCACCAGGTTCATACGTCTTGTCCTGTTGGAACCATCATGCGACCTCTGGAAGCCCACTGATGAGCTTGTCGAGGGTCATGGGATAGTTTCGAAGACGGATGCCAGTTGCATTATGGATCGCGTTGGCAATCGCGGCCGAGACACCACACAATCCTAACTCGCCAATCCCCTTTGCTTTCATCGGCGAGGAAATGGGATCGGTCTCGTCCATGAAGACGACCTCCTGATGCGGAATGTCGGCGTGCACCGGCACCTCGTATCCGGCAAGGTCGTGGTTGACGAAGAAGCCACGGCGGCTATCAACGGCGAGCTCTTCGGTAAGCGCGAGCCCCGCTCCCATCGTCATGGCACCGATCACCTGGCTTCGGGCCGTGATCGGGTTGAGGATCCGTCCGGCCGCGCATACCGCGAGCATGCGGCGAATGCGGGTTTCCCCGGTCGCCACATCGACGCCGACCTCGACGAAGTGCGCGCCGAAGGTCGACTGCTGATGGCTGTCGGAAAGCTTCTCCCATTCAACCTTGTCCTCGGCCACAAGTCCTTGGGAGCCTGCCACTTCTGCAAGGGAAACCGAGCGCGTGCCTGAGCGAACCTGACCATCTTCGAAGACGACGTCCTTTTCATTGAAACCGAGTTTCTGGACAATAGCCTCGCGGAGCTTGACGCAGGCGGCATAGACGCCCGTCGTCGAACAGTTGGCGCCGAACTGGCCACCGGAGCCCGCCGATATGGGAAAGCGGGAATCTCCAAGCTGGACAGCGACCTTGTCGATCGGCAGTCCCATCATCTCTGCCGCGGTCTGCGCGATAATCGTATAGCTGCCCGTTCCAATATCCGTCATGTCAGTCTCGACGGTAACGACGCCTTCGTTGTCGAGGCGGACCCGCGCACCCGACGGGATCAGCAGATTGTTACGGAATGCGGCTGCAACCCCAACACCGATCAACCAGTTTCCTTCGCGACGTGATCCGGGGCGAGTTCGGCCCTCCCAGCCGAAACGCTCCGCTCCGAGCTTGAGGCAACCAACGAGGTCGCGATGCGAAAATGGCCTGTCTGGCTTTTCGGGATCAACCTGGGTGTCGTTCAGGATACGAAATTGCACAGGGTCGATGCCGAGCTTTTCCGCCACCTCGTCCATAGCTATCTCGAGCGCCATCAGTCCCGGCGCCTCTCCCGGCGCACGCATGGCGTTGCCTTCGGGAAGATGGAGCGTTGCCAGCCGCATGGCGGTCATCCGGTTCTCGCCCGCATAGAGAAGCCGCGTTTGCATCGCCGCCGTTTCGAGCTGACCATCGGGCTGGTCGCCCGACCAGCTTTCGTGAGCGATCGCCGTGATCTTGCCGTCACGGCTGGCGCCGATCCGAATTCGCTGAATGGTCGCCGGACGGTGCGTCGTGTTGTTGACCAGAAACGGCCTCGGCAGTGCCACCTTGACGGGACGCTTGGCGGTCTTTGCTCCAAAAGCCGCAAGGACTGCGTCGGCACGGAGAAAGAGCTTGCCTCCAAAGCCCCCGCCGATGAAAGGAGACATGAGGTGGATCTTCTCCTTGTCGACGCCAAGCGTCGTCGCGAGGTCAGAGCGCCACCAATCGATCATCTGGCTTGATGTCCAAACGGTCAGCTCGTCGCCGTCCCAAGCGGCAATGGACGCATGCGGTTCCATCATCGAATGCGACTGATCCGGGGTGGTATAGGTCTCGTCCAACGTCACCTCGGCAGACTTGAACGCCCCCTCGAAATCGCCGACAGCGGTGTCTGGCGGCGCGCCGCCGGCATCCTTCGGCTTCACTGCCGTGTCCTTCGCATCGGCGAGGTTATAGACGCCCTCTTCCTCAGCGTAGTCGACCTTCACGAGAGCGGCGGCGGCGCGGGCTTGCTCGAACGTCTCGGCCACGACCACCGCAATCGCCTGATGATAATGCACGATCTCATCGCCACCGAAAAGTTTTGCGGTATTGAACTTGCCTTTTTCCCGCTTGCCGACATCTAGCGTCGTGACCACGGCAAGAACGCCGGGTGCACGCTTTGCGGCGTCGACATTCATTGACGAAATCCGGCCTTTGGCGATCGTAGAACCTACGGGATAGCCGTAGGCATACGGCATGTTGGGATCATGCCACTCGTAGGCATACATCGCCCGGCCCGTCGTCTTGAGCTGGCCGTCAATGCGATGGATCGGCTGGCCGACCACCTTGAGCTGGTCGATCGGATTGGTGGTTGCTGGGGTGTCGAACTTCATGACGGTCAGCCTCTGGCTTCGGCGATCACTGCGCCGAGCGTACGCTCGACGAGATCGACCTTGAATTTGTTCTGCTCGGTCGGACGGGCATCGGCAAGGAGAGCTCCCGCGGCGGCTTTCGCCCCTTTGGTAAGCTCGGTGTCGGCGGCTTCGACGCGCCATGGTTTGTGCGCGACACCACCGACTGCCACTCGACCCGTTCCGTCCGGCTGAATCACGGCTCCGACGGAGACAAGGGCGAACGCGTAGGACGCCCGGTCACGGACCTTGCGATAGATATGCGTGCCGCCAATCGGGGGCGGAAGCACGAGCGAAACAATGATCTCGCCCTTTTCCAGGGCTGTTTCGATTTCAGGCGTGTCGCCCGGCAGGCGATGGAAATCGGCGATCTGGATCGAGCGGCGGCTCCCGTCCGGCTTGACGGTCTCGACAACTGCATCGAGTGCCCGCATGGCAATCGCCATGTCGCTTGGATGCGTCGCGATGCAGGCGTCGCTGCCCCCGACTACGGCATGCTGACGACTGAAGCCCCCAATGGCGGAACAGCCGCTTCCGGGCACCCGTTTGTTGCAGGGTTGTGCCGTATCATAGAAATACGGACAGCGCGTCCGTTGAAGCAGATTTCCCGCGGTCGTCGCCTTGTTACGAAGCTGGCCGGAAGCGCCTGCCAGCAAGGCTCGCGACAAAAGCCCGTAATCACGCCGGACGATTGCGTCGGCTGCAAGGTCGGTGTTGCGGACCAGCGCTCCGATCCGAAGACCACCCTCTGCCGTCTTCTCAATCTTGTCGAGGCCCAGGCCATTGACATCAATCAAATGCGTTGGCGTTTCGATCTCAAGCTTCATGAGATCAATAAGATTGGTGCCGCCAGCGATGAACTTTGCATCGGAGCGCGACACGGCAGCTTTCGCTGCAGCCTCGACCGAGGAGGCTTTTTCGTAGGTGAAGGCTTTCATGGTTTTGTCCCCGCGACTTCGACGATGGCCTCGACGATGTTGGAGTAGGCACCGCAGCGACAGATGTTGCCGCTCATGCGTTCGCGGATTTCAGCCTCGCTGAGTAACGTCTGTGCGTTCAGGTCGCCGGTGACGTGGCTCGGGATGTTCGCCTTGATTTCTTCGAGCACCGCCACGGAGGAACAGATCTGTCCAGGCGTACAGTATCCGCACTGGAAGCCATCGTGCTTGACGAAGGCAGCCTGCATGGGATGCAGCCTGCCGGGCTCGCCTAAGCCTTCGATGGTCGTCACTTCGTCGCCGTCATGCATGACGGCCAAAGAAAGACACGAGTTGATGCGGCGTCCATCGACCAAGACCGTGCATGCTCCACATTGACCGTGATCGCACCCCTTCTTGGTACCTGTCAGGTGTAGATGCTCGCGCAGAGCGTCGAGAAGCGTCGTTCGATTATCAATTTCCAGGTCTCGAACCTGTCCGTTAACCTTTAATGACAGGGTTGAAGCTTGGGTCATGAGGTCTCCTGCAGATTGTGCTGTCGCATCGCCGACGACAGTGGTGGCCGCTAGTGTCGCGGCTGAGGAGATAAGTAATTTGCGGCGTGAAAGTTCAAATTGATTGATGCTTGGCATCGTCGCCTCCACAGTTGGTAGCTACCTCCTCTTAGTGAGGATCGGCGCTTGGTCTTAAAACAAGCGCCTGCTACCGATAACGTTAGGGGCATCCGATTGTTCGGGAGATCGACGCAGCTTGGAGATGGGTGCTTCCGATTTTGAATAAAGTTTGGGAGGCGCTGATCAGAATGTTGGAGTTCCCTCGTACCTTGGTGCTTGGCCCCTTGGTCCATCAGATCGCCGGGTGCGGCATTGATGCCTCTCGCGGAGAAAAAGTCACAAGCTCAGTGCAGCTCAAGCATATCAGCGCATTTCGGATTGCAGCGCCCGAAGCACCATTTTCGGGACGCACCAGCTATCGGGCGCCAAGAGGGTTGGACCGCGGCGATCTCGTGGTCGGTGTATTTCCAGTAAAATTTTTTTGGCTTGCCATGCAGCCGCACATATTTCGGACGCCTGTCCAAATTTTCTACCGGATACGCAGCGCAGGATCGGCCAAAACCCAGCCGATCGCAATATCTTGGGCAGATCCAGTGCCTCGGCCGACGCTCAGCTCTCGTGACGTACCCCGATGACGATAGGCCCGTCAACGCCATCCGGCATCGTTTGGAATGCCGTCTGGAGCACGTCGGCATATCTCTGACGAAAGTGTCGAACAAATCGGCGACAGGAGTCAAACAGCTCATGGGCCGTCATTTCGACACTACACACGCCCGCACGCATGGCACATTCGCTAATGTTCGGTCGCGGCTTCTGCAGTCGCGTCAGTTTTTGGGAACTGAATCACGTGGCGTCCGTTGCGAGTGTTCACCGAAGGAGGAAATTATGAGCGACGTCAAAGCAATTTCGAGCCTCGACCTGAAACGCTATCTCGGACGCTGGTATGAAATTGCTCGGCTTCCGATCAAATACGAGGACGAACATGCTTCCGACGTCACTGCGAATTATTCCATCAATCCCAATGGAAAAGTTCGTGTCGACAATAGGTGCTTCGACGAACATGACAAGCCGACCAACGCGGTTGGCGAAGCAGATCCTGTCGACGGAACCAAGGCCAAGTTGAAGGTTAGCTTTCTACCCGCTGCTCTTCGCTGGATCCCATTCACTGATGGCGATTATTGGGTGCTTAAGATCGACCTTGACTATCAGATCGCTCTGGTAGGAACTCCGGACCATAAGTTTCTATGGGTCCTCGCGAGAGAGAGCTCTATCTCCGAAGCCTCGCTCGACGAATATCTAGCTGAGGCTCGTCGACAGGGCTTCGACCTTCAAAAGCTTATCAGAACCCCACACACTGGACGTGAAGTAAGCGACACGATGCTGGAGAGTGGTTGACCGGCGCGACTGTCTTCCTCTGGCGATAAATTAGATGTTGAAAATGCCGTCCTGTTCGAGCCCGCCAGCGCAAGCTATCCGTCAGTCTTTGCCCGGAACTCCTCCGGGCCCCTTGCGTGGCAAGGCAGCTCGGCTAGGACCTCGAGGTAGTGGGTGCGACACTTCATGAGCTCCGCGGGATCGGCAACGGCCGGAAAGCCTTAAAATGACGTTCACTGCTCGGACGGCGGGGCCGCTTTTCTTAGGCTGCGACAGCTTCGAACGAGCCCGTAGCTCCGCAAGCACAACGCATTTCCTTGTCGATGGAGTTTCCGCCAGATCCCCTTCTGAAGAAACAACCAAAATCAGGGGGGTTCATTTCGGCTTATACTGAGAAAAAACTAAGGGGCCGTCCTCGTGGTCAAGCGCATCCACAGACGAAGGTGAGAGGAGCACAAAGTCGTACGATGATCGAAAATGCTGAGTCGACGATTTTGAAGTGCGTTGCAGGCCGGCATCTCGGTACCACGTGTCCGAGCGAGGTGGCGCGCATCCTAGCGACGGGTCACAACATCCCACGCGAATGGCGTAAATTCATGCCGGTGGTGCATGAAGCAGTGGATGTCTTGTTAGCGCGCGGCGAAATTACTCTGACCTGGAAATCTGTCGTAATGAGCAAGCGCGCGGGTCCCTATCGCATAAGCGGTCCCAAGCATAAAAGCTGAGGCTTGAAGCTATCGACGCCGATGCGACGCAGCGCATCGGGCCGCACCTCAATCTTTGCGCGCGGGCAGTCTTCACTCTGCGCAGACCCTTCAAAAGCCCGTTTTAAAAGGGTTTGCACGTCCCATCGCGTTATTCGACGAGCTGTTTACAGCAATCGTTAAGACGATCAAGGTCTCCTCCCGTCCCGCCGCTGTAATGCAGTCCAGAACGGCGCGACGCGGAGCGTCAAATGAAAATAATGGAACTTTGATACTCTTACCGAGGCTGCGAATCCCTTACCATCCAGCCACTCAGGAATGCTAGGACGGCAACGCTGATGACAAGACCGGTGGTCGCGCGAGGATAGTCTCGGGCCGCTGCTAGCGCCATTTCAGCATCGTTACGCCATTGCTGCATCGTTGCCGGGTCGCGGCTGCGATCTTTACTTATGGAATTGTCGTGTCGGGACATCAGCTTCTCCTTTGATCGGATAAGTCGTCGATGCGGCAAAGGTTCCCAGCGTGAGATCTGCCTTACGATGTTGCATCTTCCACGAGACCTCCACAATGGGTCATGGATCGCGACATCAGCATCGATTTCACGTTGAAGTAGATCACAGATCATATTCCGAGACCGGCCAATCGCACTCCTATGATTCGCCATTGCTCCGCTCTTTCGCTGAGGGACCGCGAGCGAAATCGACCTTCCTTCGCCGTGGCGATACCCCACCTATTAGACTTGAAAATGGCCCAGGAAGGTCAATATCGGCAGACTTGACTACCCCTTTAGTGATCTTCGTCGCCACCGTTTCCGAGGGGCCCGCACCGCACAGACCAAATCCGCGAGGGATCGAATTGAGCACGAACGATATAAAATCTTGGCTGACCGATATGGACGGGGTTTTGGTCCATGAGAATAAGGCGCTGCCAGGCGCTGTCGAACTTATCCAGCAATGGCAAGCCCGCAAGACGCCTTTTCTGGTCCTGACCAATAACTCCATTTACACGCCTCGCGATCTTAGCGCTCGGCTGCGCAACAGCGGTCTCGACGTCCCCGAGGACCGAATTTGGACCTCGGCGTTGGCGACGGCTGCCTTCCTTAAGGATCAGACCCCAGCTGGCAAGGCCTTTGTGATTGGCGAGGCGGGCCTCACCACAGCGATACACGAGGCTGGCTTTATCATGACGGATGCCGACCCCGATTATGTCGTGCTCGGAGAGACCCGCTCCTATTCGTTCGATGCCATTACCAGAGCCATCAGGCTGATTGGAAAAGGCGCCCGCTTCATCGCGACCAATCCAGACGCGACCGGCCCAAGCGCAGAAGGCCCGCTGCCTGCAACAGGTGCCGTCGCCGCACTGATCATGCGCGCGACTAACCGCGAGCCTTATGTCGTTGGCAAGCCAAACCCAATGATGTTCCGCTCCGCGCTGAACAAACTTGGGGTACATTCGGAAGGCACGGGGATGATTGGCGACCGCATGGACACCGATATTGTGGCGGGAATTGAAGCAGGCCTGCACACAGTATTGGTGCTTAGCGGCATTGCCGACCGTGCCGAAATCGAGCGCTACCCTTTCCGACCAAAGACGGTGATCGATTCAGTTGCCGATCTGCTTGAATAGGCGCTGTCCTCAGTGCGAACATCGGCAAGCGGCGACGACGTTTGCCTGCTGGCCGCTGTAGCACCATCTCGCGCATCGTCATCAACGAATATGAGGATCCCTATCCCGGCGGCGGTGAGATGCGAGCAATATCTCGGCATCCGACGCAAGCAGATCGTGTTTTTCGGCGAAGGCGGCGAACAGCCCGCGTACGGTTTCCGCTTCGATTTCGCCGCGCAACGCCGCACCACATGCCTTTAACGCAATAGAATGGGCGATGTCCCTCGACGCAGCGGGCCACTCGCACAGGTGCCGATAGGCATCAAGCACGCTACGGATTTCAGCCGGGAAACCCAGGCCGATCAGGATGGAAACTGGCTCTTTGAACATATCCGTTTTCATGACGCTCTCCTTTCCAATTCCGAATGTCACGGGGCGCCGTCGCCACTGCGCCCTCCACCATAACAGCCGAGGACTATGCGACGTTCTTCTGCCCCTCGATCTGTACCGGGGCGCACGGCTGCGCCCGAGCCGGGTTGGTCTGGATTTCGATCTTCCGTGGTTTCAGGGCCTCGGGGATCTCTCGAACCAGATCGATCGACAGCAGTCCGTTCTTCAGACCCGCTCCGGTGACCCGAACATGGTCGGCGAGCTCGAAACGATGTTCGAACGGCCGGCCGGCGATGCCACGATGCAGATAGCCGTCGTTGTCGGTCTCCTGCTTCTTGCCGGTGACGGTCACAAGATTGGACTGAAAGGTGACGTCGAGATCGGCCTGTTCGAAGCCAGCCACCGCTATCGAGATGCGATAACTGTCATCGCCGGTCTTGGCGATGTCATAGGGCGGCCAGTCGCTGACAGAGCGGGCGCGCTGAGCGTTTTCCAGAAGGCCGAATACGCGGTCGAAACCGACACTCGAACGGAAGAGTGGTGCATAGTCGTAAGATGTTACCATAGCCATATCCTCCTTGAAGCAACATGGGTACGGAAGCGCCAAAGTCGATGCTCCCAAGTAGTCCAGCCCTTGTCTTCAGCGGCTGGCGGCAACGATTTGGTTTTGGCGCTTTCGGGATTCAAGAACGAAGAAGAAAAAATCTTGCGATGCCTTTACGCGGCGGCCATCGAGCGTCTGCATAGATACTCCGGTGCGAAGACGACGGCTTGCCAGAGGCTTCAGTGGGATCAATCCAAAGCATGCTACCTATCGTGTTTCGTTTGAAACCGGCAACCTCGGGCGGAGAGCCCGAGAAAACTACCGGTTGACTTTCGGTGGAAAGCCTCTATTTTCAGTTTATCGATCTTTTGCTTGCCGAGCTTTGTCTACCGCGCGATTGGCACCGCGCTCTATTCGAACCTTCTCTTTCAAAAATAGTCGTATCACTGTCCGCGAAGCATCGCTTCCGCGGTCCCTCACTCTATGCTTTGAAAGGGTTCATCATGACCACAGGCACAGTAAAATGGTTCAATTCCACCAAGGGCTTCGGCTTCATTCAGCCAGATAACGGCGGCGCTGACGCATTCGTTCATATCTCTGCGGTCGAGCGTGCAGGAATGCGCGAAATCGTTGAAGGCCAGAAGATTGGCTACGACCTCGAGCGCGACGCGAAGTCCGGCAAAATGTCCGCCTGCAACCTGCAGGCAGCATAATTGAATGCGGTCTCATTGACCACGGATGTACTGGCAATGGGACAGCGCGTTTGAAGGGCCGGGCAATGCTGTCCGGCCTTTTCGATTTTTTAGCCTCGAAATCCATGGAGGTTTCATGACCCAGAGCAAATCCAGGCAGAGCGCTGAAATCGCGTTCGACCGGGTCCAATCTCGCTTCTTCGCTCACGGCCGAGCCGTCGAGGAACTTCAGACCGAAGAACAGGCTCGGCAGGCTAAGACCCAACGGCTTCGGGAGGCACGGCTCGCTCGTGATGAGGCGAAGATTGCTGAGTTGGCCCGGTCTTGATCCACAGCGATGAACCGGGAACGCCCAAGAGGTTGGGACACCATCCGACTGTACGATCTTGGACCTTGTCCCATGGCCCGAATTCCAGTTATGGTCGCGGATAGCAGGGGACCTATCAATGTCACAAGAAAAGCAATCACTATCCGTAGTCGTTCGATCCGATGACAAGGGCCATTGGGTAGAATGGAACAACGACGGTGCCACCGGATCGTTGGGACCATACCAGACGGAGAAGATGTCCGGTGACGTGCGCAACGCGAAAGAACGCGAGTTCACTGAAAACGCGGGTCACATCGACGACGCTTAACTGCGCCTGAACAGCGCCCTTGGCGTGATCGTTTCGCCGATCGCCAAAGCCATATCAATCCGCCAATAGCTCACGGATTATTGTCACGACTTCGGAAGAGATTTAGGGCTTTTTCAGGAAGGGCGAACCTTTGAGGAGCTGCTCGACTTCAGGCTGACGGTAGCCGGACGTTACGATGATTTTGATCGGCGGCCAGCGATCGCGAACAAATGCTGCAAGTTTCAGCCCGTCCATACTTCCCGGCATGTCAACGCCCGTGAAGACAGGATTGATTCCGGCATGCAATTTAAGGACCGCGATCCGCCTCGTCAGCGGTGCCAGCTTAAAACGCGACGAAGCCCTCGTCCTCCAACTCCGCTGTGATCGACAGAAGAATACGTGGCTCGACAACGAGCACGACTATCGGTCACTGGGCATGCGGAGTTTGCTTGTGCAAACAGAGGTGTGCTCCCGAGCCCTAGCCCGAGCTTGGTACGATATCGTACATAATTGTCCCCTCGTCTCAAAATTCTAGTCGCCGAAGTTTCATGAAGGTCGCCACCGTCTAAGTCAGTGACTGCGACTGTCGGATAGATATCCCACGGCGAAGAAACGGCGCTTCCTGAGCGCCTTCGATGCTATCAACGAGCATTCGACGACGCGCTTCCACTACCGCACCAGACGTCGCGCCGTATTTCTTTGATAAATCTTTGACAGGCTCCTCAATGAGGTCCGCGCATCCATTAATTCAACGAGCCCTATTTGCGCGCATCGATCGCGGAGCTCTCGATCACGCCGCACTTCATTGTCGTGGATCGAGTACGTGGCAGGGCACCATTCAGCGCCCCGCCGCGTTTAGACTACTTGTTGTCAGGGCAAGCGTCACTCACGGAAGCGCCGCTGTTGCCACCCTGTGTGTCGACAGCACCGGGTGCCGCGCGGTCAGTGCACTTGCTGCGGTCGACGGTTCCAGTCGTGTTCGTGTTGCCCATCGTGCTATTTGTGGCACTCGGGTCAACCACGACAGGCTCATTCGTGCCCGTTCGGGTCTGGATGTCACCATTCGCGCCCCCACCCGCGTCCTCACCGGCCGTCTTGTCACCTGCCATGTTGTTGGGTGTAGGGTTGGACTGCGCGTAAGAGGTCGAGGTCATCAAGCCTAGCGCGAGGATCGAGGCGGCTGCGAGTTTCATGCGCATGGTATTCTCCTACTTTCATTAAAGTTTTTCTCAAGTTGCAGTTAGGAACCTCGGTTGTCGCGACTTGTTCCAACACAGTTCGCTCTCCCGAAATTGTTTTACACCCCGCCCGCGGTAACTCTGGGCAGATCGGCTGGCAGGGCTCGGGATTCATTTGCCCGATCTTTTCGCCCTTCGAGGACGCTGCAGGATGAGCGCGTCGGCGGTAGGTTCGGACTTCGCTCTCAAGTCGAATGTGGGCGCGCGCTCTGACACCACATCATTGGCACGACCTGCAGGCCATCGGCGCTGGAATAGCCCCGCAATACGCAAACCATGGAACGTAACTTGGCATGCTACGTTTTTCTTGTGTTACGTTGCATGCCATGCAACGTAATGAGCAATGACAATTATCAGCCATCCCGACGATTGGGCCCCGGCTCTCGTAGACAACAAAACACCGAAGGAGTTCCAACCGATCTTGCCAAGTGGCAAGGCGAAAGATGTTCATGCTCGGTAACGCTTCTGCACTAATTTGCTAGCTCCTCCGGGCAACAAGTTGGAAAAGCTGAAAAAAGACCGCGCAGGCCAACATGCAATCCGGATCAACGACCAGTGGCGAATATGCCCGTCGGACCGACGTCGGGCCAGAGGATGTGGAGATTGTCGATTACCACTGACGAACTTGCTGCAAGGGGAAAACTACAATGGCAACTCGCTTCCATCCGCCGATTCATCCCGGCGAAATACTCCGCGAAGAGTTCATGGAACCCAACGGCCTAAAAGCCTACACGCTGGCCAAGCTTCTGAACGTCCAGCGCGCCCGCATCGAGCGGATTGTTGCTGAAAAGAACCCGATTACCACCGATACGGCTTTGCGCTTGGCCAAGCTGTTCAACACTACCCCGGAGTTCTGGATCAACATGCAAACTGCGTTCGACCTATCGACTGCCGAGGAAAGCGTGGGTGCTGAATTGGAAGCAATCATTCCGCTGAAAGCAAAAGCGGCTTGAAGACGACGCCCATCAACAAATAGGGGGGTGCGCGTGGCGCGCAAGGATAGGGGCAAATATGAACACCGTTTTTGCAGCGTTGCCATTCTCATTCCTGGGATACGCGCCGCGCAAACCCTATCTCGACAACGACGCCGAGCGTCGGGAGCGCATCCGCCTGTGGCGTGATCTTGGCACCGGCAACGCGATGCTTTTCCTTTCTATCCGCGCGAGTGGGAGACACAGAACAACTCCATCGCCGAGCTTCCGGAGCTTGGCGGGACGTTGCTGGGCCTGAAAGCCTGGTGATTGGTCAAACGGCCGCGCGGGCGGGACAAAGGTACTCGCCCGCCACAGTGATGACCCCAAATCGCGCTTTGTTGCCATCAACTTCCAGCGGTAGCTTTGGGCCGGTCGACCGCGGTTGGTCAGCGTGCGAAGAAAACACCGCTTACTCCGTGTTCGCCGGCGAGAGCCACAGACCCCGCTGGTCTCGCTGGGGTGCCCTGACCTCGCCGCTCTATTAAGACCGACCAAGTGAGGAGCACGACGTGGCTGGTGCCAAAAAGTCAACCAGACAGGCGCCTCAGTCGATCGCTAGCGGGGCAGCTTCGCCAGGCCCTTGGCAAGAATTGGTCCTGTTGGCCTCCCGGTTGGCGAGCCCCCTGCCTGTTCGAGGGTCAGTTCATAGAGCTGATCCAGTTGTGGAGCGGGAAGTTCCGGACCGGAAAGTCGAGCCGAGTGCACTCCCTTCAAGAGCCCAAGGGATACCGGACCCATTTCGCGCGACGGCAAGGTCCAGACCTGGATCGTCTTGTCGTTTGGAACATCAAAATCGGAGAGCACGCGCACGGCTGCGTTTTCGTTGCCAAAATCCTCGACGATCGCCCGGATTTCACCAGTCTCGCTTACGAGAACTGCTACGACGACTGGTTCCACGTTTCGCATCAAGCTGAATGCCAACCCGATCGCAAGCAGGATGGTGGCGGCAAGCGCACCGACAGCAGTGTTTCGCCATACAAGTGGGCGGTTCTTATTGGCAGGCCGGATTAGGGCCGGAGTGCCAGCGATTTGATGGTCAGGCAAAGCGGATTTGATACGCTGCCAGAGCGACTCCCCGACGACAGCGGGTTCAAGCGCCATGTCGAGCGGGAGAAGACGATCACGGCTGATTGCCACGGCTGCACGTAGGTTTGGATCGCGGTCCATCGCTTCCTCGATTTCGGCCATATCGCCTGGATCGAGCAGACCCAGCACGTATTCGTCGGCGATCCGAGGTATGTCTGCATGCTCATATCTCATCCCATGCACTCCCTGAGCGCCGTCAGGCCACGCCTGATCCAGGACTTGACGGTACCGAGTGGCATGCGCAGCCGGCCGGCGATTTCGCCATGTGTATAGCCTTTGACGTAGGCCATTAGAATGCTGCGCCGCTTGGTTTCGTCGAGTGTTGCGAGGCACTCATATAGTCGCGAGTTGCGATCCAATGACTGCCAGGCTGCGATCACCTCGCTGGCGTCTTCTTCATCGCGGAGCACGCCGACGTCTTTGACTGTCAGTTCGCGCCTGCCATCACGAAGGAGATTGAGAGCCCGGTTGCGGACAATCGCGAAAATCCAACCTCGGGCAGAGCCACAGGCCGGATTATATTGATGAGCATGGGTCCAGATGCGGATGAAGGCGTCCTGTACAACCTCTTCGGCAAGGTCGCGCCGCCGCACGATACGTTCGGCAATCGCGACAAGTCGGCCCGCCTCCTGATCGTAAATACTCCGCAACGCGTTGCGATCGCCATTCGCGCAAGCTGCAAGCGCTCCTCCAAGATCATCCGGCCTGACGCCCATCAGCATGCAAAAGGTCCCCCATACCGGCCGTGTCGAAGAACACGATCAACTTCCTATACCCACGGCGCGTCGGAATGGATGCGTCCGGCAACATTTTTTCGCCGCCTGCATCCAGATGGGCCTGCTGCCGTGTCCTGATAGTGGGAGCATTTCGGGCAGAACCCTGATCGCCCCGCAGACCAACAACGGGAGAAAGACATGTCCATCATTCGTGCCACACTGATAACCTCCTCCTTATTCGCCTTGACCGCAAGCGCCGCCGCCGCCGCCCCGGTGCTCGGTCTGACGGGCGACAAGACGCTCGTCATGTTCGACACGGAAAAGCCTGCGGTCTCCAAAACGATGGAGGTCACAGGCGTCGACAAGCTGATCGGTATCGATTTCCGTCCAGGCACCAAGACCGTCATCGGTGTCACAGCTGACCATCGCGTCGTCTCGATCAACCCCGAAACCGGGGCTGCGAGTGAGGCCGCAAAGATGGACAAGACCCTGAGCCTAACCAACGCGCCCGTGGTCGTGGACTTCAACCCGATGGCCGACCGCCTGCGTTTCATGACCGGGACAACCAACCATCGTGTCCATCCAGACACGGGTGCGGTCACGGTCGACGGTGTACTGTCCTACGAGGATGGTGACATGCACAAGGGAGAAACGCCAAACATCGTCGCTGCAGCCTACACCAATTCGTTTGGCAAGCCCGAGAAGACGGCAATGTACAACATCGATGCCACGATCGGCGCTCTGATCCAGCAAACCAAGCCCAACGACGGCACGCTGAAGGCGATCGGAAAGCTCGGCATCAAGGACACCCCCGCTACATATGCCTTCGACATCCAGACAACGGAAGACGGCAAAAACACAGCCTATCTTGCTGCGGGCAAGATGCTCTACACGGTCAGCCTTGAGACGGGTGCTGCAACTGAAGTCGGTTCGATCGAGGGGCTTGACGGCGAGGTACGCGACATCGCCGTATTGACTCCCAGCTGATATTTGCTTCGACTTGGGTAAGCAGGCCGGCGACCGGCTGGCCTGCGTACCCCGCGAGCCAGTCCAAAACCGCGTTCTGGCGTGCCGGTCATTAAATCATGAAATTGCAGACAACCTACGCGGCTTTTAAGGCGGCGCATTCAGTCTTGTAGAGATGCTTCTATAGCACAGGTCTGATCACCTAATCTGTCCGTGAGAGAATGGGATCGCAGCAACTGCCAGGGACCGCGGATCCTCGGAAAAACCACGAGTAACTCGTCTCGATCGAACGGTATCCGCCAAAGCCGCCTGATATCAGCGTCGACCCACCATTGATCTTCTCCGGCGATGACTTATGTTATCCCTTGCTCTTCGAAGGATGGTTGTCACCTATCTCCTCGTCAGTTTTTCGGACAGCGCACCCCTAGGGAGCGGCCCATGTCTGGAACCATCGAGTTTTCCAAAATGTCTGTCAAACAGCGCGAGGTCTACCTTGAAACGCTGGCACATCGCCTGCACGTATCTGCGTCAATCGCTCAGCACGACGGCGATAAACTCTGGATGCTCCTCGAGGAATTGGCGGACAAACTTGATCTAAACCAGTTTGCTATAGCCGAAGACTACTCGGCTTCAGCGAACGATGTCATAGAGAAAGCAACGCTTCTGCTGGCTAAGTTTGAGTGGGATATCCCCAACGGCACACTTCACTGAGCATCCGTAGCACGAGACTTCCGCGTCCATCGCAGATCCATCGATCCACCGTCGTGCACATTGATGCAGACCCCCTCCCTCACTGTCCCTCGCGTGCGCGAGTGGAAATTTCTCTGAATACCAGCCACTTGTCATCGCTGTTCGTTCAGGCACGATAATTCGTTCGCTTGGAAGTTTCTGGATACGGTAGAGGGATCGGCGAAGGGTTGCTCCCTACACGGTTCGACGCAGTTGGCCACTCCAAAGTTGTGAGCTGGGCGCATGTTCGACCTGTTGGTCAATGCGAGCCGCATGCTTGACCGGTATCATCTGATCGACTAAATCCGCCGCCGCCGCACTCATCAGCCATGAGGCGACGACGCGGGGATCCTGCTTTAGTGGAATGGTCGGATCCCCGCTACTTTTTTACCATAGACCGGACTTGTGCTTCAGGTCGCTGTGATAATCGGCAACCAATCGGCTCTCGCATATCGCCGTAATAACGCGCCTCTCCCAGTTCTGGGCGAGCTAAGCCCCGGTTTTTGCGCAAATGTGCGTTAGCCTCTTTCTTCGGCAGCCTAGCCGGTAATTGAGCGGCTAACGTTTGCATGCGCGCGGTCACAGACCCCGACCGCGGCGCTCATGGTGGACACTTGGCCCTGCAGCCACTCACGACGACGGAAATCACAGGCGGCAGCGGTAGCGTCAGACAGTCTCGCTGCTTGTTCCACGACTTCGCTTTACGATCATTGCTGGATTTTTGCCCTCACCGGCCTCGGCGCGACGAAAAATCTGAATTCGCTGCCAGCGATCTTGCGCTCCAGGATTGATAGCGAAGGCGCAGAGAAAGCCCCGAGAAATCGAACGACAGTCGGCAAAGGATGGCAACGATTGATTTTCAGGGACGCTCGGTGAGACCGGCGCCGGAGGCCGGATTGTTCTTCGACTGAGCCCGGTGTTCCCGCCACATGGTGAACAGACCAGCGCCAACGACGATCACGGAGCCGATGAGCATGTTCCAACTCAAGGTCTCGCCAAAGAACATCACTGCAATCACAGCCCCCACGACCAGTTGCAGATAGGCAAGCGGCTGCACCTCGGAGGCCTGGAGTGAATCGTAGGCCCGGATCAGGCAATAGTGGCTGACGGTACCGCAAACGCAAAGGGCTGCAACCATCGGCCAATCAGAAACGGCAATCGGCGTCCAGTAGAAGGGCCCCAGCAGCGAGATCGAGACCGCGCCGCCAACGGCGGTATAGGCCAGGCTGGTAAAGCTTGAATCCTTGCGGCTGACAGCCTTCGTCGCGACGCTATAAAGCGCAAACATGGTCGCGCACGCGAGCGGAAGCAGAAGATAAAGGCTGAACGTCCCGCCTGTCGGATTAATGATCAAAAGGACACCGAACAGGCCGGCGGTAACGGCTATCCAACGCCGCCAGCCGACATGTTCCCCGAGGAACGGGATCGACAGGATGGTCACGATCAGCGGCGTCGACTGGAAGATCGCCTGCGTGATCGCAAGCCCTGTATGCGCCAGGCCGAACACGAAGAGTGCGATCTCTGCCACCAGAAGCACACCGCGCATCACCTGGATCAGCGGATGTTTCGTCACAAAAGCGCCCCGCATGCCGCCTGGCTTACGCATGGCAAGCAGCATCACAAAGGCTGCAAACGCCCAGAAGCGGATCATGGTGATCAGAATCGGCGAGTATCGTTCGCCAAGGTATTTCGAGAAGCTGTCCTGAACCGCAAAGATGAACACTGCCGCCAAGGTGAACATGTAGCCCTGCAGCTTCGGGCTGGTAGTGTTGGAAATTGTCGTGCTCTCCGCTGTCGCTTTGCCCAAGGGACTAGTCCAGCGAGCCTGATTGCTCAAGCCACGGAATCGTTTGAATTCGATCTATTTCGACGTTTATTTTATGTGCGGCCGCAGAAAACGGATCAAATCCGAGCGCGACCTCTTTCAGTTCATCGTCAAACGACGGTCTCACCGCCATCGACGACGAGGATCTGGCCGGTCATGTAGGAGGAGCGGTCGGAGACGAGAAACAGGATGGGCTCGGCGATTTCGGAGACATCGGCCCAACGCCCGAGCGGCACCTTGTCGGCGATATAGCTTTCGATCGCATCCCTACCACCCATCTGGGCGATGAACGGCTCGTTGAACGGGGTGTCGACCCAGCCGGGGCAGAGCGCATTGACCCGCACGCCGAACTTCGCATAGTCGCCGGCCATTTGCCGGGTCATGGCGATGACCGCGTGTTTCGTCGTGGTGTAGGCAATCATCTCGCGGTCGTAGAGCACGCCCGACGACGACGATGTGTTGAGGATGACCCCTTTTCCTGCCCGCGTCATCAGCGGCATGACCAGCCTGGCCGCCATGAAATGGGCGCGCACGTTCAAGGCCCAGGACTTGTCGAAGCCAGCGACCGCGACCTGCTCGAGATCGCCGGCAACTTGAGCGCCAGCATGATTGTGGAGGATATCAATGCGGCCGTGCCTGGCAGCGATTGCCGCAATCCCATCTTCGAGCGCCCTGTCGTCAGTGACATCGAGCACCAGGGGCTCGGCACTACCGCCTGAGGCAACGATCTCGCGGACGGTCTCGTCGGCATTCATGACATTGATATCCGCGACGACGACATGGGCGCCTTCGCGCGCCATGATCGACGCCCCTGCCCGGCCAATGCCTGAACCGGCGCCAGTCACGATTGCAACGCGATTTTCGAGAATCATGGTGTTTATCCTACGGTCTTTTGTTGTTTTTCGCGCATCAGGAACCGTGCGATGAGGATCATCGCGAGCGAGGCGACCAGCACCATGGTGGCGATTGCGTTGATCTCGGGCGTCACACCGCGGCGGATCGATGCAAACACATAGATCGGCAGCGTCGTGTTGGAGCCGGCAACGAAGAAGGCGATGATGAAGTCGTCGAACGAGAAGGTGAAGGCGAGCAAAAACCCGGCCAAGATGGATGGCAGGATCTGCGGCAGAACGATCTCGCGAAACGTCGTGAACGGCGTGGCGTAAAGATCGTTCGATGCCTCGACGATGTCGCGGCCAAGGCTGGCGATCCGGGCTTTGACGATCATCGTCACCAGCGCCATCGTAAAAAGGCCGTGCGCGGCGATGATCGAGCCGAAGCCGAGCTGGAGCCTGGGCGGCTGTTCGCCAGGCCAGACGGCTGCCAAAAGTGGATTGAGGATACCGAAGACCTCGACCAGTGCCACCAGCGTTGCAATACCGATGACCACACCAGGAACGACGATCGCTGCGGCAAAAAGTCCATCGAACACCGCGCGGGCCCGCGGCCCGAGGCGCTCCATGCCAAGGGCAGCCATCGTTCCGAAGATCGCAGCCAGCGTTGCGCTGGTAAAGGCGATGATGAGGCTGTTTCCAAGTGCCTGCATCAGGAAGGTGTTGGAGAGCGCCTTACCGTACCACTGCGTGGAAAATCCCGTGAAATCAGAGGCATTGCGGCCGGCATTAAAGGAAAACAGCACGACGAGAGCGATCGGCGTATACAAGAACAGGTAGACGGCGGTGACGAGGCTGCGCATCAGACGAGATCCACCTGGCGGGTTCCGGCAACGCGCCATGCGATGCGCATGGCGACAAGAAGCACAATCACGACCACAACGACGAGAGTGACTGCGATCGCCGACCCAAATGGCCAGTTGCGCGACTGCAGGAAGAGATCGACAAGTGCGTTGCCGATGAAGAACACCTTGCCGCCGCCAAGCAGCTGCGGGATCAGGTATTCGCCAAGTAGAAGGATCGTGACCAGTGCCACACCGGTCATGACACCGGGCAGTGACAACGGCAAAGTGATGCCGAAGAAGGTTGAAAGTGGCCTGGCGCCGAGATCGGCGGAGGCTTCCAGCAGGCGTCGGTCGAGCTTTTCCAAACTCACATAGATCGGCATGATCATCAGCGGCAGATAGCCATAGACGATGCCGAGCAGCACGGCGCCCGGCGTGTTCAAGAGCCTCACATTTTCGATGCCGACGAATTCAAGCAGGTGCGGAATACCGCGTGCGCCCAGAATATACATCCAGGCATAGGTGCGCACCAGAAGACTGGTCCAGAACGGCACCACGACCAGTGACACCAGGAGAAGACGATGCCGCGGGCTTGCCTTGACGGCCAGATAATAGGCCACTGGATAGGCAACGAGCAGACAGGCGAAAGCACCGATCGGCGCCAGTACCAGCGTGTTTTTGAAGGCGGCCGCGCGCGATCCGAGATTGGCGAACTGTGCGAAAGTGAACGCTGCCTGATAACCGCCCTCCGGCGCCCGTTCGCCGAAGGAAAAGACGACGATCGCGATAAACGGCAGTACCAGGAAGACGAACAACCATGCGCTCGCCGGCGCGACCAGCGCGGCAGTGACCAGGCGTTTCTTAGTATCCGGTGTCAGGGTCATCTTGGTCCAGACAAGCGTTTGCGCGAAGAACGGTAGAAATCCTGAAGAGCACGCCTCCCCTTCGGGCGGCGTGCTCCTCACGACCGATCAGGCGGACTTGAAGCGCGCCATCAGTTCGGCACGACTTGGGTCGGTGAGCGTCACGGCAGCACCGAACTCGAGCGGCGTCAGCGACGCCTCTTCGGGATAGACTATTTTGTTGGAGGTAATCTCCTGCGGCAAAAGCGCGATGACGCGGCTGTCGGTTGCCGGCGCCCCGTTGGCGATGTGCTCCTTGGCGGCGTTGGCGGGATCCATCAGGAAGTTGAGGAGTGCATAACCTGCAGCCTTGTTCGGGGCATCCTTCGGGATCGCATAGTAATCTGTCCAGATTTCACCGCCATCCTTGCCGAGCACGAAGGCAAGTTCCGGCATGTCGCGGTTAAGCTGGGCGCCGTCATTGGTCCAGCACATGGTCATCCAGGCGTCGCCGGCGCGCATACCGGGCTGGTAGTCGCTGTTGATCGCAAAGAGATGTGGCTTGACCTTGATCAGGAGCTCCTCGGCCTTGGCGAGCTCGTCGGCCTTGATCGAGTTGAAGTCGTAGCCGAGCGACACGAGCGCACTGCCGATTGTCGTCAGCTGGTAGTCGTGCACCATGGCGCGGCCATCGGCCTCGGTCTGGGCGATCTCGAAGAAATCCTTCCAGCTGGCAAGCTTGGTCTTGACCTTTGACGTATTGACCGAGAACCCGGTCGTGCCCCAGTTCTTCGGCACGGCATAGGTCTTTCCGTCGATCTGCCCTTCCTTGGTAAAGCGCGGGTTCTCGGTCGCCTGGCTGAAGTTCGGGATCTTGGAGAGATCGAGCTCATCGATCAGGCCGAGCTTGTGATGGGTCGAGATGGTGTAGTTGGTCGGCACGAAGAGCGACCAGCCAGAGGCGCCTGCCTGCAGCTTGGCCAGCATTTCTTCGTTGGAGCCGAAGACATTGACTTCGACATCAACGCCGGTGGCAGCTTTGAAGTTTTCGAAAGTCGCAGGGTCGTGATAGTTCGGCCAGGTGGCGATCGACATCTGCGTGCCGAGTTCACCGGCAGCATAGGCGGGTGTCGAAAGTGCGCCCGGGAAGCGCGACATGACGGCTGTCGCAAGACCAAGACCGGTAATACCGAGGAAATGACGGCGGCTGATGGAGCCGCGCTTCAGGCGCATGAACTCGTCCATGAAGCCTTCGGCGGAAATGGGGAGATTATCCTTGTAGTCTTTGCTCATGATGCTGTTCCCTTGTTGTGGTTATGCTGCATTGAAAGCTGGAAAGACATGCGCCCCGGCCGGATCGAAGCCGAGGAAGACCGTCTCGCCGGGTTCGACGAGATCGCTTTGGCTGTCACGACGATCCGCCGTGACCAGGAAGTCGCCAAGACCGGGGACCGAAACGGCATATTCTGCCGAAGAACCCAAGAAGATGCGGTGGGTGACCGTGCCCTTGAAGCTTGCGCCATTGCCCGCCTGAACGCGCGTGAGCCTGATCGCCTCGGGGCGGATTGCAACGATCGCCGAGCCCGACAGGAAGCCCTGACCCTTTACAATCGGGATGGCCGACCCGTCGCCCAACCTCAATGTACGGCCGTCGGTCTCGACAGTTGCATCGACCCGGTTGGTCTTGCCGACGAAATCGGCGACGAAGAGATCAGCCGGCCGATCGTAGACTTCCTGCGGCGAGCCGAGTTGGCGGATGCGGCCGGCACTCATCACGCAGACGATATCGGCCATGGAAAGCGCTTCTTCCTGATCGTGCGTGACCAGAACAAAGGTGATGCCGAGTTCGCGCTGCAGCGTCTGCAGTTCGATCTGCATGGCCGAGCGCAGCTTCTTGTCGAGGGCAGCCAGCGGTTCGTCGAGGAGCAGCACGGAGGGGCGATTGACGATGGCGCGCGCCAGCGCCACGCGCTGTTGCTGGCCACCGGACATCTCGTGGATCCGTCGTTTTGCAAAGCCACCCAGGCGCACCATCTCGAGCGCCTCGCCGACCCGGCGATTGATCTCGGCGGCATCAAGCTTTGGTCGCATCTGCCTTAGCCCGTAGGCGACGTTCTGCTCGACATTGAAGTGGGGAAACAGGGCATACTGCTGAAACACCATGTTGACCGGCCGCCGATAGGCCGGCACGCCGTTCATCTCACGTCCGTCGATCAGCACCGTGCCTTCACTCGGCTGCTCGAAGCCGCCGATCATGCGCAGGCATGTCGTCTTGCCGCAGCCAGACGGGCCGAGCAGCGCCAGGAACGCGCCCTTGGGCACGTTGAGGTTGATGTCCGTTACGGCGGTCACGGAGCCATAATTCTTGGTGACCGAACGGAATTCGATATCGTTCGTCGAAGCGGATGCCACGTCTGTTCCCTGCGGTTGGTTTGGCGGCAGTCTACGCTGCCTTTTGCCACCGGCGTTGCAAAAAGAGTAAGCCCGCTCGTCATTGACGGTATATACCCCAAGAGTGGTATTTAAGGCCTTTCGGCTTCGTGGAAGGTATATACAGGGGTATGCTGATCTTTGTGCCCGATCGGGAGGTTTTCGCCATGAGCACGGATGTGGAGGCGCTGCTGCAGGCCTTTAAGGCGACCGTCGGCAAGCCTGTCATGAGCAATGCCGAGTTTGGCGAGACATTTCGCCAGATGATGGCAGCCCTGGTGCGCTTCGACTACGTCGTCGTCTTCGCCTATCGCGGTCAGGAGCGACCGATCGATCTCTACAGCACCTTCGATCCGATGGAGCACATCATCTTCGTCACGCTCTACCAGGCTGGTCCCTATCTGCTGGACCCATTCTACCACACCGCCCGTGCCCGCCGCAGCGGGTTTTTCCGTATGCGCGAGTTGGTGCCGGACCGCTTTTTCTCCAGCGAATACTACCGAACCTATTACGTTCAGACGGGCCTGGCCGAAGAGATCGGCTTCTTTGTCGAACAGGATGACGGTATCACCGTCGTTCTGTCGTTAATGCGCCGAGAGGCGACCGGCGTCTTTCCACCGGCCGAAATCGCACTTTTGAAGAAAGCCGAACCTCTCGTGACCCGATTGACGCAGCACTACCTATCAGGCCTTGCCGAGCGCTTCGATGGCCAGGCGCAATCGAAGAGCCGCACGCGCAAGCGCGGCGAGGAAAAGATCGATATTCAGCCCGCTGATGCCGTGTGGCAGGATCTCAATCTTACCAGCCGCGAAACAGCAATCGTCGATCTGGTGCTGCAGGGTCACTCGTCGGAATCGGTTGGCCTGAAACTGAATATCTCCACCGGCACCGTGAAAGTGCATCGTCGCAACGTCTACCGCAAACTTGGGATCTCCTCGCAGACGCAGCTGCTAGCGATCTATCTCAAGGCATTCGGCGGTCTTAGCCAGTAGAGGGCTGGCCGCCAACAAGAGAAGTCTCGCTACGGCAACAGGCGTTGATGACATGCGACTTCAATGACATAGTGCGCGCCGCGCATCCATTTTCTAAGCAGAGACATGAGCATGACCAATTCTGTCGCCTCGCCTTCCCAAACCACATCGAAGTCCTCGCGTCCTCTGTCCAAGATCAGCCTCAAATGGTCGATGATCGAAGAGGATGGCCTCTCCATCCTCGAAAAGTTTCAGCTGCTACGGGATCTCGGCTTCGACGGTGTCGAACTCGATTCTCCAAGCGACCTGCCGTCACGCGAAGTGCTGGCTGCCCGCGACAAGACCGGCGTGGCCATTCCGGGGCTTGTAAACTCCATGCACTGGAAGAGCCCGCTCACCGATGCTGATCCGGCGGTCCGTCAGGCGTGCGTGGATTCGATGATCACGGCACTGAATGATGCCAAGCTTTACGGCGCCGATACCGTGCTTCTGGTTCCAGGCGTTGTTCGAAATAGCCCAACGACCTACAAGACGGCCTATAGCCGCGCTCTGGAGGAAATTGCCAAGATCACCCCTTACGCTGAAGAGACGGGTGTCTCGATCGCACTCGAAAACGTGTGGAACGACTTTCTGTTGAGCCCGCTCGAGGCCGCGAGCTTCGTCGATGCCTGCAACCATCCGAAGGTCGGCTGGTATTTCGATGTTGGCAATGTGCTGCGCTACGGGCGGCCTGTCGACTGGATCGAAGCGCTCGGCACTCGAATCCTGAAAATCGACGTCAAGGAATACAGCCTCGACAAGATGAACAGCGAAGGTCCATGGAAGGGCTTCGACGTCGAGATCGGCGACGGCGACTGCGATTGGCCGGCCGTCAACCGCGCGCTTTCCGAGGTCGGCTATTCCGGATGGGCCTCCGTCGAGGTGCCCGGCGGCGATCGCCATCGCCTGGTGGCAATCAAAGAGCGCGTCGACCACATTGCTTCGCCGGGAGCCCTGCCATCGCGTTGATCCGCTGAAAATGCGGGCGACTAATGACGACTGTATAAGGGAGGGAAGTCATCTTCCGGGCAATCTGGAAAGAGCGTCCTCCTTGTCTTCCGGATTGCTTCGGCTTCTTGCCTTTGCCTAGCAAGCATGACAGCTGTCACATCATCGAAGGCGGCCCCGTCTTTGGCCGCAACCTTCACTGCCCCGCCGCCCGCCAGGAAGGCGCAGAATGCTTCAACCGATCTGAGCCGGGTTGTCAGTTCCACATATCGGTCTTCATATCCGCGAAGCATGACTACCTCCGATCTGTAGTCTCTTTTATAGGTTCGGCGACAAGATGGCAAAAAAAGCACACATATGCTGACAAGCGCAATATCGGCCGCTCACCGAGCTTGAAACAGCAACGCTCGGGATCATGGCATCGCATGGCGTATTTGCAATCGCATAGGCGCAACTTGGCTAAGCGCTTCTACGCCTGCATGTGGCCACATTAGCATGCCAATGGCGGCTACTTAACCGGATATCTCCATGACAAGAAAAACGATTTTGTGCTTTGCCATGGGTGTACTATGCGCCGCGGTGCTTGTGGCCTGCACGCATACTGACCCACTTGAGACGTCGCTTGTCGCTCCCAGCGCTACAAAGTCCGCGCCTGTGTCGGACCAATCCGTCATCGCGCAGGCTGTCGGCAATGCGCCGGCAGATGCTGGCCCACTCGCGTGGGCTAATCCATCGACCGGCAGCGCGGGAGTGATCGAGAAAATTGTCAACGACAACCGGGAAGGCTGCCGCGGTTTCGTCTCCAGCAACCAGGGCTTGGAGGGTGCCACAAAATTCGGTGGCCTGGCATGCCCTTCAGATGGGATCTGGAAGATCGCAAGCACGCCCGGACTACATTAAACATCAACTGTAGGTCAGACCTGACCAAACGGTCCTCGGCCTTTTGAAGACGGCGCTACCAGCAGTCACATGATCATCGCCCGCAATAATTTGTAATGATCATCAACCGCTCCTTGGCGGGCACAGATAGCCTACATCGATTACGGACGGCATGACTAGGCGCACCTCGAGGCACACACCACGAACCAGCGTCTAAACCTAACCGCCTCCACAGCTTCGCAGAAGTGCTGTCGATGGATATTCATATTGCCTCCGAATACACAGAACGACACGTATCGGCAGAGGGCCTGAGGAAATGTAAATGGTTCAAATGGTCACGGCTTCGCCATTGGATCGATACGTGCTGGGTCGAGCTCCCCTTTACATAGGATAGGCTAACGGACTTGCGCTCTACTCGGCAGTATGTGGTGCCTCCAGTGTCAACCCTTCAAATGGCGGTCGCGTGGGCGCCCACTGAGGCCGGCCCTTCCCAACGCACATCAAGGACGGCCTCGCCAATCTTCGCGTGCATTGCCGAGGTGGCGAAAAGGGCGCCATCGTCGATTTCATGAAACGGGACGACTTGGCGCCTGGCTGTTATCACCGGCAACGCCAGCGCAAGCAACTTCATCATGGCAGCTCGTACAAACAATCGTTCGAATATGCCGAACAACAGTATCGGCGCCAGGCGACTAATCCGGACGCTTCAATCGTAGTACATCATTATCGACAGTCAAAGTCCGGTGGCCGATGGGCGGCCGCACGACCAACACAGGTACAGGAGGTGGCATGAAAGAGGCCGCGCCCGTTGAGAGAACGGATCAGTGAGATGCAGGTAATGATCGAGGGACAGTCACACTTCCAGCCTTTCGGCTTATCCTGTTGGGGTTTCGCAGATCTCAACAAGGGAGTTGGAAGCATGACTGCCTCTTATGATTACCATATCGGCGTTGATTACCACAAATCCTACAGCCACCTGGTGGTCCAGGACAGTAGCGGCAAGACGCTGCGCTCCGGCCGGGTCAAGAACGATCGCCAGTCGCTTGGCGGGTTCCTCGAACGCTACCGCGAGAACTCGCATGCGGTCATCGAGGCGACGCGCAACTGGATGGTGATGTATGATTGGCTCGACGACATTTGTGATGATGTCGTTCTCGCCCACCCGTTGAAGGTCAAGGCGATCGCCGACGCCAAGATCAAGACCGACAAGATCGATGCGACGGTACTGGCGCATCTGCTGCGGGCCGACCTGGTGCCGGAGGCTTGGGCACCCAGCGAAAAATCTCGGGAGCTTCGCGTCGCGCTGCGCGAACGGATGTTTTACGTACGGCTGCGCACGATGACCAAGAACCGGATCGTCACGGTGTTTGACCGGTATCCGGAGCAAACAGCCCAGCTGAAGAAGCTCGGCGACCTGTTTGGCAAGGCCGGCCGCATCCAGCTTGCCGAAGTGAACGTCTCGGACATTGACCGTATCCAGATCGACCGCGGCCTCGCGTTCATCGGCGACATCAACGAGCGGATCAAGCAGTCGGAAACGACGATCCGGGCGATGACCAAGGCCAATGCCAATGTGAAGCTGTTGAAGACGATCCCCGGCATTGGCGAGTTCTTCGCCCGGCTGATCGATGCCGAGATCGACGACGTCAGCCGCTTCCGCAATGCCAAGAAGTTTGCTGCCTACGCCGGGCTTGTGCCATCGACCTATTCCTCCGGTGGCAAGACTTATCACGGCAAGATCATCAAGCAGGGCAACAAGTGGCTGCGCTGGGCCTTCGTCGAGGCGGTCGCGCCTGCCATCGCGAGCGATGCGCAGCTTCGCGCCCAGTATGAACAATTGAAGATCAGAGGAACAAACAAGGCGCGGGTTGCCATCGCGCGCAAGCTTTTGACGATCGCCTTCCAGATTCTGCGTGACCAGCGCGCTTACGAGCCGCGCGGCACCACCACCACGGAAGGCGCGTCGACGATATCCCGGTTGTCCTGATGATTTGCTAGCGAGCCCGGCAACGCCGGACTGCGCTCTTACAGGAGAATGGGAAACCGGGAGCCGAACGCCACTCTGTGACCGAAGCCAAGAAGGCATCAGGGTCACGAATTGGAGAATGGTTCGAGAACCGAAGGACACCTTTGTCCTGCGGAAAAAAAGACTTTGCCGATCGGCGCCAACGCCGGTCAAAACACAACCAGAACCCAAGGAAACGCCGCCAACGCTGGTGTTTTATCCCTTGTATTCTTTCATTGGAGCAAAAAATGCAAATTGATCTCACAGGCAAGACAGCTCTGGTATCCGGCTCAACGGAGGGGATCGGATATGCGATTGCGCGACAGCTCTCCAGAGCCGGCGCGGACGTTGTGGTGAATGGCCGATCGCAAGAGAAAACCGCTGCCGCAGCCGAGCGTCTCAAAGGCGAAGGCGCTAAGGGCAACGTCCTTGCCGCTTTTGCGGATTTGGCCACCGCTGAAGGCTGCGCCACCTTGTTCTCCAAGGTCCCTCAGGTTGATATCCTGATCAACAACGCAGGCATTTTCCAGCCCATCGATTTCTTTGAGACAAGCGACGAGGTCTGGGACCGCCATTGGCAGGTCAACGTCATGTCCGCAGTTAGATTGTCTCGGGCGTATCTCCCGGGCATGCAAAAACGCAACTGGGGACGGGTCATATTCATCGCGTCGGAATCGGGCTTCAATATCCCGGTCGAGATGATCCACTACGGCGTGAGCAAAACGGCCGACATCGCGGTTGCGCGAGGATTGGCCAAACGCATGGCCGGAACGGGTGTTACCGTGAATTCGGTCCTTCCTGGGCCGACGCTCTCTGAAGGTGTCGAGGCGATGCTCGCCGAGGAACGTGAAAAGACGGGCAAGCCGATCGAAGAGATTGCCGCCGAGTTCGTCAAGCAGCACCGCAGCAGTTCTATCATCCAACGCGCCGCGAGCGTCGATGAGATCGCGAACCTTGTCACCTATCTGGCGTCGCCGTTGGCATCAGCTACAACCGGCGCATCCGTCCGTGTCGACGGCGGGGTAATCGATACGCTCTAACTCATGATCTGAACAAGTTTGATGAGCGGTCCAGGCTGGGCCGCCCATCAACTTCCAGCAACTAAGTCTAACGGCTAACGCCTTGATCCTCGCCCTGCACTCTCGCGATACACAGCTTGTCAGCTCTGGAGTCCCGCCGAAGTCTGTTGTGTGCAAGATAATTTCACGCCAGTGCCAGGCAAGACTGTGGCAGCATCTACCGACTTGCCTACCCTCGAGCGGCACAGTTCCCGCGGCCAATGTATCTTGAACCAGTGGCTAACGAGACGCTGCTGCGCTATAGGGATATCGCCATACCCCTGTCGCGAGCAAGAAACGCGAAACGTGGCTCGGCGAGTGCCAAGCCACGTCAAAGATTTCCCATTAAAACGAACGACTTCAATCCTTATGTTCGGGCATCGCTTTGAGCTGGTCCTTTGTCCATGTCGTAACGGCGTGGACGTCGCCACCCTCGTCACGCATCCAATCGAGATCTGTGAACGGTACCGCGACAGGTTTCGCTCCGATGCCAAGGAAGCCGCCGACGTCGATCACGACGCTATTCGAACCATGAACGTGGTCGACAGAGCCGACCTTGTGGTCGTCGGCACCATAAACTGTTGCCCCTTCAAGGTTTGCAGCGGTAAGTTCGGTGGCGGTAAGACGGACGTGGTTGGCATGATCCATGACGTTCTCCTTGATCTTCTACCCCTTACAACCTTAGGCAACGACGTTTGTTCCATTGAAGACTGGCCCGTAAGTCCCCGAACCAAAGCAAATTCGTTAGATCGCAGCCCTTCCCTGGATGGGGGGGGGCGCAGCAAACCGGGGCCACTGACACCGGCATGCTTCTCCATCCACGCTGACAAGTGAGAGCTCTATCGACCGACCTGCGTCCCGCCAAGTCGTCTTGGTAATGTCCTCTTGGCAATGTCCTCTGAGCATCCTCTGCTCCAATCACGGATGGGCCCGTACTGGCGCCTCCCGTCGAGGGGTCTACGGCGGACGCCGTGCCTTTCCGCCCGATTTTATTCGTTACGCCGGCGTCCAGTTGCAATGGCCTGTCAGTCCCATGTATCTGTTTAGCGAACGCTGCTGATCAAGATGGAAAAATTTCGTGGAAGAAGAACTCAAAGCAGATATCGCGGCCGTCCAGGCGATACCCGCCATACCCAGCATCCTTGACGTCGTGTGCAGATTGACCGGAATGGGTTTTGCAGCCGTTGCCCGTGTCACCGAGGATCGATGGATTGCCTGCCAGGTTTTAGACCATGTCAGCTTTGGACTTCCAGCCGGCGGCGAATTGAAAATTGAGACCACAATTTGCAACGAAATACGCGATCACCGCGAGGTCGTTGCAATCGACAACGTGGCCGAAGATGCAAAATACTGCAATCACCACACCCCCATAACATACGGCCTACAAAGCTACATTTCGGTTCCAATCATCTTGGCGGACGGCCGCTTCTTCGGAACGCTATGCGCAATAGACAGCAAGCCGGCAAAGGTAGACAACCCGGCCACCATAGGCACCTTCAAGCTTTTCGCCGATTTGATAGCCCAACATCTGGAAGCCAACGACAAACTCAGACAAGCGCAGGATGATCTTCTCGATGAGCGCCAGATTTCCGAGTTGAGAGAGCAGTTCGTCGCTGTTCTCGGGCACGACCTCCGCAATCCTATCGCGGCACTCAACGGTGGAGTTGACCGGTTGCTAAGAGGGGGCTGGACTGAGAATTCGCCGACCGTTCTGCGGATGATGAAGTCCAGCTTGAACCGAATGGCGGGATTGGTCGAGAACGTCATGGATCTTGCCCGCGCTCGCCTAGGTGGCGGGATCAATCTGCAACTCGATCCACGAAGTCTGCAAGACACAATCGATCATGTCGTTTCGGAGTTCAGGACGTCTCAGCCAGATCACCCTATCGAGGCGGAGTATCTTCTGCCACCATCCGGCGTCTCCGTTGACCACCAACGGTTGGCACAGATGTTCGCGAACCTGCTCGCCAATGCGCTTACGCACGGATCGAAAGACCATCCCGTCGTCGTCAAGGCTGCGTTTGCGGGAGATGAGTTGACATTGGAAGTAGCCAATCGCGGTATACCGATCCCGCCTGAAAAGCTGCCTGGGCTGTTCCAGCCTTTCAAAAGAGGCAAAGACGGTCGTGAGGGATTGGGACTTGGCCTCTATATCGCCGCGGAGATCGCCAAATCGCACGGTGGCGAGATACTCGTGTCCTCTACCGAGGCTGAAACGAAATTCACCTTCAAAATGAAAGTCTGAGCTTTGCCTAAGCCACGGATTTCCGCGAGCTCAAGGCAGCGAGAACCCACAGGTCTACCTTCGGCTATGTGCATGGCGACGCCAGCAAAGGGCGTTCTCAGTGTTGGGATGGCTCCTTGGCAAAATTTGACGACCGGCTGTACGTCGCCGGAGCACAGCTGCGCGACAACCATTCCGCCTGATGCATGGCTGCGCCTGCATTTAGACGTCTAGGCTCAAGGCCTTGTGCTTGGCGGCAATCGACTGGTCCATCTCCTTTGCTGGGCTGGCAGCTAGCTCCGCGGTCGCGGGCACTTCGATCCATGTGAACCGCTGGATCGAATATTGGGTCTTCCCTCACATCGCAGGCGTCGGTTACCGCCAGATGTCGTCGCCGAGCGCAGAAGTCGGTTCGGTCCGTCGTGCGAACTTCCGACGTTTCGGATTTGTGAACAAAGACACGATCATTGTTCAAAGTAAAATTGCGTCGCCACGAAAGGAAGATGCACACAAATCCAGGGTGATGTCGACGAACTGCCTGAGCACAGGAAGAATTATGACAGCCCGCGGAGATCTATCGCAGATGCGGGTCCTAAGCCATCTGGTCTCCCGACGGCATCCTGCTGCCGACACTTTGGACATCAAACGACAAATATCATTTCTTCAGTTCGGCAAAGAGCTTGCGGGCGTTCGCGAGACCAATTTGGCAGCCGTAGTGCGTTGGTTCGTTGCCTTCGTATTCAAGGGAGATGAAGCCATCATAGCCGGAATCCACGATGGATTTCACAAGCGACTTCACCGGCAGGTCGCCGAAGCCAAACACCGAACCGCGGATAAACTGCCCGTTGAGCGTCTCCAGCCAGCCCGGCCCCGGGTTTTCGGCGCGAACGTAGAAATCTTTGACATGTACGAAGCTCGCATGGGCGATCGACGCCCTTGTGCCCGTTACAGGGTTTTCGTCGAGGCAAAGAAAGTTACCGACATCGAGCGTCATCTTGAAATTCGGGCTATCGACGGCGTTGAGCAGGCGCTTGACGCGCTCGCTGGAGTTCATGAAGAAGCCGTGGTCCTCGATGCTGGCGGTGACACCCAGACGCTCCGCATGCTCAGCAACCTCCCGGCAGGCATCGACGATCATCGGAAATGCCGCTTCGAACTGCGCGGCATTCGTCGCACGCAACGACCACGGCACGACATCGTGGCGCAGGAAGCGAACGTCGAGACGGTCGCAGAGTTCGACATATCTCTTTACCCGGTCGATCTGCGCGCGTCGGTCATCGCCGATGAAGTTCCCGGCAATGCAGAGGCCAGAAAGTGGTATAGCGGTCTCGGTTGACGCCTTGCGCAGGCGCTCGAGGCTGTCTTCATCCTTGATCAGTTCGTAGTTGAGGTCATCACCGCCAGGGGCGATTGACAGTGTCGCGAGCTCGAGGTGTTCGCCGCCATTATCCCTGATCCAGGTGAAGAGATCTTCGATCTGCATCGAACCGTCCAACATCAAAGGGCGGAAACTATAGGAACTCAGGCCGAACTTCATGGGTACTCTCCTCGCTACGACAACGACACCATCGGAAACGCGGTTGAGACTGTCAACATCGAGATTGACAATCACCGCGATACATCCTTGTTTGTTATCAAAGAGATGAAGTGCGTGGAGCATGCAGGAATGGTAATAAAGTCCGCAGATGTCGTGATTGTGGGTAGTGGTCCGACCGGCTCGGCCTATGCCAGGATCATTCGCAACAACTGGCCAGAGGCCCGGATCGTGATGGTGGAGGCCGGACCTCAGATTCTGCCAAAGACCGGCGCTCACCTCGACAACGTAGCCGACCTCGACGAGCGTAACGCGCTCGAAGTGCTGGCCCAAGGCGGCGATCGCAGTCCTCGCATGCCGATCAATAAGGAAGAATGGGAAGCACGCCGTGCCGGTGGCTTTGACGGATCGCTTCTACGCCGGTCAGGCCTCTTCATCGCCAATGACGGCGACCCCCAGGATGAAAACCTGTTTGCCGGCTTTTCTGCCGCCAATGTCGGCGGCATGGGTACCAAATGGTCCACCGGCACACCAATCCCCTCGCAAATCGAGCTCGTGCCCTTCATCCCCGCTGATGAGATACAGGCAGCACTTGCCACCTCAGCAAAGCTTCTCGGCACCAACACCGATCCGAATGCCGGTGACCCGGCCGCCATTGCGCTTCGCGAACGCCTAGGCGAAGTCTTCAACCCGGGCCGCACGCCGGACCGCTTCGTCCAGCCAATGCCACTTGCCGCCACACCGGGTCCCGATGGGTTGTATTATCATGGAACCGACGTGGTGCTTGGTGATCTGGTCGAAGAGCCTGCCGAACGCTTTACCATTGTGAAGGAGACGGCCTGCCGCCGGATCATTCATGATGGCCAAACCGTCACCGGCGTCGAGCTCGCCAGCACGGGCTCGCGCGAAACCTACGTCGTTGGTGCCGGCACTGTCGTCGTCGCCTGCGACGCTCTTCATTCGCCGCAGCTTCTGTACGCATCAGGCATTCGCCCGGAGGCACTCGGCCGCAACCTCAATGACCACTACATTGTCTCACAGATTTCCGAGATGGACACCGATGTGCCGATGAAAGCCATGAACTGGATCCCGGCCACCAAGGAACTTCCCTACTCCGTGACCATCGCGCCTGCCAGCCTGCACAGTATGCCGCGTTCTGGCGATATCGTTGGACAGCCGATCGGGATGGGTGTCTTTGTCTCCTCCGACATCAGCCCCGACAACCGCGTGATCTTTGACGATACGCGCAGCGACTGGCTCGGCCTGCCCGCCATCTCGATCAATTGGCATCAGTCCGAAGGCGACAAGGCGCGCTTGGAAGACGCTAAGGAATACGCGCTGAAGATCTCCAACATCATCGGCCGGCCGGCGCCGGGCTTTGCCACCTTCGTTCAGCCTGTCGGATCATCGCTGCATTTCCAGGGCACCATCCGCATGGGTGAGGCCGATGATGGCACCAGCGTCTGCGACAAGACGTCGAAGGTCTGGGGCTTCAACAATCTTTATGTCGCCGGCAACGGTGTCATCCCCACTGCGACCGCGACCAATCCCACCCTGTTTTCGGTTGCACTTGCCAGCATCGGCGCCAAGGCGATCGCTGATGCGCGCAGGACTGCGGCGTGAACAACGAGGCGAATGTCATGACTAGTCAAAAACTCAAGGTGCTCGTGGTCGGCCTTGGCCAGATGGGCAAGAGCCATGCGCTTGCTTACCACACGCATCCCGGCTTCGAGATTGTCGGTCTCGTCAACCGCTCGACACCAACGCTTCCGCAAGAGCTCTCCGACTATCCTGTGCGCACCGATTTTGCCGCCGCACTCGCGGAATTCTCGCCCGATGTCGTCTCCGTCGCCACGCACACCAACACTCATGCCGACATGGCGGTTGCGGCGCTTGAAAGCGGCGCCCACGTATTCGTCGAAAAGCCATTGGCAGCCAATGTTGCAGATGCGGAGCGCGTCGTCGCGGCCGCCAAGGCCAATGGCCGAAAGCTCGTCATCGGCTACATCTTGCGTCATCATCCGTCCTGGATGCGCATGATTGAAGAATCGCGCAATCTCGGCGGCCCATATGTGTTTCGAATGAACCTCAATCAGCAATCGAGTGGTGCGGCCTGGGACATTCATCGTTCCATCATGCAAACCACCTCCCCAATCGTCGATTGTGGCGTGCATTATGTTGATGTGATGTGCCAGATCACCGATGCCAAGCCGGTTGAGGTTCGCGGCATGGGCGTTGGGTTGGCGCAGGGCCTGCCCAAGGGCATGTATAATTACGGCCACTTCCAAGTGCTGTTCGACGATGGCAGCGTCGGCTGGTACGAGGCTGGATGGGGACCGATGATGTCGGAGACGGCGTTTTTCGTCAAAGACGTGATCTCGCCCAACGGCTCGGTCTCGATCGTCATGGACGAAGGTGCGAGCTCAGCCAGTCTCGACGCCCATACCAAAACATCGCGGCTTCGGGTCCATCATGCGACAACTGATGCCGCGGGCAGCTTTACCCGATCCGACGACTGGCTCGACATGCATGACGAGCCCGACCATCAGATGCTGTGCGACCGCGAGCAGGAGTTCGTCTATCGCGCCATAACGGATGATATCGATCTCACCCGCCACATGGACGACGCCGTCACCTCGCTGAAGATCTGCCTTGCCGCAGATGAAAGCGTGCGCACCGGTCAGGCCGTCAAGATCTAGGACCGGCACTGACGGTGAGAGGTAGTCGATGGTCTTGCTGACTTCTGGCGTCGGAGCCCGACCCGAACGTCTTTCCGTTCAGCGTATCGGGTGGCTAGTTTAGCCGGTAGCTTTGGTTCGTTCCGAAGGTTCAGTGCAGTCATTTGCATCAAGACGCTGTCGATTTTCTTTCAAGACACACTTTTGTCTTGGTCTTCGGATGGCCGGATCTCTTCCCTCCCCAACGGCGAGGCAACCGCGTTTTTTATGGCTAGCACTCCAAACTTGCTCTCGATGGAACCCATACTGGTCTACGAGGTTTCGTTTCAAGAAGGAGACAAACAATGTCGAACGATGCGATTCCAAGTTCCGCTAAGCTTCCCCCCAAATCCTTGACTGAGGACACGCAGGATGGCGAGCTCCCCGAGACCAACGCGGACGACCAGCGCGCCCCGCCTGTCAACATGGGAAACAGCCGCGAAGCTGGCGATGGCGTCACCGATGCCGACACTCGGACTGGTAGGGCCGACGCAAAACATCATATCCCGCCCCTGCAGACTGCGAACCGCGAGTGAGAGGATGGATGACCGCCAAGGTTTCATGAAAACCGACATGCAGGCGGATGACGAGATTTCCCTAGGCCGGCCCATCACAAAGATGCTGCCGGCCCCTGCTGAAACTGGAATGACGCCGATAGCAAACTCCGTCGCCACGGAACTTGGCACCAGCAGCCTGTCCAACGACTTCGCCCCTGCCCTGTCTATTAATCGTCACAACAGCTCGCAAACGACCGCATTCTTCTTGCCACGTGTTTTTGCCTGATACAGACACCGATCGGCCTGAAGCATCAGGTCTTCAAGCGATGCGCTAGCAGAGTGAGTCCATGCACCGCCGACACTACCTTCGGCAAGCACGAGGCCATCAGCAAGTTCGATCGGTATGGCAAGCGCCTCGACGATGCGCCCCGCGATAAGATCTGCGATGCAACCCTCTCCGCTCATGACGACGAGGAACTCGTCGCCACCCAGCCGGCTCACAGCATCGTGGGGTCGGACTGCCGCCTTCAGGCGCTGGGCCGTCTCGATCAGCACAAGGTCGCCCGCGGAATGACCGAACTGATCGTTGATTTCCTTAAAGCCGTCGAGGTCGACGGTCACAACAACGACACCATTTGTCCTGTCGAGCTTTTGAAACTTCTTCTGCATCCCGCGCCGGTTATAGAGCGTGGTCAGTTGATCCGTGTCAGCATCCATCTCCAGGGTCTGCCGACGCAGATGTTCTTCCGTAAAATCGATGACAACGCCGATGACGCGGATCGGGTTCCCGGCGCCATCGCGTAGCAAGCGACGGTCGCAGCGCATCCAGCGTTCGCCCGCAACAGTATGCAGTCTGTATTCCGCTACGGACTTGTCGATCTCACCTTCCAACAGTGGCGTTAGATTGGTTGCCTCATGGTCCTCAGGGTTCACCTTCGCCAGATACGCGTTGAGATCCATGTGCGCCGCCTCGGGACCTCCAATAAAATGTGCGAGCCGCTCAGAGGTCCGAAACGATCTTGTCGTAACGTCCATGTCCCAGAAGCCTCCTCGCAGCGCCTCCATTGCAAGCTCGAGCTGTGTCGCCCTCTCAACGAGGGCTCGTTCAACTTGTCGAAGCTGCGTGACATCCTCGATTTGGCAGAGAACTCTGGCCAGTACTCCATCCTCTCGACGCATGGCCGTGACGGTGAGCACGGTCTCGATCGCCGACCCATCAGGTCGTAGGTACCGCTTGTCGATCCGGTAGGCGTCGCGGCGGCCAGCAAGGACCTCCTCGAACAACGCTAAGCTGGGAGCTACGTCACCGGGATGTGTTAGTTCTGGGAAAGGCGTGCCTTTGAGCGAAGTGCGCCCCACGATTTCACCAAATTTTCTGTTCGATTTAAAAATGCAACCATCGGCGCCCACCAAAGTCAGCCCGAAGATCGCCGTTTCGAACGCATAGTCGAACAGCCTTACCCGCTCCTCCGGCGATGTTTCCGAAGAGCCGTCGGGCGGCGATACGCTATCCGGTCTTGTCATGCCGACCTTCCCTTATGCACAAGCGGCAACGTTCAGGAGACGGAGGTCGTTCCAGCTGCAACGAAGCCCGGCATAAGCCAAAGCGATTGTCGAAGCTAGGATAACCGCATCTTCGCATGTCGAGACATCCACAACCTCCGGCAGAGCCAGATCCCAACGGTCAATCGCTGATGGCCCATACGAGGCCGCGCCGCGCCCTGCGGCTTCGACGCTGATGCACTCTACCGCATCCGACCTTCGTTTTCGTCAGCCGGATCGAAATTAATGTCCCAGTCTTTGACTGGCTTCCTGCCTGGGGGCGCCTTGTGCTCAGTCGCATCCTCGGAGCCGGTGATCACGGTCGGCTTCGCGCTGTGGACGCCGGTAGACTTCCGGTCGGCGACCGACTTCGCAAACTGGCCTTCAGCATCTTTTTCGACTTTGGACATTTCACTCGCCTTTTTGCTTGAAGCCGTCTGAGACCTTCTTGACCTCGGGATCGCCTTTCGTTTCATCTTTAGCGTCCCGTGCGCTGTCGGGATCGTCTTTTGCCGGCATGTAGCCCCGCGGGGTATTTTCCTGAGGACCTTCCCAACGTGGCGACTGGTCCGTGGTGCCAGGTGCACCGTCTTTTGGCTTGTTCATTCCCATGATACTTCTCCCTACCATTCAAGAGGTAACCTCGGGAACGGGCGGTAGTTCCGTGTCGACGGAGATCGCGGACGTCGATCGGAATTATGTCACACGATCGATACTCCCTTCTTCAAGTGCGGACCGTAGCAACGGGGCACGACGGGGTTGGTAAGATCTCTGTTTTTTCCGGTTTCAATGGCCAACGAAGGATCGTGCCCCGTAGCGTGGTGTAAGTCGACGGTAGCAAAGCCGCTCGCGAGCGCGCCCTTAGCGCGCTTTAGCGAGTGAGCGGCTTTGCGGGCGGTCATCGATAATCTCCGGTATGGTTGGGTTGCTGACACTCAACCAGATACGAAGGATACATCGATGACCAATGACAAATGGACCTACGCGAGCTCGTGGATAAGACCCCGGACGCGGATATTCTGCGCGACATGATCGGTTTTGCTGCCGAGCGACTGATGGAATTGGAAGTTAGCGCTGCAACTGGCGCGGCCCACGGTGACAGAGCCCATCGCGATTGGCTCAGCGCAACGGTTATCGCGACCGTGACTGGGAGACGCGTGCAGGTACGGTAGAGCTTCGTATCCCAAAGCTGCGTAAAGGTCTTACTTCCCAACCTTCCTCGAGCCCCGTCGCATGGCGTATAGGAGAACCAAGAACGTCACGACGTATCGTCTTTGCGGAAAGGCAACCTGTGCCAAGCCCTAAAGTCAAGCCCGACGTGCCAACCAAGAGGCCTGCGTTCCGGGAGGGGTTCGATGCCAGATCGCTCGTCGGACTAGTCGATAGCTGGGACCCAAAGGAGAGCGTATTTTGGATCGCTTTCGCCGCGGGGTGCCCGTGGATGACAAGGAGAGCGGGTCGACCAACGGACTGTCGCACCTGCCCTTTCAGCGAGCTTTCGCGGCGCGTGTAGCTCCACATATCTTGGGAGATGATCGGCCACTCCCTGTGTGCGAATCCGCGGCAGTCCAGGAAACCCCGCGCCGTTCTTCTGTGGCACAGGCAGAGGTCTCGCCGCCTGCGGGCTTCGCAATATTTGCTCGATGGTACGGCAACGTACACAGTTTAACATTGTGAATCAATTGTTCGGAGATAAGAAAGGATGTGGCTTAGCAGCCGCTTCTAACTTCATGGTTGAGTTTTTTGCCCCGCTTCCGAGCGGGGCCCTTTTTGTTTGCAGGCACAGGGTGCTGGTCATCAAAAAGCGCGAACACGCCCTGGGGCGGAATGCGCGACAAACAGTCACGAGGCCGCTGGCCAGTCGTTGGATGGTTCGTCTATAACATCTGGATCATCGGCCGGATCCGGGTCACGGTCATAGCGCGTTTTCATATTCTCAATTTCAGCTTCGATCATGGATAGCACTTCCGGTGGCCTGGCCCCCGTTAGGATAAACTCATCGACGAGCTGCTCCAGTTTCAGTCGCAATTTTCCAGCAAGCTCATTCATAGAAACCTCCTGTAGCTGCCGTTGATATCTAACGCTGCAAAGAGAAAATGGATGCATAATGGGGTGACCGCTGCTCAACCGCGGAACCGAAGAACCTCTCGCCAGATCCCTGGCGATACGCCCGCCTGTAGTTCCAGAGCTCATCGGGACTGGGCCGCACGCCGGTCCCTACACCCTGTCAATTGTCGAAGGTGTTCTTGAAGGCGCCCGCTGAGCGCGCCGGCAATCGCATGTTCCGGGTGCAGCACCGGTGGAGCAACTACATACCAACAAAATGCACTAGAAGGTTCAAGCACGGCTGGTGATTGCAGCCACGCACTGATTAGCTTTCAAGCAGCGTCCCTCCCTCACCTCTTCTCACAGACCAGACTTCGCCTTCGCTGTCCTCATTGATAACGCGCGCGAACGTTGCTCCCTCTGTATTCAAGATCTCTCGCGCAAGAACTTGGGCGGCGTGCCGATGTTCAATACCTGTTTGGACGGCAATAAGGCCGCTAGTCTCATGGTTATACTCTACGCGATAGGTCATCCCGCCTCCACTATTTTGGAAGTTCGAAACATAGGGTCATGCGGGCGGTTCGCCAACCGATAAACCACACGATCGCGCTACGCTTCGCCGATGTTTCGGGCATGCTTGGGATCGAGCTTGCCGGGTCGCCGATCTATCTCGATCACAGCGTTGGTGGTCAAAAAAGCAGGCTTTTTTAATCGTCGGAATAGTGCAGAGGGGTCGCTTAATTTTGATTTTTCAATGGCGCTTGAAATTCTGATCGACGCGTCCAGATATGTCGTCGAAATCGCTCGCATGTTCAGGGTTAACACTATGACATTTCAACTGAATAGGACTTTCGGCTCCGTAGAACTGAACGTTATAGAGGCAGTCCTTCGAGACTGGTGCGTCAAGCATAACGTCGAACCGTCGTCGGCGGACGGCGTCTTGGCAGGTGCTGTGCTTGTCAGCCTCTTTCAAGCCGGCAACGTCACTATTCCGGCGCTGGAGAAGGCAGCGGCGAAGCATAAGTGGCTGTCTGAGTTCAATGGATAATTTGCATGGCGGCAACAGTGCTGTCTAGCAGCCCCACTGCATTTCTCTGTCAACTGCAGTTGGCCCTAGAGGCGTCGACTTTTCCCGAACATCAGCGATCGGGTCGGAGACCCGACGACTTAGCATTTTCGCATGAAAGGCGAGTCTCAAGCGGCTCTCATGATCGCCTGGTGGCCGAGCTAACGGAGCCGCGCTGATCAGTCCTTTGTGCGAGAGCTGACAGTCGCGAGATAGCGGACGCCATTACGCGGGTTTAAGTTGAGAAAATATCGCTTGGTGAACGGGTGGCTCTGTGTTGGAACGACGGCGCTCCCGACTACAATAGCTATCTCACCCGCAGCACCCGTACGCTGACTGGTATGCCGAGCGGAAAGATCGCGAAGACCGCACGAAACAATCCCCCGATTTGAAACGTTAGTTGGCGCAATGGGTTAGTCAACGCCGATTGAGCTGCCATTGGAAGCGTCGAGTGAAAGCACGGTCAACGCGCAATACCCTGGCGCGCTGTAGTAGACACTGTGGTGTGGAGGACGGAATTTGCCGAAATATTTCTTTCATTTGCGGACCGACGGCATCCTGGAATTGGATGAGGTCGGCGCGGATTTTCAGTCGGACGACTTAGCAATGCTCGATGCTTCCAACGCCGTTCGCGAGATGGTCCTCGACGCCGTTGTGTCGGGAGAGACTCCGCTTGTTCAGCAGTTTGAAATCACACGCGAAGACGGCTTGATAGTCAGCATTCTTCCGTTCAAAGCCGTAATTCGCCTTGGCTGAACGGATTTGATCGTCTCGCGTCGTCAGAGAACGCCACTTCGGACAGATCACCGCGACACACCGTGAGAAGGGTAAGCGCAGTAATTTCAGTGAATTCGAAATCGAGCAGGCAGGGCTGGTTGCCCCACCTGCTCGCGAAGATCAGCGGCGGGCAGTAAGCTTCAGACGCGACACGCCTGCGGCAACATTGAGACCCGTGCCCGCTTCGCCGCTCAACGGCTGCAGGGCGAAGTTCTTGGAGTTTCCGCCCACCAGCGCGTTTGCGCCCAAGCCGACGCCGACAGATGCTGCAGCGGATGCGCCGACGTATGTTCCCGCCAGCGCTCCATCGCCGACACGCGTCGGCGCAGTGTTGACGACGATCCAGCTGAGGTAGGATTTGCCCGTGATGCCGACATCGACGCCGAGCTTTCCGATCGTTCCGGTATAACGCTCGATCTTGCCCGTACGCTGCTTGAAGCTGCAAGTGACGGCTTTACTCGATCCGATGATCATTCCCATCCCGCCCGCGACTTCACATGAAAGCGTGCCCAGGCGTTCCTTCGGCTCGGTCGCGGTGATGTGTTTGGCGGGATGCTTGGCCTGTTTGTGCATGGATGCCGCTTCCACCTGCGACACAAGGGCGAGCGATGCTGCTGCGGTGATTAGAAATGCGCTTTTCATTTTGAGGTCCTTTGTTGAGTCCGTACTAGAAACGCCATGCCTGACTATTCGTTCAAACCGCGCGTCGTTTTCAAGCTTAGCCAATGTTCAACAATCAGCCCCTACAACTAGAGAGACCTCAGTCGGGCGGCCGGGGGGTCATGACGCTCGACACTTTTGTGTATTACAGTGCGGTGTTGTAGTGATTACTCACTCTCTTTTGCAAGAATGGCGCCGATACTATCGCCCTCGCCAGCGACCGCCTCAGCCTGGACGTTATCGTCAAACGAAGCGAGCTGTACCATCATCGCCCTAGCGCGAAGAATGGAACTTCTTTCATTGAGCTCTTGATCCGCGGCCATTCGAACTGTGATGAGTTCGTTTCCTTCACCGTGGAATTCGACCGTGACTGTGCCCGGCGTGGTATTGGCAACATTCGTGTGCTTCAAGTTCATCTTCGTCCTCGGGTTTCTCTATAATTGAAAGTGCTCGGCTAGGAAGCGCAGTGCTTTTGCAGCTTCCTCTGAAGATATTGTGTGACCCACGCCTGGCACCACCTCCAGGGTCACATCGAAACCAGCGGATTTCAGCTGGTTCGCCGCAGAGACCGACGCCGTCGCCGGGATTCTCCGGTCCGCGCCCCCATGCAAGAGAAGTACCGCAGTTTCGCGCGCGGAGGCCGCTGGCGGAAGTGGTAGAAGCCCGGCGAAACTGACGACCGCCCCTACTTTCCATCGACCGGACGCGACAGCATCGAGTCCCATGATCGCGCCTTGCGACACACCAACAAAGGCGACCTTATCGAGGTCATTCTCGAAACCCTCTCGCTCAACGATAGCTCCGACAAGATCATCGAAAGCCTGTCGAGCGCCTGCGATGCGGTTGGGGCGGAGCACCTGATCGTTCACATCAAACCACTCCCGGCCGCCACCGCGATGGCGAAATGGAGCATCGGGAGAGACGAACTTCGTCGCGCCTAGAATTTTCTGCCAGGAGGTCCCGAACGGTGCCATCACTGAGCCAGAGCCTCGCAAGCCGTGCAGGAAGATGACGAGATGGGTAGGCCTGACGGCCGGTCGTTGCACCGGAGCGCCCGAGGTAGCCGCGCGACCCGGGGGCGCCTGCTGCCCAACCGGCTGCTCGGCGTTGGCGGTTGCGCACCCCAACGCGACTGTGAGCGCGACTGCGACTTGGCATGTGGATTTCGATCTGCTGCTCGTCATGCGGTTCTCGATTTGGGCGAAGTGATATCTCTAACGATGCGTTGCCCGGGGCTGAGCCGCACGATCAGAGTTGTCGGCCTTGATCCTGAGCTTGCAGTCGCGCGATGCGTTGCCGACCGGCGATAGCGTCCCGTCGACGTCGTTCCTCTATCAAGTAATCGCGCGGGGAGAGCTGTGGCAGCTTTACTGTGCCAGTGATTGCCTTCTCAGGTCGAAGGCCGCTTGCCGAATTCTTAGTCATGAATGCTTCCTTGATTGCGCCAAGAAAACGTCCAGAGTCGGAAAAAGATGCAGCGTCGCCGCATTTTCTTGACCCCTCGGTTTTGGGCTCCGCACACGATGGCTTAGGCTTGCCCTTCCCTTGCCTGAAGCATCATCAGTGTAAGGTCCTCGACCTCAAAGTTGTCAAGATCAACGTCGGCTCGGGCCTTTGAGTGGCCAAATCCCAGATTGCCACCTTGAACCAACCCAATGTTCAAAGGCTTGGGTTCGATCGTAGTCGTTTGAGTGCTGCCACTGCTATTACGGGACTTTGTCAAGCTCCTAGGGCGCGATTTGGAATCTAGATGCCAGATGGCGATACGACCAAATTGTTTCCGCCTGAGGAAGTTTGATCAGGGCTGGAGCGATTCCGCCCGTCTGCGTATTCGGATTTCAATGCGCCGACGCTCTTGGACATCCCCTGCTTGTCCCGCGGTTAGCTTATCACCTGGGATGACAAGCTGGGCCGCCGACATCGGCAACACCGTGACGTCCTTGAGCTTTGCATTGGCCTTCAAGACATTCGCAACCGCGATCGCACGGGAAAGCCCAAGTCCGGCGTTGTCCGCCGGCTGGAGAGCGTCGACCGGAAGCCGGCCGTCTATCACACCGAGCGAAGCGTCGTCGAGGTTAGACGTGCTTCTTGCGACGCGTTGCTCATCAGTGTGGCCGATCACCTCGACCACGTCGACTTTATAGCGTTCGAGATTGTCGGCTATCTGGTTCGCGATCGAAGTCTCGAGCTTGCTCTCGAACGCGGGTGTCAACGCCGCACTACCCGAGGTGAAGTAGTAGCCTCCAGCTTCAGAGAGATTGATGATCGGCGGCCACTCGTGTGGCTGGATGTTGCCCTTGAGCATCTCCTCGAGTTTGCCTGGTGCCTGGTCCAGCGGAACGTTGTTTCTGGCGAATACTTTCGAAACTGCAGCGAGCTTTTCAAGATCGGCGGGGCTCGCGTCGTTCATTTTCAGCCTGTCTATGACCTGGCGAGTAGAGACCAGTTCGCGCCATTCGCTCTCGAATTTTGCTCGGTCAGCCGAGGTCACGGTACCTGCGACCTTCCCCTGCGCCTCGACAAGCTGTGCCGACAACTCCTTGTTCTGCTGCTCTAGTCGGACCAGCCGCTGCTCCGCGTCCATGCGATGTCTTCGCTCGGCGGTAATCATGGCGGCTGCGACCAAAAGCAGACAGAACACCAACAACAGCATGGATTCGGCCATCGTGAGGCCGAGAATGAGGCCGCGGTTATAGCCCTTGTGTTCAAGCTTCGGACTGACCTCCGCTCTTGTCACCATCTGAACAGCCGCCGTTTCGGCTCAGGACCCGAACCCGTTGGCGTGGACCCAGCCTCGTCCAACGTGTCGCTTGTGGTTTCCGCCGCTGAGTCCTCACTCACACTGGGGTCATTGATGTTCATAGCCGAAGGAGCCACAGCTGGGGGCCGCGTTTCGCTCTGCCGTTCGATCGCTTCGGCAATGCGATCAAGTTTGCTGTCTATGCTGTTGAGCGGCTTCAGCGCCTCGTCGAACTTAATGGCCTGAGAACGGGTCTCAGCGATCCCCTCCTCCATCCTCCGCAAATGTGCGTCGGTTATGCCCGTGATTGCGTCAACTGCGGGGGTTAGCTCCAATCGGATCACGTCCTCCGGCTTCCTGATTTCCCCAAGGCGCGCACCGACGCCCTCAACGGCAACACCAAACTTGTCGATGATCGTCGAGAGCTTGTCGGTCGTCTCGGTGAGCCTCCTTGTCGCTCCCGCTGCTTGGTCGGTGACCGATCTGTTGTGGTCCTCGATAATGGACGAGAGTTTGGTTGCGGCTTCCTGTATCGGAATGATTGCTTGCTTGGAGATCGCCTCGATCACCTTCCGGATTTCCTCGCCGTTTTTCTCCGCCTGGCGGCCGATTTCTTCGAAACCTTCCGTCAGCATCTGGTTGCTCACGCGGCGGTAGTTCGAGAACTCGCGAGCCGAAGTATCGAGCTCGGTGCGCACCCGTCTCGTCATCTCCGCAAGCTCGTGGCGGGCGCTGCGTTCGATGTCGATCGGATCGCGGCGCATCTGGTTGAACAGGATGCGCAATGTCACGCCTGCGATCGTCGACGTCACCGCAATACCGAAGTTGCGGACAATCGTCTCGATCGAGGTTTCTCCCGCGAATAGGTACAGGGATACGCCAAGGCTGCAGAGTGTGAAGAGGAACCCCATGTAATAGAGGTTGTCGCCGGCCTGCTCGTTGTGCAGTCGGAAGCCCGCAAACGCTATCGAGGCCAGGAAGTAGATGGCCATCAGCGCCAGTGGAACTGCAGTCACGACAAGGGTGGACCAAGCGGCCAGCTTCGCCGACCAGATGAATGCCATGCCTCCGACCGTCACGGCCGCGAACAGCACAATGGGAGCCCAGTCTCGAAATGTAGTCCTTCGGGTATCGCTTGTCGCCATTATTGCAACCCCTCCAAGCGGGTGAAGCCTGCAAACTCCCCGTTGTTCTTCTCAACCCAGGATTTCCAGAATGTGGCGAGATCCTCCATCTTGAACTTCTGGCCCGGCCGCTGGAAGGCAAGGATTTTGACCTGAACTCCATCCAGGGAAGTCCGGAACTTTTCCCTCGCCGGGCTAGCTTCGAATTTGGTGACCGAAACCCCGTCACGGTAGCTGGAGAAGTCGGCGGTATGCTCAACCATATCCGAGGCTATGAACAAGGTCTTATTTATCGCGGCAGGCAAAGGCTGAAAGGCCTCAAGGCTTATCCGTTGGATGCCGGCCATAATCGGAGAGAACTCGCCCGAAGCACCGGACCCGATCTTGCCCGCAATGTCGTCCAGGGGTTTCTGGAAACCCTTCTCCCAACGTTGCTGTACGAGCTTGGGATTGCTTGTCCATTCGTTGGCCAGGTCGCCGCTGCCAGGATTGCAGCCATGGAAGGTCCGCTCGAGCTTACCCTCCTTAGCGGTCAAAGCATAAACGTCGATCGCGCCGTTCACGGGTACGCTTGAAACCAATCGCTCGAACTGGTTCTTGAGATCGATGGACGTCGCGTCCGATATGGGATCGGTCACATCCAGCAGGATCGCTGTCTCGCTCGTCGGCCCCGTTGTTGGGCAAAGAGACACTTTGTCCAGTGAGATCGTCGACATTGCTTGGTATTTGAGCCACCCGAAGGCCGCAACCATTCCGAGGGCCACGGCCGAAAGTGCGATCGTTCCGATTACAGCGCCCGTCGAGAAGCCGCCTTTTCTTGACCGATTGCTACGCCGCCTGTTCCGAGCCAACACCTGCCTCCGGGAATAGATTGTCTAGTTTGTGGTATTGCGCGACGGCGGCTTCGAAGGCGGCGCCTATCTTGCTGATTTGATCGCTGAGTTCTGCTTGGGCGAGCTGAATTCGTTCGGTCAGAACGCGATCGTCCCAATCTTCGCTCGTCTTTATGACCGGGGTGATCCGCTCGAGCTTGTAAGCGGCCGCGAAGTACTGCGGCTCGGCGTCCGTTCTTGCAGCACGGTTGGCTTCTCGATATGCAGTCAGGACGGAATTCGCGGTCCGCTCGAGATGACTTTGGTATTCGGCGAACAGTCCCATGGTCCGCGTACGATGGGCGATGATCGCAGCAGATTCCTGACGACGTGAACTCAGGTCCCTGACGATCGCCTCGATCTTGCCGTTGTGCTCATCACGGATTTCGCGAAGGTTGTCGATGAGATCGAGCTTCCCCGAGATGTAGTGTTGCCGCGCCTCGTCCAGTCGCCGTTGGACCCCCGCGAAACCAGGATATGGGTCGGTCAGCATACACCCGTCGATGAACGCCAAAATCGAGAAGAAAATCCCGATAGCGAACAGCATCCAAGAATTCAGCTCCACCAACCCGAGCGGATTTTCCCGAATGCGGCGGATGACCTCAGTCCCTGCCCCCTCGAGAATGGTTGCCGACACCTCGCGATAGTGGGCTAAAGCGAGGTTCACCGCAAGCGCAACGCCGACGTATGCCGCCAAGCCGAGCAATCCTACAACCTTCATCAGCCAGGAACGATGGACGAGATTTCGAACGCAGAAGATGGCGAACAACAGTGCCGCGCCGATGTTCAGGACACCGAAGACAACGGCCTCGGTGATGCCACCGATGATGCCCTGTTCGCTCCCCTTGGCGAGAAAGTTGCCGTTCATGACGATTTCAACGAGGACGAGGACCACAAGCAGGGCGATTTTGACACTTGTTGCGCCTGCACTGGGAACCTTCGCCGCGCGATCGAGCCGATGCCGCCGCTTGAACGATGTCATCTCGTCTTCCGCGATCTTGAGGTCGCGGCGCAGGCCATGCAGTTCGTCGACCCCGCTGGCGATCTCGGCTTTGAAGTCTGAAAGACTGGACGCGTTAGCCTGACGTATCAATCCAAACTGCCCCTCGAAGTCCAGGTTCCGCAACCTGCCTTCGAATGTCTGAAACTGGTCTTCGAGAACTTGATAGGCCGATACCTTCTCCTGCTCGATGCGACCGACGACCCGCTGCTCCACTTCATCCAAGGACTGTGCCGCAGTTGCGGGGCGGTTCGCTCTTCCATTTGCCTCGCCCTTTTCAAGGACGTTCAGCGTCTGGACAAGCTTGTCCCTGTCGATCTGGGGGAAAATCTCAGTAGAGGCGCGGAAGTCGTGGCTGGATTCGCGAACGCCGGACCAGAGTTTGTTCAGTGCTTCAAACGGCACGTCATCCTCGCCAGAAACATGGTTGCGTTTATCTTAATGCGCAATGCGTACCCCACAGGTTGTAGGCGGTCCAGTAGTAACAGTGATTAACTAATTTAATCGCCGACCACGGTTAATCTGTGTCACGCCCCTTCATCAAGACCATCCGCTTTCCAAAACCATATCAGTGGAAGAACACCGCTAGTTATGATCACCGCCACAGCAAATGGATCGTCAAACGTCCAGTCCAGCTCCGGCATGAATAGAAGCGGAAGCGGTTCCACTTTCTTGTCTTTCTTGGATCACGCTTTCGACTGTGGCGATCGCCACCAGTGCATTATATGGTTTTGGCAGGAATTTCGCGGCCGAAGGTAGGCGCGATCGATTGACATCTGTCCTCCCCGAAGTGACGACAACGCCCGTCTGCGGGAAGACGCTTGCCACCATGTTTGCAAGGTCTATGCCGCTTGGCCCACCGGGCATATCAACGTCGGTGAAGATCGCGTCGACATCCGATCTCATACCAAGAATGCCAACGGCTTCCAGCACCGATCCGGCTTCCAAAACAGCAAACCCAGCTTCTTCCAATGCATCTGCAAGAAACAGTCGGATGAGCAGTTCGTCTTCAACCACAAGCACAATCCGGGATGTCAGTTCCATATCGGTTTCCCCTGTTGTCAGGGATGTAACGCGGTGACCGAGCCAATGGCCTTAGCTCATACACTGCGAAACGGAAACATATTTAATAAAATGCGAAGATACCTTTGGAGTGAGGGCTTCGTGTGGAAGGCACTGCATTCGTTGCTTCGCTTTCCTCGGGCATGCCCAAAGCCCGCGCGGCAGTTTTCCCGCTTCAGTGCAGGGTCGAAGTGATGCTACGGATTGAAAGGACCTTCCGAACGGCACCGACGACGGGTGCGGTGGACATCACAGCCTCACCTGCCACGTCTGCATCGCACTCAGCTACGTCTGCAGCGAGCACTCATCGACGTGGCAGCATCGCTAACCAGTTCCGCTGAACCCTCGTTGTCTTCACGTAGTTGCCGAGCAAGTCCAGCCAAGACCCTACCGAATTGAAGAAGCACTGACCTTATCTACTCGGCCGTCAATGGCCCGCGGCAACGATCCCCACATCCGCTGGCTCCATGAGGCTTCAGATACAAAAAGGTCGGGTGGCTGTTGGCACCCGACCTTTTGGCTGTCTCTACGACCGGCAGCCCGACCTCCTTGGCTGGCGTCGGAAACGCATGTAATGCAATCACTTATCGCGCCAGCACCCTAATTCAATAGCGGGCGAACGGGATTTGGTAGGTGGTCAGTAGCTCAATTCGAGTTTTGGACGGGCGTGGGGGTTGACACGTGTCCGGAGCCCGCCGACCCGCCGGGTGTCGGTGACGTTGGACTCTGAGGCGTGAACACAAGAAAAGCAACAACCACCCCAAGGAAAACGACGGCGGCGGCCAACCCGAACCGTGACCTATCCCTGAGCCGCCGTGACACAGCTGGCTTGGTCGCCTCATACGTCGTGTCCTGATCGACAGAACCGTCGGGATCGTCTGGTCTGATAGCCATACCTGCCTCCGCTACGCTAACGCCGTTAAAGGACCGCAGTTCCCTTGGAGCCGCATACCTCCCAGGCAACCACTGCGACGCCGGCTGAGCGACACAAATGTAGTCTGGCATCGCTGGGCTGAAGTCTACACAGTCCGTCAGTTGGGAAAGATGCAAATAATTTTTCTGGTAGTCGTGACATCTTTTCTTCGGAAGCTCCCGAAATTCTTGTTGTGCACATTCAAATGACCTAATTGTCGGATCAGCGAATTGTAATATTTTTGTGAACTCAACAAGGTCTCGCTCGTTGACCGCACTCCATCCATAGGAACAGTGCAGGCATGCCGTACGAAGCTGGAATGCAGATCGTGTTCGACCTCGTCGACAGGACGATCGTCGTTGCTTTCCGTGGCGAGGTTAAGATGCTCGGGCCGTTCCTAGACCAGAAGACAGCCGTGCGCGCTGGCGAGCAATTTTGCCGTGATCGCGGTTGGGATGATGCTGAGACGGCGTCGGCGACCGCATCAAGTGGTACGGCAGCGTACCGGGAACAGAACGCGGAAAAAAGAGAGTACACTAACTTCACGGTCTCCACGCGGTAGTGGCCGCTTGGGAGTAAACCCAGCTTCTCCCGCCCAATTGCAGGAGCATCATGATGTTGCAATCCTTGATTTCCTTATCTGACGCCGAAATCGAATTGGTCACGGACGCCGTCAACGAGTGGTGCCTAGCAAACCATTGCGTGGTCGGCAGTAGCGCCGGTCATCGCGCCCTCACGACTGCAATCGATCTTGTCCAACACAGGAATAACGCATCACTCCTCTCGGAGGAGCTGACCTCACGATTGCTTCCGCCAAGTTAGGCAGCTTCACAATAAGACGGTGCATGACGCAAGCCGAGCGTCGCGATAATTCCGACTGACACACGAGATCGCGACCGAGACCATCAAGTCTCAGCGCGCCGCTCGAGATACCAAGACGGCTCGGCTACGCGATCTGCGTTTGCAAATGGACGCCAAGGCGGGAGGGCCGACGTACTTGAAGAGCAGCAGGTACTAGATCGTGTTCGCCTTGGACCGACTGTCACACGGCTTGTCCCCTCACGGGCCACGATTATAGAGAAGCGCTTGCGCCGCACTCGCGAGGGTTTTCGTCTGGGGACATGGGTGGCCTCCGATTGAGCTCGCGAAAAGCTTCTTTACAATCGTTTAACAGAGAAACACCGGGGTCCATCCCGGAGCACCAAAATTGGTCAGGCAGGACATTGATCGTCAGTCTGCTGGTCGCAGCCTAGTCCGCCGAGTACCCTCATGCAGCTGACTTTGGCGTGGCTACCTCGAAGGTAGTAGCGCTGCTTTTGAAACTTAATGAGCGGATCGGAGTATTCCATCTGCCGAACCCCAACGTCCGCATCCTGTTCGGACGTTCGGCCTGACGAAGAGGAGAGCTCGACAGCTCTCCTCTTTCTTCGTAGCAGCGAACCGCCCATTTCGCCCGGGCTACATGAGCGAACTCGGAACATGAACCGTTGTAGACGAACTGACCGTCTCTTTCTCAGACTGAACCTTGGCGAATTGCCTGCTGTTTCTATTTAGGAAAGCGATGAACATAACGTCCAACTTCAGATCCCTCGAACGACTGTCGGCTCTCAAGCATTCCGGGCTTCTCGACCGGGCTGGGAGGGAGCAGTTCGGCGTCTTGACCGATCATGTCCGGACCATGCTTGGGGTCCCGGTGGCGATTGTGTCCATCGTCGATGAAAACAGGCAGGTCTTCGCCGGTCACTGTGGGCTCCCCGAACCGTGGGCTTCCCAAGGCGAGACACCGATGACGCACTCATTCTGCCAGCACGTCGTGGAAGCCAACGACATCCTGATCGTTCACAATGCAAATGCCCACGAACTTGTGAGGGACAACCACGCCATCGGCGACCTCGGCGTGGTGGCCTACCTTGGTGTGCCCGTGCGGCTACCGTCGGGCGACATCGCGGGTGCCTTAGCAGCCATCGACACCGAACCGCACGATTGGAGCGATCGAGACGTCGCATGCCTGCGCTCGTTGGCCCGGGTGGTGGAACGAGAGATCGCTGTTGTCGCGTCGGAGTTTCGCTACCGTTCTTTCTTCGAGGAGATGCAGGAAGGTTACTACGTCGCGAGCGCCGTGCGCGACACGAAAGGCGTGCTCGTCGATGTTGTATTCGAGGAGGTCAATCCGGCATTTGAACGGATTACCGGGTTCAAAGAAGCAGAAGTTGTGGGAACGTCGCTTTCAAATCTCGTGCCGGAAGCACTTAACGACATGATCCCCGCATATGACCATGTGCTGCGTACAGGCGAGCTTCTTGAGCATTCCAATGCCGTATCGACGCTGGGCGGCCGCTGGTTCGAGAACCGTATCCGTCGTCTTGACCCGAACCGCGTCGCCTCGCTTGTGACAGAGGTGACTGCCCGCAAGCGGGCTGAGCTCGCCCTGCGAGAAAGCGAAGCTTACTGGCGAGGCCTGTTCGAGCAGATGGCCGAAGGTTTCATCCTGGGTTCTGTGGTCAGGGACAAGAACGGAGCCGTCGTTGACTGGCGCTACAAGGAGGTGAACCGAGCCTGGGGAGACCTCGTCGGCATTCCGGCGCAGCACGCCACTGGTCAGACTTTACGAGAGCTCTTTCCCGGCATCGAGGAGGAATGGATTTCGGACATCGCGGAGGTGGTGCAGAGTGGTAAGCCCATCATGTTTGTCCGGGAGATAGGAGCGATCGGTCGCTGGTACGAGGGCCACGTCCAGCCGGTTGGGGGCGACGACTTCGTGATCATATTCCTTGAGGTCACCGCGCGTCTCGGAATGGAAGCGGAAATCCGCAATCGAGAGAAGGAGCTTCAGACCGTCGTCGAATCCATGCCTGTCGGCGTCCTCCTTGCAGAAGCTCCGTCAGGACGCATCGTGATGCAGAACAGGCGGCTCGCGGAGTTGCTCGGCCATGACGCTCTTGGAGCCCAGTCAACCGCGGAGTATGCCATGTTTTCGGCCTGGCATGCCGACGGTTCGCCCGTAAGGCCCGAGGAATATCCGCTGGCGATGATCACGTCGGGCAAGGCAGGCGGACACTATCTTGAAATGCGCTATCGCCGGCCAGACGGGTCCGACATCTGGATTGCGGCCGACGGCGCGGCCGTGAGGGACACGGACGGAAAACTGACCGGCGCGGTTGTCGCGGTCACAGATATCTCACATCGCAAAGCCGAAGAGGAAATGCAGAGCGTGATCAACCGGGAGATGAGCCATCGCCTAAAGAACACGCTCGCGATGGTCCAGGCTATCGCCATGCAGACTTTGAAGCCAGTGGTTGACCGAGAGCCGGTCAAAGCGCTTGAGAAACGACTGCACGCGTTTAGCTCGGCGCACGACATCTTGTTCGACAAGTATTGGCACACCGCGCCGATCAAGTCCCTGGTCGCGTCTTCTCTTCAGCGGCTCGTTCCCAGCGAGCGCCTCGAAACCAGCGGTCCAGATATCCAGATTGGCCCTAAAGGCGCGCTATCCCTGTCCCTCGTGCTGCACGAGCTAGCGACAAATGCGCTAAAATATGGCGCTCTCTCCAATGATGTCGGCCGGGTCATGCTAGACTGGACCGTGGTGGGGAGCGAAGCTCATCCCGTATTTACGCTCAAGTGGGAGGAAACCGGCGGTCCGCCAGTTCGAGAACCGTCCAAGAAGGGCTTTGGCTCCAAACTCATTCAGATGGGACTTATCGGAACAGGCGGCGTTGAGACGAGTTATCAGCCAACTGGCTTCAAGGCCGTCATGACGGCCGGGCTCTCGCAGATACAGCATACGGAATAAGGCCGATGGGACAGTTCAAGCAGCCCGACCGCAAGGCTGTCCTCGTCGTCGAGGACGAGCCGCTTCTTCGAATGATGGCCATTGAGATGGTCGAAGACGGCGGGTTCCACGCCGTTGAAGCCCGCGACGCCGATGAGGCGATCGCGATCCTAGAAGCCCGCACGGACATCACCATCGTCTTCACGGACGTCGACATGCCTGGATCGATGAACGGCTTGCGGCTGGCCGCAGCCATCCGGGACAGGTGGCCCCCGATCGAAATCGTTATTACGTCAGGTCATTTCCGCCTCGACGACAGTATCATCCCGGCACGAACTGTCTTCTTTCCAAAGCCGTATGATCACGAGCAAGTCGTTTCAACCCTCAGGATGATGGCCTCAGGTGGCTCCGTTTCAGGGCGCACCCCATCATGAGCTGACGGACCGCTCAGGAAGCTCCTCGGCGACGCTCTTGCGACAGCCGCCGCGGCCGCAACGAGGCAGGCTGACATCTCGAGGAGCTCGATGGCGCTTCAGGATCGGCGTCGCCCCCACCCGCAAAAAGGCGTGGGCGTATCCGAAGCCCTCCGCGGCCCCTTACAAACACTGGCAAGGTTGCCCCGATGGACGAGGCAGCCGAGCGCGTGATCGAGGAAACCGCCGAGCGCATCAAGGAGATATCCGACGAGACCGTAGCAAGTGCGTTGTTGGCGTTGACAAGTCAAATGCTTATATCGTGGCCTTCAAACCGGGAGAGGGCCTAATGCTGGTCAGGCTTCCGCCACAGTTCGCCGCGGCCTAATTTGGGTCATACCTCGATCGACCGAGGCCAACTTATCGCGGAACAACCCCGTCTCATTGTGGTTTCTGCTCTGCTCAACGCGCATAGGAGACGACACATGAAGGCAGTCGGCATTGCTTATATCGCGACCCTCGGTTCTTTTCTCCTCATCGATGCGGCGTGGCTGGGCCTGATGGCCAAGGGTTTTTACCGTGACCAGCTAGGCGACCTCATGCTCCCCTCCCCAAACCTCGGTGTTGCCGCTGCCTTTTACGTCGTCTTTGCGATCGCTATCGTGGTACTTGCGGTACGGCCGGGCCTCGGTGCGGGTTCGGTGTGGGCCGCGGTCGGATATGGTGCCGTCCTTGGGCTTGCCGCCTACGGCACCTACGACATGACGAACCTTTCAACGTTGAAGGGATGGCCCATTAGCCTGAGCATCGTCGATATGATCTGGGGTACCGTCCTTACTAGCGTTGCAAGCGCCTGCGGTTATGCCGCTGCCCGGGCCATCGCCTAGCAACGAGTGCGTACCGCATTGACGAGAAACGGAACCTACACCATCTATTCGGCATGCCCAAAAAGAATAAAAACGACGTCGAACTTATCAGGGGATGGACGCTACCCGCGTCTTCTACTTTAGGGTCCGCGGTGCGCGCCAAGGGCATCCTCCAGGAAATCCAGGCTCGTCTCCCCGCCGCTTCAAAGAAGGCCATCACGTTGGATGGCGTTGAGCTGACTTTGGCGATGTCGGCGAGCGAAAAGACTGCTTTCAACGCCGCCGCGTCGATCATCGCGAATACAGTCGCCGAAGCCGACACACTTCCGGTAATCCCGCGCGAGATCCAGGATATCCTAACGATCAAAGCTACCGAGAGGCACCGATGGCTGGCGGACGGTCGTCTTCCAAGCGCGGGGACACGAACCGTCCGATTGAATGGACGCGCTCGGCAGATCACCTTTCACGTCTTCGATCCCAAGATCGTGGAAGACTTGCTCGACCGGGGTGTTGTGGATGAGTGGCGCGTTCAAGACGCCGAAGCCAAAGCTGAGAAGCGTCAGACAAAGGCTTACGAGGCGAAATTGAAGAAGTCCCTCAGGAACCGTGCCAAGACAAAGAAGGTCGAAAAAAAGAAGACAGATGACGGGGCATCGCAACTACGTGGCTGGGACGAATTCGACATCGACGGCCTGCTTCGTTGAGCGCAATAGCAGCTGTACCTCGCGCGTCGCCATTTGATGAGATAGCTGAAGTCGAGTCCGTAAAATCCCGCCAACGAACAAGCCGGTCAGCGTCAATCAACTTTCGTCCGGGTCATGACCGTTGGAAACCCTCTCTAAAGCCTCGCTGTGGTAGCTTGTCGCGGCCACCAGAGACAGAAAGAAACCGGGCGCCCGAGTGACGTTGAGAGCTTTCCGCTAGGTTCACGACCATCCGCATATTGGCCTGTGCAAGCGCGATCACCAGTTCTATGATGCTTTCATAAGACCCCACCACGTGCCTAGTTACCGGGAGTCTCAGCTCAATGAGGATACGTTACGAAAAGTTGTCACCGCCCCCTCGCCTCTGTTGTGATCGTAACGGCCTGCCCCGTAGATGATGTCGCCGGGCCCAGCAGTAACGGTGCCGTCGCGCGTTGAAACCGATAGCCGCCCTTCCAACACGATCATGGTCTCATCGACAGCCATTGTCTCGAGGGCGTATTTACCGTTGCCGATCGCAATTGGGCTGCCGCTCGTCTCATCCACGAGGATCCCGACATAGATATCGCCATCCTGGCCGTGGAGAACTGATCAAGTCAGCGCAGATAATTCATCGATGCCTCTTTCGCCCCGACGGAAGATAGCGCGGGAAACCATGCCGCCAGTCTCTTCGTGACGGTTGCGAGCGGGCGTCAACATTGCGGCAAAGCAGGTGAGGCCACAGAGCGGCCGCAGTGGGGTCGACACGTATCGCTGCCGCATCAAGTGTTACCTGTCTAGGTGATCTAATAAACAACCAAATCATTGGCAAATAGATGAAACCATGCCAACGCGACCGCGTTAACGAGCAGAAAATTCACCATGTCGCCTTATGGTCGCGCGCCGTCAAACAATACTGGAAATCGGAGGGTTCAATCGTGACGAAATCGCCGCTACTTATGATAACTGCGCTTGCCACAGTGCTTGCCGTTCTGGTCGCCATCAACCCATTCGGCCGAAATTTGGTGTCGCCACATCCGGCGGAGACGGCAACTCCCCGGACCTAGATCGGTCTGATTAAACTGCAATATCTCGAGCCGACGACGCTTGCAGCGATGTCTGAGATTTGAGATAGGCAACTCCTGGGCGCTTCCCCCTCCAGTACGATAACTCCGCAATCATCGACGACCGTTATCCTGGCATCGGTTAGTTCGATTGCATAAGCCAAAGCGGATGAGAGTGTAGCGGCGGCTCCAGCGAGGCCGGACAAGGGGCTGACGATGCTTGGTACGTTGGCCTGAAACATATCGCATTTTCCTTTTGCCTGAAAGAAACGCGTAGCCCACAAATATGTTCATCGTGCGTTCATCTTGAGCAACAGAACCGAGTTCGCAGCTAGAAGCTACGTCCAAGTTAGCGGCGTAGCTTCGCCCTATTGGCCAGTTGAGCGACAAGAAAGCAGAAGAGACGCCTTTGCCTCGTTGCTTCTTCCCTTCATCGATTGGAACTTCATCGTGCTTTGCGTTGCAAAGCGGAAATGATCAGCGGCAAAACAGCCGACCCTACTGCCGCCAGTGGAAGGGCGCGCAGCGCTTTCGTCGCTACGAAGCTCGCGGCCGTGGCCGCCGCCAACTTAGCCCAAGGGTAGTCACCAAGCTGCGCGTGTGCACTCGCGTCCGCCCATTCCATGCGAGCGTGAACGATTTGCGCGATATCTTCCTTTATACGTGCGAGGCGGTCCCGCAAAATTTCGAGTTCGACCCGTGTGTCGCCGTAGCGAAGACGCAGATCCACGCTCGCGGGACGGTAGTCTAAAGGAGCGCTATCCTCTACTTCATCGCTGATATCCTGGGATATCTCGTCAAACGTTCCGGTCGGTTGGCCCAGAGATCCAGCGTCTACATTCTGAGGGTTTTGAAGCTCCTCATTCAATGAACCAATATTGAAACCAGACGTCCCATCTTCGCGCTTATGCATGAGTGCTCTCCCTAATGCGTGGATAACGCCGAAAGAGGTCTCGGGTTCAGCCTTGTTCGGGACTTTGAAGAGCTCAGACACCGGTTGCCACGGCGGGCTTGGCCTAGAGGATGTCGAGAACAGAGGGATTGTCCTGAAATATCCGCAGGACGCACGCCGAGCTTGCCGTCGTCCGTACACGCGCTACGCTCGATCTCAGCGATCAAAGTTGGCTTTGTCCACACAACGGACTTGCGACGGCCGTTTTACTCGACCGCCGGCTGGTTGGTTGTGAGCTCATCCAAAGCCACGCGCAATCGAACCGCGTCGTTGTAGTCACCCTTGTGCGTCGCGAGCAGCAGGCTTCCTAGACCACTTCCGGCTGTCGATGACCGTTCGTAGCTGACAACGAAGAAGCTTCCAGCGGCAAAGCACTTACTTTAATCCAGTCGGCGGTTCGCCCCGATCCGTATCTGCTGTCCGCAAGATGACACCCTCGAGGCCATGTATCCCTGTCGCGTCACATGCAGCACGAAGCTCCAGCTCATGAGCTGGTTTGCGACTCAGCCGATTGCCACCTTTCTGGTCTTCTGCCCGCATGCTGTCTATCCATCGTGTCTCGCTCCGATTACCTGATCGAGAACGAACGATGGTCGAAGGCGCAAGGCTTTACAGATCGTCAGAAACACCGGGACAGACATGGCGTTTTGTCCGTTCTCGTATTTCCCAACCTGCTGGAAACTTACTCCCAGTGATTTCGCAACCTGCGTCTGGCTAAGCCCTTGGGCTTTTCGAGCCGACCGCAATCGCTTACCGAGTTCCTCATTAACATCCGAGGCGTCCGAACTCATATACTTGCCTTCAACTCCGTGTTGGGTGCGACAGATATTAAACGCAACGGAGAGTTGGTTGGATCACCGCGGTGTGAAGAACCTCGGTCTTCTTTCGATCGGCAGCGAAGGACTGCGCGGTGAATGGCAAGCTCGTGCTTAGCCCGATGGGTGAAGCACACAACTCGTACAGGCGCACGCCCTCACCCTTGCTCTAGAAACAGTCGTGCCTCGGCGCGTTCAGCCACTACCAGCTCAGACAGTTTGCTCGTGACATGAGCTGCCGTTGAAGACGACACCTGCTTGTGGACGTCGTGCAGCTCTGGCGATATCGTCGTCGCTAGGACCGATCCGCTTTCGCAAAACCTGAGGCACTCCCTAATCGGCGGGGGAACAACCCAGCCTTCGAAAAGACCATCAGTCCGTCGACATATGCGCCGGTGGCAGATCGATATACAAGAAACTTTGGTTCACCGGGGAAATTGGCGTCGGCCGCAGACGTCGCCTACGCCACGGATCCAGATGAAACTCAGACTGCTTTTTCCTACCGGTCCTCGCAAGCGCATCGGGTTGGAGATCTACAAGTGCGGGCCGATATCAACTCACTCTTAAGAAGGAGCGATGAGATCGAACTCGTGCGGTTTGAGAGCCATTAACATTATATTGGAAACCGCACCCTGCTTCATCCTCGCCAACCCCGCCCACGCGTAAACGTTCGCAACCGCCTGCTACTCGACGTTTTTAGAGCCCAACGACCTGTGTATTTGACTTTCGCAACCAAAACTTCGAGGAAACGTTCTCGCGGGATGCGATACTATTTCCACATCCGCGATGGCCTTGATATCGAAATCGACCCGGAGGGTACCGAGTTGCCATCGGTCAATGCGGCCCAACAGGAGGCGCGCGAAGCAGCACTGGAAATAGTTGCTGAGATGGTTCTTCGACATGAACGGATCGCGGGGAAGACATTTCAGGTGACGGACGAGACAGGCGTGGTGATAACGCTGATACCATTGGCGTCCGTCTTGCGTCTCGATTGTTGACAGTCTCCTGCGTTCTTCGGTCATCTCGGTGAGGCAGCGCTAGCGCAGCCCTGGTGCAAGCAGAGCCTGCGCCCGTCGTGAATGGTCGCCATTAAGAAACCCCTCTCAGTTGCGGGAATGCCACGTCACCTGAGTAAGCGGGCGTAATCGATGCCGCGAGGCCGATTATTGATTGTGGAGATGGTTGTGGCCGCTAAGACTTGCAGGCAGGTAAGGTGGACTGAAAATGTTTCAACAATGGAATATGCGACTAATACTCCGGACGTTCTTCCATGGGGCGGGAACTTGCATCTCGGCTTTTTTACTCACGGGCGCGGACGTGCGTGCCCAAGCCGTTACTCAGGTCGCACCTTTCTCACTCATCGCAGCAGAACTGGACTTGTTGGTAAGCGAAAAGACGAGAGCGGCAAAGGTCGACGGCGTGGGCTACTTTGTGATCGATGACCGCGGAGCTGTGGTACGCGGGCCCGTCGTCATTGTGAAGGGGTCACCGGCCACTGCTCGGGAAGCATTCGAGAGAGATTTTCGTGCTGCAATCTTAAAGGCGGCCCCTTTTGATCCACTCAAGGAGTTAGTCGGCAAGGTCCTCGTGCTGCGCCTATCGACCTGCGGCTCTGGCGCGTACGCCTCTTGTGGTCATCGTCTCCAATCGATTCCGCCGAAGCTGGTGCAAAGCTGGCGACCGCGGCGATAGGAGCCTCTTTGGCCAATGGAGACTGCCGGGACTACAGCACACCTGTCAGCGCCGGCCATTCGACAAACCGCGTCCAACCAATCTTAGCGCGACATGCTCATAATGACATGGATCGGTACGTCGCGGAACGGCCAGCTATCGCCGTTGAATCGATCTTGGAGCACCGGAACCCAACACGCTGTTTACGCGTTCCTTTTCGCATTTTGACAGGAGTTTAAGCAACGCATGTCCACAGGTAATAACGCTCGCCGCCGCATGTACGCATTTGTAGCGGTGATTTTCGCAGCAGGGATTATGATCGCGGGGGCGTATGTCCTCCTGGCGAAGCCCGGCGAGAGTGCGGACAAGTCGGTCTCCGAGGTCGTCAATCCAAACAGCTAGCGGGTGGGAGCGCTGCCTTGGGAAAGGTCCATCACGGGTCGACTGATCGTCTAGGCCTCGCCGCCGGCAACGCTTGAAGCGTGCCGGACCTGAAGTGGTCCTGCACGCACCATTCGAGAAAGGGCTAATGCGGTTTTCCACCTCCTCCCCGACGCTCGTCACGTCGTCATTTGCGGTCGCTTGCATTGCAGGTGGACTATATCGGCCGCGTGAACGCCGTCATCCAGAGCGGGGATGTTTTTCATCCGTCGGGTCTCGGCAAAACGCCAGACTGGCGCCGAACCCTCGAATTGGGCACTCACCCCCTCGCCATATGGGCTAGCATTGCTATTTCACAGCCTAGCTGCTGTCTCAAGTGCAGAACGAATTGTTTCCGAATCTGCGGCGAGAATCACACGCCGATCGAACGCGCGCGAGCTGTGACACGCTGGTTTGGTCCAATCCGGCGACACACCGCATTGTTTTTTTGCACCTCTGCAACGGAGAGGATCGAATGTAACAAGTTGGAACGATCTCCCATTATTCTTTAACTGCTTTGCGCCCATTGTCCGCTTTCGCAACGATGGAGACCGCGTTGACAGATGGATCGCTGGCCCGACAAGGGACCACGCCTGCATTTCCGGCGAATGAAGAAGCGGCGCCGTCTAGGGCTGAGTTGCTCATTGCACTCGGACACGGGCGAGCAGGCACTCACCTGCTGATGGTCGCGTTTGACCAAGGCGTGTCGTGGGACATGCTCAGCGACGAAATGGTTGATCGTGTCGAGTCGACCGTTCTTGCCAGACTGCGTCGCGTAGTTGGGCGGCAAGGAGTTTATCGCAGCTCCCGAAATACCTTCATCGTTGTTTTGAACGAACTTGACGACACGTCTGCGATCTCAACCGCGGAACACCTCGTGGAGGTCGTCAACCGCGCAATGCTTCTAAGCGGCCAAGCAGTACATGTGCGCAGCGCGGTCGGAGTGACGACCATTGACTCCAACACTCCTGCCGAAACGAACCTTCGACATGCGAGGATCGCCCTGATGGCGGCATGCCAAGTATCAAAGGGCAGCGTGTCCATCTTCACGTCCGCAATGCTAGAGGTGGCGGAGGAGCGTCGTGCATTGGAAGCGGACCTTCGCCAGACAGCTTCTTTAAACGAATTTTCAGTTGTCTTCCAGCCGCAATTCAACATCCTAAACGGAAGCTTGGTTGGATTTGAGGCACTAGTCCGGTGGGCGCACGAGAGACGAGGACATGTTTCGCCCGCGGTGTTCATCCCTCTTGCAGAAGATCTCGGATTGATATCAAACATTGGCGAATGGGTCCTTCGACAAGCGTGTCAAGTCGCCAGCGAGTGGCCTTCCTGGGTGTCGGTCTCGGTTAACGTATCTCCCGCCCAGCTTGAGGATCGCAATTTTGAGAGGATCGTGAAGAGCGCTTTAGAGGACGCCAAGATCGAACCCAGACGGCTGGAGCTTGAGGTGACGGAAGGTGTCCTGCTACCTAACGACACGAAGGTGATGGCTCTAATTGATGGCTTACGCCGATTGGGCGTCCGTCTAGCACTGGACGATTTCGGAACTGGCTATTCCTCACTGGCTTACTTGCAGCGCTTTTCGTTTGACAAGCTAAAGATCGACCAGGCTTTCGTGCGGTCCGAACCTTCGAAGGCAAACATGGCCATCCTCCGGGCGGCCATCGGGATTGCGCAGGCGTTGAATATGGAAGCAATTGCCGAAGGTGTGGAGACCGAAGAACAGCTCGCGCTTGTGCGCGATGCGGGCTGTTTCCTCGTCCAAGGATATTTAACAGGGCGTCCAGTGTCTGCTCAGGATGCTACACGGATCGCGAACAGCACAGAGGCCACGAGTGACTTTTAGGCTCGTCTATTACAGCAAAAATTCTAGGCCCGATTTTGGTCGTGCAGAGATCGACGCGATCTTGCGCGTCAGCCAGTGCAATAATCAAAAAGTAGGGATTACTGGCGCACTGATGTTCGATGAAGGTTATTTCGCACAAGTACTCGAGGGCTCACAATCTGCCATCGAAGAAACTTTCGAGAGAATCCAGATGGACCCGAGACACCGTGATGTACGGATCGTCGATTTCTCGCCCGTGGTCGAACGGGCGTTTTCCCAGTGGGCGATGACGTATGCCGAAAGCAGTTTCGCGACATCGGCTAGCGAGATGACTGAAGCGAGCGGTTTCGATCCTCGATCTTTCTCTGGGCGGGAGTTGTTCCAAAAAGTGGCGACTTTAGTTTTCAAGGCCGCCAGGCCTGACCATACTCTTGTAAAATCGACAATAATGTTGGCTCACAGCTGAGCCTCGCGCCCTGCCGATAATTGTCGCTAACGGCGGACGAAACAACCTGTGTTGGTACTGCCGTTTGCATCGGATCATCGGATCATCGGATCATCGGATCATCGGATGGTGTACAGTCGGTTTTCTTAATAAGCACTTGCGTTTCCATCTTCAACTTCGGGTCTGCAGATCGTGAAACTGTTAGCGGCGGTGCCAAGGTGGGCCCACTACGCTTTTGTGATCTCTGTGAAACAGTTTTCAGCGAGACGAAGAAGCTTCCAATACAACTCGCAGTTCTTCGGGCGGCGTCGTTGGCTCCTTCTGACGTCCGGATTTCGGTATTTGCTGTCGATACGATGGAACTTCGAACGAAGGTCAGACTTCTTCCAAAAACAGAGGACGACCATGGCAAACCGTAGGGACGCTGCCTATCTGATTGCCAAACAACTGGAGAGAAAAACATGTCGGCGCAGGGCCTCAAAGCAGGCATGTTCGCTTCTCTCTTGGGTGCGTGCGCAGCCACTGGATTCCTTGGAAGTTAATGGCGTTTATCGCATAGGCGAAGCGCTAGACGCTACGCCACACGAAGCATCGTTTTGAACACGGAGTTGACTTTGGAAGCGCCTCCCCTTCGGCGAAAGCTCGCCGCCATTCTCGCCGCCGACATTGAGGGCTACTCCCGCCTCATGCACTCCGACGAGGAACGAACTTTGGCAATGTTGACTGGTCATCGCGCGAAGGTCGACGCCCTGATTGAGGCTGCGAACGGGCAAATTTTTGGTACCGCCGGCGATAGCGTCCTAGCTGAATTTCCAAGCGTGGTGCAGGCCTTTAACTGCGCGATTGCCATCCAGTTGGCTATCAACGCTGCCAATCAAGATGTTGATGTCGAACATCAAATGAGATTTCGCATCGGGATTAACGTTGGCGACGTGATGGTGAAGAACGGAGACATCTTCGGCGACGGCGTCAACATCGCAGCGCGACTAGAGTCACTCGCGGACGCAGGCGGAATATGCGTGACGCGAGGCGTGCGAGACCATATCCGCGACCGGGTTGAAGCAACGTTCGAGGACATGGGAGAGCAGAGCGTTAAAAATATCGCCCGTCCAGTCCGCGTGTTCAAGGTTATTTTTAGCGACGATTATAAACCTGACTTATCTGGTTCTCCTTCTTCAGTCGACTTCGTTGACGATACGCAATCAGCTAGTCGCGATCACGCTGACGCGGAAGAGGTCGCGTTTTGGGAGTCCATTCGTGACGACGATGACGGTTCGGAAGTCCGCCTCTACCTTGAACGATACCCAAATGGCGCTTTTGTCGCGCTTGCGAAGGTGCGCCTCGATCGCGAGCCGATCGCTCATGAAGATCCTGCAGTCGAAGTTGCATTCTGGGAAAGCGTTAGAGACAGCAGCAAGGCCTCGATGATCGAGGCATATTTAAATCGCTACCCAGCAGGCAAATTTGCCGAACTCGCGAAAATTCTACTGGACGAGCAGAACAGTTAACGCCCGATAAACACCTGCGACGATTGAGATCAAGGTGCTTTTCCTCTCATCAGGCTTGAACAGCAAGAACGGCCGAGCGTTCAAGTTTGGAGCTCTTTCAACCAGGAGATTTAGAACGCGAGCACTCTTCTGATAATCGTCATTGTTCTCGTACTGCTCGGCGTGGCGGCGGCTGTTATGCCAACAATCGCTATGGGGCCCGCGGCTTAGGTGGCGTTTTGGGATTGATCGTGGTGTTGATCGCCCTGTGTATGCTTGGTGCCTTGCACAGTGGAGCCGCTCCACCGGTTTCAGCGCCGACAACTAGATCGGGACAGACCCCGCGCCTCATGGCGTTTCTTTTTTTGTGAGCTGAGCGCATTGCTAGCAAACACTCCGCGTTGCGATGAACTTGAAGTATTTCAACCAAGCAAACGACGTTCTTTAGGTTGTAAATTCGATTGTTGTGCGATAGCCGGTTCGAGGAGATTGAACTTGTCGCCTGGTGCACTATGTGCGCGAGGCTGCAATTCGACATCAACTATCACTTCTCCGCGCTCGTCTCAGAGGATTTCATGCCGCATAATCGACCGCAAGACCATTCCAAGCGGGGGCTCGGACTCGACCCAATCATAGCTTTTAGCCTTGCTGGCGCGATCGTCTTTTTCCTGATCAGCGGCGTCTTCGCATACATGAACCTGAAGACATTACGTCAGAACACCGATGCGATCGTCCATTCCCATGAGGTGATCATTTCTCTGGATGAGCTGCTTTCCACGACCCAGGACGCTGAAACTGGCCAAAGGGGTTTCCTGCTGACGAACAGCGAGAGATATCTCGAGCCATACAACAGGGCTCTAAATACGATCCCCACTCAGTTGAAGACAATTGCCGACCTCACGAGTGATAATCCCGCACAGGTTCGCCGTCTCCCGACATTGAGGCAGCATGTGGACGCAAAACTTTCGGAGTTGAAACAGACCATCGAGCTGCGGCAAGCCCAAGGGACGGAATCGGCCCTCGCCATTGTCAACTCAGACCGTGGCAAGGCGGAGATGGATGCAATTCGCAGTCAACTCTCGGCCATGAGCCAGGAGGAATCGAACCTGCGCATGCGTCGTCTGAACGAGATGAACGACGCCTACGGAACCGCTTTGACCAGTAGCGTCCTCGCCGGCACTCTGGGCATCCTGCTGACCGTCGCCATTGGCGTTCTCATCCGCCGATCGACGCTGGCCCGTCGCCGCGACGAATGGCTCCAGGCAAGTAGCCTCGGCTTGGCCGCAGCGCTCATGGGTGATCAGCGCACCGAAAAGCTCGGTGAAAATATTCTTGGCTATCTGGCGAACCATCTCGGAGCTATCGCCGGTGCGATATTCGTCGGAACCCCGGATCTATATCGCCGTGCTTCGACATACGGCGTTCCTACCGACGCCAAGATGCCGGAGCAGATCAAGCCGCGCGAAGGGTTGCTGGGACAGGCGGTCGTCGAAGGGAAGCCCATCATCGTCGACGACGTGCCGGAAGACTATCTTGTGTTTGGCTCTGCGTTGGGACGCAACAAGCCGCGGCAACTGGTCATCGCACCTGCCGCAATCGACGCCCATGTCAATACAGTACTGGAGCTGGGATTTCTGCGACCGGTCGACGAACAGGTTTTGGAGTTCCTCCGCCAAGCATCTTCCACCATTGCAACTGCCATCCGATCAGCAAATTATCGCAGCGAGCTGCAGAATTTCCTGGAAGAAACCCAGCGTCAGTCCGAAGAGCTGCAGGTCCAGAGTGAAGAACTGCGCGTTTCCAACGAGGAGCTTGAGGAGCAAAGCCGCGCGCTGAAAGAATCGCAAGCACGTCTCGAACAGCAGCAGGTCGAGTTGGAGCAAACGAACTCCCAGCTCGAAGAACAGGCTCAGCAGCTTGAATCTCAGCGGGACGATCTTGAGCGTGCCAATTCTTCGAGCCTGCTGAAGGCCCGCGAATTGGAGCAGGCGAGCCGCTATAAGTCGGACTTCCTCGCCAACATGTCGCACGAGTTGCGCACACCGTTGAATTCGTCTCTGATTTTGGCAAAGCTGCTTGCCGACAATCCTGACGACAACCTTACTGCTGAGCAGGTGAAATACGCCCAGACGATCCAGTCGTCGGGCAACGACCTTCTCAACCTCATCAACGATATTCTCGATCTTTCAAAGATCGAGGCGGGTCATGTCGACGTCAGGCCAGAACCAGTGTCGGTCGAGCGTTTGGCCAACAACCTGCGTCAGGTCTTCGAACCGATCGCCACCAACAAGGCCCTCGCCTTCCAGGTCGAAATCGCAAATGAATGCCCTCCGGTCATTGAGACGGACCTGCAGCGGCTGGAACAAATCCTCAAGAACCTTCTTTCCAACGCCTTCAAGTTCACGGAGCGGGGTAAGGTATCGCTGTCGATGAACCGGACGGGCGATGGTCAGGTCGCGTTTGCGGTAACAGATACCGGGATCGGTATTGCCGACGAGCAGCAGAAGCGGATCTTCGAGGCGTTCCACCAAGCCGACGGCACAATCAGCCGCAAGTACGGGGGTACGGGCCTTGGCCTGTCGATTTCCCGCGAGCTTGTGAGGTTGCTGGGAGGAACCATCCATATTGACAGTCGGGAAGGTAAGGGGAGTACCTTCTCCATCACACTCCCACAATCCTATGATCCGTCGATCGTCGTCCCACGAGCCCCGGTTGGCAATGCCCTGCCCATGGCCGATAGCATCCCGGTGTCGACGGCAAATTCCGCAATTCCGACCTCTCGCTCAATCGTGGAGGACGATCGTGCCCTTCCCTTGGACGACCGCCGTATCCTGCTGGTCGTCGAAGACGACGACACCTTTGCGGGCATCCTGCGCGACCTTGCACGCGAGATGGGGTTCCGATCGCTCGTTGCGGGCACCGCACAGGATGCCTTGGACCTTGCCCACCAATTCATGCCAAGCGCCATTGTTCTGGATGTCGGTCTTCCCGACCAATCGGGACTTTCGGTCCTCGATCGATTGAAACGCGACGTTCGTACACGGCACATCCCAATCCATATTGTTTCGGCTGACGACTATACGGAAACCGCACTCTCCCTGGGCGCGGTGGGCTACATGCTCAAGCCCGTCCAACGCGATCAACTGGTGGAGGTGCTTCGAACGCTCGAAGCAAAGTTGGCGCAAGATGTTCGCCGCATCCTTATCGTCGAGGATAACGAGGTCCAGCGCGACGCCGTCGCCAAACTGCTGACCTCACATGACGTTGAGACGATCAGTGCCGGCACCGCTGCAGAAACCCTCGCGCTTCTGAAGGACCAGACCTTCGATTGCATGGTGCTCGATCTCTCTCTCCCAGACGCTTCCGGCTATTCGCTTCTTGAAACGATTAGCAAGGACAGCGCCCATTCTTTCCCCCCTGTGATCGTCTACACGGGTCGCGTCCTGTCGGCTGACGAAGAGCAAAAGCTCCGACGTTACTCGAAGTCCATCATCATCAAGGGTGCAAAGTCACCGGAACGCTTGCTCGACGAAGTCTCGCTCTTCCTGCATCAGGTTGTCTCCGAACTGCCTGATGAACAGCAGAAAATGATCCGCAAGGCGCGGCACAGAGACGCGCTTCTAGAAGGCCGCCGTATCCTGATCGTGGAAGACGATGTTCGCAACGTCTACGCCCTCACCAACATCCTGGAGCCTCGCGGAGCCGTCGTACAGATCGCACGGAATGGCCAAGAGGCGCTCGATGCTCTTGAGAAGTCCTCCGGGGACCAGACGTCGAAGATTGATCTGGTGTTAATGGACGTTATGATGCCAGTTATGGACGGACTTACTGCTACGCGGACGATACGTCGGAACGCCGATTGGAAGAAGCTGCCCATTATCACCTTGACTGCGAAAGCGATGCCCGACGATCAGCAGCGGTGCATTGATGCCGGCGCTAACGACTACATGGCGAAGCCGCTGGACGTCGAGAAACTTTTGTCCCTCGTGCGCGTGTGGATGCCTCGGTGAGCGACACATTTGAGAAAGTTGAGGACATAGAGATCCGACTGCTGCTGGAAGCGCTCTATGTCCGCTATCATTATGATTTCCGCAATTACGCAATGGCGTCAGTGAAACGTCGCCTGCGGCAGGCGCGCGAACAGCTTGGCTTCGCGACAATTTCGGCTCTGCAAGAGGCGATCCTCCATGAACCCGCTATGCTCCCTCGCCTGCTTGGCTATTTGACCGTCCAGGTAAGCGAGATGTTTCGGGATCCGCAGTATTTCCGATCCATACGGGACAAGGTCGTCCCGCATCTGAAGACCTACCCTTCACTTAAGATTTGGATCGCCGGCTGCAGCTGCGGTGAGGAGCTTTACTCCTTCGTGATCCTTTTTCGCGAGGAAGGTCTGGAGGATCGAACAATCTTTTATGCGACTGATATCAATCAAGATGCGCTTCAGATCGCGGAAAGCGGCGTCTATGATCTCGACCGAATCCAGCTATTCACTGAAAACCATCGCAAGTCGGGCGGCAAGACTTCGCTTTCGGACTATTACTCCACCGGGTATGGAAGGGCGTCGTTTGACAAGACGCTGCGCCGGCATGTGGTCTTTTCCGATCATAGTCTGGTGACCGACGCAGTGTTTGGCGAGATGAACCTGATCTCTTGCCGCAATGTTATGATCTATTTCGATCGTCCGCTACAGGACAGGGCGATCGGGTTGTTCAAGGATTCACTGGCACGAAAGGGCTTTCTTGGACTGGGTTCGAAGGAAAGCCTTCGTTTCTCCAAACATGGCCCATCGTTCACCGATTTCGTGCGTGAAGAGAAGATCTATCAGAGGTCTGGCCGATGAACGGAGCCGCACCAGAGGCAGTTGTCATCGGCGCATCAGCGGGCGCGCTGGAGGCGCTTTCGGCCATTCTGCCTGCGCTGCCGGCGGCGTTCAAACTGCCGATCATCGTGGTTGTACATATTCCGCCCGACAAAAGCAGCGTGCTTGCCGAGCTCTTCAATGCCAAATGCGCGCTTAAGGTGGTGGAGGCTGAGGACAAAGAGCCACTTATGGCAGGTACCGTCTACTTTGCTCCGCCCGACTATCATTTGCTTGTTGAGGCCGACAAGTCGCTCGCGTTATCGAGCGACGAAGCCGTGCTTTTCTCCCGCCCGTCCATCGACGTATTGTTCGAGTCGGCCGCCGACGCATACGGCCCCGCCTTGGTCGGCATCATTCTCACTGGTGCAAATCAGGATGGGGCGGCGGGTCTCAAGGCGGTCGCCGACGCCGGCGGCATTACACTCGTGCAAAATCCGAATGAGGCCTTTCAAGATGCCATGCCGCAGGCGGCGATTGACGCCGTGCCAAACGCCCTAATGCTGTCGCTTAGTTCTATAACTTCTTTTTTACAAAAGGTTTGACCCATGACTCCCGTCAATTTTTTGCTGGTCGACGATCTGGAAGAAAACCTCCTCTCTCTTGAGGCTCTGCTTCGCCGCGAGAACCTTTCGCTTTTAAAAGCGCGGTCCGGCGATCAGGCACTGGAGCTTCTTTTGGAGCATGATGTGGCGCTGGCCCTGATTGACGTTCAGATGCCCGGTCTCAACGGCTTTGAGCTCGCCGAGCTGATGCGCGGAAACGAGCGAACGCGCAGAATCCCGATAATCTTTGTCACCGCCGGCAGCACCGACGATCGTCGCCGTTTCGCGGGCTACGAGGCGGGCGCGGTGGATTTCATTCAAAAGCCTATCGAGCCGGATGTGTTGCGTCACAAGGCTGAGGTTTTCTTCGAACTGCACCGTCAGCGCCAACAGATCGAGATCCAGCGAGACCAACTGCATTTCCAGGCCGAGGCGCTGCGCGAGGCCGACCGAAGAAAAGACGAATTTCTGGCGACCCTTGCACACGAACTTCGCAATCCACTTGCCCCTCTTCGAAACGGCCTCGACCTGCTGCGTCGCAATCCTGACGGGCAAAAGGCCACTGAAATTAAGGACATGATGGACCGGCAGCTCGATCACCTTGTACGACTGGTCGACGATCTCATGGACGTCGCGCGAGTCAGCCAGGGTAAGATCGAGCTCCGAAAAGAGAAAATCAAAATTGCAGATGCTATCCACTCGGCGGTCGAAGCAAGCCGTCCGCTCATCGACAGTGCCGGCCACGCATTCGAACTCGATGTTCCGAACGTTGACTTATGGATCGATGCAGACGCGACGCGCGTGTCACAAGTCGTCTCTAACCTTCTTACAAACGCTGCAAAATATACGCCGTCTGGAGGACGTATCCGTCTCTCAGTTGCCGCTGATGGCAGCAAAGTGCTAATTGGCGTCACGGACAACGGAATTGGTATCCCCGCCGAGATGCAGGACGACGTCTTTCGTCTGTTTGCGCAGATCGGGGACCATCGCGAGCGATCTCAAGGGGGGATGGGGATTGGTCTGGCTCTGGTCAAGCAGTTGGTTGAAATGCATGGCGGCTCTGTCAGCGCCTCGAGCGATGGTGTCGATCGGGGTAGCGCGTTCACGATCCGTCTGCCTTTGACCGCACCGCCGGAGACTACCTCGCCCTCCGAACCAGTAGCCGAAACGGCGGAAAAACCTCCTCGGCCGCTGCGAGTTCTGGTCGTCGACGACAACCCCATCATCGCGGACACGATGGGCATGTTGCTGGAAGACATTGGCCACGAATTCGAGGCTGTCCATGATGGGAGAGAGGCGCTGGACGCCGCCAGGAGCTATCTCCCTGACGCGATACTGCTTGATATCGGGTTGCCGGGAATGGACGGATACGAGGTCTGCAGAGCCTTCCGTCGGGATATGTTATTCGAGGACACCATAATAATCGCGCAGACCGGCTGGGGTCAGGACAAGGATAAACAACTAGCGAAGGAGGCCGGGTTTGATTTCCATCTCACCAAGCCAGTTCCTCTCTCGGATCTCCAAACCATACTAATGAGCGTGACCCGGAGAAACTGAAGGGTGTTGGAGGCGTCTTTTGCGAAGCTAAGAAGCTCATAGTTGGCAATGGGAAATTTGACACGCGGCAACGCGGATCACACGCGGCGTGTCCCACGTCGCGGGCTATGCGCCTTCCGCGTTGATACCATCTCGGCATTTTCGCAACGCGCTTCTCGTCTATTTTATCCACTTCGTGTACTGCCCGGCGTGCAACCACGTCACTAGAAACGCGCAAAAATGGTTTCGATACTGCGGGCAAAGTCCTGATCGGAGACGGGCCGAAAACTTGGAGTCACTGAGGATGCGAAAAGACCGTTTCGGCAGTCCCGATCGTCGTCCCAACCTGGATGGTCCAAGATCGGGTAGAGACAAACGCCTTCGAGTGGAACGCCGGCAGCGATTGCCGCTGAAGCTTCCACAACAACGTACTGGATCCACGATGCCCTGCGATCGCCTTCTATACCGGTTTCGGCTATTAGAATAGGACGACCGTAACGGGCGTACGTCTCCACAAGAATATTTCGAAGTGGTTTGTATTGTTGGTGCCCGACATCGATCGGAGACCCTCCGTGGATCCATTGATTGTTGAAGTAATAGTTGACACCAACGATATCCAGGTAGTCAGCTCGGCCTCCGATCTGTGGCCAAATCCTGCCTTCGATCAAATCCCAACCTTGAAACTGTGCGAGCCGGTGGCCTTCGGCGGCGGCAGTTTCCCACGGGCGTGCGCGATCCGCGACGACGTTGATAACCGGATCGCAGTGGACAAACCGGGCGCGCGCATCGACCTCTCGAATCGCGTCCATGGCTGCGATTGAGGCGCGTGCTAACTGAACCTTCAACTCAAACCCACGATGTCTCGAGAAAGGATTTAAGTACGCGGCGTCGCCTCCACCCCATGCAAAGAACGAGATCTCGTTTACCGGGCAGTAGAACGGAACCAGGTCGGTTTCATCTCGCACGACATCGGCGCATGCTCCGGCAAATTTTGCGAAACGCTCGACGAATTTCGGCGACCAGATGTCCAGATCGTCGGGCCAACCATAGTGGAGCAGATCCCAAATGACCTGCGTGCCTGAGAGTGATGCCGCCCTCAGCATTGAGCGAACGCTCGACCAATCGTAGCTACCTGCTCTATCAATCAGGTGCCACCGGAACCCGTCGCGAACTGTTCTTATGCCGAACTCTTGTAGGCGCAGATAGTCTTGATAAGTGTGGTCATCATGCTGCGTGGCGTGGATGACATCCAGACGACGCCCGTGCTGTTCCCCTTCTCTTTGCCGCAGACGATGGGTCGAGCATTCGAAGCCGCCTTGCAAGAAGGATTTGAAAATCTTTTTGGGACGCCCGGCCTGCCGTTCGAGCAGAACGTCCGAGAACAATTTCTCCCACAGCGGTATTACAGCCGCAACGCTGTAGCGCTCCTCGATCTTCAGCCTCAGCTGCTGACCGAGGCGTTTGCGCTCATCTCTATCTACGATCAATTTTTGAATGCCTACGGCAACTGCTCCCACATCTGCGTACGGAACCAAAAGGCCGGAGACTCCATCCTCAATTTGCTGCAGAGCACCGTTGTCAGGCGTTGCGATGACCGGAAGAGATGCAGCGCCTGCCTCTGCGATCACGTGGGGCATTCCCTCGCCCTTGGAAAGCCAGACGAAGATATCCATTGCTGACAGGAGATCCGGGACGTCAGTCCGGTCTCCAAGGAAGGTCAACCTTGTGCCGAGACCGAGCGCGGTTGCACGCTGACGGAGCTCAACAGCGTAATCGGGGTGAAAGGCGTCAGGGCCGCCGACGACGACGAATTTTGCAGTTGGACAACTTCCCTGAAGTGACGCCGCCGCATCGATGAAGTCCTCGACGTTCTTTTTGGGGTCCAGTCTTCCCACCCACCCGATAAGGACCTCACTTTCGTCGATCCCGAGCTCCGATCGAACCGCGCTACGTCGACCGTTTCCGAACTCGCTGAGATCGACCATCGAGGGAATTTCGACTGCATGGGACTCGCGTCCAGGCATTCGGGCTGCAGCCGCCTCGGTAATTGCGCGACACACACCAACGTAACGCGAAGTGAAATGCTTTGGCCCTGCTTCGGCTTCAGATACCAGCCCCCCATGCTCGATTAGCGGCGGGCGCAGCTTAAGCCTTTCCAAGGCAGGGTATATGTCGGCGACGTTCTGGCACGAGACGACGAGGTCATATGCCGGCACCTTCCCGGCGAGGTAAGCAACCGTGTCATCGAATGAGAGATCGTAAGGTGTTGTGTCGACGTGTACGCCGAGCGCTTTAAGTTGCTGGTGTGTTTGTTCCGGCATCCCAGGTTTACGAAAGCACGCGACGACATCTATCTTGTACCGATCAGGATCCAGGTTGGCTGCAAGAAGACGAACCTCCGTCTCCTCGCCGCCGACGACGAGCCAGGCGAATACAAACAAAATTCGAGTAGGCGATTTATCGTCCCCGATCATAGGTCAGCCTGAAAGACGATCTGGATAAAGTCTGGTCGATTGTCGATCAGACTTCGCAGGAACACGGGGCCCTGCGACATCGGTACAATATCGGTTATGATATGTTCTCTGATAGCCTGGCCATCTCTGCGGAGTAGTTCGACCGTTTCCGCTGCCAGTCGGCGCCTGTCCCAGCTCGCAGAGAGCCCCCGTGGCACTCTGTTAATCTGAGCGCATTTGATGCTTAAACCGTTGTGATGGAATTCCTCCCCAAGTCGTAGCTCGGGAGAACCGCCCTGATAGAACGCAAGATCAATGACGACGCCTTGAGGTCGCAGTGCTTTCATTGCGAGATGCAGGCTTTCAGTGCTGGCTCTGGTCTGGAACACAATGTCGGCGCCCCGACCCATAATCCCGTCGTGCCATCGCGCCTTAGTGTACTGCCACGCCTCGTCATCGGTGACGGCGACGAATCCTAAAGCCTCAGCCCTTGCGCGTCGAAATGACGATGGGTCGGTGATCACCACTTCGGAAGCGCCCGCTTTCCGGGCAAACAGAGCGGTCATAAATCCGACGGGTCCTCCGCCGCAAACGAGCACAGGTCGTCCGGCGATGCTCGCGCCGAGCGATGGAACATGGGATCCGAAGACTTCGGCATCGGCGTGCAGGATACCGTTGGCAGCAATGGGACCCATCTGAGCTGCAAAGATCCCAAGGATCGGGTCGACATCATCCGGGAGCGGGATGAGTGTTTCGTGGTAAGGGTCGGCTGTATGCCCGCTTTTATGGCCATAGGTCGCAGATACAATCTGTCCATCCTGAAAACCCGCCGCCCTGGATTCGACGATCCTCCCCACTTCCATGTAGCCAAGGAAGGGGACCGGATAATGAAGATCGGGCTCGTTTCGCACGAAGACGCCGCGCTGACCGTCGAAGCGGGAATGGAAGTACGGATTGGTATTCTTGAGGAACGTTAGTTCCGTCCCCGCTGACAGTCCCGTGTACAGCGTCTCCAGCCTGACTTGTCCGTCAGGCGTTGGTCCTTCCTCATATTCAAACAAATAGGCTTCCGACGGGCCGTGAACGCCAAGAGATCGGACTAACCGGTGACCAGCCGGCAAAGGCTGGTCAAGATCGACGTGTTGCGATTGAAGCGGCCGCAAGGTGTTTCTATCGAATGACGCAGGCTCCAATCTCACAGGATCGCCGCTGTTGGCCGACGCAATAACGGCGAGTGCAAGCCGGTGCGTAACAAGCGCGTCGCCGTAAGGGCAACGAATGTTGTTCGGGCCCCCTGCTACCGCATCGATGAAATCCCTATCTTCCCTCCACACCGGGTCACCAACAGCTGCGCGAACTGGGCGACCCCGACCGACATCAACCATGATCTCATGATCGTTAAGCTCGATCGCCAATTTGTCAGCGAAGATGTGGAGACCGACCCGATGGCTCCAACCAAGCAGACAGGTCGATGAGATGTTGGCTAACACGCCAGTCTCGAAAGTCAGGTTGGCTGTGGTTACAGTTGGAACGTCAAGGCCAGGGAAATCCCCGCGGTCCACATGGCCTGTCCTGCCGTAAACCTCAGTTACTTCGCCGACAAGAAACCGGGCAAGATCAAGAAGGTGCGTCGTTTGCTCGACCATCTGCCCGCCGGACTGCTCCTCCTTCCACCACCACTGAGGAGGCGGTGTCGAATCGAGCCAATACCCGGAAAGGAGCTGCGCTGGATTGTCTTGAAGTAACTCGCGCGCTTCATCGACAGTATCAAGGTATCGCCAGTGGTAGCCAACGCCTGTGACCAGGTCTGCGGCACTGACCTTGTTAGCGATTTCTTCTGCAAGCTCGATGTCCCTCGTCAGTGGCTTCTCGACGAAAAACGGAATGCCCCGCTCAATCAAGTCAAACTCCGGCTCGCCATGAGCAAACGGTGGAATGCAGATATAGACCGCATCCAACTCCTCGGCGTCGAGCATCTCTTTATGCGATGTATAGGATCTGGCGCCAAAGCGGGAGGCGGCCGCGTCCGCTCGACCAAGGTCCGGATCGCAAAAGGCGACAAGTTCAACGTCGTTGAAAGTCGCAAGAATGTTCAGGTGGCGTTGCGCGATACCGCCAACACCAATGAAACCGAGGCGCGTCTTCGTCATCGTGTTACCCTTCGAGCTTTGAGAGCTTACGTGGCGGCCGTAAACCCCGGCCGTCTCACTAACCATACGGGAGGCGGTGAAATGGCGTCGGTACCTTTCAAGCCCAGCTTCGCTGGCAGCCTTTAGTCGGTCAGCATCCTGGAGCGCCCGGATGACGACCTCGGCAATGGAAGTATCTTTTCCGGGCTCAGCGAAATACGCATGTTCTTCTCCCAAAGCCTCGACGCTTCCGCCAATTCGGGTCGCAACAACCGGCAATCCGACCGACATGGCTTCGAGGACCGCTAGAGGGAGCCCCTCGAACTGCGATGGGAGAATGAAGACATCCGCCGCCAGCATCAGATCAGCGACGTCAGCTCTCGATCCAAGAAAACGCACAAGCGAAGTGAGACCGAGATCCTCGACGAGAGCTTCCAAATTTGACTGCTCCTCCCCAGTTCCCACGAGCAGAAGAATGGCGGACGGGACCGCTTGCAATATCGTGGGGAAAGCCTTGATGAGGGAGGCGTGATCCTTTTGCGGGGACAGACGCGCAACTGTCAGCAGAACAATCTTTCCCGCGATCGCAAGTTCTTCATCAATCGAGCCCGAGGGCGTGGTCGGTGTCATCGGCTGAACGCCGTTCCTGACGACGGTGATGCGATCGCTAGAGACCCCTTCCGCTAGGTAGCTTGCCTTGGAAGCTGCGGAGACTACGATGTGTTGAGAAATACGTTCCGTGGCTGAGCGGTAACGCCGTTTTTGCTCGGGATCGGTCAGCAAATATGGAAGGTGCTCGGTCCGGATAACGGGGACGTTGCAATCGATCCCGGCCGAGGAAAGTTCATGGCCTTCCCAGCCTATTCCAGCGTGGACGTGCAAAAGATCAACGCCGGCACCCTGCAACCAGCCGCGGAACTCTACGTCATCTCTCGCCAACTTTACTTTCAGGCCGCGGCGAGCCGCCCGCGGGAGCAAGCCAGTCCGGTCGTCGCCAACGACCGCGAATGTTACGTCAAACGTCTCTTGCAAGCCTTGTCCGAGGTCGAGCATGTGCTCCCCCAACCCCGACGGCTCTAGGCTGTCTGTGGCGATAACCACGCGCTTGGCGTCAGACATGGAGTTCTTCTCGTGCGACCGCGTGTTCCACCAAGGCGCTCATCTTTGCGAAAGTCTTGTCCCAAGACGACTCGGAAAGCTTTTCATCGATCACGGCACGCCAGGCCGGATCGCCGTGATCCATTCGACAAGCCTCGTCACAGGCTGCAGCGAAATGTTCCGCTCCATCCACGAGAAACACGCCCGGTATATTGCCGTAACCTGCCACGACATCCGCGATACGCGTGCTAACGACCGGAACGCCGGCAGCAAGATATTCAGGGGTCTTTGTGGGACTGATATAGCGGGTGGCATCGTTGTGCGCGAATGGCATCAAAGCTGCTCGCCAGCCGCTTAGAAATGCTGGAAGCTCATGGTAGCTTTTTCGACCGAGATAATGCAGATTCGCTCGTTTAGGCAGGTCCGATGGTGAAATCTTCACGACGGGACCCACGAAGACGAACGAAAAGTTCGGCCGCGTTCTCGCGACTTCATCTACTAACTCTAGGTCAATCCGCTCATCGATGACGCCAATATAGCCGAGGCGCGGCAAGTCGATCGATGTCTGGTCGTTGGGCGTGTCATTGAGGGCTCTCGCCGAGCCAAAGTGTGTGACATCGACACTCGACGGAAAACAGTGGACGTTGGTGTGACGATTGCTTTTGGCTTCGAAAAGGCTCTTTCCGCCAGTAAATACCACATCCGCCCGGCTCAATAGCGCACCCTCGGCATCCTTCAGGTCGGGTGGTGCAAACTTGAAATTTGCGAGTTCATCCATGCAGTCGTAGACAACCGCATCCGCGTCGACATGACGGGCAAAAGAGAACATCAAAGGGGTGTAAAACCACATAATCGGCTTGGCTCCGCAAAACGAAGCGATAACCTCATCGAGCAGCCGCGACAAAGCAGCTTGTCGCTCAGCTTCGGACCACCAATGAGGGACCCGCGGTCGGACCGCTTTAACCGCTGTTCCCTCGAAGCTATGCACTTCGAAGTATGCCAAATGGTGGTCGGTTGGAATGAACTCTTCGAAAAAAATGACCAGCCGATCGCAAGAGAATCGTTCCATCAGATGCTGCGGTCGTTGAACCACAAAGTCCCAACGGAGGTGGGAGAAACAAATTATCGGTGAGCGATGATCAAGCGCCTTGAAAGCCGTCACAAGATTCATGCCAAATCCCCACGCTGTGTTGCGTTAGTGAACCTGCATTTATGACGATGGTTCCTTGCTCCCAAAAATAAGATGCCCCCTCGGATTTGACCGGATGGCGTGTGCAAGCTTGTCAATCGAGGCGGGCCAAAGCCAGTTTTCACAGACGGTCTGTCTTGGCGAAAAATCACTCAGTCTCGCGAGCATTTCGACGATGCCTTGGGCGAACAGAGCACTGTCGACAGCCAAGCCAGTGTCACGCGTGATGTACTGCAGTCCGCAGGCAAGTTCGTTGTTCGCTAGCACGGGAATCCCTGCGAGCATGTATTCTGTGAGAATGGCCGGCGCGCCGTCATCCACGCCGCAGACCACCCCAATCTTCGATTGGCTCATGTATCTATTGACTTCGTCATAGCCCACGCCTGGAGGCCCAATGAATTCAACGTTCAGGCCGAGCTCCGTTGTTCGAGCTTTGAACGTGTCGACCAAATCTCCATAGCCGCAGACACAGAGGGCTTTGAGCGGCGCGGTAATTTTTGCCAATGCCTCGAAGAGGATGTCGTGACGCTTGTAGGGTTGCGCTGCGGCTACATAGATGACGTCATACACCTTCTCCAAGCCCAGTGGCCTGAACATGGTCTCGGAGGCGAATTCAGGCCCAATTGGTAGCACCAATGTTGCCAAGCCTGGATGGACGCGCTGCACTTCCGCAGACTGCCAATCGGCGCCGGTTAGGATAAGATCGAAATGTCGGCTGACTTCAGGCGGAATACGTAGCGCTGGCGCATCGATCGAATTGTAGATCTTAAAGCTTCCGCTGCATGCGCGCATGATTTCTTCGTCAACGCCGAGCCCCCATACACATAAAATTTCTGGTGCTCTAAAGGCGGCGATGTGGCCCAACATGTCGTTTGAGGAGAAGGGAGGCACTGGACCGTTCATTCTGAATGACCTGCGCGTCAGCGGGTCGTTGTCTCGACTGACAATAGCTGGCTCGGGATTGCGACTGTGGGTCCAAATCTCGGCGCTGTCGACAAGCCTAGATCGTAAGAACGCAAGCGGGAGACGCTCCATGTAGCTGCCTGCCACTTCGAACGCCTCCTTGTACTCCCTTCCAAACGCGGATCCCCCAATGCCACGTGCCTCCCACATAGCTTGAAATTCGGCGGCTAGCGGGAGCGCCACATCCTGGAAACATCCTTCCTGGTAGTCACTGATAACTACAAGCCGCCTTTTAGCATGACCAACAATCTCATCCATTGCTTCTGCCTACGTTGTCCCAACCGGCGGCAGTCGCGAAAAGAGTTTCAAGAAACGGCAGGCGCTCATCGGTCTCGGTACTCAAGTCAAACAGAACCCGTTTCCCTTTCGCGTTTGCTCGTGCCGACTTTCTCCACTTCTCCAGTATCGAAGCATCTGGGCGCTTGTGAAATTCGATTGCGGTTCCGTCTGGCCCTGCAAGAACCGATGCTATACCCAGGTGGCCCGCTCGCGCTCGTATGCGCATAGCTCGAAGCAAGACCACCACTGGGTCGGCGAGTTCGCCGAAGCGATCCAACATCTCCTCCTCCAACTCGTCAAACTCTTCCATCAACGTCATCTTTTGAAGACGGGTATAAAAGCTCAGTCGCACTGTTGGATCGGGAACGTAATCGGACGGGATAAAGCCCGCTACGCCGATCTCGAAATTGGGAAGTTCAAACGAAGCTGAGACTTCTCCACGAAGCAAGCGTACCGCGTTTGCAAGAAGCTCTTGATAGAGACCAGTTCCGAGAACCTTGATGTGTCCCGCCTGCTCCTCGCCTGCCACGCTACCACCGCCACGCAGCTCAAGGTCGTTCATCGCCACGTCGGTACCCGATCCCAGACGATCGAACTTGAGCAGTGCGGATAGACGCTGGCGGCTATCATCGCTTGCCTTCCCATCCGTCTCGGTCAACATGTACGCCAGCCCTTGCGATCTGCCTCTTCCAACGCGGCCGCGCAATTGATGAAGCTGTGCCAGACCAAATCGGTCGGAACGCCAGACGAAGATCGTGTTCGCGCGGGGTACATCGAGACCGCTCTCAACGATGTTGGTTGAAAGTAGAATGTCGGCCTCGCCTTCGGAAAAGCGGACAACTGCATCTTCCATCTTATCTACCGCCATCTTGCCGTGCGCCACCAGAACCTCAAGCTCTGGCGCTATCTCCATAAGCATTGCTTGGAGCGGAGCGATGTCGGCGACCCGTGGGGCGACAAAAAAGGACTGTCCGCCTCGACGTCTCTCGCGCAGCAAAGCTGCCCGGATCGTCGCCGTGTCGGTTTGTAGGATGGAGGTCCTGACGGGGCGGCGACGCGCTGGTGGTGTTGTGAGCAAGCTCACATCTTGAACCCCGATGAGAGCGGATTGCAGGGTGCGGGGAATAGGCGTCGCAGAGAGGGCCAATACATGGATGTTTGGCGAAAGAGCCCGTATAGCGGCTTTGTCAGCAGCGCCGAAACGGTGCTCCTCGTCGATAACAACCAGCCCCAGCCTCTGAAAGCTCAGGTCCTTCCTCAGGATTGCATGGGTTGCGATTACAATATCGACGGTCCCATCATTTATCGCATCGAGCGTTTGCTTGACCTCGCCGTCTTTCACTGCGCGCGACAGCAGGCCGACTTTGAGACCGGATCTTTCAAATCGCTTTTTAAACACATCGTAGTGTTGCCTGGCCAGAATAGTTGTCGGCGCTACCACTGCCACCTGCATGGTGGACATTGCAGCAGCCGCCGCAGCCCTCAGAGCAATTTCGGTCTTTCCAAATCCGACATCCGCGCAAATCAGACGATCCATAGGACGGCCACTGGCCATATCGGCCAGACATTCATCGATGGCGTTCATTTGGTCGGTCGTGAGAGTGTAGGGGAAGCGCGCAGCGAATTTTTGGTACCGGTCTTGCGGTGGCGATAGCGGCTCTGATTTTGTCTCGGACCGTCGACGAGCAACTTCCACGAGATGTCTTGCTGCGAGCTTGATATCCTGCTCAAGGTCATCTCGCTTCTTCGCCCATCCTTTCGTGTTGAGCCGGTCCAAGGTGACGGAAGAGGCTTCGGCCCCGTATCGCCAAAGGAGGCCAAAATCCTTCATCGGAACGATGATCGAAGCACCCCCATGATATTCGAGCCGCACGGTGTCAAATTCTACGCCCTCGACAACGGTGGTTTCGATTGCGCGCAAAATTGCGACCCCATGGTCTTCATGGACGATGACGTCTCCAATCTGGAGATCCGGAGCACGGAGCGTCGACGCTGCGAGGTTGCGTTGGTGGCCGATCGGCGGACCAATAATGTCCTGGCAAGCCACCACCACCAAATTTCGCTTACGATCTATGAACCCTTCTGTCCACGGGACCATTCCGCTTCGGACACTCGGTCCTGCCTCCAAGAGTTCTTGCCAAGTTCTGGTAGGCGCCACTTTTGTGGTCAGCGATTTGCTCAGGCGATCCGTCAATCGGGTCAACTGAGGTTCGTCCCCCACTATAGCGAGGGAGGCTCCGTCGGCGGCCGCGTTGTTGGCAATCTCCATTAGGGCTCTGAACCCTTTCCCTCCTGTTTCTAGCGGTAAATAGCCCTCCGTATCGAGCCTCGACCAGCCGGGCGACGTGCGCGTGTTTTCCCAGGTTTCGCGATCGAGATAGAGCGAGCGCTGCGTCAAAGGCGCCCCGGCCGCTATTCGCGCGTCCTCTATAATCTCGAGATATTCGTCGACCCTTTCGTCTACCTCGTCCTCTACCAAAAAAGCAGCGGGTCTCAACAAGTCGAATACCGTTTGGAGTGTGCCATAGTTTGCAAGAATCTGGGCGTAAATGGCCTGCCCACTCGGTGGTTCTACAAGATTCTCGGGGCGGAGGACGACTTCGGAAGCTGGTCCAAACAACATCGTTTGAACGCTTGCTTGCGTGCGTTGTGTCGCCGCATCATAAAACCAGAGTTCCTCGACAATACCGTTTCCGTTCAGATAGCATCGCATTGGTTGGTTACCACCGGCAGGAAATATATCAACGACGTCCTTTAGGATCGCGACCTCACCAGGTTCATCGACGACACCGTCGACCGCGTAGCCTGTCTGCGAGAGGAAAGCTTCGAACGATGAGAGATCAAACCGGCTGCCGACGGCTACTTTGAAATAGGTCGACTGGATAACATCCGCAGGTGGGACCCGCTGCAGCATTGCCTCAAGTGATGTCACGCATAGTCGTCCGCCCCGCTCCGTCGCCAGCCAGTCGCGCAGGGCATCCATTCGCATTCCCATTGAAGCTCTCGATGGCGGTACCCTATCGTATGGAAGACAATCCCACGCGGGCAGATATATGAGTTTGCTCCCGAGCGAGATGCAGTCGCATGCCTCGACGATGCGCTTTGCACGCCCGTCCGAGCGTGCGACGAAGACAATATCTTCACTGCGGCTGGCTTCGACATGGCGCGCCAGCTCACTGGCGACAAAGGCTGAATTTGCAGCGCAAACTTGGTTTTGGGGATCTACTGACATCAAGCTGAACCATGTATCGGGGAAACGGGCAAACTGGCGGTAGTCAACGACAGTCATGTGACTAGGTTCCGGACAGCTGCCCATAAGATCGATGGGCGGAGAAATGCGGCACACGCCACACACAGTCGTCCAATGGCCTCTGATCGAGTTCACCAAACAAAGGCTCAGTGGGCCATTTTCAGGTGCAAGCCTGAGCGCCCAAAGTCAGCCACCGATCCCTCGTTTGGCCGCTCAACGCCACGTTATCTGCTTTAGGGTAGCTCGTACCAAGCCAACCCGCGTTTCACGCTACCCGGAACTCTCTCGATAAACGCAAGTTAGAGCAGGATCGCCACGGTTTTGTCCCTTGTCCGCCTTGGCGACCGGCGAAGGGTTGGTGTTCGCTGATCCTTCGCCGCCCCTCGCTCCTCCCACGGGGGCTTCTCAAAGGGATTGGCTCCATGCGCATATTTTTTTGACAAATCACATTAGCTTGGCTTTCGCTTCAAATTCAGAGGCTTGGAACCAATTGGCGTGGCGGTAGTCGTTGTGGTCAATCACGCGCCGGTGGTGAAGGAGCATCTGGGGCGAGCTCCAAAGGTGGGGTCACAAGCTTTTCTTGCCTGCAGCAGATGTCAAGATTGCGCCCGTAGTGAATGTCCCTATGTGCAGCTTAACATCACAGCTCCTTCCCAGTCTCGACCCTTCTCGTGACCGATTTACTACGCATATTCGCTGGCAGTCGTGAGAGTACGGGTCGGTCCAGATCGGCGTGTTGCCGACGCGACGCCGGGTTCGCGACAAATAGGTTGTGCCGAAGTGACCGCTCGTCCTGGCGATGTCCAACCCTCCCCAGTTTTGCCATGGACGCAAGCCTCCTATCAAGCTCGAGTTGGATGCTTTCTTAGAGTAAGCCAAATCTGAAATCGCGTACGATTATCTTCCAGGACGACCGGTCCCCAATCCCGATCGTTCGTTATCGGAAAAGTCCCCCCCGTCGACCAGATAGGTAACCCAGGTGTGTGCCTTGCCTAGTCGGAAGCCAGAAACGCTGCAACGAGGCAAACGTCTTTTCGACGGTGTCTACGGTCAGTGTGCTTTGCCACCGGCCTCGCCAACGGCGTCGACAAAGAATACCCGTGCGTCATCCGCACTCAGGCGACCATCGAGCGCGGCTTTGCAAGCCATGCGGGCACGTAAAAACTTCAGGCCACTCATATTGGGCCACCTGTCAGTGAGGCAGGTCATGGCCTCAAACGGACCACCGATAACCTTCTGTTCCTGATGCGGGAAATTCACAGCTACTGGGGCATTCCAAGCATTATTCGCCATCATATCCTCCCAACGACGCAATATCCTCGTCATCGACAATATTTAGGGTGCATCATCAATTAGCAAAGCTCCTAATTTCGTTGGTACGGTTCCAGACGGAAAACTTTACCTAAGCGCGCTGGCGAAGCGGAGACCGCCAAACCGCCTCGTCGTCGATACAACTGAGCTGATCGGGAATCTCCATTTGACGGCCGCCTGCGCGGCGCTATCGACCTCAGTTTAGGGCGCTGGATGGAAGCCGGGAAGTTTGCCATCGCAGCCGCAGTGACCATCGCGTTAAACCTCGCGAGCACTCAAATGTCTGCGGCGCTCCATGCCAAAGGCAAATTCACTCTTCGGCGATCATGGCGATCATGGCGATCGAAATCTTGAGCCCCGGGACCTTTACGGGGAGTTTTGCCCCCTGGCGCGCCGGAGGGCGCGCTGGAAACCACCTTAGCCACTCCTCATTCATGCCCGCAAAATCCTCTTCTTCAGCGAGGATGACCGTAGCACTCACGGCCCTGTCTAGATCCGTGCCGGCTGCCTCCAGGATGGCGGCAATGTTGCGAAGCGCTTGGGCGGTCTGCTCCTGGATAGATATCCCCACAAGCTCACCCGTCTCTGGCGAGTACGGCGCCGTGCCCGAGACAAATACTAGGCCCCCAGCCTTTACAGCATGGCTAAAGTACGGAGATGCTTTTGGCAGCGCCGTAGACGAGACAATCTCACGAGACATCCACTCCTCCGGGTTCGACTGCAGAGCGAAAGATTACGATGTTGAGTGCGTCTGAATGTCCGCCTCAGGTCAACCCCAGTCAAGGTCTTACGGCCACACGATTTCACTGGCTTCTCGAGCCGTCGTGCTTTCGCCCGCTTTAGCAGGGTGCAATCTGCGGCGATTCAGCGCGTCATATCATCTTATCAGCGGCATACATAGGCGGTGACCTGCATCTCCGCCAAGCAGCCGTGACAGGCTTACGACTTGTTGACTCACCAAAGGGCGAACAATACCCTGCGAGTTCAGTCGTTAGGCTTGTCCTCAGATGACAGATCCATCTCTTCAGCGGCGTCTTGCCGCCATTGTCGTTGCCGATGTGGTGGGATATTCTCGCCTGATGGAGGCTGATGAAGTCGCGACGGTGGAGAACCTCCGGGCGCTCCGTTCCGGCGTTATCGAGCCCGCCGTGACGTTCCACAACGGTCGAATCTTCAAGATCGTAGGCGACGGCTTCCTAATCGAATTCGCTAGCGCATTGGATGCGGTCAAGGCAGCGCTGGAAATACAACGGGCCACCACTGCCACCGAGACCTCGGGAGACCGACGTCTGCTTTTACGCGTCGGCGTCAATGTGGGAGATGTCATCGGCGACGGCTCTGACATCCTCGGCGACGGCGTAAACGTCGCCGCGCGCCTTCAGACGCAAGCCGCATCGGGAGGCATCTGCATTTCAGCCGGCGTCCACGGCGAAATCGTCGGCAAGATCAACGAGCGGTTCTTCGATGCAGGCGAGCGCTACCTGAAGAACCTGACCCGGCCGGTCCACGTGTGGCATTGGCCGGATGCGCTGCAGAGCATATTGCAGTTGCCCGAAGGTCCCTCGATCGCCGTCTTGCCATTCACCAATATGAGCGGGGATGAAGCGGACACGCATTTTGTCGACGGCTTGACCGAAGACCTGATTACCGACCTGTCCCGTACGGCTGGCCTGTTCGTCATCGCGCGCAATTCCGTCTACGTTTACAAGGGCAAAGCGGTCGACGTACGGCTGGTCGCCCAGGAACTCGGCGTCCGCTACGTCCTCGAGGGGAGCGCCAGACGCGCGATGGGGCGTGTCCGCATCAATGCGCAATTGTTCGACGCGCTTGGCGGCAAACACCTGTGGGCCGACCGGTTTGACAGGACGGTGGAAGATGTTTTCGAGCTGCAGGACGAAGTCAACGCCAAGATCGTCGAAGCCCTCGTTGGCCGGCTGACCGCCCCGGCGCAACGCAATCGTCCGAAGAACGTCGAGGCATACGATCTGTGTGTCCGCGCCCGCCTCCTGACGGAAGAGTCACCTCAGACTGAACGCGAGGCACATATGCTGCTCCAGCGCGCCGTTCAACTTGAGCCGTCATATGCCGAGGCGCTCGGTCTTCTCGCATATAACCGTTGGCTCGCCTGGACTCATTTCGGCGAGCCCGAAGATCCAAACCGGGCGATGGCAGTGACTTTGGCGCAGAAAGCGGTCGACCTGGATCCCAACGATGCAGGCTGCCGATACATTCTGGGGACCATCATGGCTTATGAGCGGCGATGGGAGCAATCGGAGGAAGCCTTCGCCAAGGCCCTGGAGCTGGACCCCAACCACGCCGACACCTGGGCTGCCATGTCGGACATGTCCGTGCTTGATGGCAAGGTTGCGGCCGGCCTGGCGCAGATCGAAAAAGCCTTGCGGCTCAATCCCTACCCAGCCTGCTGGTACCTTTGTCATCTCGGGCAGGCACAGTACGCCGCGAACGACTATAAGGCGGCGAAGGTTACCCTGCGCAGGGAGGAGACCTATCGTACAAACTCACGCAAATTCCTGGCTGCGACGCTTGCGCAGTTGGGCGATGACGAGGAAGCGCACCGAGAAGCAGAATTGTTCCTGATCGCCCATCCCCATTTCACGATCGACCATTGGCTCAACTCCCAGCCGCTCCGCGACACAAATGTGGGAGACCACTTCGCCGATGGCTTCCGGAAAGCCGGCTTGCCGGAGAGGTGAACGCAGGGGCGTCAACGCCCCATGGCGACGTCGCGATAACTCCATACTTTGATCGCCGCCCCTGATCGCTACGGCGCTCGCGGAACACCGCTCTGGGCCGACTGCGTCCTGCCCATTCGCCACCTCGCAGCCGGTCATGGGAAATTCAGAGACGTAGCGCTCTACCCATGTTGCGCATGACGCGCTGTGGCGACCATTACATCTTTGGCGTTCCGCGCGGTGATGCCCCGACGTCGATCGTGGCGATCTTCCATGAGCGTAATGGATTGGATGGTGCGACCGCCGACAGGCAAAACAAATGAGGTCCAGCGCCGGGAGTAAAACCCGGTTGCTGACTTCAGAAGGTCTCGAAACACACAAGAATGGTATTGTGAGATCAAGTCGACGCAGTTTCCGGAACCGCATTTCGCCCGAAGATGGGCGTGACGTTCGATGGTTCGTCTGGGACATGTCGCGCGCTTTGAGCGCGGCGTCGCCAGAAGTCGTCCATTTCCCGGATCTTATCGACGAAATCGCTTCTAGGATTGTAGTAGTCCGGGCGGGTCGGCAATGGCAGGAGATGCTCAGCACAGATACGCTCTACCAGCTCCATCGCCCTCAAGCCGAGGCGAGCATAATCGTCTTGCCTGTGCTCAAAAAGGTCATTGAATTCGGGTGGCTCAATTTCGATGGACTCCAAACCATCTTGCACGTTTCGTAGACGATTGGGCAGCCATCTGATTTCATCAGCAAGCTCGCGACCGAGCAGCGACCAGTTCGCGTCTTTCGGAAGTACGATCACCGGATCGTCGGAATGCAGGAAGAAATTTTCAGGGTCACCGACATCGTATTCGGGGAAATCGTGCGCTGCGATGTAACAGGCCCCAACGAAGTCATCGATGGCCAACACAGACTGCATTGCGAGATCACGTGCTGCATCATCGGTATTCGGCCCTGCCCGTCGTCGTAGGATTTCTCCCCTGAGCCAGACGTACACACCAAGAGAAAGCGCGCCGGTAGCGGCTCCACTTGCAAATGTTACTGCAGCTAGATCGAACGGGCTCATAAGGCGTCCTTTGAATGTTAGCTGTGGTGAAACAATACCAGCACGATTCTCTAAAACTGCAAATCCCAAAGGGCGACTTGCTACGACAAATGGATGTGCATCACGAAATATAAGGTGAAAAGCCAGGCAAGAGACGTCAAAGACGCCAAGGAAAGCAAAACTAACCGCATAAAAATTCCAATCCCTACATGCTTGGCAAAACGAGCGAGACACGAAATCGTTCAGAGGGGACAAGATTTCCGGTCTGGATCGAGTGACGCAGCGAGTGGACGGATCCCGGGCCAATCCAAACAGAGCCCGTAATGGATTTCCTCAACGCAAAGCAGCGCCTGCAGTAATCGGCAAAGCATCCATCGAGACCGATGGTCGAAGTTCGATAAAATCGCCTGGCTGTTGCCGCAGCGATAGGGGAACTCGATATTAAAGCGCCCAATGTGAAGCGCGCTGCAACTCTCACGCCGGAGATATTCTTGTCAAAAGCCCCGCCAGCGCTATCCTCTTGAGTATGAGCCATAAGCGCTATCACTCTGGCAAAAACACATCGGATCAGTACTGGTCCGTCATCGACCTGTTTACCGGCAGCCCGCCGATTTTTTCGGCGCGATACTCGACACGCTGGAAGCGTACGAGGTCGAACGTCTCGTGGGCGTCTTGAACGACCGGGACCGAATACGACGTAGCCAGCTTGGCGTCGCGCACTGATCCAAGACTTTAGCATGTTAATTCAAGCCGTTGCTTAACCGGTATTTTTTCGATCTCGTAGCAGAACTTTCATGCGTCAACCGCTCACAAAGTTCGCCTTTCAGGGGAGGGTTTTTTGGGTAAGATTTTCATCACGGGCTCGGCAGATGGACTTGGCCTCGCGGCCGCGCAGAACCTGGCACGCGCCGGACATGACGTCATCCTGCATGCTCGATCTCGCGAACGCAGCCAGACCATTTCCAGCACTCTTGCTGGCTCGCATCATATCGTCATTGGTGACCTGAGCAGCGCGGATGACATCCGATCACTTGCAAAGCAAGTAAACGAAATTGGACGCATGGATGCGATCATTCACAATGCGGGCGTCTATCTCCAATCTGAGCGAGGCAGCACGAGAGAGGGGCATGCGACGACGCTGGCCGTGAACACGCTTGCCCCTTACATGCTGACCGCGCTCATCGAGCGGCCCGATCGGCTGGTATACCTTAGCAGCGGAATGCACCGAAGCGCGGATAGCGCGTTGGCCGACATTGATTGGCAAGCCCGGAGCTGGCAGGCAAGCACGGCCTATTCGGAAAGCAAGCTGCATGTGGCTGCACTAGCGTGCGCCGTGGCGCGATTGTGGCCGGAAACGTTGAGCAACGCCGTCGATCCTGGTTGGGTACCCACGAAAATGGGTGGGCCGAACGCGTCGGACGACCTCGAGATGGGTCACCAGACCCAGGTGTGGCTGGCAGTCGAGAACGATCGTGAGGCGATGACATCTGGAGGGTATTGGTACCACCGACAACGCCAACGGCCCTCACCCGCGGTCGAAGACGTGCGGTTCCAGGACAGCCTGATAGCGCGCCTTGCCGAAATGACGGGAGTTTACCTCTAGCTGCATCGCAGCGCCCATGCACGACCTCACTGCAGACCCAGCCTCACCTTCGAAGCTGACCTTTCCCTACCACTGCCCTCGACATTCCTCCTTGAGAACACATAGTTTTGACTTGATGAACCGGCCGAAAGACTAGAAGCGGTGGGCGGGGAATGAACACGCCAGCCACCGGATCGTCTCAATGGTCATCAGCCGCCGCCACCTCCTGCAATTTGCGGGCATCACCCCGCTCTCAGCCGTGTTCAACAATGCCGTAAAGGCCGAACCGGGCGCAATGCCTGTAGCGGCCACGTTGCCGTATGGGGTAACCACTGCCGCGCATATCAAGAGCGCTTGCCTGCGCGTGCGCGATCTCGCCGGCATGAGCCGATACTATCAAGACACGCTGCGCCTTAAGGTGCTTGCACAAAGCGCCGAGGAAGTCGTGCTTGGCGTTGCCAACGAGCCGCTGCTTTACTTGACCAGCATCCCGGACGCTGGCTTCGAGGATCCGACGTCGGCCGGCCTCTTCCATATCGCCTATCTAATGCCGTCCAGGGTCGATCTCGCGCGCTGGCTGGTGCACGCCGCAGTGGCCAAAATCCCGCTCGATGGGTTTGCAGATCACAGTGTCAGTGAAGCCATCTATCTGACCGATCCCGAAGGCAATGGGATCGAGGTCTATTCCGACCGGCCACGAGATCAGTGGCAATGGAAGGACGGTATCGTCACCATGGGCACAAAGGAACTCGATATCGATGCGATCGCCGGTTTGACCGACATGTCAAAGGATACCTATAACACTGCACCCGCGGGGCTGCGCATCGGCCACATTCATCTGCGCGTCGGCGACATCGATGAGGCAAACGGCTTCTATCGCGATCTGCTGTGCCTCGCCACTACCAGCGCCGAGCGTGACAACGCTGCCTTCCTGTCGTCGGGTGGTTATCACCATCACGTGGCGGTCAATACATGGCGCAGCGCTGGCGCAGGTGGCCGGGACAGCTCAAAAACCGGGCTTGGCTGGTTTTCGCTGACGATATCCGAACCCCTGCTCTACGAAAAGCAGATCAAGCGCTTCAACACGGCCGGCATCGGCGGCCATGTTCCCGACGGCTATATTGCAATGGATCCCTGGGGAACTGAAGTGCGGCTGATCAAGGCTTGAGCGTGCAGGTCGCGACGGCTTGCGTCAGACCGGGTCACCTAGCCAGCAGGATGCTCGTAGAGGATCGATGAGCCGAGAATGATCAGTGCGACGCCAGCGACGCCCACGGCGTAGCGCCCGAAGCGCTCACCGATCAGGCGACCGACGGGCAAACCGCCCGATGCCATCAGGAAGGTTGCAGCACCGATCGCAACCGCGATGACCAGAATGTTGACCTCAAGGAACGCCAGGGAAACGCCCACCGCCATGGCATCGAGGCCGGCGCCGATTGCGGTTGCGATCAGCATGGCAAAGGACATCCCGGCTTTCTTGTCTTCCTCCTGCTCACTGCTCATCGATGCGCGCAGCATGTTGATACCGACAGCGGCAAGCAGACCAAATGCGATCCAGTGATCGACCGCCGTCACGAACTTGGCCGCGGCAACACCGGCTGCCCAGCCGATAAGCGGCGTGATCGCCTCGACGATCCCAAAGACAACACCGGTGCGCAGCGTCTCGGCCAAGCGCGGTCAGTAGCGCGGATCGCTCGAGTCCTTGAGGGTCGCTTTCTTTTTCGAGAAATCAAGCTTCTCCGACACTATAGGGACGCCGAGACGCTCCGCCAAGTCGGCGATCTGCGCCGCAGCCTGACGGATTGAGTCCTTGGCCTGATCGGAAGACCTTCCATAAGTGACACAGGGGATATCGAAGGATTCGACCGGGTTCCCCGAAGCGTCGACATGGGCAATGGATACATGCCCAGCGTTTAGATCCACGCCGATTGAGCCGTGCGAATAATCGCTAGCCTTCTGCTCTACAGCGTCGTCGACGGTTACCGATACCTTCCACGACTTCTCGTCGCGCGCAAACTTCACGCAAACGGGCGTGCCGCTTGCGATGGCGCGCTCGATGACCGCATGACCATGGAGGAAGGACAAGTCATGTAAGTCGACGCAATGGATAAGCTTGCACTTCAGAAAGGCGACGATTCGGTCAAGAAGTTCGCACAGCAGATGATCACCGATCACGAGAAGACCTCGGCGGAACTGAAGGCATTGATCGACAGCGGCAAGGTCAAGGGTGCGCCAGTCGCCGCACTGACTGAAGATGACAAAAAGAGGGTGGACGACCTCGGCAAACTCGAGGCGGCCGACTTCATCAAAGAATATGTCGATGAGCAGGTCGACGCGCATGAAGATGCAGTCGATCTCTTCAAGCGCTATTCCGAAGAAGGTGAGAATGCTGACCTTAAGGCTTGGGCAGCCAAGACTCTTCCTGCTTTGCAGCATCATTATATGATGGCGCAGGATCTCGACAAGAAGTAGGTCGACGCCCCCCTCCTCATCGTAGACAGAGGGCCTCGCTCATACGAGGCCCTTACAATTGCGGAGTATGACACCTATCGCTGCGTATCCCGAGACGTAGGACGGCAGTTATTCGGTTATAAGGGCCGTCTCTGGCGCAAGTTCAATCCCGCGCTCAACGAAGCAGTGAGGGTGCTGTTAGTCCGTGATCTCACGTCTGGCCCATGGGCAGTACGCGACGCTCGGGTCAAAGCCGCACCGCAACCAAGGTCGCGCTTGGCGAGCACGGAGCTGTTTGGTGGGAACGCGCTTCGGATTACATCGCCATTTTTGTTGGACGACGCCTTCCGCAAGCTGGTTCGCTGGCATTTCGAATGGTGGTGGTCGGCTCCTGCCCGCTGCGCCTAGGCCGCCATTTTGATCAATGTTTCCGACATCTTCCGGATGTCGTAGGGCTTTGAGAAAAACAAGCTGTGCTCCGGCATGTCCGACGCGAGCGGGCGCTGTTTCCCGGAGACCACCACGATCTTAATCGGGGGCCATCTGTCCCGGACAGCGGCGGCAAGCTTCAGTCCGTTCATACTTCCGGGCATGTCGATGTCTGTCATCAATATTCGGATTTCGGGCACTCGCTCAAGGATGACGATGGCCTCATCAGCGTCTGAAGCCTCGATGGCTTCGAATCCGGCATCCTCTATGAGATCGACAGCAAGCATGCGGACCAGAGGTTCGTCTTCGACGATCAGTATTTTAATCTTGGTCATCATGCTTCCTCGGAATAGAGCGAAACTCTTGGCACTGATGCTGGTTCCACGGAAAAGGACATTTCAAATACGAGACCATCTGGCCTGTACTCGGCGTGGCTTTCTGCCTTTGCCTTTGCGGGAAAAGCCCGGCTGATCAGCACGGTGCCAAAGCCTGTCCTCTCCGGAGCCTTCACTGGCGGCCCATCAAGCTCCTGCCACACCAGTCGAACCCTGTCTTCCGACAGCTTCCAGTGGAGCGACACGCGCCCGTCCTCCGCACCAAGGCTTCCGTACTTGGTCGCATTCGTCGCGAGTTCGTGGATGATCAGCGATAGGGGTAGGGCAAGTTCCGGCGACAGTTGCACCTCCACGCCCTCGAGAACGATCCGGTCTGGCACCGATAGATGCGCGCGAAGGGCGGCCGACACGACATCGCGCAGCGACGAGGCCGATCCTTCCCTGGACAGGATCAAGTCGTACGTGCTGGCGAGGGCCGTTAGTCTCTCAGAAAAGGAGTGATAGCGCTCCGGCTCTGCCTTGGCGAAGGCCTGACGCGCTATCGCCTGCACCAACGCAAATCCGTTCTTCACCCTGTGGGCAAGCTCCCTGACCAGAAGCTCCCGCGTTTCCTCGGCCTTCTCGTTTTCATGCCGCCGGGCATCGAGTTCGTCGAGCAATTTGTCCAGCGTCGCCCCGACGGCATGCAGTTCATCGATGGGCTTCATTTGCGTTCTAGCCCTGGTTTTCCCATCCCTCCAGTTCTGCATGACCTCCGAGATTCTTGAGATCGGTGCCACCAGGAAGCGGTTGCCGATAAACGTGGAAAGCAGCAGGGACACAAGTGCGCCCATCGCGATGCCGATCGAGTTCGTCAATGTGGCCCTGTTGATCGGCGCGAAGGCCTCGGCGGTAGAAAGCCCGGCGCTGACGTACAGCGGCGTCCCCGGCAGTGAGATAGGCCTGTATCCTAGCACGCGTTCAGTGCCGTCCTGGCTCATCACCTGCACGACACCTGGCTCCCCGGCATGTACCAACTTCAGGTATTCGTCGGGAATAACAGTGCCGACGAATTTTTCCGGGAGCGGTACGCGGGCAACGATACGGCCGTCGCTGTCTGCGAGAGTGACGGCGTTTCCGCGAGCCACGCCTCGTTCCGTGATGCGGTTCTGCAGCCAGTCGAGAAGCATCCCGCTGACCACCACTGAGGTCACCCTGTTACCGTCCATCACGGGCATCGCCAGCGGCAGTACGGCGCGGCCCGTAATCCGGCTTTTGGTGTATGTGCCGACAACGAAATCGCGCGTTTCGACGGCATGTTTGAAGTAGTCCCGGTCGCCGAACGTCGCTCCGGCGGGGATTTCGATACTACCGCACGCGGGGGTTCCATCGAGCCGCACCACGAAAATCGTCTGTATGTTTGGGACGTTACCCGCGAGCGATCGCAAGGCATCGTTGCAGTTAGCCACATCGAGATGCCTGACCGACGGCATGGAAGTCACGGCTGTGAGGAGGGAGTGAAGGCCCTCGACGATGCGTTCGGCTTCAGAAGAGGCCTGACGGGCGGACTGTGCGGCTTGGAGGCGCACCTCCGCCGCCCGCTGCTGACGCACTGCGAATTCGTTGTATCCCAGCATCGCCACGACGGGCACCAGGGCCGCGACCGCGACTGCAACCAGCTTCTTTCTCATTGTGAGTCCCTCAACTTCAGCAATCGGTAGCATGGGCCGTCTGGTCTGGCTATCGAAGGGAATGAACAGAAATTGCTGCACTGCGGAACATACTCGCATCGTCGATGTTTTGAGAGCACCTGAACGGAGAACCACCGCCATGTCGGACACAAATATTGGAATGCCGATCCCACTAGGCCGGATCGAAACCAGCCCGAAAGTTGCGTTGGCGCTTCCGGTGCCGCAGTCAGACGGTTCGAATGAAGAGAGGCTTGTGGGGTCGGAGCAGATTGCAGACCTCATCTTCCTCGCTCCGATGAAGATCGCTCTGGCAACGTGGCTCGCGACGGCGGCATTCGCCTTCAATCCATTCTTTTTCATCTCGAGCCACAAGCTTGGCGAGGAAGAAGGCCAGCAATTCACCCGGCGGACGTCGACCAGCTGACAATCATATGACTTCGGTATTACTAACCGCAATCTGACGCGCGAACTTGCGCTTCTCAAGAGTTAGGGCATCGAGCGCAATGTCGGGAAGGTTCCCGTTTGAACAGGAATGGCCAGCTTTCGTAGATCTGTACGAACTCCCTTGGCAGATCGAGCGAGGCCGACACCAAGGCGCGGTTGTCTAATCGCAATCCATTAGTCAAGTTGGTTTGGCCATTCAGTATCGCACCGTATTGCAGCACGCAAAACGGCGTATCAATTCGATAGATCGGGCCTCAGCGTCGTTTTTTTCTTTACAGCCATCCGGTGCCAGGGGCAGGGTTGTCTTCGCGGTCGACATAGGATCGCCGCATAATGGGTCTTCGCAGGGTGGACCTTCCTTTGTTCAAAACGCAAGTCTCAACGAGCTGCAGCCGCAACATACGGAATGATCCAACCCACGTCCGTGGCACGGACGCTGAGTACGCCTCAAATCAGATTTGACGCGTTGAGGTTTAAGGCAGGTACTTTCGCTTTATACGGGAGCGCCAGCCAATGCGTTGAACATTTCTCCTGTTTTGAGCATACTATGCATGATGACGGCAAGCTTTCGGGCGACCGCCACCGCAGCGCGCTTGAAGCCAAGCCGGTCACGCAGCTTGAGCCCCCAATTCTTCAGACTGCATTCGGTCCTAGCACTGGTTCTTGTAAGAAGCACCATCGCCGCTTCGTAAAGCAGCCCACGCAGACGGTTGTCGCCTCGTCGCGAGATATGGCCGTCATAATCGACCTCTCCTGATTGATAACGCCGCGTTGTCAATCCAAGCCAGGCGCCAACGGAGCGCGACTTTTTAAAGTTGTCTGGGTCTTCGATTGCGGCGACATACGAGATGGCGGTGACCGCGCCGACCCCTGGGATCGTCATCAAAAGCTTGGTCTCCTGACTTCCCCGTGCTGCCGCGAGCAACTGGTGATCAAGACCGGCAGCGCGTCTTCGTATGTCGCACCAGGCGTCGAGCAGAGGCAATATGATCTTAGCCAAGGCGTCATTCCCATCCAGGAATTGTCTCACGTTCCCGTCAAATATTCGCCCCCTCCCTTTCGGGACAATGAGACCGAAAGTCTTCATCAGACCGCGAATTTGATTGCTGAGCTGGGTCGAGATGCTGAGCAACTGATTGCGAGCGGTCACCAGCGTGCGTGTCAGCATGCTGTCGAATGCCTTTACCCGAACCGTCTTGTAGAATCCGGCTTCGGCCAAATGAGCTAAGCCATCCGCGTCATTGGCATCCGTCTTGTTGAGCGTCTCATCCAAAATCCTTTGGGCGTGCCGCGCTTCGATGCAGATCGCCGGCACTCCTTCGGCCGTGAGCGCATGATAGAACCACGTAGATAACGGACCCGTCTCGAATACAACGCGCTTGGCGTGAGGGGCGTGCCTGCGGATCATCTCCGACAAAAGTTTTGGGTCGGATGGGCACTTTCCCCGCCAGATCCGCTTCCCCTCCTGTCGGATCGAGATTGCAGTTTCTTTCAATGAAACGTCCAGCCCTATATATTGGTCCACGGTTGCCTCCATTTGATGTTTGGGCCCGGTTCCAATCGTGAGCCCGTATTTCCATCTTATCGGGGGCAACCACCCCCGCCAGTAGACATTTCGTGCCTAGCATCGGGTGACGCGCGCCGCGATTACCCCATGTTCAATATCGCTCCCACCCAATCTGGTATTATGGTGCACAATGTTGCTGAGGTGCGCAGGTAGCCGAGGAAGCTCGTTGGTAGCTGGTGCCATTCTGGGCAAAGGAGATGCCCAGGCCATGTTCAAAGCCCGCATCGAGACGGTCGACACAGCTCCGGCCTTCCGGGAAGCGTTTAAGAGCAAGCGCTGCCTGATCCCCGCCTCAGCCTTCTACGAATGGACACTCAACGAGAGTGATGGCAAGAAGGATCCATGGCACATCCACCTTCCGGGCGACACGCCCTTCTCTTTTGCTGGGATCTGGGCGCGGAACGACAAGCTTGGCGTCACGAGCTGCTCGATCGTCACGATGCCAGCTGGGGAACCGATGTCGAAGCTCCATGACAGACAGCCCGTCATTCTTGATCCCACCGCCTACAAGGAATGGTTGGATCCAACGACACCGAGCAGAAGTGCCAAGGAACTCCTGAAGAAGAACCTCGACCACCAACTGGAATTCCATCGGGTATCCAGGGATGTGAACTCGTCGAAGTTCACTGGAAAGCCGCTCCCGGAGGTCAATTCGCAGTGACGGTGACCACCAACCTCATCGTCGAATTCGTGCGGGCAGCGAACAGTATTCCGAAACTGCCGCAGGCCGAGCGCCGCCGGCTGCTGGAGCGTGGCGTCACTGTCTCTGGTGCGCTCCGCGGTCTTCTCGTGAAGACTGGCAAGGTGGCGCCATTCGACGAGGCCGCCGAGCGGGTAATAGACGACATTGCAAGGAACATCGATCAGATGTCGGACGAGACGGTATCGAAAGCGCTACTTGCGCTGGCTGACCAGATAAGGACATTGAGGATCCTAAATCGGGAACCTGCGTAATTCGCTGTCATCAGCCTTGGGATGATGCCGGCCAATCATTAGATGGCTCCTCGACCTCGGCCTTGGGATCGTCCTCTGCAGGATCCGGATCCCGCCATACGCCGCCTTAAGACTTTCGATCTCGTCCTTGATGGCTTGATATACCTCGGATTGTCTGGCGCCGTTGACAACAAGGCTGTCCACGAAATCTTCAAGCTCGAGCCGAAGGTCGTCCCCCAGTGGTTGCCCATCCTCAATCCCCCGGCTGCAAGCGAACGCCACGGCAAAGAAGACCCCACGTCGGACAGTGAGTGGCCGTACGAACGAAAGGATTAGCGGGTTCGTCCGGTTCGGGATCGGGAAACGGCTCTTCATCGGGAACACGATCGGGATCGCCGGGTGGCTTGTCGATGGGTGGCGTGTACGGCGGGGCACTATGGGTTCGCTGGGAACAGACATCTAGCAGGGTGTTGAAGAAGTCAGTCGCGTTCGCACACGAAGCCGGAATCGTCTCCGTTGTGGATATAGATATGCCCGACAAGGCGTCCAGCGGAGCCAAGTGCTGCCCATCCGCGACCACAGACCGGGTCATTCTCGTCTTGTCCTTCCCACGAGAACTCCGCACAGGCTGATCCACTGCGCGTGCTGTAGCGGACATCGAGAAAGCCCTTGAGAGCAACGAATGCGATTTCGCCGTCGGCCGGGCCCTGGAATGTTAGATGCGCCTCTTCGACGAGATCGAGGGCGTCATTGTCCCAGTTGTCCATCTCGACGATGCGCCAACGACCGGCGAAGGCCTTGGCGAAAGCAGGAACTCTCGCCATCAGCCTGTCTCCGTCATGAGCTTCGGCAGCCGCACAAGATTGAAGGCGGCGGCCGCGAAGGTGAAAGCCCATCCGACGCGGTCGAGTCCACGGAACTTCGTCTTGTCCTGTCCCGCGACGGTTTTGATCCAACCAAACGCCTCTTCAATGCGCTTGCGAATACGGAGGCTGACCCCGTAACCAGGATGGCGTGTTGTGCGTCCGTCGATAGCCGAGCGGCGACCATTGACGTTCTGCGCCACATGCGGTGTCACCTTCATCGACCGCAGATCTTTAACGAAGTCCTTTGTGTCATAGGCCTTGTCGGCACCCAGCGTGATCGCTTGTGTCCCCTCGGTGAAGGGCCCGATCATGTGCAGCGCCGCTACCCGTTCAGCATATCCGTTGGCCTCTGTCAGGTGGGCATCGACCAGCAGGCCATGGCGGTTTTCCATCAGTCCGTGCCCCATGAAGCACAGCTTGGCCTCCTTGCCTTTGCCTTTCTTATAAAGCCTTGCATCTGGATCCGTCGTTGAAGCATGCGTCTCGTTGGAACGCCTTTCGCCATGAAAGTCTGCTTCCACATTCCGACCGCCGCCATCCGATGGTGGGTCGCCCGAGCCATTCCTTGGCCTGAAGCTCTTGATCGACGCCCAGGCTTCGATCAGCGTGCCATCGACAGAGAAATGGTCTGTGGACAGCAGCCGCTTTACCTTAGGTTGGGAAAGGATCGCGACCAGGAACTTCGCGGCGATGTCGCCTTCCAGCAACCGGTCGCGGTTCTTTGAAAACACCGAATGATCCCATGCTGGATCGTCAATGCCAATGTCGACGAACCAACGGAACAGAAGGTCGTATTCCAGCCGTTCCATCAAAAGCCGTTCGGAACGGATCGAATAGAAGGCTTGCAGAAGCATTGCCCGCAGAAACTTCTCAGGAGCGATCGATGGCCGTCCGATCGGCGAATAGAGTGCCGCGAACTCGCGTTCTAACGAAACGAGCGCTTCGTTCACGATCTGACGGATGGCCCGTAGAGGATGATTCTTTCGAACACGAGCCTCCAGATCCACATAGCTGAAGAGTTCGCCTGTCCTCACATCGCCGCCGCGCATCCATCATCTCCACATCGCCAGACAGCGAGTGAATCACGACAACAGCATATGTGCCAGCGCCTTTTTCAAGGGCCTGCTCTCATGATCGCTGTCAAGCCTTTGTTTCATAGGAAATGTTCCGGCAATGTGCCGGGCGCAAAGTGATGTGGATGCGCAAGGTAGGAGACGGAACTGAGACGACGGTTGAGCAAGCTCTCATGCGCGGGTTGGTTACCGCATGACCGTGGTTTCGTCCTGGGGCTGCCTCGTTCTAGGGGCGAGCGTCGATCCGATCGGCTCATAACAGGCACGAGGGTTCCCCACCGCGTTCCGTCCCCAACCTTGTGCATCGGCAGGGTCTGGGCGCTCCTTGTCAGCCTCGGAGCAGGCTTGTCATGCTGGAGACGCCGTCACTGCTCTGGCGATGGCCCAGATGAAGCCGACCATCTCGCGGGCGATGGCGGTCGTGACCACGACCTTCGCCTTGCCAGCGGCTACCAGATGCCTGTAGCGCTGGCACATCCGCAACTGTCCCTTCCAAGCGATGTCGCGGATGGCCTTTGGCAGGGCGGTCGTGCAGCTTCCGGCTGACCCGCGCTTGCATCCGGTAGCTCCAGGCCCCTTCGATCAATGCCCGCCGCGCAAGTCCGCTGCCGGCCTTCGTAATCCCGCCTCGGCGCACAGTTGCCCCGCTGGAATGCTCGGTCGGTGTAAGGCCGAGATAGGCCATGAGCTGGCGGGGATTGTCGAAGCGGTGGAAGTCACCGACCTCAGCGACCACCGTCACAGCGACGATGAAGGCAACGCCACGCATGGCCTGCACCGCCTCCACCACCGGTGCCAGGTTCCAGGTCGGAAGCAATTCTGCAATCTGCCCGGTCAATCGCTCGACCCGGGCCTCGGCATCGGCAACGGCATCGACATAGTCTTGGAATACGATCTGTTGCGCGGGGTGCTGGAAGCGCACCGTCGTCAGCCAGCGCCGATAGGCTACCGTCCAGCCCTTCTTCCCCGCATAGATGCGGCCATGGCGTAGCAGGAATCCTTGCAGGTGTTGCCGCGCCTTGCCAACGACGCGCACCGCCGTCGCCCTTGCCCGGACCAGATCCCGCATCGCCTCATGAGCCGTATCGGGCACCCAGACCGCCGTCAGCTCTCCCGCCCGGTGTAGCTTCGCCAGCATCACCGCATCGCGGCGGTCGGTCTTCACGCGATCACCGGCTTTCATTGGAATGAGCGAGGGCGCGACCACGATGCAGTCGTGTCCCAGTTCGACGAGTTGACGGTGCAGGCCGTATCCGCAGGGTCCCGCTTCATAGCAGAAATACAGCTGGCACCCATCTGCCCCCAGCCCTTCGGCCAGCTTCCGCACATGGTCAGGACGATGCGGGATCGCCCCCCAGTGACGAACCTCACCGCCACGCTCTCCTCCCGCGACCGCGACGGAAATCGTCGCCTTGTGGACATCCAACCCGATGAAGATGGTATGCTGCATTTGGTCTCTCCCCCATTCTTGAGGCTCGGCGCCAGCCAACCTGGCGTAACCCTCGAACACAGAATGTCACGGGAGAGGCCGCCAACCCAGTCAGCTCACAGCCCGATAATGGGGTCTAGATGTTGCTTTTTCAAACAGGTCGGGACCTTTTCGCCTGCGGAGAGCGGACCTTTTTACGAACCGGCGGCTCCGCTATCAGCATATTTAGTTTACCGAAACGAATTCACCGTTGGCGAGTGTCAGATGGCGCAATTCATGGACCGCCTAACCTATGATCTTGCAGAAAGCCCGGGTTGACGCGACAGCGCAAGAAGGCCGCGGATGCGCTTCGCGTGCTAGGATCGTGCTCCGACTACCTCCAATACGCGACGCGTTACACAATTCTCGGGCTCCCCTTCTTGATAGCTGTGCGAGGAGTATGAACTTGCAAGATTGGCGCATCCTAGACGCTGCGATAGCCCCGCTCGCTTGCATGTACGTCAAAGGGCTAGCCATCACCGATTCTGAGGGCTCAAAGCGGCCAGTCGCTGTTTCGGCGGTTGATGGCGCTCTCGCAGTTCAACGACTCACGGCGCTACTGCGCCGCAGCCAGTTCTGTACGCTAGCGGACGAGAGGTTTGATTTTGCTTCTTTAAAAGCATTCTTAACTGAAGCGTGCCCTTATATCCTATCGATTTAGGGGAAGCGCATGTCATTCGTCTTTCGTTGGGTTTTTTTGGCGGTTGTTTTCTTGTCCGGTCAAGCCCATGCTGCCAATGATGACTGGGTTGTCGTCAAGGCCACAAGTCAGGTTAAGGTGACGCTCGATCAATCGACCTGGTCGGATGTCCATGTTGGAGATATAATTCCAAACAAGGCATGGCTGTCTACTGGACCTCGGGGGCGACTGCAGCTTACGCGAGGCGTCGAAGCAATCTCGTTGCAACCGGACACACTCGCTTCAATCACAACGTCCGGATTCTTCTCCCGCAAGACTGAGATACTTCAGCAACTCGGTTCAATTGATTTTGAGATTGAAAGGAGAAGTCAGCCTCACACGACCGTACAGACGCCGTTTTTGGCAGCCGTCGTTAAAGGAACCATCTTTCACGTGACGGTTGGCAAGACCAAGGCATCCGTTTCAGTGGATCGGGGCCTGGTTGAAGTTACCTCATTTGCGAGCGGACAGCGGTCCAACATCGGTCCCCGTCAGAGTGCGGCTGTTGATCGCAAGCAAGGGATGACGGTGTTGGGCCAAGTCGAACCATCCATTGTCAGTGTGCCGCGTTCGGCTGCGCGGATACCTGCGATCGCGCAAGTGAAGCCCAGCGAAGGACCGGTAAACGCTGGCCGCGCTTCGGTAGGTGAGGCCGCGTCTGATAGCAAAAGCAGCAACGCAAGTGGAAAAGGTAGCAGTAATGGAAACGCTGGCAGGTCCAACGGCAACGGCAGTGGAAATGGCAACAATGGCGGCGGCAACGGGAACGGCAGCGGTAGCGCCGGCAACGGAAACGGAAACGGAAACAGTGGCAACGGGAACGGCGGCGGCAACAACGGTGGTGGAAATGGGAACGGAAACAACGGCAACGGAAATGGTAACGGGGGTGCAAGCGGAAACGGAAACAGTGGCAATGGGAACGGCGGCAGGGGCAACAATAAGTGATTGCCAAATCCAAGGCTCTCTGGAGGTCGCTAGGTAGTAGATCTGGGTCTGTTGTCCTTCGACTTGCGCTGATTGCCGCGATGATAGCTATACCGCTGGTCGCGCCCGGTATGTTTGTGGTGCAGAATTGGAACGACAACTTCGTCGCGAAGCGATTTCAAATGGCTCCGCGCACTGCCTCCGGAACGATCGCGTTTATAGCCATCGATAAAATGAGCTTGGACGCCGTAGGTACTTGGCCTTGGCCACGTGGCGTATACGCCGAACTGATTGACCGGATTTCCGCTGCTGGCGCTGGTGACATTTTCATCGACGTCGACTTCAGCACACCTTCCCAGAAGTCCGAGGATAATAAGCTTGCTGCAGCTCTAGACCGAGCCGGTGGAAGTGTGCTCCTCCCTGTCTTTCGTCAGCAAATCACAGCTAAGGGTTCTGAAACCACTATCACCATGCCGATTGGCTTGTTCGCCGAGAAGTCATGGCCAGTGTTTGCAAATGTTGCATTGGAGCGGGATGGCAATGTTCGTCGCTTCTCGCTTGGAGAGAAATCTGATGCTGTCTCTACGCAATCTGCTGCGGCTACTTTGGCGAAAACCGACAGGCATACCGGGACGGCGTTGATAGATTTTTCGATACGCCCGGATACCGTCCCGACGTTCTCATTGTCCGACGTGCTGAAAGGCCACTTGGGCGCCGATGCGCTGAGGGGTCGGTCGATTGTTGTTGGAGCCTCGGCCACTGAACTGAAGGACATCTTCGCCGTTCCGATTTATGGCGTCTTGGCTGGTCCAATGATCCATGTTCTCGCAGCCGAAACCTTGTTGCAGAATAGGGACCTTCGCACCTTCAACCAAATGCCCCTTGAGTTGTTTTTCTCTGCGGTGCTGATTGTGGTTGCACTCACCTGGCGCTCGATCGGCATCGCAAGCTGGGTAATTCTTACGGGAACGTTAGGACTGCTGATCGAAATCGGCGCGTTTCTTCTTCAGGAGGAGTGCGGTATCATCATTGGAACGGCTGTACCCTGCTTGATCTTGTTGCTCTCCTTTCTGATGTTTCTCAATGAACGGCTCGATCTCGGCCAAATGCTCATGGTCGTCGCAATCGTCGAGAGGAGAAATACCCGGCGGTTGATGGCACGGATCATTCAAGATAGTTCCGACGGTGTCATCGCGTTTGACAGTAGTCTTAAAATTATTGAAGCCAGCCAGTCGGCCAGGCAGCTATTCAACGCACAGGTCGGTAACGATGTCTTCTCCGACACCGATCCCTCCGTTGTTGAAGCAGTGAAAATCCTCATCGCGAGATATTGCGCCGATCCTTCGAAAATTCATTCGACAACTACGGAGTTCGCGACGCAGGTCGGCGCGAAGACGGTTCATCTCGAGGCAGTCACAACGATCTCGCCGAACGAGCGAACTGACGCTACTCGACATGATGCCGGTTTTGCTGGTTGCCTCATTTTAAGAGATGTGACAGCTCGTCGAATGTATCATGAGCGGCTGCGATACCTAGCGGAACACGATGAACTCACTGGCCTTCTCAATCGTCGCGAGTTCGCCTCCCGCCTCGACGTGTTCGCGGAGAAGTACCAAATCGCGGTGCTCGACGTCGAGCGATTTTCTGGGGTTTGCGCGACCCTTGGTCGAGACACCGGCGACGACGTATTGAGGGCTATAGCCACCCGCCTGCGTTCAGAGTTCGGCGAGAGCCTCATAGCCCGATTGGCCGGAGATGTTTTTGCAGTCGCTTTGAGTTCGGTTGAGCTTGAAGCTGTTGAACGTGTCGCGTCGAGGCTTCTCGATCTGTTTAAAAATCCCATCGCAGTTGGTGTGACTTCGGTCCCGGTCGGTATTCGAGTGGGTGTTGCTCAGGTCGCTAATGACAGTGCTGAGAACCGCGTTAGGGACGCCGAGTCCGCGCTTGATTTGGTACGCGCTGCGCCGGGTCGCCGATGGGCGCTATATGATCCCGCTTCGGCCGTTCGCCAAGCGCGAGCGCGGCGTTTGGAAGCTGACATGCGAGAGGCACTCCTACAAAGACAATTCTTCTTGTTATACCAACCGCAAATCGAACTCGCCACTGGCCGGCTGATCGGCGCTGAGGCTCTTATCCGGTGGAAGCATCCGGAGTTTGGTTTGATTTCGCCTGTTGAATTCATCCCGATCGCAGAGTCCACCGGGCTTATATGCGAAATGGGGCGCTGGACAGCGATCGAAGCGTGCACAGAGGCAGCCGATTGGCCAGCCGACCTTTCTGTGGCCGTCAACGTGTCCCCGGTTCAGTTCGCACGTTCCGACGTCGAAGCAATAGTTCAGGAGGCTATAGCCGCTTCAGGCTTGGCTGCGTCGCGTCTTTGTCTCGAGCTGACTGAATCCACTTTTCTGGAGCAAGGCGGACCAACAATCGAGAAAATGAGCAGATTGAGAAAAGCAGGAATATCCATAGCACTTGACGATTTCGGCACTGGGTACTCGTCAATGAGCTACCTGGCCTCCCTTCCCCTGGATAAACTGAAAATCGACCAGTCTTTCGTGCGGCTAATGAACGCCGATGAGGGTGTTCTGGAAATTGTCAAAGCTGTTGTTTCGCTGGCGCATGGGCTGAAGCTCGATGTCGTCGCGGAGGGCGTCGAAAGTGAGGCTGAGGTGGAAACGCTGCGACGGCTCGGATGCGAAACGGGCCAAGGCTATCTTTTTGGAAAGCCACAGCCAGCACCAGGGTTGTTTACGCGTAAGACCACAAGTCACGCCGTTGCACGCCAAGACGTGAGGTCGTAGCGATTGCACTAATACGACCGATTAAGATATGCTCATTCTTTTCGATTTCCATTAGAGAAAGCTACCGCACGGCTGTTCTCGCCGTGTCCAACAATCAGCCATTTCCCTCGGAAATGGTCACGACGGCCGCCGGTTACTGCGTCAGGCTGCAGGCCAGCACTATGATCATGAGGCAAGATTACCGCAAATAAAAAACTGGGATTGTTCACACTTCGTGCGGTCGGAGAAGTTTGCGCCGACCATAGCTCGTAAAGCGTTCCAGTGGCGATGTGCACATGATTGGTGAGCCGCGGGTCAAGTGTCATTCTTGGTTTGCCGCGGGCGCCCGGTTCCAACCACAGCGGCCTGCCTCGCTCGCCGCTCACGAATGTCTGCGAGAGCACTATCGACAAGCGGCGCGTCACTAGAAACGACTGCGCCAAGTTGATTGGCCTTTTCTTCCGACGACGGACGTTTATTCTGTCGCTTTTGTTTATCAATGTTCGGCATATCTGGCCCCCATTTGTGCGGTGTTATAGCGTCTTTAAAAGGCGAGGGAAGGGTGATCAATTTCCACGAGGGTTCTTCGTTTGAATGCCATGAACATCGGCTGCTCTTTGCCGTGGAAACGCCGTTTAAAGGCTGCTTGGCCCTGGAGGTTGAAGATCTTCTCGTTGATGCGTTCGGAACTGAATGCACGTTGGAACAGAGACCTCCAGATCCGGCTTTCCGCGAGCCCGCTGGCAGCGTTTGCCGCCAAAGGCGACAAACCGAGCGTAACGAGCGTTCTTCCTTCCTCGCGAAACCGATCGTTCGCAAACTTCGTCAGACCCACCTCGGCATGAGGCGTCGTGCCCGTGAGCTTTCTCTTGAAGGCGGCTGTGTACCCTGTCACCTTGCCGTTTGAAAAGATCCGGTCAAAGTCAAGGATCGCGACGGGTTTCCCCTCTGGATCAATAATGACGAAGCGGCGCATGCGGGGTTCAAGATCGGTTAGAAACGGCCCATTGATCGCGGGTCGACGATCCAAATTCAGTTCTATAAAGCCACAGAAGAACTGAGGGGCAAGAGCCCCCCGCTTCCTGACCGCGTCGCCAGAATGCGGAGATTACCGAAGTTGTTTCTAAGCGCTAGTCGTTGCATTACCGCTCTTTTTGCAGAACCTTGACCTGATGCGAACTCGGCGCGCCTGCGATGCCACGCCAGCGAAGCGCAGCCTCGGTTCTGTTCGTAACACTTAGCTTCTTCAACACCTCAGTCATATGGTGCTTTACCGTCTTCTCCTGAACGTCGATGCGGGACGCAATCTGCTTGTTGGTGAGGCCCTCGGCCACCAATGCGATGATTTCTCTCTCGCGTTCAGTCAGTGTGCGTCGCAAAGTGGACTGATTGGCCAGCGTGACTGTCACCTTAGCTGACATGGACGCAGATAGATATCGGCTGCCATGGACGACCTGGCGTATCGCTTTTATGAGCTCCTGGATCCCAACGCCTTTGACCACGTAGCCCCTGGCCCCGCGCCGTAGCGATGCGGCCAGCATCTCGATCTCTTCGCTGGCGGTTAGCATCACAACCTTTGTCGAAGGACTAGCCGCCAGGATTCCCCCGATCATGTCGAGGCCGCCTCCACCTGGAATTGATATGTCAAGCAGAAGAACTTCCGGCTGAAACCCGGCGGCGAGCGCGATTGCTTCCTGTGCAGTTTCACCCTGCCCAACAATTGCGATGTCGTCATATCTCAACAGAGCGCTTGAGACACCCTCGCGAAACAACGGATGATCATCGATGACGGCGACAGTTATCACATTCAACGCGGCGTTCCCAGCCGGTTGGATTGATCAACACCAGTCCCGGCACGATTGTTGTTCTCAGTGATGGCGCGCGCGACCTCGCGCTCGAGATCGAGGCAAGTCCTCACATATTCCTGGAAGAGGTCTTCCTGAGATGGGCTAACCCTCATGACCTCACGAAATTCAATAGAGAGCTCATAGGCTTCGAAAAGATCCAGATGCCAAGGAAGGACCGTGTTCATGATACGGCTGCGCAGCTTTGGTAGCCGCAGGGCTAATCGCCGACGTCCCAGTTCCCGTTTCTTGCTACGCATGATCGAACTCCGAGCTTGGGTGTCAGAATAACGCCGGGTTCCAGTTCCGTCTTCGGACCATAGTCTGAGCCCACCGGGCCTGAGCGGCCGCACGAACCGCTGCGCCCTGTACGGTGCCGTACACACCGCGTCAACCGGACTAAAGTCCCATTTTCATTCGCGGTGATTGTTGTAGCAATCGAAGGCTAAAGGGGAGGGGAGCTAATGACGCTCGCCATAGATATCCGCGAAGCCTGTTCAGTACTACCACAACTCGGGCTTCAAGATCGACACGATCTGATCAACCGGATTTTGTGTGAACTGGAAACCTACAGCCGAACATCACTGGTTGCCGTATCGCCGGATCGTCGGATCTGGATTGACACGCTAATTTTGACTGTCCAAACCACGATCGATGACATAGCACTCATGCGGACGTCTGAGCTCCTGAACGTGCTCGTTGAGTTCGAGAGGCTGTTGGAAATGCTTGGACATAGTGCGCAGCTACCAACAATGCTTCATTGACAGTCGCACAGTGGAAGCCGTGCCAACCTCTCCCGACGAATAGTTCGACGCTACTATGATGCTGCGCCTTAGACGCGTCCGCGGCTGGACATTGAGCCGCTTCACGAGCCAGTAAATGGTGTGACTTAGACGAAGGTCGTAAAGGTTTCTCGACTGAAGTCCCGGGGTCTGGAACAGACCGTTTGATCGAACTATTACCAAAGATAGACATTTTGGATCATTCCCCACGTCGGCGAATACCATAGTGTTCATAGCGGGGAACGACGGCGAAGCCATTCGGGTTCTCGACGAGACAGTCTCTCTGCTGTATGTCTGTACAGAGCCAAACCGTTCCCTTGGGTCATCGATACGGCTATAACGGATGCTAGTTCGGCATTCGGGAGAGGTCGTTGTGCAAGGCCGGACACGCGTGCGGTCTTTTGTCCTTTTAGAGAGATCTGGAGGCCAAAAATGCCTCAGACATATTCAAAGCTTCGGCAGCAGGCGGAGAACGCCTTTCAAAAAAACGCAAGCCGTCATTCCTGTCGACGATCAATTATCCAAGAATGATACCGACGCAGACACTTTCGCAGCGGGATACTCTTTGATATACCGTCCTTCGAAAAAGGTATAACGCCGTTGGTGTCACGATGAAAAAGATTGATCTCGTCTATCAGACAATGCTGGCAGAGCTGGGACAACGGTCAATGGACGCTGCCTGGACCGCCGATTTTCCGGCAGAAGGCCGCTTTCAGCGCGTCGTGGTCAAGGAAAAAAGCTACTGGTACTTCGACATACCGGATGGTTCCGGTGGAAAATCCCGGCGCTATGTCGGTCCTACAGAAGATGGAGAGATCACGCGCCGCGTCGAGACACATCAGCGGCAGAAAGATGATCTTCTCGCACGCAGAAGGATGGTAAGCAGTCTCACTCGTGAAGGCGGGATGATTGCACCGGATACGATGTCAGGAGCGATCGTGGAAGCGCTTGCATCCGGCGGCCTCTTTCGGCTTCGCGGTGTGCTCATCGGCACGGTCGCATTTCAGACCTATGCGGGCTTGCTCGGCGTTCGATTGCCAGCGGCTGCAATTCTGACCGGGGATGCCGATATTGCCCAGGATTATGCAATCTCTCGCGAGGTTGAAGACACGCTGCCTCCCATTGTTGATCTCCTGCAGAACGTTGATCCAAGTTTTCGGCCAGTCCCCCATCGATCAGGTTCGATTGCCTCGTCCGCCTTTCAGAATGCGACTGGATATCGTGTCGAATTTTTAACTTCAAACCGAGGATCTGATGACTACATCGACCAACCCGCAAGCATGCCTGCTCTTGGTGGCGCAAGCGCGGATCCACTCCGGTTTCTCGATTTCCTGATTAGAGATCCCTTACGAACGATCCTGTTGCACAAGAGCGGCGTCCCGGTGACTGTTCCAGACCCTGCCCGATATGCGGTGCATAAAATGATCGTGGCCACAAAACGCAGGACCGACGGGCTGAGTGCGGTCAAACGCGACAAAGATATCCGCCAAGCCGAGATCCTTTTCGAAGCTCTCTATGAAACCCGCAGGGCGTCCGATTTCGCGATCGCGTTCGAAGAAGCGTGGCAACGTGGGCCATCGTGGCAGGAGGCTCTTCAGAAAGCTGCAAACGGCATGCTGTCTGAAGAAGGCCAAAGCGCGCTTAACCGAATCAGGAGAAAGGGCAACATCGAGATCGGTTTAGACCCACCAGAAGACATTCGTTTGAGCACGTAACGGTCGGTCACGGGTTCTCGGATCTAAAATCGTACATCGGTTTCAATGCTTTGGCGCTCAACCAACTTGACGTCGGTTCAAATCACATCAAGGCGACTGTAGAAATCTTGCGCAGCCTTTGACTGCAGGGAAGGTTTCCGATGTCGCGGAAAGCGTGGCCGTCCTCAGCGAAAGGCCACGCCTGTGGGGAAGTGCGTCAGGCGATCGCGCCGCCGTCTGCGGTAAGCGTCGCGCCTGTGATTATGCTCGCGGCGGGGCTTGCCAGAAATACCACGGCGTTCGCAACCTCCTTCGGCTCGCCGTAGCGCCCCAGCGACGTCAGGCTTCGCTGGAAGTCTGCTGCCGCGCCGTCGGCCGGGTTGGCATCCGTGTCCGTCGCTCCAGGCTGGACGAGGTTCACGGTGATGCCGCTCGGTCCAAGTTCGCGAGAGAGGCCGCGCGTGAAGGACGTCAGTGCCGCCTTCGACATTGCGTACGGCGTGAGCCCAGGGAAGGGCACCCGCTCACCGAGCGCGGAGCCGATCGTGACGATACGGCCGCCGTCTCGCAGATGCGGAATCGCCGCCTTTGCGAACAGCACCGGCGCTCGCACGTTGACGTCCATCAGGGCTTGATAATCGTCCAGGTCCAGATCGGCGATGGTGCCTGAATGACCGATGGCTGCGCTATTGACGAGGATGTCCAGCCCGCCGAGCGCGGCCACGGCGTCTTTGACAGCCCGCGCGATCGCCTGCGGATTGGCGTTGTCGGCCTGGATGGCGACGGCTCGACGGCCGCGGCTTTCGACGGACCGGGCAACCGCTGCGGCCTTCTCGGCCGTACTCTGGTAGGTAAACGCCACATCGGCGCCATTGTCCGCAAGTGCTTCAACAATGGACGCACCGATGCCGCGAGAGCCGCCAGTAACCAAGGCGCGCTTACCACTCAAATCGATCATGGGATTCGGTTCCTTTCTTCGTCGTCAGTTGTGAAGTCGGGAGTGCCGCAGCTCTGCGGATGCGCCCGACAGGGTGTTCGGCCTATTTCGTGGCCCCGGCGGAGTGGTTGAAGTAGCGGTCAATGCGACAGCTTGTTGCGCGGTGGGGAACAGCGACCGCTTTCCATCTTGCCCGTTGCAAATCGCGCGACATGGCGTTCCTGACAGGGAGCCCTTTTTCGGGACCGTGGACCACCTACATGTCTCCACACGTTTCCTCTGAGAATGGAGTGAAGATGAAGGCCGCCGTCTACGACAATCCGGGACCACCGTCTGTGCTTGAATATGTCGACGTGCCTGATCCGGTCTGCGGGCCGGACGAAGTTCTCATAAGAGTGGAAGCGATCTCCATTGAAGGCGGAGATCTAGTCAATCGCAGATCGACGTCCCAGGTACCTCGGTGGGTGGTAGGCTACGCAGCGGCTGGAACGGTCTTGAGTGTGGGTAAAGAGGTGACCACCCGTGCCGTCGGCGACAAGGTCGCTGCCTTCAGCATGCAGGGATCGCACGCTGAACTCTGGGCTGTCGCTGCTTCGCGAACATGGCTGGTTCCCGCGGGCCTGGACATTGCAAAAGCCGCCGCGCTGCCCATCTCCTTCGGCTCCGCCTATCACAGCGTGATAACCCGAGGTGGTGTCCGGGAGGGCGAAACTGTCCTTATCCACGCCGCGGCTGGAGGCGTGGGGCTGGCGGCGGTGCAGCTTGCCAGACAGGCAGGAGCGACCGTCATCGCCGTCGCAAGCGGGAGCGAGAGGCAGAGCCGTCTGATCGAACTCGGCGCCACCTTCGTCGTCGACCGGCTCCAGCACGACGTGGTTGAAGAAGCGCGCCGACTGACCGACAGAAAGGGCGTCCAACTGGTCATCGACCCGGTCGGCTCTACATTGCAGGCTTCGCTTTTAGCACTCGCACCGGAAGGGCGCCTCGTCTTCCTCGGCAATGCCGGCGGCGGAAAGCTCGATGTCGATCTATGGCAGCCGATGCAGAACAATCAGACGCTTCACGGGGTATTCATGGGATCCATCTTCGAACGGCCTTCGGTGCACGGCACCGTCGACGATCTCCTTACCGCTGCCGCAGCCGGCCGGGTCGACGTCGTGATCGACCGATCTTTCGCACTCGAAGACGCCGCGAAGGCACACGAATACGCCGAGGCTGCTAAGCCCCTAGGGCGGGTCGTGATGACGCCATGAACATAAGAAGGAGTGTTACCGCATGATCAAGCGGGTTTCATTCATGAACAGAGGTGTCGAGGTCGTCGGCAACATCCACCTGCCGCCAGACTTCGAGGAGGCTGGCGCATATCCCACGATCGTCCTGGCGACACCCGGCAGCAGCGTGAAGGAACAGATCGGCGGCATCTACGCCGAAAGGCTCTCCGCATCCGGCTTCTTAGCCCTGACGTTCGACCCATCATACCAGGGCGAGAGCGGCGGCCAACCCCGCGATCTCGAAGATCCGGCCGTTCGTGTCGAAGACATAAAATGTGCGGTCGATCATCTGACGACGCTACCTTATGTAGACGAGGCGCGGATCGGGCTTCTCGGGATTTGCGCAGGCGGCGGCTACGCAATCAAGGCGGCCCTGACCGAACCGCGCTTCAAGGCGGTAGGCACAGTCGTTGCCAACGACATCGGCGAAGCGATGCGTCGCCTGCTTCCCGACTACCGTCAGACCCTCCAGGACGCCGCGGCAGAGCGCACCGCGCAGGCCCGTGGTGCCGAGCCGCGAAGAGATCCATGGATTCCTGACTCCCTTGCCGAAGCCAACGCGGCAGGGATAACCGATCTCGAGCTTCTGGAGGCCGTTACGTTCTACCGGGAGACGGAGTATCGGCATCCGAATTCGACGAACCGCCTGCTATTTGTCAGCTATGGCGGCTTATTGGGTTTCGACGCATTCAGCCTTGTGCCCGAGTTGCTGACACAGCCGCTGCAGGTAATCGTCGGCGGGCGCCAAGGGCTGACCGGGCAATACGAGGCGGGGAGGCGTCTGTTCGACCTCTCTCTCTCGAAAGCGAAGCACTTCTTCGAAGTCGAAGGCGCGGGCCACTACAACCTGTATTACAAGCCGGAATACGTTGGCCCGGCGGTCAAAAGGCTGGCCGATTTCTTTTCAGAATATCTTGCACCGTAGGATTCGGCGCGCTCCTAGGAGCCGGAGTCGAAGCATTCGATCAGCATCTCTGTCAGCACGCGGACTTTCTTGGCAGGATGCTGTCCAGGAGGCCTGACGACGAAGATGCCAGCTGTGGGCGGCGGGTGCTTCGGCATCACCTCGATGAGCGCCCCGGATGCGATATGCTGGTCTGTGAGGCCGTTTGGAAGTCTGGCGATGCCAAGACCTTCCAATGCGGCTGCGAGCAGTGCCACTCCGTTGTCGGCCTTGAAGCGGCCCTGCGGTCGGATGTTGAGCACCTGGTCGCCATCGGTGACCTGCCAGGTCTCCGTTCCCTGCATGAGCGCCTCATGCTTGAGAAGTTCGTCCGGCGTTTCTGGCGAACCATTCCGGGCCACGTAGTCGGGACTCCCAACGAACCTTCCGTAGAGTGGTCCGACGCGCCTTGCCAAGAGATTGGAATCCGGCAGGTAGCCGATCCGGATTGCGCAGTCGAAACCCTCGGTAATAAGATCGACGAAGCGGTCGGTGTAGCACGAGATGACCTGGAGCTGTGGGTGCAGGCGCGCCATCTGAGAGAGGACAGGGGCGAAATGGGTCGGTCCGAACGATAAAGGGGCGGCGACCCTTAGACGCCCGCGCAGCTCGCCCGCCGGCAGGATCGTTTCGCGTGCCACATCGATCTCCGCTGAGATCCTCGCCGCGTAATCGCGAAACGTCGCGCCTTCCTCGGTCAGTGCGATGCCGCGTGTCGTGCGTGCGACGAGCTGGACGCCCAGTTCCGCCTCAACGCGCGCGATGCGTCGGCTCACCATGGACTTTGAGACGCCAAGCCGTTGCGCGGCGGGCGTGACCCCTCCTGTGTCGGCGACTTCTACGAAGGTCCTGAGATCGTCGATTTCCATTTCGCGTTCCCCATTCTGCAACACAGCTCCCGATTCCGAGGGCTACCGCATCAGGGCTGGCGCTGACAAGGTTTTCGTGGATCGACGTCCTGAGGACGCCTTCACACTGTCTACGAACCATTAAAAAGGATATTTCATGACCTTTCGTAACGGCCTCGCCTCGCTTCTGCGCCCCGAAGACTCGGTGCTCGTTCTCATCGACCATCAGCCATATCAGCTCGCGAACGTAAACAGCCACGAGCCGACGATGGTGGTCAACAACACGGTCGGCCTAGCGAAGGCGGCAAAGGCCTTCGACGTTCCGACCATTCTCACCACGGTAATCGCGGAGCGCGGCGGCAACCTGTTTCCGCAGATCGCCGACGTCTTTCCCGGTCAGGAAATCATCGACCGGACGCTCATCAACACATGGCAAGACCCGAAAGTCGTTGACGTAGTGAAGGCGACGGGCCGCAAGCAATTGATAATCGCCGGCCTCTGGACGGAAGTATGCGTCGCCATGCCGGCAATCCAGGCCGCGGGTGAAGGCTGGGATGTAACCGTCATCACGGATGCATCGGGAGCAGTCTCCTCCGAGGCGCATCAGGTTGCAATTCAGCGCATGATCGCAGCCGGGGTTAACATGATGACGTGGCTCGCGCTCGCTGCCGAATGGCAGCGCGACTGGGCCCGTGCCGAACAGGCGGCGAAGATCACCGATGTCATCGTCCAGCATTCTGGCGGGAGCGGCATTGCCTATCTGTGGGAGCAGCAGCTGCTCAACACTGCCGCGCCCAAGGCTGGCGCTGGAGCGTAAGCGCGCCTAAAAAGAGGGGCGGTGCATACCATGGGTCTCCGCTCCTCGCTATGAATGGCTGATCACGGCCGAAGAAGAGGACGTTACATATGAGCTGGAACCCTGCGATCGAACCGGGATGCCCTGATGAGGTCGGCGTGGACGCGATCGAGACGTTGATCGTTCCCCGCGCCCGCGACCTGGGCGGCTTCGAGGTCCGACGCGCGCTACCTGCGCCGAACCGCCAGATGGTCGGCCCGTTCATATTCTTCGACCAGGCCGGTCCCGCCGAACTCCTGACCGGGCAGGGCGTCGACGTTCGACCCCATCCGCATATCGGTCTCGGCACCGTGACCTACCTCTATCAAGGCGACCTCCATCACCGGGACAGCACGGGTGCCGACCAGATCATCAGGCCAGGCGAGTTGAACTGGATGGTCGCAGGCAAAGGTGTCTCGCATTCGGAGCGCACGAGTGCGGCGGCAAGGAGCGGCCCGAACAGCCTGTTTGGAATGCAGACGTGGCTCGCCCTGCCTGATGACCACGAGGACGTGGCGCCTTCCTTCGAGCACCACGGCAGGAACGCGCTTCCGATGATTGAAGACAAGGGCGTTTCGGCGCGGCTGATCCTTGGAAACGCCTACGGAGAGCGCGCTCCCGCCAGGATGTTCTCCGAGACCTTCTACGCTGACGTCAAGTTGGATCCGCTCGCGCGTCTGCCCATGCCCGACGAGCATGAAGACAGGGCGATCTACGTCGTCGAGGGTTCGATCTCGGTCGCCGGACAGGAGTTCGGCACGATGCAGATGATGGTGTTCCGTCCCGGAGACAGGATAACCGTCGCGGCTGGCGAGAAGGGCGCACGCATCATGATACTCGGGGGCGCAACCTTTTCCGGGCCAAGATACATCTGGTGGAACTTCGTCGCCTCGTCGATGGAGCGTATCGAGGAAGCCAAGGCCGAATGGCGAGCCGGAAAGTGGGGCGAAGGCCGGTTCGACCTTCCCGCCGACGACCGCGCGGAGTCCATACCATTGCCCGATTGAAGCCGCTCGTCATCCTCAAGGCAAAGGGCTGGGTCCGCTGCGAGGCAATGAAAGTGGTGGGAGAGGTGCCTCGAGAAAACGATCGATGGACTGCACGGAGTGGACGAGGCGCTATTGCTGATGTGGTAGATCAGTCGTGTGTTTTCCCGGCTGGGATGTTCGCTTGGTAAGGAGGCCATCTCCTTTCATCTCTCTCGCGCCTCGGCCCAGTGCGGATAGGTCACAAAAGCCGTCGTCGCACCCTCACCCTACGTCGTGATGGTCACGGAACTGACCTTTGGGCATATAGACGATATCGCCTGGGCCTGCCGTAACCGTTCTATCGCTGGTGGATACCGACAGTCGGCCCTCAAGGAAGATCATCGAGTCGTCCACTCCCATCGTCTCCGTCAGTGACTGACCTGGAGCATACCGGCCATAGCCAATAGACACAGGGCCACCATCGTTCTCGTCCACCAGGTTTCCGACATAGATGTCGGCATCCTGTCCGGGCGATTTGACGAACTCCGCGTCCGAGATGCTGAACTTTTGGACCTTCATCTACGACCTCCCATGTACGGCTTGAGATAGCGCAAACTTCAGTGAGGCCAACCATTATGCCATGGAGAAAGACATGACCGAGAAGACCTGCTCCGCGCCGACGCCCGAACAGCGGAAATATCATGAGATCCGCAATGCGGCTGAACGCTCGATGTTAGACAAAGTCTTCAGGGCGATCGACGTCGCGGCTGCCGAAGTCGCCGACGGTTTCAAGGAGGCGGGGCTGGAATTCGAACCGACCAGCAGGGATTATTTCATGTTCACGGTCCAGCAGGTGACGTTTGTCCGCCTCTGCGGCGGCGATCCCGATATGCTGAAGGGCGGCAATCCCGAAATCGGTCAGCGGATAGTCAACAATTGCCAGCATATCATCGACAGCTATTGGCGAGGCGGCTGAGGTCCCGAATGGACTGATAAAGGAAGTTGTGAAGCAGGATGGCTACTCATATCCCCATTTCAGCCGCACCAGAGCAAGTTGCGTCCCTAAGGGGATTTCGATGCGAGCGTAACGACTGAACGACGGTTCGCATCCATTCAAGGCGATAAATCTGCATGAGTTGAGCGCGCTTGCTTGCGGAGCCTTGTCGCGCCAATCAATCCAGTTGGTTAATTCGGCGACCCGACCTTCTTGAAGCTTCGCCGAACGACCCTGCGAACTTCATCATGAACGCTCTACTGAAACGGCTGATAACGTTTCCATCGAGCTCGATATACCACGACCGCTCAGCGATATCGTAATTGTACTCGTCGACGATTACCCAGCGGTTTAGGTTGCTCAAGCCTGCTCGGCGTGCTTCCGTATCGAGAACTTCAATGGCGACACGATCCGAAAGCGGTGCCTTCGTCGTACAGCAAGAGGCAAGGTGGGCGAGGTCGTCCTTGGCGCTACGGGCCGCGACGGCGACGCAAGTCGGGCGCGATTTGCGTTCTCCTATCTCTCCGCGGTCGTTCTGCCAAGCCCAGAGATGGATTGGCGATGATTTGGCCGGGCAGAAATTCACGGCTCATCGCCGTAGCCCTCGCCACGCGTCAGGCGATCGGTTTCCGCCTCAAACTGGTCGACATGATCCGCGGGCATTTCCGACACACGATATACTTTGCGACTATCGCCGCCGGTGCGCAGGCGCTCGTAATGATCGTAGCTCATAAGGACAAAGCGCGGCTTCCTATGCTTCGTCAGGATGACCGGCTCGCGGCTGGCAGCATCGGTGACGTCACCAACCTGTTCACCCGTCGTGAACTGGTGCATGAAACGAACTCCAATAGCGGCTTCCAGAATATCTTTCCATACTTCCAAGAAAACTGCTTGAGCTAGGGCGTCAGACATACCAGACTGCGATGCGGATCTCGATGGGTTTTTTCAGCGAGATTTTCGGTGGCCACCTTATCGGGAAGAGGGAGCCGGCCCCAGCTCGGTCGTGGTTCCCACCGGGTTTCAGGTTTTCACCTCCGCTACTCTTCTGCCGCAGTTTTTTGCCCGATCATTCGTTTACGAGAAGAGCGGAAAGGTCGGCAGTTCATATCCTATGACCGGTCAACCTGATTTACATCCAAAGAAGAATAGGGATATAATGTATCCTTAATTCCGAAGTTGGACTTCCGCCGAATGATCCTCAAAAGCCAAGTCGAATGGGCACTCCACTGTTGCGCAATTCTCGCCGGCCTGCCCGAAGGGCGGTATCTGTCGACTAAGGCGCTCGCGGAGTTTCATGGGCTGCCGAAGGAATATCTCTCCAAGGCGCTCCAGAGCCTGTCGCAGGCCGGGCTGGTCCACACGACACTTGGACCATCGGGAGGCTATCGTCTCGCCAAAGCGCCGGCGGAGCTGACATTCCTAGACGTTGTTGAAGCGGTCGAGGGGGCAGGCCGAACCTTCGTCTGCCAGAACATCCGTGCCAACAATCCTTGCCGGCCGAAAGGCTATTGCGAAACAGGTCCATGCGCGGTGGCGCGGATCATGTGGGAAGCCGACGAAGCATGGAGGGCAACCCTTCGCGGGGTGACGTTCGCGGAACTCGGCAAAACCCTTCAGGAAGAGATCGATCCCGGCATCTGGGCGGGGACCTTCGACTGGGTGCTAAAGCGCGCGGGGTAGGGTCGGGACCGGTTTTACCTGCTTAAGGTCGTTCGGTACCGACAGATAGGCGTGAGCCGGCATTGCAAAGCTTAGCCCGTTGGCCGCACAGTGACGGCTGATCACATCGATAATCTCATTGCGTGCAGGCGTGCGGTTTGCCGGGCTGGTGACGCGGAACTGCAATTCGACATCGACGGCGATCGTATCGATCCCCTTCAAGGCGACGACAGGTCTCGGTTCCTGCACGATACAGCTGCAATCCGCGAGTGCCGCCGCCAAAACCGCTTCAATGGCGGACGGCTGCCGATCTGCCGCGATGCGGACGGCCAAGATAACGAGATGGGTTTCGTCCGGTCGGGTGAGATTGGTGAGACTGACCTTTGCGAGCGCGCTGTTGGGGAGGACCACAACATTATGCGCCGGCGTCAGGATCTGCGTCGAGCGCCAGTTGTTCTGGATAACGCGGCCCTCCGTGCCATCGCCAAGCTGGATCCAGTCGCCAATCGAAAACGGCCGTCCAAGCGTGAGCGCCACGCCGGAAAAGACGTCACCCAGGGTATTCTGCAGGGCAAGGCCAAGGATGATGGCAACCACGCCGGAGGTTGCGACCAGCGTTCCGATCGGTGCGCCGAAGACGAAGCCGATGATGGAGAGCGTGACGCCCAGATAGACGCCGGCGACAATCAGGTCCTGGATCAGCCTTGCCTCTTGAGGTCTGCGGTCGAGCACAATGTAGAGGCGAACAAAGCCGATCGTTGCCCAGGCAAGATGGACCCACCAAAGGATACGAGCCGACGTCCCCAGATAGGCAGTGATGCCCTCGGCTTCACCTGTCGTCACCCGATGCGGAAGAATGCCGGACGACAAAAGCGTGGCGGTCATTGACGCGAAAAACAGGATCTGGACGATGAGCCGTGGCGTCGGGCGCTCCTTGCCCTGCGCATGCCAGACAAGAATGCCGATCACACCTAAGATATCGACGATCGCGAAGGTAAGGGCATGCAGATGATCGGCCATGGAGACGCTCCAAGTGAAAGAAAAAGGACCGGATGCGGCGGCTGCATCCGGTCCCATTCGTGGTCGTTACTTCTTGATCGGGAAGGTCAGATATTTCTGATCGGTATCGACCACGAAGACGGCAAGAAGCTTGGCCGGCCTGGTGTCGCTGCCATTCTTGCTGACACCGTGCCGATCGCCTGGAAATTCGGAGAAATTCTCTCCAGCCTTGTATTCCTTGACCGGCCCGTCGTTGACCTGGCTGAGGATCGAGCCTTCAAGGACGGTGGCATAAATAAAGGCGCTGTCGGGATGCGTATGGGCGTCCGAGTATCCACCTGGGCCGTATTCGACGAGAACACCCTTGAGGCTTTTGCCGGGGACGTTCGGCAACTGGTGTTCATAGACGAGGGTCACCTTGGATGCCGCACCGCCCGGCGCGTCGTGGGCCGAGACGACGCCTGTCGTGAGCAGGGCGACGGCTACTGCGACGATGATGTTTCTGATCATGATATTGTCCTTTCTAGTCCCAGCGACGGATCACTTGCGTAGGGCGGTGGCGAACCACTGTTCAAAGCCGATCTTGCCGAGACGCGGGTCGCGGTCGGAGACAAGAGAGCCGTCGTCAAGGCGAGCGCCGAAATATTTGGCATTGGGGTCGGCGACGACCTGTCTCGTGTCGCCCGTCGATTCCAGATAGCGGGCGACCAGTTCGTTAAGACGGAAGCGCTCTGGTCCGGCGATCTCGACAAGCCCATTGACCGGTTGAGCGAGTGCGACATCGGCCATCGCGTCGGCCACATCGTCGGACGCAATCGGCTGAACAAAGGCCGGGGACAGGTGCACCTTGCCATCGACCAGGGCGGATTGCGCGATACCGCCCAGAAATTCCATGAACTGGGTGGAGTGGACGATCGTGTAGGCAATGCCGGCCTCCCGGATCAGCTTTTCCTGCACAAGCTTTGCCCGGAAATATCCGCTCTCCTGCAAGCGCTCGGTGCCGACCACGGAAAGCGCGACGTGGTGCTTCACGCTTGCGGCATGTTCGGCAGCAAGCAGGTTGCGGCCGGAGGTTTCGAAGAACTCCATCACCGCCTTGTCCTCGAAGGAAGGTGAGTTGGCGAGATCGAGAACGACCTGCGCGCCAGTCAATGCTTCGGCGAGGCCCTCGCCGGTAATCGTGTTGACGCCAGTATTAGGAGAGGCGGCGATCACCTCATGGCCTTTTGCCCGCAGGCGCTCAGTGGTCTTCGAACCGATCAGGCCGGTTCCGCCGATAATAACGATTTTCATGATTTGTCCTTTGTCAGGCGCGCTGACTTCGTGTGGTGTTGGCGAAAGCGGGTGTTTGCCGCGATCAGCTGAGTCCGGCCTTCTCCAGGCCGTAAAGCTTGTCGGCAGAACCGGGCACGGCCTTGAAGGCGATGCTGGCGCGGTTCCACGCATTGATCGTCATGATCGAGAAGGTCAGGTCGGAAATTTCCTTTTCCGACAGCTGTCCGCGAACCCGCTCGTAAAGTTCATCCGGAATGCCGCCTTCAGGCAGTTCGGTGACGGCCTCGGTCCAGGCGAGAGCTGCCCGTTCGCGCGGAATGAAGAGGTTCGATTCCCGCCAGATCGAGACGTGATAAAGGCGAAGTTCGCTCTCCCCGTGGATCTTGGCTTCCTTGACATGCATGTCGAGGCAGAAGCCGCAACCATTGATCTGCGACGCACGAATATTGACGAGATCACGGACCTTCTGCTCGATGACGCTGTCTTTCAGCGACATGCTGAGCTCGGACATTTTCTTGAAAAATTCGGGGGACTGGGAGGCGTAATTGAGGCGCTGTGTCATGGTTATCTCCCTTATTAAGGACTCTAAATATCCTTATGGATCTAAGATATCCGTAATAGCTGGACACGCAACCAAAACCGGCCTAAGCTTTCGGCATAACGCTTATTCAGATTGGTATGAGGGAGAGGGGAGGGCAGAATGGATGTTGTGTCAGCGCTCAGAACGTTTTTGCGCGTGGCCGAGACAGGATCGTTCTCGGCGGCAGCCGTTGATCTTGGCCTGACGCAGCCCGCAGTGTCCCGGCAGGTGTCTTGCCTGGAAGAGCATTACAGCACGAGGCTGTTTCACCGCTCAACGAACGCTCTGTCATTGACCGTCGAAGGCGAGCAGATGATCCCTATGGCCCAGAGAGTTATCGAAGCGGTGGAATCGCTCGGTGAAACCGCCTCGCCGGAAGGCGTGATGGCCGCCGGTAAAGTCAGGATCAGTCTTCCGGCAGCACTCGGCCTGTATCTCAGCGATCGACTGCCGGCCTTTCTGACGGACCACGCTGGACTTTCGGTCGACATCGTATTCCGGGAACAACCTTCCGATCTGGTCGGCGAAGGCATCGACCTTGAGGTTCGGCTCGGAGAGGTGACCGACAGCAGCCTGATCTGTCGTCGGATTGGCTGGACGACGGCCTGTCTCGTTGCAGCACCCACCTATATAAACAACCGAGGCCTCCCCAACCTCCTCCATGACATCACCGACCATGATTGCATTTGTTACAACCGGGGAGGTGAGGGACGCTCGTGGAATTTCTTGAACGGCGCTGACATCGAAAAGGTCAAGGTTGCCCCGAGGATGATCTTCAACAATGCGGTTGCGGTCCATCGCGCAGCCCTTGCAGGTGGCGGGCTGGCGGTCCTGTCGCACATTCTTGCTGCTGACGACATTGCCGCGGGGCGACTTGTCGAGGTTATGCCGGCGTTTCCCCCGGCAAGACTGCCAATCACCGTGGTCTACGCCTCGCGCCGCAATCTGCCGCTACGTGTCCGCACTGTGTTCGACTTCCTGGTCAATGCCGTCGCTCAGGACGTGATGATGGGAACGCCACAAGTGTCAGCCGCGTGACGACGTATGCTCAGCAGTGAAGTCCCCGTTCTGAAGATGCTCTGCCAAGACATCGTCGGACTGGACAGAGAGCGATAGCATGCCCGAATAGGGGGCGCCGGATTGGTTCAGGGCCGACCAGAAGGCCGGCTGTGTTTTGAGACCGGCCTGACGAAGCTTCATGACCGTCGCCCTGAAGGACGGGCCACCAAGGGCGAGAAGACGCTGTTCAACTTCTAAATGTCTCCATCCCGGTTGGCGCTCGACCGGTGCAGTACTGCCAAAAATCTCAAATTCCCAACCATGAGCGATAAAGCCCGCAATGATCGGCCGATCGTTTGACGTCTACTGCCACATCCGAAAGGCTATCTTAGCGAAATAGCGATCCCACAGCGTCGCGGCCAGATGATCAAGATCGGCTGCTTGGTATCTGCTGTCGATCCCATTGGGAAATCTCCTAAACCGCGGTAACGCACCACCTTCGAGTTTGCTATCCTGTCAGACGCCGGGGAAGTCCATCATCGGCGGCTCAACGATCCGCCTGAAGATTTGAATGACGGGTCGCGTCGGTTCGATTCCTATCAAGGCGTGAAAGAAGCGGCGCGGCCAGCGGCCGCGCAGCGTCTTATACGGCGATGCCTTGCACTGCCGCAGCAAGCGGCTCCAGCATAGCGACCTCGTCGTTGGTAAGTTCGATCGAAACTGCCGCGAGGTTTTCGACAATCCTTGTGCGCTTGCGTGTGCCGGGGATTGGAACGGTCTTTGCATTCAGCGAGCTGGACTTGGCATAGAGCCATGCCAAGGCAAGCTGTGCCGGGATCACGCCCTTGGCCGACGCAATTTCTTCGATCTTTGCCACCAGACGAAGGTTTGCCTCGCGGTTCTCGGCGGAGAAGCGCGGGAAATGCTGGCGAGCATCGGTTCCAGATAGGCCCCCGGTGAATGCCTGACCTGTCAGCATGCCTCGGCCGAGCGGCGAATAGGGGATGATGGTGACGCCCAAGCTGGCTGCGGCCGGTACGATGTCTTTTTCGATATCGCGGGTAAAGATCGACCATTCCGACTGCAAGGCGGCAATCGGGTGGATGGCATGCGCGGTCCGCAGTTCTTCGGCGCTGACGGCAGAGAGGCCGAGCCACTTCACCTTGCCTTCCTTCACCAAGTCGGCCATTGCGCCGATCGACTCCTCCAAAGGCGTGACGCCATCGCGACGGTGCATGTAATAGAGGTCGATTACATCGACGCCGAGACGCTTCAGCGAGCGTTCGACGGCCGTCCTGATGAATTCCGGACGGTTGTCGAGGCTCCAGTCGTTGGGGTTTTCAGGCGTGCGCGTATAGCCGAACTTGGTGGCGATAATGACCCGATCGCGATGGGCGGCGATGAAGGGCGCCAGAAACTCTTCGTTCGCGCCGACGCCGTACATGTCGGCCGTGTCGTACATCGTCACGCCAAGTTCCAGCGCCCGCTCGAGCGTGGCAAGGGATTCAGCTTCGTCCGTTTCGCCGTAGAACTCGCTCATGCCCATGCAGCCAAGGCCCTGGGCACCGATTAGCGGGCCTGTCTGTCCGAGCTGTACCTGGCGCATAGAGGTGATTTCACTTGTCATATTGGGTCTCCACATTTTGACAAGCATGGCTTATAAGTATGGAGTGTAGTCTATAGTCAAGGGTTGACGCATGCTGATTTCGGAATTTGCCAGAGCCACTGATCTGCCGGTGGATACGATCCGCTTTTACATTTCCAAAGGGCTTCTGAAGCCTGAACGCAGTGCAAAGGGAGGCTCGAACCCTTACCAGACGTTCCGCCGGGAAGATGTGACGGCCGCCCGTATGATCCGACTGCAGCAGACATTGGGTTATTCGCTGGGCGAGATTCTCGCGCTGAATGAAGAATATCGTGCTGGCGAGCAGTCGTGCGAACGCACGATCGCTGTCCTGCAGAAGCAGATCGCCCGGCTGGAAGAACGAAAGGCCGCGTTGGATGCGGCCCTGTCTTTCCTGCATGGTAAGGTGAACTGGATCAAGGCGGGCAAGCGTGACGACGCGCCCCGCCTTGAAGACTATCAGTGCTGAAGGGCACGTAGCTCAGCCAGCCCTTCCTCCATTGATATCACCGGTTCGTATCCGAGTTGGCGCCTGGCCTTGCCGATGTCGAACGAGACTTCCACACCAGAGGTGGCATAGGCCTGCCTTGTAAGTGGTGGAACGATCCTGCCGCCGGAAAGTGCTGCCAGAGTGTCACCGATGACGGCGACGGTACGGACCACGGCGCGCGGGACGATCTTTTGCGGAATTTGAAGCCCTTGTGTCTCCAGGAGCGCTGACACGATGGTGCGGAAGGCAGTGGGCGCGCCATCCGAAACAAAATAGACTTCGCCGCCACGACCACGGCCAAGAGCGAGTTCGACGGCGTTGCAAAGATTGCCGATATGGGTCGTCGAGGTGAGATAGGTGCCGCCGCTGATCCAGGCGAACTTGCCGGATTTTACCGCTTCGGTGAGTGCAGGAAGCGCCGTCGTGTCATCCCGACCCCAGACGAAACGCGGACGCAGCACGACGACGGCAAAATCGTCTGCATTGGCGGCAAGCGCGATGCGCTCGGCTGCCGCCTTCGTGCGCGAATATCCGCCAACCGGCTTTTGCGGCAATGGCATGGTCTCATCGACATTGACCAGCGCCCTGCCGGTGGCAAGAACGGATTCCGTGCTCAGATGGATGACCTTGCGAATGCCGGCCCGGCGCGCCGCCTCAATGACGGCACGGGTGCCGTCTTCATTAACGCGCCGCTGTCTTTCCGTGGCGGGTCCGTGGTCGGTGTCTGCCGCGGCATGGATCAGCGCATCGCAGCCTGCCATGGCCGCGGAAAGCGAAGCGTCCAACAAGTCGCCACGGACGACCGTGGCGCCGAGGGAACGCACAAGTTCCACAGATTCATCACTGCGCGCAAGAGCCGTAACGTTGATCCCGCGGGCGACGAAGTGACGAACAAGATTGCGGCCGACATAACCGCTGCCTCCTGTCAGAAAGATCCGTTGAAACGGGACGAGTTTATCCGTGGCCGCGGCCTGTGCGGCATTGCTTTCAATCATGTCGTTCACCTGATGTATTTTTCTGAGGGTCAGCCCGTAGCAATATCGGGAAGATCGCTCTCTCCCGGTTGCGTCGTCACGAGCCAATTGATTTCGCGAAGAAGCCTGTCGCGCTCCCCACGCGGAAAATGATGGAAATCGAGATGTTCGAGGAATTTCAGTCCCTCAAGCGCCAGATATGCGAGAAGCGCGCCACGCGGAGACGGGGAGGTCTCGACAATGCGCGCCATGGTGCGGGCCTGGTTATCCTGCATCTTTGTGCGCAGAGTGGCATCGAGGGCAAGGGCGGCACTGAGGTTGAGTGCAACCGCCCTGAATTCTTCCGGCGGTGGCGCTGCGGCGGCAAGGATACGACCACGGATTGCCCTGTCGTCAGCGCCGGCGAGCTGTTCCTCGATCCCGACATGATGGGCATTGTCCCGCTCAAAGGCTCGGTTCACAACGGCTTCCACCAGCGCCTGCTTCGACTTGTGATCATAGAGCACGCTGGCCTTGTTGATGCCCGCCTCCTTGGCGACGGCATCAATGGTCAAGTTGGCCGCGCCATCCCTGCCGACAACCCGTTCAGCGGCATCGAGCACCGCCTGCTGATCGATAACGCGTTTCCTGCCCATGGCCTCACCCATTTTATTTCCAACCAGATGGTTATAAAAGATAGCAGCACGGATGTCTACCGAAAATAAGAACTGGACCGAAACGCCTGTTTGTCGAATTGCGTCGAAAGTTGAGCCGTCGGTGATCTCGGTATTCCCAAGGACGCTGAGCATAACGTCCGATAATGCTTTCGGCGTAATCTTAGCGACGCATAGGCGTAGGGCTGCAAGATGGCGAACGCTCGCTTACTTTTTGTTACACAGGCTGAGAAACCGTCTCGAGCAGCTTTGTCTCTTAGATGGTTTATCGATGACGGCATCGAATACATCCCGATGACCGCGGCCTGCTGCCATGGTCGACGCTAGGATAACCGCTTCTTCACTTAATGCCGGCTCATTGAGCCCGAGGTGGACCGCTCTGGCGAGATACTGGCGGGACGAGCCCCTTTGTTCCAACGCGAGGATCTGAGGAGAGACGACGAGCTTAGCTATACATCCAACCATGCACCTTGTTAAATCAAAAATTGTCCCCACATATCTGACATCGACCAATGCTTGTGGTTTAAGTTGTGCCGGGACTCCGCGCGATTGCCGGCCGGTTAATCTTTGTTGCTTGGACGAGGCGGGTTTAGCCGTTCCCGTGGTCGTCGAAGTTCTGCTGACGGCCTTACCCCAAACATAAGGAGGACGCGATGTCTTCCAACAACTATCCCGCGTGCATCTCAAAGAATTTGGTAAGAACCAGTTCATTCGGCTACAACGAACGAACAAATACCCTTCAACATGTGTTGAGCACGAGCAGCCTGCGATCTCTACTAGACGGGCATGAGGACGCTTTCACATTCCGCATCGCAGTGGCCTGGAAATCTGATGCCAGTCTCGCGATGGCGCCTGTCGCACACGGATCTCTCGTTCATATGTAGCGCGTGATCAAAGCAGCGGATTGAGAACTGGGCCAAGCAATTTGAAAACATCGGCCGCTCTCACCATCAAAGGAATTCATGATGAACGACATATTTCGCCAATCAGCGGAGAAGATCTTTCGCGCTGCAAGTGTCGAGCAAGGCTCGGATGCCGAGAAGCTCCAGATCCTGCGAAAGGAGATGCAAAAGCGAATGCGCAAGCAGAGACAAACGGAGCGAAACGTTAGGGAAGCCTCACGTTCAAAGCTCAGCGTTGCTCGGTGACCTGGAGGGCAACGACCTCACCCAGTCCGATCACACGGGTGCAGCGGGATACACGCTGGAAAAGCGATTCGAAGACTTAATTGGCCTCGCTACAGGCGTTTGAGAGAGAGCGGCAGAGGCCCTGCGTTTCGCAGTGGAAGATGTGCCTGGCGCACAGCAATTGGGCTGTCTACTCGAAGTTGATGAGCCCCGTTACGATCATCGACAGATCCGCGTGCTTTACGCGCCAACGTATCCTCTCCACCGACGCGTCGAATGATTGAAAACGTCAATGACTTAAGCCCAACAGCTTGTCCACGCCGCAAGGTTTGTATCTCAAGATGCGAAAGATGTAAGTTAACCGCCACTAAACAGCCTGCCGGCCTCGACCTTCGCTCCGAATTGGCCTGGCTCAAGATCATCGCCAGCTATCGCAAGCCTGCGCGGGCGCGGAGCTTTTTCGAGCTCGGCGTCACCTTGATCCCGTTCGCGCTTCTTTGGGCTGCCGCGGCGATCGCGCTGCAATTCGGTTACTGGATTGGCCTGGTCCTGGTCCTGCCGGCTGCTGGGTTTTTGCTGCGGCTGTTCATGCTTCAGCATGATTGCGGGCATGGCTCCCTATTTGCAGATCGGCGTCTGGATGATTGGATCGGCCGCGCCCTTGGCGTCCTGACGCTCACGCCCTACGACTACTGGCGGCGCGCGCACAATGAACATCATGCGTCGGCCGGCAACCTAGATGAGCGCGGTGTCGGCGACATAACGACCCTCACGGTGTCGGAGTATCGCGATCTGACGCCACTGGGCCAGCTTGGCTATCGGTTCTATCGGAATCCATTTGTGATGTTCGGGATTGGCCCCGCATTTCTGTTTCTCTTCAAGCAGCGACTACCGTTCGGAATGATGCGATCGGGCGCCCTGCCTTGGGTTTCGACCATGGCAACAAACCTCGCCGTCATTCTACTGGCGACCATGTTGATATGGAGCGTTGGTATTTTGCCCTTCCTGTTGATCCATCTGCCGATCGTTCTCATAGCTGGATCTGCGGGTGTCTGGCTGTTCTATGTCCAGCATCAGTTCGAGGAGACCCATTGGTCAAGGCCGCCCGAATGGGCGTTTCCCTACGCAGCCATGCATGGAGCATCCCACTACGATCTGCCTCGTCCCTTGCGTTGGATCACCGGCAATATTGGCATGCACCACCTTCATCACCTCTCCAGCCGCGTACCTTTTTATCGGCTCCCTGAGGTGCTTCGTGACCATCCTGAGCTTGCCGACGTTGGTCGTATCAGCATTTGCGACAGCCTGGCGTCAGTCAATCTCGTGCTTTGGAACGAGAAAACCCAGCGGTTGATTTCCTTCAGACAAGCTAAGATAGAACCCTCCTGATAGCCTTAGCTGCCGGTTTCATCTGGCATTGCCGTGAGCTCGGCCGATCTCTACCTGACGTTCCGCACTTGCAATTGTGCAATGCAGCATTACCTAAAATATCCGGGACGTCGATTGGCCTTCCGCGATCAGCGAGGATGCTCATGAGAAGTCTTTCGGATACATTGCAGCGGTTGCAACGGTACCGTGCCAATTCGGTGATGGATGCGGGTCCATCCAGATTGAAGCGGCTGGAGATTGTTGACCCTAATCCCGGTAACCTCCTTGGCTGGTACTATGCTCCTGAAAACGGCGATCGATCTTGCCCGCTTGCCCTCGTCGTCGTCCTGCATGGCTGCACTCAGACGGCTGCCGGCTACGACGCCGGATCGGGATGGTCGAAACTGGCGAACGAATTCGATTTTGCCGTTCTGTTTCCTGAACAGTCCCGCCAGAACAACCCCAACCTCTGTTTCAACTGGTTTTCCGACAACGACATTGAACGCGATCGCGGAGAGGTCCGGTCGATCCGTGAGATGATCGACAGGATGATTTCTGACCATGGCATAGATCCCACAAGAGTGTTCATTACGGGTCTGTCAGCCGGTGGCGCTATGGCAAACGCCATGCTTGCCGCTTATCCGGAGGTGTTTAGCGGAGGAGCGATCATTGCTGGTCTGCCCTATGGTGTTGCCTCAACGGTCTTGGAAGCGTTTGATCGGATGCGGGGTCACGGCCTGCCGTCACACGAGCGGCTCCAGGAGCGCCTTCGATCGGCGTCGACGCATCTTGGCCCGTGGCCCACGATATCCGTTTGGCACGGTACGGCCGACAAGACCGTAGATGAGTTGAACGCACGGGTCATCATTGAGCAATGGAAGGTCATGCACGAGGTTTCTGATCGGCCGGTGCGGTCTGACGCTATCGATGGACAAGAACAATACACTTGGACAGATAAGACAGGCGCGGACGTCATTCAGCTTCACCGCATTGGCGGCATGGGACACGGCACTCCTATCGACACGTCGAGCGGCTATGGCTCGAAAGCCCCCTACATGCTCGACGTCGGCATCTCGTCGACGGAACACATTGCCCGCAGTTGGGGTCTCACGCCGTCCTTCGAGCGTCGCGTCCAACCCGATGCGAGGGCGACGACCTCAAAGGAGACAGGAAGCGATGATCGCAAGGAGGTGACGAACTATGTCCAGGATGTCATCGAGAACGCGCTGCGATCCGCCGGCCTTATGAGATGAGGTGTCCTTGGCTGCCCCGAGGGAGAAACTGACCTTGAACATATGCGCGCCCAGGGTTCTTCTGCGCGAGGAGCGGAAATGGCAAAGCTTTCCATAAAGCACAGGACGACCTACAGCTACCGGTGTCCAGTGCAACTCACGCCCTATCGGCTGTTGCTGCGACCGCGCGAAGGGCCGGATCTTCTGCTGCAACATCACCAGATGACTGTCTCGCCGGAAGGCAGGCTGGCCTGGACTACGGATGTATTCGGGAACGCAGTTGCGACCCTGACGTTCTCGGAGCCGACAAGCCGGCTGGAGATCATAAACCATGCCGACGTCGACCTGAAATCGCAGTCCTGGCCGGTGTTCGACATCGCAGCGTCGGGCGCAACCTACCCATTCCTCTACGACGACCAGGATTGGAAGGACCTTGGCTCTCTCAGGGACGCTCAATATTCCGACCCCTGTGGCGAATTGCAGCAGTGGGCCAAGGGCTTCGTCATGGGAGAGAGGACCGACACACTGTCGCTACTGAAGGACCTCAGTATCGGCGTTTCGAACGGCGTTGCCTATCAGGCGCGAGATACCGAAGGGACGCAGGCTCCGCCGGAAACCCTTCGTCTTAGGTCCGGGAGCTGCCGGGATCTTGCGACACTCCTTGCCGAAACTGTCCGGGTTCTTGGGCTCGGGGCGAGGATCGTGTCCGGATATCTCTATGACCCGGCGAGCACCCTCGTCGGTTCGTCCTCGGGCGGATCGACCCATGCATGGGTTGAAGTGTTCCTCCCGGGAGCAGGTTGGATCACGTTCGATCCGACAAACAGGAGCATGGGAAGCGCCAACCTGATCCCGGTGGCCGTCGCACGCGACATTACCCAGCTTATGCCTGTATCTGGAAGGTTTATCGGTCCTGCGGATGCCTTCATGTCGATGGATGTTGCTGTGGACATAGCCTGCATCGACCGATGATGCGAGCGACAGACGGAAACAGTTGGATTCCCCCTAGGCCAAACATAAATCCGGCGCGCTCTTGTAAAATCAGAACTTGTGCCCATTTATAGCTCATCGACCATTGCTTGTGATGTTGGTCCGGAGCTTCGCTCCCGTCGGATTTCCTCTCAAATCATCGATCTTATCCCGCAAGGCATCGTGGGAGCCACTACGATTGCTCTGAAAGGAAATCGTCATGAATACTGGTACTGTAAAATGGTTCAACTCCACCAAGGGGTTCGGCTTCATCCAACCTGACAATGGTACCACGGACGTCTTCGTACATGCGTCTGCTGTCGAGCGCGCCGGAATGCGTTCGCTCTCGGATGGCCAGAAGATCTCCTACGAGGTTGTTCAGGACCGCAAGTCCGGCAAAAGCTCGGCCGAAAATCTTCAGGCAGCTTAAGTTTTCATTCGCACCGCTGACCACGGATGTACTGGCAGCAAAGCTGAGTGACTGTAAGAGGTCGGGCTAGCGCCCGGCCTTTTTGTTTTTGTCGGGCCTCGTCTCCGGCTTCGATCCAACCATCGACGTCTCGGATGTCCGAGCTACACACCGAAAAAGGATTATCATGACCATGATGACGCAGGAGTTATTTAAGCCGGAGAAAATCTTCGCACGCGATAAGGCCGCGACCACAAGCCATGTCGCGCGACAGATCATTGAAACGGAAGCGGCCGAGCGGATCCGGAAAACCGAGCGCCTGCGCCAATTGCGCGAAGCGCAGCCGGTTGAGCTGAAACCCATACGTCCTGCTCGGCGCCGCATAACAGCAGCATAGGCGGGGTGGTCAGGGGCTATCAGCGGTAGCCAACCGCTGCTTGGGCAACGCGTTCACGGAGAAAGAAGATGCATCTCACCTATAGAAATTTTTGGCCAAGCCCTTCGAGCGTCGCTACAATAGCTGTTGGCGTTTCAAGCTTCGTCTTCATCCTGTTCCTAATCACGGAGGGTTGGCTATGGTGAACATAACCGGCTTGAAACAGTCTCTTCTTCGCAAGCTTCTCAAAAGAGCGGACTACGCGACGCTTGACCTGAAGCCCGAAGCGGGAGCGGACCACGCGGCGGAGACCACTCTCATCGAGCAGATCCGGTCCGGCATGATCCGACCGGATGACTATCCCGCTCTGACAACCAGACATGACAATCAACGCCCCGGCGAGCCGGCGGATCAAGGAACGATTTCGTACGGGCAGGCGCATCGCATGGATGAGATGGATCCTATTGAGGAAAGCTGCGAACCGGGAGAGCAGATCGAATTCGCCGCGAGCTCCAATGGCGACCGCTGGATCCTATGTGGTCAGAGCAAGCCTGAAGATGCCTTTGTCCTGCATCGCGCCAATCCCGCTTCGGGCGGGCACGAAACATGCAGGTCGGTCGACGCCTTCCTCGATCTGAAACCCAAGGGGCCTGAACATGAGGCCCTACGAGCGTTGCTTCAGATCGATAGATAGAAGCCCAACCTTGCGCCCGAGCACGGCAGTAAACTGCCCCAGCAGCTAGGCGTTTCGCTGTTGGATGACCAGCTTGCCAGCTTTTTCAGCGACATCCGCCGTCAAGGTAGCATTACTTTTCTGGATTGTCGCGCGTCCCGCTGACGAGGGTCTTCGCCTTGACTTTCGGCGATCGGCGCGGTTGTCACCGGTAAAACGTTGCTCGTGCGAACTCTCTGGCGATTTCCGGATCGGTGCGGCAAAGCTGTTTGTCAGTTCTTCGCCGAGTTCAGGGCGGTTGGCATTGCTCATGATGGCTGGAGCCATTGCAGCAGACCGGCCCCTGTGGTTGTCCGCCAGCGACGCCAGCAACGCGTCGATCTCGTGTGCAGCGAAACCGCCGACGTAGTCACCATCGTTGATACATCGGGGCGATGGGCACACCATCACAAGATCGGCAAACATCTGCGGTGCTTCGATGGACGCAAGCGCTCCAATCATTGAGCTGACCGAATGACCGACGAACACACCGTTCGACCATTTCGATCTCGTTCTCATGCCCGCCCATAGCGCCGTGACCACTAACGATTTGTTCCACGCAAATTGAGGAAGACCCACAAAATGGGTCAGCGTCAACATCGGCAGTCGCCAGCAGACCGAGCATGCACTAACATTCCAAGCGGATCACCCCAAGGGGCAGGCCAAGCGCAGTGCAAACTGCCGTAAATTAACAGTTGCGTACTTCCCTGATCCCCAAGTGTGGGGCAGGGTTAAACGTAAATCGCCACGGGCAGCAGAGTAGGGAGCCTTCTCGTCGCTCATCCACACCGGGCAGGAAACCGCGTCTAATGAAGTATCGATATGTGCTGGTAGCCGCTCTCATGGCAGTCGCTCCGATGGCGTCGGCGGAAAATGCACTGGATAAAATGTCCGTCGAGCAAATCGAGGAAGAAAAAGCCTATGCAGCAGGCGTCCAGGTGGCGCTCTGGGGCCGTCCGTTTGTAGACAACGTCCACACGCTAGCTGCGGGATTGAAGGCGAACGCCGTCGGCCTAAACTACTTCAGGAAGTTCTCCGATCTCAAGACAGCAGCCGACAAGTTCGTGAATACCCCTAACAACGTCTCGATAGACGCTTATGCGGCCGCCGACCTAACAAGCGAACCGGTGGTGTTGTCCGTACCCGTGCTTAACGAAAAGCGCTGGTACATCGTCCAGATCGGCGACTACTTCGATCAAGTGACCTACAATGTCGGCGGAAGCCGAGGACCGGAACCTGGTCTGTTTCTCATTACCGGGCCAGACTACCATGGCATGGTTCCGGCAGGCATGAAGCAGATCAAGGTCAGGACGAAGCTCGCCGTGGTCGCCAACCGTGTGTTCGTCAACGGAGACGCCGATCTGCCCAACGCCCGCGCCGCGCAAACCGGTTTCAATTTGCTGCCCCTGTCGGTGTTCCAGAAGAACGGCCTGAACTTCAAGCTTCCGGAGAAGACCGACTACGAGCGTTTCGTCTTCACGCCGATGGCCCCCGAGGCGTTGCGACTTTACGAGCAGATCGGCTTTGGCATGCGTACCTTTCTATCGGCGAGCGACGACTTCTCCGATCCCGATGTCGGAGCAGCGCAGCAGATCGGTCTGAGTGTCGCGAAAGGATTCGATTGGCAGAGCCTCGACGAACCAACGAAACGGGGACTGGCTAGAGCGGCGAAGGCTGCCGAAGCCATCATCGCGGACACCTATGCGAATGCCGCCGAAACCGTCGATGGTTGGAGGTATACGATGGGCGGCGGCAGAGCAGGGTTCAATTATGCCGTCAGGGCCGCTTTCGCCGCTAATCTCACGGGAGCAAACGTGCCGGAGGAAATCCTCTATCCGAACAACCGCGTCGACGACATGGGTGCTCCCCTCACGGGCGAGCACAAGTACGTCCTGCACTTCGATAAGGACAAGCTTCCGCCCGTCTCGGTATTCTGGAACATGAGCATGTACGACGACAAGGAGTTCTTCATCGAGAACGACTTCAAGCGCTACAGCATTGGTAGCACCACCGAGGGCCTAAAGTTCGATCCGGATGGTTCCGTAACAATCCGGGTCCAGAACGAACGCCCGGCGGATACGTCGAACTGGCTGCCCGCGCCGAAGGGGCCGTTCAATCTGACGATGCGGCTTTATGGAGCGCAGACGCCGATCCTCGACGGCTCCTATCGGCTGCCTGGGGTCAAGCGCGTGGACTGATCGGATCAGTGAGTGGGAGTCCGTGGGACTTCCGGTGTGCAACGGTAAGATATTTATGCAAGCTCTGTTTCCGGGGCTCGTGCTTATGGCATTTTGCGTGTCGACAACGGAAGCTGTCGGTCTCACCTCAAGACCAACTGCGGCACGAACGGTCTTGTCGCGCAAACGAGGTTGTGGATTGGGCGATGCCCTTCGTCTGAACTGGGGTGCCGATGGTTTTGTCCCTTCAAGGCGCTAATAATGGCCCGCATTGCACGCCGGTCCTATGTCTTTAGGTCTCGCGCAGGGTGCCACGATATGCCGAGGCTATCCCCTCCCCCATTGGCAAAATCGCGGGCAGCCTGAATGAACGCGCTGAAGGCGGCCGGTGGGTTCTTCCTGCCAGGATAATACAACGCGAGCGGGGCCAATCAGAGGGTCCAGTCCTCGAGAACGCGTACCAGTCGACCGGCTGCAATATAATCACGCACATCCGCTTCCATGACGTATCCGAGCCCAACCCCATTCTTAGCCGCTATCTTGACTAAGCTTGACTCGTCGAGGGTGATTGAGCCTTGCACATCAATTTGGACAGCCTCTCCATCCTTCTCGAATTTCCACCGAAACAAGGCGTTGTTGGGCAGTCGTGCGCGGATGCAGCGAAACCGGTACAGGTCGACTGGTACGGTTGGTATGCCATGAATGCGCAAGAAATCCGGCGAAGCGACAACGGCATTGCTGCGCTTTAAACCAAGCGATACGGCGATCAACTTCCTCCAGACTGGATTCGAGTCCGGCCATTTACGGAAGAGCAGATTATTGCGGTATTGAAGGAGCAGGAGGCTGGCGCGAAGGCGGCCGAACTTTGCCGCAGGCATGCAAGCAACATTTTATAACTGGAAAGGCAAATACGGCGGCATGGAGGTCTCTGAGGCGAAGCGGATTAAGGCGCTTGAGGACGAGAACGCCAGGCTGAAGAAGCTGCTCGCCGAACAGATGCTTGATGCGACCGCCCTCCGCGAGCTTCTCCAAAAAATGTATGGTCCGCCGCCAAGCATGAAGCCGTCACGCACCTGAAGACCGTCATGGGGCTTTCGGAACGGCGGGCCTGCCAGATCATATCTGCCGATCGCAAGACGATCCGTTACCAGTCGAACCAACCGGTGGAGAGCGAGCTACGAGCAAGGCTACGCTAGTTGGCTAATGAGCGACGGCGTTTCGGCTACCGTCGACTGTTCGTCCTGCTTCGCCGGGAAGGGGAGCCGTCCGGCATCAATCGCATCTATCGGCTGTATCGCGAGGAAGGGCTTTCAGTACGCAAGCGGAAGGCCCGACGCCGTGCTGTCGGCATGTGTGCTCCGATCCTGGTCGAAGCGAAGACAAACGCCCGCTGGTCGCTGGATTTCGTTCAAGGCCAGTTTGCCTGCGGACGAGCGTGTGCTCAACGTCGTCGATGATGTGACGCGTGAATGCCTGGCAGCAATTCCAGACACCTCAATCTCCGGCCGCCGCGCCGCACGGGAGCGCATTGCCTCACGAGAAATGTTCCCTGATTGTTGGCCGTTGCCTCATCTGATTTGCTCCCAGCATTTGTGGGTGCTGAGCAAATCAGATGAGGCTAATCAGCGTAACGACGAAGAAGGGATTGGTTGCTGCTCTGGCAAAGCGGTATGCTGCCGGAAAGCGGGAGTAAAACTCGCACATCCTCGATCAGTTCGTTCCGATCAGCGGGTTGCATCGCAAACGTGCGATGCGCTTGCTGCGTGAGGCGGATAAGCAACAGCAATCGCGAACGCGGGCGCAGATTTATGACGAGGCGACCCGACAGGCCCTTACTGTTTTGTAGGGAGCCTCCGCCCGCATCTGTGGCAAACGAATGAAGCCGTTGCTGCCAATTCTTGGCTCCGCTAGTTTAATGAAGCGTCCCTGTGGATAGGTCCCACTCAAATTTCGCTAGTAAAAAAGTAGCTTTTTCAACTACGTCGGTAGCCGCAGCGGAGTAGTCTTTGGCCATGGCAAGCTGGTTAAGATCTAGCTGGTCTGCCAGTTCCTCCAGCATCCACCATAGTTCTTCACCATCATGCTCGGCGATGGAGGACGATACGTGAAGCCTCCTTGCCAACGTCTCAAGGTAGATCTCGCGCTGCTTGATTGACATTTTAGAAAAGTGTGTGATTTCAGTCATCGGTTCGCTCCTTCGCGGTGCGCTGTCCGAAAACTGACCGAGAAGATAGGTGACAACCATCCTTCGAAGAGCAAGACGATACATATAGCGGGCGTGCCACCTTTCAAGTCGAGTTCTGACTGAAAACAGAATGAATAAACTTCTCGGTCGTTTGATCGCATCAGATGTCATCTACCAGATTAGCTAGGTAAGGCGTGAGTCCACCTTTACGCTCGTCAAGTCGCTCGAAATTGCAATTTGAGGCATTGGAACCATGCGTCCGCAGACACCGTCGAGCAGCTCGTCAAGCTCCTTACTGCGACATGGCCGGACAAACACAAAGGCGGGTTCTGACAGCGCGATGGCACGGTCAATCGATGACTAAGTTGTAGCTGCCAAACCCGCTGCGGCTTGCTCGCCGTTGTCAACGCCGCTCACGTAACGCTGAAGCCCGAACAGATCTATTTGGGTCGCCGTTTACCGTCTTCGCTTGGCTCCCGCTCCGGGCGCTACTTTCAGTTGATGCTGACGCTCCACCTGCCTTTGCACGCCAGGCGGCCCGCCTCGACCACTCCGTGCTTTGTGTTCGCATGCCGCGATTGTTTGAGGACCTCGCGCTTGCCAGGCGGGACGGGCGCTAGCTTGCACGCGTTTATCTGCTGTTGCTCGATGACTAGACCGAAGCACCAGGCTCTAAGCACGCTGCGACTAGTTGATCCCGAGAAGCCGGGTCATATCGAAGGCGGCCGGTCGCGATCAACAAGCCGCACCTGCACTTTAGGAGTATCGTCCATGATTAGGTGTCCACCTGTTTTTGGTGGACACTTCATGCATCATAGCATCAGAGCACCGCACGTACGGATCTGGCCGGGGGGCGATGGGCAACCATCGTCCATACCGGGACCGTTTTCCCCGTTTCCGGGCTTTCCCGGCAAGCCCGGCTTCCCCGGTGATCGAACCTTATTAACCTCAGTCATGTGCATTCTTCTCCTAAATCGGATCCAGACTCACAGACAAAGTCGGCACGGTGAGGAATGTTTGGCTTTGTTCGACCACTCCTGTTCGGTGTTCACACACTCCAAATAGGCATAAAAAATTCAATGCGGCGGCTTCATTGCAACCTCAGGAAATGGCCTTTTAGATCGACGTAGTTCGAATCCGCTAAGCAACCTGAGCGACTTTTCGACAACATTATCGCCACGGCATGGATCCGCAGCTATTTCCGCACTGCAACCAGCTAGTCGAACGCTGAGTTCCAGCAACTGCTGCCAAACTGGATCCTCAGCGTTTTTAGCGACACTGGCGCAGGTCTGAAGCCTTTGAGCGAGTGCCCTGAGAATTGCCTCTCTCTCATCCAAAGGCACCTTTTCAAATGGCAGTGAGGCAGTCATGACTTCCTCCACGTGCATCTGCGGTGGCCGAACAAGCAAACCCCGCTTGCAGCCTGCGTCGTAAATCGATCGTAGAGTGAACTTTAACGTGCACGCGTTCGCCTGCAGGAACGCCACTGATCGCGAACTTGTGCATCTTGCTTTGTGCTCGTGGAGGATTGGGGTTTTTTGTCAGGTATGTGGTAACCCTGAGTGCAACGACTGAGCGTGTTAGGTCGCTGTGGATACTACAGATCATGATGGCATCTCCTACCTTCAGGCAAGAGCTCATATAATCTCCCAATCGGCTCTGCCCGGGGTGAAAAGGCCGACACTCCAGAGTACGCTTATTAATTCCAATCACCTAATGATTAAGCGCTCTATCGGCCAGAAAACATCGACGAGGCCGTTTAGCCGGCGATGATGGGTCTTTGCGTGACCGATCGCAACATCCCGCCACCGAATAGCCCGTTAGACGTCTCTGATGGGACTGACCGGCTACTACATGGCGGCACCCGGGTACTTCGCCGGAAACGACGATTACACCGGCTTCTTCCTGCACCACTGCGTCCACTATATGGACCTCGTCTCATTCCTCGTGTCGCCCGTGCGGACCATTTCGGCCCGCAAGGTCGAGAAAACGCCCGGTCGCTTGCTTTTCCATGTAGGGTTTGAATTTGAATGCGGCGCGATCGGCAACATTGCTATGGGAACCATTCAGTTCCGCGGAACGCCGGTGGAGCGTATTGAGCTGATGAGCGATCACCAAAGGGTTGAGGTCGACGACGTGATCGAGATCAAATGGCACCGCAATCCCCCATTCAAGATCGACGACCTAGGCGCGACGCTCAAAGACGATAGCGACACGCTGACGTGGAAGCCGAACTTCACTGCGGCAGCAAATGAAGATCCGAAGGGTTATCACTCACTCCTGGCAGACGTCGTTCCTGCACTCGCCGGTGCATCAACTCCGGCGCCTAGCATTGCTGACGGAGTTATAGCGATGGAACGGCTGGAGATCCTTCGAGCGGCTCTCGACATCTAGTTAAGATCCTGGAATTTGGTGCGATGACATCGATCTTACGTAAGGTTTTTAATATACTGCGATCCTCGACGGTCAACGGGAAGCCGAAATGAATTGTTCGGGCTCGTCTGGTGTGGATTGGACAAGCCAGCAGAACTGCGGACCCATCGGTTCAGATCCCTTCACGAACAAACTCTTGGTACCCCGGGGGTTCAACGCGATCGTCCGCGACGACTGAGGCAGGGTGGCTCGTCGCCAACAAACGAGCCGCGCCAGCCGGCGTAGTCTTTGAATTTAAACGTTATTCACGTCGCACTCTTGGCTCATACCGGTGGCAGGTTCAGATCGCATCGAATCGCGATAATCTTCTGTTTGTCAGCCCCGAAAACGACCAACACGTTTGTTGTTTGCAACACGCCTCCAGGCGGGCAGACGACGGCAAGCACAAGCGTTGGCGAGGTTGCTCTGGTTGACAAAGTTGCGTCGGCGTCTATAGTCCGTGCACCGGAGGTCGGCGAAATGGCGACGAAGCCGTTATCCAAATCACACGCGCGCGCCACACGGGCGCGGCATACGACGTCGCACGATGTCATGACTGTATTCACTGTGAAACGTGGGGCGGCCAAGGTTTTCGCAGGGCTCGAGCTGCCTGACGGCGCCGAGATCGCTATCGTCTCAACTCGCCCTGAAACCGTTAAAAGATCAGAGAGACGTTTCGCGACCGGGTAACGCGGGTCACGGAAGTGGTCGCACGTGGCCGCGGGAAAAGCCGGGAGAAATCCGTGGCGGTCATAGACAAGAGTGCCTTCGAACCCGATGCGCGCAGTCGCGCCGTCCTTGCGGGGGTTCGCATCGCACAGGAAGACCTGCGAGAAGCGGGTGGGGCTTTTGATCTCGATCAGGTACGGACACTGATGCGAGGCGTTTCCCGGCAAGCGGTCGACAAGCGCGTGCAAGAAGGTTCGCTCATTGCGGTGCCCGGTCCTAGCAATCGTCGCAGCTATCCTACCGTTCAATTCGAGCGCGACGGCACAGTCGTGCCAGGCCTCAAGGCCGTGCGCGATGCACTGCGAACGACGAATCCGTGGACGATCCTTAACTTCCTGATCAATCCCGATATGCGCTTGAATGCGCGTCGGCCGATCGATTTGTTGAAGGAGGGAGACGTGGCGACCGTTGTTGATGCAGCCGAGAGACATGGTGAGCAGGGAGCGTGACGGTACCGCGCCCTCCGCGTGACCTTGATAGACGTGACCCGCTGTTGCTCGAACTTCCTGACGGCTCCAGCCTGCACCGCTTCTATGATCCCATATTTTTTGACACGTCGACGCTCGGTCGCTTCAACGCGCCGGATGGCTCTTACGGTGTTCTTTATGCATCGGAGAACAAAGCAGGTGCCTTTGCAGAGACCTTTTTACGCACACCTGGAAGAACGCTGATCGACGCTGCTCTCCTGAGCAGTAAGGCATACGTCCAGGTCACGACCAACCGCTCCCTTCGTTTCATACGCATGGCCGGTCCAGGTCTTGCGCGCTTAGGGGCTACGGCAGAGGTGACCCATGGAGGATTACCGTATGCTGCGTCGCAGGCTTGGTCCATTGCGCTGTCGAAGCATCCGATAAAGGCTGACGGCATCGCCTACCACTCGCGACATGACGATGACGAAATGTGCTTTGGGCTCTTCGACAGCGCCATCGGCTCTTTTGTCGAGGTTATGCGCGAAATCGATCTCGATCAGAACTGGTTCTGGGAACTGGCGGACCGCTATAGCATCGGTCTAGCTCCATAACAGTCTCCTTCCCACCATCTATAAGTTGCGCCTGTGGCCGAAGTGGGCCGCAGTAACAGATCGCTTCACGTTCGCGCTGCATTTGCGATATAGCGCACAGGCGGAAAGTGCCGAAGCGTTATACACGGACTGGCCCCGGTAACGATGCTCGACCATCTCGTGAGTGCTTCAATTCTGGTTCGAATCCCTTCAGAATTGGCAGAGCGAGTTTCTTTCCACAGGGCTCGCCGGAATCGAAGCCGGTTTCCGCTCCTCACACGCAAGCAGAAGGGTGAAGACGATGGCTCCATCTATAGCGCGGCGATCAGGATGAGACGCTGGCGACAATATGAGATTTTTAGGTCGCGGTTGGGATGAAGTTATCACCCTGATTGCCGCTGAAAAGTTCTTCGTCGTTTTCTGATTGCCGCTCCGCGACAGGCACGGCTAAGGTCCTGATTGTCGCGGACGAAACCGGTCGGTCCCGTTGGCGCTTTTCCTCAAGGGCCGCTCTTCGCCGATAGCTCTCGAATCATCTCGAAGATCGTGGCGTGATTACGAGCCGGTCGACTGCTGCGAGTGTCATAGCGGGATCGGGAAAGACCCGGTTCCACTCTGCAAACGGCTGGTTTGCAATGATCAGGATCGACCGGTGTTCGTATCGGGCCTAGATCAGCTCGAAGAGGACGCTCGTTTCCGCCTGGTCCTTGGTGACGTAGGCAAGATCATCAAGGTTGAGCAGGTCGTATCTGTTGAGCTTGTCGATGGCGGATTCAAGCTGCAACTCCCTTCGGGCGACCTGGAGCTTCTGGACGAGATCGGTGGTCCGGGTGAACAACACCCTCCAGCCGTTCTCGATCAGGGCCAAGCCGATAGCGGCAGCGAGATGGCTCTTTCCTCCGCCGGGCGGACCGAAGATGAGAATACTGGCTCCTTTGGCAAGCCAACTGTCGCCGGCGGTGATTGCCATGACCTGTGCCTTTGAGACCATAGGCACAGCATCGAAAGCGAAGCTGTCCAATGTCTTTTGTCTTCGATCTCGCGGGGGATGATGGAGAGCTTCGCCGTCTCCTTGAGCGCTTCTGATACCGCAGATGACGTGGCCCGGAACGCCGCATTTTTGGTCTCGTGGATCACCAAGGCGCTTCCCTGCATTTCGAGCGAGTTTCGAACTTCTGGGAAAAATCGGGACCCTATTTTAACCCGGATGCCAGCGTAGCTTCGATGGGAGGCAACCATTCTCTTAGGAATTCGGGATCGTCTGCAACTCTGTTTTCTCGTCGTCTTGGTCATGGCTCTTCAGATGGTGCCCGCTGGCGCTCGCGTCAACGGAACCGGATCACACTTCCGGCGTTCGTCGTATGGTACCGTAGCCGCGAAGAGAAAGAGTTCCTATGACCGATATACGCAGGCGGGGCTTCTCAAATCATTCCGATTTTAACGATCAGATGGAAGAGATCGACGCATCCGACGACAATGCTTTTGAACCCGGCCAAGATCGCTCCGATGAGATCGAATTGGCGTGGCTGCGAAAGGAAGTGGAAGGTCTGCGGGAGCAGCTTGCCATCGCTCGCGGGCAGGCTCTTGTCAGCAACCCATCCTTTGAGGATCGAGACAAACGGGTCAGAATTGTCGCCGTACTCACGGCAGCGCTTTTCTGCGTGGTGCTCGCCACGCGGGTTTGACAGCGCCCGATGCTATTGGATCGCCTTGGAGGACATGGGTGGCGGACACTACGAACTAGCTTTTGGAACTACGCTAGGTTTCAGATGTTGATATGTGACCCTGAATTCGGAGTACGTAATGATCAATGAGAAACGGGACCCCGCAACCGACGACGCGAGATCGTCCGACGGAGGAGACGCCGAGCTCAGGCGAACTCGTCTAGCTGATGATGCGAGCGAAGGATTACATCACGCGCTGAGTGAAGACTTGGCAACGACGACCGCGCCATCTTCAGACAAACCAACGAGGACGCCTGCCTCCTCTTCGCTGGGCACCTCGGCCGAAGGGACGGTGGAAGACGGAGAAGCTGCTTCAGCGATCGAGGTGTCGAGATCAGCGCGACAAAGGTAAGCGGCATTGGTGAGGAAGATCGGGAGGATGCACAATGAATTTCCCGACACCGGACACGGAGAACCCCACCCAGCACTTTCAGCAAGTGAAGTATGCTGCGCGGGAAGCGCTTGCCGACGTAATCGCGCAGGCGAATGAAGCAGGCTGGGCAAGTCAAGAGATTGCGGTTGCTTTGTTCCATGCCGCGGAGTCTTACAGGGATGCGAATACCGCGGATCCTGACCCGGCAGATGACCCGCCGATCGGGGACGCCGTCCAGCAACAGATTGGTCACGAAGAGCAGTTCGACGAGATCCACGGACAGCGCTCGCGGCGCTCATAAAACGGCTTCTTGGACGAGCCACCAAACCGGGAGGAAACTTAGTGCCACAGTGATGAGCCAGGCGGAAGCGAATTTGAACAAGAACCGTCTGCCCGCTTTGCCATCGTCCCACTCGTACCACATTTGCGCTCTCTCGATTGCGGTGGAACAGAAGCATTTGAACTCCTCGGCGTCGAGTGCACGGCCGCAACAGTCGAAAGACTTGAAGGTCAGCCGCTGCTTTTAGAAAGACACACGCGCGACAACCGATCTTCGCTGGAACTCACAATCGTTACTGACGTTGTTGACGAGGAGGAACCACAATGTCCGTTCCAAACGAACCGATCCTGCCCCCTGTAATTCCGCCCAGTGAGCCGCCGCCGGAACCCGACCGCGACCCCGGCCAAACCCCAGTTCCCGACCCGCAGCCGGACGAGCCGCTGGACCCCATGGTGAAAGCGATGTTGCAGTGATGAGAGTCGGCGTGGTGTGCGCTGCCCTCGTGGCTGCAAGTGCACCGGCGATGGCTCAGGGCGGGATGGATCTAGGGCCATTCGCCTGTACGACGATCGAGGACTTCCTGTCCCTGGACGCTAACTTCAACGGCGTTAAGATCAACTACTTCGCTATCCGAGAAATAGCCGATCCCGTTGTCACTGGAATGTTTGCGATGCAGGTCACCTTCTCGGTCTCGAATATGTCAAAGCGTCACGCGTTGGTTTCTGCCGACCTAATCCTGTTTGATGCCCAACATCTTCCACTTGCCGCGGTCAGCGCTTCGCCCTTTCCGAGGACTGGTTCTCCAGGCACAGTCAGTACCGCTCTTGGGCAGACATTTGTCGAGCCCGGCACGGTGGCGAAAGTCAGGCTGGTTTGCCTGCGCCTCTTCGGTGGCTTGCGAGACTGACTTCGCAGGCGGGACCAGAAATTTCTATATTCGCCATGTGCCATTCAGTTCGAAACGGCGCGCAAGATTTTGGAATCCCGTGCGTTTCTGATTCTCAACAGAGGAAAGCATTATGTCCAAACGCGAACTTATCGACACGGGAACAGACAAACGGTACGTGCGCCGCGACAAGCAGGGCAGTTCAAGCAGTCCACCGATGTGGGCCGATCCCTGTCTGCGGACAAGCGCCACAAATCCAAGACCGACGCAAAGCCGGGCGAGGGTGATCGCGGCGATCATCAAGCGAAACACTAAAATGTGGGTATCATGATTGCAGTTTTTTGCCGTTGCGATGTGCCTTTGAAAGATAGGGGGCAATCTTGAGAAAATCGGTCGTCGAAGTGGCCATCAATTCCAATGGCAATCGCATACCAGTAGGTCTGATGAATGCCGAGCAAGCGCTCGCACTTCCGGATGAAATAGATTTTGAGGTCTCGCACCCGGATCACGAAGCAGGAACCACCGATAACTTTATCGGGAGGGATGAACTCGCTGCGCACGTAGAAGCTGCCAAGTGATTGTTTCCGGTACGGACGGTGTTCCCCGCAAAGATGGCAGGCACGAGAAGAGGGCCTTATTCGACTCGGTCGAGGCGGCGGCTGACAAGGCCGTCGTCAACAACTCGTTGGAGATCGTCCCTCTCAGGCGATACTAACATCGTCCGCTCGTCCTGCTGTGCTGAACGTCGACCACGAGTAGGTTGGATGCCGAAGTTCTATCTGCACATCATGGACGGCCTCGAAGCGGAGATAGACGCGAATTTTGCGACGGCCACGACGTCGTTAACGGCGTTCTCAATGCTCTGTCACAGTTCGCCTATAAAAGCTTTCCAACCCCGGACAGAGTCATCATAGAGGTCAGGGACGCTGCGCGTGCTCTGATAGTGACGCTGCAGATGTCGTTCAGCATCGGCTACGCTCCGCAGCAGCAGCCGGTGCACTATACACCGCTATCGTCCGTTGCCGTACTGATCGATTTCCGGTTCTCGCGCGTTTGTTGGGTGGCAGGGCGCGACGATAGGCGACCGAGACACCAAAGGCGGAAACTCATAACGGCCGCCGAACGGCTTGCCGCGCGTGAGCGGACGGACGCCGTCGCCCACGAGACGATCGTGGATGAGCGGCGACGCCGCGAAACGACGACCCAGCGTCTCCGGTAGGCTCGGCTGCAAACTCAGGAACAGACCCAGCAACTCTGAAAAGGACGTCATCATGGACGACGAAATCCGCAAGGCCGCGTACAAGAAATGGGAAGACGAAGGTCGTCCGGAAGGCCAGCACGAACGGCATTGGCAGGAAGCTGAAGCCGCTGTTCTCGGGAACTCGACCGGGACGCCCCAGACATGGTCGTCCGATCACAGCGGCGGCGTGACGCCGCTTTCCGAAACCGACTCGGATGCTGTGCCTTCAGCCAAGCCGGGCAACTTCAAGCCCGGCGAACTGGCATCGGAAAATAAGTGATCGGTGCTAGGCCGATCCGGGTCGCATTGGCTTCATGCTGTCGACGTCGCGTCGGCGGTCGATCCACCGCATGACGGGCGTCACGGCGATACCGTGAAGAACGATCGAGGCGAGGATGATGACAAACACCGTCGCCCACACGGTTTCCACATTCTCGAACTTCGTCTTCCCGGTGGCGTAGGCGAGATAATAGATCGATCCCAGCCCGCGTATTCCGAAGACCGAGACGATGACCTTCTCGGCGGCAGGATGACCGCAGCCCAAAAGGCTGATCCATCCGGCAAGAGGACGTACGACCAGGAGGATGGCGGTGGCGACCGCCACCACCCGCCAGTCCACATGCGCGAGGAGTGAGCCCTCCGCAACGATCGATCCGAAGCAGACCAGAAGCACCATCATCAGCATGCGCTCTATCTGTTCGCCGAAGTCGTGCAGCTCCCCGTGGAAGCTGCTCTTGCGTTCGACGCTCCTGAGCGTGAGCGCCGCCACGAAGACTGCGACGAAACCGTAACCGTGAACGAGTTCGGTCGCCGCGTAAGCCACGCAGGTGAAGCCCAGTGCCGCAAGACCGTCGCCGGTCCGGGCGATCCGTCCGCTCTCCGGAACCTTGAAGGTCAACCACCCAAGCACCCGGCCAACGATCCAACCCATGGCGACGCCCGCCGCCAGCTTCCAGACGACATCGAACAGGAGCCAGCTACCCACCCAGCTCATGTCGTCGGCCTGGCTTCCAGCGATTGCCATCGCCGCCAGGACGAAGGGAAAGCTCAAGCCGTCGTTAAGGCCGGCCTCCGACGTCAGTGCGAACCGGATGTCGTCTTCCTCACCGGTCTGCGGTGGCCCGACTTGGACGTCGGAAGCCAACACGGGATCAGTCGGTGAGAGCGCGGCGCCGAGAAGTAGCGCCGACGCCGCCCCTAGGCCGAGAACGCCCCAGCCAATGAGCGCGATCGCAGCGATCGACAAAGGCATCGCGATCCCCAGCAGCCGCCAGGTGATCATCCATCTGCGCCAGCCAAGCGGGCGGTCGATCTTAAGGCCGGCTCCCATCAGGGCGACGATGACGACGAACTCCAACAGATGTTCGGCCCACTTGGTATTATCGAGGGGGTTGAACCGAGGAAGGGGAGTGAAGGGCGACCATGCGAGCAGCATGCCGATCGCGATACAGCAAATCGGTAGTGATAAAGGCATCCGTCTGAGCGCCATGGGGAGCCACGCCGTCAGAAGCACGACCGCGCCGAAGATGAAGAGCGTGACGACGTAGCTGTTCAACCCGTTCACTTCTCCCAGCTAAATATGATGTCCGGCGTGTGACTTGATGCCTGTCGCGTACACATCACCGTGCAGGCGAGAGATTCGCTTTGTGGATATATCGACTTCCAAAAGGAAAAAGGGCGGCCTTCGCAGCCGCCCTTCAACGCCAATTCATCACAGTTAGACGCGGCGATACCGCTGGCGCTCAGCCTCGATCTGCTCCGGCGTATAAGGTTCTGCAGCGTCGTCGAAGCGGGTCCAGCCTTGTTCGTTGTAGCTCGCGCGACGTGCCGTCACGTCGACAGGACGGGAGCTGTTCAGGATCGCCTGCGCTTCTGGCACCTTGCCTTCGTCGACCTTCGCGGTAACGACAGAGCCGCCGCGTCGAATGCCTTCAGCGTAGAAGTTCGCTTCTTCCTCCGGGACGCCTTCCTTGACCATGGCGCCAACAATGCCGCCGACCGCGCCGCCTGCGACGGCGCCTGCGACCGCTCCCGCAGCCGTTGCCGCAAGCCAGCCGGCAGCGACGACCGGGCCTACGCCCGGAATGGCCATCATGCCGAGGCCGGTCAGAAGTCCACCTGCGCCGCCTGCGACCGCACCGATGCCGGCGCCGGTTCCAGCTCCTTCTTCGGCGTAACTACCCTGGCCTTCGACCTCGACGCCGTTCGCCTTGTTGGTAACAATGCTAATGTCGTCCGACGGGACGCCTGCGTTTTCGAGTGCCTTTACGGCTGCGCGGGCGTCGTCGTAGCTGTCATAGAGTCCTGTGATCGTACGCATGTTCGTTCTCCTCGCGCTGTCTTACTTGCCCATGGTCACGTTGCCCTGGAAATCCAGGGAGACGCCGGCATCCTTGCCGTCCTTCTTGGCGGTGGCCCGCCACACACCCTGGTCGTCGAGCTTAAGGCCCATCACGTCCGTGTAGCCCGCGCCTTCGATGCGCTCCTTGGCCTGCGCTTCCGTGAAGCTGTTCTTGCCTGCGACAGGAGCGCCCGGATTCTGTTCTGTGTTGACGGCCGGGGTAGTCTGCGACGTCGACGGGGTCTCGCTCTGGGCGAACGCCGCGCTCGCCGACAGAAGTAGGCCGACTGAGATGGCTGTAATCTTTTTCATTGGGTGTCTCCTCTATTGCTGAGATACAACCTCGAAAAGTCTAGTTTGTTCCGTTGCTTATGAGATAATTCGGTAGTCTCCCGCGGTCCCGCTCTGCTGAGCGTCACCCCGTTCTTGGATAGGTGTGATGTCGAGAGAAGACGGGTCGTCGCCCTCATTCCCTGCAACGACCTTGCCGCCAGCCAGGAACTTTATGGTTGCTGGAGTTCGGACGGTATCCGGGCGCCCTCGAATACGGCGACTACATCATGCTTCATGACGTGGGCGGCGCCGAATCCATCTGACGAAACCTGCGGAGGACTGGCTTGTGCCGGGTAAAAACCCATTCGGCATCCACTTCTACGCCAGCAATGTCGAGGAGCTTGCCGAAAGATCACGTCGCCGAAGCGGCACCTAACTCCCTTTTCTCATGTTGCGGAGCGCGACGGCCGACCCTCGTCGTACTGCTCAACGCCCGCACGAGCGGCGTTGGCGCCGCGGTGAGAATTCCCTGCTTGACCTCGTCCTCGTTCGCCAAGAACGGTCTGGAGCCGCACTTCGGGCAGAGCGCCGTTCGAATTCGCTCGTCTCGCCTCGCGCTTCAAATTCATTTGCTGGCGACACGGCAAAGAACGTGAAGGCAGATCCGCTCTCCTGCTGACGGTGCAGCGACAGATGCCGATCCCGATCGGAGCACCCGTGCACGGCAACCCTGACGTTCCCGCATTTGCACGGATCGGTCAGCCTCGTCCTGTAGACTTTCCTTTGCGATCGTCAACAACCTCGGTATCCGGCCGGTCCTCCCCATCAACGTGCTCGCTCTGCCAGCGGCCGTCTGCAAGCTGGTACAAGATCTCGGCGTCGCGACCTTCGACATGCTGTCGCTGGGCCGCCGACTTCGCCGCAGCAAGGGCCGAGTCATGATCGGCGAAGGTCTCCGACCAGACGTCGCCGAGCCTGTATCCGTATCCGCCGTCATGCTCGCCGACATGGTATGTGAGTTTCCTCGTTCGGCTAGTCGTCATTCCGTTTCCTCCGTTAGAGGGAGGTATCTAGGGCGACGGCCTTCGCGGTCCAACTCTCTCTGGCGTGCAGGTTGAACGCCCTCGTCTCACGCCTAGGTGATATGGAAGGTAGGGAGTGCAGAATGTTCAAGAAGGATGATCCAGACTTCAAGATGATGTCCGAAGCCGTTCAGGCCTGGTATCGCTTTTACGAAATCGACCCGAAAAGAGGACTTTCCGACGTCCTCTGCCAGGCAGCGATCGGCCTATGTCGAGAAGGACATTATAACTCCGACGACATCGCGACCGTCCTTATCGGAACCTACGTTGGCATCCATGCGACGCGGGTCAACGCGCCGACGTCGGCTGCCGTGCATTGACGAGGACGGAAACTGTCCTTGAAGATCGCCACCTACAACGTGAACGGGGTCAACGGTCGGCTAGAAGTGCTACTTCGGTGGCTGGAGGCAGCGTCGCCCGACGTCGTCTGCTTGCAGGAACTAAAGGCGCCTCAGGAGAAATTTCCGATCAAGGCCATCGAAGCCGCAGGATATGGTGCGGTCTGGCAGGGCCAGAAGTCCTGGAACGGCGTCGCGATCTTGTCGAAAGGGCGGGAGCCGCATCTAACGAGGAAGGGGCTGCCCGGCGAACCGGCGGATGAACACAGTCGCTACATCGAGGCCATTGTCGATGGCCACGTTATCGGCGGCATCTACCTGCCGAACGGCAATCCTTATCCGGGGCCGAAGTTCGAATACAAGCTCCGCTGGTTGAAACGCCTGCACGATTACGCAGCCGAGTTGCTCGAGCTGGAGGTGCCCGTCATCCTCGTCGGCGACTTCAACGTAATGCCGACTGAACTCGACGTATACAAGCCGGAGCGCTGGACGAACGACGCCCTGTTTCGCGTTGAAGTCCGGGAGGCCTTCAAGGCACTCCTCGATCAGGGCTGGACGGACGCGCTGCGACGCCTCCATCCGGACAAGCGCATCTACACATTCTGGGATTACTTCCGGAATGCGTACGCCCGTGACGCCGGACTTCGCATCGACCACTTCCTGCTGAGCCCGGAGGCGGCGCCCCGGCTTGCAAAGGCGGAGGTCGACAAGCACGTCCGGGGCTGGGACCACAGCAGCGACCATGCGCCCGTCTGGATCGAATTACAGGACGAAGCCGTGAAGAAGAGGAGACGAACGAGATGACCGACTGGAAAGAGCGGCTCCAGGCCCCCTGGAAGAATTCGTCGATGGCTTCGTCGTGTCTGGGGTGGAGCAGCAACAGGTCTTCAACGCGTTTACGGCGTTGTCCGTATCTCGTCTAATATCCAGTTTCGGAATGCGGTGACCTTCGGATGATGACCGTTCCCGGCTCGGTAGACGAGATCATAGCCCCACTCGACGTCCAGCTTCGCGATCGGGAAAGGGGCAATGAGACGCCCCTGTGCGAGGTCCTCGGCTACCAGGACACTTCGCCCCAGCGCGACGCCTTCGCCTCGGATGGCAGCTTCAATTGACATACTGCCGTGGCTGTAGCCCGGACCGCGTGTTTTCGAATACGGGAGACCAACCGACGCGAACCACCGCTCCCATGTCGTGGTCATTCCGATCTCGTGGATGAGCTGGCATCTATCAAGGTCATCATGTTCGGCTAGTCTGACTACCTGTTTCAGATACGTTGGAGCACACACCGGTGACACCGTCTCGTTCATGATGCGCTCGGCCGTCGCTGCAGGATAAACGCCAGTCCCATAGCGAAGGGCAACATCGACCTGGCTCTTTGTGAAATCTACCGAGGTGTCCGTGCGGCTAGGCAGCTGAATCTGGAGGGGAACTCGAACCGGTCAGCCGTCTGTTGCTTGTCGATGGTCGCGCCAAACTGCTTCTAAAATGCATGGACGAGGTGTACGCCCGAACGTTTTGACCTGTCGCCCCACAAGTCCCTCGGCAACCAGAGGAACTGATACCTCTGACAGGAAAGGAAGTCGCTTTCCCAGTACACTGGCTGTCAGGTCTTCCCATCTTTCGGTATGAAGCTCGCCACCTGATTGCGTCCGCTAGCTTTTGCGGCATAGAGCGCGGCGTCCGCCCATCGCTGAAGCTGGTCTGGAGATCCCCGGTCGCGGCCTGGTCCATAAACGGCTATACCAATGCTCACGGTGACGTGTGACGCCACGCGCGAGGTCGGGTTGGGGAGTGAGGCGGCTTCCACCCTGTTGCGGATGGTTTCTGCTATAATTTTGGCATCTGCTTCCGATGTCCCCGGAAGTAGTACAAGAAATTCCTCACCTCCGTAACGCGCGACCTGGTCCTGCTCGTTGCGCATGCTGCTTTGAATGATGCCGGCCACTTTGACCAGGCAACGGTCGCCTTCCGCGTGCCCGAGATTGTCGTTCAGTTTCTTGAAGTCATCGATATCGCACATGAGCATGGCTGCGCCCAACTTGGTTTCGGTCGCCGCGTTCCAACAGCGCTCGATGGCCTCAGTCATTGAGCGCCGATTGGCAACGCCAGTCAGCGGATCCGTTCGCGCCAACAGTTCGAGACGAGCATTTGCTTCAGCTAGATCCGCCAGTCGGCTGCGATCCCGCAGCTCGAGCAAGAAGGTCTTCTGAGAGAGGATGGTGGCCGTGCGGCGTGCTACCAGTGTCGCGGCCACGCCGCACGCGAAAAACAACGTCCCGGCCAGAGCGCTTCCCGCACCGATGTCTGTGTTTCTGAGCTGGAACGAGAGGTAGAGTCCCAACGCATAAGCTGCGATCGTCATTGACCAGCCAAGCGGTACCGGAAAGATGACGATGGCAGTGACCGCAACGAAAAGCATGATGGTCAGGTGGCGCTCGTAGAATTCCCCGCCTGTGTTGACTCCGACCAATGCAACCGACAGGAGGATCAAGAACACACATATTAGGACGACCGTGCCCTGCACCCATAACTGTCGCGGTCTTGAGAACACCACAGTCGCGACGAAAGCCGCTGGCGGCAGGATCGAGGCCGGCAGGAGCATTGACCAGACTGTTTCGGTCGGAAGTAGGACGGCATTGAGAGCAAGGGTCAGCGCATCGAGCACAATGACCCAAACCATCCAAGCGCGAATAATCTTCGAGGTCTGAGACCAGAAGCGCTCGCGAAAAAGATGTACGAGTTCTCCATTGAGGCGGATGTCCCGAGTTCGCCCGTGAAGTTGCCGCTCAACTTCCTTGTCGAGTTGTGAGCTCAATCGTTGCGATTGCCCACGTGAAAAACCCTCTCCCCCTGATGGCCTTCCCGCGTCTGTTGCGCTGTTGACGTCCATCGGGTTGATTTAGAAAGGGATGAGTCGCAGGCAAGGTCGCTTTTAACCACAGTCTTAGTGTGGCTTGTAATTGCCTAACAATGTCGATCGCCGCCCCTTCAGAATTCCGAGCTTGTATCGCGATAGGTCAGATTCGAAAGGGGCCAACGGCAGGCCTAATGGGCAGATCGGTTGTGTTACCACTCCACGAGAGGAGTTTTCCGCTTCTAAGCCGCGAAATTCTTGGAGCTGCTGTCTTCAAGGATGAAGTTCTTCCGATCTTTTGACGGGCGCATTCTGCCCTTCAACGTCGATATCGCTCAATTCTGCTCGGAGCTGATGGCTGGCGACCGAACATCTGGAAGGGCGATTGGGAACGCTGATGGATACAATGCCGATACGGCAGCAGAAAACAATCTCGTCGTCGAGACGCGAGATACAAGCCCATTTGAGGCAGCCTGAGAGTTATCAATCCTTGCTTTGCCTACGCCCTCATTGCGGGTTGCCGGTTCCAGTCTCGTCAGTAGATCGAGAGTTAAAACTGTGAAACGAAACGGCGGGAACGTTTTCCGCCCCGCCGCCACTTTGAACTATGTGACCCGTGTCAGAATTCTTCCCAGGTATCGTTTGCGGTAGCAGCTGCGGCGCCGCCACGGCCACCAAAGGCTCGGACGATTTTACCCACCATACCGCGGGCGGGCGAGGACGAAAATGTCGAACTGTGCGACACAGTCATTGCGGATGCCGTGCTACGCAGCGCTGCAGCCTGATAGGTGTCGCCCATGGCGGTTTGGCCGAGCTGAAACTGGCTGATCAGTTCGCGCAGGCGGCTGGCTTCGGCGGCGAGTGTGGCGCCGGCGGCATTTGCCTCTTCGACCATGGCGGCGTTCTGCTGTGTCACTTGGTCCATCTGGTTGATCGCGGTGTTGACCTCGGAAAGGCCGACAGATTGTTCACGCGCCGATGTGGCGATGGAGTCCATGTGCTGGTTAATGGTGATGATATGGGATTCGATGGTGCGAAGTGCCTCACCTGTATCCTTAACAAGCTTAACCCCGGTGCCTACTTCGATTGAGGACTTGCCTATGAGATCTTTGATCTCCTTGGCAGCCTTGGCTGAACGTTGCGCCAATTCGCGGACTTCTTGCGCAACCACGGCGAAACCCTTACCGGCCTCGCCCGCGCGCGCCGCTTCGACACCGGCGTTCAACGCCAAAAGGTTGGTCTGGAAAGCGATGTCGTCGATGACGCCAATGATGTTCGAGATCTGGCCTGACGATTCCTCAATACGGCTCATCGCCGCCACGGCATTTGCAACGACAGCACCGGAATGGCGAGCGCTCTCGTTTGCCTGAATGGCCACACTGCGTGCCTCTTCGGCGCGCTTCGAGGAGTTTGTGACGTTGACAGTGATCTCATCCAGTGCTGCTGCAGTCTCCTCCAGTGAGGCGGCCTGCTGTTCTGTGCGCTTGGACAGATCGTCCGCACTGTTGCTGACCTCGCGCGAACCGCTATCGATCGAGCTAGTGGATTGGGAAACAGAGCCGAGCGTGCCGCGCAGTTGTTCGACGGCCGCGTTAAAGTCGGCGCGCAGGCTTTCGAAATCAGGTGCAAATGGGCGGCTTAGCTCGAACGTCAGATCTCCCGACGAAAGGTGCTTTAGGCCAGTGGCAAGACCGTTTGTCGCCTCGGCCATCGCTTCGGCGCGGACACGCTCTTCCTCGGCGTTCAGCCGCCGCTGTTCCTCCGTCATCTCGCGCTGCTCGGCAGCTTGGCGTTCCAGTTCCTGAGTTTTTAAGGCATTTTCCTTGAATACCTGCACGGCGCGCGCCATGGCGCCTGTTTCGTCGGCACGCTCCTCACCCTCGATCTTGGCAGAAAGGTCTCCCGCCGCAAGGCGCGACATCGTTCCTGCTAGGCCGCCAATAACGTTGGCAAGTGACTTTGCGAATAGGAAGAAGGCGACCATTGCGATCAGGGAAGTAAGTGCGGTGGCGCCGATCATCGTCAACAGCGCTTTGTGCGCCTCGGCAATAATCGCGGTAGCATCTGTCCCTATCTCAAACACTCCAATTTTGTCGCCCGAGAAAGAATTGAAGGGCACTGCCTTGATGAGCATGTTGCGTCCGTCGAGAACCGAAGCCTCAAACACCGGCTTTCCATCGAAAGCAGCTTGGATCGTCTCCGCAGGCAGAAGCGGCATGCCGTTTTCGGTTGAGGACTGGTTCACAAGCTTGCCATCGGAAAGCACGTTCACGGCGATCTCGGCGCCGAGCCGCTCTGCAAGAGGTGCGAAATAGGCGTTAGAGAGCTCAGTGCCGACATCGACGACGCCAACGACCTTGCCGTCCATGACTACTGGCGCGACTGCGTAGACACCAATTCCCGTGCGACCGGGCTCAATTCCGGCCGCTACCTTGCCCGTCGAGACGGCTGAAGCGACAGTCTTGCGGCGATTTAGGTAGTTGTCGCCAAATTTTTCCGGCGCGTGCGCTCGAGCAATCACGTTGCCTTGCGCATCGGCAATAGTGATGTTCTGCAACCCGCCGGTCTTAGCTACTGCCTCGATATTGGCAGAAAACTCTTTAAGGAGATGCTGGCGATCGTTGCTGAGGATGTATCCTGCAACATCGGGTTCACCGGCAAAAGCCAAAGCAAGCGCTGATGCGGAACGCTGAACAGCATCCATGTCGGTTTGGATGACGCTGAGGTCGCTTGCCGCTTTGGTCCGGAGCGCTCTGTCATTCATTTCGGACTGGCGGTGCCAAGCCAACCCGCCAATCACCGCGCTCGCGAAGAGGACGGCAGCGAAACCATATCCCGTGATCCTGATCCAAAGTGGTTTTCTCACGGCGTCTGCAATCATCTGAATCCCCTTCGCGAAATGCGTCCCGTGCAGGGACAATCGGGGAAAAACCTCAATTTTTCATAAAATTATCTAACTTCCGGTGGCTGTTTGACAAGCCGACGTCAAGGAGCAGGGTCAGCGCGTGTTGCATGGGTATCACCGGACGAGGCAGCACGCCGGGTGGAAATCAGCTGGCATGCGTATCCACCGCCAGAGCATTGAAGAACTTCCGCGTGCGCACCATGCCGTATTCTTTGACGGCACGGGTGAGGGCGGTACGATTGCCTTGCCGGGCACGTTCCCTCACGCGGGCCAGTATCGGATCTCGGTCCTCGGCCAGATTGTCGAAATTGTTGACCAAGTCGACCAACAGGAATTCTTTGGTCATTGATCGTTTCGAAGCTCATAAGCTCTTAGCAATCGCTTAACAACTGCGGCGGCCTCCGTCTCCGCTTTGAGAATTCTTCCGAGCTTCAAGTCACTCGCTGACATCGTAGGGTGCCTGGACGCGGCCGGGGGCGTTGATCCGCTTGCCGCGGTGGCTGCCTGATGTGCTTTCCACTGATCGACGAAACCGGCATGCCGTTGGCAATGGCGCGCGCGCGGCCGTTCAATGTCCGGATCCCGCAGTCGCGACTACTCATCACCCAAACTCGCGCGACCGAGAAAAACGAGTTGACGCTCAAAATAATTGTCGCTACTGTACCAAACAGTACAGAGTTTACCGAATAGTACAATAAGAGTTTTGAAAAGGAAACCCAACATGTCACGTCCTCCGCTCCCCCCGTTCACATACGAAACTGCTGTCGAAAAGGTCCGGTTGGCCGAAGACGGCTGGAACAGCCGCGACGCTGCCAAGGTCGCGCTGGCCTACACCGCTGACACCCGCTGGCGAAACCGCGTCGAATTCGCCACCAACCGCGAGGAGGCCCAGGCTTTTCTGGAGCGCAAGTGGAACAAGGAGCACGAATATCGCCTCATCAAGGAACTCTGGGCATTCACCGGCAACCGCATTGCGGTGCGTTACGCCTACGAATATCGCGATGACAGTGGCCAGTGGTTCCGTGCTTATGGTAACGAGAACTGGGAATTCGCAGAGGACGGCCTGATGGCGCACCGCCACGCATGCATCAACGAAATGCCGATTGCTGAAAGTGATCGCCTGTACCATTGGCCGCTGGGCCGTCGTCCGGACGACCACCCCAGTCTCAGCGATCTGGGCCTCTGATCATGGCCCGCATGGTCGCTGAGAGATCCGACGCCATCGCCTCCCTGGCCGACGTGTTTCGCGAGCATGGATACGAAGGTGCGAGCCTTGCCTTGATCGGCAAGGCCACGGGCCTAGGCAAGGGCAGCCTGTACCACTTCTTCCCGAACGGGAAGGAGGAGATGGTCCGGGCTGTGCTTGCCGAGATCGAGCAATGGTTTGAAGATTCCGTCTACGCTCCCCTGCGGGACGGAGACGATGCCGACGCCGCAATCGCGGCGATGCTCGAGGAAACTGCGAAATACTTCAGGTCGGGCAGGCGTGTCTGTGTTGTCGGTGCCTTGGCTGTCGCCAACACCCGAGACCTCTTCGCCCAAGCCATCCGGGGCTACTTCGTCGCCTGGGTAGACGCTCTGCAGGCAGCGCTTGTCCGGCAGGGCCGTGACGCCGAGCAGGCGCGCCTCCTCTCGGAAGACGCCGTTCTCGCCATCCAGGGCGCGATCGTGCTCTCCCGGGCATTCGACGATCCTGCCGTCTTCGAGCGTGCAATCGATCAGCTCCACGCTCGGTTGGCGTTCAATGGAAAGTCGCTCGACGACAGTGCCTCCGGTAACAGGTTGCTTTGATCCCTTGCTGCTTCCTAACCTGAAATACTGCATCCGCAGGCTCGCCGCCGGGGAGGGTACGGGGAGTTATAGGGCAAGATCGGGATCCTACAGCGGCAAATCATAGCATTGACATTTAAATATACTTACCTGGCTTGAAAAGTTGGCGGACAGAGCCTGCCCTTCCCAAAGGAGAAGCGACGCTGACACCAGCAGCGTTCCGACGGTTAAGTACCAAAGGGTTTATAAATCGATCTGCATTGCTCTGCCTGCCTTATGTCATAGGCTACAGGGTGCTCTTTATAAGATCCTTTACGTCACCTCTCATATCGCGGACATGGTGGCGTAACGTTAAGCGTGCTTTTGAGTACGGGCATTAAGTCTCGGGGCATAGGCTCAGCGGGAACCGGAGATGCAGCCAGACCGCATGGGCGATTATCTGCGGCGGAAAAAGATGGTCCTTGTAGCTGACGTTCGGCGTGGTCATAGAGATCACCTAGTCTTCGACCGTTAAGCTACCAACAACGTGACAACGCCGGTGCGCGCCCTCATGGGCGGCGACAGAAGCCAAGCTCTGCATAATAACCCAGCCTTGCCTCACCGATATATAATTCCATATAGGAGAGTTCGGCGATACGGTTTTGTATATCAAAGTTGCGCAACTTCACAGTACTACGTATATATTATCCTGTATAATCGCCATCACACGATATAGGATAATGATCGTGGCATATAAAACCCAGCACTTAACGCAGCAGTTACGCGCTGCGAGAGAAGCACAAAGGCTAAGCCAGCGTGAGCTGAGCGCACGCTCGGGGCTGACCCAGAGCCATATTTCCCAGATTGAACGTGGGACAATGGAGCCAGGTCTTGGCAGCCTTGTAGATGTGGCGCGCGCACTTGACCTCGAAATCGTGCTGGCACCGAAAAAACTGATGCCAGCGATCCGCAACATCCTTGATAGCAACTCGGCGTCGATTGATGTCCTGACGTCCGGCCAGCGTAAGTTGGTGGCGCGTCTCGAACGCTGGACTTCGGAATTTAGTCAGGAGATCGGGACGAATTCATACACATTCGCCCTTAAGGACAGCTTGGTTCTGCTGCGGCATTTACCTCTGACACTAGATGAACTGGACATTCTCAAACGGACCGCAGAGCGGCTCGAACACTACCAGGCCGGAAAAATGCCGCGACAGGAAATGAGAGAGATCGCTCAGGAGATAAGACGGCTACGCAACGCCGCAGCGCATCGCGATCGTGATGGCGCTGTCCCGCGCTCGGCCTATGCCCTGGATGAGGAGGACGATGATGCCTAAAGTAACTGTACTTGATGTCAAGCTGTACGGACAACCGGTCGCAACCCTGACGAACCTACAGGACGGCCGCACCATTTTTGCGTTTAACGACGACTATGTTGAAAACGAAAAGAGGCCGACGCTCGGGCTGTCCTTCAAGGACCCGTTTGGCGCCCTAATCACCAAATTCCGGCCATACAGCATCGTCGTCCCGCCATTCTTTTCGAACCTCTTGCCCGAAGGACGGCTGCGCAAATACCTCGCCGAACGTGCCGGTGTAAAACAAACCCGGGAGTTCTTCCTGCTGTGGATGCTTGGCCGAGACCTGCCTGGCGCTGTGACCGTCCACCCCTCGGAAGGGGATGTCCTACCGCCGCACGACGAGCAATCGATTATTGAAGCGCGATCGAATGCGTTGCGCTTTTCGTTGGCCGGGGTGCAGCTGAAATTCTCCGCCTTCGAGAACGCCACCAAGGGCGGCGGCCTGACTATTCCAGCCGAGGGGACAGGTGGATCATGGATCGTGAAACTGCCCTCCCAGCAGTATAGTGGCATGCCGGAGAACGAATTCTCCATGATGACCATCGCCGGAATGATGGGCATGGACATACCGGAGATCCAGCTGGTCGAGCTGGATGCGGTGAACGGCCTGCCACAGGAGGTGGGAGAACTGCACGGGCAGGCGCTAGCCATCAGGCGTTTCGACCGTACGCCGGAGGGGCCGGTGCATATCGAGGATTTCGCGCAGGTGTTCGGCGTGAAGCCCGATGACAAGTACAGTAAGGGCAATTACCGGATGATCGCCCGCGTCCTCGGCATAGAGACGAGCACGGCCGACGTGGCGGAGTTCATCCGCCGGTTAGTCTTCAGCACACTGATCGGCAATGGCGACATGCATCTGAAGAACTGGTCGCTGATCTACCCCGATCGCCGCACTCCTGCGCTCTCGCCGGCTTACGACCTTCTGTCGACCATCCCCTATATCGAGGGAGAGGATACGGCCGCACTTAACTTTTCACGCACGAAAAGAATGGCGGAGCTGTCGACGGACGAGCTTGCACATCTGGCGGCCAAGTCGGCCCTGTCCGAAAAGTTGGTCCTCGACACCGCTCGCGAAACTATCGGGCGCTTCACGGATGTGTGGGAAGCGGAGAAGAAGAACTTGCCGATGGCCGCGAGTGTTCGCGAGACTATCGATGCACATCTGCCTACGATCGAGTTATATCGGGAACTGACTGAAGCGACCTAGAAAAGGTCATTATCGGAAGAGAATGCCCCATCACGGAGGCTGAAATCATAGATCTATACAAGTCGCATCTTCCGAATATTTTACTACTTGAACAATGTTAATCTCGGCCTATGCCGCGAAAAGGTATTTAACTCAGCCACTTAAGAATTCGAGAAAAGGAGCGCGACTTCGATCCCTTTCAAGAACCAAGATATGTCTTAAGCGAGTCAACGCGCTTTGTCGGGTTTCGGCCGATACAGTTGATCATCGATGTTACTCGCCGAACACGGCGGCGCCGTAGTCGGTGGCCCTATGTAAGATATGAATGATGATTACCTTTCCGGTTTCGACACGGTAGAAGATCAGGTAGTTTCCATGAGCGCGGCGACGAATATGATGGTGCTCGTAGCGCGGAACGAGGGCGAAGCTGTTCGGGCGATCAATGAGACCCTCACATTTGCTCCGCAGCTCCCGAATAAATGACAGGGCGCGCAACGGATTGTGCTCAGCAACATAATCAGCGATCTGCTCAAGATCGCTTTCCGCCTCGCTGGAGAACTCCAGGATCATGCTGATTTTTCAGCTTTGTCAGCCATCGCACGATATTTAGCCTCGAGACGGTCGAAGACATCGCTTGCGGGCTTCGCTCGGCCGGCGTCCGCATCGGAAATGCCGCGCATGATGGAAGCATCCAGCGCGGTGAGGCGTGTCTCGCGATCCTGGACCAGTCTCACACCTTCACGCAGGACTTCGCTTTTTGATCCATAGCGGCCCGTGTCGACGAGTTGCTGGATATAGTTTTCAAGCTGTTTTCCTAGATCGGCACTGATCATGTGGTCCTCCACCTAATCCATTGAAGACAAGATAGGTCTTTTATCAACTATTATCAAGAACGATAAGTTTGGTCTCCCGCCAGCGCCGGCCAACCCCGCGTCAGCAATCTGCCTGAGTACAGGCGTCCGATCCGCTACAGGTCGGAATCCCGTACCCTGGAGCTCATGGGCCTGGACAAATCATCGCCTATCCCTATCTCTGGGCTTGGCAGAACGACCGCGGAGAGACAGAGGGACGCAAGTCGCGCCCGACCTGCGTATTCACGGCTCATCGCCATAACCTTCGCCGCGCGCCAGACGACCGATTTCCGCCTCAAACAGGTCTGTATGTTCTGCGGGCATTTCCGCCGCACGATGTACTTTGCGAGTATCGCCGCCCATGCGCAGACGCTCGTAATGATCGTAGCTCATTAGAACAAAGCGCGGTTTCCTATGCTTTGTCAGGACGACCGGCTCCCGGCTGGCAGCATCTGTGACGTCACCGACCTGTTTATTGAGGTCACCCGTCGTGAAATGGCGCATGAAACGAACTCCGATTGAAGTTTCCAGAATATCCAGATTTTCTGCATTTGCAAGAAAAGGTCGTTCGTCGCGGGTTTGCCATCGCGACGCAGGCGACCGCATGACGGTCGTAGCGGGGCTTCTTCGTCCGTCGAGCACGAATGTCAGCAACTGCGTGATCAGAAGCGAAATAAGCAATCGGGAGAGCAACCGGCGTGCATGCGCTTAGCTTGCTAGTTAGCGTGCGTCGAACATCGTCGCCCACTTGGCAGCCCACGGACCATCAAGGTATCTCCACAGACAAGCCCTGTGATGTTGATGCCGTGCATCTGGAAACCCGCCGAGAGCTCACGATAAAGCTTGTCCGCCTGCGCCGGTGCTACATGAAGAGCTCGTCGAAAGCTCTTGGAACCTCGGTCGAATGTCTTGAAGCAGGTATGTCATCGATCAGCAGCCGCACGCTTTCCATCCGCGATTTCGGGATCAGCACGGGGACGAGATCAAGCGTATCGCAAAGTTCGGCAAACAGCGTCAGACGGTCCCTGCCCAAGCGATTGTTGGCAAGGTCACGTTCCAGTTCCGATATCCGGGCACGATTTCGACCAAGTCGCTCGGCCACCGTCGGTTGGCTTAGGTCACGCTTTTTCCGGGCTGCAAGCAGTTGTTCACCGAGTGACTGAAAAACAGTTGTGATCATGCGGAATTCCGCTTTTATTGTGAGAGCAATGCGGAAAGCCGCGCATATTTCCTTTATACAGGCAAGCGGAATTCCACAGCATTTTTTAAAAGTGTGCGGAAATCCGCTGGAATCCGGATCTGCTACGCTGCAAGCTCCTAATCCGACACAGTTTAGCGGCCGCCCGAGGTGTTCCAACGACAGTCGATCAGAAACCGGCAATCACCACCCAGTTGTGATAGTTCGAATTAAGATGAGGCGTCAGGCGAGAGCGGAACGCCGCCCATTGTCTATATCCACTCTCTGGCCAGTCTGCGTCAGATGTCACAGAGTTTCAGATGCTTCGGCCAAAGCGCCGGAATGGGTTTTAGGATCGATTCCGCTCAAGAACTTCGTCCAGTAGTATCAAAACGAACTTAGGCGGGAACCGAAATATGTGGCTGATGGCCATTCCCTGACAACCAGGCAATTCTCTCAAACTGTCCTATACCGCAACTGAGATTCAAGCTGGGATGGTAAGCGGGCTCACCCGACGAGATCCTTGATCGTTGCAATAGTCATGAACATCCGCATCGGCATAGAGGGAAAAGGCTGAAACCCGTATCCGATGTAGAGGTCCTTGCGCTGCTGTGTTTTTCGGGGGTCTCCGCAATCGAGTACATCCAGGACGACGACGGCCGTGCCGATCTGCTCGGCAATCCGGGCAATCCGTTGGAGGCAATCGGCAAGGAGAATGCCGCCGTATCCACCGCCTCTAAATCGTTCGTCGCGACCGATCATGGAGATGTAGGCGGCAGGGATCGCGCCGTGCCCCGGACGATTGCGGGCGAATTTTTCCGGTAGTTCGTCGTAATTGATCGAATGAGCGTTGATCGCGTAGAAGCCGATGATCGACTTCTCGTCCTTCGCAGTCAGCACCCAAACACGAAGGTTATCTCCCTTCGTGAGCTTGTTGGCCGTCTTCTTGATAAAGTTATCGACTTGGCTAACGCCACACAAAAAAGCCGCCCGATCGTGTTTGGAAGGATCGAGCGGCTCGATGAGGAGTTTCGGCTTTATGTCTTCTGCCATTATTTGGAAACGACACTCTCTCGATGACGCTTGAAAGCGTCCTTCAGGCTGTTCGTCGGCGCAGGCGGATTATCGAGAGCCTCGAAAAATGCCGTGTGATCGACAGCCTTAAGACCGGTCGCTTCGTGGGCCGCGATCGTTTCGATTGCAGACTTGTAGGCTGCATTGATCGTAAAGGCGGAATCGTCCATGCCAGAAAGTGTTGCCGCCCGGTGAATGGCATCCTTGATACGAGGCTTCGTACGGAAATTCATCCGCGCATTGCTCGGCTCGTCGATATCGACAGTGATGTCTTTGAAAGCAAGCATAGTCGCCTCCTGCCTTAGAAATTAGACCGCTTTGTACGCCTCATCGACGTACATGTCAACTTTCATCGCATGCGTACGCCCTTACGACGTACATCTGACATGCTGGTCGGGGCCGAAATCTTGATTTCTAAGGACCGCCAGGTGGCTGCCGCGGTGGAAACCACGAGGTGCGACGAGAAGACCTTATAAAACTAAGGGACGTCCCCGGGGCATTTGAAACACCAAGCTTTCCTAACAGGTGGGTCAATGGTTCGATTCCTTTCAAGAATCACAATGCTCAGCCATTCCCGTCCGGAAAGAACCAGCAGGCGTCGGATTGTCTACAAGAGCAGATCGGGGAAACGAAGTTCGGCGGGCAGTAGCGTGTCTCGAAGCAGTCGGGAGCCAAGACGGGATAGCCACGCCGAATAGCCCGTTAGACGTCTCTGACACCTTGTGCGATCAAAGCCTTTGGGATCATTGTATGGACGCCTTTCTTGACGTTGACGACCTGCGTGATGCGTACATCGGCAGCCATGCTGCAAAGGCTATAGGCTTGCACGGATGTCAGATGGGTTCTTTCAACAATCATCTGGATCGCCAGGCGGAGCGCCTCCTGCATCGCCTCCTGCAGGTCCGCATCGAACGCCATGGTGATCAGGTGATTTGCTGTCTCAGCGTAGGGCATCGCAAGCTGTGCGCCACTGATAACATCAATCTTGAGTGTCCCGCTCAATCCCGTTTCGACAGCGGTCAAGCAGACTTCGCCATCTCCCTGTGACGCGTGGCCATCGCCGGCCGAGAACAAAGCACCTTCGACGGAGACGGGCAGGTAGAGGATCGAGCCGGCCGTCAGTTCGCGGTTATCCATATTGCCACCGAAATAGCCCGGAATGATCGAGGTCAGGCGGCCATGTTCTAGCTTCGGCGCGGTTGCCATGATCCCGAAAAACGGTCGCGCCGGCATCACCATGCCCCAAGGCGTGGTAATGGTGCCGGCCTTGCGATCGATGGTCAGATGCAGGGTTTCGTCTCGCGTGAAATCATGCAGCAGCGCGCCCTTGCCCGTTCTGATGATGTTGAAACCCCAATCATCCCGAAGCCTGACGTCCAGGATCTCGACACGCAAGGCGTCACCAGGCTTGGCGCCACGGACATGGATTGGGCCGGTCAGTATGTGAGGGCCGGGCAAAGGCGCGAGCGCCGCGTGGATCGCCTGTAATTCGGGCCGGATCGAATGGGCCGGGTTACGCGAGGTCTCGGAAGGCGACCCGCTGACGCTATGGATCGTCACGGTGTCGCCAGGATCGATCTCGATCACTGGCCGGCGGCGTGCATCGAGGTGGCCCCAATGCACGGTGTCCGGTGTGGGGAAGACGTCGTGATGGGGCATGCTAGATCAAGCCAGTTCGAAGCGGATGGGTTGAGCACCTTCCCAAAGCGTCAGGTTGCCGAGTGTCTTCAGGTTCCCGAGGCCCGACGTGAGGGTGATGAAGTGATTGCCGGCAAGCTGGCCCATTTTTGAGGAGAAGTCCACGCCGCCATAGGCAAGCAGGATCTCCGTTTCGCTAATGCCACCGGGATAGAGGATGATGTGGCCGGGGGCCGGATGGCTTGTGTGGTTCTCATACCCGACGCCGAAGTCCTCGTCGCCGAGCGGTACCCACACGCCTTCGCCGCTCCAGCGGACATGGACGATCTTGCTTTCGTAGGGCAGGCGCTTGAGGAAGGCAGCGCAGGTCTTCGGCGCATCCTCCGCCTCCAGGCGGGCGTCGAAGGTGAAGGGGCCGGCGGTGATCTTGAGCTTGGTCATTGCTGTTCCTGTTAATGCGAATAGAGGAGAGCGGGCGGGCTTATCAGCCGCCAGCGGAAAAATTGTCACCGCGTCTGGCCCAGCCGGTAACGCGCGCTTCGATCACCGAGAAGATCACGTAGAGCGCGACACCGAGCGCTGCCAGAATGAACAGGCCAGAAAAGACCAGCGGCACATCGAAGCTGGAGCTGGCGATCATCATCACATTGCCGATCCCACGGTTGGAAGCGACGGTTTCGGAGATGACGGTGCCGACGAAGGCGAGCGTGGCCGCGACCTTCAGCGATGCGAAGAAATACGGCATGGTGCGCGGCAGGCCGATATTCCAGAGGATCTCGAGTTTCGTCGCCTTCAATGTCCGCATGACGTCTTGCAGTTCCGGCTCGGTCGAGGCGAGACCGGCGGCGACATTGACGACAATTGGGAAGACGCACATCACCATGGCGGTCAGTACGGCGGGAACGGTACCTGAGCCGAACCAGAGCACGAGGATCGGCACGATCGCGACCTTCGGGATGGACGAAAAGCCGACGAGCAGTGGATAGGCGACATCATAGGCAAGCCGCGACGAGCCGATCAGCATGCCGAGCGCCAGTCCAAAAATGATGCCGAGGCCGAGACCAAGCAGCGTCGTGTAGACCGTCTGGACTGTATGCGGCCAAATGGCCGGGAACTGCGTCCAGAGCGTTACGATGACTTGGCTCGGGCGCGGCAAGACAAGATCCGAAACGTTGAAGGCGAGGCATATGATCTCCCAGAGCACGAAGAAGCCGACAATGCAGGTGGTGGACAGGATCTGGCGTTTAGCGGCGGCTGTCATGACTGCACCTCGTTGACGGCGCGTGCGGCGACGATGCGTTCACGCAGCCTTTGCGTCAGGGACACGAATTCGGGCTGGAAGGAGACGTCGATGGTCCGTGGACGGGCAAAGGGAACGGTGCTGTCCTCGATGATGCGGCCAGGTCGTGCCTGCATCACGCAGATGCGGGTGGCGAGATAGGCGGCTTCCTTCAGGTCGTGGGTGACGAGTACGACGGTTGGGCGTCGTTCGATCCAGAGCGTCTGCATGATCTCCCACAGTTCCTCGCGGGTGAACTGGTCGAGCGCGCCAAACGGTTCGTCCAAAAGCAGAAGCGTCGGATCATGGATCAGCGCGCGGCAGAGCGAGGCGCGCTGCTGCATGCCGCCGGAGAGCTGCCAGGGAAACTTATCGCCGAAACCTGAAAGCCCCACCTTGGCGAGCAGCGCTTCGGCGCGATCGCGGTATTCGCCCTTCTTTTTTCTGGCATAGCCGTGCTTGAACGGCGGAACGATCTTCAGCGGCATCATCACATTGTCGCGGATGTTGAGCCAGGGCAGCAGGGTTGGGTTCTGGAAGGCCATGCCGATTCTGACCTCGTTCGCGCCGATCTCCCGACCGGTGACGAAAATATTGCCCTGCGATGGCGAAAGCGTGCCGGCAACGAGTTTCAAAATCGTCGACTTGCCGCAGCCGGACGGGCCGACGAGGGCGACGAACTCACCGTTTTCAATACTGAGCGACGTCTCGGCCAGCGCCACCGTCTTGTTCTTCTCGCCACCGAAAGTGACGTTCACTCTTTCCAGATCGATCACGGGATTGCCGGGGACCACCCCGGTTGCGAGAAGTTGGTTCATGGCGATTAGCCCTTCCTGGGCGCTGTCACGGCGGCCATGGTCTGGTCGGCGTTGCGAACGTCCGGTGCCGGCATTTGCTGGATCGCATGAACAGAGCGGCCCCACCCCTTGGCGCTGTCCTGCAGCGTACGGTTCTTCATCGCGAAGCGGCCGCGCACGATGGTGTGGATCGGAAGCGCTGTAGCCTTCATCCCGTGCCAGGGTGAGATTTTCGCCGTCGACTGGATCTGCGCGTCGTCGATCGTCCACTCGTGGTTCGTATCGACGATCGCGAGATCGGCGTCCGAACCCACCATCAGCGCACCCTTCGTCGGGTAAAGGCCCCAGCACTTGGCGGGTTTTTCGGCGCTCCAGCGCACATAGTCGGACAGGCTTGCTCCGCGACGATCAAGCTCCGTCAGCATGAGCGGCATCTGTGTTTCGACGCCAGGGAAGCCGCAATCGACGGTCCAGATGTCGTCGCGGGTCTTTTCCTCGATCGAATGGGGGGCGTGGTCGGTGGCGATCATGTCGATCGTGCCGTCGGCAAGCGCCTGCCAGATCGGATCCTGGTTTTCGGTCTCGCGCACCGGCGGGTTGACGCGGATGACGCCACGCTTCGCCTCGTAATCATCGGCGGACAGAAGGAGATATTGCGGGCAGGTCTCGCCAGTAATATCGACACCGCGTACCTTGGCTTCTGCCAGCGGCCGAAGCTCGGCGGCAGACGAAATGTGGAGGATGTGGATGCGCGCGCCCGTCCATTCTGCAAGGATGGCGGCGCGGGCAACGGCTTCGGTCGCCACAACGGCCGGGCGGGCGGCGAGGTGAGCCAGCGGATCGGCGCGGCCCATGGCGCGCAATCGTGCTTCGCGGCGCTCCATGATCGAATTCGTCTCGGCGTGCAGCGAAATGCGCTTGCCGGTCGGCGCAACGATTTCGAAGAGCTCGAGCATGGCGCCCGTCGTCGGTGACGGGATACGGCCGAACGTGTTGCCCATGTAGCATTTGAAGCCAATGACGCCTCCCTCGATCAGTTCGCCTATATTCGGCAAGCTGTCTTCGCCGAGCACGGCATAGAGGCCATAGTCGACATGGGCTTTGGCGCCGGCGATTGCGTGCTTTTCGGCAAGCGATGCGGCATCGGAGATCGCCGGCAACGTGTTCGGCATGTCGAAGACGGTCGTGACGCCGCCGAAGGCCGCCGCCGCCGTGCCGCTCGCAAAATCCTCCTTCTGCGGATAGCCGGGATCACGGAAGTGTACATGGACGTCGATCGCGCCGGGCAGGATATGGAGCCCGGTCGCATCCAGCCTGTCCTTGGCCTCGGGCATCGCATCCTTCTCGCCGATCGCGAGGATCTTGCCATCCCTGATGGCGATGCTCGCCAGATACTGGGTGTCGGAGGTGACGATCGTGCCGCCGTAGACGACAAGGTCCGCAATGATGTCGGTGGTCATCTCATATCTCCTTAAAGGGCAGCCCAGCCGCCATCGACGGGCAGGTCGACGCCTGTGATCTGGCGCGAGACGTCGCTGGCGAGGAACAGGCAGGCATTGGCGACGTCGTCGTCGACGGTGATGCGCTTCAGCGCGTAGGCTTCCGCGTGGCGGTTTGCTGCCTCTTCTTCCGTGATGCCGAGCTTCAGAGCCATGGTCTTGCAGACCTTGTCGCGGAAACGGGGTCCATCGACCATGCCGGGGGCGACGCAGTTGACGTTGATGTTGTGTTGGCCGACCTCAAGCGCGAAGCTTTTGGTGATCCCACGCAGACCCCATTTGGAGGCGGAATAGGCAAGGCGGCCGGCACGTCCCTTCATGCCGAAGGTGCCCCCGACATTGACGACCTTGCCGTAGCTGTTCTCGATCATCGACGGCAGAACCGCGCGGATCGTGTGGAAACAGCCGTTCATGTTGAGCGTGACGATATCGTCGAATTCTTCCGGTGTGGTCTCGACGCCGGTCTTGCCCATCGGCCCGGAGCCGCCGGCGACATTGACGAGGACATCGATACGGCCGAAGGCTTCGACAGTCTTCAGGGCGGCCGCGTCACATTGTCCGGCGTCCGTGAGGTCGCATCCGATCACGACAACGGAACAGCCTTTGGACCGGGCTTCCTCGGCGACAGGCTCGATCGCTGCCGTATCACGGCCGACGAGAGCGAGCTTGGCGCCTTCATTGGCAAAGGCGAGCGTGATGGCCGCGCCCATCCCCTTGGCGGGGCCTGTGATGAACACGACTTTATCCTTCAGCATCAGGTCCATGATGTTGTTTCCGTTATTTCAGCTGTGATGGGAGGGGCGGCGCGCTGGCGCCGCCGTCACTGGGTGGCTCAGTTCATGACCGTGAGACGGTCGTCCTTGGCGGGGAGGAAGCTGCGATCGAAAACTTCGGTGAGCGCCGGTGTGCGCGGCAATTCCTTTGCCTTGACGATGATGTCGATAGACTTGCTGAGACGGGCGTCATCGACGTCACCGAAGCCGATCTTGGCGATTTCGTCGTGGTTCATCTCGTTGGCGATGGTTGCGTCGAAGCGTTCGCGCTCGATGACCGGCTTGATCAGCGGTTCGCGCTTCTGAACGGCAGCGATCGCTGCATCCGGATCCTTGATGGCGTCCTTGATGCTCTTGTTGATGGCGCGCAGGAAGCCCTTCACCGCGTCGGGATTGTCCTTGACCAGCTTCTTCGAGGCAATGATGGCGTTCGAATAGAGATCCATTCCGTAGTCGCCGTAGCGGATGAAGCGCAGCTCCTTGTCGGGATCGACGCCGATGAGCTTGGAGCTGAAGCGGATCGTGTTGACGTAGCCGAAGACGCCTTCGACCTGGCCCTTCATCAGCATCTGCTCGCGAAGGTTCGGCTGCATGTTGGTGATGTTCACCTTGGTGCAGTCGATCTCGGTGATGGAGCACAGGGCCGGGAAGAGCTTGAGCGCGCCATCATTGGCCGCGCCACCCAGCGTGTGGCCGGGAAAATCCGCCGGCGACTTGATCGGGCTGTCCGCCTTGACGGCGACAGTGAAGGGCGGCTGGCTGTACATCATGAAGACGCCAACGGGCGCGTCTTCCGGCTTCTTGGCTGCCAGTTCGATCAAGGCGTTGATGTCGCCGAACGCCATATCGTAGGCGCCGTTGGCAACCAGCGGAACGCCTGCACCGGAGCCGTTGCCCTGGTCAAACGTCACGTCGAGGCCTTCCTCCTTGAAGTAGCCCTTGTCCTCGGCGAGGAAAAGCAGACCTTGTGGCCCCTCATACTTCCAGTTCAGGACCATGTTGATGCTGGTTTCGGCATGGGCCGCGGTGCCGGCGAATGCGGAAAATGCGATGGCGGCGACAAGCGCCAGCATACGGGCGCGCGTCTTCATCTGGTGATTAGCCATTGTTGTTCCCCTTGTCTGGTCGTTGGAGGCCGCCTTTGTCGCGGCTTGTTCTTTGATGTTGCAATGCGAGAGTACACGGTCCAGTGTGTATCTCAACCGCAATTTTTGTGCGTGAACGGTGCTAAAAAGGCCTCACTCGGAGCAAGCGATGCGTCACCTGAAATTGCTGCAACAAGTCTCTGAAATCGCCAAAGCGGGCTCGATCCGCCAGGCGGCGGAGCGGATGAATATCACGGCATCGGCAATGAACCGCAAGATCCAGGATCTGGAGTTGGAGATAGGAACGCCGATATTCGAACGGCGTGCGCGTGGCGTGAAATTGACCACGGCGGGCGAATTGTTTGTCCGCTATGCCAGAAGTCAGATCGCCGATGCGGAGCGGCTGAGTTCACAAGTCGAAGACCTGCGGGGCCTGAGGCGCGGACCGGTGAAGATCGCCTGCAGCCAGGCGCTTGCTCTCGATTTTCTGCCGTTCCAGATCGGAGAGTTCCGCAAGGACAACCCTCGGCTCGTTTTCGATCTCAAGGTGATGGACCATAACGCGGCGATCAACGCGCTCGTCGAATACGATGTCGATCTCGCCCTGGTCTACCGAGCTTACATGCGGCCGGGCATACGCATTTTGACGTCGCTGCCGCAGCGATTGGTCGCGATCATGCGGGAAGATCACCCGCTGGCGTCCAAGCAGGTGGTTCGGCTTTCCGACTGTGTCGGACAGCCGCTCGCATTGCCGGATCAGAGCCTCGGGGGGAGACAGGTTCTCGACGAGGTCATCGCCCGTCGCGACTTCCGGTTCGACATCATGGCGGAATCGAATTCGTTCGAGATGCTGAGAGGGCTGGTTCTTCGCGGAAACATGATCTCGTTCCAGATCGAGGCCGGGGCGCCTCGACAGGATTTCGGCATGGGGCTTGTCGGTCGGCCGATCGACGAGCGCGACATACCACACTCCGACCTCGTGCTATGCCAACTCAGGGGACGCGTCCTACCGATCGCCGCTTCCAGCTTCGCGGACCGGCTGGTCAAGGCGATGACGTAGGTCGAGCCGTTGCCGCATTCCTAATTCCGTCGCGGACGCTGCGCCCTAGCAGCAACCGCGATAATGCTCGCCGATCAGAGGTTCGAGAGCCGCGAACGCCTCCTGGATATGCTGCGTCGAACCAATCGCTGCGCGATATTGCTGGCGAAGCGCCGTTTCAACGGATTCGAGATCGATCCCAAGTACCTTGCCGTCGCGCACGATCGTGCTTCCGCCACGGATGACCTCTACGACATCCCTTTGTGTTGCTCGCGCGAAGAGATAGTGGCGGGGATCGACCTCCATCACGCGGTCCCGGTCCAGCCGGTCGAGATCGAGCAGCAAGAGGTCGGCGGGCATGCCGACCTCTATGCGTCCGCCGGCAGGAAGACCGACCATCTCGCGTCCGGTTGCACAGGCCGCAGTCAGCGCATCAGCGGGCGTGATTTCCTCGTCGAAAGCCACGCCAGCATTGAGCATGCGAAACAGGCGCAGTTCCCGCAGCGCGTCATCGTCCTCGTCGAACGCGCATCCATCAAGGCCGATGCCGTAGCGAAGCCCCGACGCTTTCATCCGTCCCGCGCGCGCGATGCCGGATTTCAGGTGTAAATTCGAGGAGGGGTTGACGGCGATCTTCACGCCATGGCTGGCCAGGACGAACAGTTCTTCCGGCCTTGCCCAAACACAATGCGCGACCGTCAGGCGAGGGGACAGCAGGCCGATCTCACGCAGACGTTCGATGATGCCACCAGGATAAGTGCGGTCGGCCCACCCGCGCTGTTCACGCGTTTCCAGAAGGTGGATGTGGACGCGACGACCGCTCTCTGCCGATGCGCGGGCGATCGCTTCCAACAGGCCATCGGAGCACCATTGCACGCCGGTAGGTCCGAACTGGACATCCACATGCAGCTCATTTTCCAGTTCCAAGGCAACGTCGGAAACGCGCTTGGTCTGTTCCTGGGGCGACATCGTCTCCGCTCGCCAGATATCGTCGATCTTGTATCGATCGGCGAGCTTTGCGGCGATGTCGGTATGGTCACCGTAGACGATCGGGTTCCGGTCCCGCATGGCGATCGCAAAGCCGATCGACACGCCGACATCCGACGCGGCGCGGGCATAGTCGTGCGCTTCTTTCGTCAACGGCTCATGGCCCATGGGACGGATCAGGTGCACCATGACGGCAACACAGCCGCCGCGCGCGGATCGCCCGAATGACGCGGCCGCTGCGAGGTAGGGATCAACGGCCGGCATGACGGCAAGCGAAGGCAGCCAGGTCTCCAGCGGCTTCATGCCGGCGCCGAACGACGTTGGCGACAGTGGTCTTGCGTGATTGTGCCCATCGACCAATGCGGGCATGGCCAGGATACGCGGCGTCGCTGCGTCGTCGGTTGCTGATCGGATGGCGATGATACGGCCCGATTCCACCCGGATTTCGACTGGTCCAACCGGCTCATAGCTCTCTCCGATGAGGGCCTTGGCCACAGTGATTTGACGGTCACTCATAAGCATTCTCATTCATGATGGGCGAACTCCGATGAAATCCGGAGCTCGCCTATTTGAGATCAGTTGATGGTTCTCTCAGCAAGAGGCGGCAGATATTCGGCTGTGAATACCTTGTCTGGCGTCACGTCGCCCTTAAGCTCGTAGGCAGCCGTGATGCTGGAGATCGATCTCGCCAGGCGCGAGACATCCACATCACCGACGCCAACCTTGCCGGTTTCTTCCGATACGATCAGGTTCTTTATCGCGAACTCGATCCGGCGCTTTTCCAGCTGTTCGTTTATCAGCGGCTCGACTGCTTTGACTGTCGCGGCGCCGAGCGCGGGGTCATGCATGATCTCGATCATGGCCCTGTTCACGGCCTTCACCAGTCCCCGAACGGCTTCCGGATGTTCGTTAATCAATTTGCGGGAGACCATCAGGCCGTTGGAATAGATGTCCACGCCGTGATCACCATAATTGTACCAAGTGAAATCCTTGTCGGGGTCCAGACCAAGACCGATCAGGTTCAGATAGCTCGTGACGTTGAAGACCAGGCTTGCATCCACGTTTCCACGGATCAGCATCTGCTCCTGGATGTTCGGTGCGACATTGACCATTTCCACGCTGTTTGGATCGATGCCGACATTCGAGGTCAACGCGGGGAAGAGGCGGCCCGCAGCCGAGCCGGCCGGACTTCCGACCTTGAGGCCAGCCAGTTTTTTCAGGTCGGTGACCGGGCCATCCTTCTTGACCAGAACTGAAAACGGCGGCTGATTGTAGATCTGATAGACCATGACAGGCGATACGTCGGGCTTCGTCAAGGCATTCTGGATGATAGCGTTGATGTCGCCGAAGCCGGCATCGTAGGCGCCAGACATAATGCGTGTGACCGTCACTGCCGAGCCTTCTCCCTGATCGATCTGGACATCAAGTCCCTCGTCAGCGAAGTAGCCTTTTTCCTTGGCAAGATAAAACCAGGCGTGGATACCCTGGATCTTCCAGTCGAGCGTCAATTTGATCGGAAGATCGGCCGCATGAACATGCGACGCGAACATCAGCGCGGGTATTATCAGTGACCGCATGAATTTTTTCATTTGTGTTCCCATTCTGAAGGCCGTGTCATGCGACATGACGCGGCATTGCGCGGTGGCGCGTACAATCCGGGCAACAACCGTTGCCGCCGCAGGCGCCGATGGCATCTGTGGTTCGCGAACCGTCAGGTTGTCAGAGTGTCTGCCGTTGCAGCGAGGCTGGATTGTGCACCTGGATGTCGAAAGACATCGTCACGTTAGAATCGGTCGTCGATGCCGGCTACTGCTCTTTTCGCGTGCGAGCGATGACAAAATGGCTTCACTGGTGGCGTGGTGGATAGCGCAGCCGGGGGCGCCGCAGCTACCGGCGCCCAGATAGTCACGCGTGAACGAGATCAGGCTTTCGAAATGCGTGGCGACTGTGGCACGGGTGACGTCGAGATCGCCACGTTCGATGGCCTCGATGATGACGAGGTGCTCGGTCGAGTCCGGCTTCAGTCGGTCTGTCAGCCTGTCGATCTCGAAGAGGCGGGTGGTGGCGCGCCAGTTCACGCAGCACCTCGGCCATCACGGCATTGCCGCAGTAGTCGATGATCATGTTGTGCAGATTGTCGTCGGAGAACCGGCGCGCGTCCGTATGATAGGCCGTCGCATCGACGAGGTCGTGGATTTCGCGTCTGACCTCGATCAACCGGCGGCGCGGAATGTTGCGGACGGCGAGGGCGGCGGCTTCCGGCTCGATCAGCAAGCGCAGCCGCAGGCTCTGCGGATATTCTCCGATGTCCACGCGGCGCACGACTTAGTTGTGGCCGTCGCCCTTTCGGATGAGTCCTTCACCCTCAAGCCGTTGCAGGGCCTCGCGCAGCGGCGTCCTCGATATTCCAAGGGTATCGGCGAGCTTTGCCTCGACGATAACATGGCCGCCTTCAGCCTGCGGTGGCGGATCATGTGGGATTCCAGGAAATTTCAGAGCGATAACGACTGCAACTTCAATCAAGAGCTCAAAAGCGATATAAATATATTCAGCCTTGTAGCCCGACGCGCGCTTATAGACGGTATCGCCAGCTCCGGAGTTATACTGTTTTACAAAAACAGTATAACCAACGAGGAACTGGGGAACAAGATAAGATGTCTGAGGACAAACCGGCCGCTGCGACTTACTCGTAACGTTTCTGCTGCTCCCCACGCAATAAGGCCAGCTATCTGGAAACTACAATATGATCATCGCTGGTCTGCGCAACCCACAGAGAGGGTGAAATGCAGGTTTTTCCGCGGCGGCTTTGACCGCGGCGTTTGCTTGGTCTGCAAACTCACCGAGTGCAGCCTTCGGTCCTTGATAGTCGATCCCCTGGATCACGCTGACCGTCGTGTTCTCGACCTCAATGCACGGTGCGATGAAAGCGCTGCGGCCTTCATCACTGCCTCGAACGACGACGAGCTTGGCCGCAATCGTTTGTTTGGTCGTTGCCGCCGCTTTGTTGGGGGCGATCAAGCCGCCCATTGTAGGCGGTCGGCTCTAAAGTGTGCGGCAGCCAGATTGGTAATAGCTATGCAGACATGATTGCGAACGAACACCGACAAAAGATCGGCCAAAAGATCGGCCAAATCGGATTGCAATTTCAAGAATCGATAATTATTTTAGAGTGATAGAAAAAATGGATATCGGCCAATATGACGGTAGAAGAAGCATCCTCCCGGATCGAACCCGCCCGGATTGAGCACCCAAGCGGTAAACTTCTCGACCTTTCAATTGATATTGTCGCCAGGGCTGAACGCCTCGGAGCCGCTCTCCATCCTGAGACGGCAGCGCAGTTGGCCCGTACCGTCAGGATCATGAATACCTATTACAGCAACCTGATCGAAGGACACAACACGCGTCCACGGGAAATTGAACAGGCACTCCATGGCATTCTTCCGGAAGACGATCGACGCGACTTGAAAATCGAAGCTGTCGCTCATTATCGTGTTCAGCAGGCGCTCGATGAGCAGGCCGCGGCTGGTACTTTGCCTGATCCTGCGTCTGAGGCGTTTATCCAAAATCTGCATCGCTCCTTTTATGAGGGTGCCACAGAGAAAATGCTGACGATATCCAGCAACAGCCACAGTTTCATCATGGCGCCCGGTGAGTGGCGTCAAGGGAAAGAGCAAGACGTTGTGATCGGGAGACACTTGCCACCTGCCAGCGACCGCGTGCCGGATTTCATGGCGTATTTTCATCAGCGCTTCGCTTTCACGCCCCGCCCCGGAGGGGAAATGATTGCAGTCGGAAAGAGCCGAAGCGCCCGTCTCTTTGCAATGGCAACCGCGCATCACAGGTTCAACTATATCCACCCATTTCCCGATGGGAACGGCAGGGTCAGTCGTTTGATGAGCCACGCCATGGCACAGTCGGCCGGCGTGGGTGCCCATGGTCTCTGGTCAGTTTCCCGCGGCCTGGCGAGAGGGCTGACTGGCGGACCAGAAGGGCGTGCCGAGTACAAGCAGCACATGGCTTGGGCAGACGAACCACGGCAAGGCGACCGTGATGGACGAGGAAACCTCTCACTGGAGGGGCTTGAGATCTTCACGGAATGGTTTTTAGGTGTTTGCGTCGACCAACTCGACTACATGGAGAGCTTGTTTGATTTGAAGACCTTGGGCACACGCCTCAAGCGCTATGTCGATCGGCAGGAAGCGCTACCATCCGAATGTGCACCATTGCTTCAAGAGGCACTCATTCGCGGTGAGTTCGATAGGGGTGAGGCCACGCGGATTAGCGGATTGCCTGAGCGATCCGCACGTCGTGCCCTGAAGGCACTTGTTGACGACGGCATGCTCGCGTCGAAGACCGAAAAAGGTCCCGTTTCGCTGCGCTTCCCGGTCAAGGCGCTCGACACCCTGTTCCCACGGCTTTATCCTGATGGCGCATGACAGGGACGGGAGCATCATTTTCTGGCGCCACGTAACGGTCGGTATCGGCGAATGCTCGCGATGGCGAATGTGATCCGCTTAATCGCTAGTGGAGGTTCTATTTGGTAAAGTTGTTATAAATTCTGCCTAGTGACGAAATCGCCGTAAGGGTCGACGGTTCGAATCCCTTCACATCGCCGATGGTTTCTATGTCCGACCCGGACAAATTGGTAACAATCCGTACCTAAGACATAGGTGACAACCTCGTGCCGAACGGGTTGTCGATTGTTTGCAATGTCCTCTGTTCGAGATCGATATATCCGAGATCATAGCGCAGGAAGCTGACAAGCCAAATGCCATCGTCGACTTCCTTGAGGCCGAGTTTCTGGCCGGCCATGACAGTGGAGATGTTGATCTTCTTGCGATGGATGCAGAGACGCCCGCAATTGGTGACGACGGCATCGCGGTCATGGGAGGGGTAGCTGATCTCGGGCAGTCCATGGGCGATCAATATGAAGGCGACCTCCGCCGGCGAACTCCTGCCGCACCGGTTTTGCAGACCGGACGGCCTTTGTAGCGTCATCGAGCCAATCAAGCTCGAGGTCCGTCGCCGCTGTCTGTCCGCTTCTCATGGGCGACACGCCAACAGCCGCTCGAGAACCGGCTGAGCCGACGAGACCATCGAGCGGAGCTGATTCAAGACGTCGATGTCTGGCTCTCCGGTCCACTCGTCCATGAAAATCTTCTTAAATTCCACTGCGACCGCGCATCCCGTCTGAGGAAAGAATTCGTGGATGAACCGGGTTTGCTCACCCTTCCCTTGGAACGCTACGTTCTCGCGAACATCAACTGCCCGGCCGGCGATTTCGTAGCTGGAAAAATGCTCCATCAACCCATCAATGACGTCGGACCACCGTTCCCGATCCATGGATGATGTGCCGATGTTAATATCCGGCGCTTGTACCGGGTCGGTAGGGGGCGCATCGGGGCCGCGGCGGCGGTGATTATAGCTATGTACGTCCAGCACGACAAACTGGCGGTGTCTGCGCTCAATACTCTTCAGAAAGGCTCGCAGCGCTTTATAGTAATCGTCGTGAATCGCAAGCGACGCCTCCACGCATTCAGGCGGGACAGGGGTCGACCAGACTTTTAGGCCCCAAGCCTGCTCTGGCCGGACATAAACTGCGGCGTCACGGGGCCGGTTCAAATCAATCTCGAACCGTGATCGGTGGAATACGATCTGATTTAATATCAGACCCTTGGGCGAGTTTTCCTTCGGGCGGAAAGCGAGTGCCCGTGGCGTTGCCGCTTTGTCGGGGTTCTGCTCTAACTGAAACTCGTGCTAAATGCGAGGTGACAACGGTCGATCGATCGCGTGCGCACCGAAGGGACAGGGAATGGGTTGGAAAACACCAAAATTCGAATATGTGAATGGTTACAAGGTCGTCGAAACCGATGGGCCGACGTTCAAGGTTTATGATGGATCCGACCAGGTGGGTGAGGATTTCCCATACCCTGGCGAGGCTGCTGCTTATGCCAGATCTCTTCCCGCGCGTGATGTGCCGACAGCAAGGAATCCAGTTTCAGGGAGTTGACTCTCTCGGCATAGCTCTGCGGTATGTTGACATTCGTTTCCAAGCGTCGAAACAGCATCAATCATGGAGACGCTGCATGCCAAGCCGATCTGGATTGGACACGAGCGAAAGAACCCGAGACCAATGATGGGCTAGGGCGTACTAGACTTCGTCATCGATCAGGCCCCCTACGCCAAGGGAGATGGGCGCACTTGCAACGCCTCACGGCCAGTGCGCATTGGAACGCCGTTACCGGCACATCAGCCTCATTGCGGCATCTTGCAGAGGTGCTTGCTGATGGATTCAACGTGATACACCTCCGAAACGTCATTTATTATGTCCTGCCGCTTGACTTGCAGTTGATGTCTGTATTTTAATCAAGCCTGCGAATTAGGCAGGTTCTGATCCGCGTCTCACATGACTTCGATGTCGCTGGGCAGTTTCGCCCCATGACGCCCCGCTAACAAGCGGGGGCTACGTCATGGGGTTTTTGTATTGGGCTATCATGAACGACGCGCTGAAGATCGGCATTCTCTATTCAACCACCGGCCCTTATGGCGCGATGGGCGTGGACGCCCGTGATGGTGCGATGCTCGCTGTCGAGCATAATGCCAAAAGAACCGGACGCATTATCGAGCCCGTGCTGCACGATCCGGAGGCCAACCTGCAGGGTTATCTCGACGGCGCCCAGAAGATGCTGCGCGCCGATTGCCGTCATATCGTCGGCACGATCACGTCCGCCGCCCGCAAGGAAGTCATTCCGCTGGTCGAAAAGCATGACGGCCTCTTGTGGTACATGTGTCCCTATGAGGGGTTCGAGGCCAATGAGAGCGTGATCTATCTCGGCGGCTGCCCGAACCAGCACCTGATCCCTGCCTTCGAATATCTCATCCCCCGATTTGGCGCGCGGCCCTATCTTACAGGCGCCAATTATGTCTGGGGCTGGGAGATGAACCGTCTGGCACGTGAGCTGATCGCCAATGCCGGGGGCGAGATATTGGGCGAGCGTTATCTGCCGCTGGAGGAAACGGCGGTGGAGCGGATCATCGCCGAGATTAGAGAGCGGCGGCCGAGCTTCATCCTCAACAACCTGATCGGGCCGTCCAGCTATGCTTTCCTCGAAGCGATGAAGGCGCTGGGCAATAGCGACCCGTTTTTCCGGCCGGAAAGCTGCCCGGTCGTCAGCTGCGACCTAATGGAATGCGAGCTTGAGCTGATCGCCAAGCGGGCGGCAGCCGGCCAGCTCTGCGCGGCCTCCTATTTCGACACGCTGGACACGCCGGAAAACCGCGATTTCAAATCCCGCAGCGCATTGCGCTACGGACATGAGCGGCGCATTTCGAGCGTCTTTGCCAGCGCCTATGCCGCCGTTGATCTCTGCATCGGCGCGATAGTCGCGGCCGGAACGGACGAGCCTGGGGCGGTGCGCCACGAAGTGCATGGCCGCAAGTGGCCATCGCTGCTGGGAACGCTCGAGATCGACGCCCGGACCAACCACGCCGCCCTGCCGTTTCATCTCGGCCGCATCAACGACGACAACGGCTTCGATGTCATTGCTTCGCGCCCGGCGCTCGCCGCCGATCCCTATCTCACCGCGCGTGGCACCGCCATGCCCGCCAAGCTGAGGGTCGTGTCATGAGCAGGACACCGAATTTCACCGGTTGGCGGGCTGTGATCCTGCATCGCGAGGACAGTAATACGGAAAGGCTGGAGCGCCAGATCGGGCTGCTCGGTATCCTCTCGACCCGCCGCTGGGAGCCGATGACGAGCTGGGCCGACACCGATCTCGTGCTCGTCGATGCCGATCAGGGCTGGGACGATCTTCTGCCGCCGACCGATGGCGCGTCCGGCAAGCCGCTCGTTGCGCTGCTCGGATCCGAAGCGCCCGGCCGCATCGCCTGGGCGATGGGAAGGGGTGCGAGCGCCATCATTGCAAAACCGGTTTCGGCCTCCGCCATCTTTCCGGCGCTTGTCATGGCGGTGTCGATCCATCGTGAACGCCTGGCCGTTGCCGAAGAGCTGCGCCATCTGGAGGAGCGGGTACGCATGCGGCCTCTCGTCCATGCGGCGGTCGAGAAGCTGCGCGCCGCCCGCGGGCTAGACGAAAACCAGGCCTATGCGACATTGCGTGGCTTTGCCATGCAGCGCCGCCTGACGATGGAGCAGGTAGCGGCTATCGTGCTTGGCGGGGCAGAAGCCCTGCCGGAGGTCGGCTGATGGGCATATTTCGTTCGCTCCTGCGCCAGCCGACGGCTGCCTTCGGGCTGATCATTGTCGTGGCCGTTGTGGTGCTGGCCGTTGCCGCTCCGATGATCGCACCGTTCAATCCCGACGAGCAGATGTTCGATGGTCTGACGCTGGAAGGCGCGCCCATGCCGCCAGGCGGGCAGTTCCTGCTTGGCACCGACACGCTCGGCCGCGACCTCTTCTCGCGCATGCTGTTCGGCGCGCGCACCTCGCTGATCATCGGTCTCGTCGCCAATGGCATCGCGGTCGCCATCGGCCTGTTCGTCGGCATCGTCGCGGGCTATCTGCGGGGGCTGGCGAGCAATATCCTGATGCGCTTCACCGACCTGATGATGGCCTTTCCGGCACTGCTGCTTGCCATCGTGCTGGCGGCGCTGCTGAAGCCCAGCCTCTGGATCGTCGCGATGGTGATCGCGCTGGTCAACTGGGTGCAGGTGGCGCGCATCGTCTATACCGAGACGCGCGGTTTGGTGGAGCGCGACTTCATCATGGCGCAACGCTCTCTCGGCGCCGGCCATGGCCGCATCCTGTTCATCCATATCCTGCCGCATCTGGTGCCGACGGCGATCGTCTGGGGCACGCTGGGCATTGCCACGACCGTGCTGCTCGAAGCGACGCTGTCGTTTCTCGGTATCGGCGTACAGCCGCCGGAACCGTCCTGGGGCAACATCATCTTCGAAAGCCAGAGCTATTTCCAGGCCGCGCCCTGGCTGGTGTTCTTCCCCGGCATCGTCATCCTGATGACGGCGCTCGCATTCAACTTGGTCGGCGATGCGCTGCGCGACATTCTCGATCCTACGCAGCGGGGGAGGGGATGATGGCCTTCATGCTGCTTCGCCGCCTGACCCAAGCAATGCTCATTCTCATCGGCGTTGCCGCCATCACCTTTGTCCTGCTCTACGCGCTGCCGGCGGATCCGGCGCGGATGATCGCCGGCCGCAGCGCAACGGCCCAGACGGTTGCCTCCATCCGCCACGAACTCGGCCTCGACCAGCCGCTGCTGGTTCAGTTCTGGACCTATCTCTGGGGGCTCGCGCAGGGCGATCTCGGTCGCTCCTACGCGCAGAAAACCGAGGTCTGGACGCTAATCGTCGCGCGTCTGCCGGCGACGCTAACGCTGATGGCGGCCGGCATCCTCGTCGAAGTCGTTCTCGGCATCACCTTCGGCACGATCGCGGCGGTGAAGCGCGGTGGTCTCGTCGACCGGTTAGTGATGATGGCCTCCTTCGTTGGTGTATCCGCACCGCAATTCGTCGTGGCATTGCTGCTTCTCTATATTTTTGCCGTTACCCTCGGCTGGTTTCCGATGAGCGGCTACGGAAGCTTTGCCCATGTCGTGCTTCCCGCCGCCACGCTCGGCGTGCTGGGGGCCGGTTGGTACGCGCGCATGGTGCGCTCGGCGATGATCGACGTGTTGAACCAGGATTATGTGCGCACCGCCCGCGCCAAGGGCTTGTCGTTGCGTCGTATCATCTTCCGCCATGCCCTGCCCAACGCCATCCTGCCGATCGTCGCGATGATCGGCATCGATATCGGCCAGTTCATGGGCGGCGTCGTGGTGGTCGAGGCAGTCTATGGCTGGCCGGGCATCGGCCAGCTCGCCTGGCAGGCAATCCAGCAGGTCGACATCCCGATCATCATGGGCGTGACGCTCACATCCGCGCTTGCCATCGTCGCCGGGAACCTTCTTGCCGATATCATCGCGCCCTTCATCGACCCACGCATCAGAACATCCTGACCAGAGCCAAAAGGGGAACTTACAATGCTCAAGAGCTGGTTACTTGGAACGACCACCGCCGCGACGATCATGCTTGCACCCTTTGCCGCGATGGCAGAGGGCAAGGATATCGTCGTCACCTATAAGGACGATATCGTCACGCTCGATCCTGCCATCGGCTACGACTGGGTCAACTGGTCTATGATCAAAAGCCTCTATTCTCGACTGATGGACTATGAGCCCGGCACCGCCAAGCTCGTCCCTTCGCTCGCCGAAAGCTTCGAGGTCGCGCCCGACGGGCTCACCTATACGTTCAAGCTGCGCAAGGGCGTGAAATTCTCGAACGGCCGCGATGTGGTCGCCTCCGACGTTAAATACTCGATTGAGCGGGCCGTCGATCCGAAGACCCAAGGGCCGGGCGCCGGCTTCTTCGGCGCGATCAACGGCTTCGAGGACCTGACCGGTGGCAAGGCGACCGGCCTTTCCGGCATCGAGATCCCGGATGATGGCACGGTCATGTTCAAGCTGTCCCGCCCCGATGCGACCTTCCTGCACGTGCTGGCGATCAATTTCGCCTCGGTCGTGCCGAAGGAAGCTGTCGAAGCGGCAGCCGGTGATTTCGGCAAGCATCCGGTTGGCTCCGGCACCTTCACATTGAAGGATTGGGTGATCGGCCAGAAACTCGTGTTCGAAAAGAACCCAGGCTACTATGTCAAGGACACGCCAAAGATAGACAGCTTTACCGTCGAGGTTGGCCAGGAACCGCTCGTGGCGCTGTTGCGCCTGCAGAAGGGCGAGGTCGACATCGCCGGCGACGGCATTCCACCGGCAAAGTTCCTGGAAATCAAGAACTCGGCCGATGGCGCACAGATGATCGTCGACGGCGAGCAGCTTCATACCGGCTATGTAACGCTCAACACCAAGGTGAAGCCTTTCGACGACCTGAAGGTTCGCCAGGCGGTCAACCACGCTATCAACAAGGAGCGCATCGTGCGCATCCTCAACGGTCGCGCCACGCCCGCCAAGGAAGTGCTTCCGCCGCTGATGCCGGGCTATGACAAGGATTATGCCGGCTACGCTTATGACGTCGCTAAGGCTAAGTCGCTTCTGGCGGAGGCCGGTATGGCCGATGGCTTCTCGACCGTGCTCTACGCCACCAATACCGACCCGCAACCACGCATCGCGCAGGCAATCCAGCAGGATCTCGCGGCAATTGGCGTCAAGGCTGAAATCCGCGCGCTGGCACAGGGCAACGTGATTGCCGCCGGCGGCACCGAGGGCGAGGCGCCGATGATCTGGTCGGGCGGCATGGCCTGGATTGCCGACTTCCCGGATCCGTCCAACTTCTACGGCCCGATCCTCGGTTGCGCAGGCGCCGTACAAGGCGGCTGGAACTGGTCGTGGTATTGTAATGCCGATCTCGACAAGCGCGCGACGGCAGCCGACTCCATGTCGGATCCGGCGAAGGCGGGAGAACGCGAGGAAGCCTGGAAGAAGATCTTCACCGATGCGATGAACGACGCTCCATGGATCCCTGTCACCAACGAGCGCCGCGTCGTTGCCAAGTCGCTACGCATGGGCGGTGAAGACAACATCTATATCGATCCGACCCGCGTCATCAACTACGACGCGATCTTCGTGAAATAGCACCAAGGAACTCGCCTTCCCGGCACTCCGTCGGGAAGGCCCACATCTTGCGGAGAATTCCCATGTGCAGCATCTGCAACCACACCATTCACAGCGCTCAGCATAATTTCGGCTGGAACCGCGACTTTCCTCCGGCGCTGACCGCAAAGCCGGGTGAGACGATCCTCTTCGAATGCATGGACTCGTCCGGCGGCCAGATCGGCGCCGACGCAACGCTTGCGACACTTGCCAATCTTGACTTCGGCAAGATCAATCCGGTATCCGGCCCCGTCTATGTCGAAGGCGCCAAGCCCGGCGATGCGCTAAAGGTGACGATCCGCAAGTTCCACCCGTCGGGCGTCGGCTGGACGGCGAATATTCCGGGCTTCGGCCTGCTGGCCGATCAGTTCAAGGATCCGGCGCTGCATGTCTGGAAGTATGACACGGTCTCCATGGCGCCATCCGCCTTCGGTCCTGGCGGCAAGGTTCCGCTAAAACCGTTCACCGGCACGATCGGCGTCGCACCGGCCGAGCCTGGCTTGCATTCCGTCGTGCCGCCCCGCCAGGTCGGCGGCAACATGGACATCCGCGATGTATCCGCCGGCGTGACGCTTTATCTGCCAATCGAGGTGGAAGGAGCGCTGTTCTCGGTCGGCGATACGCATGCGGCCCAGGGCGATGGCGAGGTTTGCGGCACGGCGATCGAAAGCCAGATGAATGTCGAACTGACGCTCGATCTGGTCAAAGGCGCCAATCTGAAGACACCGCGCTTTACCGTCACCGAGCCGGTCACGCGACATCTAGACGGCATGGGCTATGAGGTCACGACCGGTATCGGTCCGGACCTGATGACCGGCGCCCGCGACGCCGTGATGCGGATGATCGATCTTCTGACCGCCGAACATGGCTACAGCCCGGTCGACGCTTACATGCTCTGCTCCGTATGCGGCGATTTACGCATCAGCGAGATCGTCGACATGCCGAACTGGGTGGTCTCCTTCTACTTCCCCCGGATCGTTCTTTCGTGACGGAGGCAAATAGCAGCGAAAGCCCGGTCCTGCGGGTTGAGAACCTTTGCGTTGACGCGCGAACGCCAGAAGGTCTGAAGCGCGTCCTCGATGATATCAGCTTCGACCTCGAGCCCGGCGAAACGCTCTGCCTTGCCGGTGAGAGCGGCTCCGGCAAGTCGGTGACTTCGCTCTCGATTATGGGGCTTCTGCCGAAAGCTTCGCTGCGTGTCGCGTCCGGCAGTATTATCCTCGGCGATCAGGACCTGACACGGCTTTCCAACAGCCAGATGCGGCATGTTCGCGGCGGCGAGATCGCCATGATCTTCCAGGAGCCGATGACCTCGCTCAATCCTGTGATGAGCATCGGCGCCCAACTGTCCGAGGCGATCCGCGAGCATCAGCAGGTAGCCAATGCAGAGACGATCGCCCGGCAGATGCTGGAGGCAGTCCAGATCGCCGATCCGGCGAGGCGGCTGAAGCAATATCCGCACGAATTATCTGGCGGCATGCGCCAGCGCGTGATGATTGCCATGGCGCTGTCATGCCGTCCGAAAGTGCTGATCGCCGACGAACCAACCACGGCGCTCGACGTCACCGTGCAGGCGCAGATCCTAACGCTGATGCGTGAACTTAAGGGCGAGTTCGGCACGTCGATCGTGATGATCACCCATGACATGGGCGTGGTCGCAGAGATGGCCGATCGCGTCGCGATCATGCAGCATGGCCGTATTGTCGAGCAGCGCGCTTCGCTGGATCTGTTCGCCAATCCGTCTGAACCCTACACTCGTAAGCTCCTGGCGGCCGTGCCGCGGCTCGGCGCTCTCGCCGGAACCGATGGCCCGCCACGGGTCTCGACGGATGCGCCGCAGACGAAAGAACAAGCGACGGCGCCGATCCTCAACGTGCAGGATCTGAGCGTCAGCTATGGCAAAGGCTCCGGCATGCTGTTTCGCCGGCAGGCACCATCGGCGACGGTCCGCAATATTTCCTTTCAGATCATGCCGGGAGAGACGATGGGGCTTGTCGGCGAAAGTGGATCGGGCAAGTCGACGACCGGCAAGGCGGTGCTCGGCCTGATACCGTTTTCCGGAACAGTGCAGCTCGACGGCTACGACATATCGCGGCTATCGCATCACGAGATGCGACCCGTGCGCCGCTCGGCGCAGATGATCTTCCAGGACCCCTATGCCTCGCTCGACCCACGCATGTCGGTCGGCAGGGCGATCGCCGAACCAATGACCATTCATGGCATCGGCACGGCTGCAGAGCGGCGCGAGCGGGTCGCGGACCTGTTGCGCCGCGTCGGGCTGACGCCAGATGCGGCGACGCGTTACCCGCACGAATTTTCCGGCGGCCAGCGCCAACGTATCTGCATCGCCCGTGCGCTGGCGCTCGAACCGAAGCTGATCGTTGCCGATGAAAGCGTGGCGGCTCTCGATGTCTCGGTGCGGGCCCAGGTTCTGGATCTGATGCTGGAACTGCAAGAGACGATGGGGCTCGCTTACCTGTTCATCTCGCATGACATGGCAGTTATCGAGCGCATGTCGCACAAGGTTGCGGTCATGCGCGGTGGCGAGATCGTGGAAGCCGACACGCGTCGGAAGATATTCGAAAATCCCCGCGACGACTATACGAAGGCCCTCATGCAAGCCGTGCCGGTTCCTGATCCGACGGTCTACCGGAGGTCGGCTGGCAGCCGGGGATAGGCCTTCGTAAACAATGCCATGCTAGCGGCCAGGAAGACTGCATGAGCCGACGGCGCGCGCCGCTTGTCAGGCTGCCGTTGTGGTCGTGCCGTAGGTGATACCCTTCTCCTTCAGCCAGCGGCGATAGGCGATTGAACTTGCGTCAGCGCGGGTCGGGATTTCGGCCCGGGCTTCCATCGGAAGCAGCGAAGGGCGTTGGTTTTCCAAGATGATGCGGTCCTGCAGGAAGATCAGCTGCTGGAAATGCACGAGCTCGGTCGTCGTGGAAACGTCGTCGATCAGGAACATCACCGGATGGGCGATGCAGCGATCGGGGGCGAGCGGTTGGACGAACAGGCAAATCACGTCCCAGCGATTGGCGGAGTTCGGGCAGGTCTTGTAAAGCAGCGTGGTGAACGGTGTCATGACACGGTAGATATAGTCGGTCATGATGCCGTTGGTTGCCGAAAGCGCAGCTTGCGGCTGAAAGAACTGGCAGTTGGTCGCCCAAACCTCGTCGACGTCGCGGCGGATTTCGGCATTGTAGTGCATGACCTCCGTATGCGGCTCCGCACCCAGAATATTCGTGTGCACGAAAGGGAAATGCGCCATGTCGAGGAAATTTTCGATGATACGTAGCCCCGACGCACGCACCGTGACCGCACCGCAATTGACCACGCGGCGGTCGTCTTCGTCGGCTTCCGGCAGTGCAAACAGGCCCCCCTTGGGTTCACCAAGCGTTGCCCAGACAAGGCCAAAGCGGCGGATGATCGGCAGCGGTTGATCGTTGTCATCGGCCATGACGACAAGAGTGCCGTCAACGGCGCGGTCGATCGTCAATCCTGTGCCCAGCAGGCGCGTGTTCATGCGGCCGAAGGCGATCTCTTTTTCTGTACCAAGCGGATACCACTGATCGAGGGCCGCCTTGTCGGAACATCTCATGACATGCTCTCTTTCTTTGCGATGGATATCATCTTTCGCAGTTCATTAGTCTATCGGCAATGACTTGCCGGCCGAACCTTGCCGGCCGAACAGCGACGCATCGAGGATTATCGGACGTCACGGTAGTAGGGTATGCCGATCGCCGACGGAGCGGCCATGATCCGACGCATGCGTTGCCAGGCAAGGACGGGCACGATGATGAAGGCCATGGTGCCGAGATAGGGCAGCATCGATAGGAAGGCCGGCGCGACCGGCCAGCCGCGGGCTTGCCCGACGAAGCCGAGTGCGGTGATGAAGCCGAAAAGCAGGCCTGAAAGCACGGCCGGGATCGGCCGGTATCCGGCGAAGATGACGAGCGCAACGGCGATCCAGCCGCGCCCCGCGACGACACCATCGGACCACGACGGCACGAAGGTGAGCGTCAGGTAGGCACCGGCGCCCGCTGCCAGCGCGGAGCCGGCAGTCACATAGGCGAAGCGGATGAGATTGACCGGGATGCCCGCGGCATCGGCAGCAGCCGGGTTTTCGCCCACGGCACGCAGATTGAGACCATGGCGGGTGCGGAACATGAGATAGCTTAGGCCGACCGGCAGGATTATAAAGATCAGATAAAGCAGGATACTCTGCGAGAAAAAGGCCGGGCCGATGACCGGGATCTTGCTCAGGATCGGCAACTCAATCGGCGCGAACGTTGCGCGAGCCGGCATCCCGGAGTAGGCGCGGCCGATGGTGGACGCGATGCCGCTGCCCATCAACGTCAGCGCCAGACCGCAAAGCACCTGATTGGCGCGCAAGATGACGGTCGCGAACGCAAACAGCGCGCCGAACAAGGCGCCGACCGCAAGAGCAGCGAGGAAGCCGATCATGGGCGACGGTATCGCCGCAACCGTTGCGATCGCGGTCAGTGCGCCCATCGCCATCAGGCCTTCAACGCCTAGGTTAACGACGCCGACACGTTCGGCAAGAACCTCGCCAAGCGCTGCAAGCGCCAGCACACCCCCTGCCAGGAAGGCCGTGGTGAAGAGGCCTGTCAAAAGATCCATGTCGCTCTCCTCAAGCCTTGTCACGCGCGATGCGGTAATGGGCGAGCTCGTCGCCAATTGCCGTCAGAAACAGAATTAGGCCGGTGATCGCCAGAACCGTCGATGTGGTCAGGCCCTGTGTTTGCAGGATGATGCCGGAGTTCAGGATAAAGGCCATGAGGGCCGCCGAGAAGATAACGCCGACAGCGGAGCTTCTGGCGAGAACAGCCACCATGATACCAAGGTAACCGTAGTTGTTGGAGATGCCGCCCTGCAGGCGGTGCACTGTGCCGGCAATCTCCAGCATGCCGGCAAGACCGGCAATTGCGCCAGATAGCAGCATAACGGTGATCAGGTGGCGACGCACAGGCATGCCAGCGTATTTGGCAGCCGAGGGATTGGAACCGACAAGCCTCACCTCATAGCCCCAGCGGGAGAAGGCAAGCAGGCCGGCGACAAGCAAAGCCACAAGAATTGCGATCGGCAGACCCCAATGGATCGAACCCCAGAACTCCGGAATTTCGGCGGAAAGGCGCGGCGTTGCCGAATTCGCCATCTTGTCGCGCCAGGCGTTGGTGGAGACGAAATAGACGAGCAGAATCGCCACGAAGTTCAACAGCAACGTGGTGATCAGCTCGTTGACGTTGGCATAGGCGCGCGCAAGCGTCGGCACGAGGATCCAGGCCGCGCCGCCAACCAGGCCGGCGATGAACATCAGCACAAGAATGAGTGCCGGCGGTCCCGGCACGAAGAGGCCAACGGCGGCGGCCGCGAAGGCACCGGCATAGAACTGCCCTTCCGCGCCAATGTTCCATGCACCGATCTGCTGGGCGACTGCGACCGACAGGCCGGTCAGGATCAGCGGAATAACGAGAACACCCAGGTCCTCCATGCCGAAGCTAGAGCCAAAACTGGCGTCGACGACCTCGGACGCAAGTTCGATCGGATTGGCGCCGGTCATCGCCAGAATGATGCCTGCAAAGACGAGCGCCAGAACGATGGCGGTGGCGCGGGCAGCCAGCGCGATGCCGGGCGAGGCGGATGGCAGGCGCTGCAGGCGAAGGGAACCTGCCATGCTATGCGACCTCACGGGCCTGGGTACGCCCACCCATTAGCAGGCCGATTTCGTCGATGTCGGTCTTGTCGTTGTCGACGATCCCCATGATCTTCCCTTCATAAAGCACGGCAATGCGGTCGGAGAGGTTGAGCAGTTCTTCGAGTTCCTCGGAGATCAGAATGATGCCGGCGCCTGCATCGCGCAGCTCGACGATGTAGCGCAGCATCGTGTTGATGGCGCCGACATCGAGGCCACGGCTCGGATAAGCAGCGATCAGGACCTTGTCGGCAATGCGCATCTCGCGCCGAGCGACAAGGCGCTGCTGGTTGCCACCAGACAGATTGCGGATCGGCATTGCAAAGTCCGGAATGGAAACCTCGGCGGCCGAGGCGATCTCCTTGGCAAGTGCGGTTGCAGCACCCGGTTTGTAGCTTCCGCCCGACGAGACCGGCGGCTTCTTGTATTCGCGCATCACGGCATTGACGGTGATGCTCAGCGCCGGTGCGAGGCCGCTGTGCAGGCGGTCTTCCGGAATATGACCGATGCCGCTTTCGGCAAAGGCTGCGGCGTTGCTCTTGTCCACCGGTCTGCCGGCAATCAGGATGCGGCCGGCACTCACCGGGCGAATGCCGGTCAGGACTTGGCTGAGCTCGCGCTGACCGTTGCCGGCGACACCCGCAACGCCAACGATCTCGCCGGCCCGGACGTCGAGCGAGATGCCGTGCAGTGCTTCATTGCCGCCGTCACCGATCGCCGAGACATTTTCGAGTGATAGCACAGGCTGTGCCGATATCGGGGCCGCGCCTTCCGGGCGCTGTCGCATGTCGGCCAGCACGATGTCACGGCCAACCATGAGCTTGGCAAGCATGCGCGGATTGCAATCGGCCGTGTTTTCGGTGGCGATCTTGCGGCCGCCGCGCAGAATGCTGATGCGGTCAGAAATCTCCAACACTTCATCCAGCTTGTGGCTGATGAAGATGACGGCATTGCCGGCGGCCACGAATTCGCGCAGCGCCTTGAACAGTTCGCGCGCCTCGGGAGGCGTCAAAACGGCTGTCGGCTCGTCAAGGATAAGGACGCGTGCCTGTCTGGCAAGTACACGCAGGATCTCGACGCGCTGCTGTTCGCCGGTCGAAAGATCGCTTACGCGGGCGCCTGGAAGGGTCTTTAGATTGAATTTCTCGGCCAAGACGGCGGTGCGCTCTTCCAGTACCTGCGCGGAGGCGCGACGCGGCGTTTGCGACCAGCCGAGATGGATGTTCTCGGCAACCGTGAAGGCCTGGACCAGCTTAAAATGCTGGTGCACCATGCCGATGCCTGAGGCGATTGCCTGCAGCGGCGTCGCGAATTCCTTGGCGTAACCTTCGATGATGATCTCGCCGGCGTCCGGCTGGTAGATGCCGGTCAGGATGTTCATCAGCGTCGACTTGCCGGCACCATTTTCGCCAAGCAGCGCATGGATTTCACCCGGCATCACCTCCAGATCGACGTTCTCGTTGGCAATGACGCCTGGAAAGTATTTCGCGATGCCCTTCAGCTGGACGAGCGGCGGAGCTCCTGCAGGCGGCGTGTAATGGGTCGCATTTTCGATCATGGAATGGCACCGGAGCTTGAAGGCGGGGAGCCCGGCCGGCTATAGTGGCCGGGCTCTTGGCTTGGTAGGCCGGATCAGGAGGTAAGGCCGGTAACACCCTCGACCGACCAATCCCAGTTGTAGAGTTCGAGCTCGGTCATCGTCTGTCCGGCGGCAACGCGCACTTTGCCGGTGGAATCCTTTAATTCGCCGGTGAAAGGCGACCAGCCGCCCATGATCTTCTCGCGGACGGCATCGGCCGCTGCGGCAACATCTGCCGGAACCTTCTCGCCCCACTTGTCACGATCAACGCCGGCGCCCATCGCAAACAGCTGCTCGCTCGGCGCCCAGGTGCCGGCAAGACGCTTGCCGACCTGATCGACATAGAACTTGGTGAAATCGATCAAGATCGACGAAACGTAGGAGTTCGGGCCGTAGCGACGGATGTCGGTATTCCACATGGCCGCCCAGACGCCGCGCCTTTCTGCAACCTGCAGGTAGCCCGCTTCGTCCATGATGCCGAAGAGGAAGTCGCAGCCATTGTCGATCAGCGCCGTACCGGCCTGCGTTGCCGCCTGCGGATCGAACCAGGAATTGATGACGATCGTCTGCACCGTTGCATTCGGGTTGACGGTGCGTGCGCCCATCAGGAAGGCGTTGGTCGAGGCGTAGACCGAGGCAACTGGGAAGGAAGCGACGTAGCCGAGTTTGCCGGTCTTCGATAGATGGCCCGCGGCAACACCGAGCACATAGGTCGGATACCAATGGGCCAGGTAGTACCAGCCGAGATTGTCCATCGTGACGTGGCCGTTGCATTCCATGAAAGCGACATCGGTCGCGCGCTTGACCACCTCATGTAGGAAGTCGCCGTTCGACGAGGTGTCGAAGATCATGTTCGCGCCTTCGGAGACGAACTGGCGATAGGTGCGCGTCGCGTCAGCCGAGTAGGGGATGTTTTCGACTTCGAGGATCTTCTTGAGCTTCGGATAGGCTTCCTTTACGGCCAGCAGGCCCTGGTGGTGTGCCCACGTCCAGCCCTCGTCGGAGATCGGCCCGACATGCCCGAAGCCGATGACGGCGTCTTCTTCCTTGATCGCAGGCAACGGCGAGGCGGCTAGAGCCTGGCGGGCGAGGCCAGCCGGGAGCAACAATGCCGCTGCACCAACGGCACTCATGTTCAGAAATCCGCGGCGGGAAAGCGTACGCAAGTCAATCATGGGATCCCCTTCTGGTTTTTACGCGGTTGGCCGCGTTTTTGATATGTGACCGTTCGGTCCTGCTGTTCTCGACGCAACAATTATGCCAGTTGCCACACGGCAGCTGGTACGTCCGCAAGGTGTCCTCTCAGCTGCTCTCGGCTGCGGTGGCTGCCTGGATGTCGACGTCGCTTATTGTCCTCTGCGCGCGGCAATTACGGGCCGGAAACAACGGGACCAAGCGAGACTGGCAAATCGTCAATGTTCCGAATAGTGCGAATTTTCTGATGACCCCGATGCGCAAAAGGCAACAAGGCGCAACGGAAAGTGGCTTGAATTTCGTTCCAGACAATGCCTAAAATGCCCAAAAGTAAAGCATGATTATTTTTTATGCATTACGCTCCAATTTTGAGCGCAGGTTGAGGCAGAGTGCAGACGATAGGCGAGCAATGTCCGGTATAATTCAAGGCGCACATTTTACCTTCCGGGGACAGATGGTGTGTGAGAGCTTCACCGAGTTCGCGCTTCACCGCGCCCAACGACTGGATCTGGAGATCAGCATCGGCGCTTGCGACACGGCGTCGGCCACGCTTTCGGTCAAGGGACAGGAAGATCTGCTCGACGCGTTCGAAATGGCCTGCAGCCTCGGCCCTTATGATTGCATCATCCTCGATATCGAGCGCGCAACCGCGTGAACAGGAGCGGACTATGAAACTGAGTGAGGGATGGGTGCCGGTCGGGCTGTCGTCGTCGATCGAAGCCGGGACATCGGCGGGCACGACTATCGAGGGCAGCGAAATCGTCGTCTGGCGCGACAACAGCGGCAATGCACATGCCTGGGAGGACCGTTGTCCGCATCGCGGCATGCGCCTCAGCTTCGGGTTCGTACGCGGCGATCACATCGCCTGCCTCTATCACGGCTGGCAGTACGATACGGCAGGACAGTGCCGCTACATCCCGGCGCACCCCACGCTCGACGTTCCGCAGACGATCAAGGTTCCGATCTACCGGGTCGAAGAGAAGTACGGCATCATCTGGACGACGACGTTAGAGGATGCGGCAATCCCGGATGCCGACCCGACGGAGATCACGCCGGTGCGCAGCCTTTATGTCGACCGGCCGATCGATGAGGTCTTCGCTGCGTTCAATGCCGCCGGAATGACAGGCCTCGGCACCAATGCCGGCAAAGTCGTCCATGGCGACGACGTCCTGTTTGTCGCATTTCAGGCAACGACCGGGGCCAAGACAGCCGTTCACATCGTCCTTTGCGGCTCTATCGCGGTTTATGGCGGTGCGAAGCAGAAGCATTATGCGCAATGGGCTGGGGGACTGAGGTTCGAGATCGAGGCCGCGCAACGCGTGGCGGAGGTCGCCTGATGTCTGATATCACGCTCTACAATTACGAACTCGACGAACAGAGCTATCGTGCGCGCCTTGCGCTTTCGATGCTGGGCCTCGAGTGGACGACAATTGCAGTCGACATGTTCCCGGGCGCGGAGCAGAGAAAGCCGGCGATGCTGGCGCTGAACCCGCTAGGTACGCTCCCCGTCGTGCGCGACGGCGACCTCGTGCTGCATGGCACCGCGTCAATCCTGCTTTACCTTGCCAAGGCTTATGATCCCGCCGGCAAATGGCTGCCTGAAAAACCTGCGTCCTTTGGGGCGGTGGCGCAATGGCTCGGCTTCAGCGAGACGGCCATTGCACCTGCCGTCGAAGCCAGACTGCAGTCGCTCTTCGACACGCCGGGCGATGCAGCCGCTTTGCGGAGCGCCGCGCGCAAGGCGTTTCGCATCATGGACGACCACATGACCGCACGTCACTTCGACGGCAAGGAGTGGTTCGTCGGTGATGGCCCGACACTCGCGGATCTGGCGCTCTTTCCCTCCTTCGCACTCAGTCGCGACTATGGCGTCGAACACGACGAATATCCGGCGCTTCGCCGTTGGCTTCGCCGTTTCCGTGCCCTGAAGGGCTTCCACACGATGCCGGGCATTCCCGACTACCACTGAGTTTCAGATCGGAGTTTTCATGAGCCCTTTGACCCGCTTCTCCGTGAAGCCGCTTTCAACACTGACGCGCACCCTGGCGGACGTCGCCTCCAGGAGGTCCGATCCGGACCTTGTAATCCAGGGGGCGCGCGTCCTGTCGACCTACTCCGAGCGCATCCTCGGCGACAAGGAAATCTGGGTCTCGAATGGCCGCATCGCGGCGGTGAAGCCCTCGGGCACCTATCACGGCGGGTTGGCCAAGCTTTATGACGCGCGGGGTGGCATTATCGCGCCGGGGCTGGTCGATCCGCATATCCATATCGAATCCAGCATGGTGACTGCCTGCGCTTACGCGGAAGCAGCACTTCTCAACGGCACAACCACGATCTTCTGCGACAGCCACGAGATCGGCAACGTCATGGATGTCGCCGGCGTTGAGGCGATGCTGGAAGACGCGCGCCATGCGCCCTTGTCGATTTTCCTCACGGTCCCGAGCACTGTGCCGGCGACGTCCCCGCAGCTTGAGACCGCTGGCGGCGATCTGACGCCCGACAAGATCGCTGCCCTCTTTGACAGATGGCCGGAAGCCGTCGCGCTCGGCGAGAAGATGGATTTCGTGCAGGTCGCTATGGGCGACGAGCGCAGCCATGCGATCCTGGCCGCGGCACTGCAGCGCGGCCGGCCGGTCTCCGGCCACGTCTACGGTCGCGAATTCGTGTCGGCCTATGCAGCAGCCGGTGTGACGGACACACACGAGGCGATCGATCGCGACATTGCAGACGACCTGCTGGAGGCCGGCATCTGGCTGTTTCTGCGCGGTGGCCCGCCGACGACGCCGTGGCACAGCTTGCCGCATGCCATCAAGACGATCACCGAGCTTGGCGCTTCGCACAAGCGGATCGCGGTCTGCACCGACGACCGGGATGCCGACGATCTGCTGCTCTTTGGCCTCGACTGGGTGACGCGCGAAGCCGTCAAGGCGGGCATGACGCCGGAACAGGCTTGGGCGATGGGCTCACTGCATGGCGCAACGCGCTTCGGCATGGAAAACGACATCGGCGGCCTTGGCGGTGGTCGGCGCGCCGATCTTGTCCTGCTCACCGACGACCTGAAGCCTGTAAACACATGGTACGGCGGCGAACTGGTCGTCGAAGACCGCAAGGTGACACCCGTTCTTGAGGAGGCGCTGTCCAAGCCCTATCGCTATCCCGATGCTGCTTATCACACGGTCAAACTGCCGAAAAATCTCAAGCTGACCCCCGACCTGCCGACCGAACTGGTCATCGCCCACACCATCAAGACCGAACTGCCCGGTATCACGCTTGGCCATTTTAAGGTGACGCTGGAACCTGCCAATGACTGGCAAACCCATTTCGATCGTCACGGCCTCTGCTTCGTCACCGTCGTCGAGCGCCACGGCAAATCCCAAGGCAACGTCGCTCACGGTCTGCTGCACAGTTTCGGACTCAAGAGGGGCGCGGTCGCCTCGTCCGTCGGACACGACAGCCATAACATCATCGTGGCGGGCACCAACGAGACAGACATGCAGGTCGCCCTACAGGCGATCGAGGAAAAACAGGGCGGCGTCTGCGTCGTCATGGACGGCAAGGTCACCGCCATGGTGCCTTTGCCGATTGCAGGACTGCTCTCAGACAAGCGCGTGCACGAAGTCGCAGAAGAGGTCAAAGCGCTCAAGATCGAATGGGAAAAGGCGGAGTGCACCATCGCCTATATGGGCTTCAACTTAATCCCCCTGTCGGTCATCCCCGAGATTCGCATTACCGACAAGGGCCTCGTACTGGTGCCCGAAATGGCAATACAGCCACTCTTCGAGACGATATAATGGATCCATACCGATTGGGCCTTGTTGCCACCCGCATCCACTATTTTCAGCTGGTTGCAAGGCTTGGTTCGATCCGTCAGGCATCCCAGGCTCTTAACGTCGCTCCGTCCTCCGTCAGCCGCATTCTGCGGCAGTTGGAGGACGAACTTGGAACATCCCTGTTCGAGCGCGTGCGCCAACGCCTCAAGTTGACGAGTGCCGGCGAGCTCATGCTCTACCGCGCCCGTCTCAGCCTCTCCGAGCTGAATCGCGCCTGCAGCGAGATCACCGATCTGCATGGCCTGCATCGCGGAACCGTCTCTGTCGCCGTGATCGAAAGCGTCTCGCGCGGACTGATACCGGAAGCGCTCCAGGAATTCTGGCAGCGCCACCCTGGTGTGACCGTAGATGTCCGCGTCATGGGCTCCCAACAGGCCGTCAACGCGGTGGCCGAGGGTGAGTGCGACCTTGCCGTCATGTTCGACATCAAGGTGCCACGCAACGTTCGACGGATTGCAGCGGTCTCATTGCCGCTCGGTGTTCTCGCTTTGCCGGAAAGTCGGTTTGCCGAGAAGACGGAGCTGCGGCTGTTCGATCTTGCCGGCGAACGCGTCATCCTGTCGGATTCCAGCCTGACGCTTGGCGCCTGGCTCGAAGAAGCCTTCAGCCGCTCGCTGGTCGACATCACGCAACGCAGCCACACGAACTCGATCGGGCTGATGGTGGATCTGGCGAAGCGCAATCTCGGCACGGTGTTGCAGACACGTGTCGGCATCGAGCAGGAGATCTTGGACGGATCGCTGACATTCATACCGCTGCGCGATCCCAAGCTCAGCCCACGAAAACTGATGCTGTTGTCGCGCTCGGAAAAAGAGATGTCCGACGCGGCCTCCGCTCTCGGCAAGCTGCTGTCGCAGGCGATCGAGCGCTTGGGCGAGCGAGGGATATAAGTTGTTGCGTTGAACGCACCACTTGGATCAGAAATTACAGACTATTCGGAACATCTTCAGTTTGCGACCTTCCCCATGAAAAGAGGACGCACCATGAAAAAATCCGCAGTTGATGCCGTCATCCGAAGCCTGAAGAAGGCCGGCGTGAGCATCGTTTGTTACCTTCCCGATTCCCTTTTCAAGGAATTGTATCCAGCGCTCGACGCCGATCCTGATATTCGCACCATCCGGGTCACCAACGAGGGCGAGGGCGCGGCGATCTGTGGCGGTGTGTTCCTGTCTGGAAAGAGGGCCGCGCTGATCATGGAGAACTCCGGCCTGCGGGCGTCGGTCGAGCCGCTTGCCCGCATGGGCCTTGGCGCCGGCATCCCTGTCGTCATGCTGATGAGCTATCGCGGCGAGATGGGTGAAAACAACTGGTGGGCCATTCCTCACGGCATCACCATGGAGCCGGTGCTCAACGCGCTACGCATTCCGTATCAGGTGGTGCGCGAGGAAGAACGCATCGAGCGGGCGATCGCCGACGCGTATGAATGGTCCTACGCCGCCTACTACCATTCGGCCGTGGCTCTGGGCGGGGAGATCGTTCGATGAAGCGCTTCGATTGTATGACGATCCTCTCGGCCCGGCTCAAGGACGAACTGGTCATCCTCTCGCTCGGCGCCAGCGTCGACGAATGGTACAACGCCGCGCCGCATATGCGCGAGGCAAGTTTGTTCCAGCAGCAGCTCGGCTGTGTCACGCCGCAGGCCTTTGGCCTGGCAGCCGGTCTGCCGCATCGCCGCATCGTCTCCCTCGATACCGATGGCGGCATGATGTTCAATCTCGGCATCCTGGCCACGCTCGGCAACGAGCAGCCGAAGAACCTCTTCGTCGTCGTCTGGGACAACGAGTGCTACCAGTCCATCGGCGGACCACCAACCCACACGGCGTCCGGTCGCGTCGATATTGCCGCCATCGCGCGCGGGGCAGGGGTCGAACAAGCCCATACCGCCCGCTCGTTGGAGGAATTCGAGACGCATTGCCAAGCGGGTTTGAAGGCGGAGGTTCCCTATGTCGTCGTTGCCAAGGTGTCCGGCAGCGTTCAGCCGGACATCAAGCGCAAGCACAGCGACGGCCGCGAAGACAAATACATCTTCGTGCGCCATGTCGAGGCGACCGAAGGCATAGTCATCATGGGTCCCAGCGAACACAACTGAGGCACAGCGAAGATAAGGATTGCCGCGTCCAATGCCCGCACCGACCATACCGACAAAGCCCATTGCCGCAGCCTACGACTATATCGTCATCGGCGCCGGCTCGGGTGGTTGCGCGGTTGCGCGGCGGCTGATCGATGGCAGTGATGCAACTGTTTTGCTGATCGAAGCAGGCGGCCCCGGCATCGGCATTGCCGAGATCAACAATCCCGCCTCTTGGGTGCCGCTCGGGCGCAGCAGCTATGACTGGGGATACGACTACGCACCGAACCCGCGCGTCAATAGCCGGACCATAGGCATTCCGCGCGGCAAGGTGCTTGGTGGTTCGAGCAGCATCAATGCAATGATGTGGTATCGTGGAGACCCGCGCGACTACGACGGATGGGAAGCGGCCGGAGCACAAGGCTGGTCGTTTAAGGACGTCCTGCCCTATTTCAAGCGTGCCGAAGACTGGGAAGGCGGAGCAACCGAACTGCGCGGCGCCGACGGCCCTCTTCGCATCGAGCGCAGCAAGGCGCCTCATCCCGTCGCCGAAGCCATGCTCGGTGGCTCCGCGGAACTCGGCATCCCCGTCATCGACGACCCCAATGGTCCGTCCAACGAAGGAGCGGCGCTCTCCAACCTCAACATGTCGGCGGGCGAACGCTGGAGTTCGGCGAGAGGCTACCTCTGGCCGATCTTCGAAAATGAACGTCTGACGATCCTGACCGATGCGCTGGCGATCTGTCTCGGCGTCGAAAATGGTCGCTGCGTGTCGGTCAAATACCTCCACGCGGGAGAGGTGCGGGAGGTGAGGGCCACTACGCATGTCATCCTGGCGCTTGGCGCGATCGATACACCGCGGCTCCTGATGATGTCCGGCATCGGCGACCCCAAGGAGCTGAAACGGCTTGGCGTCGATGTCCGTCTTGCTCTCCCTGGCGTGGGCCAAAACCTCCAGGATCACCCGCTGGTCCAGGCCTGCGTGTTCCACGCGAAGCAGCCGCTGGGCCCGGTGCGCGACAATGGCGGTGGCGCGGTCATCAACTGGAAATCGTCTGCAGCTTTGGCCCAGCCGGACCTGCATGCCTTTCCGGTGCAAGGCAATAGCGCCGAACCGCGCATTCGCGAACTCTACGACCTCTCCGGCGATGTGTTCTCGATCGGCTGCGGCCTGATGCACTCGAAAAGCGTCGGCTACATGCGGTTGCTGTCTGCGGCACCCGGCGGCGCGGTCGAGATCCAGCCAAACTATCTCGCAGAACCCGGCGACCTCGATGCGCTGGTAACCGCTGTCGAAACCATGACGGAGCTCGCCGCAACAAGGGCCTATGCCGATTGGTTCGGCGGCTACGCGGCACCCTCGCGGCGGCTCTCCAGGGCGGAAATCGTCGACTACATCAGGAACGCCTGCTCGAGCTTTTTCCATGTCAGCGGCACCTGCGCGATGGGCAGCAGTGAGGCCGCCGTCGTCGACAGCAGGCTGCGGGTGCGCGGCATCGATGGGCTGAGCATCGCCGATGCCTCCGTCATCCCGATCATTCCCACCTGCCACACCCATGCCCCGGTGACGATGATCGGCGAACGCGCCGCCGACTTCGTTCTCGAGGAGGCCTGAAACTTGCGTGCACTGCGTGAACCCCAAACGAACTGGATGACGGCATGACCACGGATAAGCAAATTGTCGCCGGCGACTACCTTTTGACGATGGACGCTGAAAACCGCGTTGTGTCGGATGGCGCAGTTTTAATCGATGGCAGCGTCATCGAAGCAGTTGCCCCCCTTAGCGAGCTTGTCGCGGCTAATCCCGACGTCCCCGTCCGGAAAATCGCAAATTCCGCAATCATGCCAGGACTGGTCAACGCCCATGCGCATTCCGGCTTTCTGAGGGGTACGGCGGAACACCTGCCGGTGTGGGACTGGCTGACGCTGCACATCAACCCGATGCATCGGGCACTTCAGCCGCATGAAGCCGAGGCCGCGTCCTGGCTCTGCTATGCCGAATCCGTCCTCGCCGGCACGACGACCATTGTCGACATGTGGCGGTTCATGGAGGGCAGCGCCAAGGCGGCGAGCGCAATCGGTAACCGCCTCGTGGCGGTGCCCTATGTTGGCGAACATCCGGAATATAACTATTTCGATACGCTCGACACGAACGAGGCGATGATCGAGACGTGGCACCGCAAGGCCGATGGCCGCGTGAATGTCTGGGTGGGACTTGAGCACCTGTTCTATGCCGACGACGCGGGCCAGCAGCGCGCAATCCAGCTCGCCAAGACCCATGACACTGGTTTCCATACCCACTGCAGCGAAGCAGAAATCGAGCTCGCCGAATTTGACAAGCGCTATGGCAAGCGGCCGATGTATGCGTTGGCGGATCTCGGCTTCTTCGAGGCGCCGCGCACGATGATTGCTCATGGTGTCTGGCTGGATTCCGCCGAGGTTGAGTTCATCTCGAAGTATAACGTCTCGATTGCCCACAATCTCGTCAGCAACATGAAACTCGCCAGTGGAATTGCCCGCGTGGGAGAGATGCTTGCCGTGGGCGTTCCTGTTGGCATCGGCACAGATGGCGAGAAGGAAAACAACAACTTCGATATGTTTGAGGAGATGAAGGTTGCTTCCCTGCTCGGCAAGTTGAAAGACCTTGATGCCGCCGCCATGGATAGCTGGGATGTGCTTCGCATGGCCACTACAACCGGCGCCAAGGCGATCGGCCTCGACCACGAGATAGGCTCGCTTGAGCCGGGCAAGCGCGCCGACCTGATCGCCGTGCGCACGGACACACCGCGCATGACGCCGCTTTTCGGCGAAGGACCGTATTTCAACCTGCAGCACAACCTGGTCCATGCGGTGCGTGGCGGCGATGTCAGCCTCACCATGGTCGATGGCAAGGTCCTCGTCGAAGACGGTCAGCTAAAGACCGGCGATCTCAAGGAGATCATCGCCGAGATCCACCGCATTGCACCGCCGCATTTTGCCCGCCGCGCAGCCTGGCTGGCCGAAAACCGCGAGGGCACCGCGCAATGGACGAAGGCGAGCTGAGGGGATTGATGTGGCCAAGACGACCGACCGTGCAGCACTGAACGAATGGTACGCCGTCGAAACATCGAGGGAGCTGACTACCGAGCCGATCCGCACGCGCTTGCTGGGCCAAGACATTGAACTCTTCCGCCGAGAAACGTGCGAGGTGGTTGTTCGCGAGATCGAAGGCGGCTGGCCTTCCGGTCCAGCACTTCCGGTCCGCGAGAAATACGGTTGCGTATGGACGACGCTCGGGCAACCCAACAAGGAGGTCTTCGACATTACCGAAGCCTTCGAAAGCGACCGCCGCTTTGTCCCGTGCGGCTGGGTGAAGATGCGCGCGTCCGGGCTGAGGGTGGTCGAGAACTTCCTCGACATGGCGCACTTCCCCTTTGTGCACGCGGATATTTTGGGGGCCGAGCCGCATACAGAGGTGCCGGGTTATCTCAGCGAAATCCGCCGCGATGTCGATGAGGTCTGGGCAACCAACTGTACCTTCTTCCAGCCACGCATTGCCGCGACCGAAAGCGAGGGCGGTTTCGTGCAGCTTACGTATCGCGTGCCCACCCCCTTCGTCGTCATGCTCTATCGGGTATGTCCGACTGCACCCGACCGGCTCGATGCAATCGCGCTCTTCATCCACCCGATCGAAGAAGACCTCTGTCGCGCACAGCCGGTGATGTATCTCGTCGACAGCAGTTCGACACAGACGGCTCTGCTCAATTTCGAGCAGGTCATCTTCCTTCAGGATCGCATCATCGTCGAAAATCAGCGGCCCCTGCTTCTCCCGCTTGAGCCACGACAGGAAATTCCGACACGCGCGGACAGCTCCTCCGTCGCCTACAGGCGATGGCTGAAGGAAAAGGGCGTGCTCTTCGGCACGACGGCGGGAGCGCCGTGAGCATGATAGCGGGACAACTCTCAGTGCTTCGTCCGACATCCTTGCGGCAATCGCTGCAGATGGTGATCGAACACGAGGGTGCCCGTTTCGTCGCCGGAGGAACCGCCCTGCAGCTGGAATGGGCAAAGGGATTACCCAAGCCGCCGACGATGATCAGTCTCGGCGACATACCAGGCCTCACGGGCATCTCGCTTTCCGGCGACATGATCCGCATCGGGGCCCTGACACCCTTGTCGACAGTTTGCTCGGATGCCACGATCAATGCCCGCTTGCCGTTGCTAGCGGCGGCTGCACGAACGGTTGCCGCACCCGGCGTCCGCAATCTCGCCACGGTCGGCGGCAATATAACCGGAAGAGCAGGGTGCCTCCTACCGTCATTGCTTGCACTCGATGCCACCCTCGACGTCTCAAGGATCGGCGGCAGAGCGCATGAGAACCTGTTACACTGGCTGTCGCTGCCGATACGACAGGACGAGGTTGTCGAAGCCATTTGCCTGTCGTCGATGGCACCCGACTGTCGCTGGACCCAGCGCAAGACAGGACTGCGGGCCGCGTTCACGCCGAGCATGATCGGCGTTGCCGGCCTGATTGAGCTTGACGGAGACCACGTGCGCACGGGGCGCTTTGCCGTCGGCGGCGGTATGGTGCCACCGGCACGTTTGCGTCGGGCCGAGATGCTGCTTGAAGGTGCATCCTGGAGCAACATCGATTGGGAGGAGCTCAAAGCCCACCTGTTCGAAGAGGTTTGCGCGCCCGATGACGCATTTCGATCTGCACGCTATCGGCGCATGGTTGCTGCCAACGCCTTGACTCAAGGTCTTCGCCCAACCGCGAAAGCGCGGGCACCGGTCAACCTCGTGACCAAAGACAAACACATCGCGGGCGAGATCCTTCTTAGCCGGGCCGAACAGCCACATCGCTGGCACCGGCGCCCCGACGTTGAATCAAAAACGTCCGGGCAACTGCCATACCTGACGGACAAACGCTCCCCGGATATGCTCGTCGGGCGCATCCTACGTGCAGGCCTCCCACACGCCCGCATCGTCTCCATCGACACGAGCGCCGCCGAGGCGCTTGATGGCATCATCGCCGTGGTCACCCATCGCGACATCTAGGGCGAAAACGCCTTCGGTATTGTCGTGCAAGATCAGCCGGCATTGTGTTTCGACAAGGTCCGTCACGCAGGCGATATCGTTGCCGCCGTCGCGGCCCTTGATGCCCAAACGGCCGAGGCGGCTCTGGCTTTGATCAAGGTTGAATACGAGCTGCTTCCCACCGTCAGCAATCCGCAAGCAGCTTTAGCTGAGGATGCGCCAGAGGTGCATGCCGCCGGCAACCTGCAGACCATACTGCATTTTTCCCGTGGGGACATCGCAGTTGGCTTCGAGCAAGCCACCCATATTGTTGAGCGCACCTATGTGACGTCGCGCCAGATGCACGGCTTCTTGGAAACCGAAGGGGGCTATGCACAGGTGGAGCCCGATGGGATGCTTTCCGTCTTCGTCGGCGGTCAGCATGGCGCCCGCGACCGACTGCAGTTGTCTCGTATCCTGGCAATGCCGGAAGACCGAATCCGCGTGGTCACGAGCCCGACGGGTGGCGCCTTCGGCGGCAAGGACGAGCTGACGGTCCAACCGGCGCTGGCACTTCTGGCGGTGAAGTCGGGCCGTCCAGTGCGCATCCAGCTTTCGCGCGCCGAATCCGTCGTCGGCGGCGTAAGGCGCCATCCAATGACGATCCGGATGCGGACCGGATGCGACGCCGATGGTCGGCTCCTTGCACAGGATGTGGACGTGCTTGCCGACGCCGGTGCCTACGCCTCGCTTGGACCAGGTGTGCTCGAAACGGCACTCGAACATTCGGCTGGTCCCTATGTCGTGGAAAATGTCACGACACGCGGCCGGCTGGTTTACACCAACAACGGTCTATGCGGTGCCTTTCGCGGTTTCGGCGCCAATCAGATGACTTATGCGATCGAATGCCAGATCGATACTCTGGCCGAGCTCTGTGGTCTCACGCCGCTGGAAATCCGCCGGCGAAATCTTCGGCAGCCAGGAACGCCCGGCTATTTCGGCCAAGTGGTTGCACCTTCCGAGCGTCTGACCGAGATGCTTGAGGCCGCGGCCGCAAGCCCGCTCTGGAGCGCAGCGACCGAAGATGACGATCCCGACGAAATCTTAGGCGTTGGGATGGCGCTGAACTATCAGGGCAATGGCCTCGGCTCGGTCGTACCAGACCCGGCGGGCGGGCGCTTGAGATTAACCGAGATCGGCATGATCGAAGCAGCCTATGGCCTTGACGAGATGGGGCAGGGGTTGCTGACCTCGATCAAGGCTGCGGTCGCCGCCGAGCTTGGCTGCCACCGCGATGATGTGGAACCGTTGATTGGCGACACCAAGCTCGCCCCCGATTCAGGCTCTACCACGGCATCGCGCGGCGGCTATGTCGTCTGGCAGGTTGCGAGGGCGGCCGCTGAGCGCTTCGTTCCCGACCTGCTGGCCGCCGCATCCGGCCTCCTTGGACGCCCCGCCGAAAGCCTGAGACTGGGAGCTGGCGGTTTCAGCGATGTCAGCAGCAAAGGCGGCGACTTGCTGTTGAGCTACCGGGATCTCTCGCGCGCGCTCGCACCGAATGATTTGCCCGAAGCCACGGTGGCGTTCGACTTCCCGAAGACCGCCTATACCGCCGGAAACGCGCGATACATCTTCTCCTTCGGGGCCTGTCTCGCCCGCGTCGCTGTCAACCGCATCACCGGCGCCGTTCGCGTGCTTGATATCCACCAGCATACTGCAGCCGGTCCGATCATCGATGTCGCGGCCTATCTTGGCCAGATGGAAGGGGGAGCGGTTCAGGGCTTGGGCTTCACCCTGACAGAGAATGCGATCATCAACGACGGTCGCTACCTCACGACAAATCTCGACACCTATATGCTGCCTGGAATACGTGACACGGCGGTAAGCATGTCGGTTTTTGCTCTTGAGGAGCTAGACGAAGGGGATAAACTCGGGCCGCGCGGCGCTGGCGAATTGGGCATTGGGGCGATTAGCCCAGCGATCGCCAATGCGGTTGCCAACGCCATCGACTTTCGGCCGTTGACGATACCGTTCTCGCCCGAGGCGGTCCTCGAGGCCATGAGGGACCGCAAATGAGCTTGGTACTCACCACGCCGGTTTCGTTCCGCCTTAACGGACGTGACCAGGTTATCGACGTTGTGCCCGATATGCGGCTTTCGGATATCCTGCGTGAGGAGATCGGCCTGGCAGCCAGCAAGATTGGCTGCGGGATAGGACGCTGCGGCGCCTGCACGCTCTTAATGAACGGGCAAGCTGTCAACGGCTGCATCGTCATGGCCTGGCAGTTGCAAGGCGCTGAGATTATCAGCCCCGAAGGGCTGCACGACCTCGAGACCGCCACCATCGTCATGGCCGCGCTGGCCGAGGAAAATGCATTTCAATGCGGCTATTGCGCACCCGGTTTCGTGATGGCGCTGACCGCACTCTTCATCGCAAACCCGCAGGCGGCAGAGGCGGAGATATTGACGGCGCTGGAAGGCAACATCTGTCGCTGCACCGGCTATCATTCCATCATACGCGGCGCGCTTAATGCCGCAGACAGACTTTGTGCCGCCCGGTCGGTCGAAGGTATCGGAGATCATCAATCATGACCTTGTCCATTCCCGCCCTCGAACCGTCCACCCACGGTGCTCGAGCGTTCCTCTCCAAACCTCGCAAGACGCTTTTGATCGACGGCTCATGGGTCGATGCCACGTCCGGCCGGACCTTCCCGACATACGACCCTGCCAACGGCCGCCTGCTGGCGGAATTGGCAGCCGCAAACGAGACCGATGTCGATGCCGCCGTTGCCGCCGCCCGGCGCGCTTTAGACGGCGATCCCTGGCGCGGTCTCACCCCATCGGCCCGCGGCAAATTGCTGTGGCGGATCGCCGACCTCATCGATGCGCATGTGGACGAACTTGCCGAACTGGAAACGCTTGATCAGGGCAAGTCTCTGAAAACGGGCCGCTTAGGCGAAATCCCGGCGTCGGCCGAGCAGTTCCGCTATTTTGCCGGATTTGCGACCAAGATTCTAGGCGAGACCATCCCGACATCAATAGGTTACCAACCTGCCGGCAGAAAGATATTCGCCTATACGACGCGTGAGCCCATCGGTGTGGTCGCGGCGATCACGCCATGGAATTCGCCGATGCTGATGGCGGCAATGAAGCTTGCCCCGGCACTGGCGGCCGGTTGCACAGTTGTTCTGAAGCCCGCCGAGGAGACGTCGCTGACGGCCCTCCGGCTCGGTGAATTGATGATCGAAGCCGGATTGCCGGCCGGCGTTGTCAACATCGTGACCGGCCTTGGTGAAACGGCGGGGGCCGCGCTCACAGGTCATCCTGACGTCGACAAGGTGGCCTTCACCGGCTCCACCGAGGTCGGCAAGCTGATCGTCGGCGCGGCGCGGGGCAATCTCAAGAAGCTGACACTCGAGCTTGGCGGGAAGTCGCCGGCGATCGTCATGCCCGATGCGGATATGGACCTTGCCATACCCGGCATCGCGCGAGGTATCTTTGCCAATGCCGGTCAGGTTTGCGTCGCCGGCTCTAGGGTTTATGCAGATCGCTCCGTCTATGAACGCCTGGTGGAAGGTCTTGCGCGTGAGGCCGACAAGCTGAGGCTTGGGCACGGCCTCGATCCCCAGACCGATCTGGGCCCGCTGGTCAACCGCAAGCAGGCCGATCGTGTTGCAGGTTTCATCAGCGAAGCGGCGACCGACGGCGTGGAGATTGTCGCCGGAGGCGCGCAGGCGGGCGAGGAGCAGACCTTCTATCGCCCGACCGTCGTAACAGGCGTGCGCCAGGACATGCGCATGATGCAGGAGGAAATCTTCGGGCCGGTGGTCGCGGTCACGCCGTTCGACGATGTCGATGAGGCGATCAGATACGCCAACAATTCGCCCTATGGGCTTGCCGCCAGCGTCTGGACAGCGGACCTCAGCGCCGCGCATCGGCTTTCCGCCCGCGTCCGTTCCGGTACGGTCTGGATCAACTGCCATTCTTACTTCTCGCCGGAACTTCCCAAGGGCGGACACAAGCAATCGGGCTGGGGCTACGAGAATGGTGCTCCAGGCCTCGAAAATTACCTGGAGCTCAAAACTGTCTGCGCGGTAATTTAGCGCCTATCAGCATTGGAGCGCGGGGAAGATCATCAAATTCGCGCTGACGCATCGGTCACGTTTTGGGAGCTGACTGTATAATCGCTGGAAGGTTGGGTAGTGACCCGGTTTCGCAACTGGCTGTCGCGCGCGATCGAGCACCCCAACCGTTCGACCGGGTCGTCTGCCCGATCCGCTGGACAGACGTGGAGGACAAGCGCCCGGCCGTCCTCGCGACGCTCGCCGCCAAGATCATCATGGCGGCGCTGAGTTGGTCGGCAAGGCGGGCACAGGCGCCACTTGTGTTTTCAGTGAGCTGTCGTCAAATGTGCTAGCGTCGGTTCGATTCGCATCACGTTCGTCCTCGGTCAATCCGGTCTCATAAGCCGTTCGTAGATTTCAAATCTTCAAAAGGTACGCGCTGCATGAGAGTTTAGTTCGCCGTCGTTGCTATTCGTTCGACATCGACCGACGTCTCACCTCCCACTGGCGGAACTGTTCGCTGATCATTTTGCGACGCTCTTCTCCGCAATGGGTCGGAGCCACTTGGTGACCCATTATCAGGCGAACTTTCACGCGCACGCGTTTGGGCACTGGCTTCGACTTCGGTGAGCGTGAGCTAACAAATGGCGCCTTCAAATGCCAATCAACGTTATCAGGCGTGAACCCCAAGTACGGGCGTTCACACCCAGGAACCGCCGCCCAGACTGGCGGGGCATCTCATGAAGGAAGTACTGCGCAGCGTCACACGCGGAACTGTTTTGTCACAATCAAGTATCGCCTCGCGCTTTAGGTCAACGGCCGCAACCTGGCAATTGACAGGAACCGTGCGACCCGCCTTTCGTGATCGACCTCGCGCTTTCGGATGTCGGCGTCGCAATTTCGCGGCACTGCTTTTCAAGGTCATTAGTTGGTGGCTATAAGCTTGCCACGAGGGGGACCGCACTGAATACCTCAGCGCGGTCTCAGCCATTCCATCAAAATGCGCGCTGAAGCCGGAAGAAACCCGTTGTCACGTCGCTGCCCTGATCTTGGTAGAGGTAGTTCACTGTTGCCTTTGCATATAGATTCTCGACGAGTTCATAGTCGAGCGTGACGCCAACCTTCCACGCATCGTTGTTGTCGTTGAAATCACCACCGATGATGCCGTAGTGGCCGTAGTACTGGAACCCTGGAGTGATCTTTACTTTGTCGGTCGGGGCAATGGCGTATTGAACTGCAGCGATCCATTCGGCCGTCTGATAATACGAATTCGGAGCGCTGGAATAAATCCCGGCGAAGCCGAGCGTTCCTGGGCCGATGGCTACGTTACCCATCGCGCGGATTGCGCCTTCTTCATTATCGGTGTCGTAGCCACCCGTGATCTGGTAGCTCAGTGCACCGACCTTGCCGCCAACACCGAACGCAATGCCGACGTTGTTGGGAGCCTCGCCCGCGCTGTAATACCCATCTTCGAGTTCGTCGACGCTGACCCCGGTGTAGAAGTTGCTGGACTCGTACTGGTAGCGGATTGAATTATGGAGAGTGACCTTGCTCTTGATATCGTCAGTATCGCCAGACAGGTCATCGTCCCACCAACTATAGAACAAGCCGGCGCGCAGACCCGCGATGTCGATGTAGGCAGAGTCGAGCTTTGCGATCTGTCCAGAAGCGTTGTCTGCATTGGTCTGGAACACCAACACGCCAGTCAGAGCCCCGTACTCCGTGTCGCTTTTTGCAGTGACCTGGAGCTGCCCACGAGTGAAAACGTCCCAGTCCGAGGCGCCTGACGTCGAAGCGTTCGCGGTCACCGCGTTCGGCCCGGCATTGGCCTGGAAACGAATATAGCCATTAATCTTAAGGCAGGTCTCGGTGCCAGGAATGTAGAAATACCCGCTACCGTAAGCATCGCAGACGCGGACATACTCAACAGTTTCGGGTTCAGCAGCGACGATCGCGTCCGCAGCCTGTGCACTTGAAAGAGCGGCCAGTGCTGAGGTCGAACAAATAAGAAGTGTCTTGATTTTCATTGTCGGTTCAATCTTCTTTCGATTGGGCACAGGGGATCAGTGCAGAAATCGGATCCGCTATTCCTGTGTCGTCGGGTTTGTGTGAAGGCGTGCGATCAAGCGCACCGCCTAGATCGTCAGTACAGAGATCTGATCAGCTGCTGATGATGACGTGAGACATACGCGGATTTCCCCCTAATCCTTTGAGACTTCCAATTGCAACTTCGTCAATCGCGGCGTCGTCGTGCTCACGTGAGCATGATTACCTGCCGGACATTCCCTGTTTCCCCAACCTGATTAGCTGCGGTTCGGCTGAATTCGCAAATATGAAATCGCGCGAATTGATATGTTTCAATTATAGAAAACTAGGCCCTCTTCCGGCCGCAGTCAGCTCGGTGAGACAACCTTCCTCGAGAGAACACAATGATGACACACACGAAGAACGCAGCAATGAAGATGCCGATCGGCATTTCCGAGGCACCGTGGCAACGATCGGCGCTATTGGCGTCCGCGGTGCCTCGGGTGGCCAGTTTGACGAGTCCTGCGCCATGAAGGCTCTTGAAATCCATGCCAAGCACCTGAAATAATTCTCTTGCCCGCGCGCTTATTCGGCGCGGGGGCTTAAACTTCGAGGCAGCAATGCGACGTTTTCTTATGGCAGGAGTCTTGATCATGGCGCTAGGCGGGAATGTTTCGGCCACGGTGCTAGGCGCTGTGGAAACTGGCAATCATCGCGGGCTGGAGCAAGCGTTGGCCTCGGGTAACCCTATCGATGAGACGAATGCGAACCGGCAAACGGCGTTACTGGTGGCGGTCTGGAAAAACGATATCCAAGCCGCGCGTCTTCTTCTCGATGCCGGCGCCGATGTTAACGCCAAGGACAGTCTTCGGGACAGCCCCTTCCTTGTGGCCGGGGCTCATGGTCGGACGGAAATCCTGCGCATGATCCTTGCTCATGGAGCCGATCTCACCAGCACAAATCGATTTGGGGGTACTGCCCTGATTCCCGCTGCCGAGAAGGGGCATCCCGATGCCGTGGACATGCTGATCGCAGCGGGGGTCGATGTCGATCATGTCAACAAGCTGGGATGGACGGCCTTGCTTGAAGTCGCGATCCTAACCGATGGCGGGCCTGTCTCTCAGCGCATCGTCAGTGCCCTGCTCGCGGCGGGGGCAGACGCTGAGATCAACGACTTCGACGGAAAGAACGCCCTGGTCCACGCGCGTGCCCGTGGGCTCTCCGCGATTATCGCCTTGCTCGAAGCCGCGATAGCCAAAGACTGAACCTAATCTGACGTCGCTTGAGGTTGCTGGTTTCGAAGGCTCGATCTGTCACCGCTTGATTGGCAGGAAGAGGGGCGCGAGTTCCGCCAGTGATCTTCCGCGCGGATCATCCGCGGAAATGCGGCCTGTCTTTGATTTCGATGCTTGCCGAATGATCTGCACTGAGCCGTCGTAATCAAGCCCCTCCAGTTTCCGTCGCTGGCAATGCAGCGGCCATTCACATAGATGGCCTTCACCGCCCGCTCCGCTGCGCAATGCAGAAGATTGCGCAGAGGGTCGTAAACCGGCGGTATGGCGGGATGGTTGAGGTCGATCAGTAAGAAATTCGGCTTGGCGTCGACGGCGATCCGGCTGATATTTTTGCGGTTAAGTGCCTTCGCTCCGGCGAGCGTTGCCATGTCGCGAACGTCGGATGTCTTGATGTCTAACACGGTTCTCTCGGTTTTCCCCACCAGTATGTGATGTAGCTCGACACACGCTCACCAATAGGCCGATAGAAGTCGCTCGAGATCCAGATTTTTTTAGTTGTGCTGTGAATCGCTGCCACGGACCCCAACGGGGCCTCCCCGCTCGCGCACCATCTGACGGAGGCGCGAGAAAACCGCCGAAGACTGGCGGACGCCGTCATGCTCGAACTCATTGGTCACCCAGACCCTGATGTTGCCAAGATCTCGCGCAGTTTCCAGCGACAGTTCGGCATCGACATACATATCATCGAAGTAGACGGCGGCCGCCACGGGGATCTCGCTCGAGGCCAACCGAAAGGGATCGTAAAGCGGCTCGAACTGGTCGTAGCGTGCGAATGCCTCGACCGCATTGCAGAACGGCCGCAGCGAGCGAATCTCCTCAAACATCCACGGGTACATCATCTCGCCGGTCAGGAGCAGCGGCCGGCTTCCTTCGCCAAATTCTGAAAACTCGGGCCTAACTCGCTCGGCAGCCCAGCCGGTCGCACCCGAGCCTTGGCCGTAAATGCTTTCCTGCAGAGCGGCAAACATCGGGTTGCCGTCATACGAGGTCAGCGACATGACGGATGCTAGGAAAGTGTCGGAGAAGCGTGTCTCCTCGTGGTCGGAGAAGGCCTCGTCGATCAGCCAGTGAATATTCTCATATCCCGGCGCCATACCGAAATCGATGCCGATAGTCTGCAATCGGCGGACCGTCAGCCGGTCGCCATCGGGAAGGCGGATATTCTCCGCCCCAATCTTGTCCGCGATCCGAGAGATGCGGTCGCGATCGTCAGGGTATCTCTTGTAGTATTCGCGGTTCTTGGCGGCCACGCGCGGATAGGTACGTCTGTAGACGTCGTCCGCGGACGCCGAAAGTCCCGCAAGGCCGCCCGTAACATAGCAGGCGGCCAGCCCCTCGGGAGCCCGAGACAGATAGGTGAGGGTAAGGAAACCACCGTAACTCTGACCGAGAGTCTCCCAACGCGCGCCACCAAATACTGTCTTCCTGAGATGCTCACAATCGGCGATGATGCTGTCGGCCCGGAAGTGGCTAAGATAGCGAGCTCCGGCGTTTCCGTCGGCAAACACCGCCATCGTGGCGCTTTCGATTCGGGTGCTTCTGCCAGTGCCGCGCTGGTCGAGCAGCACGACGCGATAATTCTTAAGTGCTTCACTCAGCCACGATGGACCGCCGCCCACGGGACGCGGCGACTTGCCGCCCGGGCCGCCCTGCAGGAAGAGCAGCACAGGCAGCGTCTCCCTATTACGTGAGGGATCGCAAACTTCGCGCGCGAACACCTTGATCGTTGCGCCATCCGGCTTCTTCCAATCGAGCGGCACATCAACGAGATGGTCACGGACGCAGATGCCGGGGATAGTGTATTCGCTGACGAGCATAATGAAATCCTGAACAATGTTGCGCTTCAGACCGGGCTACAACCGGAACTGGCCGGCATCAAGCTCAATCTCCATGATAGATGAGGCTGATCGACCACCTAACAAGATTGCCCGGAGAACGCCGAACTTCGGTTGGGAAGTCGAACTGTCAATGAAAAATCAAGACCTTCACCTTCAGCGTGTCGACATGGAAATGTCGCAAGTACGAATTTTTGCCTGAACGACCGGCTTCGGCGTATCTCGTGGATCAGGACCACCCCCAATGTGCAAGCTCGTTACCCCTGTCGGTTGGGAGATTGAATTAGCAACGAAATGGGCCAACCGAGAACGACCTGCTCTGGCCGGCAAACGTGCCGACCAGAAAGCTGCTAGGTGATCATCCCGGACGTCACCAGGACGAAAGCGAACGGCCTCCAGCTGGGTCAAAAAGGTGCATGCGGTTCATGTTGAAGGAAAGCGGCATGCGCGAACCTGGACGCGGTTCACTTTCCGGATCCACATTGGCGCACAGGCTGACCGGCCCGATATTGAAGTAAATCATCGTTTCCGGGCCAAGTGGTTCGACGAGATCGATAGTCGCCTCTATCGTTTCGAAGCCTGGTTTTGGCATCAGGCTCGATATCGATTCAGGCCGGATGCCGAATACAACCCGCTTGCCCGTATGCGACATGTATTCCGATGTTCGGGATGCGGGAACGGCAAGCCGGCTGCCATCATCAAGAACGACAACCAGCCCGTCGCCAGCGCTCTCAAGCTTTGCGTTCAGGAAGTTCATCGACGGCGAGCCGATGAAGCCCGCCACGAACTGACTGACCGGACGATGGTACAGCTCTTGAGGCGGTCCCGCCTGTTCAATGATGCCACCGTTCATGACCACGACACGATCGGCCATCGTCATTGCCTCGACCTGGTCATGGGTGACATAAACAGTCGTTGTCGGGAGCAATTGGTGTAGGCGCTTGATCTCAGTGCGCATCTGAACACGCAGCTTGGCGTCGAGATTGGAAAGTGGCTCGTCGAACAGGAAGACTTTCGGGTTGCGCACGATAGCGCGCCCCATGGCGACACGCTGGCGCTGCCCGCCTGAAAGCTGGCCGGGGCGCCGCGACAGAAGCTCGGTGATATGCAGTGTATCGGCGGCGCGGGTGATGCGCTCGTCGATTTGCGCCTTGGGAAGCTTCTGTTGTTCGAGGCAGAAGGAGATGTTTTCCCTGACACTCATATGTGGATAGAGCGCATAGTTCTGGAAGACCATAGCGATATCGCGTTTGCCTGGGCCAAGCCGATTGACGACCTGATCGCCGATGACGATATCGCCACCGGTTATATGTTCCAGGCCAGCGATCATGCGCAGCGTCGTGGACTTGCCGCAGCCCGACGGACCGACGAAAACGACAAACTCGTTGTCCTCGATCGTGAGGTTGATGCCGCGCACGGCTTCGTAGATGCCGTAAGATTTGACCACATTGCGAAGTTCAAGGCGAGCCATGGTGTTCCCCCTACTTCTCATGCAGCCAGACGGCCATGGCGCCCGGCTCTCTGTTTGCCCAGAGGTGGTATGGGATCGCCTTGAAGCGCGTCGGCTTGAGCGCCGGCGGCTGCGTACGATAGAGCGTCTCCTGCCAGTCGGATGCATCGGCTTCAAGTGCATCGCCTTCAAGGACGGTCGCTCCACCAAGAAGTGTCTCGTCGAAACTTACGGCGATCTCGCCCTCAGCCGGCAGCCGCAGCCGTTGCGGTTCGGTGCCGAGATCGGCTTCCTCCACGCAGAAAATCACCGGACCGCGCCGCAGCGCAAAGCGACCGCTGTCTTCGGTCGCCGCGGGATGGGCATAGAGGCGGTCGACCGGCATGTCGAAAGCCAGCCTGACCGTATCGCCGTCCTTCCATTCCCGCTCGATCGCGACGTAACCCTTGGTAACGTCGAGCTTGGTGGCCTGGCCATTGACGAAGACATGTGCGACGCGGCACCAGCCTGGAATGCGAAGCCGCAAGGTGAAGCGCGTTGCCTGACCGAGGCCAAGTGAGATGGCGACGTCGCCGTTCCAAGGATATTGGCTCTTCTGCTGCAAGCGGAGGAATGAATTGCCAACGGAAAGCTCGGCCGTGTTCTCACCATAGAGATGGATCGCCACCTCATCGGCCTTGGTGGAGTAGAAATACTGGCCGAGCGATGTGATGAACCGGGCGATGTTGGTCGGGCAGCACGGGCAGTAGTGCCACTTCCAGCGGCGGTTATGCCCATGGCTCTCCAGGACGTTCTCGTAGAAGTAATGTTCGCCATCGCGCGAGATACCCGAAAGGGCGCCATTGTAGAGCACCGTCTCGAGCTTGTCGGTAAACTTGCTGTCGAGCTCGATCTGGGCCATGCGGTGGCTGAAGAAGCCGAGCGCGACGGCCGCGCAGGTCTCGGCATAAGCGGTCTCGTTCGGCAGATCGTATTCGCGTGTAAATCCTTCGTTGGACGCCGAGGGGCCAAGGCCGCCGGTGACATAAAGCTGGCGTCCGACCAGATTGTCAAACAGCCGGTCACAGGCGCTCTTCAGGCTCTCATCGTCGTTCTCGAAGGCAAGATCAGCCATGGCGGAGAACAGGTACATCGCGCGCACGGCATGACCGACAACCTGGGTCTGTTCCCGCACCGGCATATGGGCCTGGCTGTAGGCGTAGGTCTGGAAGACGTAGCCTGCGGGGTCCTCGCCACGTTTGCGCGCTTCCTCGTCGTAGTAGGAAGGCATCTGGCCACGCTCGTCGACAAAGTAGGTCGCCAGCTTCAGGTGCCGCGGGTCCTTGGTCACGCGGTAGAGCTTGACGAGTGCGAGCTCGATTTCCTCGTGCGCGTCATAGCCGCGAAGCTTGTCCGGCTCGCGGCCGAACGTATCGATGATATGATCGACAGCACGGATCATCACGTCAAGGAAGCGGCGCTTTCCTGTCGCTTCGAAATAGGCCACGGCTCCTTCCAGCAGATGCCCCATCGAATACATTTCGTGAAGATCACGCAGGTTGGTCCAACGGTTTTCCGGCTCGCGGCGGATGAACCAGCTGTTCAGATAGCCATCGGCCATCTGGCCGTGTTCGAGTTTCTCGACGATCGCGTCGATCTTCGCCTCGACATCAGGGTTGGGATGGTTCTTTAGCGTGTAGCTGGCGGCTTCGATCCACTTGCCGAAATCAGAATCGAAGAAGTGCTGCATCGACAGGCCGCTCGGCTGGATCGGGCGAGCAAGCGGACCGGCCGGCTTGTCGAAATCCAGAACTTCGAGAAAGCCTTCCTCGTCGAGCCGCATGTGCTGGGTGGGAATGGTGACGTCGCGGACGGTGTCTGTCCAGCTTTTCCAGAAGCCGCCGTCGAAGGTGACGCGGGTATGGTCGGCGGGAACGTAGCGGTCGATCGGTAACCGCGGCTGTGCTTTCTGGGCGTTAGACATTGAGGCTCCTTGAGCGGACGTGCCGCTTCTTATTTCACGGCGCCGGCCGTCAGGCCGCGCACATAGTAGCGTTGCAGAAGAAGGAAGAGGATGATGCAGGGGATCATGGTAACCGCGATGCCGGCCTGCAATGCGCCCCAATCGATGATACCGTAGAGGCCCGATGACACGTTCACCAGCATGATCGGCAGGGTGAACTTGTTCTGATCCGACAGGAAGATGAGTGCGGCCAGGAACTCGTTCCAAGAATTCAGGAAGGCGAACATCGCTACCGTCGCTACACCGGGCAAGGCGATCGGCAACATGATGCGCCGCAGGATCGTCGCCTGCGAGGCGCCGTCGATACGCGCCGCCTCGATCAGCGCCTTGGGCACGGCATCAAAGGCATTACGCATCATGAAGACCGAGAACGGCAGCTGGAAAGTGACGTAGATCAAAACGAGCCCGAACAGGCTGTTCTGCAAGCTGAGCATCTTCAGAATGAGGAACAGCGGTGTCAGGATCGACTGAAACGGGATCATCATTGTCGCCATGATCAGGACGAACAGTATCGACTGACCGGGGAACCTAAACTTGGAGAAGCCGTAACCAGCGGGCACTGAAACGATGATTGTCAGCAGCACCGTTCCGACAGCGATCAGCACGGAGTTGCCCGCGTAGACGTACCATCCGGCACCGACATTCTCGAGGCGGCGGTAATTTTCCAGCGAGAAGGTCTTCGAAAACAGCGAAGCCGGATTGGCGAGCGCTTCCGCGGCTGGCTTGAACGAATTCGCCAGTGACCAGACGATCGGCATGATGAAGAAGATAGCAAGCAGGATCGAAGCGAGCAGGAAGAGCAGATAGCCGGTATTGCCACCGCGAGGATTGCTGCCCGTATTGGATTGGGTGGACGTCATTAACCTTCCTCCGCACGTTCGCGCAACAGCACGAATTGAATGGCACTAATGGCAACGAGAACGATGAGCAGCGCAAAGGAGAGCGCAGAGCCGTAGCCGAGCCGGTAAGACGAGAACGATGCGAGGTAGATGGAGAACACGGCCGAGATCGTACTATTTTCAGGGCCACCTTGCGTGATGATGAAGAACTGGTCGAAGGCGAGCATCGACGAGGTGACATTGAGAACCAGGGCGAGCACGAGCGAATTGCGCATCAGCGGCAGCGTGATCCGGCGAAAGCGGCTGAAGACGCTAGCGCCGTCGATCTTGGCAGCCTCGATCACGTCGTTGGAGATGCCCTGCAGACCGGTCAGCAGAATGACCATAGTGAAGCCGGCTGTCTTCCAGACGACCATCAGGATGATCACGGCAAGCGCCGGCCAGAAGCTTTCAAGCGGCCGCGGTGCTGCGCTGATAAGGCCAATGCCGCGCAGGACCTGGGCAAAGACGCCACTGTCGGGATTGAGCAACCACATCCACAGTGTGGATGCCGCACCAAACCCGATGACAACAGGCATGAAGAAGATCGTGCGGAAGAAGCCGGCAGATCGCAGCGGGCGATCGACCAACAGCGCCAAGGGAAAGGCCACTGCAAAGATCGCGGCCGTTACGAGGACCGTGTAGAGCAGTGTGAAGCCCAGCGAGTGCCAGAGCTGCATGTCGCCAAGCAGTTCAGCGTAATTGGCAAAGCCGATGAACTTCTTCCGCCCAAGCAGCGGCCAGTTGTAGAAGCTCATCCATATCGTCATGGCGAGCGGGACCAGAAACAGCACCAGGATAAACAGGAAGCCGGGCAGGATGAACGCCAATCCAAGCCAGCCCTGCGGCTCCCGTTCTCCAGAGATCGGCTGGTTCATATCCTTTGTCGGGGTGTCGACCACAATCATTCCTCGAAGAACTCGAACATGCGCATCAGCGATTGGGGAAGTGCGGGGCGGAAGAGCCCACCCCGCACGCAGCCGTTACGGATTGGTGCGGTCGAGGATCTTGGTGAAGTCGTCCTGCGCCTTCTTGATCGATCCATCGACGTCATCGCCGAAGATCGTGCCCTGGATCAGGTTGAGGAATGGGCCGGTGCGGCTAACGAAAAGCTCATCCGACGAGAAGGTGTAAGGCGTGCGGGCTTTCGCCAGGATGTCGTAGGCAATGAGGTTACGCTGGTCGAACTTCGCGTAGGCTTCCTTGGCAAGATCCGTGCGCGACGGCATACCGGATTCCTGCGTGATATAAACCTGCTGCTCGGGCTCCATGTAGAACTTCACAAAGTCCAGGGCGACCTTCTTTTTTTCCTCGCTAAGGCCCTTGATGAGTGCCAGGGTATCACCGCCGGCAAAGCTCGATGCGCCGCCCTTCGGACCCGGGATCGGAGCGACGGCGAACTTAACATCCGGGTATTTGCTGGTGAGCAAGTTGACGATGTAGGAACCGGTCATCAGGATGCCGACCTTGCCCGATGCGAAGGCCTCAACCGCATTGTTGCCGTTGCCCGAGCGCGAGGTCGGGTGGATGGCGCCGGACGTCCACATGTCGCGATAAGCGGCAACGGTCTCGCGCAGCGCTGGCGTATCGACGGTTGCGGTACGGCCGTCATCGCTCAGGACATCGGCGCTTGCGGCCCAAAGATGCGGCAGGAAGTCGTAGATCAGCCAGCTTCCGGAATTGGCAACGAAATAAAAGCCGTAGGTTTCCTTGTCGAGCGCATGGATCTTCTTGGCGTCGGCAGCAATCTCCTCGAGGGAGCCCGGTGCCTTGTCCGGATCGAGACCCGCCTTCTTGAAGAGGTCCGTATTGTAGGCAATGATCGAAGCGTCAGGTAATGCAGGTACGCCGTACACTTTGCCGTCATAGGTCGCCAGGCGAATATGTGAGGGGCTGAGGGCGGCAGCGTATGGAAGGCCCTTTACGAATTCGCTGATGTCTTCGAGGCTGTCGTTTGCGGCGAAGGTCGGGAGATAGATGAGGTCGAGCACCGCGCCATCAGGTGCCGCGCCGCCGGCGATCGCGGCACCCAACTTCGGCACCATCTGTTCAGCGGTGATCTGTGTTACATTGACCTTGTCGGTGTGGGAGGCGTTGTATTTTTCAGCCAGCCCCTGGAGCACAGCCCCCGAAGACGTGCGCACCCATAGCGTGATTTCCTCAGCGCTAGCGAGAGACGTGCTCGCCAATAGTGCAACAGCTGCAATGGTAGTTTTTAGACGGCGCATGCGAGTTCCCCTTCTCTTATGCGAGGCTCCAGACCTCAGGACGAAGGCAACGTTAGATGAGAAAATATTACATGTCGACATGAGTGCGCTGCAATATGAGTGACTTTCTGATAAAACCTTTTAGCTTCTGTATTTTTTCTGTTAAAACGTTTTATCTACAAGACTAGGAGAAGCGGAATTTGAGCGATTCTGACCATGGCCGTCGAACAATTCGCGACGTGGCGAAAGCCGCGGGGGTGAGCATTTCGACAGCCTCAAACGCGCTTAACGGTACTGGCCGGACGAACGCTGAGACACGTGAAAAGGTTAAAAGGATTGCTGACGAACTCGGCTTCCGGCCGAATGCACTCGCGCGTGGGTTGCTGATGAAGCGCAGCCATGCGATCGGTATGCTGACGAACGACACCTATGGTCGACTGACGCTTCCGATGGCCGCGGGCGTCTCCGAAATCCTCGTCGACCACGGCGTCTCGCTCTTCCTGTGCGCGACCAACAATGATCCGCGGCTGGCCAAGCTCCATCTCGATGCGCTGCTAGATCGCCAAGTCGACGGGATTATCTTCACGGCAACGCGGATCGATCTTGAGCCGCCACCCGAACTCCTCAAACTCCGAGTTCCGGTTATCTACGCGTTTGCGCAAGGTCCTGCCGACAGCGTGAGCTTCCATCCTGATGATGCCCAGGGCGCGCGCGTCGCCGTGCAGCATCTCCAATCCATTGGCAGGACACGCATAGTGCACATCACCGGCGAGGAGAACTACCTTGCTGCGCGCATCCGTGCGCACGCCTACGAGGATCTCGTCGGACCTTCCGGTCAGGTTATGTTCGGCGAGTGGTCCGAGGAATGGGGACACTCCGCGATCGATGAGATCTATTCTCAATCGGGCCCAAAGCCCGATGCAATCTTTTGCGGCAGCGACGAAATCGCGCGCGGTGTTATCGACGCGCTTCGTGATCGAGGGATTTCGATCCCCGACGACGTCGCGGTGGTCGGGTTCGACAACTGGGAAGTCGTCTCGAAACAGACGCGACCACCCCTGACGACGATCGACATGCAACTAAAGGAGATCGGGCATCGTGCAGGCCTCGCGATCCTGGGGCTATCGCGCCAGGAAAAACTTGAGCCGGGCATCGTGCGGCTTCCCTGCAGCATCTTTAAGCGAAACTCCGCGTAACCAGATGATGGTTGCCGCCTCGTCAGTACCGACCGCAGACCTCGCACCGGCTCCTCACTGTCGTCGGCCTCACGCCAGAAGGCTCGAAAGCCACTTTTGGGTTCGAACTAAGTCCAGCCATTCCGGCGAGGTGATGGGGCTGACCGGCGAATACATGACGGCACCCAGATATTCTGCGGGAAACGTTGATGACGCCGGCGTCTTCCTTCATCACAGCGGTTCACTGTGCGGACCTGGTTTCGTTCCTTATGTCGGCCGTAAGGACGTGGCGGCGTTCCGCCGCGGGCACTTGCGTTTCCCCGGGCCCCGCCAACTATGACGAGCACGACGTTATCGCCACGGCGATCGTGCCCTGCGGCCAGCCGAGCCGCCTATTCGATGTTGCCATCGTGAACGATGCCAGTATTGTATACCGGTCCGACAAGGCGGTGTGATCTTCCTGCCGGATATCAACATTACACCCTAATGATATTTCAAATCCTGGTCTTGATGACGAAATCGATCAATCCCCCGTCTGTTCGCAAGCCCTTCGGCAACTACAATCACGGCCTCCTCGTGCCGCCAGGCGCCTCGCTACTGGTCACATCGGGCCAGCTCGGCATCGCGCTTGACGATAGCATTCCGGAAGGCGTCACCGCCCAGGCGGAACTTTGCTTCAAGGCGATCGGCGCGATCCTGGAGGAGGCCGGCCTGACCTATGCCGACGTGATCCGCATCTCCGGCTTCGTGACCCGCCGCGAGGACTTCCCGGCCTACATGGCGGTGCGCGACCGCTACACGCTAGACCCCAAGCCTGTGTCAACGCTGATCGTTGTCGGCGGCTTTACGCGATCGGAGTTTCTGGTCGAGGTAGAGGTGACGGCGGCAAAGGTGCTAACGCCGTAACGCATAGATGATGATTGGGAGAATTTCAGCCTCTCAAAGCCTGGTGAGCTGTATTCATAAAGCGACTTTCGTTGGAACGGGCAGGACGGCGACCCGGAGACAATCTAAAACTGCCTCATCGCCGTCTCGACCTTCCCCATGAACGCCGCCCTCGTTTGTTGCGTACAGTTGTTCATGTCGTAATGGGCGAGAAATGTCACCGGACGCACGGGGTTGATCTGCGCCCTCAGGACCCGCTTGACGATTTTCTTTGGCGGATTGCCGGCGACAAAGGCGCGGAACGGTGTCGCCCCGTAGGTCAGCACCGCGCCAAGCTTGCGGATATGCCGCAAACGGGATTCCACTTTCCCATCCGCCAGTTCGAAGGAAACGCCCGGCAGCCAGACGCGGTCGAAGTACCCCTTCAGGATTGCCGGGAAGCCGAAGTTCCAGATCGGGGTCACGATGACCAGTCCCTCCGCCCGCTTCAGACGTTCGACGTGGTCCTTCACCAGCTCGGTATTCTCGGGATAGTCGTGATAGACTAGCCGGTCGTGCCGCGATAAAACCGGATCGAACTCCTCGGCGTAGAGGTCGCAGGCATCGACCTCGTGGCCTGCGGCCTCCAGGCTCTCCAGCGTCTTTTGATAGAGCGCCTTGCCGTAGCTCGATTCCACCGGATGCGAGTGAAGGACCAGAACCCTCATGCGCTCTCCATCACCGAAGCGAGCCCCGGGAACAGATAGTTCTCGCCGGCGGAGAAATCGAAGTTGGGGTTCTCCCAGGCGATCATCTTTCCCGGGTTGAGCAGCCCCCTCGGATCGGTCTCGTGCTTGAAGGCGAGCTGCACCTTGTCCGTCTGCTTCATGCCGCCTTCCTCGAGCGTGTAGCGGTGCGGGTTGAAGATCGGGCAGCCATGGTCCTGGTGGATCTTGATGATCTCCTCCAGCCGCTCCTCCGTCGTGTAGCGCACCAGCGGCAGCCCCGAGCACTGGATCTGCCCGTCGAACCGGATGAACTCGAGATGGCCGGGCACCTCGTAGGCGAAGAGCTCGACCATCTTGGCGACCTTAGCCACATGGTCGGGGCCGGGATACTGGACCTGAAGATAGGTGTATTCGGGATCGACTTTGAGCGCGCGCAGCGTCGTGTGGTTCCACGCAAGCTCATAGGCATGCGGAATGCCCTTCATGCTCTCGACCTTGTCGGAGCGGAAGATGATCTCGCCCTTCTGCGAGGCCGTAAACGCGGCGAAGGCATCGATCGAATGCGGTGCCACCATCACCACCACGACCGACTGCCCCTCGCGGATATAGGGCTTGTGCCGGGTGAAATAGCTGTAGGGGATCGGGGCCGCGATCGGGGCGATCTCCTTGGTCAGGATGCCGTTGCACTTCGCCAGCGCATCAGCGTAGCGCACGCCGTCCATAAACTGGTCATAGCCGACGAGCACATCGATCCAGTCGTAGGCGGGCGCCAGCGGCATCTCGATCTCGGTGATGATGCCGTTGGTGCCATAGGCGTGGCTGACCTTCTGCAGGTCCCAGCCCGTCAGCTCCAGCACGCGCGGCTCGGCCTCCATGGTCACCACCCGCAGCCGGATGATGTTGCCGATATCGCGCAGGCCACCCCAGGTGATCGAGCCGACGCCACCGGACCCGCCGGCGATGAAACCGCCGATCGTCGCTGTCTGCGCCGTGGACGGATGGAAGCGCAGCTCCTGGCCGGAATGCGCCTTGGTCTGCTTGTCGAGCTGCGCGATGATGATCCCCGGCTCGCAGATCACGCGGCCCGGATGGATTTCCTTGATCTGGTCCATGGCCGCCAGATTGAGAACGATACCGCCGGAGAGCGGCATGGCCTGGCCGTAATTGCCGGTGCCGGCACCGCGCGGGGTGACCGGAACGCCATGCGCGAACGCCACCTTCAGCGTCTGGATGACTTCCGCCTCGTTCTTCGGCGTGACCACCAGATCGGCGGTGACGCCGTCGAGCTGCGCCTTCAGCACGGGGGAGTACCAATAGAAGTCCCGACTCTTCTGGCGCACCAGCGCCGGATTGTCCTCGATGGCGATGCCGTCGAGTTCCTGTTTGATCTTGTGGTAATCCGGCATGTCAGGCTCCAACGACGCTATCGAGTTCACGGTAATCCGGCAGGCTGCGGTCGATGACCTTGCCGCGGCGTAGCACCACGCGATCGGCCTGCGGACGGGATAGAAATTCGCTCCAGCGCCGAGCGCTGAAAAGCACGAGATCGGCGGGCAGGCCGACAGCGATGCGACCGATATCAGGGCGCCCTGCGATGTCGGCGGCCGAGGTGGTCACGACACGCGCGGCGCTGTCGAGCGGATGGTCGAGCTGCAGGATGCGCACCGCCTCGCGGAACACTTCGACCGGATCGAGATCGCCATAGGCATAGAAGGGATCGCGCGTATTGTCGGAGGCGACGGCTGTCAGCACCCCGGCGGTATCGAGCTCCTTGAACAGCGTCACCCCTCGCCAGCGCGGCGTCCGGTCGGGGTATCGGTCCTGAAGGTACATGTTGCACATCGGCAGGGAAATGATCGAAATTTCCGCCTTTCGCACCAGATCGATGGTGTGCTTGGCGAGATCGTCGTCCTGTCTCGCAAGCGAGCAGCAATGGCCCGCTGTCACCTTGCCGGTAAAGCCGTTGCGCAGCACCGCCTCGGCGATCGCCTTCAGCGTCTCGGCACCAGGATCGTCGGTCTCGTCGACATGCAGGTCGACGTCGAGCCCATTGTCGGCGGCGGCCTTCAGCAGCGTGTCGAGCTGCCAGGTGAGATCCGCGCTCATCTTCGTGACGCCGCCAAGCAGGCAGCCTGTGTCGCGAACGATTTGGACGAGCTCGGCGAAGTAGGCCTCGTTGACCATGTCGTCCATCGGAAACAGGGCAGCTGCCTGCAGCGCGATCTTGTCCTTCCAGGCGTCGCGCACCTCGGCGAACACCTCGAACGAGATGCGATGCTGCGGCGCTGGCGAATCCAGATGCGTGCGGATCAGGCTGGTGCCATGCGCATAAGCCGAGCGCAGTGAGAACTCCATGCGCTTGCGCACGTCAGCGGCATTCCAGTGCGTGGCGCGGTCGATACCGACAGAGGTCAGCGCGCCCATGAAGGTACCATTCGGGTTGCTGTTGCGCGCCCAGATATGGCCCTTGTCGAGATGCGTGTGGACATCGGCGAAACACGGCCAGATCATGCCGTCGCGCATGTCGGATTTCGCCAACTCCTGCGGCGCCGAGCCGGGCGGCAGGATCGCCGCGATCAACCCGTCCTCGATAACGAGATCGGCCTTCACCAGCCCCTCAGCCGAGATACCCTCGTAACCTTCAACGGCGATATCGGGCAGCGTCGCGTGACTTAGCACGAAGCGCGCGGAATTGGGCGGCGACATGAAGGAATAGGTCATCAGTTTTCCCGCTTCAGGCTGCTCTCATGCCAGCGATGCAGGCTGAGCCAGGAGATGAATGAGGTGATCGCGAAGATCGCCACACCAAGCAACGATAGCATCAGCAGGGCGGCGAAGAGGCGAGGGATGTTCATGCGGTATTGCGCTTCGAGCAGGCGGAAGGCGAGACCTGATCCGGCGCCCGCCGAACCCGCCGCGAATTCGGCGACGACGGCTGCGATCAGCGCCAGCCCGCCGCCGATCCGAAGGCCCGTCATGAAATAGGGCTGGGCCGCCGGCAGCTTCAGATAGAGCAGCGTCTGCCAGCGCGAGGCGCCATAGAGCTCGAAGAGGTTGATCAGGTTGTGATCCACGCTCTTCAGGCCCTGCACCATGTTCGACAGGATCGGGAAGAAGGCGACCAGAAAGGCGCAGATCAGCAGCGCCACCTGCGTCGACGGCGCATAGATGAGGATCAGCGGCGAGATTGCCACGACGGGCGTCACCTGGAGGATGACCGCCAGAGGATAAAACGCGATCTCGATCCAGCGCGACTGCACGAGAAAGACGGCAAAGCCGACGCCGCCGATCAGCGCCAGGATCAGCGACATAAAGGTGATCTTGGTGGTGACCCAAAGGGCAGGGGCAAGCGTCCCCCAATCGCTGACGAAGGCGCTGGCCACGGCCGCCGGACCCGGCAGGATATAGGGCGGCACGCCAGACAGCTTCACATATAGCCACCAGATCACGACCAGCGCCGCAACGGTCAGCACCGGAACGAGGATCCGCAGCGCCAGATCGCGGCGGCGCGCATTGATCGGCTTGGCAACGTCGATGGCAGGTGTCTCGGCGATATCGGCCATCAGTGGTCTTCCTTCGCGGCGTTGATCGCGCCGATCAGCGAGTGCGAGACTGTCTCGCACGCCTGGCGGTATTCCTCGGAGGTGCGATAATGCGCGTCGCGCTCGAGACTGGTGACGAGCGGCAGATCGGCATGCACTCGCCCCGGCCGCGCCTTCATGACGACGATGCGGTTGGAGAGGTAGGCGGATTCGAACACCGAATGCGTGACGAAGATCACCGTGATGCCGGTCTCCTTCCAGAGCCGAAGCACATCGTCGTTGAGCTTTTGCCGGGTGATTTCGTCGAGCGCCGCGAATGGCTCGTCCATCAGGAGCAGCTTCGGCTTCGTCACCAGCGCCCGTGCGATCGATACGCGCATCTTCATGCCGCCCGAGAGCTCGCGCGGATAGGCCTCCGCGAAATCCTGCAGCCCGACAGTCGCAAGCACCGCCATGATCTCGGCCCGCGCCGCCGCCTTCGATACACCGCGCAGCTTCAACGGCAAGTGCACATTGTCAAACACGTTTTTCCAGGGCATCAGCGTAGGCTCCTGGAACACGAAGCTGATATCGCCTTCCGGCAGGCCGCGCGAATTGATGCGCGAGCTCGGCCAGTCGATCGTCCCGGATGACACGTCGCCGAGCCCGGCCATGATCCGCAACGCCGTCGACTTACCGCAGCCCGATGGACCGAGCAGGCTGATGAATTCACCGCTCTCGACCGTCAGCGTCATGCCCGAGAGCGCGACCGTGCCGCTGGAGAAGACCTTGGAGACCTGCTTCATCGCAACGAGCGGCCGCCTGCGCGCTTCGGCTGGTGTCGCTGACGGGGTGGGCTGCGATGAAGTCATGAGGTCCGTTCGTTTCCTGGGTATGCCATGGGCCTCCTCTCCACACAGGAGAGGAGGAAGTCCGACTTATTTCTTCAGCGCCATGCCCACGCCCTTGCAGACGTATTTGGTCGTGAACGCCTTGGTGTAATCCGTGTCTGCCTTCAGCACCTTGATGCCGACCATCTCGTCGAAGAACTTCTTGTAGTGCGCGTCGGTCATGCAGCCGATGCCCTTGTCGAGCGCCTCGCCGGACTCGACGATCCCGTATTCCTTCATCTTGGCGATGGAGTACGCGATCTGACCATCGGTCATCTCGGGATTGTCTTTCTTGATCAGCTCGTTGGCCTTGGCGTTGTCGCCATAGAGATAATTGTACCAGCCCTCGATCGAGGCGTCGACGAAGCGCTGCACCACGTCGGACTTGCCGTCGATCATCGCCTGCGTCGTGGTGATCGCCGTGGAGTAGGGGCTATAGCCGTTGTCGGCGAGCAGGAAGACCTTCGGCTCCCAGCCGGTCTGCTTCTGGATCTCGTAAGGTTCGGACGTCAGGTAGCCCTGCTGCGCCGAGGACTTGTCGGCGATGAAGGGACCGGGATTGAAGTTATAAGGCTTGTACTGCTCGTCCTTGAAGCCCGAATAGTTGGCCTTCATCCACTCGAAGAAGGTAAGGTAGCCATCCTTGCCGAGAAACAGCGTGTTGAGTTTGGCGAGATCCTCGAACTTCTCGACGCCGGCATCGGGATGCGCGATCAACACCTGCGGGTCCTTCTGGAAGATCGCCGCGACATCGACCAGCGGAATACCCTGCTCGACGGCCGTTAGCTCACCCTGCGAGCTGCCCATGTAGAAGTCGATCTTGCCGGAGATCAGCAGCGCCGAGTTTGCCGCATTCGGCCCACCTTGAACGATCGTCACATCTAGACCATGCTTGGCGTAGGTGCCGTCCGCGACCGCCTGGTAGAAGCCGCCATGTTCTGCCTGCGCCAACCAGTTGGTGCCGTAGCTCACCTTGTCGAGCGCGTAGGAAGGAGCGGCCGCGCAAAGCGCCGTTCCGAGACCGAGCAGCGCCGTAAAAGCCATCGTCTTCAATGCATTGGACATGTCAGCCGTTCCCCTTTGAGGCCAAGGAGCGTCTTCGACAGTGCTCCATTTCTTTCATTTGAGCGATTGCTTTGCTGTTTGAAAAGCATCAAAATTCGTGCGCAACGATGCCTTTTTGGCATCTCACAACGCGCCTGTTTCTAATTTGTGCGCGACGCTTAAAATAGATGCACCGAGGGTCGAATGCTGCACTCCAAAAAGCTTCAATACATCGACGAGATCGCCCGCTCCGGCTCGATCCGCAAGGCCGCCGCGCGCCTCAACGTCGCATCCTCGGCCATCAACCGGCAGATCCTGGCGCTCGAGGAGGAAATCGGAGCGCCGTTGTTCGAGCGACTGCCGCGCGGGCTGAGACTGACGGCCGCAGGCGAACTGTGCATCGAGCATATCCGCGAGGTACTGAAAAATTACGATCGCCTGGAAGGTCGCATCCGCAGCCTGAAGATGCAACAGGCCGGCAAGGTGCGGCTGGTGACGACGGTTGGTCTCGCATCCGGGCCGCTTGCCGAAATCATCACCCGCTTCCAGACCGAACATCCGCGCGTCTATTTCCAGATCCGGAACGACGCCGGCACGACGACGGTCAATCCGGTTCTCTCAGGCGAGGTCGATATCGGCCTCGGTTTCAACATTCCGGCCACGCCCGGCATTCGCTCGCTCGGCAGCTTCGATATCCCGATCGGTATCGTACTGCCGCCCGGCCACCGGCTGATCGGCGATGGACCGATCAATCTCGGCGATGTCGTCCAGGAACGCCTGCTGCTGGCGCAGCAGGGCACCAGTCTGCGCGACGTCATCAATCTGGCGCTGGCGCGGCTTGATGTGTCCGTCGAACCGGTGCTGGAGAGCAACGCCTCGGAAATGCTGAAGAAGCTGGTGAAATGCGGGGCAGGGCTGACCATGCTGAACCCGCTCGACGTGGTGACCGAATGCCGTGCCGGCGAACTGGTGTTCCGCCCGATCGCCGAACCGCATGCCCGCCATCAGCCGATGAAGCTTTTCGCCCGCACCCGCGCGCCGCTGGATGCCGCAACGAGCCTGTTCGTCGAATACCTGCTGGCCGAGCTTGCCGGCCTCGTTCACGAGCTGCAGGACAAGGGCCACATCGCGCCCGACAGATCAGCCGCCACGTAACGACATGGCCGCCAGGCCGGCAGCCTATTTGCTGTAGAGATTGTCGAGCGAATAGCGCTTGAGGTCCTCAAGCATCTCGACGAAGCCCTTGACCTGATGCCGGCAGATCGCCTCGCCCTTTTCGGCGGTGCCGCGCGAGGCATCGCCGACCACGCCGTTCGGGTTGAGATCATGGGCGATCCAGGCCAGCGAATGCGGCGGCAGCGGCTGGATGAATTTCGACTGTTCGCGCATCCATTCGGCCTTCGAGGTGAAGTTCTCGGCCTTCTCCATGCGCACCAGATCCGGCCGAAAATGCAGCATCAGTGACGTCTCCACCTCGCCGCCGTGAATGCCGTAGCGCGTCTCATGCTCGCTGATCATTCCATCCGGATGGCCGAAGCGGCCCCACTGTGTGGAGACCACGGCCATCTGGTAACGCACCCGGAGCTCGCGCGCGACGATGCTCATGATATCGACATTGCCGCCATGCGAATTGACGATCACCATCTTGCGCAGGCCCGTTTCCGCCACCTTCGCGCCGATCGCGGTCCAGACGGGAATGAGGAGTTCTGCGCTGAGAGACAGCGTGCCCGGGCCATGGACATGCTCGTTGGCCTTGCCGATCTCCTGCGTCGGCAGCACCAATATATCGAGATCGTCTGGCCGCTGACGGCGCAGTTCCTGCAGCATGCCGTTGGCAATGGCGACGTCGGTCGCAATAGGCAGATGCGGCCCATGCTGCTCGGTCGACGCGATCGGCAGGATGGCGATCGTGGTGTCGGTGGAGAGCCCGGCGAAGTCGTAGGTGTTGAGCTCGTTCCAGTAAAATGGGGTTGCCATCGCCGTGTCCTCTTCGATCTGATGGACATTGACTAGGCCTTAAGCCGGCATGCGAAAAGCATCAATTTGCGTCCAGGCCGCTGCCTTTTTGCGAGAGATATGCACGACCGGGACGGAGGAGGGCGCGCAACAGCGCAAAGGCCGGACAGTGTGCCCCGCCCGGCATGCCGTATGGATGGATCGTTCGGAAAATGGCGGTCCGCCCGCCTTTACCGCTCGGGACGCGGCATGCGCAGCACATACCAGCCGAAATGCCGCTGGATGGTCGGCGTCACGAGAAACACGATCAGCGACACCATGACGGGTGTAATGACAAGCGTGCGATGCCACGTCTCCCATGTGCTGGTGAGCGGCATCAGAATATAGAGAAGCGTGGTGATCAGCGGGTAGACCGCGATGATCAGCAGGAAGGACAGGCGAAACCGGCACGGTCTGGGCATCTGGTGAGGCGGCGTCTTGTCCGCATCGCCCGAAGATGCGGCGGTATCGTCATGGTCGGCGCTCATGGTTTTCCCCTATTATAAGAACGCATCGTTTCGATGAAGCCATAACGAAACGATGCGTTTCATTCAAGCCTGCGTTGTGCTACAAAAGCTAGGGATAAGGGAGGAGTTTCGTGACATCGACAGTGATAGCCGGGCGACGCACCTCGATCGGCGCGCAGCGCAATCCGGCGAGCCAGGAAGCGATCCTGAAGGCTGCCGCCGACATTCTGCGCGAGATGGGATTGAGCGGTTTTTCCATCGAGGCCGTCGCCAGGCGCGCGCACGCCGGCAAGCCGACGATCTATCGCTGGTGGTCATCGCGCGCCGCACTTCTGCTTGACGTCTACCATGATCAGAAGCACGTGGAACCCGTTCCTGATACCGGCACAATCGAAAGTGACCTGTTCGCCTTCGTCACCGCGCTCTTCGACTATTGGCGCGACAGCGAGGCAGGCTCGATCTTCCGCTTTGTCCTCGCTGAGGCCCAGAGCGACGCCACGACCTCAGCAGCACTCAGAACCTACATGGCCGAACGCATCGACCAGACCGCCGAACTCGTGCGCCGCGCGACGCGCCGTGGCGAGATCTCCGCCGACGCCGATCCGGAACTCACCATCGAACTCCTGGCCGGCTTCGCCTGGAGTCGCTTGCTCACCGGCCGGCTCGATATGGAGCCTCAACGGCTTCACCAACTCATCCGCCAGATGGTTTGGGGATTGAAGAGCCATGGTAATTGGGGTGGGGATCGGTGAGGCGCGGCCATTGGCGGCTTGTTATTTGTTCGAGCAAGTTTCCACATCCGCGTACACTTGCTGCGATGCGAGGGAAATGTGCCAAAAATTTGCGTCGCGCTATTCTTCGGGCTCGAGCATTCTTGAGCTTCTGCGGTTTCGATAATGGATGGGCCCCAGCCCCCCAGGTTCCTTTCCTTACCGTTTCCGAACGCCGAAATCAGTAGAAAAGTCCAGATACTGTTGTCGCAGTTGAAACTGTCACCCTTTGACAGCGGCGGCGCGGACACAGGAGACGGACCGACGCGCAAGCCCGATAGAGAAAATGGATGGTTTCGCTTCCCACGCCGTAGTAGATGAGGCGGCACGTAAGGTAGGTCGAGCCTAATGGCAGAACATTTAAATCGTGGTCTGGGCCCGGAAGTCCCGTACTGCGCACAAAAACGCTTGGATCAAATGAACTCTCAAAATTACAAACCAAATTCACCAAGCCGGGATACGACCGGCGCTTGGATCAAGATTATGGCGCAGTACCGGCAGCCTCGATTTGGTCGCAGCGTATTTGAGCTTGTGGTAACGGCTGTCCCGTTCGCTGCGTTCTGGGCCGGAGCATGCATCTTTATCATGCAAGGCTGGTGGCTGGGCAGCGTGCTTGTTCTGCCTGCGGCAGCCTTTCTCCTGCGGCTTTTCATGATCCAGCACGACTGCGGGCACGGCTCGTTCTTCGCGCGGCGAAGATTGGACACATGGACGGGGCGTGTAATTGGCGTTCTTACCCTTACGCCCTACGACTACTGGCGGCGAGCTCATGCCGAGCACCATGCCTCTGCTGGCAATCTTGACGAACGCGGGGTGGGTGACATCGCCACACTCACTGTCGACGAGTATCACGCCCTCTCTCCGGCGAAGAGATTTGGATACCGGCTCTACAGGCATCCTGTTGTAATGTTCGGTATCGGCCCGATCTGGGTATTCCTTCTGAAACAACGGCTGCCGATTGGTATGATGAAAGCCGAAGTCTTGCCTTGGGTGTCGACGATGGCAACCAATCTGGCGATCGCGCTCGTCGCTGCATCGACAATTTGGCTTGTTGGGCTCGTACCGTTCCTCTTGGTGCATCTTCCTGTTGTCTTGTTGGCGGGAGCTGCCGGCGTTTGGCTGTTTTACGTACAACACCAGTTTGAGGAAACGCATTGGTCAAAGGCAGACGACTGGCAATTTCCTAAAGCCGCTCTCCATGGCGCTTCACACTATGACCTCCCGCTGGTGCTTCGATGGCTGACGGGGAATATTGGCGTTCACCACATTCATCATCTCGCTAGTCGTATTCCATACTACCGACTTCCAGAAGTACTGCGCGCTCATCCTGAATTGGCGGGCATTGGCCGCATAACGTTATGGGAAAGCTTCGGGTGCGTGCGACTTGCGCTGTGGGATGAGCGGCGAGGCCGGCTTATCTCTTTCCGGGAAGCCCGGAAATTGCCAGCGCTTTAATAGCGGCTTGATGCGTGCTGCAGGCGATTTTATTCGCCTCACGACACTGTTTTCAGGCGGCGCGAAAGTGGCGCGCATCGGGAGCCGACACGTCAACGTTCACGCTTTTGCCGCGCGCCGAACTCTTGGTCGTGCCAACTTCTTGACCACCACCTCTGGCCGGGCTGGACCTGTATCTGTCAGGGCACCTCTGATGGCGTCGCTCATTGTTGTGCAGACGAAATCCGCGTTTACGTCGTCTGCTTCAATTTGAGGGTATGCTTGTCCATTTGCGGTCGGCATCATGACGCCGACACGTAGACCCGGCTTTTGACGCTTCAAGCGTCGAACAATCTGGCGGGCATGAGACATTGAGTTTCCATTCAGAAATGTGATGATCGCGGTATCGGCGACGCCGACGGGGGGCATAGTAGGGCCCTCGTCGGTCGAGGCCTGCGGCACATCAATGAGCTCTGCTCCCTGAATTGACAGTAGTTGCGACAACATAGCCGCTCCTGCCGCGTCGATCGCCCCACGACCGCCGATCGAAAGCACGGTATGTCCTTCGCCATCTGGAAGCGCCTGACCAACAGTGGCGCCATTCCCATTCGCCGCAGACTCGTCTTCTTCCTCGTTCTCCTCTTCGACCGCGATCTCGGCGAGGTTATCGATGAGTGTCCGCGTGGTCGATGCGAACAGGGCTATCTGTTCCCGCGTCATCACACCGCGCTGGCGATCGGTTTCAGCCAGAATCAACGCCGGAAGTGCAACCTTCTCATAATAATCCACGAGGTATTCCTCCTCCAAAAGCTGTTCGGCGTTGTCGGTGGCTTCATTGGGATCACCGGCGAGGAGACGCTGATAGAGCTTTTCCTGTGGCTCGAGGACAGGCTCGTTGCCCAGTAGCACGTCGAGGAAGTTGAACTGTGGGACATAGCGACCAAGCACGACGAGACAGACAGTCAGAGGGGTCGATAACATCAGGCCGACAGGCCCCCAGAGCCACGACCAGAAAATTGCCGAGACAATGATCGCAAGCGGCGAAAGTCCCGTATGGCTGCCATAGAGCCAGGGCTCCACAACATTGTTGCTGACCAGTTCTGTCACGATAAACAGCCCCGCGACCCAAGCAACAAGCGACCAACCCGGCGCAATGGCGAGTGCCAGAAATAGCGGCAGGATCATTCCGATCACCGGTCCGATATAGGGAACGAAGCGCAACACCAGCGTAAGAAGTCCCCAGAGGATCGCGTTTGGAATGCCTAGAACCCAAAGGCCGATCGTAATCGGGATGGCGTAGAGAGAGTTCACCACCAACTGCATCAGCAAGTATTTGCCGACCCGTTTACCAGCGTCCTGTAGGGCAGAGGTCGTCTTGTGGAGATCACCCAGCCCGACGAGCCGAATGAAACGGTCACGCAGGGCTTCGCGTTCGAGCAACATGAAGATGACGAGCACGATGACAAGGCCCGCTGAGGCGAATGGACTGACGAGCGGTAGGATGAAGCTTCCAAGTGTCTCTATCGGGTTTGACTGCGTCACGATCTCGACGGGAATAGGTTCGGGTCTTTGTGCTGCAGCAGTCGGCATGTCCTGGCTTTCGTTCGCCCGGATTTTGAGCTCGTTACCAATACGCTCGACAGCCTTGCTCAGGTGATCCAGTACGCCGCTTCCGGAGCCGGCCTGGGTCAGAGCGTCGACCTTTGCGACAATGTTACGCTGATAGGTCGGGATGTTGTCGGCGAGGTTGGCGACCTGGGTAGCCACGACGAAGCTGAAAAGCGCGATTGTCACAAAGGCGGATGCCACCGCCAGCAAAACGGACGCGATCTTCGGGACGTGACGTTTTCTCAGGAAATTGACGATCGGCGCCAGCGTGAAGGTCAGCAGCAAAGCCAGGGCCAGCGGCACGAAGACTTCCTGGCCGATGTGCAATAATGCACCCACGCCAATTAAGATCAGAACCGTTCGACCGGAGATCGTCGAATTGGTCAGGCTGCCGTGGGTTGGAGTAATGCCCGACATGCTGGTTGCGTTCGATCTCTGCACAGCCAATTGCCGCTCCCATATCTCGTGAAGTACCGCCGATGGTCCGTTAGTGACTGTGAAATAAAGCGTCGATGTTCTTAATCGAGCCGGCACATGAAAACATACTCAGGAGCCGTGCCGAGTTTTATTCGATCGAAGGGATGAGAAACCGTTTCCCAATGAGTACCGCCAAGAGGGTTCACCCCTGCCGACGGCCACCCCATGCAATCCGACTTTGATTTTCGGAAGCAGCAACACTCATCGAAAGCAAAGGCGGTAGCAGTCATCTCACGGATCGCTGCCACTTGAACGGACTAGTCGATTACCAAGTCGCTTCTTTGCTTGGTAGGACTGAAAGCTGTATAGCTCGCTTTGAATGATTTTGAATGCGAATGACGACTATCGCCGACGCCTTCCAAAAGATAATCTGGACTTGGTGGCTAAACTTAATCATCCGCGCCAGGTGTCGAAGACGAGCAACGCCAGCATCACAATGAAGAGAGCCAGCCCTATCACAGACCAGATAGATATCCCCCGTTTCTTTCCGGAGTCGGGAGTTCGCCGACCCTGGTAGGGCGTCTGGTCTGGCCTGCGATCGAACTTCGGGGGTTCTGCCACGTCTATTGCGCCGTGAAGAAGGTGAGCAGGACCTTGCCTTTTTCACCGAGGAGGCAAACGAAGCGGTCGGGTTTGCCTGTCTGCTGTTTGCGACTGATGTACGCTTCGCCAAGGACGACTGTCTTCACTGGTACATCGCCGACCTTGGTATCCGCCTTGCTGACCGCAAGACTTTCAATGTCGAGAACGAGGTCGGTTATTTCCGGCGAACGCTCCTGAAGGGCGAGCAATCCGGTCGATTTACATGCGTCGACGGCCGGATCAGCAGGCGCCTGGCCCTGTGCCTGTGCGCTCCACGAAAACACTGCAAATCCCACGCTCCAAACAATCAGTTTTCTGATTTTCATTAGCTTTCCCAAAAGAAGTGCCCGCACTAGCGCGGGCTGATACATCGGTGGACATCAAGCCTTGTCGACGACCTTCTTCACAGCGTCCTTAGCATCGCCCTTTGCTACCTGGGCCTTGCCCTTGGCTTCCTGAATGCTTCCCTTGACGTGCTCTTCGTGATTGCCGACCGCCTTGCCCGCGGCCTGGCGGGCCTTACCTGCGACTTCGTTTGCCGTGCCTTTGATTTTGTCCGCTGTGCTTCCCATGCTTGGATCTCCTCGGTTCGGGTTCCTGAGAAAAGCGCAGGTCGATATTTCGTTCCACGGGTTGGCGACACCGCTGTAAAAATAGCTGTTCGATCGGTCGCGATATGCGCGCTGCATCGCGGCGGTCAGCTTCGGGAGTAGACAACTCTCCAAAGTTAGCGGACGATAAGTTCAACAGCTTGCCTCGCCTCGTTGACGAGGCATTGTTCAATGTGCGTGATTGAGCTGGAAACTTCGCCGAGGCGTTGTCGCTTGCAACAGGCCGCGATGCGGGTGATCTGCCGACAAAAGATCAACTGCTAGCTAGGCTCGCAAGCCGGCCAGGTGGTGTCGCGCGACTTCTTCAGATCATGTCGTGGTAGCCCGATAGTCCTAAGATCACTCTGAACTCCAGCAGGCCTGAACTCCGGCAACATTGAAAAGATCCCGGTCACAAGCCTTCAGCGAGTGGATAAGGGCGGCGGGGGAGGCGGTGTGGTCGAACCTGTCCCCAGCGAACGCTGCACCATCACACTGTCGGCCCAGTGGCCGTAGCGGTATGCGACGGCCGGCAATAGGCCGACGCGCACGAAATTGAAGCGCTCGTGCAGGGCAAGCGACGCCGTGTTATCGGCGTCAATGTAGCCGATGATCTGTCGGAACCTTGCCGCAGCACAGGCGTCGATCAGCCCGTGGAGGAGCTGACTTCCGACCCCCTTGCCAATATGATCGTGATGCACATAGATCGAATGTTTGACGGTGTACCGGTAGGCTGGGCGTTTGCGAAACAGCACGACATATGCATAGCCGACCACGGTCCCGTTGATGGTCGCAACAATATGCGGAAAGCGCCGGCTCTTCAGATTCTTGCGCCGCTCGCGCAGGTCATCCGGCTCCGGCGTATCGCTGTCGTCGACACCCTCCTCGACCCCTCGACGAATATGCCGACGATAAATCGCTAGCATAGGTTCCACATCCGCGTCCCGTGAAGGGCGAATGGTTAATCCGCTGTCCTGTTCCATTGTCGATCCTGGCGTGCGCAATTATTCCGCGACCACATAGGTGTAGAGCCGAACGCGGCCCGATGCATCTGTCTCGCGATAGACACCTTGGATCTCGACATCAAACCCCGGGAAGGCATTAAAGCAGGTTTCGAACATCTTGAGATAGTCGATCATCGGTTTTGCTGCGTCCGTCAGGCGTTCGCCTGGGACGATGGTCGCGATCCCAGGCGGATAGACCACAAACGGGGTGGTCGCAATGCGCCCCGCGATCTCATCGATCGGCAAGTAGTCGACATCATTGCGCACCAGGCTGCGTGCTGCGTCGTGCGGCGACATGGCCATTGGCGGCAGGTGGGCGGCGGAAAACTGCTTCGCCTGCAGGGCGCTGACATTGGCATCGCGGAAGAAGCGGTGCAGATCACCGCAAAGATCGCGCAGACGCACGCCGGCATAGCGGCTTGGACGCCGGCGGTAGAACTCCGGGATCACCTCTTCCAGCATCGCATTGTCGTCATGCAGCTTCTTGAACGCGACAAGCCCGCTGATCAGGGTCCCTGCCTTGCTGGCCTCGACGCCGGGTGTCAGCAGGAAGAGCAAGGAGTTGAGGTCATTCTTCTCAGCAACGATGCGGTTCTCACGAAGATATTGCGCCACGATCGGGGCAGGAATACCGTGTTCGGAATAGAGACCTGTCTTGCGGTCGAAGCCGGGCGTCAGCACCGTCAACTTATTGGGGTCCGTCATGGCAAACCCCTGCTCCATGCCGCTGAAACCATGCCAGGGTGCCCCGGGGGTCAAGTGCCAAAATGCCGGGTTTGTGGCCAGTTGGTCGGTGGCAATGCTCTCCCATGGCACATCGTGCGAGGCGCCGGGGCTTGCAACATCCGGGATCGAAGCCCGATCAGGAACGAATGGTTCAAAAAACCATCGACGTTCTGCACGTGGTTCCTTTTCCTCGAATTCCCGGCGTACGGCGCGCATTTTCTTCCTAAGTTCGATCCCGAGGCGGATCGTATCGTCCCACAGAACTTCGCCGGACCGGCCCTTCATCATCTGCGCGCCGACATCAAGAGAGGCGAACAATGGGTAGAAGGGCGAGGTGGAGGCGTGCTGCATGAAGCTTTCGTTAAAACGCCGATGCTCCACGCGCCGCTTCTGCCCTTCAATATGGCGATCCTTCATGTGGATCTGCGACGCTTGGGAAAAGCTAGCAAGCTGCTTGTGGGTAGACTGGGTGGCGATGATGCCGGGCGAGTCCGGGCCGAGATCGGCAAGCCCCATGGCGAAACGACCGGCATAAAGTGGGTGGAACTTCATGAACCCGGCCCAGGCTTCGTCGAACAGAATGTAGTCGCAAAGGTGACCGATGGATTTAAGGATCATCTCTGCATTATGGATGGTGCCGTCATAGGTGCATTGCTCGACGACGGCGACGCGGAATGGCCGCGGTTTTTGCCAGGCATCAGTATCCTTGACGAGAGGATTGGCTCGAATGCGCTCTCGCAGTGCCGTCTCGTCCAGTGACGCATAGTCAATTGGGCCAATGAGACCGTGCGCATTGCGTTTGGTCGGCAGATAGATGGGAATGCCACCCGATATCATGAGCGCGCCATGGTGAGCGGCTTTATGGTTGTTTCGGTCAAACAGGACGAGGTCGCCATCCGTAACAAGGGCGGAAAGTGCAACCTTGTTTGAAGTGGATGTTCCGTTGAGCACGAAATAGGTCTTCTCTGCACCGAAGATTTTCGCTGCTTCCTTCTGCGCCGCCAGCGCTGGTCCCTCGTGGGTCAGTAGGTCACCGAGGTCGAGCACGGAATTGTCGAGGTCGTCGCGGAATACAGCTTCGCCGAGGTGCTCCATGAACACGCGGCCGATCGGGCTACGACTGTAGAACACGCCGCCATTATGCCCGGGACAGGTCCAAAGATGGTTGCCTTCTTCGGCATAGTCGACAAGCGCACCGAAAAAAGGTGTCTTCAGCGTTTCGGCGTATTGTTTAAGACGGCTGATGAGGTTTTTCGCGATGAAAGCAGGTGTTTCCTCAGACAAGAAAACATAGCCATCTATGAAGTCGAGCACCTCGACGGGCACATCTTCGAAACGCTTGCCGCGGATTAGCAGGATGATAGGGAAATCCAGTCCGCGGCGGCGCATCAGGTTTATTAGGTGAGAGGTCTTGCCTTCAAGACCCTTCTTGCCCCAGTCGACCATCATGCAGCCAATGGCGGCGTCGGTCTGGACGACGATCTCGGCGTCATCCAGATTGCGGGCACGCACCACTTCAAAGCCGGAACGCTCAATCTCTTGGATAATCTGTTTGTAACGAACGCCTTCCAGGTCATCGCTGTCGAAAGAGGGCGTTGCGAACAGGAAGTTAAAGCGTCTGAAATAATCCATGCCAGCATCCAAGATTAATCGGACGCAAGATGTCGCCTTATTTTATGACGGTGCTGTGACAATGGCGGGAAGTTCACCAGTAAGAGCAGGAAAGAAATGTTTGCTCAGAACCTCAACCGCCCCTCACTCCTGCGGCGACCGTCGGGTTTTTGGAAGCTGCAATTTACTAAGTTGCATCGTATATAATCGCGCGCAAAAGAGACGCGTGCGCCCACCGTCTCCGCTTTTGACGGATAAAATTCGAGCCCTCGTTCTCCGGCGCTCGCAATAAGAGTCAACTGCAGAAAAACGTTTACAGGTGGCAGACGATGACTTGCGCCTCTTCGGCTCGGTAGCTCTAAATATCAAGCTATTCTATGCGGCCGCAGGGGCATTTCCCATAGCTGTCCAGTCGACACGGCCAGACTGGAGCGTGAATGTCTGTTCGCAGGCAGCTATGGCGCAGCCGTTTCACGGTTTTGGGTTTCTTTTACTAGGAAGGGTTGGGGCAAGGCGTGGCAGGAAGATTGCCAAGAAGCCTGCAATTGGAATGAATGAGCAGATCTGGTAAACCCCTTCGATTCCGATCTTGTCAGTCAGGCTGCCCAGAAATGCCGCGGCGATACCACCAATTGCGAAGTTTAGTCCGTAGAACATGCCGCCAATCAGACCAATACGCTTGGGCACAAGATCCATCGCGTAAATCATTATGGAGGCAAACGCGCTTGCCATGACAAGATTGATGCCAATCGTGAGTACGCCCGTCCAGAAAAGATCGGCGTAGGGCAGCAACATTGTCAAGGGCAGCGGCCCCAGGATCGAAATCCAGATAATCCGATATCTGCCCATCCGGTCCCCTACGATGCCGCCAAGTAGGACGCCTGCAGCCGAAGAGATGAAGAATACGAACAGCATCAACTGGGATGTCGACACAGATATGTCGAAGCGGTCGATCAGGTAGAAGGTGTAGAAGGACCGGAAGCTTTCAAGATAGGTCAGCTTCGATCCCATTAACAGCGTCAGAACAATGAGGCCGATGGTGACGGTCCCGCGAGAGTGCTCCTTTCGCCCGCCCTTGGCATTTGAACTGCGGGCCGCGGCCTCGAACTGGGACTGGATCGACCAATACTGACGAGCGCTCCATCCAAGAAGAAGCATGGCGAGCAAGATCATTGATGAGAAGAAGACTAGACTGTGCCTGCCATTCGACACGATGAAGATGGCCGCGCAGAGCGGACCAAGGGCGCCACCTATCTGTCCACCAACCTGAAAGATGCCTTGCGCCAGGCCTTGTCTCCCACCAGAGGCATAACGTGCAGCGCGCGTAGCTTCCGGATGGAAGATTGATGAGCCGATGCCCACGAGCGTTACTGATACCAAGATTAGTACATATGATGATGCATAGGCTAGGCTGATCAGGCCCGCGAGCGTGAAGGCCATTCCGAATACGGCCGAGTAGGGCAGAGGATGGCGGTCAGTGTAGAGGCCGATTGCTGGCTGCAGCAACGCGCCTGCAATCTGGAACACCAGCGTTATGATGCCGATCTGCATGAAGTCGAGCGAGAAATTGGACTTCAATATGGGGTAGACCGCGGGTAAGCGACTGGATGGTGTCGTTGCAGAGGTGAGACAGGCCCAACGACAACAGGACCAGCAGATGCACACGTGGCTGTGAAACGACGGACGGCGCCGTCTCCGAAACGCTCATTCTTTCCTCCAATGGGCTAGAAGCCCCACTCCCTCCCGATTTGTTTAATGAAGCAAAGTGGACCCGTCGAGCCCCTCCGTCGACACTGTCGCAAGATTGGCCGGGCGCCCCCTGTCTCTGCACCGACCTTTCTGTGTCGTTGTTTAGGCCGACTTGAGGTATGCCTCGTCTGCTTGCGAGTTCGCCGCGCTGATTCTTTTTGACGCCTCTCTCGGTAGTTGAGCCTGGACTTCCGTTTGTCAGGACGACAGGAAGGATCGGGGATCATGTTCTCCAACGGAGAAACACAGATTGCCCGATCCCTTTCCATCGACCGTTTGGTTCCTACTTCCCGAAGCTCTTAGCTTGAGATGCCGCCAACCCGAGTAAATCCAGGAGGCTTGAAATGGCAGATAGGATGTCTGAGCGTGCGAAGGTTGACTTGGACGCCATCATACAACAGCTGTACAGCATCGCACCTGAGGTGGATAAGCTCGCTGCAATTTGCGGGAGAGCGTTGCAACAAAACGTGGATGCGGACGGTGACTATATCTCGCAACGATCTGTGAAGGCCCTTTCTGACATCCAGAAAGCAATCTCATTCTTGTACGCTTCGGGGCATGCGGCCATGACAGAGAGGGACCGTTTCTTCGGCGGACGGAAAATCGAGCCATGACATGCGATCTGACCGAATGAAATCAAATTCCAATTACGCTGGCCAATGTGTGATGTCGGGGCAGAAGTTTGCCCCTTTTTCCTAGCGGAATAGCGGTAACCGACGTCATTGGATAATAGTCGCGTCACTCCATAGCCGCTTCGCGCCGACAAACGCCAGCCGATTGTCACCACGGCGGCATCCATCTGGCAGCTCGTCCAACTCATCGACCTGACCTCCACCGATTACGATGTAGTCCGGCAGGAGAGCCGCCTGCAAACGAGCAACAACGTCAAAAACAGAAGCTTTCCATTTCTTCGCGCCCCTGCGTTCGAGGCCGCGCCTCCCCACGTAATCCTCAAAAGTGCCGTGTTTTTTGTATGGCAAGTGAGCAAGCTCAAGTGGTTGCCCAACATTTTCGATAACCATCGCTGAACCCAAGCCTGTTCCTAGGCCTAGGAAAAGCAGCCTACCGCCTTCGTAGCTGCCAATCGCTTGCATTAGTGCATCGTTGACCAATTTAACCGGCTTTCCGAACGCCTCAGCGAAATCGAAATCCTTCCAGCCGGGACCAAGGTTGACAGGCTCTAGTGACGGTCGATTATTCTTAACCGGGCCAGGATAGCCAATCGACAGAACGTCGAAGGAAATCCCCTCAGAGAGTTGTTTGATAGCGTCGACTGCGTGTTTCGCAGACAATGAAGCCCCCGACTTCACTTTGCGCTCGTCGTAGCCATCCTTCATTATCTTGATATGGTTTCCGCCGATATCGACGGCAAGAACTTGTTGGTCCGCGACCTGGTCAACCTTGGTATGTGTCATCAAGCTTCCTGCGTTGTGCGACTGGTTGGATAGATCTCGTTGGGTTCCCCGAATTATCAAGGGCTACTGCGAGACAAGGAGCCGTCACAGTCTGTCTTTGTGCATTTTGACGACGAGATATCCGTGCGTGATACGCGCTTAGACAGAGATCACGCTCCTTTCTCATGAGGTTCGAGAAGGCGCGGGCGATTTGCGGCAGCGCCCGTGTTGGGTTTCAGCTTGTCTGAGTCTCTGATCGCTCGTCTGCCGGGCCTTTCCGACGGGCCAGATTGAGGGCACTGTTGATGAGGCCGACATGGCTGAAAGCCTGGGGAAAGTTGCCAAGCATTGCTTCTTGATGTGAATCGTATTCCTCAGATAGCAGGCCCACATCATTGCAAACTCGTAGAAGCCTTTCAAAGAGCGTCTTGGCATCCTCCTGACGTCCGATCAGGCTAAGAGCATCTACGAGCCAGAAACTGCACGCCAAGAACGCCCCTTCGCCTGGTGGCAATCCATCCTCAACCTCGGTTGTCTCATAGCGCAGAACCAGTCCGTCACGCATAAGCCGGTTCTCTATTGCTGCAACGGTCCCAAGGTATCGTGGATCATCTTCGGGCAGGAAGCCGACCAGCCCTATGTGCAGCACACTGGCGTCGAGGGTCTTTGATCCATAGGCTTGGACGAAGCTCCCTATAGTCTTGTCGTATGCCTTTTCGCAGACTTCGCGGTGGATTTCATCGGCGGTAGCACGCAGCTCCTTTGCAGCTTGCAGATCGCCAGCCTCGGTCGCCATCCAGCAGGCACGATCAAAAGCAACCCAGGCCATGACCTTCGAGTATGTGAAGTGCTGTCGGTCGCCCCGGACTTCCCAGATTCCCTCGTCGGGATCGCGCCAGACCTTTGAAAGGAAGGGGATCAACGCGGAATTAAGCGACTTGCCACGGGGGTGCGGGGGAAGACCACCCCTTATGGCTTGTGTCATGGCATCTGCGACCTCGCCATACACATCGAGCTGAAACTGCTCGGCCGCAGCATTCCCAATCCTGACTGGAGTGGAATCCCGGTATCCTTCGAGCCAGGTTGCTTCCCACTCCATCAGGTTTCGTTCACCGGCCACACCGTACATGATCTGCATCTGGTGAGGCGACCCGGCAACCGCACGCAGCAACCAGTTACGCCACGCGGCGGCTTCATCGTAGTAGCCAAGCTTCATAAATGCCATCAACGTCAAGGTCGCGTCGCGAAGCCAGCAATACCGATAATCCCAATTACGCGTCCCGCCGAGCTGCTCTGGAAGCGAGGTCGTCGCGGCCGCCACGATCCCACCAGTCGGCATGAAGGTGAGCGCTTTGAGCGTGATGAGCGAACGCTTGACCTGTTCGGTCCACTCGCCAACATCGGGGCATTTGGCGACGAAGTCCTCCCAGAAAGTGGTTGTCTCTCGGATGGCGTTTTCAATCTTTGCGGCGGTCGGCATCTTCAGGTGGGATGGGCAATATGTGAGTGTGAACGCAAGCTGGTGGCCAGCTGAGACTTCGAAAGATGCCTTCGTCTTCAAGTCCTCTCCTTCCAGTTCGATAGGAGAGGTGAGGACAAGCATATCCGGACCGGCGATGGCTGTCAGTGTCCCGCCTTTGGTCTGTGTCACCCATGGCACTGTCCGCCCATAGTCGAAGCGGATCACAAGCTCAAAGTCGAACGCCACGTGGCCACTTATGCCCTCAACAATTCGAACTAAGTCATTCACACCATCTCGAAGCGGCATGAAATCACGCACGACCGCGACGCCGGTTTCTGTCTCGAAAGTCGTTTCCAGAATGAGCGTGTCTTTCTGATATCGCCGTTCGGAGCGATATTTTTGGGACGGGGAGATGGACCATCTGCCATTCTCTTCGTTTCCCAGCAGGGCTGCAAAGCAGGCGGGAGAGTCAAATCGGGGGAAGCATAGCCAGTCGATTGATCCTTCGCGGGACACAAGAGCTGCTGTTTCGCAGTCTCCGATCAGGGCATAGTCTTCAATCCTGGCTTTCAATCTAGACTCCGATCTTCTGCTTAACCCGCTTCTAACTAGCGCGTTGAGGAGATCGTCAACTGCCACTGCATCCGCTATGGCATCAATCTGCACCGGACGCCTAGCAGATCCAGGGCATCAATTCCTAGATGTCTATAGCGCGTATTTCGGGTCAGATTTTCATCAAGATGATCAAACCCAACCTGGTATAAGCGAGCGACAGGCGAGTAATTCAAGATGATGGGAAAAGCGACAAAGCATTTAATTCGACCCTGAAAGCGACGACCATGAGTGCGCACTTTCTACTATCGGCAGCTTCAGACAGCTTGGAAATGCCGCTCCTGAGTAAACATGCTGAGTGGCAGTCCTGAACTTGGATTCATCGGCGAGCGTCGAGGGCACGCCGGATTGAGGGTTACGGTCAAATCGCGGGAAATTTGAGGATGCAATTTGCAGACGCAAGCGATGTCCCTTTTTAAACAGGCGGCTGATATGACCGAGACGGATCGTGACCTCGACTGGCCCCTCGCCAGTCGCAGTCGGTCTCCACCGAGCGATACCATCTACGACACCGACACTGCGGCCCTCTAGATCGACCTCACACACTCTTGCAGTCCAATCGCAAGTAGGAGCAGAGGACGTTACCCAGAGATTTGTTGACACAAGACCAGTTACGTCCAAATCGTCTCGCAAGGGCGGGCCGGTGAATACGATTACATCATCTCGCGCTTCGACCTTGAATTGCTCAATCGGACCGGAATTTCGTCCCTGCAGAAGCCCGGGAAGAAATGTGGCGCCACCGGCGCTTGGCACTGGCGATCGAGGATCAGAAACGAAGCTGGCGCTTGCTGTTGATGCCGGCAGCGTATCCAGGCTGTTACGTTCGCAATTTAGAAAATGAGAGACCAGGGTCGTGCCCGGCAAAGGCCAGTCCGGAGCTGCATGCCAGCTATTCGATCCTGAACGAAAATAGCGGACCACTGGTGAAGCTGGTTCGCGGCCCGTCAGTATGTCGTCGAAGAAAGCGAGGTTTTCTTCAGGAAGATCGACAGTAGAGGCCGCATAGCCCAACCATTCGCTTCCCTGCCAATCGCTCGGATTTCCATGTGACCATGGGCCAATGATCAGGCGGTCTGGCATGTATCCGTGATCCGGCCACCTCGACTTGGCTTTTGCAAAAAGCTCAAGGGATCCTTCGAGAAAGATGTCGTTCCAGCCTGCAACGGTCAGCATTGGTGTCTTATTGTGCTGTGCCCAGCCACCGGCCTCGATAGTCCGTTCGCCGCCTATTGCCTCTGGATCAAACCACTCACGCACGTAGGGTGCAAGCTCGCTCAATGCACTATCGAGAACGGGAAGCCGATCAAATGCCGATGCTGGGTCCCGTTGGAGACGCTGGAGAAGAGCCAATGCGCGTTCTCGCGCACCCGGCGGCATTGCCTTCAATCGATGCTGGAGGTGATCGGGGCCGAGCGACTCGATTATCCACAACAGCGTGAATGCCAGTTCCAAGGCGCCGCCGCGGTACATCCAAGTGTCGTCGTGGCGGAGCGTTGTGAGCTGTGGCGCGATCGCTGATAGACCGGGTGGGTTTTCGGACAGCGCTAGCACCTGCGTGGCGCCGACATAGGATGCGCCGAACATCGCGACGTTTCCGTTGCAGAACGGCTGCGACCGAAGCCAGCCGATCGTATCGGCGCCGTCGCATCCTTCAAATTCGAAAGGGACGAAATCGCCGCCTGATTGGTAACGCCCACGCGTATCCTGTATCGCGATAGCATAGCCGCGACGAAGCGCCGTTTGAAACTCGAGCGCTGAAATATACTGCGACCCGAAGGGCGTCTCCTTTCGATAAGGTGTCCGTTGCAAAAGTACCGGGCTGGCTCTCTCCGTTGCCGGAAGCCAGATGTCGGTTTTCAGGACGACGCCGTCGCGCATCGTTACGTCCACGTTGTCAAGCAGCTTGAATGTCGCCTGCATCGCTCTCAACGCCCCCCGACGAGACGCTGCCGAAGCTGGTCGAAGGAAACGGCGAGAATGAGCAGGATGCCGGTAGCGGCCTGCTGCCAGGACGAATTGATGTTCATCAGCGTCAGCCCATTGTTCAAGACGCCAACAATCAGCAGGCCGATGACTGTGCCAAACATCGTGCCGGTCCCGCCCTTCAACGAAGTTCCCCCAAGAATGACCGCCGTGACGACGGCAAGCTCCAGGCCGAGACCGGTCGTGCCGGACGTCGATCCAAGCTGCGAGGCGCTCATGAGCCCGCAGAGACCTATGAAGGCGCCGGATAGAAGAAAGCTCAGGAAGACCACGCGCTTCGTTTTGATGCCGACCAAGCGGGCAGCGTTCTCATTGGCCCCGATTGCATAGATGGACCGGCCGAAGACCGTGCGTTTGAGAGCTATCCCGACGACGATGGCCACCAGCACAAAGACGAGTGCGGAAACCGGGATGTTGAGGAACGGTCGCCAGATTGCCCAGTCGAAATTCGATATCAGCAGGTTCTTGCCACCACCGATCGATTGGGTCAGCCCTCGGAAGATCGCTAGGGTCCCAAGTGTCGTGATCAGCGCATTGACGCCGATCTTGGTAACGAGGAAGCCGTTGATGACCCCGATAGCCATGCCGACGAGCAAGGCGAGCGCGCTCGCCGGTACGACCCCAATACTGTTTGCCGTCAGCGCCATTACCAGCGCGACAAAGGCGACGCCACTGCCTACCGATAGATCGAATTGACCAGCAATAAGCAACATCGTTCCACCGGCGGCGAGAACGCCGGTGATCGAAAGGGCAGTGATCACATTGACCCAATTGCCCCAGGTCAGAAAGTATGGCGAGCTGAGCGAGAAGAAGACAATCTCTGCCAATAGGAAAGCGAGCAGCGCCGCCGATTCCGGAGCCCTTCTCCAGAGCGGGGTTTTATCGCGGGCTGGATCGATATCTGTCATGGCTGTCATCGCCTTGGAATGCAGATTGTCATGCATGGACACCGCCTCCCGCGGCTTCGGTCAGGGTTTCAGTCGAAATTTTCTCGTGGGGTATTTCCGCGACAATCTGTCCACGGACCAGGATCAGTGCCCGGCTGGCCACTGCATTGATGTCTTCGTAGTCGGAGGTCGCGATAATGATTGCGTGGCCTTTGGCCGCCAGTTCAGCGAGAACGCGGTAGATCTCCTGGCGGGCGCCGACATCAACACCACGCGTCGGTTCTGTGAGTACGAGGATTCTCGAACCTGCCTCAAGCCAACGACCGAGAAGAACCTTCTGCTGATTGCCGCCAGACAGCTCGGTAATGGTCTGATTGCCGGAGGGATCCGCTTTCACGCGAAGTTCACGATGCCATCGGGCATAGGCGGAACTCAGCCGCTCGCCGCTCAGTATGCCGTGCCTGGCCAATCTCGACCAACTGGGTGCCGAAAGGTTTTCCGCCAATGTCATGGTGCGCAGCAGTCCTTCACTGGCGCGGTCAGCCGGCAAATGGCCGATCGAGGCGGCGATCGCCTCGGCGGGGTGCCGGAAGTGCTTTGGGCGTCCGTCGACGAAAAGCGTGCCGCTGTCGAATGGTCGCGCCCCAACCAGGGACGCTGAGAGCTCCTGAACCCCAGAGCCGACCTTGCCGTACATGCCGAGAACCTCTCCGGGTCTCAGCGTGAACGAGATATCCGAAAAAGCATCCGAGCCGAGATGAGCGACCTCAAGTACCGGGTTGGTCGCCAACGCGGGGGCGGCAAGCAAATGACGGGCATGGGCAACTGCCCGTCCCACCATCGCCTCGATCACCTGCTCCTGATTGACCTGAACGGTTGGGCGATCCAATGAAACACGGCCATCGCGCAGAACGCAGACCCGGTCTGCGAGGGCAAAGACCTCGTCGAGACGGTGGGTAATGTAAAGAACAGCCGCGCCGCGTTCGGCCAGGCGCCGGATCAACTGGAAGAGTTTGCGCGCTTCCGCGTCCGAGAGTGCTGCCGTCGCCTCGTCGAAAATGATGCATTTCGATGCGCCAATCGTCGCGCGCGCGATCTCGATGATCTGGCGCTCGCCGAGGCGAAGGTTTGCGACCTTCGCCTTCAGCGGCAGTTCAGCGCCGAGAAGGTCGAGTGCCTCTCGTGCCATCTGCAGCACCGCGCGTCGATCAATGAGCCCGCCTTTGGTTGGCCAGGCGCCGAGAACGATGTTCTCGGCAACCGTTAGAGTAGGTGCGTCTGCGATCTCCTGGGCAATCAGCCTTATGCCAGCTTGTCTTGCATCGCTGACGCTATGGAAAGATGACGCCTTGCCATCCACCGCTATCGTTCCTTCGTCTGGCCGGTGGTCTCCGGCCAGAATGCGCACGAAGGTAGACTTCCCGGCGCCATTTTCCCCAAGAAGCGCTGTTATCGTGCCGCCGGCGAGATCGAGGTCCACGCCATGCAGAACCTCGACCGGGCCGAACGATTTCCGGATGCCGCGGACGGCAAGGAAGTCCTTCGTCATTTGCAGGCGTACTCCGGGTAGACCTTGCTGACATTGTCAGGTGTGATCAGCTCGTGCGGCACCAGGATCTGGCTATTGATCTTCTCGCCCTTGATGGCTTTTACCAGGTTCGGTACGATCAGCTCTGCATAGCGCTCGGGGAAGTAGGCAGCCGTGGCTATGAAGTGCGGAGCTGTCCAGATCTGGCAATTGTCGGGATCGAAGTTCTGAACACCGAGGTAGAGGTCCTGGTTGCGACCTTGCGTGCGAGCTGCGGCAAGCGCTGCGGTGATCACATCCTCATTGATACCGACAGTGATAATCTTGCCGGCGCCCGGCAAGGCGGTCAGCGTATCGGTAAACTGTCGCTGTGCGGCGTCTGCCTGGCCCCCAGCGCCAGTGTCGATGATGCGAAGGTTCTGGACTGGCCCGCACACCGCTTCGAACGCCTTGCGGATGCCGCCCATGCGCTGGTCGTTGACGACGCCCACGGCGGTGGATTCCAGCGAGATAAACGCATCATATTGGCAATTGGAGTTCTTCGCGAAATACATGCCCAGTTCGTGGCCGACGATCTCGCCGGCATAGGAATTAGCCGCACCGACGAAAGCGGTTTCGCAAGGCTTCTGTTGGATATCGATCGCGATAACCGGAACCTTAGGACCTTCGGCGCAGATATTGGCGGCGGCGGCCGCATCTGCCTGGAAGGTGATGAGACCATCGACATTTTGCGTCTTGAATTGGCGCACACAGGCGAGCGCGGTTGCCGCATCCATCTTGGAATCGCAGGTTACAAGCTTGAAGCCGGCGGTCTCGGACGCCTTTTCCATGCCGCGCTGCAGCGCATCCGTGAAGGGAACGCCGAGGACAAGCTGCGTGAAGCCGAGGGTCAGCCCCTTGGCGCTGCCGGGAGCAATCGGTTCGAACTTGGCGACTTCGGCCGGCGGCGTCGGCGCCGGGGCGTCCAGATGAACTTCCGCCGAATTTGCCACGTGGCCGGCGAGTGCCATGGCGGCGGTGACCAGAAGCCATTGGCCTCTTAGCGCAAGCTTCCTTATATTTTTCATTGGCATTTTCGGGTCCTCCTCACCCTGTTGAACTCTATATGGCGGTCTGTACCGTATCGTCGTCTTTCGTCGTCCTCAGCAAACCTGGACCACTTCGAGATCGAGAAGCTTGCCGAGTTTTTCAATTTTTGTAGCGATATGCCCGACGCCAACGGCGCAGTGGTGCGCCGGGCCCTGCGCATTCCAGTCTTCGACGAAACGGCGCGCGCCGATATCGAACCGATAGCGGCTGTTGGTGTTGCCGATCTCCAGCACCGGCCCTGACACAGACTGCCCTTCGGCGCAAAGCAGAACGATCCGTCCGTCTCGCTCGATCACGGAAAGAAGCGTCACCGGACCATGCTTGACGGACATCTCGACGCTGACGCCTGATCCAACCTTGCCGTGATAAACCTCGAGCGGTTTGATCTTGGTCTTTCCTTGCGCAACCTTGATATGACCGGGCCCATCATGTCCCATCAGTACAACGTCTTCCAGGAGGTCCATGGCGTAGTATTCGGTAAACGATCCACCAGCACCAAAGCTGTCCATGATCTTCATCGCCTGGACGTTCTTCACCTCATACTCCCCGGCCACCGGGACACCCTTGGCCGTGAGAATTGAGCAGCCGACGATCACCGAGGTGATCACGTCCTCGTACTCATGGCCGGGCGTCGATTCATAGTAATAGGCAAGAGAGCCGAGATCCTTGTTGTCGACAAATTTCCTGAGTGCAACCGCTGTGCGGGCAGCCCGTCTCAATTCGCCAATGTCGCACTCAGGGTCGATGTCGAATGCATCCTTGATTGCTTCCAGAGATGCCTCTAGCTCGTCTTGCGTTGTCTCCCGCCTCAGGCGTGCCAACTCGTCAATCTCGACAATTTCAATATGCGTGCCGAAAGCAGCCGTGTGTGCGGTCAGGTCAGAGTATATATCAAGCATGCCATTGTAGTACCGACCCATGACGCCCAGCCTGTTATGTGCCATGACGTGAGCGACACGTGCTGCATCGATCCAGTCGGCAATCTCGCGGTCAACGATCGCGTCGCCGTGCAACATGCCGGTGATCTGATGAAAGGCCACGCCCGAGCGGCGAAAGACGTTTGCGATTTCCGGCACCGGGCAAGCGCCGCAGTAGGCCAGCCATTCGCCAGTCATCTTCGTCCGGTCGCCGAGGGCATTGAAGCTGCGGTAATCGATCGCGGCTTCGGGCTGCAGGTTGAGGATCACGACAGGAACACGTGCACGTCGGACGGCAGGCAGGACCGTGGACGACAGTGCATAGGTCGTAACGTGCAGAAAGATAATATCGACATCCGCCTCACGGAAGCGGTGGCCCGCATCCAATGCTTTTTCGGGGGTGTCAATCAGTCCGAGATTGACGACATCAATATCGGGACGGGCCAGCTTCTCAGCCATCTGGCCGACATAGCTCGAAAGTCTTTCTTCCAATCCTTCGAACTGCGGCCAGTATGTTGCCAGTCCGATCCCGAACAGGCCGACCTTTAGCTTGCGGTGCGTCATGCGCGCTCCGCCGGTAAGCGGCAAAACACAGCGCTTTGCGGTGGGCTCGCGCCGACCACGTTCGGGAATGATGACACTGTCTAATCTCCTCCACGGCCGCAGAAACTTACGGCTTGGCTATCGCCTTGGTCCGCCAGCTTTTGCCGTCGGCTCCATCCTCTTGGCGAACCGTAGCATCAGAGATAGAAGTTGACATCACGATCTTTTCTTCAAAAATGATCTGAAGCATACAAAAAATGATCATCTGGCGAGACGCGTGGCTCAGAACTATTCCCTCTATTTACCCGATAATCGGCTATGTTCTGCTTGGGGATGCACCGCGATCTCTATTGGGCATACGAAAATCATGCCTCATTCTGAGTACCCGCCGATCCGCCATCCGGACGATCATCACTTCGACTGGAAGCGAGGCCGTATCCTGCAGGCGTATCAGGTGATCCTGATCTCGGAAGGGCAGGGACTGTTTGAATTCTCACACCGTGGTCGCACCCAACTCGTGCAATCGGGGTCAATCGTTCTGCTCTTTCCTGGCGTCTGGCATCGCTTTGCTCCCGATCCAGAGCTTGGCTGGACCGAAAACTGGATCGAATGCCGCAGCACTGCCTTTGATTTTGCCCGCACGGCTGGATTGATCGACCCAGCGAGGTCTGTGTTGCCCTCGACCCCAGAATTTGCCGAGGTGTTCGAGAAGATCCACGGACTGGCGATTGAAGAAGGTCTCTCCAACCAATCACTGATCTCGACCCTCGGCCTGCAATTGTTGGCGCTGCTTTCCAGGCAGAGCGAACTCGCGTCAGCGGCGCCGGCGGACAGGCTCGTGGAGCGGGCGCGTGTGTTGTTGATGGAGCGGTGTACTCAGCGCGTTTCCGTGGAAAAGCTCGCTGAAGAACTTGGGGTAAGCTACTCGCACTTCAGGCGCGTCTTTCGTGAAAAGACGGGCATCTCGCCCAAGCAGCACCTGGTCTCGCTGCGAATCCGAAGGGCGCAGGACATCTTCGCCAATACTGATAAATCGGTAAAGGAGGTGGCGGGACTGCTTGGTTTCAGCTCCGCCTTTCATCTCTCAACGCAGTTCCAAGAGACCGTGGGGTGCAGCCCCTCAGCCTATAGGCAATATTCGGTCATCGAATTGCCCTGAGCTCGATTTCATTTGAGAAGGCGGCGCTTTTTCACACTCGTCGATCTATCAAGAGGTGTCGATAGCTCGTATCTTTCAGAGCGTCGACCATATGTGCTTACCCCTGAATGCCTTGCAATCGTCTCGTCCAATCTTCCACCGTTCCACTTTCCAGTCGTTTAGCAGCGTGAGCACGCCAGCCGGAGGCCAGGCGGCTGAGGCCTGCGATGGCTGTAAGCTCGGATCGGTCGAGCGTATTGACGTAGAACGTGCTCCAGATACGGGCAAGCGTCCATTCTGGAGAGCGGCGCTCCAAAAGCGAGAGATGGTCGCCAGGGACGACAGTCCCGGGCTCTATCACCCGATAATACCAGCCGGTACGCCCGGTTTCCTGGACTTTGCGGGCCATGTCCTTTTGCGCGAAGCGTTCGTTCAGCTTCCAGCAGGGTTGCCGGCCCTGGCTGATCTCGATGACGGCACTGCCCAGCCTGAAGACGTCACCGATGGCGGCTTCCTCCTCCGTTAGGCCCAACGTTGCGATGTTTTCGCCGAATGCTCCCGGGTTTGCGAGGATCGGCTGTTCGCCGAACTCCCCTGTCCAGAAAGCATAATGGTCAAAAGGATAATGATGGACTGTCTTTTCCGGGCCGCCATGCCTGACGGTGTCGCCCTGCATGTCGCCGACGAAGCCGGCCTCCGACAGTTGCAGCGGTACTGAAACCTCCGATTTGTCGATGCCGCTCAAAACGCCGTTCGGGCCAAGCGGTGCAACCGCACCGACCCGCAGACTGAGAACCGGCAGGTTGGTCATGTCGTTTGCCGGTGTCATATCGCCCGTTCCGTCTTGAGGCCGGCGAGCCACTCTCGAAGCAACGCGCGGGCAGCCGTCGCCAAAGGCGGGCCATATCGTGCAGCGTCGCGCCGCAAGGCTGCGATATCGATGCCGGCCGATCCGAGTTCGGCGGCATGGCCGACCAGCCAGCGCTCAAGGTACCGATCGGTTTCGGCCTCGGGATGAAACTGCAGGCCGAGCACGTTCTCGCCGATCGAAAATGCCTGCTGCTCGACCAGGGCAGAGGATGCCAGGTTGGCAGCACCCAGCGGCAGGCTATAGGTGTCGCCATGCCAATGTAGAACGTGGACGTCCTCAAGGTGCTTCAACGGGCTCGACATTCCGTCGTCGGTCAGCATGAGCTGGGAAAAGCCGATCTCCTTCAAGCCTGTCGCGAACACCTTCTCGCCGAGGGCTGCCGCAATCAGCTGAGCGCCGAGGCAGATCCCGAGCGTCGGCAGGCCGCCTTCGAGCCTTGTGCGGATGAATGTACGCTCGGCCTCTAGAAACGAATAATGATCGTCATAAACCCCGATCGGCCCGCCGAGGATGACGAGAAGATCGGGCGCAAGTGGATCGCCGGCGCAGAAATCGAGATCGCCGACGTCGCTGTATCGGATGTCATAGCCGGCGTCCGTCAAAGTATCGGCAAAGAGGCCGAGATCTTCGAAATGCACGTGCCGGAGCGCTAGAACGGTTTTTGTCATGGTCTGTTGTCCATTTCTCAGGTGGTTGTGGGAATATCGCATCGACCATCGGCGCAGCCGGCTTCGGACCGGTCATTATGCGCTGGAATGGGGGTTGCCAGCGCCATGGCGATCCGAGCGCCCACAATCATGTCCTCCTCGACGCCGAAGGCATGATGGAGAAGCGTACCGCCCCGGCCAATCAACACCGAGGAGGGAGTTCCACGCAGGCCGAAGCGTCGCATCGTGACCGGAATGTCCGAGGTGCCATCGGCCATATCGACGCCGACCGGCGATGTGATGCCGTATTCGTGGAGGAAGGCCCGCAGCGTGACGGGCGACATCGCGGCATGATGTTCGAAAACTGTATGGAGGCCGATTACTTGCAAGTCGGTGTGAGAAAACAGCTTTTCGATACGCTTGACCTGCGGCAGGGCGTCGGACACGCAACCGGGGCAAAGCAGCTGGAAGCTGTGAAGAAAGACGGGACGGTCGCGCAGGCCCGCCAGCGTCAACGGCACTGCCGTGTTGAACCATTCACTGACGGCAAGCTCCGGCACGATATGCGCTTTGGGTGTCGCCCTGCCTTCGGTTGCTGTTGCCTTGTTCGGGGCATCGGGGGTAAAACTGCCCATGTTCTTTCTCTCTATTAGCCTGGAGGGGAGAATATGCCGGTTCGTCGATGGCAGTCGACGAACCGGCGCGTGTTTCACGACATCACTTGGCGGGTTCGACCTTGCCCGGCAGGCTGAGATCACCGGACGCGACCTTGAAGACATCGCTGACGCATAGAAGCGGCGCATGCAGGTTGCCGTTGACCTTCAGACCAGCTGTCACACCGTCAAATGCCGCGCCCTTGATGTCGTTAATCAGTGAGAGCGGTATCTCGACGTCGACCTCATCGCCCGTGAATGTCGTCGGATAAGCCGGGCTGTCGATCAGAAGTGGAACGCCCGGCCAGGTCGCCGGCACTTTGGGCTTGGTGTCCTTCGGGATATCTTCCACCTTCAGCCCGGCGCCGCAGGCCTTGTCCTTGGCAAGCACGACCCAATGGGAATGCCAGACATGACGGTTCTTGGTGCCATTTGCGCCATCATCGAAATCCGGGTGGAAGGTAACGGCAAGTGCGACGATGCCTTGCTTCTTCTCGAAGCCGACATCGCTGCTATCGAGGCTGGTTGGCCAGACATACGCATAAACGCTCGAACCTTCGAACTTGCCGGTTGCATCAGGCTTGTCCTTGCCGGCCTCGCCGCGAACGCGGGTGGAAAAGACCACCTTGTCGCCCTTGGTCGTGATCTTCGTTTCGATGATATCGAGCGAGGCGTTGACCGCCTGGTTCGCTTTCGCCTTGATTGCGTGGGCGCTCGCAGTCGACTGGCATAGCAGCGCCGTTCCGGCGACGACGAGCGTGCCGGTCAAAAGTGATCTCAACATATGGATGGTTTCCTTTCTCTTTGTTGCCTGGAGGCGTTCGTTTATCCCGCTTGAAATGCGTCCCAGGTGGCAGCCCGGGACGTGGGATCGGCTTGTTCGTGTTCGCGGCAATCGACGCGGAGTTCCCGCTGGCCGAATGGCGCATCAACGAAATGACAGTGGTGGGGCTTGTCGCTCTCAGGATGGGCAAATGGGTCGAAATAGCGACAGGTGACGCACATGCGCTGCACGGGAATGGAATTCTCCTCCTGCAACTCCCGGATCATCGTGACCAGCGTCACCAGCAAAGTTTCCTGCGCCGCATCTCCAAGAGCGCCGATGGCGCTGCCGATCATGCCGCTCTCGGTGTCCTGGCTCAGAAGCGTTACCCCTTTCGTGCTCAAACGCACGCTGACCGATCGCCCGTCGGTAAGTCCTGTCCGTTTTTCGACATGCCCCTTCTTTTCGAGTGCATTGATGGAGTCCGTCGCCGTCGGCTGCGATACACCAAGATGAGCGGCAATTTCTTTCACGCCAAGCCCGTCTACTCTACCTTCGAGAAGAACCAGGATCGCAAGCTGCGTCGGGTTCAGACCGAGTATTTTAGCCCTTTCCCACTCATCAGCCCGCAAAGCGGCGGCCACCCGCGATAAGCCTTCACGGATGCGAGAATTGACGGAGTGGGCGTTCTTCGGTGTTTCCATACTTGTTAAATATAGGAATCCTATCTAATTGGCAAATGGAAACTTGTGTGATCTCGCAATCCGCAGAGATGGGCGTTCTTCAGACAAAGCGCGGGCCCGTCAACAATGCGCCCGGCGAGGCACTGACGGGCTGCAAATCAGCTGCTCATGACCGCTGCTATCATGATCGCAGCAAACGCGATCATCATGACACTGCCGAGAACCACCGTGACGACGGCATTGGCCGAGATGTATGTGCCTGCGACACCGCCAATGATGGCGGGCCACTGGCTCCGTCCCTTGCCCGAATTCATCGGATGGCCACATGAGGGGCAGGCGAAGGCCTTGTCAGAAACTTTTCCGTTGCAATCCGGGCAAGCTGTGAGGGCCATGTCAATCTCCTGTCTTGATTGCGAATTCGACGCGCCTGTTCTTCTGACGTCCCGCGGGGTTGTCGTGTCCATCGGCGGTTACGTTGTGCGCCACCGGCTGGCTTTCTCCTTTGCCCGCCACCGTCGTGCGGCCTTCGGCGACAGACAGCTTTGCCAAAGCTTCTCGAACAGATAACGCGCGTCGCTCCGACAGGCGCTGATTGTAAGTATCGCTGCCCTTGGAATCGGTGTGTCCTGTGATTGATACCGGCGCGTCCGGCATGGTCTTCAGTATGCCCGCCAACTCAGCCAGAACAACAGCGGCTTCCGGCCGAATGTCCGCCTTGTCGAAATCGAAAAGCACGTCGCTTGGAAGGTCGACGACGATGCGATCCTTTTCCTGACGCGCTCCCAGTGCCGAAAGGGTTGCTTCGGTCTTGAGCCGCGTTCCTTCGTCCATGCTCTTTAGCGAGAAAGACGATCCGCCCTGCGACAACCCGGCTGAGCTTGTGTTGTCGCGAAGTGTCAATCGCGAGGCGGGGAGGGAGATTTCGGAGAACCGGGATGGTTGATCGCCAACCCTGGGGCCGTCTGAGACGACCGTGTAGGCCTGCGCCGATGCTGGCACGATCAGGAGCGACAGCCCTATGGCGAAGACGCCTCTCACGGCGCAAGATCCAGCGGAAGCGTCACGCCAGGTGCGCTGGTGTCCTCGCCGGTTTTACCGGGGTTGAAAACGAGCGTCAGGCGTTCGGTTCCTGTTGGGATTTTTCCCGGGAATACAAGGTCGCCTTCCATCGTCTGGCCGTTGGAAATGCGCATCCATTTATTATCAGTGATCTGTCTCAGGTGAAGTTTCTGGTCGGCTCCGTCGCCCCAGGCGAGAAAGGCGTTCTCGTCGTCGTTCATGTTGATGAAGTTCGTCTGATGGCTGTCGAAGCTGGCGAGCACCCGCACTGTCGTCGCATCCTCGCCGAGCGTCACCGACTTGACTTGCACAGTTAGGCCCACCGGTGTGCTGACCTGCCCCCCATCGATCTCCACGCTTCGCCCTTCTGCCAGGGCCAGAGTGGGACTTAGAAGCGAAAGTAGAACGGCTCCAGTTTTCAGCATGCGCGAAGGCTCCCTAGGTTTTAATCACTTTCTGGTTGAATGAATCTTAGGGCGCGAACGAGAAATGTCATTGTGTTTGCGTCTTACTGCGTCGTGCGCAGCCGCGACTGTTGCCATTTGGCGACAGCCAATGGTTCGTCGTCCTGGTGTTCGTCTTGAGCCACCAGGTGCCGGCGATACGCAATGAAACCGGAAAGATAGTGCTCGACATCGTCGATCCGTGTTCGAAACGCGTGGTGACGAATGAAGAATGAGCCAGCGACCCGGTCGGGCTCTTGCATGTCCATGGCAAGTTCGGGCCAGAAGTGGCCGTTGAGAAGATGATACGCGCGCCGCGTGAGCGCTTTATCGAACGCACCGAGATCCACGCATGCGAGAAGATGTCCGTGTTTCGGGTCCCTTTCCAAGCGGGCGAAGACCTCACGGGTCGCCATCATCAGTTCGAGCAGTGTAGGAAAGGTGGTGAGGCGCCGCGAAACGAAATCCAGGTGGTCAGCAATATTGTCGATTGCGAAGCGGTAGTAGCGCTCCTCGGGGCAGTGATGCGTGAGGTCCCTGGCGCAGTAGGCCAGCCAGTGATCATGGTGTCGGGCGTGGCCGGCGTCGATGAACGTATCGAAGGCCGCGCGCGCTGCCGTTAACAAACTCGTGTCCGCCGTCAGATCGTATAGACGCAGAAGTGCCAAAACCGCTTCGCCATCGTAATAGACGATGCGAAAGGCCTGCTTGGTGCACAGGCTCGGATAATGCAAAACGTGGCGGAAGCCGCCACTTTCCCGGTCTTGCATGAAACACAGGCCTGCCGCCAGACGATGCATCAGCGCAAGATGGCCGCGATCGCCGCTCACTCTTGCGTGCTCGACAAGTGCGATGATCGCGGCTGCGTTGCCGCCGAGCTTGATCTCGCCATCGGCTTCCACCAGGAATGCAGCCTTCGTTCCGTCGGGCAGCATCACATCCCGGATCAGCGTGGAGACCATGAAGTAGAGGGATCGCTTGATCGCCTCCGCCAGGATCGTGCTGTCGGTGACCGCAAGCGCTTCGACCATGGCATAGGTCGTGCTGGCGTGCCTGAGTGCATTGTAGTTTTCGATACGGCGGCCGAAGGCGGCGTGAAAGCCGTAGTGGAAGCGTCCCGCCCGGTCGACTTGCCGCGCCAGATAGTCGGCTCCGTCGTCAATGAGCGATGTCACCATTGGAACCGTGAGGCGCTCCACGACCCGCCGGCCAGCATTGCGGCCGGTCGGGTAGAGATCGTGGATCAGATCGCCGTCAAAGAACACACCTTTCGATGTGAAAATGTGGACGGGCGTCGCATCGTCGAGACGGGGAGACGGGCGGTCGGGAAAGCGGCGACGCGCATAGGTGCTGAAGTTGGGTTCGTTGATGCCTGCCATGGCTTCGCCAGCGCCGCGGTCGAGCATGGCATTGGCGTTCAGCTCCTGTTCGATGAACGCCCGCTCGAACCTTTCGTCCAGGCTCAGACCGAAGCGAAAGTAATTGCGCTTGGTTTGAGCCAGGATCGTGCCCAGCGCTGCAAGTGACGAGGGCGCCACTGCCATCGGCCAATCGACGCGCAGCCAGAAACGATCACCAATCAGGCGTCGACGCAGATCCATCACCCTGTCAACGCCGATGTTCCAGGCGGCATCGAAGTCTGCGTCGCTTACCGTTGTCACCACCGCCCGCTCGCTTCCGTCGGTGAACGAGAAGAACAACACGACCGTGGGATAGGGATGGGGCAATTCCTGCCGGTTTGCGCGGACGTGCTCGCGCAAACCCGCCAGATCGCCTGCCGCTATCGCTTTCGAGCTCATGCGTCAGCGTTCCCGCATGGCTTCGCGCGCTTTGTTGAACGGCTTGATCAGGTAGTCGAGTACGCTCTTCTCACCCGTATGGATATCGACGGTGGCGATCATTCCAGGCGAGATCGGAAACTCCTTGCCGGCGCCGTTTCTCAGTGCGTCTTTGTCCGTCTTCACGAAGACCCGGTAATAATAGATCTTGGGATCGACCTCATCCTGGATCGTGTCGGGCGAGATCGTTACCACCTTGCCGTCCAAGCCACCATAAATGGCGTAGTCATATGCGGTGATCTTCACTGTCGCGCGCTGATCGGGGTGGACGAAGGCGATGTCGCGCGGCGACATGCGCGCTTCGATCATCAATTGGTCGCCGAGCGGTATGATGTCCATCAGCTTGCCGTTTGGCGGCACGACACCACCGATCGTGGACACCTCGACATTTTTGACGATGCCGCGAACGGGCGAGCGCAGGGTCAGCCGCGAGAGGCTGTCGGTGCGTCCCTTGATGACCGATCGAAGCGATGCGACATCGGCGTTCGCCTTGGAAAGCTGTTCGCGCGCCTCGACGATGTACTGCGTCTCGACCTCGACCTTCTTGAGTTCGAGTTCGGCTTGTTCGCGCTTCAACCGGATAATCTCAACGCTGCTGGCAGCTCCCATCTTGGTGAGCCCTTCGTTCACACTGAGCTCCTGATGGATCAGTCCCAGGGCTTCGTTGATCCACCGCAACGTTTCCTTCAGATTTCCCTGGCGAGCCTCGTAGAGCTTGGTCTCTGTGGCGGTTAGGTCGGGATAATCGTTGAGCTCCTTCGGAAAGCTGAGAGGTGCCTGGTTCACCTCGGCCGTCAACCGCGCCGCACTCGCCAAGGCGGCGCGGTACTTGGCCGTCGATTCACCCACGGCAGACTCGGTGATCGTCGGGTCGAGCTGCGCCAGCAGCTGCCCTGCCTCGACGATCTGGTTTTCCTGCACCATTAGCGTTGAGACGATCCCGCCTTCCAGCGATTGGATCACCTGCTCGCGGCGGATCGGAACCACCTTGCCGTCCCCGGTCGAGACTTCGTCGAGAACAGAGTAGTTCGCCCAGACAACCCCGATGACGAGGATGAGCGCGAGCAGCTTGACGACCCTGATGGCGCCCGAAAGGCGCATCGCGTCGTCGCCGCCGAAGTGCCAGCTATCGTCGATGGCGCGAGAGAAGGATGTGCTCATGGCGTGCCGCTCCCGTGCGACGGGTGTTGTTCGAAAGCCTGTTCGAGCCTTTGGCGCTGGCCGAGCGCGCTTTCCGGCGGATACGTCGCTGGTTCTCCCCTTAACAACCGGAGCGCCTCTTCTTTCGGCGCGTCTACGACGACGCGGCCCTTGTCGAGCGCCACGATACGGTCGATCAAGTCGAGGACGCGCATCCGGTGTGTGGCAATCACCACTGTCTTACCGCGGCACCAGACCGCGAAGCGACGTATGAAAAGGCGTTCCGTCGTCTCGTCCATCGAGGCCGTCGGCTCGTCCAGCAGGACCACTGATGGGTTGCGGATCAGCAGGCGTGACAAAAGCAGCGCCTGTTGTTGGCCGCCCGACAGTCCGCGCCCGCCTTCGTCGATCAAATGATCCAAGCCCTTCGGCATCGTGCGGATGAAATCGTCGGCGCCCGTCATCTGCAACGCTTCGAGAACGGCCTGCTGCGACGCGCTTTGTGCGCCCAGAAGAACATTTTCGCGGATTGTGCCGTGAAACAGCCGCGAATTCTGGGTCAGTAGGCCGACTTCGCGCCTGAGGTCATTGGGGTCTATCTGTTCCATCGCCAGGCTGTCGATCAGCACCTCGCCCGATGCCGGCTCGATCTGGCCGGAAAGTGCCTGGAGCAGCGTCGATTTGCCAGCGCCGTTCTTGCCGAGGAGGGCGACAGTTTCTCCCGCGTCGATCTTGAGCTCCGTCAGTGACAAAGCGGGTTTGCCAGAGGGCTGTCCGTAGTAATACTGCGTATTGCGGAACTGGTATTGGCCAAGCAGCGAGCCGACCGATAAACGGGTCTCGGCCGGCGGGTGGTCGACAGGCATTTTCATGATCATGTTGAGGCTGTGAAGCCCGATCTTGGCATGCTGGAAGCGGCTGAGAACCTGGGTCAGTTGCGCCATCGGCGCCATCATCCGCGAACCGAGGATGGAGCATGCAACAAGCGAACCGGTGCTCATGTCTCCCTTCATTACGATCGGCGCGCCGCAAAAGACGATGACGGCGAAAACGCCCGTCTGGACGCTGTGGCCCCAGCCGGTGAGGATGCTGGTGATGTAGCGCAGGCGGACCTGCGCATCGGCACTGGCATTGTTGAAGCTGTTCCATTTCTCCTGGAAAACGCCTTCTGCCTGCAGGGCCTTGATATCCTCGATACCCTGGACGGCTTCGACTAGCATGGCATTGCGCAGGGAAGCCTCGCGCATGGCCTGGCCGGCGCATTGTTTCAGCTTGCGTTGAGCAAGCAGCCCGGGCGCGATCATCAAGATGAGAGCAACCGCCGGAATAGCCGCGAGCCAGCCGCCGATCAGCGCCATCAGAGCCAGAAACACGAAAAAAAACGGCAGGTCGGCAATCGCGGCGACCGTCGTCGATGTGAAGAGGTCACGCACCTGCTCAAGGTCGCGTAGCTGCGCGATGAACGTACCCGTCGCCTTGGGCCGGTTCTGATTGCGCACCCGCAGCGCGTGCCCGAAGACCACGTCCGAAATCTTGATATCCGCGCGCTTACCGAGAATGTCGATGATGAGCGTCCTGATTTTGCGCATGATGAAATCGAATACGATCGCCAGCATGACACCGATGAAGAGGACGATCAGCGTACTCATGGAGTTGGCCGGCACGACGCGGTCATAGACCTGCATCGAGAACAGGACGCCGGTCACCGACATCGCGTTGGCAACGAGGGATGCGAGCAGCACGTAGCCGTAGGGGCGCAGGTCGTCCAGGGCGAGCTTTCGAAACCAGCCATGCGTGTCCGGCGCGATATAGGCATCGACACGCTCGTCCGTGCGGGTGCGCGTATCGCGGGCGACCAGCAGATGCGCAATGCCGTCCTTGAGATGCGTGAGCGGAATCCATGTCCACTGGCCGTTATCCTCCGCGAAGGTGATCTTCGCCTCACCGTCGCCAAGCTCGGTGATCAGGCCGACCGAGCCGTCGGTGAGCTCGAGAAGCATCGGCAGCCGCCGGCGGGTGATGCCGCTCTCAACAGGCTCCACCGGCTTGACGTCGAGGCCGAAGCGGCGCGCCAGCTTTTCGATCCGACGCAATCCGGCCGTCGGCTCCTGCATGATGGGCAGATAGCTGTTGGCCGATCGTGAGTGGGCAATACCGTAGTGGCTGGCGAGCAGCCCCGTTACCTCGATCCAGCGCAGAGCACGCACGTCGTTCGGTGCCGCAGTAGGGTCCGTTCGCGCCGACTGTGGTCCGACGGGATGGCTGTGTTCACCGGTGGCCTGAGGGGTGCCGCGCTCGGTCGCTCTGTTGTTTGTCACGTCCATCGCAGATCTCCCGAGCCTTCTACACGACCGGCAACTTGTGTGATGCCAAGTCGTCGTCAGGCTTGATCGGGTCGAACGGGTCGATCGGCGCCGACACTGCGGGTTCGGCCGTAATCACCGGCGCTGGCGTGTCGGAGACAGCTGGAGCAAGCGCCGCAGCGGCATTGGCGACGCCGGCATCGTGCGACAGACTGGCGAGGCCCGACAGATCTATCTCCTGTCCGCCCTGATCGGGGATGAGAGCGGCGCTGCCGTCCGCGACCGGGTGTGCCATCGCATCGTCGGCGGCATGCGTCGTGCTCACAGTGTCGTGCGTGGTGTCGGCTCTTTGTTCAGCCGCCGTATGCGTGCTGTCGTGGCTTGCGTCCAATGCGTCGCCATCTGCCACGGCAAGGCTGATGACCCCGGCCGTTGCTGCCGTGGCGGTGGACGTATCGTGCACCCCAACGCCTATGCTCAGATCAGCGTTGAGCGCATTCCCCGTGTCGGGATCGAACACCGTAACGGTGAAATGGTCGGTGCCGCCCGACGCCACGCCAGCATCGGGGGTGTAGGTGTAACTTCCGTCGGCGTTGATCACCAGCGTGCCGAAGCTTCCAGCCACGCTGACGCTGCCATTGACGATCGCATGCGCATGTCCGCCAAGAGCGACAGAGCCGATCTGCAAATCGTCGACGCCTGATCCGGACGCTGCGCTGTCGATGAAGTTGCCGGTGGCCTTTTCTCCGACAGCAAGCGTTACGTGCTCGGTCAGGTCAGTGGCCACGACGGAAATGTCGCGGGTCAGCGCGACGCCGATATTGACCCCGGCGTCGGGCACCAGCGTTGCACGATAGGTGCCTGCAGGAATGTCATGCAACGCAATCGTCCCATGCGTGCCGCCCAGCCCGAGAAGATCAAGAGCGAGAATGCCGTTCTGGACCTGGTTGCCGAGATCCCCGGGGCGAATCCAGGCGCCACCTTGGAAACGCTCGATGATGACCGTGTAGCTGCTGAGCACGCCAATCTGCAAAAGTCCGGCGATGCCGAGGTCGATGGAAACGTTATTGGTGTTCTGGCTGAGATCGAAGTTGACGACCGGCTGGTTTGCTGAGCCGAGGTTGACGCTCGCCAGCGTGCCGATGTTCAGGCCCAGCAGGTCGAACTGCGTGTCGTGCGCGGTCGATGGTTGCGCCTCGGGCACCTCTGTGACCGTGCGGTCGAGAAACGCCGTGTTGCTGGCGTTGGAGAGACTGAAATCCAGACCAGGAGCGAGGATATCAGTGGGAAGCGAGATGTTTCCGGATGCGTCATGCAGCGTGACCTCCAATTGCCCGCCATTGACCTGTGCCGGCGACAGCCCGATGCTGAATGCCCCATCGACACCCACCAGACCAGTGCCGACAATGGTTCCATTGGCATTCACGATGTTGACGGTCGATCCGGCCTCGCCGTGACCCGTCACCTCGGTTCCCGAGGCGTTGACGGCAAGGCTGGTGGGGGCGTCGGGCGGCAGCAAATCCGTGGTTCCGATCGAGCCGGGATCGGAGGCGTTGCCGGCGACGTCCTTGAGGACGACCGTCAGCGCTCCGCCATCGGCCTGTGCCGGCGAAAGCGTGGCGCTGAAGGCGCCGCTGGCGTCCACAAGGGCTGTTCCGACCGCAACGCCGAGCGCGTTGAAGATCGTCGCCGTCGCACCGACTTCGCCATGACCCGACAGGGTCGAGCCGCCGCTGCCAAGCACAAGATCAGTTGGAGCAGTTGGCGCCACGAAATCAGGCGTACCCGTGGCTCCCGGCGCCGAGGTGTTTCCGCTGGCATCCCGCTGCACGACTTCGAGTGGTGCCCCGGTAACCTGGGCGGGAGAGAGGCCGATCGTGAACGCCCCGTTCGATGCGACCACGCCGGTTCCGACCACCACACCGGCAGCATTCGTCACTGTCACGGTGGCGCCGGCCTCGCCGGTGCCTGAAAGCGAGGTTCCCGTCGCATTGACGCCAAGCCCGGCTGGCGCGTCGGGGGCGGTCAGGTCCGTGGTCGCAGCCGTTGCCGGCGTCGATGCATTCCCTGCGGCGTCGGCCAGCACCACGGAAAGATTTTCGCCGGTGGCCTGGGACGGCGACAATGGCACGGTAAAGACACCGTTTGTGCCGACCGTTGCGGTGCCGACTTCATCGCCGGCCGCATTCTTGACTGTTACCGTCGCACCCGCTTCGCCGCGGCCTGTCAGCACCGTTCCCGCGCTGTTGACGGCAAGGTTGCTGGCTGCGTCGGGCGCGGTCAGGTCCGGCGTCCCAATCGTTCCGGGTTGCGATGTTCCGCCACCGTCGGTCAAGGTGACCCGTAGATCGCCGCCATCGACCTGTGGTGGATTGAGGGCTATCTCGAAGGTGCCGTTGGTCGCTACCGTTCCTGTCGCGATCACAGTGCCGTCGGCTCGCGAAACGGTAACGGTAGTGCCGGCCAGGCCGCTACCTGTCAGCTCCGTTCCAGTGTCGTTCACGTCAAGGTTATCGGGCGCTGCGGGAGCGCCCGGGTCGGGAGCAAGCACGGTGGCGGCGGTCGAAATGTTGCCGGCGACGTCCGCCTGGATCACGGTCAGCGTTTGTCCGTCGAGTTGTTCCTGCGAAAGAGGAACGCTGAAGGTGCCGTTGGCGCCGACGGTTGCCGTCCCGAGGATAGTGCCGGTCGGCCCAGTGACGGTCACTTTCGCGCCGGCCTCGCCGAGACCCGTCAATTGCAGGCCATTGCCGCTTACCATCAACGCCGTCACTGCATCCGGTGCCTGGATATCCGTCAACGGTAGGGTTGCGGCCTGAGAGGCATTGCCGGCCGCATCCTGCAGGGTGATTTCCAGGCTGCCACCTTGCGTCTGCGGTGGATCGAGGGTGATCGTGAAGGTGCCGTTGGTCCCAACGAGCCCCGTGCCCACGGTGACGCCGTCGGCGTCCTTGACCGTCACCGTGGCGCCGGCTTCACCACTCCCGGTCAGGACCGCGCGCGTTATATCGACGGCGACATTGCTCGGCGCCAGCGGTGCGGTGAGATCGGGGGTCGCAATCGAAACAGCGTCTGAGGGGTTTCCGGCAGCGTCCTCCAGCCGCACGGAGAGATCGTCGCCGCTCGCCTGCGCCGGATTGAGCGTGATCGAGAAGGCACCGTCTGGGCCGACGCTGCCGGTCGCGACCGGCTCGCCCGCTGCATTGGTGATAACGACGGTCGCGCCGGCTTCGCCACGCCCCGTCAGCAGCGTTCCCGACACGTTAAGTGAAAGATTGGTGGGAGCATCAGGTTCGAGAAGATCGGTCGATGGCACTTGAACGGGAGCCGAGGCGTTGCCAGCGGCATCCGTCACCACAACGCCAAGATTGCTACCGTCTATCGGCGCCGGTGCGAGCGCCACGGAAAAGTGACCGTCGTCGCCGATCGTCGCCGTTCCAATGGGATCGTCGTTTGCCGCTGTCACGGTTACCTTGGCGCCCGGTTCGCCCTGACCGCTCAAGGTCTTTCCGTCGTCGGCAACCACAAGCGTCGTCGGTTGGCCCGGTGCGGTGAGGTCGGGGGTGGAAACGGTGGCAGTGGCCGATTGGTTGCCCGCAGGATCCGTGAGCGTGACGGTCAACGCGCTGCCATCGGCCTGAGCGGGAGAGAGCCCGACGGTCAGAAGTCCGCCCGGAGAGACCGTCGCTGTGCCCACCACCGTTCCTGCGGCATTGGTCACGGTCGCCGTGGCCCCGGCCTCGCCATGTCCAGTAAGAACAGTTCCAGCACCGTTGACGTTAAGATCGGATACGGCGGCTGGAGCAGAACTATCCGTCGTGCCGATCGCCTGCGATGCGGATGTGTTGCCGGCCGTGTCCTGAAGGACCACGCTCAAAGGGCGCCCGTCCGCCTGCCCGGGATTGAGCGTGACGCTGAATGTTCCATCGGCCCCGACCAGACCGGTTCCGACCAATACGCCGTCGGCGGTCGTGACCTTTGCCGTGGTCCCAGCTTCGCCGTGCCCTGTGAGAAGTGTGCCTGTCGCGTTGACGTTAAGATCGGATGGGGCAGGGGGAGCCAAATGATCCGGGGTCGTCACTATGGCGGGAGGCGAATTGTGACCAGCCGCGTCGGTCAGCGTGACCTGCAGCGCACCGCCATTGGCTTGCGCCGGTGCCAGCGAAACGACGAAGGTGCCGTTCGGCAGAACCGTTCCCGTTGCGACTGCATCGCCGGCGGCGTTCTTGACGGTTACCGTTGCTCCCGGTTCACCCCGGCCGACAAGAAGCGTTCCGGCATCGTTGACATCAAGATTGGTCGCCGCAGCCGGATCAATAAGATCGGGCGAGGCGATGATGCCGGGCTGTGATGTGCCATTGAGGTTTGACAGCACAACGTGCAGATCGCCGCCATCGGTTTGCGGCGGTGCCAGCGTTATCGAAAACGTACCGGCCTCAGAGACCTGGCCTGTTCCGACAACGACCCCGGCGGCATTGGTGACCTTGACGGTAGTGCCGCTCGTACCTTCGCCGGTGAGGATCGTGCCGAGCGCGCTGACGACAAGATCGGTGGGTGCTGGAGGAGCGTCGGGATCCGGAGCAAGGACAGAGCCGGGCAGCGAATGATTTCCGGCAGCATCCGTCAACACGACGGTTAGCGGGACGCCGTCGGTTTGGGCGGGATCGATTACAACGGTGAATGTGCCATTCGGGTTGACGGTGTCCGATCCGAGCGTGACGCCCGCGGCATTGGTAACGGTAACGGTAGTACCCGGCTCGCCACGGCCCGATACCGTCGTTCCGGCATCGTTGACAAGCAGACCAGTCGGCATGTCTGGCGCTTGATGATCAATCAGGTTGAGGGTAGCTAGAACCGACTTGTTGCCCGCCGCGTCCGTCAGTACGACGCCGATCGCGCCGCCCTGTGTCGGGGCCGGGGACAAGGTGACGCTAAAGCTGCCATCATTGGCAACTGTTCCACGTCCAATCGTAACGCCATTGGCATCCGTGATAGTAACCGATGTTCCGGCCTCACCATGGCCGGTCAGCACCGCGCCGCCCTGTGCGGTGGCAAGCCCGGTCGCTTGATCCGGAGCGATCAGATCCGGCGTGCCGACGGTTGCCGCGGTCGACGTATTGCCGGCGCTGTCGGTGAGCGTGACGGTCAGCGCGCCGCCGTCTGCTTGCGCAGGGCCAAGGGTGATTGAAAAGACGCCGTTGGCACCGACTGTTCCCGTCCCAACGACCTGGCCAGCTGCATTGGTGATTGATACGGCCGCGCCGGCTTCTCCAAGCCCGGTGAGCGCTGTACCCGTTCCATTGACATTGAGATTGGTAGCGGCGGACGGCGGATCCGTGTCGCCGTCGGAATCAGAGTCAGAATCGGCATCGGCGTCCGCATCAGCGTCGGAGTCCGCGTCTGAATCACTGTCATCGCCCGAAGAGCTACCGCCGCCGCCTCCGGCGGCCATCGCAAGGCCGCCCGCTGCAAGCGCTAGCGGCAGCGCTATCCCGAGTACGGATCCGGCGCCGGTACCAGCTCCGGCGCCAACCAACTGGTCGACCGCGCCCGCGGGTTCGAAGGCAATGTCGCCGGCTGCATCGGTAACGTCGCCGATCCACACCTTGCCGGAAGGATCTTGAAGCAGCAGCTCGCTCTGCTCGCCGCCCTGGCTGTTATAGAACCCGTGGATATCAATGGCGTGGCCATCTTTGAGATGGATAATGAGGTCGTTGCCAGAGCGGGTGGTCGAGACGATGTCGCTGGGCGACAGGGAAAGCTTCACCGTGCTTGGTCTTTCGAGGACGATTTTGTCCTCAGCCATCGTTGTCGTCTTGCCACTTACCTTGTCCGAAACACTTGCGACCATCGACAGGCTCCTCATCAGTACGGTATCGGCATCAGCAGGCAATCATTCGCGGTCACGCCCGCTTGCGCGGTCGCGTTCAACATGTTTGCCCTCGTGTTGTGTGTGCCGCCTCCCAGAAACGACGGGAGGCTCCGGGTCATTGCCCGGAAAGCGTCCGCGTACTTTAGAACCTGTCACAATATGCGGCAGGTTCAACCGCAAGAATGGACGCGATGTCACTTACAATTTAGAGATTATGAAATAGCTCGTTAGGCTTATGGGCAAGCGTTCCGCAACGGGACAGCCGAAAACGGATGCTCGCCGTCATTCTCATGGCTCTTGGCAGCGAGCTGCCCGTTTGCGGAACAGCACCGTGGGGCTGATATTCAAGCTGGACCGGGTGCTTTGGATTTGCCGCCGATATTGTCGACACGGCTCGTGGAGCCGGATGTTAGCCCAAAGAGATCACGCAGCCGACCGGCGGCGTAGGCGCACTCGATATTCAGCTTAAGAGATCGAAACGCGTATTGATCGCATCGAAGCGTGCTGCATGGAGTTCCTGATCGGCATTAAGGACATCGAGCAGCGTACGTGTTCCAAGATCCAGGAACTGCTTCTGATAGAGATCGCGCGTCTCTCGCATCATCGGCTGCCGTGATTCCAGCGATCTCAACAGCGCAGTCAGGCTCAGCACCTGTGCGCTGGACTGGTTCCAGCTCGTCTGGGCATCGAGCGTTGCCGCGGCAAGTGCGGCTTCCGATGACTGCGCGGCGTATTTCGCGGCATTCTGTCGAGCCTTGAAGGCGCCGCCATTATAGAGATCGCCCTTTATCTTGAGGCCGACAATGTAGTCGGGATCCTCCTTGCTGTCCCACATGTCGACCTGGCCCGTTGCCTCGACCGCAAGGGTTGGCAGCATCTCGGCGCGGGCGAGCTTGACGCGGGCGTCCGCCTCCCGCTTGCGCGACTTTGCTGCGACTACGGCGGGTACAGTATCCCATGGCGGCGGCGAACCGGCGCAGGCACGGTCCAGTTCCGCCGGCAAGGCCGATGTGAGTTCAACCGGCCGCGTCGCACCCACAAGCGCGTTGAGCGTGCTCGACCATCGCTGCTTTTGCGCGCTGATTTCGATCGCACGAGATTCAGCGGTCTGCACACGCGCCTGCGCCTGCAGCTTGTCGGATCGCGTGCTGGCACCGCGATCCGTTCTTGCTTCGACGAGCTTGGCGATCGATTGCACGTCGTCGATCTGATTGGTCGCCACACCAGAGAGGTTCTGGGCACGCAGAACCTCCATTGATGCCAGTGCGGTATCCCTGATCACGTCGTCAACGCTCGCGAGAAACTCGGCCTTTCTGACGTCTTCGACCGCGGTTTCTGCCTCTACTCGACCCGACACCTTGCCGAAGTCATATATCATTTGGCTGGCCGTGAGATTGAAGCGCGGTGCCCAAGAGCCGCGATCGTCCCGCTCAAAGCCGAAGTTCACGCCGCCGCCTACCGAGGGAAGATACCCTGATCTGGCGTCAGCAATATTCTCACCTTGTTCCTTTATCCGCCCTATTGCCTCACGAATTGCCGGGTGCCAGTCGACAGCGCGACGTACCGCCGAACCCATGTTGGAAACGGGCGCTTCCGGTTCAGTCGCTACCTTCAGTGGCGCGCCCGCAGAGTTTGTGCTTGTGGCAGTGATCGATCCTGTGTGATTGGGCTCTGTGGTCGATGGAGTAGGTTTTTGCGCGCAGGAGAGCTGCACGGCCGCAATCGCGGCGATGAGGCCAAGCGGCCAGCGGCCAAAATGCATTCCGGGGCTCCCTAGACCGGAGATAGCGACTGCAACCGGCCCACGCGACACCAACGGCTGGTAGATATCCACGCATTTGGATGATGCAACTATAGGTGATTCGTTTCTTTGCGCAAAAAGAAAGATCCCGGGAAATGACAAGCATAGGTGGCGGCCACTCGCCTGACGAAGCTTCGCAGAGGAGAACTTGCGTTCGAAGATCAGGGCCAGCCAACGCTAGACGAGGGCTTCAGAGGTTTACGGGCCATGTCAAAACGGCAAGAAGAATTGGTGACGCCGCACTTGCGTGCATCTTTTTGCGTCGTAGCACCACCCAACTTTATTAAGCCCCATCAGTTGGAAATGCATTGCGTGCGTTCAGCCGGGGACACAAAGGCCTCGCGTGTTGCCCGCGAGGCCCCACCCAGTGGATGCGGGTGTAATCGCTCGTCATGAGCGCAAACTTATAGGGTATCCACTATGCGAGCACGTCAATAGATACCAGCCGCCCACTTCTGGGCGGGTCGCCCGCTGAACCTGTCTCGGTGGTTGCCTAGTCAGATACTAGCATCATTGCGAGCGCCATCACGCCAGTTCGGAGGCTGGAGGCAAGTCGGGAGTTAGGCCTGACGTGCGGTTGAACGCACCGGCAACCTTGCGTACCGAGACGCGCGGCAGCCGGTGCGCAAGATTGTAGCCGTGTATCGACGGACCTGGCCTTCTGCTCTCGATCCGTGCCGATCATCCACTGCAGCGGCAGCTCGATCTTGATCCAGGTTTCATCGATGAACGCGAAGCAACGGGGTCGTGATGACCTCGCGGAAGCAGCTTTGTGAAATATATTTCTTAGTGTGAATTATATTGACTATCATTCGTTCTTACCTTTTACTGCCTTTATCGAACTTCGAGGAGGAGGTTCGGTTTCAACGCGATCAGCGGCGTCTACGTGACGCTCTCGGGCTTTTGGGAGGGGCTACGGCCTCGAGGAGGAATCTTGCGCAAATTTATTGGCTCGACCGCCATCATGGCGGCTCTTGCAACCACGTTGCATGCCGGCACCGCGGCGGCCGCAACGGACAATCCATTCCGTTGCAAACCTGGCGAAAAATATGTGATGAATGTGATGGTTTCGGGCGTGGAATACTGGTTCCCCGTCTATGAGATGTTCAAGCAGGCCGGCCAGCAGTTCGGCTGCGAGACGCAGTACACTGGCACACCGGAATATGACGTCAACAAGCAGATAGCCAGTTTCGACCAAGCGCTGGCGCAAAACCCGGCCGGGATTCTCGTTCACCCGATGAACTCCGATCCGTTCATCGAGCCAATTAACCGCGCCATTGGCCAGGGTACGGCGGTGGTCACATTCGCAGCCGACTCGCCGCTTTCGAAACGCATCTCCTTCATTACCTCGGACAACACACGCGAAGGCATCTATGCCGCCGACGCTATTGCCGAGAAGATGGGTGGCAAGGGCGAATATGCGGTGCTCGAAAATCCGGGCCAGGACAACCACGACAAGCGCATCGCCGCTTTTGTCGGCCGCATGGAGACGAAGTGGCCTGAGATGAAGCTTGTTGGCCGCGCGGCATCAAACCAGGATCCCACCAAGGCCTATCAGGGGCTCTCGAGCATCATCCAGGCCAATCCGAACCTGGGCGCCGTGTTCATGCCTGAGGCGAATTCGGCGATCGGCGCGTCGCAGGCGAGCAAGGAAAACGGCGGCAAAGTGCTTGTCATGTGCGCCGACGTCAACGCAAACATTCTCGACATGATCAAGGCAGGCGATGTCTTTGGCTCGATCAATCCAAACCAGGGGATGCAGGGCTACATGGGTTTCATGCTTCTGTGGCTGGCCAAGCACCCCGAGCTGATCGACCCCATGAACGATGCCAAGCGCGCGGGCTTCAACCCGATGAGCATCCCTGTTGTCGACAACGGTCTTTCCATCGTCACTGCCGAAAATGCCGACGACTTCTACTGGGACAAGTACCTGAAGCGTCGGGGCACCAAGGGGATCGAGGAATAACCTCCCGAGCACACACCATCCGCGTGATATGGCGCGGATGGTCATCTATGGAGGAGGAGGTAAAGATGGCTGAACCGGTTCTGTCGATACGTGGCGTTAGCAAGCAATTCGGCGCTATCCAGGCGCTGACGAATGTCGATTTCACCCTCGAGAAGGGGGAAGTACATGCGCTGTGCGGCGAAAATGGCGCCGGGAAGTCGACGCTCATGAACATCATCGCCGGCGTTGTGCAGCCGACGGATGGAGAGATCCGCGTCGACGGTGAGGCCGTGCGGATATCCTCACCAGCCGCTGCGCAATTGCTTGGTATCGGGCTCGTCCACCAGGAGATCGCGCTTTGCCCTGATGCGACGGTCGCCGAAAACATGTTCATGGCGGCCACCAACCGCCGTCGCTCACCCTTCATGAACTATCGGAGGCTGGAGCGTAACGCGCAGACTGTTATGAACCGGCTTGCCGCCATCGACGTTCGCCGCAAGGTCGCCGAGCTACCGATTTCCAGCCAGCAACTCGTGGAGATCGCCAAGGCGTTGACACTCGATTGCCGCGTGCTGATCCTCGACGAACCGACCGCTGCCCTGACGGAAACCGAAGCGCAGCAGCTTTTCTCGATCATCCGTGATCTCAAGTCGAACGGAATCTCGATCATCTATATCAGCCACCGCATGGCCGAGATCTTCAGCCTCTGCGACCGCGTGACTGTGTTGCGCGATGGCCGGCATGTCTGCACCGATCGTATCGCTGACGTGACCCCGGATGATGTCGTTCGCCGCATGGTTGGCCGCGAAATCACCCAGCTCTACCCGGACAAGCTCGCATCCGCGGATGTTGGCGGTGAGATGATCCTCGATGTTGACGGCCTCAGTGATGGCAAGCGGTTCCATGATGTGTGCCTTGATTTGCGCAAGGGCGAAATTTTGGGTCTCGGCGGCCTCATCGGTTCCGGCCGCACGGAGATTGCCGAAGGCATTTGCGGACTTCGTCCGCGCACAGGAGGCTCCATTCGCCTGCACGGCAAGTCGGAGACGATCAATACATATCCGGATGCGGTCAAGGCCGGCATCGTTTACCTCTCGGAAGACCGCAAAGGCTCGGGCGTGTTCTTGGACATGCCAATCGCCCGGAATATCTCGGTGTTGAACCTCAACGCCCTCACCAATCGCGCAGGCCTACTGAACGGCCGTGCAGAAGCAGCCCTCGCAAAGGACCTTGCGCGGCAGCTCGGCGTGCGCATGGGTGGCGTCGAGGCTCCGGTCAAATCACTTTCAGGTGGCAACCAGCAAAAGGTCGCGATTGCCAAACAGCTCGCGGTCAAACCAAAGGTTATCCTGATGGACGAACCGACGCGCGGCATCGACGTCGGTGCGAAGACGGAGATCCATCGCCTCTTGAGGGAGCTTGCGCGCTCCGGTATCGGCATCGTCGTCATCTCCTCGGAGATGCCAGAATTGCTCGGGCTTTGCGACCGGGTTCTGGTGGTCAGGGAGGGACGAATAGCGGGTGGACTTAGTGGGGACGACATGACGGAAGAGGCGGTGATCCGTCTGGCATCAGGGATCAGCACGGCAAGGACGGCAGATCATGCCGCGTGATGATGCAAGGGGAGAAACGGGCATGGCGACTGATACGATGACGGCGCAGATAAGCAAGACAGGGGCGTGGAAACGCATCGGCACGATGCGCGAAGCGGGATTGATCGCGATCATCCTCGGCCTATGCGTCGCCATGAGCTTTGCCTCGCCGCACTTTCTTACGCTGGGCAACTTCCGCGCCATGGTGATGAGCTTTTCCGTGGAAGGCATTGTCGTCGTCGGCATGACGATCCTTTTGATCGTCGGCGGCATCGATCTCGCCGTCGGTTCGGTCGTCTGCTTTGCGATGGTGCTTTCGGGCTCGCTTTTCCTCGCCGGGGTCGACCCTTGGACCGCATCGCTGATTGGCATCGGTGCCAGCGGCTTCATCGGCGCAATCATGGGCTTCTTCGTGACGGTGGTGGGATTGAATCATTTCATCACCTCGCTTGCGGGCATGGTGATCGTGCGCGGGCTCTGCCTGATTATCACAAAGGGCACGCCACTTTCGCTCTTTACGCTTCCGGCCAGCTTCAAGGCCGTCGGCCAGGGTACGTTCTACGGTGTGCCTTATGTCATCTTGATCTTCATCGCCATCGTTGTCCTGTTCGATTTCCTGCTGCGTAGGGCGACGGCCTTTCGCAAGGTGTTCTACACAGGCAGCAACGAGAAGGCCGCGCTCTATTCCGGTATCAAGACCAATCAGGTGAAGTTCTGGGTCACGGTGCTTTGCTCCACCCTCGCAGGTGTCGCCGGGGTGATTTATATGTCCCGCTTCGGCGCCGCGACACCGACCTTCGGTGTCGGCATGGAGCTCAATATCATCGCGGCAGCGGTGATCGGTGGCGCCTCGCTCAACGGCGGTTCCGGCACCATCCTCGGCGCCATCCTCGGCATCGCGTTACTCTCGGTCGTTACCTCGTCATTGATCCTCTTGAACGTCTCGGTCTATTGGCAGGACATGATCAAGGGGTGCATTCTTCTTGCTGCCGTTTCCATCGATCATTTCCTGCACAAGCGGAAGGCCTTCTGATATGCCGATCGCCAGACTGAAACCCAAGACCACAGCGCCGCGCGAGGAAATCGTCATCGCGCGCCAGATGCACCAAGCGCTCGTGCTTCACTTTCTGGAAGGCCTGACCCAAGCGCAGATCGCCGACCAGCTCGGCATCTCGCATGCAACCGTCAACAGACTGATCAAGCGCGGTCGCCAGCTCGGCCTCGTCGAGATCAAGATCAAGTCGCCGGTAGAGCCGCTGGTCGACATGGAAGAACGGCTCCTCGCGCTTGGCGGCATCAGTCGCGCTGTCGTGGTGCCGACTGTTTCCGACAACCCGCAGACAGCACTTCAGGCGGTTGGCGAGGCCGCAGCCCGGCTTTTGATCGAAGAGATAACAGATGGCGACACGATCTGCATCACCGGCGGCAAAGGCGTCAGCGCCGTCGTCGCCGGGCTACAACCCGGCCACCGCTTTGACGTCGAGGTGATCCCCGCGACCGGCTGCGTTCAGGGAAAGCACTACACCGACGTCAATCACGTCTCGACGCTCATGGCCGAACGGCTAGGTGGCCGCTCCTACCAGATCCACGCTCCGCTCTTTGCCGACACTGCCGAGCAGCGGGCGATGCTGATGGCGATGCGCTCCGTCGCTGGTGTCTTCCAGCGGGCACGTGATGCGAGGGTTGCCGTTGTGGGCATCGGGTCGATCCTGAGCAGCGACTCGACCTACTACGACCTGCACCCCTCATCGAGCACTGACCGCATGGCGATCGAACACGCCGGCGCCAGTTGCGAACTGCTTGCGCACTTGCTCGATGGCGAAGGCCAGCTTTGCGACTACAGCCTCAACCGATCGCTGGTCTCGCTGACATTGAAGGAGTTTGCCTCGATCCCGACGAAGATCGGTGTCGCCAGCGGGTTGAACAAGGCTGGCTCCATCCTCAGCGTTCTCAGAGGCAATCATCTCGATACTTTGGTGACCGACGAGGCGACCGGGGCACGCATTCTTGAAATAGCATCCGAGGAAGGACAACCCGCATGAGCGGCAAGCAGTTGACCCGCGAGATTGGGCGCTCCGGCGTCAGGGCCTCGGCTGTTGGGCTGGGAACATGGGCGATTGGTGGGTGGATGTGGGGCGGGACCGACGAGGCGGAGTCGATCGCCGCGATCCAGGCTTCGCTGGACGCCGGTGTCACGCTCATCGATACGGCGCCCGCCTGTGGCCTTGGCCGCTCGGAAGAGATTGTCGGCAAGGCGCTTGCCGGACGCCGCGACCGGGCGGTGATTGCGACAAAATGTGGTCTCGTCTGGCACTTGCAAAAGGGCCGCCACTTCTTTGATCAGGACGGCAAGCCGGTTCACCGCTATCTGGGTCCGGACGCGATCATCCACGAGGTGGAACAAAGCCTGCGCCGGCTTCGCACGGATCACATCGATCTCTACATCACCCATTGGCAGGACGCGACAACACCGATCGATGAGACGGTCAGAGTGCTGGAAGAGTTAAAGGCGGCGGGAAAGATCCGCGCGATCGGCGCCAGCAATGTCGATCAGTCCGAGCTTCAGCGCTACATCGAAACCGGGTCGCTCGACGCGATCCAGGAGCGGTTCAGCATGATCGATCGCGAGATCGAGACCGGCCTGCTGCCGCTTACTGTTTCAAGCGGCGTCTCGACACTCAGCTACTCCTCACTGGCGCTCGGATTGCTCTCCGGCACGGTCGGGCCGGACCGCATCTTTGCTGGCGACGACCAACGCACGAACAACCCGCGCTTCTCCGTGGCCAACCGAGAAAAGGCGAAGGATTTCTCCGATGCCATTCGTTCGGTCGCGGCGCGGCATGATGCAAGCATTGCCCAGGTGGTGATCGCCTGGACGCTGGCGCAGCCCGGGATAACCTTTGCGCTCTGTGGCGCCCGTAACGCGGCGCAGGCGCTCGACAATGCAAGGGCCGGCACTCTTCGGCTTTCGGTCGACGATCTTAAGGCTATCGACGAGGCGCTCTCGGCGAAGCTCGCCCATATGGACGGATAACGGACTAGCATCATGAATCGTAAAGACACATTGGACGGGCTTCGCAAAAGCCCGAAGGTGGACGTGTGCGTCCTTGGCGGCGGGATCAACGGGCTCAGCGTCTTTCGCGAGCTGGCGTTGCAGGGCGTCAACGTGCTGCTTGTCGAGCAGGCGGACTATTGCTCCGGTGCCAGTGCTGCGCTTTCCCGCATGGTGCATGGCGGGCTGCGATATCTCGAAAATGGGGAATTCAGTCTCGTGCAGGAATCCCTGGTTGAGCGGGATCGATTGCTGCGCAATGCGCCACACTATGTTGCGCCGTTGGCGACGACGGTTCCAATCTTCGATATCTTTTCCGGCTTCGCCAACAGCGTCGTCCGGTTCCTCGGACTTAGCCGCCGGCCAAGCCGTCGCGGCGCCGTGGTCATCAAGGCGGGGCTCGGCATCTACGATTTCCTGACGCGCAAGCGGGCGCTGATGCCACGTCACCAGTTCCGTGGACGCAGGAAGACGCTTGCCAAATGGCCGGCGCTCAACCCGGCGATCCGCAACTCTGCAACCTACTACGATGCCTGGGTCAGCCACCCGGAACGCATTGGCATGGAATTGCTAGTCGACGGCGTCGTGTCGAACGGAAATGCGGCTGCGCTGAACTACGCGACCGTCGAGCAGTATACGGTCGGCGAATTTCTGCTCCGCGATGGCCTCTCGGGCGAAACGATGGAAATCGAGCCGGCATTGATCATCAATGCGACCGGAGGCTGGATCGATATGACCAACAGCTCGCTCTTTCCGGAAAGAACCCGCCCCACGCCATTGATGGGGGGCACCAAGGGATCGCACCTTATCATCGATAATGCCGGCCTGCGCGATATGCTGGATGGCCATATGATCTACTATGAGAACGAGGATGGGCGTATCTGCATTCTCTTTCCCTATCTCGGCAAGGTGCTGGTCGGCTCGACGGATATAAGGGTCGATGACCCCGGCGCGGTGCGCTGCGAGGCGGATGAGCGCGATTACATTCTGCAGTCGCTTGCCTTCGTGCTGCCCGGCGTCGTGATCCGGCCGGAGGAGATCGTCTTCCAGTTTGCCGGCGTGCGGCCGCTGCCCGCCAGCACGGACAGCTTTACCGGCCGCATCCCGCGCGACCATTTCTGCACGGTGATCGAGGGCGGCGGCGGCCCACCGGTGCTCTGCATGATCGGCGGGAAATGGACCACCTTTCGTTCCTTCGGCGAACTGGCCGCGGACATGGCGCTGGAGCGCCTCGGCAGGGAGCGCCGCCTCGGTACTGCCGAGCGGTCCTTCGGTGGTGGGCGCGACTTCCCCGGTGATCGAGGCGAATGGCTGCGACGGCTCGCGGCGGCGACTGGCATTGTCGAGGATCGCGCCGACACCCTCTTTGCACGCTATGGCACGGATGCCGCCAAGGTCGCGCATTTCATTGCGGCCGGGCCAGATCGTTTGTTGCCGCACACCGGCTACAGCGCTCGCGAACTCCTTTTCCTCGTTCGTGGCGAGGCGGTCGAGCATCTGGACGACATGCTGCTGCGGCGCACGACGCTTGCCATCACCGGCGAGCTCTCGCTCGAGATGGCGGATGCCGTTCTCGACATTCTCGCCGCCGAGAAGGGATGGGCGCCTCAGCGTGCCGCCGAGGAGCGCACCCGTTTTTTGACCCTGATGCATGAACGCCACGGCGTTTGCAAAGAAACCCTTTCCGCAAGGGACAAACAAAGGAGTGAAGAATGCGAGACAACCGCAAAGTCCGGATGAACCGGCTGTTCGGCAACGGCCGCTGCCTGGATGTCGCGATCGATCATGGCGTCTGCAACGAGCCATCCTTCCTTGACGGCCTGGAGACAATGCCTGTTGTTGTGAAGGCACTGGTCGATGCGAAGCCCGATGCGATCCAGATGAATTACGGACAGGCCGACCTGCTGCAGGACCTGCCGGGTAAGGACAAGCCTGCGCTCGTGATGCGTCTCGACATGGGCAACCCTTATAACCGCATTCGCCACCGTGACATGTGGGCGGTACTGCAGAACGAGGCCGAACCACTGGTTGGCGCGCTGCAGATGGATGCCGCCTGCGTCGTGGTAAACCTCTTCATGCTGCCTGATGAGCCTGATCTCTTTCGCCAATGCGTCCAGAACATTTCTCGCGTGCGCGCGGATTGCGAAAAATACGGCATGCCTCTGATGATCGAGCCGCTGGTCATGCAGCCTGTGACGGAGCGTGGTGGCTACATGGTCGATGGCGATGCCGACAAGATCGTTACGCTAACCCGCCTTGCTCGGGAGATGGGGGCCGACATCGTCAAGGCTGATCCGACGACGAACGCTGATGATTTCCACCGCGTGGTGGAGGCTGCACGCTGCCCGGTGCTTGTCCGAGGTGGTGGAAAGGAAGACCTTGGAGCAGTATTTGCCAAGTCCGCGGCCTTGATGCGGCAGGGCGCAATGGGCATGGTCTATGGGCGTAACATCTATCAGCACGCCAATCCAATTGCGGTCGTGCGCGGTCTGATGGCGATCATTCACGAGGATGCGAGCGGCGAGGAAGCCTTCGCACTTTACCAGCGGGGATAGCCGCAAGCGTCTGCTTTTCTGACAGAGAAAGGTTGGCGCTCGGCTTTGGTCCAAAATTGCGCATAACTGTCAGAACCTTGGGAGGGGTTCGGAATGGGAAACTATTTACTGGGGCTGGACGCTGGAAATACCGTCATCAAGGCCGTGATTTTCGATCTTGAGGGCAGAGAGGTCGCCTGTGCCGGGCAGGAGGGGCATAGTCGCATGCCGTGCCCGGGCCATGTTGAGCGGGATCTCGGCGAGCTCTGGGAAAATGCGAAACGGGTAATCCGCATCTGCCTTGATAAGGCGGGGATTGACGCCAAGGACATCGCGGCGATCGGTTGCGCTGGCCACGGTAACGGTCTCTATGCGCTTGACCGCGAGGGGCAGCCGCTTCTCGGGATCCAGTCGCTCGATACGCGCGCGACCGGGCTCGTCGAGGAATGGGTGGCGGAAGGGGTTGGCGACCGCGCAGTCCCGATCGCCCGCCAGCGTCCTTGGCCCTCCCAGACGCCAACACTGCTTGTGTGGCTGAAGCGCCATCGGCCGGAGCTGTTCCAGCGAATAGGCACGGTGTTCTTGTCGAAGGATTTCGTTGTCAATCGGCTAACCGGCAGCCGCGTCAGCGAGGTGTCGGACATGTCCGGCGCCGGCCTGCTCGATCTTGCGGCGCGCCGCTATGACAGTACACTGATGGCGGCCTACGGCCTCGCGGACAGCATGCACATGCTGCCGCCTCTGATTGAGAGCGCCGACATCGCCGGACATGTGACGGAGAAGGTCGCAGCAGAGACCGGCCTTGCGGCAGGCACGCCGGTAATCGGCGGTCTGTTCGATGTCGTGGCGTCGGCGCTTGGCTCGGGCGTGTCGCGCACCGGCAGCGCCTCGATCATCGCTGGAACCTGGAGCATCAACCAGGTGATCATCGACGGCCCCGATCTCAAGGCCCCCGTCTTCATGTCCTCGACCTTTGATCGCGGCCGCTACATGGCGATGGAAAACAGTGCTACGTCGGCCGCCAATCTCGAATGGCTGGTGCGAGAGTTCTTCGAAGGAGAGCATGAGGAAGGTGTTTCGCCCTTCGATGCGGCCTGTACGCTTGCAGCCGCGGTCACGCCGGCGACCGATGATCCGCTCTATCACCCATATCTCTATGGCGCACAGCAGGATGGCCATGCGAGGGCCGGCTTTTACGGCATGGCCGGTTGGCATACAAAGGGGCATCTGATCCGGGGGCTCCTGGAAGGCGTCGCCTTCGGTCATCGCCAGCATGTTGAGACGATCCGCAAGGCAGGTGCAACGTTTGAGGAGGCCGTGTTATCCGGCGGCGGTTCGCGCAGCCAACTATGGCCGCAGATTTTCGCGGATATTCTCGGTGTGCCAGTCACCGTCGCAGTGTCGCGAGAAACGGGCGCGTTAGGGGCAGCAATCGCGGCCGGGACAGGTGTCGGCTTGTTTGCCGACTTTACCGAAGGTGCCGCCGCCATGGTTCGCACGGATCGGCACTATCAGCCAGACAGTGCGCTGTCGGCCCATTACGATCGCCGATATCGGCTCTACGAGGATATTGCAAAGGCGATGGCACCGCTGTGGCGACGGCTTTCGGAGGCACAGGGCCTTGCGACAGGAGTTGCAGCGTGACCATGCCCATGAACGAGACGCCAATTGATGAAGGCAGCTACGATTTCATTGTTGTCGGTGCCGGGTCGGCCGGCTGCGTGCTGGCAAACCGCCTCTCCGCTGATCCGAAAAACCGGGTGCTACTGCTCGAGGCGGGTGGAACGGATCGCTATCACTGGATCCATGTGCCTATCGGGTATCTCTATTGCATGGGTAATCCGCGCACCGACTGGATGATGAAGACGGCCGCTGAGAAAGGCCTCAATGGCCGCGTCCTGAATTATCCGCGCGGCAAGGTGCTCGGCGGGTGCTCATCGATCAACGGCATGATCTATATGCGAGGACAGGCGGCTGACTACGACGGTTGGCGACAGGCGGGCAACACGGGCTGGGGCTGGGACGACGTTTTGCCCTATTTCCTGACATCGGAAGACAATTATCGCGGCCGATCGGCGGTGCATGGAGCTGGAGGGGAATGGCGCGTCGAACGCCAGCGTCTGTCCTGGCCTATCCTGGATGCATTTCGCGATGCGGCGGAAGAACTCGGAATCCGCAAGACCGACGACTTTAACGACGGCGACAACGAGGGTTCCGGCTACTTCGAGGTCAACCAGAAAGGTGGTCTGCGCTGGAATACGACAAAGGCGTTCCTGCGCCCGGCAATGAAGAGGAAAAACCTGCGCGTGTTGACGGGTGCTGAGACCCAGCGCCTGCACTTCGATGGCAAGACGGCAAGAGGCGTTTGCTTTCGCTTCAACGGTCGCTCCTGTATCGCGCGCGCATCGCGCGAGGTGATACTATCTGCCGGTGCGATCAACTCGCCAAAGATCCTGGAGCTCTCGGGCGTCGGGCGGCCTAAGCTCCTATCGAGCCTGGGTATCCCCGTCCATCATGAACTTCACGGTGTAGGCGAAAACCTGCAAGACCACTTGCAGATCCGGACGGTGTTCAGGGTCGAGGGCGCAAGGACGCTGAACCAGCTTTACCACAACCTGTTTCATCGAGCCGGGATGGGCTTGCAATATGCGATCAGCCGTTCCGGTCCGCTCTCAATGGCTCCGAGCCAGCTTGGGATTTTTGCCAAAAGTGACCCGTCCGTTGCTACCGCCGATCTAGAGTATCACGTCCAGCCGCTTAGCACCGATCGGCTCGGCGAACCTCTGCATCAATTCCCTGCGGTTACTGTCTCTGTCTGTAACCTCCGGCCGGAAAGCCGCGGAACCGTGCATGTGACGACAAGGGACTTCTCAACCGCCCCCGAAATACGTCCAAACTACTTGTCAACTTTGGGCGACCGGTTGCTCGCGGCCAATTCTATCCGCCATGCGCGCCGCCTGATGGCAACGCAGGCCATATCCCGGTTTAGGCCGCAGGAGGTTTTGCCGGGCAAAGAATTTCAAAACGATGACGAACTTATTGCGCGCGCCGGTGACATAGCCACGACAATCTTTCATCCCGTCGGAACGTGCAGAATGGGAGTTGATCCTATGTCGGTCGTTAATACCGAATTGCGCGTGCACGGGCTTGAGAAGATCCGCGTTGTTGACGCCTCAATCATGCCGACGATTGTGTCCGGCAACACCAATTCGCCCGTAATCATGATTGCCGAGAAGGCAGCGGACATGGCATTGAAGACACGCTAATTGATCGGAGCTTTCGCGCATCGGACTTCGACGGCGCCCGATCGGCGCATGCTGATTCGTGACAACTTGATGGGTGCACGAGCGAGGTTTTAGAGTTGCATGTGGGCGAGGATGTTTGCAATTGCCACTTTCTGTTCGGTGGCTCGGCTAGTCCCGCAAGGCAGTTTTCATCACCTGAGAATCGCCGCGGCCTCAGGAGGTCGGTTGCGGCAATACGCATCTTGAGCAAGATGAGGAGGGCTGCGTCCGGCCTGAGGGCAAGTGCCAGCTAGATATGGACTGCCTGCGTTTTGGGTTGCTGGCCCGCTGGAAAAGTGAACAGTAGACCGGTAACGAGATCGGGCGACGGAGCAAATAACCTAGCGGCTGCTAACGATTGACAATCCTCGCTACCGGAAGGTAGTCAGATTGACATGAGCAAGCTTTCGACGACGTCTGACAAAATCCTAGCTGCCGCGAGCAGCCTAATCTTGAGCGGTGGCTATAATGGCTTTAGCTTTGCCGACATCGCTGAGGTTGTCGGCATTCGCAAGGCAAGCATCTTTCACCATTTTCCAACCAAGGCCGACCTGGTGCGAACGCTGGTGTCACGCTATCGCGAGGATGCACAGGCAGGCGTTGCGGCGCTGGAACTGAACGTCCCGGAGCCACGCCAGATCTTGAAGGTCTACGCGGATCACTGGGCCGAATGCATAGAGGACGCAAGTAGGCCTTTTTGCGTTTGCGCGTTGCTTGCAAGCGAATTGCCCTCACTGCCTCACGAAGTCGCCACCGAAGTCACCGCGTTCTTCCGGTTCCTGTCGATGTGGCTGACATCTGTGATGGAGCGGGGCGCGCAAGACGGAACCTTGAGGCTTACGAGCGCGCCAGATGCCGAGGCTGAGGCCTTCATGGCCTGCGTTCACGGGGCGATGCTATCTGCGCGCGCCTATCGACAGCCGGCCGTGTTCTCGACTGTTCTTGGGCCGACATTGGACCGCCTCTCGAGCACTGCTGTCTGATAAATGGCCGGGCTGGGTTTCGCCCAAAGTAGCACTGCATGTTGCCGGAAGGGTTTTGTGGGAGCCGCGATGCCGTTCGTCATTTGTCGAGCGCGCAAGAGGGCCGCCGTACGTAGAGCGCGAAATGTTATCGGGCGGGTGTTAAGGGATGGAAGATGCAATCAGGGGAGTAACCGTCATTCCCGCTTTCCTGGCTATTGGTTGCATAAAGATGGAACGCCCCAGGAAGTGAGCGGATTTAATTAAAAATCAATGTGTTGAGGTGCCTCTTGCTGCTCCAGGGATCGGTAGGCCGTACGGAAAAGCAAAGCGCGAAATGAGCCGCGCTGGGTCCCGGCAAGCAAAATGACTTTGCTCCTTTTAATGATACGCAATCTGCGAAAGCACAGTCATGAAACGCCCCACCATAAAATCTGTCCTCATTGGCATCTTTGCCCTGCTTGCTGTTCTCTTTGGAGTAACGTCCTTCGTCGCGATCGACGGTATCAACGTGCTTAACACGTCGATGGACAACTATTCGTCCAACATCGCTCCAAGTATCGAGGCTGCCAAGAACATCCAGCTGGCCCGTCTTCAGATGCGCGGCGGTTTCGAGGATCTTTTGCTTTCCGAGACGCCGCAGCAGATTGCTTCTGGCAAGGATGCAGTTCAGCAGAAAGAAGTGGAACTGGATGCGGCGCTACAGACGTATGAGCCGCTGATTTCGTCGGATGCCGAGCGAGCAAGCTATTCGGCGCTTGTACCTCTTGCAAAGCAGTATGTTGGTCTGGGCCATCAGATGATTGATCTTACGGTCGCCGGTAAGCAATCCGACGCGCGTGAGCTATTCATGAATGTCATGTCGCCGCTAGCAGTTCAGATTTCGGCAAAGTCCGACGAACTTATCGTCTTCAATCAGAAAGAAGGTGACGCAGCCGTTCTTGAAGGGGATGTCGCTTATGACAACACCCTGTTCGTGGTCTACAGTGTTTTGGCTGCCACAGCGGCGATTGTTGCCGGATCGGCGTACTTTGCATTGGTCGGCATCGCAAAGCCGGTTCAAACCATTACAACGTCGATGACGGCACTAGCTGGCGGCGACACGCAATCGGCGATTCCTTTCTCGGGTCGCGCGGACGAGATCGGTGCAATGGCCTCTGCCGTTGAAGTGTTTCGACAGGCCGCGGTTGCAAATCGCCGTTTGGAAGCGGAGGCCGAAGCCGCTCGAGCGCAAGCTGAAAGCGACCGTGTGCGTTTGGCTGCTGAGGCTGAAGCAGCAGCACAGGCGCGCCTTAATGAGGCAACCGCGGGTCTGGCAGCAGGCCTTAGGCGCTTGGCTGCCGGAGATCTCGCCTTTGAGCTCACAGATCCGTTCGCTCCGGATTTCGAGGCGTTAAGACATGATTTGAACGGTGCTGTCGCGCAGTTGCGCAACACGTTTCGAACGGTCGCGCACTCTACGACATCGATCGATACCGGTTCCCGCGAGATCAGCCAAAGCGCTGAAGATCTGTCTCGTCGTACCGAACAGCAAGCAGCCTCACTTGAAGAGACAGCGGCCGCGTTGGATCAGATCACGGTCAATGTTTCAAACTCCAGCAAGCGTGCCGATGAAGCGCGCACGATTTCGATTGAAGCCAATCGTAGCGCGGCGCACTCGGGCAGAGTAGTTGCGGACGCCGTAAACGCCATGCAGCGTATCGAAACTTCGTCGACGAAGATCTCAAACATTATCGGTGTCATCGACGAGATTGCTTTCCAGACCAACCTTCTTGCGCTTAACGCAGGCGTTGAAGCTGCCCGGGCTGGGGAAGCGGGCAGGGGCTTTGCTGTTGTTGCGCAAGAAGTTCGCGAGCTTGCTCAAAGATCGGCCACTGCGGCAAAGGAGATCAAGGATCTGATCAGCAATTCGACCTCTGAAGTTGAGAGCGGCGTCAAGCTCGTGCGCGACACCGGAGAGGCCCTTAAGACCATCGAACAGCACATCGTTACGATCAACCGGCATATGGAGGCGATCGCGACATCGGCGCGTGAGCAATCGACGGGCCTGAGCGAAGTGAACAGCGCGGTCAATCAAATGGATCAGGTGACGCAGCAAAACGCTGCGATGGTCGAGCAGACCAATGCTGCAGGATCGACGTTGGCAAACGAGGCAGGTCGCTTGCGAGAGCTTATTTCCCAATTCCATCTGAATGATCGGGCTCCTAAAGCAATGTCAAACGGCAATGCTGTTGAGTTCGAGTATCGGCGCGCAGGCTGACTTTTCTCTATAGCAGCACCGCCCGGCTGATGCTGGGCGGTGCTAAACGCTTGTGGCGGCTATGTGTTGCGGCCGGAGCCGTCGGATGGATCTCCGGAAGATGCATGCGGACTTCTAGCGATACACATCGGTCGATGCTTGCCAACCCGAGGCTTGGGTGGCCTAGCGTGGGTCAAACACTACGCCCGGTCGATTATCGAGCATCCCGAAAAATCTAATTTTTGCCGGGTTGGCGGAGAAATGGGGCCTCGAGGAGCCGGAAAATCCGGATTAAAACATAAGGGCCAACCAACGCGACTGCGAATTCCTTGACCGTTGCTGGCTGCCCGATCCTCAGCATTGATTCTTCCAGCAGGCGTGTTTCTCTTCAACGATAACGCTGCCTGATCTGTTCAAATCTGTCACGCTGAGGTCGGCTTGTTGATGAAGGTGAGGGCAGCCCGCTTCCAGGCGTGAAAGTGTGATGACATCGACACGCGTCATGGCGTCATGGCGTCGTGAGCCTCGGCGCTCAACCTGCAGACTGCCGTCGCAGGCATCGTTAAAAGTGATCATCGCAACACAAAGAAGTGCGGGTCAGTGCAACTACATCTGGACAAGTGTCGCGGCCCATTTGGCTTGCGACTACTCTGCACTCCGAAGCTCGATAAGCCGAGCGCTGGTCTCACACATCAATCCGGTGTGATTATACGCGACAATCACGTCACCTGATCCACCCAGCCCGGCACTAATCAATCTTGACCCGAAGCCCCGGCGTTCTGGTTTGACAACCGCCGGACCTCTGGTTTCTCGCCAGGTTAGGCGCAAGACCTCATGCTCGTACTTCCCCTCCAGGCGCCAAGTGAGGTCTACGCTTCCGCCACCGACCGACAGCGACCCGTGCTTGAGCGCGTTTGTGGTCAGCTCGTGCAGTAAAAGAGCAACGTTCAGCGCAGCCTTTGAACCGATCTCGACATCAGGACCCTCAATGTGGATGCGGCCCGCCACACCGGCGCTCCTCACAGCTGCCAACGCTACATCGCCTAAGAGCGCGGCTTTCCAGTTCGATTGGAGAAGAATGTCGTTTGCGGAACTGAGAGCCGTCAATCGCTGTTGCAGGGTTTGCACCTGTGCCTGATCGCTTAAATCCCGTAAAGTGTGGGAGGTAATGGCCGTGACCATCGCGAACAAGTTCTTGGCGCGATGGCCGAGCTCGTCGGAAAGAAGCTTCTGCAGCACCTGCATTTCACGGAGCTTCGCGACACTCGTCTCAAGCGCCCTTTCGCGCTCACGCAACGCTTCTTCGGCCATTGTTCGCTCAAGCAGATCGGCAGCCTGGCGTGCCAGGATGTCCAGCAGACGGAGGTCGCGTTCCGAGGGCTGGTGTGAATCGCTCCAGTGGGTCGAGATCATGCCCAACAGCGTCCCGTCTCGCGAAACGAGTGGCGTGGTCTGCGCAGATCGAATGCCGGCTCTTCGAAAAGCCAGCAAATCCGACGTCCCTACAATCTCTGGCCAAGTCTCAAAGTCTTCGATAATCGCACGTCGGCCCAACTTCAAAGCCTGGGTACAGCTGCTTAGGGCGGTTGACGGTACCCATTCCCAAAATGCCACGCTTTCCGGCGACAGTCCTCGCGAGGTAAGAAGATGGAGGCCACTGCCGGCACCATCTTCGTTTCTGCGCAGTACCTGCATGGTTCCGAACTGAGAGCGGGTGATGGAGATGGCTGCATCGACAATTTTGCCGTAAAGCGCCAGGCTGTCCTGCTCCGCGATCAAATCAACGCTAATGGCGTGCAGCAGCTCGATGTCGGACGTGTCACCCAGGGGCTCTTTGGAGTGCTTATGACTGGTGACGATGCGAAGGTTGGTCATTAGAGTCCTGATTAGCAATGAGTTCCGCGCACATTTTCCTCCACTGGGGAGTGGCTCACGATCAGGGATCGCGCGCTTTAACGTTGTATTGGAACTTCAGTTCCGACCGAACTGTCAAAAATATCGAGATTGAAGCCTGGCCAGTGCGTTGCAGCGCGGACGGCTCGCAAGAACTGTTATAATTGCAGGCACACGGGTGCCCCTATCGGCGAGACCATACAGATGGAAAATCTTGCGCAAAGCACCGAAGCTCCCGCGAGAAAAAGCTCTTGGTTCAGATCAAGTACCGCACCAATGAGATTTTCAGCCTACAGCTAACGTGCGAGGACGGTAACGACACCGCAGTAACTCATAGCTGTCAGAAGCAGCAGCGACGCAGATGCCGCAAGAATGACGCGTCCGCCTGCACTGGCGACGGTTCGAATATTTACCGACAGTCCCAACGCTGCCATTGCAAGGACTGTCAGAACGCTCGACAAGGTAAGCAAGAACGGAATGATTGTCGCTGGAATTAGCCCCACCGAACGAGCGATCACCACAATGATGAAGCCTATGATGAACCACGGAACGAGACCGCGTTGCGCATGGGTACAGTCACTGCGGTCCTTTTGAAGAATTCCAAGGACGAAGATGACTGGACCCAACATCAAGACGCGCAGCAGCTTGATCAACGTTCCTGTCTGAACGGCTATAAGGCCCGCAGGTGCCGCCGCTGCAAGGACTTGCGGTACGGCGTAGACCGTCAGGCCGGCCAATGCGCCATATTGCGTCACCGACATGCCCGCATAGAAATACACTAGCGGAAGGATGAGGACCGAGGCGACGCCTAGAACCGCGGTAAAGGCAAGCGCAGCCGCAACTTCATCGGAATCCGCTTCGATGACCGGGGCAACAGCGACAATCGCGGAATTGCCGCAGATCGAGTTACCACAAGCAATCAACATAGAAAGTCGGCTCGACAATCCGCAGAAGCGGGCAACGAGGAAGCTGGCGCAGATCGAAATGACAACAATTGCCACGACGCAGACGACCAGCGTCGCACCTGCGCTTCGCAACGTCCCCAAACTCAAGGAGGCCCCCAGGAGGACGATGGCGATCTCGAGCAATGTCTTGGAGCTGAAACTGATGCCCGGCTGCCAAGATGTTTTGCCGGGTAAGGCCGTTCGCGTGATGATCCCAATCACGATCGCAAAGACAAGTGCTTCAAGAAGCCCAACGCCGAACACGGCATGTTCCAAGCGCTCGAACAGATAGGCAGCGGCAGCGACCGCGGTGCAGACAAGCAAGCCGGGAACGATCTGGCGACTGTGTTTGTAGTAATTTTGGAGGGTCATCGGGCACCTGGAATTCTAATGATTGCTGTCAGATTTTTCAGCTAATCGCGTCGACTTCCATCGAATATTCTTCTACATTTCATTCGAAAAAATAGAATGATTTCCCATGACCTTTGAACAGCTTGCAATTTTCGTCGCGGTGGCAGAGCGTGAACATCTGACCAAGGCAGCGGCCTCAGTCAACCTCACACCATCCGCCGTCAGCACGGCGATCAAGAACCTTGAGCACCACTATGGCGTAGAGCTTTTTCACCGCGTCGGCCGCCGCATTGAGCTGACGGAATCTGGGCGAATCTTCCTCGGTGAAGCGAAGTCGTTGCTTTCAAGAGCCCGCGCAGCCGAGCTTGTGCTTAGCGAACTGGGCGGAATGCGGCGCGGAACGTTGAGTGTGTTCGCCAGCCAGACGATTGCCAGTTATTGGCTCCCTTCCCGCCTCATGAGATTCCATGCGTTGCACCCGGGCATCGACCTTACTCTGACAATTGGCAATACGCGTACGGTCGCCGATGCTGTCATTTCCGGCGAGGCTGATGTTGGCTTCGTGGAAGGTGACATCGACGAGCCGGCGCTCGCCGCTTCCGTCGTCGCGCAAGACGAGCTTGTGGTGGTCGTCAGCGCATCTCATCCCTGGGCGCGCGCTAGCGAACTTGCTAGCGAAGAGCTTGTCGCGACACCATGGGTAATGCGCGAAGTCGGCTCGGGCACACGTTCCGTTTTCGAAGACGCGCTGGTTGAGTTGGGTATAAAGGTCGAGGATTTAGCGGTCGCGATGGTGTTACCATCCAATGAGGCAATCTTAGCCGCCCTTGATGACAGCGTGTGCGCGGCTGCCGTCTCCCGTCTCGCCGCTCAACAGCATATAGAGGCCGGCAAGCTGATCGAGGTCGACTTTTGCCGACCGGTCCGGGAGTTCCGACTTCTGAAACACAAGGAACGGCACAGCAGCAAAGCTGCTTCGACACTGATTGAAATGTGCCGGGTCAAGCGAACCTAGTTTCTGCCTATAGCTCAGCCAGCGTCGCAAAGGTCGCGGCAAATGATGCGTCAGCGCGATAAAAGACCGGCGGCGCACCGACAGGAGCGACTATGTTGATTTCTTGTCCACCGGAATACGCTTGGCCACTCCACACATGGATCCAATCCACGCCGCTCGGCAGGTAGAGCGTCCGTTCGCGCTGCTCGGCCTGCCATACAGGCGCGACAAGCAACTCTTTTCCATACAGATAGCTATCCTGGATCGCATAGGTGTTGCGGTCATCCTCATGATGCAGGAAAAGCGGTCGCTGAACCGGCACTCCAGTTTCCTCAGCCGCCGCCGATAGGGTGCGAAGGTAGGGTGCCAAATGCACGTAAAGGCGCGTCATGCGCGCAAAATGCGCCAGCACTTTTGGATCCTGATCGATCTGGACGTTGTCGCGGGGCCGGTTTCCTTCATGCGTGCGCATGACCGGCGTGAACACCGACATTTCTGCCCAACGCATCAGCAGTTCGGGCGTGCGGACGTTTCCGAACAAGCTGGTGTAGCCGCCGATATCGGAGTGATGATAGGCATTGCCGAGTAGCCCTGACGATAGTGCTGCCGAGATAACGGTGACAAGACCATCGTGACGCGAGAAGTCGACCGATTGGTCACCGCCCCACAGCAGTGGGCAATGCGCTTGGACCCCAGTGAAGCCCGCTCGCATGAAGAACAGTGCCTCGCCCGACATGCCACGCGAGGCCACGGCGTTGGCGTTGACCTCAGCCCAAAGGGTTGGCCACGCATTGTGCATCAGCTTAGCGTCGATACCGTTGTCCAAGTTGACATCGATTGGCAGGTATTCGCCGAAGTCGGCCATCCAGCCGGATAGGCCGAAATCAAGCATTTTCTTTCCGATGACTTCCTCGGCGAACCATTCGGCAGCGTCCGGATTTGTAAAATCGACCACACCGCAATCGAACTCGCCGAAATCAACCAGGGCCGTTGCGCCGTCCGCGGTCCGGGCAAAATAGCCTGCACGTTCAGCCTCCGGGAAGAGCGGCCCATCAACGCATAGATAGGGATTTACATAGCCCAGAAAGCGGATCCCGGCGTCATTCAACTCGGCGATCTTCTGCCGCAGGCCCGGATAACGGTCCTCGTTTGCTTGCCAGTCCCAAAACAGTCGCGCCCCAAACGAAGTCTGTCTAAGTCCGACCCAGTCCTCGCACCAGAGACCTGAGACCTGTACGCCCGCGTCGCGCATCGCTTGCAGCCGGGCAAATGAGTTGACGCCATCTTTCAGGCCGATGATTGCACCCTTATACACCCACTCGGGTAACCGCGGTTGGCGACCGAAGCGCTTGGAAAGCTGGCCCACAATCTCGACAAAGCTGGACGCGGCAAAGAGCTCGATCCGCTCGGGAATGGCCCAGGCCTCGATCTCGTGAAAGCTCTTGTGGCGAAAGTCGAAGACCGAATAGGCGGTTGTCTCTACGTGCAGCGCGTAGCGTGCTGACGACACGTAGGTCGGCTGCGGGTAGTTGGTGTTGAAGTAGTCGCCGCCAGCACGATCCTTGATGTTGGATTTGAAGGTAATCTCGCTGGTTTTGTCGCGGCCGACGCCCGGTTCAGACGTCCAGAGTGGAAAGCGCCTGCCGCGCATGTCGAAATAAGACATCTGCTCGCCGCCGCCCCACACATGTTCGCCATGGTCGGCGGCGATCCGCATCCAGAAGCGGTTGATCAGCGGATCGAGTGCCTGGATCTCGATGGCGCCATCAGTGACGGTTAGGACAAGACGTGGCGGCTGGCCAGTGCGTTCTGACAACGCGATCCTGCGGCCATCGATCTCGGCATGCGCCAATCTGCTGCGCTCGATCACGTAGTCTTCGATCTCGAAGTTGCCACGATACATGTCCATTCGCTCTTCGCCGATTCCAACGAAAATTGCAGGTGCGCTGCTCGTATGGTTGAGAATGACGCGCCCGCCGAGCGAGATGATGAAACCCGAAGCTGTCGCTTCGAGTGTCACGCGCTCGCTCATCTTGTCCTCGCATCTCAGTTCATTCGTCGCCGGGCGTTCGAGCGTTAGGTCGGCAAACATATTATCCTGCTGCATTGCTGTGGCGGGCCTCATCCCTTGATGCCCCCCGAGGTCAGTCCCGACACGACACGCTCCTGGAAGATGACAATCAGGATTGCTACCGGAACAATGCCAACGACAAGCGCAGACGATATCACAGGCCAGGGAAAGGCGAACTCGCCCTGATAGAGTTGGATGCCGACTGGGAGGGTGCGTAGCGACGGGTTGGAGTTGAAGGACAATGCCAGCAGGAATTCATCCCAGGCGTTGACGAAGGCCAGGATACCTGCCGTGAAGACCCCCGGTGCGCAAAGTGGGACGACGACTTTGAAAAGGGCGCCGAGACGCGTGCAGCCATCGATCATCGCAGCATTCTCTAGATCGCGCGGGATACCCTCGAAGAACGAGATCAGCATCAGCGTGCAGATCGGCAGAGACAGCACTGTATAGGGCAGGACCAGTGCAACCCACGTGTTAAGGAGATTGAGCGAGCGCATGATCTCGAACAGGGGTACGAGGAGCGTCACCAGCGGAAAAGTGGAGACAGCGACGATCAGCGCCAGGATCAGTCCGCGAAAGCGCAAGTTAAGGCGCGCCAAAGCGTATGCTGCAAGAACCGAGACGAATAAGGTGAGCAGTGTTGAGAGCAGGGCGACCATGAAGCTGTTGAATAGAAAAAGATGCAGCGGCTGATCGGAGAACGCCTGCATATAGTTGGCAAGCGTGGCGTGATGTGGGAGCCAGGTAATGGGCTTCAGCGTCAGCTCGCTTTCCGTCTTCAACGATGTGAACAGGATCCACAGCGCCGGAAAAAGACCGTTGACGAGGAGGACGGCGGCGGCGATGAAGCGCAGCGGCTTTCCGGTCAGGAATGACGCGGGGCTGGGAACGATTACGGCGCTCATGACCTATTCCTTCGTCCTGATAATGCGGAGATAAACGGCGGTGACGGCCATCGACAGTGCGAACATGACGACTGCGAGTGCTGATCCGTAACCGAGGTCGAGGAACGATACAGTGTTCTGGTGGATGTACATCGCAAGCGTCGCGGTCGAGGTGCCAGGACCGCCACCCGTCATCATGAATGGTATGTCGAACGTCTGCAGCGCCGTGATGGTACGGAAAATAAGTGCAACGACGATCGAAGGTTTGAGCAGCGGTAGCGTGATCTCGAAGAACTGCCGGACACGTCCTGCACCGTCGACATCAGCCGCTTCATAAAGAGACCGCGGGATGGTCTGAAGGCCTGCGAGGATCATCAGCGCCATGAAGGAGGACGTCTTCCAAACGATCGTCAGGCAGATGGCGGCAAAGGCCCAATTAGGAGAGTTGAACCAGATGATGCTGCCGAAACCGAGACGGGTGAGAACGTCGTTGACGACACCATACTCGGAGTGGAAAAACCATGCAAAAATAAGGCCGGCAAAGGAAAGCGGCAGCGCCCAGGGGATGAGCAGCGACAACCGTACCGGCCATTGCATGGCAAAGGGCAGGTTGGCGAGAAGCGCAAGGCCGAGGCCGACGAGCAGGGCGCCCGGGACCGTGATGATGGTGATCAGCACCGTATTCCAAAGCGTCTGCCAAAATACCGGGTCGTCGATCATCGCACGGTAATTGTCGATGCCGACGAACTCCGCCGGCAAGCCGGAGGTTAGCGACAGGTTGAAGAAGCTGGTGTAGACCAGACGGCCGACAGGATAGACGATGATCAGCGACAGCAGGATGGCGGCGGGCGCCAACAAAAGAACGGCCAGCGCGCGGTCGCTTAGGTCGAGCCATTTGCTCCACCGCGGCAGTCGCTCTTCTTCTGCGTCAGTGAGCGGCATGATTGATATACTCACGGCGAGCGCTCCTGCTGTTCGTGTCCATGTCCATGTCCATGTCATGTCCCTTTCTCTAGAGAGGGCGGTTGGCGCGACCTGCAACGCTCGAACAAGAGGCATTGCAGATCTGCGCTATGGTGCGAAATGGCGGCCTATCGCAGGATCCGCTTCAAACGCGCCTCGATTTGAGAGGCCCCTTCCTCCGGTGTACTGACGCCTGCCAGCACCGCATTGATGGTAGTGCGGATTGTCTCGCTGACCTCGTTGTAGCGAGGGGTAACAGGGCGGGCCTTGGCTGTTTCGACCACCGGCAGAGCGCTGGCGAACCACGGCGCTGCCTTGGTTACGTCGGCGTCCTTGTAGAGATCAGCATAGGTCGGAAGCAGCGCACCGTTAACCGCCATGAACTTCGAGACGTCCGGGCTCGACAGGAACTCGACAAGCTTCTTTGCTTCCTCCTGGTGCGTCGAGTAGGCAGACACGCCGAACTCCCATCCGCCCAGGCAGCTTGTCTGCTCGCCGCCTGTCACTGACGGAAGCGTTGCAACATCGACCTTGCCGACGACGGCCGAATCCTTGCCCTGGAAGCTGGACCAGCCATAGGACCAGTTGATCGCAAACACGACGTTGCCAGCCTGGAACTCCTTGCGAGTGTCATCTGTTGCCACCTCGGAAATGTTTTTCTTGGCGACACCGTCGTCAACGAAGCTCTTCCACAGCGCCAGAGACTTGACCGCAGCATCGTGATCGAATGTCAGCTTGCCGTTCTCGACGAGTGTCTTGCCCTGGCTCCAGTAAGGCAACAGGAAGGTGCAGACCGCACCCTCGATCGCCTTGCCCTGGAAAGAGAGCCCCTGGAGGTCCGGGCGCCCTTCACCCTGGGTGATCTTCTTGACCGCAGCAGTCAACTCATCCCACGTCTTGGGTGGCTGGATGCCATATTTGTCGAGAAGATCCTTGCGATAGTAGAGGAACATCGCATCGGCGAATGCCGGGACAGCGACAACCTTGCTGTCGACTGTATTTGCTTCCGTGTAGGTCGGCAGGAACTTTGACATATCTTTGTCGGAGAAGTCGCTGGTCCAACCTGCCTTGGCATATTGAGCCGGTCTGATGACATCAAGCATCAGAACATCGAGATTGGTGTCCTTGGCCGACATGACGGTGTTCAGGTATTGCGCCTGAGCCTCCGACGTATTGCCGCCAGCCTCGATCGTGACCTTCACACCCGGTGTCTTTGCCTCGTACTGGTCGAAAACCTTGCGCCATACGTCAGGATGGTGCTGGCTAGACACGAAGATTTTCAGTTCCGTATTGGCGAAAGCCGGAACGGTCGAGCCCAGAATGCTGGCGCAAAGCGCCAAGCCGATAAATGGCCTGCTGATCATTTTTTCCTCCCAGTGATCGTTAGCGCGGACCTCAAGCCTCCGCCGCGCAAAGAGCTTCAGGCGATCGCGCGCTGCGTTGCGGCGTCAAACAGATGAACTTTTGAGGGGTCGATGCCGATCCTGATCTCTTCGCCGGCATGCGTGCGCACATCAGGCGGCATGCGTGCGGTCAAAACGTCGCCTCCCAACTGGAAATGCACCAGCGTGTCGGAGCCGAGTGGCTCAACGACCTGGACCTTTACGGCCAACTGTACCTCGGATGCGGCGATCGGCGTGAAATGCTCCGGTCGTATGCCAACGATCACTTCCCGGCCCTCGCTTAGCGCAGCCTGACCTGAACGGATTGCAGCGCATGGCAGCGAATTGCCGTCGGCGAAGAAGAGCCGATCGCCCTTGATCCTGGCGTTTGAGAAATTCATGGCCGGAGAACCGACGAAGCCGCCAACGAATACGCTATTGGGCTTGTTATACACCTCGTCGGGCGTGCCGACCTGTTCGATATCGCCGCCGCGGAGGATGACGATACGGTCGGCCAGCGTCATCGCCTCGACCTGGTCATGGGTGACATAGATAATCGTCGTGCCGATCTGCTGATGCAGGCGCTTGATCTCGGTGCGCACCTGCCCGCGAAGTTTGGCGTCAAGGTTCGAGAGCGGCTCGTCGAATAAGAACACCTGCGGTCGGCGCACGATCGCGCGGCCCATGGCGACACGCTGACGCTGACCGCCGGACAATTGCCCCGGCCGGCGATCAAGCAGATGAGAAATGCCTAGGATCTCTGCGGCGTCGTTGATGCGCCGGTTGGAATCAGCAATGTTCGTGCCGCGGACCTTCAGGCTGAAGCCCATGTTCTCACGCACGGTCTTATGCGGATAAAGCGCATAATCCTGGAAGACCATCGCAATGTCGCGTTCGCGCGGCGGGAGCGCGTTGACGACCCGATCTCCGATACGGATTTCTCCGCCGGAGATAGTTTCCAGACCGGCCACCATACGCAGTGTCGTCGACTTTCCGCAGCCGGAAGGACCAACGAAGACGACAAACTCACCGTCTGCGATCTCCAGATCGATACCCTTGACGATGCGCAGCGCACCATAACTTTTGTCAAGCTTCTTCAGACTTACCGACGCCATGCGCTCCTCCTCAAACCTTGATCGAAATCAAACCAAGGTCTCCTCTTGGTAGCGATCATACCGACCGCGATAAGGAAATCAATAGTGTATCAATTTTATTTATGTCGGTTAAAATACACGCTAACATACTGAAATATAACACAACTGACGATTCAGGTGAAAATTGGCTTTCGTCAGTTTTTCACAAGCGCCCTGCTGAGATGGTGTTGCTCGACCTTATCGCAGCCGGCTAACGTAACGTGCTAGCGCATGATCATACCACGTATGCGACAGCTCGGCCGTGACGCCGTCCTGCGCCTGACTTGAGCGGACGACATGAGGCACCGGACTACCCGGCCTTTGCCCAAACGCCTCAGGGGCCCAATCCGGAACGAGACTCAACCCGACCTGATCCTCAGCGCGCGCGATCCAGAGTCCGAGCCTCGTCCTGTAATAAAGGTAGAGAGACTCTGACAAGTCTTCCGCGGTGACCGTTTCCACATAGGATCCGTCGAGCCATATCTCTTCCACCGCCACGACCTTACCGGACAGCCGGCGCAAGCGTCGGATCCGATGGCCCTCTCTGGAAGCCCCGAAGGTGGGCAGATACCCTGGCTTTTCCAGTCGGCATACGTCCAGAACTTCCGCGGTTGGAAGCCCACCACCATCGACAAGCTCGAGCCGGAACATGGCGTAAACGCTTTTAGGATCGCTGATCGCTCTAATGTAGTTGCCCGAGCCTTGTACGCGCTCAAGAAGGCCGCGGCTTTGCAGTTCCGCAAGAGTTTTGCGCAGCGTTCCGACAGCGATGCCAAGGTTGGCAGCCATCTCGCGCTCGGGCGCAAGCTTCTCGCCATCGATCAATCGTCCTGCCGCGATATCGCGAACCAGAAGCTCGGCGATCTGGAGATACATAGGCAGGCTACCGCGGGCGTTCTTCATTTGCAGGCCATCCTTGGGCACGAGACAAAAAATTGATACACCATTGATTTACTAAAAACCTGATGATATTCAAGTCCCATTCGGCAGGTGAGGAGGAATTTTATGACCGTTGTACCGATAACATCAGGCGATCTCGATGCCGCCGAAGTATCATGGTTTTCTGCGTTGTGCTCCGATGACTACGCCTATCTTGGCGTTCCGGACGACAATCTGCGCTCGAGCTGGGCGCACTGCTCGTCAATCGTGCAGAAGACCGAAGCGCTCGGCTTCCGCAACATCTTATGCCCCTCATCCTACCAGGTTGGTCAGGATACACTCAGCTTCGTTGCTGGCTGCGCACCGATCACGCAGAAGATAAACTTCCTCGCTGCGATCCGCTGTGGCGAAATGCAACCGATCATGCTGGCCAGAACTGTCGCTACGCTGGACCATATGCTCAAGGGTCGTCTGACGCTGAACGTCATCAGCTCCGATTTTCCTGGCGAGGTCGCCGACAGCGCTTACCGCTACCGCCGTAGCCACGAGGTTGTTGAAATCCTGCGCCAGGCGTGGACGCGCGAAACGATCGACCACGATGGAGAGGTTTACCAGTTCAAGGGCGTCTCCACCGAACCGGCGAGACCATATCAACAGAACGGCGGTCCGCTGCTTTACTTCGGTGGGTATTCTCCCGACGCCCTGGAATTGTGCGGTGCCCAGTGTGACGTCTATCTGATGTGGCCCGAGGTCAAGGAACAGCTTGCCGAGCGCATGCGTGCCGTGCATGCCCGTGCAGAAGCCCATGGCCGCACGCTCGATTATGGCCTGCGCATTCACATGATCGTGCGTGACACGGAAGTGGAAGCCCGCGAATATGCCGAGCATCTGGTGTCAAAGCTCGATGACGAGTATGGTCAACTGATCCGAAACCGCGCTCATGATAGCATCTCACTCGGTGTCTCGCACCAGGCGAGGGCACGCGAACTTGCCGACAAGTTCGGTTATGTAGAGCCGAATATCTGGACCGGCGTCGGCCGCGCGCGATCGGGCTGCGGCGCGGCTCTGGTTGGATCCACCGATCAGGTCCTGACCGCACTCGAAAGCTACCAGAAGATGGGTATCCGTGCCTTCATCCTCTCCGGCTACCCGCATCTTGATGAGGCCGAGCATTTCGGCACGAAGGTCCTGCCGCAGATGAAGACCTGCTCTCTGCCGGAAGTACGAGGCAGGGTTCCTGCCGAGACCCCAGCCACTCCCCTTGGAAATGGAAAGCGCCACTAATGGAACGCATCGAACTCAACGCAGACGTATCGCTGAGCCGGCTCGTCTATGGAATGTGGCGCATTGGCGACGACGCGGACACCTCGCCGGCGCATGTACAGGCAAAGATCGAGGCGTGCCTCGAGCAGGGTATAACCACTATTGATCAGGCCGACATTTACGGCGGCTACACCGCTGAAGCTATTCTTGGGCGCGCGCTTCGGGCCGCCAACGGCCTGCGGGACAAGCTGGAGATCGTTACCAAATGCGGCATTGTGGCGCCCGCTGGTCGGCATGCGGCCTCACGCGTCAAGCACTACGATACGAGCGCCGGCCATATCAACGCCTCGGTCGAGGCATCGCTGCGAGACATGGCGACAGACCGGATCGATCTTCTCCTCATTCATCGCCCAGACCCATTCATGGATGCATGCGAAACCGGCGGGGCCCTTGATGCTCTTGTGAAGTCGGGCAAGGTGAAAGCGGTCGGCGTCTCCAACTTCCGCCCCTGGGATTTCGCGCTGCTGCAATCGGCTATGAGCACGCCGCTTTCGACCAACCAGATCGAACTCAGCCTCTCTGCCACGGATGCTTTCACAAACGGCGATCTCGCTTTTTTGCAGGAACGCAAGCGGCCTATCATGGCCTGGTCGCCGCTGGGTGGCGGCTCTCTCTTGACCCGGGGTGGAGTGCTCGCCACCGCACTTGCCAAGATCGCGGGCGAACAGGATGTCGACGTTGCTGCTGTTGCGGTCGCCTGGCTGTTGGCGCATCCGGCTGCAATCATACCGGTGTTGGGGACCAACAACCTGCAACGGATCGCCGCCATCTCTGACGCGAACAAAGTCTCAATCGATCGCCAGACCTGGTTCGAGCTCTATTCACTTGCCATTGGACATGAGGTGCCGTGATGACAATTGCCGGAACTGCAAGATCATTCGAAGAGCATGTGTTCATACCTGATGCAGAAACCACGCGTAGCTATCGCAACGCGCTCGGCGCTTTCCCAACGGGTGTAACCGTGGTGACGGCTCAAACCGATGCCGGTCCAATTGGCATGACGGTGAACAGCTTCGCATCCGTCTCACTCGACCCACCGCTAGTGCTCTGGTCACCAGCCAAGAGTTCATCCCGCCACGCACTCTTTACTTCCGCAGGACATTTTACAATTCACGTGCTGAGCGCAGAGCAGACAGCCCTTAGCAGCCGTTTTACCCGCGGTGGCCAGGGCTTTGCTGATCTCGGGTGGGAGCGCAATGTCGAAGGTGCTCCCATCATCCCAGGTACGCTTGCCCGGTTCGAATGCGAACAGCAATCCGTCTACGATGCTGGCGATCATTCGTTGGTGATTGGCCGGGTATTGCGTGTCGGACTAAGGGACGGCGACCCTCTTTGCTTTGCACGTGGAGGATTTGGCCGGTTTGAGAGCCACAGTTAGTACCTCCAACGATATTTTGTATGCCCTGCAGGGAAGCGCGAAGGGGACTGCCACTTTCAGCTGGAGTTGCCTTGCGACGGTCCGAATTCTTGTAGCACCCAGCCTAGAATTATTCTGGGGGGCAGAGGAGCAGCGACCAGAGTGAAGCCTTTCGGCTTCTCCATGAGAAACGCCCGAACGTGTGGCAAACGCCTGATGTGATCAATACGATCCGAGCCATACAGCCTCCATTTCGGTCGGCCGTCCCGGATTTTCTTCGACGCAACTCGTCCAACGCCAAGCGTAGGTGCGATGGAGAGAGCGGGATGTCAACCGCAGTTCGGGTGCCCGCGCGATCGACCGGTTTGGCTTGTTCCTCTCCGCTTGTTTCTCGACGTGCGCGGTGATGGCGTCTACCACACGACCTGAATCACTATGCTTACGAGAAAAGCGATCAGTACGAGTGAGGCTATCCACATAACAGTCCGGTTGGCCTCGGCGAGCACCCGTGGCTTGGGGCCACGTTTAGGATTGAATTTGCGGCGACGCTTCTGCAGTCCACTCCCATTTGATGATTTGCTTCCTGCTACCATGGGATCCGTCTTGTTCGAGATTGTACATTCCTCAGCATTAATCTACGCTCTTTCGGCGTACGCGCGAAGACTTCTTAATTGGCAGACGAAGCGGCTCCCTGCTGCGGCGAGCAGTCGGCATTCTTCATCTGCAGGCTCTACCTGTTAGCGCTTCTCGCTCAAGGTGACACTGATGATTGAGGCCGTGCGGAGCGGAATGTGCTGAAACTAATTTCTCACGGCGGCAAGACGGCACAGATCGGCACGACTGCCGAGGGTATGCCTGAAAGCGTGATATGGGTCGACTTGCTGAACCCCACAAATGAGGAAGTCACCTGGACGGAAGAAAACTGTGGCGTTCGCGTGCCATCGCGAGACGACCTCAGCGAAATCGAATTGTCGAGTAGGTTGGCTAGGGAGGGGAATTCAATCTATCTGAGCTCGCCCGTGATTGGAAAAGCAACGATCGAGCACGCTGATATGACACCGGCCGGATTCATTGTCGCCCCTCAAGTTCTCGTTACTGTTCGCTTCGAGGCCCTGCCAACATTTGACATCGTGGCCGAGCGCCTCAAGCATGACAAAACACTGAATACCGGAATGGCCGTGTTTGTCGCATTGATGGAAGCGGCAGTGGACCGCGGAGCCGACGTCCTGGAACATCTTGCCGCTGCGGTCGACGAAGTCTCCAGGGCGGTGTTCCGCGGTAATTTGAGGGGGTCGGCATCTTCCCGCACCTCGGATTTCACGCTAAGACACGCCCTTTCCAAACTCGGCAGCTTGGCGGATCGGTCCTCGAAAGCACGCGATGTACTATTGGGTATCGGGAGGATGGCCACTTTTACGTTGGACATGTGCCGCGATCAGCTTCCGGATGGTTTCCACGATCAGCTTCATGCCGTTTCCAAGGACATTTCCTCGCTCAGCGACTATGAAAGCCATCTTTCTGACAAGGCGCAATTTCTTCTGGACGCTGTTCTCGGGTTCATCACGATCGAGCAGAACGATATTTTCAAAGTCCTTACCATCGCCTCGGTGGTTGGTGTGCCGCCAACTCTATTGGCTGGGATCTGGGGAATGAACTTCAAGTTTATGCCGGAACTGAGCTGGACATTCGGCTACCCGTTGGCTTGGGTGGTGATCATAGCAAGTGGGGTCGTTCCACTGATCTGGTTCTGGAAAAGAGGCTGGTTTTGAGCTCCCAAGCCCATTTGATGCAGGTGTCCAACTGTACCATATGTCGCTTGCTTCGAAGTCACAGTGGTGCCAGTCCCTTTGGCAGACGCAACGTCATGTACCGTGGGTCGTCGGTCGTCGCGCGAGTCATTGCCTTCGACGGCGGAACGTTCCGATAGGTCCGTGCAGGTGGCACGTTGATGAGGTCGACCGGAGGTCTCCTCAAAAGCTCGCCGCGCATGCCCCCAGTCTCCCAATAGTTATGCTAAATACGCTCGTTCGCTGCATCAAGCCTTCCTAGTTTGTCCTGCGCGAAGGCGTCAACAAGGCTATACGGCATGTTTTCACTAAACATCAGCTGCACCAGGGCCGCTGCTGTCGGGCTTCGCAAGAAAAGCTCTGTCTCGTATTTGTGAAGGGCTGCTTCTATATCGCCTGAATTTCCGGCGATGGCTTTGCCTAGCTCGGCGCCATCGAACATTGCAAGATTGGCGCCCTCTCCTGATGGCATGGCGGAAGGATGGTCGCGCCTCGACGCCGCGTCCTTCCCGTTCACGAGGGCTATTTCCCGTGAGCTATCGCCGCAGGATGTTCCTTACCGGTGTCGATCTCATCCTCGCTGGCATTAAGCAGGGTTCGCAGAACCCGATGCCTTCGCCGAACTCATAGTGTGCTGGTCGCGAGTGCCAATTCGTTAAAGACCAAGCCGTTATCATGCAGCTGGCTTTCGGCCAGGTCGTTCAGCTTTCGATTTTGCATAAAGCTTCTATAGCACTACCTTACTATTGGTCGTTCTAAGGAAGATTGATAAGACAGGCGTTCTTCAGGCAGGACGGCTCCTCATGACCCAGATACTCCAGCGCTTGTCGGCGATACTCGGCGACGACCTTATCCTCACTGACGCAGCAGACATGGATCGCTACCTGCGAGACTGGCACTGCGATGCAACTGGCGCAGCCCTTGCCGTCATCAGGCCCCGGTCGACAGCCGACGTCGCTAGCGCGGTACGGGCATGCCGCGATCTCGGGCTCGCTATCGTGCCGCAGGGCGGCAACACAGGGCTTGTGCACGGAGCGCTGCCACAATCGTCATTGCAGCATATCGTTATAAGCCTTGAGCGGTTAAACAGGATCCGCTCCATTGCTCCCGACGACTTTTCGATGACAGTCGAGGCCGGCTGCATCCTGTCTACGGCGAAGGAGTGCGCTGCAGAGAACGGCATGTTCTTCCCACTTGCGCTAGGTGCGCAGGGTAGCTGCCAGATTGGTGGCAATATCAGTACGAATGCGGGTGGCATCAATGTCTTACGCTACGGTATGATGCGCGATCTGGTGCTTGGCCTTGAAGTTGTCCTGCCAAGTGGTGAGATCTGGAATGGCCTTTCAACACTGCGCAAGGACAACCGCGGGATCGATCTGAAGCAATTGTTCATCGGTTCTGAGGGCACGCTCGGTGTCATTACGGCGGCTTCGCTGAAATTGACGCCCCTTCCGACGCAGCGTGAGACTGCGCTTCTCGCCGTGGCATCTCTTGATGAGGCGGTCGCGCTTTTTCGTTTGGCGCGGCGGGAATGTTGCGACCTGATGTCTGCGTTCGAGTTCATGCCGCCAGAAGCGTTTACCCTTGCGCAGGAAGCGATGCCTGACCTGGTTATGCCGCTTTCCGCTCAGTACCAGGCCTATGTCTTAATGGAGCTCGGAGGTTCCGGGCTACTCCACATGGCGGATCTGATGCAGCGGTTCCTCGAACTTGGATTGGAAAAGGGTCTTATTCTTGATGGTGTGATCGCCGCCTCCGAGACACAGGCAAAGACCCTGTGGAGCTTTCGCGAGGGCATGGTCGAGGGACAGGTCAAGCGTGGCCGACACCTACGCACAGACGTTTCGGTTTCACTCTCCCACCTCGCATCCTTCGTGGCCGAGGCGGAAGCCGAGCTCGCAAGCGCTCTACCGGCTTGCCTGGCAATATCCTATGGACATGTTGGAGACGGGAATGTGCACCTGAATGTCTTGCCGCCAACAGGAACTCCTGAGGGCGAACGTGACACGATCATCAAGCAGGCCAAGGCAATCATCAATAGCGTTCTTTTCCGTTACCAGGGAAGCATTAGCGCCGAGCATGGCATAGGGCGTGAAAAAATGGATGACTTCCGCCTCGGATTGGCACCGACGCAAGTGCAACTGCTTGCCGCCCTAAAGTCGGCGATCGATCCGGATTGGCAAATGAACCCAGGCGTTCTCTTCTGATCGGACTGCCTCAGATCGGCTGCATCTTGCGCATGTCGCTCAGCTGACGCTTCATCTGGTTGATGCGGGCCCGCTCGCCTTCTGGCCGGCGCATGGCAACGCTGGTCGACAGGATGTCGATGACGACAAGTGCAGCGATGCGAGATATAGTTGGTGTGTACGTATTGGTGTTCTCGAGTGTTTCCACGATTAGCGAGACGTCCGAATAATGCGTTAAAGGCGATTCCGAACCGGTCAGGCAGATGACGATGGCGCCGTTCTCACGCGCGATACGCGCGATCTCGATGATCGATCGGGTGGTGCCGGTATTCGAGATGACGAAGGCGACATCACCCTCTTTCATCATCGAAGCGACCATCAGTTGCTGGTGGGAATCGAGTTCGGCGCCACAAGGTACGCCGAAAAGCGGGAACTTCTGCTGGGCGTCGCGCGCCACGATGCCCGATGCTCCGAAGCCGAAGAATACGATTGAACGGGCAGCGGCCAGTATGTCGATGGCCTTGTGAAGCGCGATCTTGTCGAGTTTCGAGCGAGCCCAATCGAGGCTCGTCATGGTGTAGTCGAAGATTTTCTCGGCGATCACCTCCGGCTCGTCAGTGTCGAGAAGGACCGAATGGGTTGCCGGCGTGCCAAAGGCAAGGCTTTGCGCGAGGCGTATCTTGAGGTCCTGAAAGCCGTTGCAACCGACTGCTGTCGCAAAGCGAAGGACCGTCGGCTGGCTGACCTCGGCAAGCGTCGCCGTTTCGCCTACGGTCGCGTTCATGATCCGGCGCGGATCGTCGAGCACAACGTCGGCAACTTTGCGATCAGACTTACGCAGTTCGGGTCGCATCGTCCGGATGACTTCTATGATGTTTCGGCCGTTGCTGCTTCTGATGTCGCTATCCATCCGGATTGCCTTTCCTGCATTTTCGACTGCGAAAACTAGAAGTTTAGTGGTTTAAGAGCAAGGTGTTCGGTGTATGCGCTTGCGCGGTTAGCGATTTTGCATCGTGTATAGTGTGTTTGTCTTGGCGCGATGCAGGTTGAGACCGGTGGTTGCGGTGACCGCGGCGTCAATTTTCTCAGGCTGCTCAGTATTGAAATCGAAGAGCCCGTAGTGGTGCGCAATAAGGTCGTTAGCGCCCACATGCAGGGCAACGGCGATTGCTTCGTGAAGCGAAAAGTTCCCGGGTACGCCGTTTTGCGAAAGCTCGGGGCGTTTGCCATTGACTGGTAGGAGAGCAACATCTGGTCGCAGTCGTCGCACTTCCTCCTCAAGTCCGATGAAGGGAATGCAGTCGCCGGAGTGCCAGATGCACGTACCATCGCCCCGGATGGCATAACCGAGAAATCGGTGGTTGCCGTCCTCGTCCATCTCCAGCGTCTCATGGGCGGCGCGCGTCGGAATGATTTCGACATTCATAGGCAGCGATATGGGTCCGCCGGCACAAGTGAGAATGAGGCGGTCTTCATGCACGCCCGAGCGCTCCATGGCCTGGGTGGCCACCGCGCGGGGTGCGACAAGCTTGGAGCGAGGATTGGCCTCAAGCAGCAACGGCAAGGTGCCGGGATCCATGTGGTCGGTGTGGGCATGCGTGCAAAGCACGAGATCGACGTGGAGGATCTCGTCCGCGAGCACAGGAGGCTGCATCAAGCGCACATGTGGGCGCGGTGTGTTTCGATATTTCACAGCCAGGCTGTCGGAAAGATAGGGGTCGACGACCAACCGCATCCCCACGATGTCGATGACGAAGCCGGCCTGACCGAGCCAGTATATCTCCGTTTTCTCGCTCGGCGGCCGGCTCAATCGCTCAGCCAACGGTTCTCCCGTTGGCATTTCTGTCAGCTTGACGCGCATCGGTCGAACTCAGGCTGACAGCACGGAAAGCAGGTTGTCGGCCGCTATCCGCGTGGCGCGGTCAACGCTTTCCGCGGTGAAGCCGCCGATGTGGCTCGTCGCGATCACGCGTCCGTGCGTGGCAAGCGTCAACGAAACCGGCGGCTCCTGTTCGAAGACGTCAGTGGCATAAGAGCCGATATGTCCGAGATCGAGCGCCTCAATCAAGGCATCTTCGTCCACCAGTTTGGCGCGGGCCGTGTTAACGATAACCTGCCCCTTCTTCGCCGAGAAGATGCGGTTGCGGTCCAGAAACGTTGAGCCATCTCGGGGAAGGGGGCAATGCAGACTTAAGATATCAGCTTCGTCGACGATGTCGTCGACCTCGGCATACGAAAATGCGCTCGACGGAAGATCGAGATTCGGCCGGGCCGGATCAAACGCGACAACGCGCGCGCCAAGAGCGATTACCATGCGTGCGACCTCCCGTCCAATCGCGCCACAGCCGATGATGCCGACGGTGCGGCCATGGATTTCAGCGCCCCGCAACCTTGGCCAGCCACCGGCCTTGATGCCGGCATCCGAATGCGGAATGGAACGCAGGGCGCTGAAAATCAGACCGATCGTGAGCTCAGCAACCCCCATGGAATTGGCGCCCTCTGCGATCATCACCTTGACGCCACGCTTCTTGAGCATGTCGATCGGGAGGTTGTCGACACCCACGCCGTTGCGGCTGATGACCTTCAAGGACGCGGCCGCCTCAATGATCTTTGGGGTGACCGGCTCGACGCCGGCGAGCCAGCCAACGCAGCCGGGTACCAGATCGATCAATTCCTGCTCGTTCGGCATTGCGCCTGCCGTAGAATAGACGATTTCAAAGCCTTGCTCTCGCATCCGCTCGACGTCGGGATGCGGTTCCTGCGTCAATGAACGCGGTGTGACGAGAATACGTTGGTTCATGCTCATCTCCCCGCGGCCTGAATGGCGATCTCGGATATGCGATCGAACGAAGGACCCGATGTTGGGATCGAGACGTCGAAGACCTCGGCGATGACCTGCGTCCAGCCGTGGATGAAATAGGTCCAGCCGTCCTCGATGCGCAGCGACCGCTCTGTCTGCTGACGACGAGCCTGGTCGAGAAAGACGAGCTCGCCACGATAATTGAGATCCCAGATAACTGCGCGTTCGGGGAAGACGGCGGCATCCGTCAATGGCGAACCCGGTGCGTCCTTGCCGAGGCCGGTAGCATTGATGACGAGGGATCCGGGCTTCAATGTGGCCAGAACCTTGTCGTTGTCTTCAGGACGTTCTGCCAGGAGGTACTCGACCGGTACGTCGAAGTCGACCTGCTCGTGGATACGCTTGATCTCGTCAAGGCGATGCTGGCTGCGATTGGTCACGAAGATGCGCGACGGCACGTTTCTGCCGCGGCTCTTTCGCATCAGGTGCCAGGTCAGCGCGATCGTCGATCCGCCGGCTCCCATTGAAAACAGATCGGCGTTGTTGTCTGCGAAGTAGGTTTCGCCGACGAAGCCGTCGATCGATAGGCCCGACGAAATCGGATCCTTGGCGTGGCAGATCAGCTTTCCGTCCCGCTTTGAGATGCAGCTGGTCTCGTCCATCAACAGCGCATGCGGATCGATCACGTCGAACATGTCCCTGCAGGCGTGGAAGAGGTCGATCTTGTGGGTGGTGACAAGCGCGCCCATGGACATCGGATCATCACGGATGAACTCGACTGCCTTGCGATAGGCTGCGGGATCGTCGTGCAGCTTGAAATCGATGCCCTTGATTTCGGCGTCCTTCAATCCGAGAAAATCTGCCCAGGCGGGAAAGACCTTCATGATCGAGCTTTTGCCGGTCGTCACGCCGATGAAATAGAGTGTCGGGCTGGTTGCGGGTTCGTAAGTGCTCACGCGCGCTTCTCCAGAGCTTCCTTTGCGACCTTGACGGCAGCTGCGGCGTTTTTCGCGATATCCTTGAAGCGGCCCTCGCGAATATCTTCGGTCTTGGCAATCCAGGTGCCACCCACCGCGATCACCTGGCGAAGCGCAAGCCACTCTCCGATCGTTGCCTCGGTCACGCCGCCTGTCGGGATGAAGCGGATACCGAGATGGGCGAAGGGGGCGGAAATGCCCGCCAGCGCCTTCGGACCGCCCGCTACGCCGGCCGGGAAAAACTTCGCCAGCCGCACGCCACGCGCAGCCGCAAGCGTCAGATCGGATGGCGTCATGATCCCCGGGCAGAAGGGCAGGTTTTCAGTCTTGGCGGCATCGACGATGTCGGGATCGAACCCCGGCGCCAAGCCGAAACGCGCACCGGATGCGATTGCCTTCTTCAGGTTGGGCCGGTCGAGGATGGTGCCTGCGCCGATGCACAGTTCGGGGCGCGCGTCGCGCATGGCAGCAAGAACATCTGCGGCGGCATCGGTTCTAAAGGTAATCTCGGCAACCGGCAATCCGCCCTCGAGCAGCGCATCGGCGAGCGCCACGGCATCCGAGGCGCGCTCGATTGCGATAACGGGAACGACGCCGAGACCGGCGATAAGGTCGATAGGATGTGTCATGGCATTCTCCGCAAGCTCTTGTCGATCAGGTGTAGGACTTCATCAGCGCGCGAACCGTGTCCTCGCTGCGCGGTTGATAGGCCGGGTTCTCGATGAGTTTCCAACCTTCGGCTCCGTTGCTTACGACGCGGTGGCGCATGCCGCGGGAGGATTCAATGATTCCGTAATCCTGGCCGCTGTCGGAGGGGTAGGCGAAAACCATCACCAGATCCTCGTTGCCGATGTTGATGGAGCGGTGGATCCAGAAGGGGGGCACATAGCAGATCGTCTGCGGCCCAATCTCGACGATGCGCGTCTCGCCTGCCGGCGATTCGAGCTGCATCAGTCCCAGACCCTTCTGGCCATAATATATCTCGGGCCGATCCGCCTTGGCGTGGATATGTCCGCGCGTCAGGAAGAACTCGGCAGCGATCCGGCCGGGGCTCATTCGCGTGACACCGTAGATGAGGTCGCCACTGTGTGTTCCCGGACGAAAATCCTCCACGTCGTAGACGACGACATCGCCGAGCTTTTCGAGCGCCGCCTCGAATGCGGCTTCGTCGGCGTAGAGCCCGTTGAGATCGCTCAGGCGCTTCTCGTATCGCCCCGTCTTTCCGCTCATTCCGCCGCCAATCGTGTCGACGACGCTTGAGACTGGTTCCCGCATCATAATTCATCCTCCGTTCGGTAGTAGAATTACATAAATAGATATGAAAACACGTGCAAGCGAAATTTTGAGCCTATATTGCGCTGCAAAAACGTAGAAATTGAACAAAAAATATGTTGACGGGAAAAATTCATGTAACTACGCTACATTTCAGCCAGGAGATGGCTTGCGCTTGAAAGCGCTCACCCGGAGGAGAAACGAAAATGAAAAAGACTGTAATGACGCTTGCGCTCTGCGCAGCTGCATCGGTACTTGCCATGGCGACCGCGCAGGCGGCCGATTGCAAGATCGGCATCTCGATGAAGACGCTGGACGCGCCGTATTTCGCCGCACAGGAAGTCTCGGCGAAGAAGCATGCCGAAGAGCTCGGCTGCGAAGTCATCTCCGTCGATGGCCAGAACGATCTCAACAAGCAGGTCGCCGACGTCGAAGACATGGTCGCGCAGGGCATCGGCGCGCTGATCATTAATCCGCGCGACAGCAAGGGCCTTGTTCCGGCCGTCAACGCGGCCACCGCAGCGGGCGTCAAGGTCTTCGTGATCGACTCGACGATCGACGCCCAGGCCAATTTCGTAACCCTGGTCCAGTCCTCGAATTCGCAGAACGGTCTTCTGGTCGGTCAGTGGCTCGCCGATGCGACCAAGGGCAAGGAACTCAAGATCGCGCTGATTTCCGGTGACAAGGGCAATGAAGTCGGCCAGGAGCGCCGCCTGGGCGTGCTGGCAGGTTTGACCGAAGGTCAGTTGCGCAACGAAGGCCGTGCCAACTTCACGGTGGTCGGCCAGGGTTGGGGCGCCTGGACCAACGAAGGCGGCCTGAAGGCCATGGAAGACCTTCTGACCGCAAACCCTGACGTCAACGTCGTGCTCGGCGAAAACGACTCCATGGTGCTCGGCGCGCAGAAGGCGCTCGAGCAGGCCAACAAGTCGGGCGACGTTCTGTTCCTGGCCGCCGCGGATGGTCAGAAGGAAGCGTTGCAGGCGATCAAGGACGGCAAGTACGGCGCAACCGGTCTCAATGATCCGGCGCTCGTCGCCGCCACCGCCGTCGATCTCGCCAAGAAGGCGCTCGACGGCAAGCTGCCCGGCGATATCTCCAAGATCACCTACACGACGCCGACCGCGATCACCAAGGACAACGTCGACAAGTACCTGAAGAAGGACGCGGTATTCTAAGACCCGATCCTCCCTGTGGCCGGCGCGGTTTCGTCCCCGCCGGCCACCCATTCAATGACCTCCGAAGCCGGCTCGCGCCGGTGCCGCCGCAGGGCGCGGCTTGGTCGTGACAGGCAGATTGTGACGCTATGGAAACTGTTGTTGAGCTGACCGGCATCCGGAAATCCTTCGGCGGGGTACGCGCCCTTCAAGGTGTGGATTTCGCTCTGCGCAGCGGCGAGGTTCACGCCCTGCTCGGCGAGAACGGCGCCGGCAAATCGACGCTGATGCGCGTTTTGGGTGGCGAATATGTCCCTGAATCTGGAAGCGTGAAGGTCCGCGGCCACGAGCAGCGGTTCAAGGGGCCGATGGATGCGCTCGATAAGGGCATCGCCATTATTCACCAGGAAATGGCGCTGGCGACGGACCTCACGGTGGCGGAGAATATCTTTCTGGCCGAGATACCCTCGGTCATCTCCTGGCGTGACCTCAACCGGCGCGCCGCGGAGCTTATCTCCAGCCTCGGCTTTTCGATCTCGCCATCCGCGACCGTGTCCGATCTGTCCGTTGCTCATCAGCAGGTCGTCGAAATAGCCAAGGCGCTCTCCAAGAATGCCAGCGTGATGGTGTTCGACGAGCCGACGGCGGTTCTATCCGTGCAGGATGCCGAGCGCCTGCTCGGCATCATCCGCACACTACGAGCGCGCGGCGTCGGCATCATCTATATCTCTCACCGCCTCGACGAGGTGTTTCGCATCGCCGACCGTATCACCGTCATGAAGGATGGCGCGTCCGTCCAGACCGTGGAGCGAAAGGACGTTGCGATCGACGACGTCATCCGCATGATGGTCGGCCGATCGTTGAAGGCTCTTTTCGGAGACGATCTCGAACGGCCGATCGGCGCAGAAGTGCTGCGGATCGAGGAGCTGTCAGATGGTGCGCGCATTCGAGGCGCGTCGCTCTCTGTCAAGGCAGGCGAGATCGTCGGGCTTGGCGGACTAGTTGGAGCCGGTCGCACCGAGCTGGTGCGCCTCATCTTCGGCGCCGAGAAGGCCCGTTCGGGCAAGATCTTTCTGCATGGCAAGGAAGTGCGCGTGAACAACCCTCGCGCTGCCGTTAAGGCAGGGATAGGGCTTGTTCCCGAAAGCCGGAAGGAGCAGGGGCTCGTTCTCGATTTTCCGATCCGCGTCAACGCGACGATGTCGAAGCTCGGGCCGCTGGTCAATGCGTTCGGTTTCGTGCGGCGGGCGGCAGAAGGCGCGACCGTCGAAAAGCTGGCGGCGCGCCTGCGTATCAAGGCCGGCAGTCTCAACGATCCCGCATCGAGCCTTTCCGGCGGCAATCAGCAGAAGGTCGTGCTCGCCAAGTGGTTTCACGCCGATGGCGACCTTCTGATCTTCGACGAGCCGACCCGCGGCGTCGATGTCGGCGCAAAGACCGAGATCTACTCGCTCATCAAGTCGCTTGCGGCCGAGGGCAGGGCGGTGCTCGTCATCTCGTCCGAACACATCGAGCTCTTCGGGCTGTGCGACCGCATTCTCGTGATGCGTGAGGGAGAACTGACGGGGTCGCTCGACCCGCAAGACTACACCGAAGAGAAACTGCTGAAGCTGGCGATGGTCAATACCGTCTCACAGGCCGAAGCCATCGCGACCAGCAACTGATTGGGTTAAAGCCGTGACCGAACTCACCGAAACCGCTCACCGTTCGCCTTCGCTGAACATTTCCAACATCCTGCACCGCTACGGCACGCTGGCCATCCTGATCGCCCTGCTGATCGTGGCGACCTCGATGTCGGATGTCTTTCTGACCCAGCGCAACATCATCAACGTTCTCCGGCAAAGCGCAGGCACCAGCCTGATGGCAATCGGCATGCTCTTCGTCATCCTGACCCGGGGTATCGATCTCTCGGTCGGTTCGGTGGCAGCGCTCGGCAGCGTGCTTTCGGCGATCGTCATCCAGGACTACGGCACCGGCGGAGCGGTCGCGACCGCCTTGATCGCCGGCGCAGCCTGCGGCCTTGCCTCCGGCGTCCTCGTCGCCTTCCTCAAATTGCCGCCCTTCGTGACGACGCTTGCGATGATGACGGTCGCGCGTGGTCTCTCCTTGATCGTCTCCGCCGGACAGCCCATTCAGATGGGCGACGCCGGGATCTGGATCACGACGTTTGGCTCCGCCTCGATCGCCACCATTCCCTACCCCGTCGTGCTGATGGCGATCGTCTTTGTCATCGCCGGCATCGTCCTAACCTTCACGCGCTTCGGACGCCTGGTAAAGGCGATCGGCTCGAATGTAGAAGCCGTACGTCTTTCCGGCATTCCGGTCGCCTATTACACGACAGCTGTCTATGTGATCTCCGGTGTGCTCGCGGCCGCGGCCGGTATCGTTTCGACAAGCCGCACCGGCATCGGCTCGGCCAATATCGGTGTCGGTTCGGAGCTCGACGCGATCGCTGCCGTCGTGATCGGCGGCGCCAGCCTGATGGGCGGCCGCGGTGGCGTCATGAACACCTTCATCGGCGTGCTTGTGCTTGGCATTATCGCCAATATGATGAACCTTGCCCGCGTGCCCGGCTATCACCAGCAGGTCTTCATGGGTTGCATCATCATCGGTGCGATGCTCCTGCAATATGCCTCCAACTGGTTTCGCAAGTAGTGTCCGCCTCCTGCAGGGGTAAGTAGCATGCTAAATGATCTCTTCCTTGCCATCGACGTCGGCACCGGCAGCGTTCGTGCCGCCCTCGTCGACACCAAGGGCAAAATTCTTGCGGTCTGCAGCCGCGAGCACGAGCAGATCGTTCCGCAATTCGGCTGGGCTGAGCAGCGTCCGGCGGATTGGTGGGCGGGCGTCGTCGCTACGGTCCGGGAGGTCCTGGGACAGGTTGCCGATGCGCGCTCTCGCGTGGTTGCCGTTGCAGCCTGCGGCCAGATGCACGGCACGGTGCTTGTCGACGACGATGGGGAGTTGGTGCGCGAGACCGCGCCGCTCTGGAACGACAAGCGGACCGCCGACTATGTGACGGCCTTCGAGGCCGCGCATGCGCCGAACGATTATCTTTCCGATTGCGCCAACCCGCCGACGCCCGCCTGGCCTGGCTTCAAGCTGCAATGGCTGCGCGACCACGACGCATCTGCCTACAGCAAAGCTTCCGCCGTGCTGATGCCAAAAGATTACGTCAATCTGCGCCTGACCGGCCAGATCGCCATGGATCGCAACGACGGCGGGGCAAGCTTTCTGATGGATCCCCGTAGCGGCGACTGGTCGCGCAAGATGATCGCGCTGCTCGGGCTCGATGCCGGTAAACTGGCGCCGCTTCGCAATCCAACGGAGATTTTGGGCACCGTCAGCGAGAACGCTGCGATCGAGACCGGGCTGCGCCAGGGCACGCCGGTGCTGGTCGGCGGGGCCGACTATCCGGTGGCCCTTTTGGGATCCGGCGTATGCCGGCCGGGCGTAGGTTCGGAGGTGATGGGAACCTCAGCAATCATCACCGCGATCGCCGCCAAACCGCTTCTTGATCCGTCAATCTGCAACGTCGGGACTGTCGAAGGAAACTGGGGCGCCTTCATGCTTCTGGAGTCCGGCGGCGACGCCATGCGCTGGGCAAGACGGGCGTTCGACGAGAAGAAATCGTCCTATGAGGACATTGTCGCAAAGGCTGCCGAGGCACCTGCCGGATCCGATAAGCTGTTCTTCATGCCGTACCTCACCGGTGAGCGGCTTGGCGAGCATCGCAATGCGCGCGCGCAATTCTTCGGGATCGGTGCCGCGCATGGTCTTGCGCATATGCACCGCGCGGTGCTCGAAGGCGTCGCATTCGCCACCAAGCGCCATATCAATATTCTCGATCGCATTTCCGGTGCGCCACTCGAGCGGGTCATTGCGTCGGGTGGCGGGGCGAAAACCGAGCTTTGGATGAAGATCAAGGCCAGCGTCTACGGTATTCCGATCCTGGTTCCCTCCGAACCGGAATGCGGCCTGGTCGGCTGCGCGATCATGGCGGCGGCGGCAACCGGGCAGTTTTCAGGCGTGGAGGATGCAGCCGGGGCCTTTGTCTCCTACGCGCAGGAAATCGAGCCTGATCCGCGCTGGGCTGAAACCTATCGGCCGATGCAGGCCTTCTTCGAGAAGCTCTATGCGCACAGCCAGGCCCTCTACAACGATCTCGACGGGCTGCCGCAATGACAGAAAGAGCCGTACTTTTCGACATGGACGGCACCCTCGTTGATAGCGAGGGGCTGCATTTCGATGCCATGAAACAGGCACTGCTCCAGATGGGATACCACGTGCCGGACGCGCTCGCTGATCGCATGACCGGCATGAGCGGCGCCGATTGCCACGCACTGCTGCGAGAGGCGATCGGTTTCAAGCCATCCTTCGATGATTATGTCGAAGGCAAGTATCGATGCTATCTGGCCGGCGCTGCCAGACTAGAGCGCCGCCGTGGGGTCGATGCCGTTTTGAGATTGCTCGCAGAAACGGGCACCCGTTTCGCCATTGTCTCGAATTCGGACCGCATGCTGGTTGATGCCAATCTGCGAGCTGCATCCCTGCAGCAGCCCGGACTTGTGACCGTCAGCCGAAATGACGTCGTGCGCGGAAAGCCGGATCCCGAACCCTATCTCAGGGCGGCGCATCTGCTTGGCGTCAGTCCCGAAAACTGCATCGTGGTCGAGGACAGCACTCCCGGCGCCGTTGCTGGTCTTGCTGCGGGAATGACCGTCATCGGATGGCCCGAGCCACATAGGATCGACCTCGTCTTTCCGCCGTCGGCGATCCTGGCCGATCCCAACAATCTGGCTTCAACGCTCGCCGGCCTACTTTCTGCCTTTCCTTTGCAAACGACCCTTCAAGGATGCGACTAATGTATCTCGATAAGTTCAAGCTCACCGACAAGATTGCCGTCGTCACCGGCGCCGCGCGCGGGATCGGCTATGCTGCCGTCGAGGCGCTGGCGGAAGCTGGAGCGAAAGTCGTGCTGACGGACATGAACGATGCGTTGCTCAAGGAAGCAACGGCAACGCTTGCCGCCAAGGGGTACGGCGTCGACAGCGTCGTGCTCGACGTTACCGATGTCAAAGCCGTGCAGGCGGCCGATGACGAGATCGTCGCCCGCCATGGCCGGGTCGACATCCTCGTCAACAATGCCGGCATCGCCATCAGCAATCATCCGGCCGAAACCATGGCAGACGATGTCTGGAACAAGGTGATCGACGTCAATCTAAACGGCGTTTTCTGGTGCTGCAGGGCGTTCGGCAAGTCGATGCTCGATCGCGGCTCCGGCACCATCGTCAATGTCGGCTCGATGTCCGGTTTCGTTGTCAATCGCCCGCAGGAGCAGGCGAACTACAATGCCTCCAAGGCAGCCGTCCACCATCTGACGAAGTCGCTCGCCGCCGAATGGGGCGCGCGCGGCGTTCGCGTCAATTCGGTGGCACCCACCTATATCGATACGGAGATGAACAAATACGTCTACGAGGACGCCGAGATGTACAGGCACTGGGTCGGCGGCACCCCGATGAACAGGCTTGGCCGCACCGACGAGGTCGCTTCCGTCATCCTGTTCCTCGCCAGCGACGCCTCCAGCCTGATGACCGGCTCAATCGTGCTCGCCGACGGAGGCTACGTATGCTGGTGACGGCTGACATCAAGCCGCGCGGCGCACGCTTCCCCGGCCGCTATATCCAGGCAGCGGGCGCGATCGGGCTGCTAGGGCAGGAAGCGCAAGGGTATGGCAAGCGTGCCGTGGCCCTGCTCGACCGTGGCATTTTCGGCATGCTCGAACAATCCATGTCGGACGCGTTCGATGGTCGCGCCGATGTCGAGGTCGTGCGTCACGGAGGAGAGTGCTCGGAAGCTGAAATCGCCAGCCTCGTCGCTCGTGCCAGGACGGCCGCAGCCGATGTCGTCATCGGTATCGGTGGCGGCAAGGCTCTCGATACGGCAAAGGCGGCTGCCCGCGATCTTAAATTACCAGTGATCGTGGTGCCGACGATCGCCGCTTCGGATGCGCCGTGCAGCGCGCTCGCGGTCGTCTACAACGAGGACGGCACGGTCGCGTATGACAGCTTCTTGCCTGCCAATCCCGACCTGGTTCTTGTCGATACGGCCCTGATCGCTGCCGCGCCCGCGCGCTTCCTGTCGGCCGGGATCGGTGATGCGCTGGCAACATGGTACGAGGCGGATGCGTGCCGACAAAGCGGTGCGTTGAACTGCATGAAAATGCCCGGCCTGCCGCTTGCATTCGAGGTTGCGCGGTTTTGCCGGGAAACAATCCTGGAGTTCGGCGCAGCGGCGCTCACGGAATGCGATGCGAAGACGGCGGGACCGGCAATCGAGCGGGTCGTGGAGGCCAACATTCTCCTGTCGGGGATAGGCTTTGAATCCGGCGGCGTGGCCGCCGCGCACGCGATCCATCATGGCCTCTGTGAGCTGGAAGATGTGCATCATCACCTGCACGGCGAAAAGGTGGCCATCGGCGTGCTGGCCGGGTTGAAGATCCAGGGCCGGCATGACGAATTCACGCGGGTTCGCGACTTTTGCCGATCGGTGCGGCTTCCGACGCGGCTGACGGATATCGGGATTGCCCAGGCTTCGCGGGAGAAGCTGGAAATTGTCGCGCGACGTGCCTGCCGCGCCGGCGAAATCATCCACAACGAGCCGATGCCGGTCACCGAAGGAATGGTGATCGAAGCGCTGGCGGCGTTGATCTAATCGATGGAGTAAGAACTATGGGTAAAAACGAGGCGTTCGCGCCGAACTTCCTTGATGGTAAGACGGTGGTGGTCTCGGGCGGCACGAGCGGCATCGGTCTGGCCGTTGCGCAAGGCTTCGCCGGGGAGGGAGCCCGCGTGCTCGCCACAGGCAGCTCCGAACGCCGGCTTGACGATGCCCGATCGAGCTCATCCGGTACGATCACGTTCTCAAAACTTGATGTGCGGGACGGTGCCGCAGTCGATCGATATTTTGCCGATCTGCCGACGCTTGATGTGCTGGTCAATTGCCAGGGCATCGCGCGCCCAGACAGTGAGTGGGACGAGGATGTCTTTCTCGATGTCATGGACGTCAATCTGAGCAGCGCTATGCGTCTCTCCCGCGCTGCCTTTCCGTTGCTCAGGAAGAATGGGGGAAGCATTGTCAATTTCGCGTCGATGCTGAGCTATCTGGCCGATGAAAGCGTCCCTGCCTATACAGCAAGTAAGACGGGCATCGTCGGGTTGACACGCGCCATGGCGCATAAGTATGGTCGCGACGGCGTCCGTGTGAACGCGGTTGCGCCGGGCTATCACCGCACGGAGATGACGAAGCCGCTCTGGTCGCAGCCGGATAGCGAAGCGAAAATCGCCGAGCGATCGGCACTGAAGCGCTGGGGAACGACCGAGGACCTCGTTGGCCCGATCCTGTTTTTGTGTTCGCCAGCCGCCGCGTTCGTGACTGGCGTCACGCTGCCGGTCGACGGTGGTTACAGTGTCGGGTAAAGACATAGCCTGCTGATTAGGGTCGACTGACAGTGCCAATTCCCGGACCCGGCGCTGCGACATCTACGGGCTTTCCGACGATCTGCCGAAGTCGGCGGTTCAATTCCTCGATAAGCTGGGCTGTCGTGCCGTTCGAGGGGGATGCGACACCTCCGGCATCGTCGGCCCAGCCGGAGATCCAGCAGAGTGCTAGCCCGACTCTTTCAGAGATCCATTACCATCTCATGCCAGGCGATGCCGCCGTGGTCCGATTCTGACGGCCGGACATATCTGTAACCCATCTTCTCGTAGAGGGGCACGCGCCGATCCTTGCACATGAGATGGATCGTCTCTTTTCGTGCCGCTCTCATCTCGTCAATGAATCGTTGCATCAGAAGCTTCGAATAGCCCTTTCCCTGTTCAGCAGGGGCGACCACGACCGACATGATGACAGCGTTGGGTGCAGCCGGATCGTGCCCGACGAGTTCCTTAAACGCCTCATCGGACATGACGACCTCGTATGCGCAGCCGCTGTTGATAAATCCTACGATCTTTCCCTCTGCCTCGAGTATCAGGAAGCCCTCCGGGAACTGAGTGATCCGATTTTCGATCCTTTCGAGGGTGGCCGCCTTGTCGCCTTCGTAGGCTGATGTCTAAATCTCGAAGCATCTGGCCGCGTCGCTAGGTGTCGGTCTGCGGAAGGAGTGATTGTCTGCCAAGGCGCAATCCCTTTCATATCGAGGCCTGTCTTGTTGCGGATCGGCCGGACCGCAAGCCATGTCAGTGGCACTGGAACGAGTTCGTCGGCTGAAATACGATCCGTTTGGGGGGCTTCGATGCTGACAATCTCATTTTCCGTCAGATGGCCAAACACTTTAGAACCAGAGATCGCGCACGCATCGCCCCTTCGATGGCAGATCGGTAAACGTCACCAATCCGTCGAAATGATCGATCGCTAGGTCTGCTACCGCCTCGGGTGCCGCGAGCCTGACATTGACCGCCATCCGCCGTCGCCCATCCGGCTCCAGCACCAGGCCACGCCAAGCGAGTACGCAGGCGCAGGTAGGGCAGAACAGGATCTCAAGCGGCGACTTGTCCCTTCCCGAGCGCGTGTAGGAAGCTGTCGGTCCGGTGACTGCAACTCGGTAATCTTCGTAGTCATAGGCCCAAAGCGTGCCGTACCGGCGACACATTGTGCAATTGCATGATGTTATGGATCCCGGATCACCCTCCAGCCTCCATTGCGCCTCTCCGCAATGACATGAGCCGATCATCATGAAATGAGCTCCTCTTGTGCCGTCGACGCGCTATGTTGCCGGATTGAACCCTCCACCGCAATTGCTGTGACCTGGCAAAATGAGCGAGACGTGAGCGCCTTACCGGTCCGCTCGCGGTCGAATTGAACCTGAGACGTCATGGCAATTCCTTGGGCAAACGATCAAACGGCAACAAACGAGCGGCGCCGGGCTCGCGCGGCAAAGACGGGGCGTCACACGGTCCCTTTACCTCAGGAAGGCAACAATCGAATTGGCGATTTCTGAGGTATGCGTCTCCACTGCGAAGTGGCCAGCATCGATTAGTCGAACCTCGGCATTTGGCAGATCACGCCGGAACGCCTCGGCACCTACCGCCAGAAAGAATGGATCCTTGTCACCCCAGATCGCCAGGAGCCGTGGCTGATGTTCGCGAAAATAGGCCTGGAAGGCAGGGTACATGGCCACGTTGCTCGCGTAATCGAGCGCAATGTCGAGCTGGATTTCCTCGGCATCAGGGCGCGCCATGTAGAATGCGTCCAGCGAATAGCCGTCCGGTGAAATGAGCGGCAAACGCGAGACGCCGTGTTCGTATTGCCAGCGAATGGCCGCCGGTTTCATGATCTCGCGTAACGCTTCTCGGTTGGGCTTCGTCGGGTCGACCCAGTAACGCCTGATCGGCTCCCAGACTTCTCGCAAAGCGTCTTCATAAGCGTTGCCATTCTGAGAAATGATCGCCGTCACACGCTCTGGGTGCCCCATTGCGATCCGGAACCCGATCGGTGCGCCAATGTCAAAGGCGTAAAGAGCGAACCGTTCAATGTCCAGGATCTCGATGAACCTTGCGATGACTTTGGCAAGATTGTCGAATGTATAGGAGAACTTAGCTCGAGACGGTGAATCGGATTGCCCAAAGCCGGGTATGTCGGGCGCGATCAAATGAAACCGGTCGGCAAGCATAGGGATCAGATCGCGGAACATGTGGCTCGAAGACGGGAAGCCGTGAAGCAGCAGCAGGGTCGGCTTCGTCGGGTCTCCCGCCCTTCGATAGAAAACGCTGATGTCATCGACGTCAACACGGTGATAGGTCGGATGGTTCATCTCCAGTCCGCCCTAGAAACCAAAATCGCTGAGACGGGGATGGTCGTCCGGACGAGGGCCCTGCGGCCAGTGAAACTGGCGGTCCTGTTGGCGTATCGGAACGTCGTTGATGGAAGCGAAACGCTTTTGCATCAAGCCGTTGGCCTCGAATTCCCAGTTCTCGTTCCCGTACGAGCGGAACCAGTTGCCGCTGTCGTCGTGCCATTCGTAAGCGAAGCGAACCGCGATACGATTTTCGGTGAAGGCCCAAAGCTCCTTAATGAGGCGATACTCAAGCTCGCGCTGCCATTTCCGCGTGAGAAAACCGACGATAGCCTCGCGCCCGTTCACGAACTCTGACCGATTGCGCCATTCACTATCGGGAGTGTAGGCGAGTGCCACCTTCTCTGGGATGCGACTGTTCCAGCCATTCTCGGCTAACCGGACTTTTTCCGTTGCCGATGCCAGAGAAAAAGGGGGAAGGGGCGGTCTTGTGGTTTCCATGTCTATTCTCCAATCGCTTCGAGGCGAGTTCGCAACGCCAGATTCTCGGCTTCCAGTTGGGCCAGGCGCTCACGCAGCGGTGTGACGGCGTGCTCGATCTCACGCTCGGTGTATCGCGGGGTTATATGTTGAGGACAGTTCCAATCGAAGGCCTCCAGCCGGAGCTTGAAAATCCGTTCCGCCTTGGCTCGGTATCCGGCGTCGGTAACGAGGCTGGTCAGCGCGGTATTAACGTCGAGTGTCAGTTTCTCGACATGCATGTAAATCTTGAGACGTGCCCGCCGTGGGTAATCCACCAGGAAGAGGCAGGCTCGGTCGTTCGCCGTGAAGTTTCCGGTGCTGATATATTGGCGGTTGCCCCTGTAGTCCGCGAATGCCAGCGTCTTTTTGTCGATCACCTTGAGGAAGCCCGGTGGGCCACCGCGATGCTGCACGTAAGGCCACCCCGTTTCGGAGACGGAGGCCATGTAGAAACTGTCGCGTGACGCGATGAAGGCAAGCTCACTTTCGGTGAAACTGTCGGATTGGCGGTGGTGATCGCCCAGCCAGATTTGATCCGCCCCCATTTCGGCCTGCGCCTGCCGCACATTCGCAGTGATGGCAACGTCCAGGAAATGATACGGCATAGATGATCTCCGTATTTCGGTTACCCACTTAACTGCAGCGACAGTGCGACCTTAGCTCACCAGAGCCTTGGCCGCACCTTTAACCAGCATCTCATCGCTCACTTGCTTGCAATATTGCGATCCAGGAAGTCGTTTATAAGCGGAGCCGCAACGTCCAGCTTCTCCTCGAGTAGGAAATGGCCCGAATTCAGGATATGAACCTCGGCGTCCGGAAGGTCCCTGAGATAGGGATGAGCCCCCGCCTCGGGGAAGATGTAATCGTTCTTGCCCCAGATGATCAGCGTGGGTGGCCTACGCTCGCGGAAGAAGTTCTGAAAGTCGGGATAAAGCGGCAGGTTCGTGCGGTAGTCGTACAGCATATCGAGCTGAATGTCGCGGTTGCCCGGCCGATCCAGCAACGCTTGATCGTGAACCCAATTGTCAGGACTTATGCGCGAAACGTCTTCCATGCCGTCGGTGTATTGGAACTTCGTCGTTTCCAGCGTGACGAGGCCATTGAGTGCCTCGCGGCTCTTGGACGAACCATCGGACCAGTAGGTCTTGATCGGATCCCAAAATGCCTTCAACCCTTCGTCATAGGCGTTGCCGTTCTGGATGATTAGTCCGCTGACGCGTTCCGGGTGTTTCAGCGCCAGGCGGTAACCAACTGGCGCACCATAATCCATGACATACATCGCGTAGCTTTTGACCGCCAAGTGATCCATCAGCTTGTCGACGACGTTGGCGGCACCGGCAAACGTGTATGCGAATTTGTCATGATCGGGAGCAGCGCTTTGACCGTAACCTGGATAGTCCGGCGCGATGACATGGTAGCGATCCGCAAGCAGCGGTATCAAGTTGCGGAACATGTGTGAAGACGTTGGAAAGCCGTGCAGAAGCAGCACGACGGGAGCGTTGGCGGGGCCGGCCTCGCGGTAGAAAATGTCGATACCTTCGATAGTCGCGGTTCTGTAATGGACCGGAAATGGGGCCTTGCGAACGTCTGCCGAACTTCTTGCGGGAACGGCATCTGCTGCTACTGCCGCGGTCGTCATTGTGGCAGTCGCTAGCATCAGACATAAAACCAAGCTACGCATGATAGTCTCCCAGTAATAAAGATGGAACGAAAGTTTCATTCAAACGGACCGCTTGCTCATACCAGCGGGACTGCCGCCATTGCGACAAACGCACCCACGGCGTTGGCAACCGCGGACGCCGAACGTTTGATGCGGATTCGGTGCGGCTCAAACGATGTAGCCCCTCACTCGATCGGGCTTCGTCAAAGCTGCGATAGCCAACGATTATGCGGGATTGGGATCACTCTCAATTGCGATCTACGTCCGATGCAACTAGACCATGGCATGGTCGCCATAGACCTTCGTATATCGATTAGTTCTTACGTAACTCACAGAAAACCCGTAAGAATTTCAATTGAGGCATTGGCAGTTTGGTGTCGAAAAACTCCGCGGAGCATGTTGTGGATAGAAAATCGCAAGCCGAACCCATTATCGATCTGATACCCGCGATGGTTTGGTCCGCGACGTCGGACGGTATGCTGGATTTCGCCAACCAGCACTTTCTGGAATTTATCGGTGCGCCGCTCGAGGCAATATCGGGTGTCGGCTTTTATCAGATCTTCCATCCCGACGACACCGCGCGTCTTGCTTCGGAGTGGCACGTAATCATGGCGTCTCGCCGCGCGCGAGAAGTTGTCGGCAGGATCCGACGTAAGGATGGCCAATATCGCTGGTGCACGCTTCGACAAAAGCCCCGTCTCGATGCCGAAGGCGATGTCGAGAGATGGTATGGCGTGGTTCTGGATATCGAGGACCGCAAGCAGGCAGAAGATGCCCTGCAAACGACAAAGACAGCACTTGCCGCAAGCGAGGAAAATCTCCGCCGGATCATCAACTCGCTGCCAGTACTCGTCTGGTCAGCGCGTCCTGACGGTAGTGCCGACTTCGTCAATCAGAGTTGGTTGGACTATGCCGGTCTCCCGGCGGAGAAGGTTCTCGGCTGGGGCTTTCTCGATCTCTACCACCCCGACGATGTTCCAGGCATGGTCGACATCTGGAAACGAGATCTCGCTCATTCTGACCACACGGTCCTAAAGGGGCGTATTCGCGGGGCGGACGGAAAATACCGGTGGTTTTACTTTTCGGGTCGCAAGCTGATCGACGCCAATGGAACTGAGCGCTGGTTCGGCGTCAACATCGACATCGACAAACTCCAAACCGCCGAAGACGCACTGCGAGAGGGCGAGGCGGCTCTGCGGGAAAGCGAGCGCAAGCTTAATCTCATTGTTAATACGATACCAGCGATGGCCTGGTCTTGCACGCCCGATGGCGCCTTGGAATATTGGAACCAGAACCTCATCGATTTCGTGGGGTTGCCCTTCGAAGAGATCGTCGGGTTTGGCTTTTATCGAATGTTCCATCCTGACGACGTCGAGCTGATGCGGACGTCCTGGGAAGAGATCCTCCGATCGAAACGCGGTTGCCCCGTTGATGCGCGGATCCGACGGGCCGACGGCGAGTACCGATGGTTCAATCTGCGGCAAAACCCGCTTTTGGATGCCGATGGAAACGTTATCAGATGGTATGGCGTCGTGGTTGATATCGAGGATCGCAAGAGGGCGGAGGAATCGTTGCGCCAGAGCCAAAGCGACCTGGCCCATGTCACGCGGCTTACGGCCACGGGTGAACTTGCAGTGTCGATTGCCCATGAGGTCAACCAGCCACTAATGGCGATCGTTACGAACGCCGGTACCTGCCTGCGCTGGCTGCAGCCCGGCAACACCGATCTGGAGCAGGCCCGATTGGCAGCGGAGAGAATTGTTAAAGATGGCCATCGCGCTGGAGACATCGTCGCCAGTATCAAGGCAATGGCTCAAAAACTCCCCGCAAAGATCGAGCGGACCGAACTGACCTCTGCGGTGCGCGACGTTCTCGATCTCCTGCGGGGAGAGCTTTTCAAACGAGCGATCGAGGTCAATCTGGATATGCCTGAGCTCCCGGTCGCAGTCCTTGGGGACCGAACGCAGCTACAGCAGGTCGTGTTAAATCTGGTCATGAACAGCGCCGAAGCAATGACAGCGTCTTCACAAGAAAGACGGATCGACATCCGTTGTGCGCTCGATGAGGCTTGTCTTGTCACAGTGAGCGTGTCGGACACCGGACGGGGGGTCGCTGTGGAAGAGGTCGATCGCCTGTTCGAAGCATTCTACAGCACAAAAACCGACGGCATCGGGATGGGACTGTCGATATGCCGTTCGATCGTTGAGGGCCACGGAGGGCGTATCTGGGTTTCGGCCCCAGACCGCGACGTTGGCACCGAGTTCAGGTTCATCTTGCCAACGGTGGAGGTCAGGCCCGATTATGATCGATGATCGTAAAAGAGGACAGCCAACAGTCATTGTTATCGATGACGATGAAAGTGTCCGCAATGCCCTGAAGGGACTGTTCCAATCGGTGGGACTGATTGCCGAAACCCATGGTTCCGTGAGCGAGTTTCTCGCCGCGGACGATCCCGATCGAGCAGGCTGTATTGTTCTTGATATTCGCCTGCCGGGTCAAAGTGGGCTGGAGTTCCAGGAGGCATTGGCGAAAAGTCGGCATCCGCGATCCGTTGTGTTGATCAGCGCCCATGTCGACGTGGCGATGGCCGTTCGTGCCATGAAAGCAGGAGCCATCGATGTGCTGACCAAGCCGGTGCGCGAGCAAGACCTGCTGGAAGCGGTGAACCGTGCGTTGGTCGATGACCAGGCAAGACGCGATAAGGCAAACGAGGCAGCCGCTCTGCGCCTGCGATATTCCAAGCTCACGCACCGCGAGCGGGAAATCATGACGCTGGTCGTCGCAGGCAAGCTCAACAAGCAGATCGCCGCCGAGATCCAACTCGCCGAGGCGACCGTCAAGCTCCACCGCGGTCATATGATGCGCAAGATGCTCGCCGCCTCGGTCGCCGATCTGGTAAGGATCGCGGCTGTTCTCGATAACTAGAGATCATTTGCTCTTCGTCGCGTTGCGTACCGGCTCACGATCATCTGAATGGCAGTTGGTCGCGTTGCGGGTTGCAAGCCCAATGGGCGAAGATGAGCGAGACACCGGAGGACTCTGCTCCGACGTCTCAGGTTCATGCTACCAAGCCTTTGGTGAGCTCCAGTGCTTGCCGCTCGAACAGCCGGCGGTAGATGCCGTCGGTCAGGCGCACCAGCGCCAGGTGGTCACCTTCCTCGACGATCTTACCCTTGTCGAAGACCAGCAAGCGGTCCAGTGCCCTGACGGTCGACAAGCGGTGAGCGATCACCAGTGTCGTACGGCCTTCCATCAGGCGTTCCATCGCCTGCTGGATCTGCACTTCGCTCTCACTGTCGAGGCTCGACGTTGCTTCGTCGAGTATCAGCACAGGCGCGTCGGCGAGAAACGCACGGGCGATCGCGACACGCTGACGCTCACCGCCCGACAGCTTCACGCCGCGCTCGCCCACCATCGTTTCATAGCCTTTAGGGAGGCCCATGATGAAGTGATGGGCGCTCGCCTGTTTGGCCGCATTCTCGATCTCGCGCCTCGATGCCTGCGGCCGGCCATAAGCGATGTTTTCGGCCAGCGTACGGTGGAACAGGATCGGTTCTTGCTGGACAATGGCTATCTGGCTGCGCAGGCTCGACTGCGTCACCTTTGCGATGTCCTGTCCATCGATCCGGATCGAGCCGGAATTGACGTCATAGAGGCGCTGGATCAGCTTGACGAAAGTCGTCTTGCCCGATCCCGAATGACCGACCAGACCAACACGTTCGCCCGGCTTGATGGCGACGGAGAAGTCGTCATAGAGCGGCGTTGGATGGGCGCCATATTGGAAGGTGACGCGATCGAAAGTGATTTCGCCCCGACCGATGGCGATCGCATTGGCGCCCGGTCTGTCCTCGATACCAAGCGGCGTCTTGTCGAGCATTACCAGCTCCTCCATGTCGTTGACGGCACGCTGTAGGTTGCGGATATCCTGTCCGACCGAGCGCAGATACCCTTGCAAGACGAAGAACATCGCCAGCACGAAGGTGATATCGCCTGGCGTTGCAAGGCCCTTCTGCCACATGACGAGACCGGTGCCGAGGATGCCTGCTTGCATCGAAACCATCATGAAGCCCTGGATCGTGCCGTTCAGCGTGCCGCGCTGCCAGGTCCGCCGCGTACGACTATCCCATTTGGCGAGAGCGTGGCTAAGGCGGTCTTCCTCGCGGTGTTCGGCGCCAAAAGCCTTAACCACAGAGTTGCAACTGATCGCGTCAGCAAGCGCGCCGCCGAGCTTGGTATCCCAGGCATTCGCGAGCTTGGCCGCAGGCGAGACGTAACCCATTGAAAGCAAGACGGTGACGGAGATGTAGATGAACGACCCGGCCGCGACAATGAGCCCCATGACCGGCCAATAACTGCCGAGCACGATGCTGGCGCCGGCGAGCATCACGACCGATGGTAGCAAGGCGACCAACAGCAAGTCGTTCAGTGCATCGAGCGCCCACATGCCGCGTGTAATCTTGCGCACCGTGGAGCCGGCGAAGCTGTTGGCATGCCAGTCAGTGGAGAAGCGCTGGACCTTGTGGAAGCCGCTATTGGCGACATCTGCCATGATGCGAAGCGTTAGTCGAATGATACCGTTGAAGATGAACCAGCGCAGCACGACGCTGGTTATGCCGAGCGCCACGACGATAACGAAGGCGCGGATTGCGCCATCGGCCGCGTTACCGCCGGCGATAGCATCGACGATCCGGCCGGAAAAGACCGGAACCAGGACTTCGGCGAGGGTGCTGGCAACGACCAGCAGGATAACATTGCCGACGAGGGCAGGGCGATGCCTCCATTGACGAAATACAAAGCCGAGCACGTTGCGATAGGCATCTGCACGGAAGTCGAACTTCTTGCGAGTCATGCTAACCAATCCGGCGCCACATCAAGGGCAGCCGGCCCCAAAATCGAGAGTGATAGACACAGCCGGATCGGGAGACGAAGTAAACCCGGCAGATCGGTGGCGCTGAGAAAGACGTTGAAACCAGCTACCGCGTGCCCTAGGCGGGCCGCGAATTGGAATGACCTAGTGTCGGTTCATTCCGGACGGGAGGCTTTCGATGAATGCTAATGTCATGCAACGCCTCCCTTGTTTGATGTGCATCGGTCGAAATTTTTGTACCGGACAAATCCGGTCTTGCCAACCAGATCTTTTCTACTTTGCAGAGAATGATGCCGCCGCGACACATCATCCCGACGTTCTGCCGGGTTTTTGAGGTACTTGCTGATCGGCGCGTGCAGTACTTGCGTTGATCGCAATTTGGTCAATTGGCACCGAGTACGGGATGGACGTCATCATGGACTGGGCGGAGCCAAGCATCATGGGGAAGCACCATGGCACGGTCGGAGCCGGATGGCCTGCTGGAAATCGGGTGATTGCTGAGAGAGAACGGCAAGGAGCGAATATTGGCTCAAAAGCAGTTTGCCCAGATGGCAGGCATATCCAGTCCTATCGATCGCCAATTGTGCGTGCCTGCCGGAGGCGGCCGTACGGTGCGGTGATCGACACAGTCGAGGGAGAGAACCCAGATTGGTGATCACTCTCGGAACGGAGATTTGGTCCGGCTGACGGCATTGAGCGTATTGATACTCATGTGCGGCTGATGACACCGATCCCAGGCGCCTTTGCGCATTGAAACCATCCGATCGCGCGGTGACGAAACGCCGTCCTAGCTCGTGCGCCGGTTGACGTGAGTTATGTTCCCTTGTTGCCAAGGGCACCTTCGATCATCTTCAGCGACGGCATCTAGTGTCAGCTAAAAGTATAGTTTGTCAGCGAGGGTGACGTGCGACTGATAGGTTCAATTCGCTGGGGCCTCTCGACCCCAGCGTTGTTGCTTCCGTCACTGACGTGCTGTCAGGTCGTCGGGCAATTCTGCATTGTGATAGTTGCGGTAGATGTCACGCAGTACCTTGTTGTCGAAGTTGGTCTTAACCCACTGGTCGAGCCAACCCTTCAGAGCCGTCTCGCCCTTGGGGATGCCGATGCCGAGATTTGTTTCCTTCTGGGTGAACTTCACCTGCAGGGGATTGGCGGCCATCTTCTTGTTGATGCCATTGATGACGGCCGACTGGCTCGACAGGATATCGACCTGTCCGGATACGACTGAAGTAATCAACGTCGCATCGTCCTCGAAGCGGACGATATCGGCGCCCTTGGCCTTTGCGGTAATGTCCTGGTCGTTGGTGGTGGCGCGGGTCACACCGATGCGCTTGCCGTCAAGATCGGCATAGTCCTTGATCGCAACGTCAGCCGGTCCGGCAACCACGAGAGCAAGTGTCGCGTAGGGGACCGAGTAGTCGATCGCCTTCTTGCGCTCCTCAGTAATGCCGAGCGACGAGACGACCATGTCGGCCTTGCCCGTTTGAACCGACGGTACGCGGGCAGCATTGGTGATTTCCACTAGCTCCAGTTCGACGCCAAGATCCTTGGCAATCAACTTGGCGGTTTCCACATCCGAACCCGTAGGCTTCAGGTTTTCGTCGACAAAAGAATATTCCGGAATACCCATCGCCACGGCGATGCGGACCTTCCCGGCTTTCTTGATGTTGTCAAGCACGTCAGCATTGGCGACCGATGCAAAGGCCAGTAGGCCAGCTCCGGCAATAAGCGCCAGTTTCGAAGTGATTCTCGTCGGCATTTGAGTCTCCTCTCTCGTTTATCCGACCCTGCGGTTTCCCGCAGGTCCTCCTCCTCAGCTCATAGCTCTTCAGCCATGAACTCCTTCAGTTCCGGCGTCTGCGGATTGGAGAGGATGTCTGCCCCTCCAGTCTCCCAGACCTTGCCGGTATGCATGTAGATGACGCGATTGGCGGCTCGTTTGGCGAAGCCCATCTCGTGTGTGACGACGATCATCGTCATACCACCACGGGCAAGATCCTCCATGACACGCAGCACTTCACCGGTGAGTTTCGGGTCGAGCGCCGATGTCACTTCGTCGAACAGCATCACCTTCGGCTGCATCGCGAGCGAGCGGGCGATCGCCACACGCTGCTGCTGGCCGCCGGAAAGCTGCTCCGGATAGTTGTCGATCTTTTCGGAAAGCCCGACCTTGGCGAGGACCTGCTTGGCGATCTCATAAGCCTGATCCTTGCGCATGTTCTTGACGCGGCGCAGCGCCAGCATGATGTTTTGGGCGACGGTCATGTGCGGGAAGAGATTGTAGCTCTGGAACACCATACCGATGTCGCGGCGCAGCACGCGCAGATCAAGCTTAGGATCCTCGACACGGTGGCCGCAGACTTCGATCGTGCCGTCCTGGATCGTCTCGAGCCGGTTGATGCAGCGCAGCGCCGTGCTCTTGCCGGAACCGGACTGGCCGATCAGCGCCACGACCTCGCCGGTATTGATCTCGAAGGAGACTCCCTTCAGCACCTCGAGGGCGCCGAAACGCTTGACGACATTGTTAAGTTTAACGGCGGCCGGCATTGAGTTTCCTCTCAAGCGAACGGCTCCAGACCGACAACGGATAGCAAACGCAGAAATAGAAGAGCGCTGCGACGCCGAAGACCAGGAACGGCTGGAACAGGGAGTTGTTGATGACCTGCGCGGCGCGCGTCAGCTCCAGGAAGCCGACTACGGATGCGAGCGAAGTATTCTTGACGAGCTGGACAAGGAAGCCGACAGTCGGCGGCGTGGCGATCTTCAGTGCCTGCGGAAGGATGACGTCACGCAGCGCCTGCCAGCGGGTGAGGCCCAGGCATTCGGCTGCCTCGAACTGCGTCTTGGCGATTGACTCCACCGCGCCGCGCCAGATCTCGCCGAGATAGGAGCTCGAATAGACCATCATTCCAAGACCGGCAGCAACGAGCGGCGGAACCGCAATGCCGAAGACGCCGAGGCCAAAATAGAGCAGAAACATCTGGATCAGTAGCGGCGTGCCCTGAACGATCTGGATGTAGACGAGCGCCGTGCGCCGCAGCCAGCGGAAGTGCGAGATGCGCGCCAGCATGACGAAAAAGCCGGCAATGCCACCAAGAACGAAAGCGAGCGCCGAGAGCACGACGGTCCAGAGCAGGCCGTCGAGCAGATAGAAGAGATGATTGGTCGAGAACGCGCCGAGCATTGTCACCTCACAGATCTAGCCCGAGCCGGCGGCGGCGCGGGAATGCAATGAGGCCGAGCCCGAAGAAGGCCGCGCGCATCAGATAGGTGATCGCGATGTAGAGGAGTGCTACGACGAAATAGGTTTCGAGGGAGCGGAAGGTGTTCGACTGGATATTGTTGGCAACCCCGGTCAGCTCTTCCGCTGAAATTTGCGAACAGATTGACGTTGACAGCATCATCAGGATGAACTGGCTCGAGAGCGAGGGATAGACGCGCTCGATCGCTGGCAGGAGGATGATGTCGCGGTAGATCTGGAATTTCGAGAGGCCAAGCGCCTCCGCCGCCTCGATTTGGCTCGGATGGATCGAGTCCATCCCGGCCCGGACGATCTCGGCGGTATAGGCGCCGACGTTGATGACCATCGCAAAAACCGATGCGGCGATGATCGGCAGGCGGAAGCCAATCGAAGAGAGCCCGAAAAAGATAAAGAAGATCTGTACGATGAAAGGCGTGTTGCGCACCGTTTCGATATAGACGCCGACGATGCCGCGCAGGATGCTCGAGTTAGAGCGACGGGCAATCGCGCAGGCCACACCGATGCCCATGCCGATGATCACCGAAAAGAGGGTGATCTCGATCGTCGTCAGTGCGCCGGATAGGAAATCCTTCCAGTAGGGCACGAGTGCCCCGAAATCGAACTGATACTGCATAACTCCTCCGTGCGCGGCGGGTCACGCCGGCGCCAATGCCTTATCGTGCGAGCCAGCCCCCATCGACGGGGATGACCGTGCCGTGAACGTAGTCGGATGCTGCCGATGCCAGGAACACGGCGGTACCGCCGAGCTCCGATGGCGTGCCCCAGCGCCCGGCCGGGATGCGCGCCAGGATCGCGGCATTGCGGTCCGGGTCTTCACGCAGTGCCGTTGTGTTGTTCGTCGAGAAATATCCGGGCGCGATCGCGTTTACGTTGACGCCTTTGCCGGCCCATTCGCAGGCAAGCAGCCGGGTGATCCCGGCAAGGCCGCTCTTCGACGCCGTATAGGACGGAATCCGGATGCCACCCTGGAACGACAAAAGCGATGCTATGTTGACAATCTTGCCGCTACCCTTTTCCAGCATGTGCCGACCCGCCGCCTGCGACAGGAAGAATGCCGTCTTCAGATTGGTATCGATCACAGCGTCCCAATCGTCCTCGGTAAAGTCGATCGCATCGGCGCGGCGAATGATCCCGGCATTGTTGATCAGGATATCGAGGCCACCGAAAACCGAGATGGTTTCGGCAACGATCTTCTTGACCGGGGCGATCGTGCCGAGATCCGCTTTGATCGCGTGAAAGCGGACACCGGTCTTGGTGACCGAGGCTTCGGTTTCCTCCATCGACGAGCGGCCGACGGCGACGATCGAAGCGCCTGCCTCTGCAAGCGCAACGGCTATGCCCTGGCCGATACCGGTGTTGGCGCCGGTAACAATCGCGATCCGGCCCGAAAGATCGAAGGAATTGACCATCGTCCTACCTCAGATCCGCGATGGCGATATGGTCCATGTCGGTGAAGCTCTTGTTGTCGCCGGCCATGGCCCAGATGAAGCTGTAGTTCTTGGTGCCGGCGCCCGAGTGGATCGACCAGGGCGGCGAGATGATCGCCTGCTCGCTGGCAACCAGCATATGGCGGGTTTCCTGCGCCTCGCCCATGAAATGGAAGACGCGTTGGTCGGCTTCCAGATCGAAATAGAGATAGGCTTCCATGCGCCGGTCATGCGTATGGGCCGGCATGGTGTTCCAGACGCTACCGTCATCGATCATGGTGAAGCCCATGGTCAGTTGGCAGGACTGGCAGACTTCCGGGTGGATGAACTGATAGATCGAACGCTTGTTGGCAGTCGCCGCTTCGCCCGGTGTCAAATGACGCGCTTTATCGCGCGTCAGGAGCACAGTCGGGTGGGTTTCATGCGCCGGGGTCGAGACCAGATAGAATTTGGCGGGCCTGGCAGCATCTACGCTTTCAAAGCGAACATCTTTGGCGCCCTTGCCGACATAGAGACAATCGTATTTCTGCAGCTCGTAGCTTTCGCCTTCGACGACGACGCGACCGGCGCCACCGACATTCAGCGCGCCGAGCTCGCGCTCGGCAAGGAAGGTCTCTTGACCGATTTCCTTCGGCGCTCCGAGTGAAAGGCCTTCGCCGAGTGGCGTCGCACCACCGATCACCATACGGTCATAGTGGGAATAGGTGAGGCGGATTTCGCCACCTGTAAACACGGTCTCTACCAGGAAATGACGGCGCAGCGTTTGGGTGTCGTAGCCGCGAACGGCTTCGGGATGGGAAGCGTGACGGACATCGATCTTCATTGATTTTTTCCCTTCTCTTCAATGGATGCCGAGGTAGATTTTGCATCCTCGATGAAATAGTCTGGGTCCCAGATCTCGGCCTTCTCGACTTCGCCGAGCAGCTTGCCGAGATGAAAACCCATGGCGGCGGCAGCCCCGGCTTTGTCGCCGGCCTTCATGCAGTAGATCACTGCGGCGTGTTCCTCGATGACACGAGCAAGACGTCCTTCCTGCGGCAAGGTCAGCAGTCGATAGCGATCGGAATGGATCTTCACTTGCTGGATAATCGCCCAGATGCCCGGGAAGCCTGAGATATCACTGATCAGCTTGTGAAAATCGTTGTCCAGGACATGGAAGGCCGCGACATCGTCATCGCGCACGCAGGCGCTAAGATCGGCCAGATTGCGCTCCAGCAAGCGAATGCCAGTTGGCGTGATCTTTTCGACGGCGATCGAAACAGTCGTATCTTCCAGCGCCTTGCGTACCAGTATCGCCTCATAAAGAGCCCGACGCGGAATTCTAGAAACAAAGGTCCCCGACTGCGGAAAGACGTCGACGAGGCCATCGTCAGATAGCCGTAGGATCGCTTCGCGGATCGGCGTGCGGCTAACGCCGAACTGCGCCTCCAGTTCCTTCTCGTTGAGGAGGTCCATCGGCTTGCGGCGCAGCGAAATGATATCGTCGCGCAGAGCGTTATACACGAGAGTTGCGGCCCGCGGGGCGGCGGCGCGCTGGTGCGAGAGGTGGGTGACGCCGGAAAGCGAGCGCTTTTTGCGTGCTTCGCTCATCACGCCGCACTCCAGACTTCAACGAACGTACGCACTGGATTTTTGTCCACCCGCCGCCACCTCCCGTTGGCTTGAGAAGAAGTAGTATATTAGTATCCAAGTTTGCGCAAGATGGGAGAGCTCGGGTCCCATAAGGCGACAGATAGCTATGAGCGAGGGGTAACCTACTAGCCACTGCCAGTCGGCGGGGTTGCAGCGGGAGCGATAGTCGCGAACACGATAACGCATCAAGCTGGATACTCATGAGCTATAGAGAATGCTTTTATCGCTCAGGAATTGGAGCTGGCAGCCCACCCAGGAGCTGATTCTTAACGTGACGCTCTCGCCATGCTCGCATCGGGGCAAAGGTTTCACGCACTCGTCGGAAGGCAATCGGCACCCGAGCTGATCTGGAGCGACTTGATTGAAAAACCCACGGCAGGATGGCGCTTCAAGGCAATCGGAATCATAGGACACGGCCTGTAGGGCATCAGCATGGATGGGCTGAGCTTGGCTCGGTCATGGCACGCTCGAAAGCTCTATTGAAGCTTGGAGCAGTAAAAACCAGCCCTAGATAACAGCTTGGAACGTTCACGCGTTTTAAGCATTTACCCGCGCCTCACGATGAAGGCGGATTTGAATATGGGGGTATCGTGAGCAATACGCAAACCAACACGCTGACACTGAATGACGTCACCGTCATCGAGGATTCCAAGCTGAAGAAGGCGATAACCGCGGCCGCCCTCGGCAATGCGATGGAATGGTTTGATTTTGGCGTCTATGGCTTTGTCGCAGCCACTGTTGGCAAGGTGTTTTTCCCCGAAGCATCACCTGCGGTTCAGACAGTTGCTGCACTCGCTACCTTCTCTGTACCATTTCTCGTACGGCCATTGGGTGGCGTGTTCTTCGGCTCCATGGGTGACAAGTTTGGCCGACAAAAGGTCCTTTCGCTGACGATCGTCATCATGGCTGTGAGCACTTTCTGCATCGGCCTCATCCCAAGCTATGCTACGATCGGCTTGTGGGCTCCTATCCTGCTCCTCATGTGCAAACTCGTCCAAGGGTTCTCGGTAGGCGGCGAATACACAGGCGCCGCCATATTCGTCGCGGAATACTCACCTGATCGCAGGCGCGGTTTTCTTGGAAGCTGGCTTGATTTTGGATCGATTGCGGGATTTGTGCTAGGCGCCGGATTGGTTGTCGTACTGACAGCAGCGATGAGCGAGGCAAACTTTCTGTCCTGGGGTTGGCGCCTGCCGTTCTTCCTCGCGGCCCCGTTGGGCCTCATCGGCCTTTATCTACGACATGCCGCTGAAGAAACGCCGGCCTTCACCGAACGCCTGAAGCGAACCGAAAAGGAAGATAAGCAGGCGTTGTCTGAACGGCCCATGATCCCCATAGCTGAAATCATCCAAAGGCATCCACGGTCCTTGGCAATATGCATCGGCATGGTGCTTGTCACGAACGTTACCTACTACATGCTCCTAACCTACATGCCGACCTATCTGGCAAAGACCCTCGGCTACACAGAAGATCATGGTGCTTTGATCATCATCGCTGTCATGGTCGGGATGTTGTTCGTGCAGCCGCTGGTCGGCTTTCTGAGTGATCGCATCGGCCGCCGCCCGTTTCTCGCCGTTGGCAGCTTGATCATCCTTGCCTTGTCGTTGCCAGCATTTCATTTGATAGCGAGCGGCAACACGATTGGCATCTTTTTTGGCTTGTTGATCCTCGCGATCGGCCTCAATTGCCTTGTCGGAATTATGGCTGCAACGTTGCCAGCTCTGTTTCCGGCACGAATTCGCTACAGTGCGCTTGCTATATCCTTCAACATCTCGATCATCGTCGCTGGTCTCACTCCCACGGTGGCGGCTTGGTTGGTCGAAGCGACCGACAATATCTACATGCCGGCTTACTATCTCATGGTTGCCGCAGCCGCAGGTCTTCTCACAACCCTTTTCCTGAAGGAGACGGCCAATCGGCCTCTTTACGGAGACACGCCGAACGCATCCAGTCGCAAGGAGGCTAGGGCACTTCTCGCGGAGCATTATTTGTACATCGAAGAAAGCGTCGAAAAGATTGATGAAGCAATGGCGGAGTTGACCGAGCAGATGCAAATTCTTCAACAGAAGCGTGACAAGCTCGTGGATCAGCATCCCGAACTGAACTGATCGCGCCAAGACCTGTGGTAAGCAGGCAGATCGTCGCCGACGCTTTCTGCACTTGCCGGTAAGTGTTCATTTGTGAGCGTAACCTCTACACGTGTGGCGTTCGCGAGGTCTGCGACCGCACGGATCCCCATTGCATGCGACCTCACCGCGGTGGATTGCGCTGCTGACAATGTCGACGCTGCCGGTGTGCCAGAGTTAGTCGAGGTCGAGGACTGCTTCGCCGAGCGGTCTGGTCTCCGTGAGGAAAAGCAGGCTGACTTCGCGCCGGACCCATGTGGGTCAAGGCTCCTGGGTGCGTCGCGTGACAGTCCGCGAGCTTTCGACGCATAAATTTCGAAAGCTCGCGGGTCATGCTGTTGGCGAAATCTCGATCTGACGCGTCTCCCGTTTGTTGGTACTTTCTCATCGGCGACAAGTGGTTGCGGTCGACAAGCGTAATCAGTGATCGAGCCGGTCATCGGGTAAAATCTTCAAAAGTACATCATTTGGTCAGTGAACCGCCAGGCAATTGATCCTTGCACTTGGCGTCATCGCCTCTAATTCCAGATCGAATGCAATTGTGGAGAGTAGTCGTGCCAAGGATCGCAGTCATCGGAATGGGAGCCATGGGGGGTGCCGTTGCAAAGGTTCTTATGTCTTCCGGCGCGGAAGTCGTCACCTATCTGGAAGGACGATCACCCGGAACAAGAGATCGAGCGCTGGCTGCAGGCGTCCGAGATGTCGATTTGACAGCGTTGCTGGGAGCCGACATCATACTATCAATTGTGCCACCGTCTCAGGCTGTGGCAGTGGCCGATCTAGTCGTGACGGCAATGCGCTCGTCGCAGTCTCACACCATCTTTATCGACTGCAATGCCGTTTCACCTCAGACTATGGGCAAAGTTGCTCAATCCTTCGAGAACAGTAATGCGAGGGTGCTTGATGGCTGTATCATTGGTGGGCCACCGGAGGCAGGAAAGCCCGGCCCACGCTTCTATCTCAGCGGGGGCGCGAAAGAGATTGTACCGGTCCTCCTCGCATACGGCCTGGATGCTCGTTCACTGGACAGCGGCGTGGGCGCAGCTTCAGCCCTTAAAATGTGCTATGCCGGCATCAACAAAGGCCTGATAGGTCTGGGCACCTCGATGATGCTCGCCGCCGCCAAGAGTGGAGCGGACAAGGCGCTCATGGCCGAGCTTTTTGAAAGCCAGTCGCAGCTCTTGGCAAAGTTTTCCAGGGGTATTCCGGACATGTTTCCAAAAGCATACCGTTGGGTTGCAGAAATGGATGAGATTGCTACGTTTTTAGGGCCGGATGACCCCGCTGCGGATATATTTGCCGCATTGGCTGATGTTTTCCAACAACTGGCAACTGACCGCACCTTAAACGGCGATGTTACTGCGACCTTGTCCGAGATGCTTGCCGCGCAACCTGAGGGCAGCCTCAATCGCTACGATGCATTGAGCAACGGCAACTTTGATCAAGGCAGTAGGGGCCTCCAACCGGTTCCGAGCGCGCGCGAAAGCCAGGATAGGGCCGAGCTGGAAGAGGAGCTGGAGGAAGGTCTCGAAGACAGCTTCCCGGCCAGTGATCCGGTCTCGGCTACCGTCACCAGTATCCCTGGAAGGACAAGGACGTAAAAACTCTCGATGTTCTCAACCGACCCGACACCGATCGCCGTCATCCGCGTCGTTGATCTTGAGACCGGCGGCAATGGCCCGCACGAGGTATGTGAAATCGGTTGGCAGGACGTGCTCCAGACTGATGATGGCCGATGGCAGCTCGATCACGAGCGTGGCTCGTTGATGGTCAATCCTGGTCGACCTATCTCACCGGAAACGATGGCCATACATCATATCCTCGACCGAGACGTAAAAGGAGCACCGTTCTGGAGGGAGATCGCAGCGTCGGTGCTGCAACCGCGTCGACCTTTGCGAGCCTTAGCCGCTCACCGCGCTGCGTTCGAGCAGCGCTATTGCACTCCGCTTCTGTCGGGAGGTGCGCAATGGGTCTGCACATGGAAATGCGCGCTGAGGCTATGGCCCGACCTGCCGCGCTTTTCAAACCAGATGCTTCGTTACCAACGTATGCCCGAGGGGCTGGTTCACGAGATCGGATTGCCAGCCCACCGGGCATTACCTGATGCTTACGTGACCGCCCACCATCTCCGCGACATGCTCAATGAGGCTACTCTGGATCAGTTGCTCGCCTGGAGCGCCGAGCCAGGGCTTTTGCCCCGCATTCCATCCGGACCAGAAAGGGGAAAGCCCTGGGACCAGGTTGCGTTGGATGTGGTGCAACACTTCCTTTCGGATCGCGATCGAGATGCTCGGTTCACGGCCGAGACTGAGATCGTGCGACGAGGCGGGGAACCTCCCCGTAAACATACCTCTGCGCAAGGCCGCCTCCTTTAGCGCGGTCCCCTAGTGCCGACATCCGCTGGGCTTCGATGTAATCTCCTTGAACGGCCCGTCTGCTACTGAACTGGATTGGCCCCAGGGCGAGGACGTTTCTGCATCTGCGAATGGCAGATCTCACCTGAAGGTACCAGAGTACGGTCAAAAGATTGGGGCGGCATCTCGAGGGCCGCCCCGAACTCGTGTGTGACCTAGCGCAGCGACTTAAATGCGGCTCTTAGTTCCTCTGTAAATAGCTGCGGCTGTTCCCATGCGGCAAAATGGCCCCCTTTTGCAGCTTGGTTGTAGTAGATGAGCGAGGGATATGCCTGCTTGCTCCAGCTTTCCGGCGCCTTGTAGATTTCCTTCGGAAACGCGGTAATGGCAACCGGCACTTTGATGTCTCTGGTCTTTTGGGTATCGGAACTGAAGTTGTTGTTGTTGTTTTCCCAGTAAAAGCGGGACGACGATGCGCCGACGTTGTTCAGCCAATAGAGCGTAATGTCGTTCAGCATGTCATCGCGGGAAAGTACGTTCTCCGGGACACCACCGCTGTCGCTCCATTGCGCGAACTTCTCGTAAATGAAGGATGCCAGGCCGGACGGCGAGTCAGAAAGCGAGTAGCCAATCGTCTGCGGACGCGTCACCATCATTGCACCATAGGCCGCGTTTCGGCCAAAGAACGTGGACAGCGACTGGTACGCGTCCTTCTCGTCCTGCGACAGGCTGCTCGGGGCCGGGTCGCCAGCATTGATACCCTTCATGAGTTCGCCTGGAACGGTGGCTGGCATATTGAGATGAATGCCCAGGAGGCCGCTCGGATTCTGGCGTGCCAGAGCGTCAGAGATGACGGAGCCGTGGTCGCCACCCTGGGAGACATAGCTTTTGTAGCCGAGGCGCTTCATCAGCACATCCCAAGCTTTAGCAACTCGATCAGGGCCCCAGCCGAGTTCGGTTGGCTTGCCCGAGAAGCCATGGCCAGGGATGGATGGGATGACAACGTCGAAAGCGTCTTCCGCACGCCCGCCAAACGCGGTCGGGTCAGTCAACGGCCCGATGGCCTTGATGAATTCGAACTGCGAGCCCGGCCACCCATGGGTGAGGAGGAGGGGAAGGGCATTAGGATGGCGCGAGCGAACGTGAATGAACTGGATGTCGACGCCGTCAATTTTTGTGATGAATTCTGGCAGCGCATTCAGTTCGCTTTCTGCTTTTCGCCAGTCGTAGTCGGTACCCCAATATTTGACCAACTTCTGGACTCGGTCCAGTTGAATGCCCTGCGAGATGTCATCGACAGTCTCCTTGTCTGGCCAACGTGTCTCAGCGATCCGCTTGCGCAGATCATCGAGCTGTGCCTGGGGAACTTCGATCTTGAACGGACGGATGCTTGCGTCCTGCGTCGCCGTTGTAGTGCCAACAAGAGGAGCATCGGCGGCGTAAGCCTCTTGTATTGTGACAACTGGAAGCATCATGAAGGAACCAACCGCAATCGCAAATGCACGATTGGTGATGGGCTTTTGGCGATACGTCATTTTTGCTTTGGTCATAGGTCCTCTCCTTGTTTGTATCGACGTGGCGACAACCGGTGCAGAGAGGATCTACGACCCCGACGTATCTGGCTTGTTTCTTGATGGTGGAGACTTGTATCAAAGCGTATCGATCGACATGGATCGAGCAAACCTGACGTATCGGGTGCCAATCCAATGGCATGCCATTTTGGGTAAGCTAAAGCAGGCGCTTCAAATCACTTTTGAGACCGACTGCTTTCTGCTTGCGAACGTGGCTGGTTAACTGCAAGCGAACCTGGGTATCCAAAAGGCGAAACCGACGGTACTCAAATCTCGCTGCTGACCCCGCCGGCTTACTCACAATCGGACATGAGTTCAGTGACCGCAGGAGTTGTTTTCCGGCCACCTTCCGCGACCGGACCATTGGCCGGATCCCGGGGCAACCGCGTGTAGCAGGATCTTGGCCTCGAGCACCTTACGCCGGCGTTTTCACGTCGGATCCTCGTCAAATCTCTTGGTGCTCGGAATAACTGGCAACCATTTCTCCCGCCGTTTTGTCCAGACCTCCATCTCGGGCACTAGGTCAGTTGGCACTTTGTCCAGTGATCCGAAACGAATTTCCACGTCATCGTCGTTCAGGCAAAACAAACGTCCCCCGCATAGCGGGCAAAAACTCCGGCCCGCATACGTAGAAATCTCGCCTGAGTATGTGAACGTGTCGCGCGGCCAATGGGCGAATGAAGAAAATGAAGATCCGCTCTCTTTTCGGCAATCTGCGCAATGGCAGAGCCCTATGCGAAAAGGCTTGCCATCCACCTGATATCGGACAGCTCCGCACAGACATCCTCCAACAAGGATCATGCTTTTATCTCCTCGCCCAACCTCTAAAATCCTCGATGCATTGTCTTTTTCGAGGCACTTGCAAGCCGCGGGATGTCCCGCGGCCTACTGGTTCGAGGAAAGTCTCCGTCTCTACCAAGGTTGGCGACCGTACCAGTCGTCGATGTCCTTTTTTGTGCGGTCCTTCTCGTAGCCGTATCGCTCCTGGATTTTGCCTTCCAGTTGGTCGCGCTTGCCCGCAATGACATCGAGGTCATCATCAGTAAGCTTGCCCCACTGCTCCTTGACCTTCCCTTTCATCTGCTTCCAGTTTCCTTCGACGCGATTCCAATCCATGACTTCCTCCTTTTGATTGCATTGGAACTTAACGACCTAATGTCCTAACTGTTCCGACAACGCCCTCAACTCTGATGCCTTCGAGCAAAGACTGACCGCTGGAGAACATAGTCTCGTGGAACAAGAGAGCCGCCGCATGTTCGATAACAAAGCGCGACGCCCCAGCGCTTGAAGCGACCAACAGAATGCTAAGATCGTCGCGCGGGTTCATAGCGCCAATATCGGTCTACTGCCTGGAGCGCCGTCCCCTCGGCAGATCGAAAATCCGGTAAGGCAAGAGGACTCGACGATGAGCGACGTTTGGCGATCCCGGCAGTCTGGCTAGGAAATTTTCCCCAGTTAAGATCTCGAAAGATCGAGCCGTCAACCCGGGTTCGTGCTGAGGAAGCTGGTTATGAACGCTCAGGAGTAGGTCTACGATTGGCACGGAGTCCGCCTTGCGTCGTTCTCGAGCCCCATCGCGCAATGTTCTGGCCGACGGTCACCGAGAAAGGGGTGGGAAAGGGGTCGGGAGTGCGATCGGGTTCTACAAGCAGATGCTTGCTCTCATTGTCGAGCTTCTCAGGGGACGACGATGAGATGCAAGCTCTGCCGACCTTTCTCCGCCCCAATTGATGCTCATGAAATCAACAAATATTTCATTGTCTTTGTGGCGCGCAAACATATGTATGCGCGAGTTCATGAGCTTTAAGGACTATCCGTGACAAACCAGATCGCGAGCCCGCATGTTGAGCTAACCGACGAGGCACTTGCCCAAAGTGAGGGACGTCGCCGCGCCCTTTTCGAAGCAATCGACGACGGGTTTTGTATCATTGAGTTCATTGACGGCCCGGAAGGTCCGATGAGTGACTACGTACACATCGAATCTAACTCAGGATATGAGCGGCAGACGGGGATAAAGGGTATCGTCGGAAAGCGACTTCGTGAAATTGAGCCTGACAATGCTGATGTCTGGCTGAAGGTCTATGGAGGGGTGCTTGAGACCGGCGAGACAGTTCGGTTCGAGCAAGAATTCAAGGCGATCAACCGCTTTATCGAGGTGTCTGCTACACGGCTTGAACCGTCCAGCCTCAAGCAGGTGTCCGTTCTTTTCCGCGACATCACCACGCGAAAGGTCGCCGAGCAAGCGTTGCGAGAAAGCGAAGCACTTGCTCGCGAGAATATTCAGCGCGTCCAACTTGCTCTCGCGGCTGGAGCAATTATCGGAACGTGGTCCTGGGACGTGCCAGGCGACAAATTTACCGTCGATGAGGCATTTGCAACAGCCTTCGGCTTCGACCCGAATCTCGGGCGAACAGGTCTGAGCCTCTCACAAGTCGTCGAGACGGTCCATCCGGACGATCAGCCGGGTCTGGCCGCGGCGATCAATGAGGCATTGAGGCTAGGCGGACCATATGCACATCAGTACCGAACCCGCCGACTTGATGGGCAGTATAGATGGCTGGAAGCCAATGGACGTGTCGATCTAGGATCGAATGGAGAGGCCACGCTCTTTCCCGGTGTGCTCATCGACATCGAGGCACGACGTGCCGCAGAGCAGGAACGAGATCGTGCTGCGGCAGACTTGCGAACGCTGACAGAAACCCTGGAGCAGCGGGTAGAAGAACGCACGGCAGCGCTGATGCAGGCGGAGGATGCTCTGCGGCAATCACAGAAGATGGAGGCGGTTGGCCAATTGACCGGTGGCCTGGCGCACGACTTCAACAACATCCTCGCAGGGATCGGCGGCAGCCTGGAGCTCATGAAGGCACGTCTGGCACAGGGAAGGATCGGTGACACCGATCGCTACCTGGCCGGCGCACAAGGTGCGGTCAAGCGAGCTGCGGGCCTCACCCAGCGGCTACTCGCCTTCTCGCGCCGCCAGACCTTGGATCCAAAGCCTTCGAACATAAACCGCATCATTACCGACATGCATGATTTGGTCACGCGCAGCGTGGGACCCGGCATTGACGTGGAAGTCGCCGGTGCCGGCGGCCTGTGGACCGCATTTGTGGATGTCGGCCAGCTTGAGAATGCGCTTCTCAATCTTTGCATCAATGCAAGGGATGCAATGCCAGATGGCGGAAAGCTTACGATTGAAACGGGTAACCGTTGGCTGGATGAACGGGCTGCAAGGGACCGTGGCGTCGAACCTGGCCAGTATGTTTCAATGTGTGTGAGTGACACTGGCACGGGCATGTCGCAGGATGTAATTGCTCGAGCGTTTGATCCATTTTTCACCACGAAACCGACGGGCCAAGGAACGGGGCTCGGTCTCTCAATGGTTTATGGCTTCGCCGGACAGTCCGGCGGTGCAGCGCGCATATACTCGGAGCTTGGCAAGGGAACGATGATCTGCATCTACCTTCCCCGGCACCACGCAGATGGTTTGGAGGAAGAGACTCTAACACCCGAGGCGCCGGTTCCTCCAGTTTCAGGAAAGACAACCATTCTGATCGTCGACGACGAGCCGTTGGTCCGGATGGTCGCCGTCGACGTGCTCGAAGAGCTTGGATACTTCGTCCTTGAGGCCGATGACGCGCCGTCAGCTCTTAGAGTTTTGAACTCGCGGCCCGACATCGATCTGCTGGTGACAGACGTCGGTCTGCCGAATGGCATGAATGGAAGACAGCTTGCGGATGCCGTTCGCGCCGATCGCCCGGATCTACCTGTTCTTTTCGTCACTGGTTATGCTGAAAACGCAGTCCTGAACCACGGACATCTTGATCGCGGCATGCAGGTGCTGACAAAGCCTTTCGCGGGTGACGTTCTCGCAAGAAGAGTAGCCGAGTTAACGCGCAGCTGAGGCCAATGCTCCTGCCTATCTCCGATGTGCAAGTGCGGAAGCTTTCAGCCACATGAGGTGTGACTGCTGTGGCGATTTCTCGATAAATCTAAGCTGCAGGAATCTGGGCTCCTTGCCGAGTTGCGGAACCCAATGCGGCTGCCGCGACAATATCCTGCAACGCCCTTGCCCGGAGCATTCTTCACAGGGGAGGCGGGGGCTAACGAGATACCATTGACTTTGCAATTCGGGATCATCCTCATGCCGAGTTCAGATTGCCGTCTAGCGGCCCGATTGCGCGGGAAATTCAAGTCTCCGAACATCGTAACCGAGTTCAGTGGCCTTGCGGACCATCAGCTTCAGTTTTGCCTTTGATGGTACGGTGCGCGCGTAAATCCAAAGGTTTTTCATCTTGGGGTCAGCACTTATGAACCACGTCCTGTCGGGAGACTTGTAAAGGACCCTGTAATTGAATGTTATGAAGAACGGGTAGCGGACCCGCATTTCGGCATTGTTTCGCCCTAGATCGAGGATCTTGCCATCACCTTCGACGGTCTTCAGTCGTCCCCCTGGTCTGCCGACGTAGCAGCCGTCTTCGACTTTGACCTCGCCTGGTGTCTTTCCAAGCTTATAGGTGGAGTAGCCCGCAACGCATCCATCGGTCAGCCACATAGGTCGGCGGCCGATTTCAAGCCATGTTCCCTGATAGTGATCCATGCCAATCGGAATTGACCTCGGTTCTGTCGAGGCCGATGATGCCGGGCTGCTCGAATACATAAACGTGAGTAACATAGCAAAATACCAGTAAGAGATCTTCTGCATCTTTCGCTCCCATTTGTTGTGGCTCTGGTTCGATCGGATCGGCCTCATGTCCGCGATATCCCCGCATAGCGAAGGGCGATGAAGGCCAAAAGGCTGGCGACGGCGAAGGCGTTGAGGTTGAAGAGGGTCATAAGTTCCGGTGCAGTCCAGACATGCAGCGGCGCACCGATGAAATTGCGCGAGAACACGAACACGGCAAAGACAAGCACGGCCATTGCTCGCTGCCACCACTTTTCGTGTGCCTGGAAAGACAGCGCGACAAGCATGATGCAGGCGGCGAAGAACAATTCCGTGCCCGAAGCGGAGCCGAACAGCTTCGTCTCGAACAAGGTGTCGAACGTGCCGATCAGCGGCAGCGCGATCCGGGCCGCCAGCGAAGATCGTCTGGCTACGAACGGGATCGCCAGGAAGAGGGGCGCTGAGAGCAATGTGCCGAGCGATGCAGCCACGCCATTGCCGACCAGATACCAGACATAGACAGGATAGAAGGGCTTGTTCAGCACGATGACCCAGGCAATCGTAACGGTCGCCTGGGTGATCGGGTCGAGCTGTTTGGTTGCCTCAGACATTATGCGGCCGGCGACAGCAGATAATGGCCGACACCCCAGACATCGCCTTTATCATGCCCGAACAGGCCTGCTGTCGACAGGAAGAACAGCCGCCAGCGGCGTATCCAGAGGGATGCATCCTTACCATACACCCTTGCAAGGATGGGTCGGATCCGATGGATGTCACGGTCGAAATTCGCCAGCCAGTCCAGCGCTGTGCGGCGATAATGCGTTCCCGACCAACGCCATTCCTGCTCGACCTTGAACAGATCGCCGAAGCGGTGCGGCAGGTCGTGTGCGGGCATGATCCCACCAGTAAAGAAGTGCTGGGCGATCCAGTCGGACGGGTCGTCGGGATCGAACCTGTAGGAGCGATCCTTGTGGGTGAAGACATGCAGGAACAGTCTGCCGTCAGGCTTCACCCAGCCACGGATGCGCTCAAGAAGCGTGCGCCAGTTGGACATGTGTTCGAACATTTCTACCGACACGACACGGTCGAACTTGGTCTCCGTGGTGAAGTGGTTCATGTCGGCGGTGATGACGTCGAGGTTTGTCAGGCCATCCCGACGCGCGAGGCCGAGAATATGGGCGCGCTGCGAGGCCGAGTTCGAGACGCTCGTGATGCGTGAATTGGGAAAGCGTCGTGCGAGGTAAAGCGACAGCGAGCCCCAACCACAGCCGAGCTCCAGGATCGCCATGCCGTCTTCGATCTCAGCGTTCGACACCGTGTCGGCGAGCGCCAGGATTTCTGCTTCCGCGAGCGTCGTATCGGGCGTCGGATAAAGGCAACAGGAATACTTGCGCTGCGGGCCAAGTGCTACCGCAAAGAAGTCGGCCGGCACCTCATAGTGCTGGCGATTGGCCTCGTCGGTGTGGGTCGCCACCGGAAAGCGGTCCATGATCTGGACGAAAACGCGCTCGGTATCCGGCCTCGTTGCCGCGAGCTTGCGCTTGGTGCGCGCGCAGAGAAAATCGATGCCGGCCAGTGTCATTGCGTCGGTGAGCGGCGCGCGCTCGGCAGTGTTGATGGCGAATGCCAGCATGTTCATTGTTGATCTCCTGGAAGGGTGGATTTGCGAGGACCTGGGAAGAAGGCGTTGACCCGGCGCTGCAAGGCACGGAATTTGTCGCCGCGCGAGCGCAGCATGTGCTCTTCGAGAGGTGGAACGCCGGAAACATGCACCAGCAGCCAGTACATCATGAGTGGCGCAAGCAAGGACAGCCAGTTCCAGATCGATCCGGTCGATGCAAACAACGGCCAGCAACACCAGAAGAGCCATTCGAAGAAGTAGTTGGGATGGCGCGAGTAGCGCCAGAGCCCGACCTCACAGACTTCCGTCTTTGCTTCGGGCGTCTTTCGGAAGCGCCCGAGCTGCGCGTCGGACAGGGCTTCACCGCCCAGCGCGACGATGGCGAGGAGCATGGCGAGACCGTCGATGGCCTGCGGGAACGGGCGGTCATTGGCTGCCGCGAGATAGACGGCCAGGACGAGAACGAAAGCGGCCAATGCCTGTAACTGTAGGAAGAGGAACAGCCGCCAGGCTGCGCGGTCGCCCCAGTCGTCGATGAATTTTGCATAACGGGGATCTTCGCCGCTGCCTTTGGTGCGCCAGCCGATGTGGCTTGCGAGCCTTAGCGACCAAGCGCAGACCACGATCAGAAGGATGGCGCGACGATTAATGTCGCCGTCTGTATATGCGACAGCAAGGATGCCGCCGATCCCAACGCCGACCGACCACACGGTGTCGATCCACCCGCTTTTTCGGCTGACACGTTGAATTGCCCAGGCGCCCGCCATGGCCAGCGATAAGAACATTGCGATGACAACGAGCGGCAAAATACTCATCAGCCTGTCCGTGAATGTTGACAACGCTATCTCTACGGATGGGAAACGCATTCGGTTTCCACTTCCTCGACAAATCTTCTCCAAATCCGGGCTTTGACGAAACTGTTTCGACGCTCGCTCGTATAAGAAGCATCCGGGAGGAGGATCTGATTATGTGGAAGGTGGTAATTGCAGCGTTTACATTGGCGCTATGCAGCTTGAGCGAGGCTCATGCTGCCGACATCGACGGTCTATGGGCACGTGGAGACGGCAATGCCAAGGTGAGGATCGCGCCATGTGGAGCGGATATCTGCGCGACTAATACCTGGGTCAAGCCAGGCACGCCGAAGGAAAGAGAGGGCGACCGACTTGTAATGACCATTAAGCCTGGGCCGAACGGTGCTTACGCCGGTACCGCCTTCGATCCGCAGCGAGACATGACCTACAAACTGTTGGTAACAGTCCAAGGAGACAAAATGACCACGAAAGGCTGTATCGTGGCTGGTCTCTTGTGCAAGGGTATCGATTGGACCCGCATCAACTGAGCATTGATAAGAAACCAACTAATAGGATGGTGGAGGTAGGCGAATTGCTGAATGATGCGTACATCACCAGCCACATCTCACGTCAGACGACTAGCTTCCAAGCGGCTTGAACTCCGAGGCGCCACACTCTCCATCAGGTCGGGCTCTGGATGGCTCGATGGCAAATTTGTAGACCCGCACGGCTCTAAAGTGCGGGCCTGATAGCTGACGTCGCAGACATTCGCCACAAGGCAAGTGACTTAGAGAGGTGGTGCGGCGCCACCGTGCAGTGCACCGAGCAGCCACAGGATGATCAGCACGACAACGACCAGTCCCAGCACGCCACCAAGGCCTCGGCCCCCGTATCGTCCATGTGCGTAGTAGCCGCCGCCACCACCGAGCAATACCAGAATTATGACAATTATCAGAAGAGTGCTCATGCTTTAATCCTTTTAGTTGAAAGGCATACGGCACCTCAACGCAGGCATTGCCTCGGAGTTCCACTTCGATATCAATCCGGGCCATTTACCAACTGAGACAACAATTCGTTCGTCGACGACATCGCGCGTGTGGGGCGTGACTAACACGGGATACTGCACCTCATCAAACCCCGGTGCGACTATCGCGACAGAAGGACTACGAGGAACCGATGTGCCAACACGAACGTTGTTCGCTAGGTTGGAGAATTTGCGATGAAGAGTGCGAAATTTGATTGGCTGGCTCGGGCTGGGTACGGTGCTAGAGGAATAGTGTTCCTATTGGTTGCTGGGCTCGCCACCTTTTCAAGCTTAGGTGGGGGTAAGGCCGACACAAAATCGGCGTTGGATGTGCTACTTGACCAACCACTTGGATCTTTATGGCTGGGAGTGATCGCCGTGGGCCTTCTTGGCTTCGTGGCATGGCGTCTCGCACAGTCGCTGGCTAATGCAGACGGTCACGATGACAGCTTCAAAAACTATGTGATCCGCCTAGCTCTTTTTGGCAGCGCCGTTACCTACATCGGGTTGGCAGCCTATGCACTCCAGAACGCGTTGGGCATTAGATCAGGCGGGGGTGGAGGAGAAGATAGTTTGGCTGCCTGGGCTATGGCCCAGCCGTTCGGTCGATACCTAGCGGGCGCAATCGGCTTGGGATTTCTCACTGGAGGGGTCGTAACCGCACTCAAGGGCATCACACGCCGCTTTGAACGCTATCTCGATCTGCGGGACAGTCAGCCCTTGCTCCTCGTTTGCGTTTATGGGCTCGTCGCTCGCGGAGCGGTTTTCGCCATAGTTGGTATATTCTTTTGCTATGCCGCTTTTACCGTCGATCCGAGCCAAGCAGGCAGCATGAGCGACGCGCTGAGATGGATTAGACAACTGCCTTTTGGCGGCGTGCTTTATCTTCTCGTTGCAATCGGACTAGCCGCTTTCGGCATCTACAATCTTGTCGAGGTACGGTATCGACGGGTCAGGTCGCCATCCATGGCCGATCTTCGCAACGGTCTTCCAAAGCTACATCGCTAGGGTTCTGCAACTCCGAAGCACGGCAGGGACATCCGACTATGATCACCTTGATTTCTGTGCGCGATATGCCATCGGCCTCGCTCTCATTTGTGCAGCTAACGCGAACGTTAGCTGCAGGCGCTGTCATCGTGAATAGCAATGCGTCGGCGTTTGAATGGTAGGAGCCGATCTTATGAACGAGGACTTTGCTCAAGGTTCGGCTGGCAACGATTTCGACGTTGGCAGATTTTTTGCCGGCATAGCGCGAGGAGCAGCTGGGGCTCTTCTGTTCGCCTTGCCCATGCTGATGACCATGGAAATGTGGGAGCTCGGCTTCTACATGGACCGAACGAGGCTATTGATCCTGATGGCCCTCAATGTGCCTCTACTTATCGTCCTCTCCGACCGCGTTGGGTTCGAAAAAACAGCAACCTGGCGTCAGGCCATAAGGGATGCAAGCGTTGCCTATTGCCTCGGCATCATAGCAAGCTGCCTTATACTTGTAGCGATGGGCGTCGTGACGTCCGATCAAGCGCCTCACGAAGTCATCGGCATGATCGCGGTGCAATCGGTTCCGGCGAGCATTGGTGCGATGCTTGGACGTAGTCAATTGGGAGGGCAGTCTGAACATGATGACGCCGACAGTGACGACCCGTTGCAGGACCGCGAGAGCAGCTATGCAGGCGAGCTGTTCCTCATGGCGGTTGGAGCACTCTTTTTGAGCCTTAATGTTGCACCGACGGAAGAGATGATCCTACTGTCATACAAAATGACGCCATGGCACGCGCTACTAATAATTGTCGCTTCTCTGGGCCTCATGCATGGTTTTGTTTACGCACTTTCCTTCCGGGGAAGCCACGACCTTGCAGAGGGCACGCCGGGCTGGCACGCCTTCGTACGCTTCACGGTCCCAGGCTATGTCATCGCTGGATTGATAAGCGCTTTTTGCCTTTGGACCTTTCATCGCACCGACGATGTCGGAACTACCCAAGTCCTGATGATGATCATCATCTTGAGCTTTCCTGGCGCCATAGGTGCCGCTGCCGCCCGCTTGATCCTTTAGAGGCCAAGATGACGAAAACTACTCCCGGCAAAGACATTGAGACCAACGAGCCCCATTGGATTGAGTGGGTAACAGGAGCTTTATCTGCCGCAGTCGTCTTGATCGTCATCATCTGGATTGCCAAGGATGCTCTCACGGATCGTGACGTGGCTCCCGACCTTCACGGGGCTGTACTTCAGATTAACGCGCGAAGTGAAGGGTTTCAGGTATTGTTTGAAATCCAAAATAGCTCGAGCCAGACGGCGTCTCAGGTGACAGTTCGGGCAGAGCTTTCGGATAGTTCGAAACCGGTTGAAGTGGCTGAAACGATATTCGACTACGTTCCAGGTCATTCCAAGTCAAAAGGCGGGATCATCTTCCAAAACAATCCATACGGAAAAGCGATCTCGATCAGAGCAACCTCATTCAATGAACCTTAGTTGTCTAACTAAGAACGCGTCAATCGCGACTTCATCGACCATCACTTCCGTTCGGTGAAGGAGACTCGATCGCGATGGTCCTCTAGCCTCCCGCCAACCGTTCCTCCGACAACAATCACCGTGAAAATCGCAGCGCATCCAACGAGGAAGATCATCGTTGCTGCCTTCAACCCGAATTCGCTCGGCTTTCTCATCAGATCACCGGAATTTCGGCAGTCGAGGCGGGGCATTGGCGTGAATTTCATGAAGTGGTGCGTGCTTCCCCAGGAGCCTGCAGCGCGACAACCAAGATGAGACGCGTATTGCCTCGCCCAAGAATGTTCCCAAAGGATGATGCCGTTACCTCACTCGAATGTTCTCGGACGCCTCAACCGTTGTGATGCTCGTGTACCCGCACTTGTTGCAAGGTGACGGAGGTAGCGAAGCCGCTCGCGAGCGCGCCCTCAATAGCGCTGTAGCGGGCGGGCGGCTTCGCGGGCGGCCGTCATGTTTTCCGCAGGTTGTCGAATGGCGACCTGGTGGTAAGAGTCTCACCGCACGACCTCTACTATTTCAGTCTGCGACACGGTATCGGCGAATGGACCGAACACCAGCGCATGGGCCTGTGTGCTGCGCCAGATCTTCATTCGACGCTGCAGGGTTCGAATAAGGCCGTCGGGATACAAGCCGGGGTATTTGACCTGCAAGCGTTCAAGAAACTCCCGCGAAGTTCGCCAAGGCTCCGCCTCGAACCATTCCTGGAGTTCAGCAGTGACGGCGAGCAGAGGATCGGGTCTGCGCCGCTCTCGCTTGGCCGCTTGCTTGGTACGGGCAGTCGGCTTCACTTCACCGCCACGCCAAGCAATCCGTAAGCCAGACAGAAAGTCTTCGAGCGGTAATGCCTCGCCGTCGGTGGAAGGCAAACTATCAGGCTTGTCAGCAATTTCGACCAATCTCTCTTGTGCCAGGCGTATGTCGCGGAGCAGCCGGACCGGATCGAGCGTCAGGTACGTCTCCTTGAGCCGAAGACATGTATCCTGCGGCGTGCGCGCGTCCTCAAGCAGCCGCTGATAGGGCGTGGCAGGACGATGATAGCGCTTGATCACCTTGGCTCCGTCACGGTGCTTTTCCTTGAGCTTGAATGATGGCTGAAAGAAATTCACGAACAACCGCATTGAGGAATAAAGCTTGGCCAGCTCCCGGGTTGCTCGCAGCCCCTCGAAGCGTCGGTATCCAACGATCTTGCGCACGATCGCACCATTCTTCTGCTCAACAAATGCCTGGTCGTTCTTTCGGTAGGGGCGGCAACGGGTGAGTTCGATATTATCGCGCAAGCAATACTCATGAACGCTCTCGTTCATGAACACACTGTCGTTGTCGGTGTCGAAGCCTAGCAGCGGGAACGGCAGTAGCTTGCGCAGCTCGGTCAACGCAGTGATCAGTACCGTTTGCTCGCGAACTAACAGCGGCGTGCATTCCGTCCAGCCCGTCGCGATATCGGTCAACACCAGCGTTTGCGAGAAGGCGCCTTTAGCATTCGGGCCGGAATGAGAAACGAGGTCGGCTTCGACAAAACCGGGTGCGGGGTCATCCCAATCAGAGAACGTTCGAACGGGAACACTACGTCGAACTGCCGTTGATCCTTTCCGGCGCCGGGGACCCGTAGCGCTCGCTTTGATCTCCTTAAGGATTCGATCAATCGTCGCTGGGCTCATCGTCAGAAGTTGCCGGCGCGTCTCGCCTTTCATATCGCCATGTCCATGACGTTCCATCGCTTCGATCAGTGTTGGCAACAGGGGATGGAGTCGCTTACCGCAAATTCGATCCGACGCCTCCCAAACAACCACGAGTGCTGCCCGCACGTCATCGCCGTAAACCCGGCGCCATGGCCGAGGACCACCCTTCGCCGGTTCACGCTCTCCTCGCAGCAGCCGCATCGCATGCTTGCGATGATAGCCCGTGAGCGCCACGAACTCGTCTAACATCCTCGCCTTCTCGGCCCGCCCGCCTGACGAATAGCGACAACTGATCGCCGCAACCAATTCCGCACGTGTTGCCATGCTCACCTTCCTCATCATAGCTCCCGAGACCGATTCGTCGGGAGCAATTTAGATGAGGCAATAACCCATTCTCAGGGAGCAGTTCAGGCGAGGCAATGCGCTCCCATCCAAATTGTCGCGCCACAGGATGGCTCCGGAGAAGGTCCGGTGAACATGTCGATTGATTTTGAATCTGAGGAAGAGGCCGTTCGTGAAGCCCATGTCGCGCTCGCTGAGATGGCTCGGGACGGGCTGCCCAAGGAACCTGTCAACCTGATGTCGGTAGAGCTCTTCGACGAACTAAAACGCCCAATTACCGAACTGCGGCTGATTTTTGAAGTGATACCAAAGTCAGGGCGACGGTAGGCGATCCTTAAGGAAACTGAAGTCAGCCAATCGCCTGTCAAAGCTTCTGCGGAACTGTTTGGAAGTTCGCCCTTGGAGATCGCGCTCGTTCCAACCGGAAAGGGTGGTGAACGCAGCGGTTTTTCCGGTTTCTCGCTGCGGGCAACGAAGTGCCAGGCGCGAGCATCTGACCTGTCCAGGCTTCAATTTCGCCACCGGATACTGTGCGAACGACAGCTTCAACACGCGCTCCAGATCGCGCCGGAGGCCCATGAGGGTCCGATGGAAAGGGCAATCTATACGTCCGTCTCCGTCGAAGCACCGTGCGCTCTCAAATCGGCAAAGGCGGTGAAACAGGTGGCTTGCAAACCGACTGGGCGCAAGCCCATGACACCGGTCGCGAGACGATACATGCGTTAACTGGAAATTTCCGTTGAAGATAAGGAATGTTGAGTATCAGCGGACCGTAGGACTAGAGGGTTTTCGAATGCCCCAGTTCGGCGATCGTCGCCCAGCGTGTTCAGGTGACGTCAGTCCACGAATTGCATCGCTAGGCACGAACTCGCCTAATCCTCGTTCAGATTTGGGATGTTTGCCAAACCGATACTCGAGTTGACGTGACAATTCTGCCGGGTCTGTCACCCCGTCGGTGAAGAGCTTGATCAGCAACATTGCGGCGACATTTGTTTCGGCACTTTCTGAGGGTTGGCTGACTAGATAGCCAGCATCGCGTAGCACTTGATGCAGAAGGCGGAGCTCGCCAGCGCTTAGTTTGGCAGACATTTCGAACCTCAAAATCTGGATATCTGCACGCTAACGCCGATCGCGATCAATAGTTCCAAGGCTGCTCGATGATGGGGTATTGGAGGGGACGGAGCTCTCTAAAGCCACATCATCGAACAATCCTGCCTACTCACATAACGACTTTCTCATTGTCGCCCATGTCAGGCTTTGTACTGCTCACTGCGGCTGCCGCCATCTTGATGTAACTCACGATCGTACCAGGGCTATTCCAGTACTCGGCAAACGAAGGCGTGACCTTCAGCACTCTGATGGACGGATCGTCCGGGCTGTCCCACCATGCCTTGGCGGGTGTTGACCACAGCTCCTTGATCCGTTCTCTGTCGTTGCTCACTTCCGCCGATCCCGATATGGACACGTATTTCTGTCCCTTGCTGTCAGCAAACGCCAGGCAAACCTGCGGGTTTTGAGCGATCTCTTCGTCTTTGTGTCCATCCACATCGGTTAGGAAGTAGAACGCGTTCTCCAAACGCTCAGCATGTGCGGCCATGGGACGCGAACGAAGATCTCCAGACGATTGAGTGGCCAGCATGCAAAAACCGATCTTTTCGGCGAGGTTCCAGACCGTGTCGAGGTTGCTGTCATCTGTCATGATTGTCTCCAGATTATCTGTATTGATGGCCGGTGAAGGTGAGGGGCCTGGCCGCATTAGCAGCCATTGGGGGGGGTGACAGTAGATCGAGCCTCGCTCGGGGCAAGGCTCGATGGGATCAAGGGGTGCCGCAGCTACTTGCAAGTGTTTGCGGGGTCGGTACCTGTCGCATTGTTGTTGGTCGACGGATTCGTGGTTCCACCTGCATCGCGGCGAGCGCAGTCATTGGCGTCTCCGCCAGATGCGCCAGAATTTTGGCCGTTCGTATTCGTGTTGTTGTTGTTGTTGTTTGCATTCGTATTGCTGCCGTCGGAACCGGTAATGCTATTACCAGAGTTCTGGCCGTTGTTACCGGATGCTCCGGTACCTGTGCCACTGGACGCCCCTGCGCTCCCAGAAGTGCCTGTTCCTCCGTTTCCCGAGCTACCGGACGACTGGGCAAGGGCAGAAGTGGCCAAGCCAAGCGAGATCACAGATACAGTCAAGATTTTCGTAAACATGTCGTTTCCTCATTTGAGCTCCTCAGTAAACCTAACCTATGTCGACCGTCGTAGTTCCATGGCGCCATCCAATACAATTGACCGAGTGAGAAAAACGGAACGCACGCGCGGAGCCGACGTTAATGGGGCGATTATCTTTTGGAGATGGGTTTGATGCCAATATTCAACGGTGGATGCCTATGTGGTCAGGTCCGTATCGCGGTTCGCGGCGAGCCGAAGCGAGTTGGTATTTGCCACTGTACAGACTGCCGCCAGGAGAGCGGCTCAGCGTTCACCTATTTTGCGGTTTGGCCCGCTGAACAGTTCGAGACCCGCGGAGAGACCATGGAACATTCCGGACGGTCTTTTTGCTCTCGATGCGGGTCACGCCTCTTTTCAGCGAACGCTGGAGAAGCCGAAATCAAATTGGGTTGCCTCTACGATGCTCCGACCAGCCTGGCACCCACCTATGAGCTTTGGGTCAAACGTCGAGAGACTTGGCTTTCGCCGATCACTGGCGCGGAGCAGTTCGATGAAGATCGCAGTTGAACGCGTGGGAAATCAAGTGAGCTTGCTGCAATGCATCGGGTCAATTTGGGTCCGGTCTTCTTGCTTCCTTCCCGGTCATTTCGCTAATTCGCATCACCCTCGAAGGATGCCGAGAGCAGGCGCCTGAATGGTGATGGGTCTGGCGTAAAAGCCCAAGGCCGGGGACTGAATGGAGAATTACGCACGAGTTAGCGGCGGACATAGCAGTTAGCCTGCCATTTCCGGCCAACTCGAGGTTCATGCCTGGCGGAAATCTGGGCGGATCTGGGCGAACTATTTAAGGGCGACCCCCTTAGCGGCCAGCCCGTCCTTAAGCCTGTCGATAAGTTCATACCGCGTTTCCGACCAATGCGCCGTCTGTGCCCAGTACTGCAATGTCAAAACCGTCTTGTCTGCAGTGAGATCGTTGGAAAAAACTCGAGGTTGAGGTTGTTTCTGAACGCGATGATCCGCGGTTACGATCGACATTATTTCCTTTTTGACCGTATTGGCATCGGTATCGTTGCCAATAGCGACAGATAGCTCTTGTCGCCGGCTGGATTCGCGACTGTGATTGGTTATCGGTGTATTCCACAAGGTAGAGTTGGGTGCCATGAGATAGAGGCCATCCGCAGTCTTCATCTCCGTAGCAAACAACCCGATTTCCACGATGAAGCCTTTGACGTTTCCCGTCTCGATGTATTCGCCAACCCGCAAGGGCCGAAGAACGAGAAGCATGATACCGGCCGCGATGTTTTGAAGGGTTCCTTGGAGCGCAAGTCCGACTGCCAGGCCAGCGGCGCCGAGTGCGGCGATGATGGATGCAGTCTGCACGCCAAATTGGCCCAGTACAGTGACGAAGACCAAAACGAGAAGACCGTAGTGCAACACATTCTCGAAGAACCTTGCCAGTGTTTCGTCGATACCGTGGATCCGCGATATGCCCTGGTAGGCCCATCTGCTGATGATGCCGGATAGCATCCAACCTCCCACGAGCAGGAGGAGGGCTCCGATGATCGAGAACCCGTATTGTACGGCAAGAGCGGTGGCTTGGGTAAACGCAGTCCGTGTGGCGACGATAACGTTTGCGGCTGGTGTTTCCATGGAACTTGCCCCTGCTGTTTGTGGCTTGTAAGAAGAGAACCCTGTTCTGGCGGCCCGGTTCCCTCTTTGTCGCGGGCAAAGCCAACTAGACCACCGATTCCATGAAAGCGGCATTTGATGGAACGTGACGTGCCCTGGTGGATTCCTAGTTTGAGATTATTCAAACGAGGAGTTTCATCATGGCCCCCAGGCGGCGCGTCATCAAGCTGGCG